>Ga0222634_1000001_pt1 | contig 660077 bp, 621 predicted proteins | sample AntAcemetageno50_FD_179807 | JGI IMG/M metagenome (GOLD analysis project Ga0222634, IMG submission 179807) | Saline water microbial communities from Ace Lake, Antarctica - #50 | ecosystem: Environmental > Aquatic > Non-marine Saline and Alkaline > Saline | place: Antarctica: Ace Lake... | reverse complement strand
TCCTCTCCTGGGCACCAAATCCCTAGGGATTCTTAGAGTAACTCACCGTTAAACCTCAAGCTTCTTCATAGAGCTCGAGGTACCCTAGACAATAGAGTTGACAAAAAAGCATCCTAAATACACTTTCACTAAAGACCGACAGTGTATTACTTTGCTAAAACTATTCCTCACGATTTACAGCATCATTACTGCAAACCAAGAATAGTCCTCAGCCTTAAAACAAAATCCTCCCAAAGAGCATCAACATCCGTTGAAGAGAAGTACTTGAGTAAGGCCGCGTAATGTCGTTCAGGCAGCGCTTCATGGCTCACGCCGTTAACTCAACACCCGGGCAAACCCCGCCAACAGTTCCACTATAAGACCGATAATGGCACCTATGCTTACCACTTGCTTCATAAATGATAAGCATAGGTGCCATAAAAAATATTTACTCTAATGAAGATGAGCACTATACTTATCATTATCTCGTTAATTGGTAACTATAGTGCCCAAAATAGAATCAAATCAAAAGAGAAGTGCTGTTGTCTTTCCCAAAAACCGGAAGATTTTAGAAGAACTTGGCGTCAACATTAAACTGGCCTGTAACCGCAGAGGATACACCCAGGTTTTGATTTCCCAGAGAACCGGATTAAGCCGTCTGACCATTCGCAAGATTGAACAGGGTGACCCCAAAGTCTCTATCGGACACTATGTCGCCGTACTCAGTGTGCTTGGATTAACTGAAGATTTTTTGAGAGTTGCCAATGACGATAAACTGGGCCGTAAACTCCAGGACATCAAGCTGATGAGCAAACAAAAAAGGTAACTAGTAATGAGTACGGTAGTCTATGTCTTTGCTGACTGGGAAGCGTTTGAGGAGCCTACTCTGGTAGGCACTCTGCGATCCTCTGTCATCAAAAACAAAGAGCATTTTAGCTTTAGCTACGAGAACGATTGGCTGCAGTCGCCCTATGCGCAAAAAATCGATCCGGACTTAAATCTCTATTCGGGAGAACAACACAGCGAGGATTCCAAAAACTTCAGAACCTTTCTGGATTCCTGTCCAGATCGCTGGGGCCGACTACTCATGAAGCGTCGCGAAGCCATTATTGCGCGTCAAGAAGAACGCCGCCCAAATGTACTTTACGAAATAGATTACCTACTGGGCGTACATGACCTTTACCGCCTGGGAGCATTGCGATTCAAGCGAGAAATGAAGGGTCCGTTTTTGGACAATGACGAAAAGTTGACCGCACCGCCTATCTCTTCTCTAAGAGATCTGGAATACGCGGCTCAGCAGGTTGAATACAACCGTAATACCGACCATCCGGAGTATTTAAAGTGGCTAACCCTGCTGATGTCTCCAGGCTCCTCCCTAGGGGGAGCTCGCCCCAAAGCCAGCGTGGTCGATGACAACAATCAATTGTGGATTGCCAAATTTCCCAGCCGTCACGATGACCATGACATTGCCGCCTGGGAGTTTGTTGTTTACCAATTGGCCGTGAGTGCCGGCATTCAGATGGCAGAATGTCGGATCGAAAAATTCAACAGCCACCACCATACATTCCTGACCAAGCGGTTTGACCGTACGCCAGACCACCGCCTACATTTCAGCTCAGCCATGACCCAGCTTGGATACTACGATGGTGATTATGATGCAAGCTACCTGGAGCTGGCGCAGTTTCTTACGGAACATGGAGCCAATACCAAACAAGATCTGGCGCAATTGTGGCGACGCATTGTATTTAATATCGCCGTATCGAATACGGATGATCACCTGAGAAACCATGGCTTTATATACAGTAACGGTGGCTGGTTACTCTCCCCCGCTTACGACATCAACCCAGTGACACCGGCTAACGGCCTGCACCTAAATATTACCGACGATGACAATAGTCTCAACTATGAACTAGCAATGGACGTTATCGAGTTTTTTCAACTCAGTACATCACAGGCTCAGCGAATAAAAGACGAAGTGCTGATTAGTGTTGCTCGCTGGGAAACGGTGGCAAGCTCTGCCAACATTAGCCGTAGCGAACAGCGGAATATGGCTAGTGCATTTAATATATAACCTAGCATCACCAAATAAGCCCCGTTAACAAAACAAAGTCTATGAAACCTGAGTGAAACGCAGCAATTATCGCCGCTACTATCCTGTTATTTTTATTAATATGGCCATGGAAGCTCAGGTCCTCTTCTAGGTACCATTTTTTCACCTAACCAGTGAATTAATTGTGTATTTATTCAATTACACCGGTCGATAGACAATAGGATATGCACAAACCACACACAACACAGGTATTTAAATCACGATGTTTATTATTTCACTATCTAGTTGAGCCTGCAGGACCCAAATCAGTGATACTTTGTTTTGTGACGTTTTTAGCGCTCGCCTAAAGGAACGCCCAACTGGCGTAGATAGGTCGCCACTTCGGGGCTAAGTACGCCCCCAATGCGGGCTTTTTCTGCCAGCTCTGCCGCCCTCATGGTTTGCCCTTGCGCTGCCAAGGATACCGCCGCACCCAGCATCCAGCGTGGCTCATTGGGTCGCAGCTTGAGGGCCATTAAATAGGCAGCAGCCGACTCTTGATGACGCCCCAAGCGTTGCGCCGCGTTACCCCGAATCGCCCAAACATCCGCAAAACCAGACAAGGCAGGTTCCAGACGCGTCAGCATCTCCAAGGTCGGGCCTGCCCGGCCCTCGATCAAATCCATACGAGCCAGTTCCCGGGCCAGCAAGACCAGTTCCGAATAATCGCCGGAAGGCGTACCGACAGGGTTGGTCCGCTCAACTACGGCTAGCGCATCGCGCAGCAGATCCATGGCCGCTTGGCGAGATCCCGAGCGCCAAAGACTCTGCGCTTGTGCCAAGGCTTCCAGTCCGGGTGAGCGACGTTGGGAGATCTCAGGAGCAGTCACAGTTGCAACAGGCGTGGCTGGAGCCAAAGTAACGGGCCGCTCGGTCACTGGCCGATCTAGCGCAGCCTTGGCGGTGTCGGTCAGACCGGATGCGGATAAGGCTTCGCGTAAGAGGTCCATGGCCGCCTGGCGAGCGCCCGAGTCCCAGAGGCCCTGTGCTTGTGCCAACGATTCCAGCACGGGTAACCGGTACCGGCTGATTTGAGGAGCAGCCACGCTTGCAACAGGCGTGACTGGGGCCAAACTGATGGGCCGCTCAGCTTTGACTAGCGCTTCGCGGAGCAGATTCATGGCCGCTTGGCGATAGCCCGAGTCCCAGAGACTCTGGGCTTGCGCTAAGACTTCCATTCCGGGTGAGTCGCGTTGGGACACTTGAGGAGTAGCCATGGTTTCAACCGGCGTGACCGGGGCCAAAGTAACGGGCCACTCGGTCACCGACAAATCTGACACAGCGCTCGGCGTACCGGTCGCTTCGGATCGCGATGATCTGGTAAGGATAGGCGGCCCTGCCGACAACTTGGCGGCAACTGACGGATTTTCTGGCTCCGCCTTTGGTTGTGCGTTGCCTGAATAAGCATTGTATTGCGGTGCCGCGCCAATCACTGACGGGTTGATGACAGGGTCAACTAAAAGCGTCACCACTTCCATTTCCACTTTGCTCTGCGGAAATCCAGTTGGATTCAAATACCACCAGGCCCCTCCACCACCCGCCAACACCAAAAACGTCACCACAACACCAATGTTCAAAGAACTGCGCCTGGGCCAGGCTCGATCGAAATCATTCACGACGACCGTATCACTTTCCATGGCCGTGCGTGATTTCTTGTTTTGGATTGGCGGCATGTCGGCAGCCCGTCGACTATCAAGATCACGCAGCATTTTATTGATCACGCTCACCGCGACTCTCCGAACAAATCATCTTTAAGCTTCTTGCTAGATGCCTTCGGCTCACCTGGCCCTTGCTCGCGCCAGACATCTTTGACACGCAGCCACCAGGGCACCTTTGCGTGCATCTGCACGCCCGGTGTATCCGCCACAGCCAAGCGCACATGGTAGAGGCTGACCCGGTGAACATTTTCACCATATGCCAGCATCAGGCACTTGTGTGCTAGCACGTTGACCAACCGCGGCACACCTCCGCTCAAGCGCGCAACTTCTGCAGCCGCGTCGCTATTGAATAGTTGGGTATCGGTGGCTTCGCTCAACGCAGCCGTCGCCAGCCGATACTCAAGGTAACCGGGGACGCGGTGGGCCATCATCGGGCCGAGGTACTCACTGAATGTGATACGTTGCAATAATTGACGAATCGCGGGACGCGACAGCTTCTTGTCTAATTCAGGTTGCCCCAACAAAACCAGCTGCAACAACTTTTGCTTTTCCGTCTCTAGATTCGACAACAGACGCAGACTCTCCAGCGTACGCAAGGGAATGGCTTGCGCTTCATCAATAAACACCACCACGCGTCGCCCCGCTGCGGCATGCATCAAAAGAAAGTCGCGCAGTGCGTTGAGCGCCTTATGGAGATTCATGTTCGGCGTTACCTCAACACCCAATTCCTGCAGCAATGCCATGAGCATCGTAACCGGCCCCAGAGACGGATTGGGTATGTAGGCAGTAACACACTCACCCTCCAAAAGGTCAGGCGTCCCAAGCGTTTTCAGCAGCTGGCGGCATAGAAGTGTCTTGCCGCAACCAACCTCGCCCACAATTTTCAGGAACCCTTCGCCACTACGTAGCGCAACCAGCAACATGTTGAGCGCTGCCTGTGCGCCCTCATGGGGGTAAAAAAAGGCACTGTCCGGTGTGATCGAGAACGGCGCCTCACGCAGAGCAAAATGCCGCAAATACATCATTTTATAGGGCTTTTAGGTCTGGCATCATCGACCGTACCATTAATTCGAATCACGCGCGCGCGCGCAACATCCATATCATCTAGCGCGTCGCGGGTACGACGAGTTTGCTTCGCCCAGTCCTCCGCGTCGCGGATGATGGTTGGCTTGATCAGCACCACCAGCTCTCTTTTTCGTCCCGAATTGACCCGATTGCCCAGCAGTGAGGAGGATGAGCCCGGTAGACCGGAGGCTCTACGCCTAGATTCTAGTTGCATCAACCCACCAATAGCCACGATGTCGCCATCCTGAATACGCACCATAGTGTCGAACTCGTTGACTGCACTGGATGCCAGAGGCAGCCGGTAATTACCGACCTCACCGAGATCGACGTCCTTGACCTTTTCGCTGACCGAGGTGACCGACGGCCGCACATGCAAGGTGATGTTGTTCGCACTGTCAATCTGGGGCGTCACATCTAGCGAAATGCCCGAGAAGAAAGGTGTGAGCGAGAGTGAGGGTATCGAGGGGGCCTGGTTGCCAGTCGTGTTACTATAGTTCTGCGTCCCCCCAGACACATTGGTGACGAAAAACTCATCCGTGCCCACCTTAAGCAACGCCTTTTGGTTGTTCAGGGTCGCAATTCGCGGACTACTCAAGATTTGCACGTCGCCTCTCGTCTCCAAAAAGCCCAGCACAGCTTGAAAGCCATTAGCCGCCAGTGCCAGACCGAACATTCCTGTGCCGCCGCCGGGAAGCCCGAGGCCGTTCTCCAGTAAGTTGCCACCGTCACTGAAACCTGGAAGGTTCGATTCCACACCACTGACCAACGTATTGCTAGTGGTGTTACCACTCATTACCCCTAAAGCGCCAGTTACGCCTCCGCTTCTCAATGCGGACCAGTCTATACCGCTCTGAAAACCGTCGTGCAACTCGACCTCAATAATTTTGACTTCCAACATAACCTGCCGCTCGACAGCAATCTGCGCCTGTTTGAGAAACTTATCGACCTGTCTCAACTCATCGGGCATAGCGCGTACCACCATGATGCCGGACTGCGGGCTGATGGTCACGTTGGTCCCCTCCCCTTCGCCTAGAATGGAACGTACGGCATTAGCCAGCTCGTCCCAAAAATCAGTCAGCGAGGTGGTGTACACACTGCTGTTTTCACCAGACCCTCTAACACCGGTACTACCCGAATTTGAGTTGCTATTTGAGTTGCTATTTGAGTTGCTATTTGAGTTGCTATTTGAGCTGTTATTTGAGGTGCTACCTGTGCTGGTTTGCAACCCCCCAGAGGCGACACGTAAGCTGCTCGTGCCACGACGCTGGGCATTTGGATAGTTGATAGTGAAAATTCGGGTTTGCAGCGTCGGCGCAAAAACGGTGATGCGCCTACCTACCATCTTGAAGTCGTAGCCATACACATCACGGATAGCCTCAAGGGTCTCCAACACCGTCACGCCACGCAGCGTCAGCGACAAACTACCGGCCACATCGGGATGCATCAGCATACTGTAGCGCGTGTCAGTAACAAGCGACAAAAACACCTCACGAGCCGAGGCATTTTGCACCAGTAGATCCAGCTTGGGCTCGGGCAATATCGGCACCAAAGGCGGCGCAGGTTCTGCCAGCGCGTCGCTGATGTGTGCCGGCACAGCAACTGCCTGGGTAGCAGTTGCCGGTGGTAAAATGGCGCGAATAGCCTCACTCACATCAGGTGTCCGCAGTGACCGATCAGCGGCGCACCCAGTCAATAAGCCAAGTCCCACTAACAGAATAAATAGACCTGATATTAGGACAGAGCGAGTTCGTGCGACAGACACATTCAGTGTGGTTTTACTCATACTAGGCACGGCCTTCCGAATCGTTGATACAGGCCTCATGGTAGCACCTTGACGCAAGGAGCGACTGTGGACGATGACTTAGAAATAGGCACGCAATCTGATGTTGCTGCAAGCGGCGTCACCGCGCGCCGCTGTATGCCAGGAAACTTAGATATTTTGCGCAATACGTCGCCTTCTCGCAACCAGATTTCTGTTTCAGTAATACGTTCAATTCGCGCCTCGCCAATTTTGTCGCCCTGAGTATAAAACTGGCTACCGATAACCAAATGGGGCCGGCCGTTACGCACAATGGTAGTCATTCCGTCAAACTCAATTCCTAGCGAGGTTCCAGGCGACGCAGATTCGGGACGCGCGGTCTCTTGCGGAGGCAAAGTAGGGTCGCGCAGACTTTGTCCGGCAACCAAATTGAACGCAAAAAACAATGAAATGACCATAATCCAGCCCAGCACCCGCCTAGTCGGTCTACCTGATATGAGAAATATCATCTGGGATCCTCACCGACCACAAACAACTCTAGCGTCAACTCTGTAAGCGGCGTCTCGCTTTTAAGTTTCATACTGCCCCAACGCACCTGAGGTAGCACGTCCTCAAGTGTCTCAACGTATCGCACCAACTCAAGGTAGGGTCCAGATACCTTCAGTTCAACGTCTTGCCGTGTAAGCCCGCCAGACCGCAAAGAGTCATCTACTCCAACCGCTTGATCGGCTTTACCGATTACCACCTGAGGAGCAGGGTAGGTTGTGTACAGCAGTGTCAATCCCGCATGCCGGCGCAATAAATGAACCAGAACCTGCGGCAATGATTCATCAGTCATTACCTCCGATACGCTGGTAATAACCTGGCGCACTGCATCCAGACTGATTCTGGCGGCAGCGATTTCATCGCGCAGCGCTTTGTTTACATCCACTGAGGTGCCAACGAGCATCAACTCATCGCGCCCGCGCTGCAATTCAGCACTTTGCTTATCGAAACGTTGTGTCAACTGTTGATGTGACAACTGCGCTGGCGACAACCAAACCTCATCGACCAAGACTATGCTTATGGCAACAACTAAGAAAAACAAGATCATGCGCTCACGCAGACTTAAGGCGTTGATACGAGCCGCCTGAACATCCCAACTGCTTACCAACCGAGCTTTCATGATTTGACCTCTGGGAGGACAGTAGGCAGGGGCATAGCGCTAAGTAGGTGAAATGACCACACTGGACGTGACGTGCCGCCCATTGTTTTCAGCATCGTGGTGCTGGCGTTCTCAAGATTGACGGCGAATAACTTTTGCCCTTCAAGAAGAGGGCTCGCGGTAAGCATAGCAACCCATTCGCTGAGCACCGCGGGTTCAAGGGTAAAACCGCTAACTTCAAATTGCGTTTCATCGGTCTTCATCTCAGTCACCCAGACTTGTGCCGGAATACTTTGCGCGACCAACCGCAACCGGGCCGCATGCCCCCGACCCGGGCGAACAAGGCCACGCTCCAACTCTTGCACTAGCTCTTCAAGCTGCAACAGCTCGGCGCGACTATTCTCAAGCTCTTGCACCAAAGCAGGATTGGGCTGGCTGCTTTCTTTTCGTTGCACAATGACTGCTCGCACATTTGTAAGCTGCATCGCTTGGGTCGCCATGGATCTTTTAATGTCTTCACCCGTAACATTAATACTCCACGTCCAGTAGGCGCTCAAGCAGCCACCCAGCAGCACGAGAACGGCCAGAGACTGCAGTATGGTTTGAGCCGAAAAGTAATGCGTTTCCTTTACCTGGATCTGAGTAAAGAGATTAATTTTTTGAGGTATATTCGTTATTGGTGCCCGGACCAGAGCTCCCAATAAAGGCAGACACTGCGCCGTGCCACTATCGATGCCATCCTCAAATTCCGGAAACGCATCACTGACATCCATCGGTAAGACCGTCCGCCCGAGTTGCTCCCCAAACCATGTTGATAATTCTTCAGTGCGCTCGCCAGCATAAATACGCATTCCGTCGAGCGGTATGCTGCCCCAGGAACGACTCCAGATGTCCAGAGCGCTTTGCACCTCTGCAAGAAAGCTCGGCATGAGATCATCTGCCGGCGCAAAAAATGTAACGGAATTAGCAGACTCACTAGGTGCATCGCTTCCACGCTCCCGGGACGCCACCAGAAAGCCCTCTGGCAACTCAAATCGCTGCGTATAAAATAACTCATTATTGACGCTGATTGTCAATACCGCCGGACTCCCGTCCGACAGCACCATAGCGGCATTCCCAGCACCCGCCTGGCCATCCCGCTCAACCAAGGCACTCTGAAGATCACGTTGCGCGGTTTCCTGAACGTCAATCACGTCCACATCCCAATCCATGGCGTCACTCAGGGCAAGAGCTTCACGCATCACCGCGTTACCAGCCGCCACGACAAAGAGCTGTCCAGCCTCGTTTTGTTGATGACCATCCCCCAGCCGCATCACGTCTAGCGTGACATCGCCTACCTCAGTGTTCAACATACCCTGGACCTGATAACGGATCGCTGAGCGTAATTCCTCATCAGGCACAGCTGGAGCATCGATCTGAAGAAACTGGTACTGCTCTGGCCGGAGCATTATGTTGACGTTAAGACCATCGAGACCCAAAGCCTGAAGTCGGTGAACAAACTCCTGTGTGCTATCAGCGCCTTGTCTTTCTACACCAAACTTGAGGACCTTATGCGTCCCATCGGCGCGTAATTGCGCGCATATGTAGGACAGGGTCTGACCCGACCAGGATATAACCATTCGCTCATTTGAGTTTTGACGTTTCGAGGGCCAGCGCATGATCAGAGGACAACCGGAGTAAGTGCCGCAGAGGTCAGATTTTCTATCAATAAGAAGGCGATGCGCATGATTAACTGGCCTAGTTTAAATAGTTCAAGACTATAGCATTTTTCAGATTAAACTCATACGCATTTTAGCTGGGCTAGCGAACCGAATGACACACCGAAAACAGCAGTAATCTCACCTCGCGCACAAGTATGCTGCCGCCCTAGCCTCTTGAGCCTAGCGCGGAATGATTCAGTCGAAGTGTTGGTACTGCGGTGATCAAAATAACCTAGATTTATCGACTACAGCGCCCTGAATTTTAATAATTTTCACGCCCATAGATAATCGGCGAACAGCGAGTCTGCGGACGCAGAAGCGGACAACTAGCCACGCCGGAGACGACACCTGCACCCAGCGTTAACGTCGTTGGTGCCGGTAATGCAGTTCCATAACACGCGCCGGCACCCAGGGTCGCCGTATAGGCGTCTATATTTCCGCCCACATACCCCTTCGCACCCATCGTCGCCGTCACGGCGGTAAGATCTCGGTTCACGTATGCCCCCGCACCCAGCGTCGCCGTGGTTGCTGTCAAATTTCGATGCACATACGAACCCGCACCCATCGCCACCGTGAGGCCCGTAAGGTTGAGACACACGAAGGAATCAGCACCCAATGCCACCGTCGTTCCCGCGGTCAAATTTCGACCCACGTACGAACCTACACCCAACGCCACCGTCGTTCCCGCCGTCAAATTTCGAACAACGTAAGCACCCACACCCATTGCCACCGTTGATCCCGCCACTATATCTCGATTCACATACGCGCCCACACCAAGGGCCACCGTCGATGCCGAGATCAGATTTGCATTGACCACACTGTCTACACCCAGTGCGGCCGTAAACGCATGGAGATTGTCGTCGCTGTTGCCGGTGCCGGTGACGGTGACGATGTAGTTGACGCCAATGGCAACGGCGTCAACTGAAGTGGTTGGACTAGTCTCACAGGTGTAGGTAAAACCAGAGAGTGAACAGCCTGCTATGGGGCCACCGCCAAAGGCAACGGCGACCGCGTTCGCTGTTGGGGAGGGCAGTAGCAAGTAGCAGGCGACACCCATAAGGCCCCATTTAAAGTGTTTGTACCCATTGTCAATCTGTTTCATTTCTCGATACTCGCCGATAGGCTACGCTCAATGAAACCCGCAGTGCCGGGTGTTGCTCCATTATTGGCAACCGAGGTAATAGAAAATATTTTCATATCCTTTAATACTAGTACTGCACCTACCAAGGTACGTTCGGTATAAAGCGACAGGGTACAGGTGACGACCACTGTGAAACCTCCATCAAACAGAGTCGTCCCGCCAAGTAAGTTGGTGGACGAAGTCGGGCAATTGGACGTTGCAGCGGGCTGGCGAATGACGTTGCCCATACCCCATTCAAGCCCAGCCCGCGCGGCCCAATACGCTTGTGAGCCCTTAATATCCTGTGCTGAACTTAATTGCTGCGCGTTCGAAAACGTAAGCATAAAACCACCCATAGCCGACATAACCACCAGCAGAAAAATGGCAACGATGGCGGCAAAACCGTCCTCTCCTGAGCGAGTGCGCCTCATGGCCAGTTGTTCACGTAGACTTCATAATACGGACTGATGGTTTCGCCACTGTCCGTAAATGAAACGCTCAACTGCACCGGCGCATTGCGCTGCAAATCAGAGACGTCATGAGCAAAGTTGCACGAGTCCACATTAGTGGCCAGGATAGCGCCAGTCGCCGGGCAGGTGGCATCTGCAAACCCTCTGACCGTGCGCCGCAAGTTGCCATCATTGTCGCACACATAGGCAACTACGTGCTCGCCGGCTGGAATCACGAAGAAACGCTTACCTCCCGAGGCCAGGGGGAACAGCTTAGCGGTGATAGAAATGGTGGTCTCTGCGCCATCGACCACACCTAACACCAGCGATGTGTTGTCTTCCGCGTAGGCATCAGCGCCAGGAAGTCCGAGATTGTACACCGCGATCACATCATTCACCTCGATTTGCTCGGCTGGCGGCCGGTCGCTATTGCGGCCCAGCATGTTGAAGCTGGTATCCGCCGCTATGAAATTCAGAATATCGCCAGTAAAGGCCACACTAACACCGGCGCGGTAGCGTCCACCGGTTTTGGTGGGAATGAATTCAAGGCACTGAGCGTTGGGATAGGCATTGCGGATGCGAGTACTGTTCGGCAAAGCCTTGCGAATATCCCGCGCCATGCGTCGCACCACCGTATCCGCCGTATCGGTCAAGGCCGCACGTCGAGCGCCTTCGAAGTAGCCATCAATAGGGCCCTTTATGAAGACTGCAACGACAGCGCTGATCACGCCAATGGTGGCCATCACAATGATTAATTCGAGCATGGTAGCGCCGCGCTGGTCACGTTGGTTTGCCATCACTAGAAGTCGCCTCGGTAGCCTGACAGCGAAATCACGTAGCCCCCACCGGTGACCGTGACCGTGATTTTTTTGGCTGGCACCATAGCGGTAACACCTAAATTAGCGACCAAAACTGTAATCCCGACCTGGTAATCACTTAAAATCGCAGGCCAGTCGGTAAAGATTGCTTCAGTCTTGCCGTGATAGTCATCCACATCGTCCATGGTGATACGCGTTGTTTCATTCCCAGGCAAACCATAGGGATCCGTATCGGCATATTCTTTTTGCATAATTTCTTCCAGAATCGACTCGGCCAGCACCATCGCCTGCTTGCGTACCATCGGCTCGGCGCTGAATTCGACCGTGGTGTTCATCACCTTCAGAATGCCGGCCAGCCCCGCGCTCACTATCACAAGATAGAAGATGAGATCGATCAGCGAAAAGCCTCGTGGCACGGCATTAGTCATGAACATAGCCAGTGACAGGTTCCACCGTAATGGCCTTGGAGAAATTAACAACCTGGATAGTTTGGATGGCCATCAGAGCACTCTCAGCGTCAACTGGTTGCCCCAAGCCGTCAAAATTAAAATCTGCTGGATTGACGCTGTAGGACACATTGGGCCTAGCTGTGATAGTTGAGGTTGCGGCGTTACCGCCTCCGGGACCTTGCAAGTTTGTGTTGCAGGTCGGGGTCGCCGCGTTAGCAGCAATGCGCAGCGATACGCTGACGGCACCCGTAAACACCACGCACACCGTACGCCGCTGGGCAATGGCAGCCTTCTGCCCAAATCGCAACAACGCCAGCGTTTCGTCGTGAAAACCTCGTCCGTATAAACCATTGTCATCGAATTTGCCGCCCATAGACACGCCCAAGACGCCCAGTATCACCATCACCATGACAATCTCGAACAGGGTAAAACCGCGTTGATGAAGTTTTCTGCGAAGGGGTAAAAGCATCACGTGATACCTGCGGTAATGGACTATCATAGCTGTCGAGTCATCCTATGCAAAATATAACATAATTACTAAGGTAATGACCACGAGCGATTGCCTCACGTCGGACAGTGAGAACCAATTTGGATAGTCTAGTCGCCAGGATGGGCTGCCAAAGACTGGCAAATAAAAACGCGAGAGCTTCGTAATGAAGTCCTCGCGAGTTTAGTTCAGCTATGTATTATTCACTGCTAAGGGTGGAGTGAATCGCTACTGAATCAGCAATCAACCGCCCTTCAATCCAAGCATTCAGCAACTTAATCTATAATATGCCATAAGTGGGGTAAGAAGCTTCTTGCTTCGGCGTCGTCGTAGTTTCTACCACACACGGCTGCGCGGGCACCAGCAAAGTGACGACATCAATTGTAGCCGCAGGGGTCTTAAGAGCAAAACCAGCCGGCAAAGCAGCATCTTCCAGCCCCTCCAACGTATCCTCACAATCTATCACCGCGAAGCCATTGGCGTTATCCGCACCACGTATCATGTAGTTGCGCTTGCTTGCCTCACCTAATGAAAAGGCTACTCCATTCACCGATGCCTGTCGCGCATCATCTGACACTCCAGTGATCTTGGGAATCGCAACGATGGACAGTACACCCACCAACGCGACCGCAATCACTAATTCAACTAAGGTAAAACCACTTTGTTCATTTTTGATATTGTTCATAATAACTCCTAGATAACTAGTTAGATAAAAGACTTTTCTCATTATGTCTGCTCACATGATAGTTCATCTCAAGCATATAGTCGACGTTAAATTCATTTATATACATATGTTCCATAAATGAATTTAACGTCAACCACTGGTGAGGGTATTGGCATGATTGTCGCGCCGCTATCGCAGTCGGATACTCTAGCGCAAGCTGCCTAGTGTTTACTCAAAGGGTCAGTTACCCAGGCCACCAGAGGCCGCTCCAGCTGGTGATTCCAGGAGGACAGGTTTGGAGGGAATAGCTGATTCTTGGCCACCTCTAGCCTCTACCCATGACTGCGTCACTCATGCCCCATATCGGCAAATAGACGCCTAGCGCCAGCAGCAACACCAGTATACCAATGAACACCGTCATAATAGGCTCAATAGCCGCCGCCAGGCCTTTAATGCTGTAGTCAGTTTCGCGCTCGTACATATCGGCAATTTCAATCAGGAGATCGTTAAGCTCGCCGGTTTCTTCACCCACAGTGATCATCTGTAGCACCACCGGTGTAAAGATACCGATCTGGGTCGCACTGTGGGATATGGTTTGGCCTCTTTCAATTCCGTTAATCATTTCCTCGATGCGTCTACCAATAAAAGCGTTGTTCACGGTTTTCGACACCACGGAGAGAGCCTGAACTATCGGCACACCGCCTTCGCCTATCAGGGCGAAACTGTTGGCAAAGCGGGCCAGCGTGGCTTTCAAAATAATATTACCGACAATGGGAAGCTTGATTTTGAAGGCATCCCAGCGGTAAAGTCCCTCCGGGGTGCGCACATAGCCTCGGGCGAGCACCCCACCCGCGATGATGAATGCCACTATCGCGGGCCACCAGTTCAACACCCATTCGGAGAAGGTGAGCAACCCGAGAGTAAGACCCGGCAGTTCAGCATCGTACCCCTTATACACATCCGCAAATGTTGGGATCACGAATATGGTGACAACCACCATCGCCACAACCATAACCCCTATGACAAATATGGGGTAGCGCAGAGCCTGTTTGATACGATCACGCACATCTCGCTCAAACACCAAGTATTCATTCAGACGCAAAAATACTTCGGTGAGCCGACCGGTCATTTCGCCTGTTTTGATCATTGCTATATAAAAAGCACCGAACACATCTGCATGGCGCGCCAGTGCCACCGACAATTCGCGCCCCTGCTCGAGACTAGACCTGATGTCCTGAAGAATCTCCGTCATAATGGGTTTGACGGCGGAAGCTTCCAGGCCTGCAAGCGCCCGTAAAATAGGCACGCCGGCTTTGTCGAGCGAGTACATCTGGCGCGAGAACACCACAATATCTTCCGTCACCACAGGCTCTCGGGTCGCTCGCTGAACCCAGCGGTCAGCTTTCGCTAACCAGCTGTCCGTGCTGGCGGCAGTCGTTTCTGCTGAAACAGCAATGTGAACGGGCACCACGTCCTGAGCCATCAACTGCTCAACTACGCCCCCCTCGGTCAGAGCTTCGAGTTGACCTGTCACCACCTCGCCAAGGGCGTTGCGCCCGCGCCATTTATAGATAGCCATAGGACTTAGAGCTGCTCGCCCACGCCAGCGCCAACGCGGAGCGCCTCGGCCAGCGATGTCCGCCCTTCGCGCACCAGATTCAGCGCATGATCAGCCAACGTTTGCCCCTTTAAGCGTTCGCGTGCGACTTTCATGAAATCGGTCGGGTCGGTATGAGAGGCGGCATTGGTGAGGACAGCGTCCATTTCAAGCCATTCGTAGACACCTCGCCGACCTGCATAACCGGTCCCGCTGCAGGCCTCGCAACCAACGCCGCACAGAGACGTCACCGAATCTCCAGCTTCAAGCATAGTGCTCAACCAGAGCTGCTCCTGCGGATTGGCAACATGGGGCTCAGAGCATTCAACGCAATTCAGACGCAGCAACCGCTGAGCGATGACGGCCTGTAACGATGTGGCCACCATGAACGGCGGTACCATCATGTCAATCAGGCGAAATGGCGCACTCATCGCATCGCGTGTGTGTAGGGTAGACAGTACCAAGTGACCCGTCATTGCGGAGCGCATACACATTCCCGCCGTGTCGACGTCTCGTATTTCGCCTACCAAGAGTACGTCTGGATCTTGTCGTAGAATAGAACGTAATACACGAGAGAAACTGAGTTCGATCTTGTCGTTAACCTGAATTTGAGTGATGCCGGGCAATCGATATTCCACCGGATCTTCCACACTTATGATTTTCAAATCTACGGTATTAATTTCACTCAACGCAGCGTATAAGGTGGTGGTTTTTCCGGAACCCGTAGGTCCAGTGACGAGCACCAATCCCAAGTTACGGCTTAACACTTCACGAAAGCGCTTGAGCATGGCTTCTGGCATACCAATATCATCTAAGCTGCGGATACCCGCGTTTTGACTGAGAATACGCATCACGAGCGACTCGCCGTAAATGGTAGGCAAAGTCGACAGCCGGACATCGATCGTATTTTCTTCCATGCGCACACTGAAACTGCCATCCTGCGGCAGACGTTTTTCAGAAATATCAAGTCCGGCCATCAACTTGACACGCTGGGTCAGAGCGGCACCACTGCGCCTGTCAGCCACCATTTGGATATGTAGTACGCCGTCAAGCCGCACCCGAACTTGTAATCCGTTTTCCTGCGGCTCGACGTGGACATCCGAAGCGCCCATCCGTATGGCGGATTCAAACAGCGATCGCAATAAGCGCGCCACAGGCGCACTTTCCGAGCCCAGCGTGTTTGTACCCTCATTAAAGTCAACGTCAACGTCAACGTCTTTCGCCAGCGCCTCAGTATGTTCAGTATGTTCAGCATATTCGGATACCGCTGGAGTCTTCTCATACAGATGCTCAAGCGCCAGTGCCAAATCACTTTCGCGTACTTCGGCAACGATAATCGGTCGCTTAAGTAGCGCGGTCAACTCATTAATAGCGGCCAGATTCAGCGGGTCGGTCAAAGCCACCTGCAAAGTACCCTCCTTGTCATCTAGCGCCAGTGCATGGAGACGTCGCGCAACCAACTCGGGCAAGAGCATTACAAGATCAGTACGAAATGAGAAAGTTTTGAGATTGACGAACGGAACGTGTAGCTTGCGCGCCGCAATAGTGGCAAAGAGGTCATTGGTGATTGAACCGGACTCAACTAGCAGGTCCCCAAGTTTTTTGCCGGTTTGTTGTTGTAATTCCAGGGTCTGCTGAAGCTGCTCTCGCGAAATAAGACCTTGCTGCACGAGGACTTCGCCGAGCCGTATTTCATTGACTTGCCCGAGTGGGGGGAGGTTAGTGCCCGTCTGCGCGGCCGAGGTTGCTGCTTCCATATCTATGAGCCGTTCGTTGAACTAAAAAACCAGTTTTAAATGACTGAGGTGGAGAGCAGGACTACAGGCCACAGCTTCATTTAATATTTATTAGAGTTAAAGCGATATCGTCAATCAAGACAATAATCAGACCAATACGCTTTATGCACTAATGCGATCTATAAAACGTTACGCCTTCAGCGAAGATACAGTTTTTTCAGCCTGAAGTCGAATTTCGATTGGTTATTAAATTAATAACTCAAAAATAACCAAAATAACTTCATCGACGCCGTAATTTTCTTGATTATCGCAGCCTCTCTGCAGTTAATACTCCTTCGCCAGACTTTATTCCACCCACGCCGCGCGAACCTATCAGATGCCAGGCTGCGCTGTGTTGAACGGGGGTAATTATTGAGATTGCTCGAGCCGACAGCACTCTTCACGAGACCAACACCACCTCGATGGTAAACACTGTTTGAATGACCCCATTAAGGGTAACGAAGATATCCAAGATAATAACGGAGCAAATGTTAACAGCAATTCCTGGAGTTAAGACCCAGCGACCTAAAGTTGAAAAATATAGAGTAAAAAGTAACGGTCATTAAAAATGGAAATAGCATCGACTGGAAATAAGCCAACTCCGCGTTCCGACAGTAGTATTAAAAAAATGGTGATATTTAGAAAAATACCCCGCTACAAGGATCCATGGAAATCAAGGTGGGCCGTTAAGAGTGTTGGGTTGTTATCGCTGCACCTGCCGAGAGCCTGATGACAGTATCCATTCTTTGGCACACCAAAGATCACAACTTTTCGTTTAAAAAAATTCTCACAAATCATTGGCGGGCTTGAGGAAAGCGCGGGCACTTTCTTAGAGTAGTCTGAAGACTCTGCTTACCTTTAATATAATTTACACAGTAACCAGGCACGACTGTAAGACCCTTTACCTAAGTAGCATAGGCAATGGCGGGTATGGTTTTTCTCAGACGAAGGTACATAAATCCATAAATCAGCATAGCGGTGAAGGCCGCAGCCGCACACATCACAAATACGCCAGAGTAACCTAAGGTCCAGCCATATACTGAGGCCGCCATATTAGGTCCGATTATATTCCCAAGACCCTGCGCAGCGGGCATCAATGCCGCAAAGCGGCCAGATTTGTCGACATTGGCAATAATCGACATCTGATAAACATCGTTAAAAATCCATAAAAAGTTAAAAGCAAAAACACTGATAAAGAAAGTTGTGTTGGTAATACCATTGGCCAGCATGCCGACAATAACAGAAACAGTTAATAGCGTAACCAACAAGGGCCTCAGTAAGCCATAGCGATTACTGAGTATTGTGGCGAATGCGCAGCCTACCACACTACAAAGTGATGACCAGGTTAGCACCTGACCTACCAATTCTGGCGTGGCATTGTCCGCTAGCGCAGCAAGCTCAATATAGGTCCAGTAGGCACCTATATTGATATAAGCAACGACTATTGCAAATAAACATAGCCAAGGAACGTAAGCTGGAATGTGCTGGCGCGACAAGCTGTTAGCCGAGGCATCTTGTGAAAGGCGCTCTGGCTGAACATCGCCAGCTTCAGAATAAGCTGGAATCCAGCGTATAAAGGGTATTGTCAGCAGGAAACAGACAATAAATACTTTATACACCCCCGCCAAAGATAGTAACGGCAAAAAATGCATCTCTAATGCTTGAGAAAATGCAAAGGCAAATAACATAGCATTAAAGGCTCGAGCCGGTTTAGAGCTAGCGCCTAGCGATGAGACGGCCACAGCAGTGTATATACCACTACCCACCCCTGCCAGTAAACGAAGCCACAACACCTGATTATAATCGACAATGGTGATGCATAGAAAATTAGCAATCACCGCAATAGATAGACCTATAATAACTAGCCTGCGTCGATTGACCTTAGCTATAAACATGGCAGTTAAAACGGCGCCCAGTGACAAGCCCCCCAAATCAGCTCCAGCAACGCGCCCAACCTCAATCTCAGAGAACCCCGAACTTACCCAGGCGGTACTGATCACCGGCATACCTACCAATACAGCATAACCAATCAGCGTCATGTACAAGCTGATCGTTATGGATTTCCAACTGTCAAAAGGGTTTTTTAGGTCCATGTTGTGTACATTCATTTCGCCCTTTACATTACCCCAGTTTTATTGACCCTTTAACTCAGCCAGTTCGGCTATTAAACGCCTTAATAACAATATTACGAGTATCGGCGGGATCAATCACGGCATCAATTTCCAAATGCGCGGCGGCCTCTGTAGCCTTACCGCGCTCATACATCTTGTTCACTAACTCAGTAAATAGTGACTCTCGCTCAGATTCATTTGCCACTGCCTCGAGCTCTTTTTTAAAGCCCAAACGCACTGCACCCTCAAGACCCATACCACCAAACTCGCCACTGGGCCATGCGGCACTATAAATAGGTTTGTGGAAACTGCCACCCGCCATAGCCATAGCCCCTAGACCATAACCCTTGCGCAAAAAGATGGTCACTAGTGGTGTGTCAAGTTTGGCACCGGCGATAAATAGTTGAGCCATATGTCGCACTGCTGCCTGTTGCTCACTGTCTGGGCCAACCATAAAACCCGGGCTATCGCACAGCGAAAGAATGGGAATATCGAAATTATTACATAGGGTTATAAACCTTGTGATTTTCTCGGCTGCTTCAGCATCTACCGCGCCCCCCAATACTCGGCAGTCATTGGCAATTAACCCCAGGCTTCTGCCCTCAAGGCGAGCAAATCCGGTCACAACCCCACGGCCATAAGCCTGACTAAGTTCCAAAAAGCTATTGACGTCGACAAGATGATTAATGATCAATCGCACATCGTAAACATAACGCCGGTCTAAAGGCATCATCTCTCGCAGTTCAGTCTGGTCGACACTCTGCCAATCGTCTTTGGCTCCCTGAAAGTAACCCAAGCACTGTTGGGCTAGTTGCGTGGCATGAGCCTCGTCCTCGGCCACCAAATTAACCACACCATTTTCAGACTGAACATCAATGGGTCCGATGTCTGTCGGTGCAAAACTACCCAGGCCACCACCTTCAATCATGGCGGGTCCAGCCATACCTATCCAAGACGTCTTGGTTGCAATTCGGATATCAGCGCAACCAAATAAGGCTGCATTACCAGCAAAACAATAACCATTGTTAACCGCTATCATCGGCACCTGCCCACTTAAGCCGGCCCAACTAGCAAAGGTAGGTACGTCTAAACCTGCAATTTGAATTTTCACATCGGTATCTCCAGGTCGACCACCTCCGCCCTCGGTATACATAATCACCGGAAGAAAAGATTCCCTAGCCTGAGCCAACATACGGTCAATTTTACGATGATGAAAATAGCCCTGAGTGCCCGCTAATACGGTGTAATCGTTGACGATAACGGCGACCTGTGTAGCCGCACCGCCAAATTGTTGGCTGTTAATAGTGGCCAAACCGGTGATCACACCATCGGCCGCAGTTTGGGTTTTTAAATTCTCACCACTAATCCTGTCGCGTTGAGCTGCCACGGCAAGCTGGCCATATTCAACGAAAGAGTCTGCATCACATAGCTGGGCAAGATTCTCTCTGGCAGTTCGGTAGCCTTTAGCATGCCTTTTATCAACCGCCGTTTGGCGACCACTATCCAGACTGTAATTTAGCTGTTGATTAAGTTTTTCAAGGGGGCCTTCAGATTGTGGCTGTTGATCGGTTGGTGCTTTTTCTTCTTCGGGAGAAGCCTCCAGCTCAGCAATCTTGCAAACCACATACCCAGCCTGAACTGTCTGCCCCAGGTCCACCCCGATTTCTAAAATCACCCCCGAAACAGGTGCAACAAGAGCGGTCTGCATTTTCATTGATTCTAAGGTAGCGATAATCTGATTTGCCGTCACCGCTTGACCCAGCTCAACATCAACGCTAACCACCGCAGCGGCAAGTGGTGATAGAACAGACTGGGTAGAGCCCTTCAAGCTTTTTTTCACAGGTTTAGTCCATGATAATTGGTTAATATTTTTAGGCTAGATCAGAGCTAGCAATTACCTCGCTACTCGACTCTGTTTTAATACAAACCCACATTAAGCTAGCGCTAACAACAAGATAGACAATAGCGTAATACAGCCAGTCCATACTAATTAAATTTGCAGTGAAGGTACTGTAAAGGATTCCTGTCATCACAACCAAGCGGGATAACTCCAACCCCCTGACAAAAGGCTTACCATCTAGCACGGCACCAATAACCATTACCGTGAGAAGCTGTGCTATCACCACCGCCCATAACAACTCATAAGGAAGCTTTGTCACCTGCCCCGCGCTCCAAAGATGGAAAAAGGTCAACAATAAATATTGCCCTACCATCGCATACTTAGCCCCCGTGCTGAGCTTAGGGTCATATTTAGTAAAATGATTTAAGTCGGATTTGTTCACCGGATAACGCTGGGCTACGTCGGTGGGGCGCCAGCCAGTTTTAGACCAGAGCACTCTACATTTGTCCTTCCAAGCATTAGTCCGCCAAGTATCACGTGCCATATTGACAAATATATGCAGGTTGGCCCACAACGGATTCCAGCTTCTCAAAGGCACCCGAATACCATAGATCGGTTTTTGCCGTTCATCTTCTTCTTGGAAGGTACCAAATAGCCGGTCCCACAGGATCAATAAACCACCATAATTTTTATCGATGTAGTCAGGATTTTGCGCATGGTGCACTCGGTGATTAGACGGCGATACTATAAACCACTCTAAAAATCCCAATTTACCAATATGCTGAGTATGCACCCAAAACTGGTAAACCAGGTGAGCGGTCGCAATGCTGACATACATATAGATCGGCATACCCAAAAAGAAAAGGGGAATGAAAAATACCCAGGTGGTTAAAAAGCTGGTACTCGTCTGGCGCAGTGCCGTACTTAAGTTATAGTCTTCACTCTGATGGTGGACCACGTGAGAACCCCAAAAAAGTTGGCGCTCGTGACTGATTCGGTGGTACCAGTAATAGAGAAAATCATAGAGCAAAATCCCCAACAACCAGTGGCTGGTAGACATTATATTAAAGGACCAGATGGCGTGATTTTGACCAATATTAGAAAACACAAGTAATCCAATATTCAAAAATACAAACTTGGTTACAGTGCTCAATAGCCCAAGACTCAGACTGTTTAAGCTGTCATTAATACGATAGGTATTGTTGCCTTTCAGCCAACCCCAGGCTAATTCAACCAGTATTAGCAGCAAGAAAAACGGTACTGCGTAAGGTACAAAATTCATAACAACCTCTTCTAACCCTTAATTAAATTGCGTTAACGAACACCTAAGGTAATAAAGCATTAATAGCAAAGGACCCCAACCAATGACCACCCTCGTAACTGTCACCGACTAAATTAGGTAAGGAATGTTCAACATGCCGATCTGCTAGCTTTTTGAGATGCTCAAACTGAGGATACTGTTCCACCAATTCATAAAGCACCCAGGCGCGGCTAAAGTTAAGGCCATCCAAGTGAACTAGTTTACCATCGGTCCGATCAAACACCTGCCCCACAGGCATGTCAAAACTCGGCGACATTAACTCGGGCAAAAACTCATTTAGCCACACCATAAACTTTTCTTCAGGGAGTACTCGCCGCATTAAGTCCACTTCCTCTAAACAGGGAGATAGAAAGTCATAGCCACTGGGCTCCCAGTCAATGGGACAATTTTTATCCTGTAGATAGAAATCCTGTGCCCGCTGCTTTATCGCCATTTGCAATGGAATATCGTCAAACTGTAAGGCGTAATCCCACGCAAAGGTCAGACCAAATGCAGTATTAGCGTGCTCGCCGACTCTAATGGGGTAAGCTAACTTTGGTAAATGGGCAATGTACATCTGTGATAATTCGTCCGCCAGGGGCTCTAGCGCTGTGGTTAATGGGCCGGCCATGGGGTCATCCCACCCCTGTAATTCATGCGTTAACTTTAACAACCAAGCCCAACCATAAGGGCGTTCCCATGCGGTATTGGCTCTAAGGTATTCAATATCTTTAGCGACATTTTCTGGGGTTATGTGCCGCTGCAAAATCGCTCTAGCTTGAGTGCCTCCGCCCACGTCGGGAAATTGCTTTAGAAGACGTACCATTGACCAATGACCATGCACCGCTGAATGCCAATCAAAACACCCATAAAAAGCCGGGTGTAGTTCCATCGGTGATGCAAGATCCTCATCACTGCGCAACGTCTGACTTAACTTATTGGGGTATTCTGTTTCGGCGCAGGCCAACGGCAACTGCATTAAATTGGTCGCTTGCCCAATAGAGAGGTCTGTGCGCCCCGTTTCACGGTCAGCCGCCATGATACCGGCGCTTAAAGTAAATCCAGCAATGACCAAGATAGCGGTTGATGAAAAATGAGCAAAGAGGTGATTCTTCATTAAGTTATTACTCAGTTAAATGAGCAGCCAAGAGTCTGGCGGCTTTTAGTTTAGATTGAAAATTGAGGTCTCTAGCGGACGATGCTCCTGGCTGACTTGAAAACCACACCATCACTGTATCGGCTTTGCGGTTAATATAAATTACTTGCCCATGAATGCCCACTGCACAATATTCACCGATAGTTTCGTCCAGTACCCACCACATATTGTGATAGGCGCTCCAAGGCTCGTCGCTGTACTTTGTGTTTGCCTTCATGTTAGATCGTAACCGGTCGGTAATAACCACATTAGCATCGACCCATGCTTGGGGTATTATCTGCTGGCCGTTGTATTCTCCACGGTCTCGAATCATCATGCCAAAACGTGCCGCATCTCGGGTGGTACTGTTCATGCCTCCGGTCACAGCTGGCATATAAGCACGGTCAACGGCAATATAAGCGTCGTGCTCTGCGCCTAGTTTAGACCAGATATTTTGCTGAATAAAATCTTGAAATGGCTGGCCGCTAACGCGGGCAATAATCCACCCCAGCACATCCGCATTGCTTGAATTGTAATCAAAATTACCCCCTGGCTCGCGCTTGGGATCAGGCTTTATAAAATTGGCCAAAAAATCATGGACGCCATATATTGGGGTATCTTCTGGCTGCACATCTGCCGCTCCCTGCAACCAACCTAAATTAAGTGCCGGTGCATAATGGATGGCAAAGTCAGAGTCGAGATTAGTATAGGTTTCGTGGAAATCTACCGAGCTAGCCATATCTAGCACGTTCTGCACCGTCACCCTCTCAAAGCCGCTGCCCTTAAGCTCTGGAATATAGGCCGCTGGAGATTCAGAAAGGTCAACCTTACCCTCCGCCAGCAAGCCCAAGGCAGTACTGGCCAATGATTTGCTCATAGAAAACCACAGGTGCTGGGCATGAGCATTGAACTGATGAAAGTAATGTTCATAAAGTAGTTCATCACCCTGAACTACCACGACGCCATCGGCATGATTAGCGGCAAACAGCGCCTGGAATCCCATCGTTTTGCCGGCCGCATCGCTGACACTGTGATCAGCCAACTCAGGCTGGGTTGGGCCGGGTAACTCTCTAATTTTACCCTCTCGAGGGATCATTACTACATTTAGAGGGGCACCGGCATTACGGAAGGTCCACTGGTTAAGAGGATGCTCACGATAATTTTTCATGGTGGCCTGAGTTTCGCGCGCCGGCGGAACACCCTGCATAACGCCAGGTTCAGCGTGCTCGTCTGCCGCAACGACTAATCCTGTGGCAAGCAGGTATATAACTGAAAACCAGCCTCGGAAAACGATCTTCATTAATCTCTCGCCCTTAGTCCCTTCGCCCTTTTTATAGAGCCTTATGGTTAGCCTTTAAGCCCAGCGCGAAGGAAAAAAGCTTTAGCGTCTAGACTACCTTATTTAAAGATAAAACCAAACTGGCTAAAAGGTTACCGGTCAATTAATCGATAATCCAAATAGCAGAATTTCTGCCTTAGAAATATCAGCTGTTAATAAACAAGGTCCATTTCATCTAAAAGATTGTCGGCATGATCTAGGTACTTCATCACCCAAAGCATATAACGGCTGTCGACTTGAATCGACCGATTAGTCTGTGGATCATAACCCCAGTCTCCGATAATACTCTCATAAACTCCATCAAAGAGTAGACCGACCAATTCTGCGCGGCCGTTAAGCGTTGGTGAACCTGAGTTTCCCCCAGTGGAGTCCAGTGTAGACAAAAAGTTTACCGGGACGGAATCAATAGACTTCATATAAAAATCGCCATAGTGCTTTTGCTTAATCAACTCAAGCTGTTTACTGGGTGAGTCAAAGGGGTCAATTCCTGTATCTTTGGCTAAAATCCCCTCAAGACGAGTAAAGGGTTCGGCGCGCAGACCATCTTGAGGAGAATAGCCTTTAACATGGCCAACAGTGACCCGTAGACTGGAGTTGGCATCGGCATAAACTGGCTTACCCTGATCGCGATTGAAAGCAATAATAGCTTGCATATACAGAGGGCGTACCTTCATTAGTTTACCCGACAGAGCTTTGTCTTTCTTTTCCTGAGCCATGTCAGTGTCGTACATTGCTACTGCAAATTTAATGAAAGGATCCTTTGACAGATTAAAGTCTTCGACCGATTTATCTAACCAAGCCAAGCGAGCATCCAAGTCTCCGAGCTTAGTTTGAGCATACATCCGATCTAAGGTTCGGCTAAGCCTGGCTTCGTTGAACACCCTGCCAATACCAAACACCCTGTCCAGTGCCTCAACTCGATCACTCTCAGGCAGTTCAGCGTATCGCTTAAGCATTTCAGTCAACAACGCTTTATCAACAGTGGCTGCGTAACGTCTATCAATACGTTCCATACTAGATTTAAAGCGCATCATGTCACGCTGTTGATAACCGGGTTCGCGGTCCACATCAGTCAGGCGTTTTTCATTGGCTAATCTATATAATTTGCGCGCGGTAGGCAGCATTGTTGTGTAACGGATATAACCCAAGATAATATCTCGAGCCTGGTTCGCCTGGCCCTCAGCGATCAATTCGTCAAGCGCGGCGAGCGTTTTCCCGTATTGCTGCTGACGTTGGACATCTTTGCTTATCCAGTCAGCTAAATCAGTTTCGCGGCTTTTACGCTCGTCAAGCATGGGTGATTTAGCATAAAACTCAATCATCGAAGTGAAATTTTTCGCGTAATTAGCTAAGCCAGCAAGAAGACTTTCATATTTAATACGCTCGTCACTGCCCTCCGTAGCGGTCCTATTAATGATGTCGATAAAGCGCTCGCGAAGTATCTTCGCCTCTGGGTAGGCCCACTCAAACTGATTCTCAACTTCGCTAGCGGTTCGGTAACGATTTGTACGACCGGGGTAACCTGCCACCATGACAAAATCACCCTCGCTTACACCTTTGGCAGAGACTTTTAAAAAGCTCTTTGGTTGGTATGCAACGTTGTCTAGGCTAAAATCCGCTGGCAGCCCATCTTTAGACACATAGGCGCGATAAAAGGAAAAATCACCCGTGTGGCGAGGCCACGTCCAATTGTCAATATCGCCACCGTACTTGCCGATGCTTGCAGCGGGGTTATACACCAATCGTACATCGCGAATTTCTAGCTGTTTCACCAAGTAATATTCCAGCCCACCATGAAAGCTATAGACTTGGCAACGGTAGCCTTCTTGAGTTTCACACTGAGCAATTAAAGACTTTTCATTGACTTCAATAGCATGATAAAAATCACTACCTACCTGACCCTCTAAACCCGATATTACCTGGTCTGTCACCTCAGTCATTGCCTCGGTCACATAAATACGCGAACCGGGGGTCGCTGCCAGTTCTTCAGCATAAGACTTAGCCAAAAATCCATCTTTTAATAGATTTTTCTCAGCTGTTGAATTGTGCAAAATAGAACCAGCAGCGCAATGATGGTTGGTCACTACCAATCCCTGAGAAGACACAAACGAAGCTGTACAACCGCCAAGGCTAATCACTGCATTCATTGGGAATTCGGTTAAAGTCGAAATAGACGCGGCATCAACCTCCAAGCCTTTCGCTGCAAGCTCCTCAGACATGGCGGGCAATTGATGTGGCTGCCACATTCCTTCGTCAGCCTTAACGTTGACCGCGAGTGTGGAAAAAATAATGAGGGCGCCAACGGTAGTTGATAGAATATTTTGCATCTCAATGAGTCCTTTTAAACAGTGACTCGACAATAACATTTTTTGTCAGGCCAAGTCTCAAAATTGCTCTGCTGTTTGAGCGGCCCAATATGAAAAGTCATTGAATTATTTCGTCTCGACCTTTTTGGGTGTAAGATCACCAGCACTTTAATAACTCGAGTTGAAGTCGAAAACTCAGTGCGAGGGTCAATACACCGGCTCTGAAATATTTCCAGGCTACTAATCAACTGCCATTGTGTGAAGTCTAGTTGAGTGCATGAGCCTTGGTATCCGCTCAAGGAAAACTACATGGCCATAATGTCCCGATTACGCAGCAAATCAAATCCCAAAACTATCGAAGAACAAGTGGCTGAACTGGGCCAACTATCGATGGATGCCTTAAACGTTATCGCCACTAGCGAAGAGTCTGATATTTTGCGGGCCGCCGCGATTACCCACCTCGATTATGGCACCTCACTAAGTGATCTCGCCTTAACCTGTGCGGTTCCAAGCCTGCAACAGCAGGCCCGACAACGCATTGCCGAACTCATCGATAAGGACATTATTAGCTTGAAACAGTTAACCACTGATGGCATGGATATCATGGCGCAGTTCTCGGTAGTAGGCTTCTGTCAACGAACAGAGTTTTTGCCACAGCTGTTAAACCTAAGTATTGATGCTGATTTTTTCTATAAAATCGCCATTGAGGGGGTTTCTGCCCGTCTTCGAGAGTTAGCAGTCGCTAAAATTGATGGCCATGACAAGCTCAAGCAACTATTAAAAGATACCAAGGGTAAAGACAAGCTGGTCTACAATATTGTCAAAGAAAGGTGCGACGCATTTCGCGAAAAAGAAAAGCAAGCCGAAAATGTCCAAGCTGAGATTGAAATCCTTTGTGAGCGATTGGAAATCCATAGTAAAAGAGCATTTGATAAGCAATATACTGGCAAAGTAAATCGTTTAACCGATCAATGGCAGTTGTTGGAATCCCAAAGTAATAAGGGCATCAAATTAAGAGCTCAACAGGCTATTTTAGATTGTCAGAAAACTATTGCCGCTGATACCAAACAGCGCGCCAACCAGTCCGCTCGAGAAGCCTCAGTAGACTCAGCCGCCAAAAGCGTACACGACGTTATTTCTAAACTCTCTCTCTGTTTAACTCAGCTTTATGAAATTGATGGGACCGATGAGCAGCGTAAAGCTATTGAATTGGCATGCGCCGATTGCGAACAGCAGCACAGTGACGCTCTTAAATTGGTACCCGCTAGTCCAGACAATGAAAATACATTCACCCAGTTAAAAGAAAATATTGTATTTCAACTACAGCAACTTGCTAAACATGGAAGTCTGACCGCGCATGCAGCCTTGCTAATAAATTCCCAGACTGGCGAAGACAAAGTATCGAGCGAAAATAAATCGCCTCAAGATAAGCGTCTGTATGGCGAGCTCAAGGCCAGACTGCAATCGGTTAAATTGCTGCCCGCGACACTGATTCCCCAAGCGGTCAAAGACGCCAAAATCTTAATGTCTAACAAAGAAAAGTACTGGGCCGACCAAAAACAGGCTGTCACTAACCAGTTGCGCCACATAAATGCATTGATTGGCAAGGCGAATAGCGCTCTAAAAGCTGGCGAGTCTCGGCAAGCGGCTGGTATCAGGCGTGCTTTGGACAAAAATCTGCTAGAACTTGCCAAAATGCCAGCCTCGGTGGCCACACAACTTGAACAGTTAGACGGGGCACTAGAGAAATTGCTCGACTGGAAAAACTATGCAGTAGAACCAAAGCAACAACAGCTGATTGATGACATGCGCGCATTAACTCAGAGTCAGGAAAATCCAGAAGCGCTGGCCACCAAAATACAGCGTCTGCAAGATGAGTGGAAAGCATTGAGCAAAGGAACCCAGGACCAAGAGCAATGGGAGTCTTTTCACAAACTCGCAGAGCAAGCCTACCAACCCTGCAAAGAATATTTTGCCGCACAATCTGAAATTCGACGTACTAATCTGGATAAACGTCGCAACCTGGTGACTCAGCTAACCGAGTACTTTGACGCCCTAAATTGGGAAGATGAAGTCTCTGAAAGTATAGACTGGAGTTTCTTTGAGAAGTTAATCGGTACTGCGATTAGAGAATGGCAGAATTATGCGCCGATAGACCGAAAGGCCAATAAGTCAGTGCAGCGAAATTTCGATCGTATGCTAGACACTATGCGAAGGAAACTCAGCCAGCAGCAGCAGAAAAATTCTCAGGCAAAGCAAGCATTAATCAAACAGGTAACTGAGTTGCTTGACCAGCAGGATATCCGGAACCCGATAGACAAAGTTAAAGGCCTTCAGGCACAGTGGAAAAAGAGCGGCCGTGCATCGCACAAGGAAGATCAGAAATTATGGCAAGCATTCAGAGTGGGATGCGATGCTGTTTTTGCAAAACGCCAACAGCAAGCGAAAGAATTTAAAGTCGAGCTACAGGAACACAAAGCCCAAGCTCAGGCGCTACTAGCAGAACTTGAAAATTCAGCTAAGTTAACCGGTCAAGCATTACTCGATGTCCGCCCTCGGGTCATTGAGTGCCAGAAAGAATTTCGGATGGTCGGTAACTTGCCTAAAACCGCCGCAAGCGCGCTAAATGAAAAATTTTACAATGCGATCAAACAGTTTGATGCGGCTGTGGTGCAGCAGCTAAAGGCAGATAAAGCGGAGGTATGGGTGAATTTGTTGGCGGCGGCGGATAAAATTCGCCTGTCCCAACTCGCCAAAAAAGACCAAGAAAGAATAGACCTGCAACAACAGGCCAAGGACTTTATGGATAGCGTTACGCAGTGGCCCAAAGATGGCCTAGCGGTTCTTGAGGGAAGAATTGCGCTTCGCTCTTCAGTCGACGCCCAACAACAGAGCGACTATGAGAAAACACTCAGAACTCTGTGTATTCGTGCAGAAATTCTCACCGACCGAGAAACCCCTGCAGAGGACAAAGAGCTTCGTATGCAGTATCAGGTCTCTCGTCTACAACAGGGTTTTGGTCAGAACACCTCGACTAGCGATGTCAATATTCAAGATCTAACACTCGAGTGGGTCGCGGTTGGGCCTGTGCCCACTAAGATCTACCATCAGTTATTGATACGTTTCCAGAAATATTCCTAACAGGTGTGTTGAGCTGTTTACCCCTAGGCCCATGGGTTAGACTCAGCTTTTGACTCTACTAAAATAGGGCACTATTCCGGCAATCAAGGCACCGATAAAAAACAAACCCAACGCATTGAGTTGCAAGCCAAAAAGATTATTACCGGCGATACCTCCATAGGCCGTAAGTGCCGTTTTTTAGCTAAAACTTTTCCTTACCGCTGACGCCCAGGTTATTAATCTTGGTCACGCCCAATATTTTTAGCAGTAAGTTACGGCAGATTTTTAGGCCCGGGTAGAACAGTCGAGAGGCTATAGCCGACCTAAATGCCCAATAATTTAAACGATTGAAAATTCCACTTCGACTACTGATCAGCGCCAGCGCGTGGATAGCATCAGCACCGTAATACAGTTTACCGCCCGCCTTTACCACCATGCCTTGATCAATATTTAGACCCTGCGCGGTGATTTCCGTCAGTACATCACTAGACTGTCGTGCATCAATAAGGCGCAATACTCCAGCCGACTGTTCGATATCCACCCGCTGGCAATATTTGTCGCATGCGGGGCACTGCTTATCATAAACCAGCAGAATTTCTTGATCTGAAAAATCATCCCTCACAGCACCCTCCTCTGCAGTCTAGGTTACCTAAATCGAGCAAAATTAGTTAATCCAAATGCCATTGGTGACTTGGCAATCGATAGAATCCAAAACCATATGGATCATCAAGCCAATACCCATTAAACGGGTTTTTGGTACAAAACAAAGAACCGCATAAAGAGCGATAAACCAGGGTTCATGCAGCAGGTGAAAACCGATACTGCAACGACTAGCGTCATAAATAGGGATGGCTAACAGATGATCAAGATCCACCAACATGGTGGCCATCATCACCAGATAGGCAAACTGCCAACACTGCCGAAAGAACAGCGCGGCAATCAAAGCGGGAACAATAAAGTGCAAACTTAAATGGAACATTAAAACCCAGTCACGCCGCTTGGAATAGCGGGGTAGTCACCTACCAGAGGTGCGCCATTTTCCACCGTCTGTATTGCCGCTTCGATGATATCTAGGGCCTCGCCAAACACTTGCTTGTCCATATTTAGGGCGGGATACATGCGCACTGTGGGCTCAGTATCGCAGATTGCCCAAACACCGTTGATCAACATCTGGTTACGCACGGTGCGAGCAATAAAGCTGTCGTCGTAATCATCGCCAAACTGCTCTTTGTCAGGGTGGGTGAAAGAGATGCCCATTAATAAGCCCAAGCAGCGAACGTCACTGACGATAGCGTATTTCTTTGGCCAGTCCGCCATCCGTTGCTCGGCTATTTCTGCTAACTCCGCGGCATGTTCAACTACATTATCGCGCTCGAAGATTTCCAGTGTTTTCAGGCCTGCCGCACAGCCTGCAGGAGTACCGGCAAAGGTGCTACCAGCACTTGCTCTTGGGTTATCACCTAGGATTTCATCGCGCGCGGCCACCCCAGCACAGGGTTCCACGCCCCCAGACAAATTTTTACCCACCACCATCATGTCGGGTATTACGTCGTAGTGATCAATGCCCCACATCCGGCCGGTGCGACCAAGACCGGTAAGCACTTCGTCAACAATCATTAGCCAGTCGTGTTTGTCGCAAATTCGTCGAATGCCCTGAATAAAGTCTGGAGAAGGAATCCAGTTACCCCCTTCAGCCAGACCTGGCTCGACGATAATGGCGGCAATATTGTCTGCAGGAACAATATATTTAGGAATGTGACTCTCTAAATACCACAGGCAATAGTTAACGTATTGTTCGGGAGACATGTCTGCGGGAATATTCTGTGAATTAGGATATGGCGCCTTAATCACTGCCCCACTCCAGGGTTCCATGTACAAATTATGTTCGCTGGTGTAACCGCTGATCACTTTAGTGCCCAGGCCTGCGCCATGAAAAGAAGAGGTAAAACTAATAATATATCGGCGTTTTTTATAACAGAGCGCGGTGTGCACAGCTGACTCTACTGCCTCGGTACCAGAGACTTCAAAGGTGAATCGCGGCAGCTGTTTGCCCGGCATGATGTCGGCCAATTTTTCTGCCAGCTCAAAGCGCAGAGGATGCTCCCAGTGGTAGCCATAGCGTTGGTGGGCATCATGTACCGCCTCTAAAACTTCCGCATGGCAGTTACCCAGAGGATTGGTAGCCCAACCATTTTGAAAATCGATGTAGCGGTTGCCATCAAGGTCCCAAACATAATCACCCTTCGCCCTATCAAGAATGATCTGTGCCGGAGGAATAAACCCTTTAGCTGCAGACAGTTTTGCCGCGGCTTGGTAGGTTAGTCCATGACGAAAGAGTTTTTTACCTGATTCCAGCCGTTCAGCCGTTTTAGGTCCGGGTAAGGTGTAAGTCATCAATCATTCATCCTTTTAAGTCTCTTTGATGGTTAAACGACCATGCACAATAAAAATTGTTGAGGTCGATATTAGAGTAAATCACGCATTTTGTAATAGAGCATGCCTAGAGCAACCATGTTGCTACCCAATTTTCTGCCCAAGGGAATTTTCTGGTGTTTAATATTGGCAAAGATATCCATGCGCTCGAAGGTTCCGGAGACTGCATCGGCCATTATCTCACCCGCCAGATGAGTCATGTTGACACCATGACCTGAATAGCCAATCGAATAAAACACATTTTTACTGCTGCGGCCAAGCATCGGCACCCGATTTAATACGATACCGACATTGCCGCCCCACTGATAATCAATGCGCTTGTTAGCTAATTGAGGGAATATCTTGGTCATACGAGGGAAAATACTGTCCTTTATGTTGGCCGGCACTCGACCAGAATAATTGCAGCGCCCGCCAAAGAGCATGCGACGATCGGCAGACAATCGATAGTAGTCAAGCACCGCATTCATGTCGCAAACAGCCATGTCGAGGGGGTTTATCTCCGCCACCTCCTTCTCGCTTAAGGGTTCTGTGGCAATGATATAAGTACCCGCCGGAAACACCTTGCCAGATAGGGTTTTATCTTCAAGATGGGTGTAGGCGTTACCCGCCAACACCACAAAGTCGGCGGTGACTGTGCCTTTTTCGCTGATAACTTTGGGCTTGTCGCCATGAATGATCTCAGTAACATGGCTGTTTTCAAAAAACTGCACACCCAGTTCAGCCGCCGCCCTGGCCTCGCCAAGACATAGGTTGAGTGGGTGCAAATGACCATTCCGATTGTTGATAAGTCCGCCCTTGTAGGCATCAGTCCCCAGTACTTCGCGCATTTCATCGCCACTGACTCTGCGCAGGTGATCGGCCATACCATAGTCATTCAGTTCTGCTTGCCACTCATCAAGTGTCCTTAGATGGCGAGATTTGCGCGCAACGTCCATGTAACCGTATTTGAGATCACAGTCAATCTTATACTGCTTGATGCGTTGCTCGATAATTTCGTGGCCACGATAACCCATCTGGAATAGGTCCTTTGCGATCCCTTCGCCATGGTGCTTTAGTACCGCCGATTCACCGCCACCAATACCGCCGATCATCTGACCGCCATTGCGCCCAGAGGCTCCCCAGCCAATACAGTTTTGCTCTGTAACCACCACCTTATAACCGCGTTCGGCTAGGGTTAGTGCTGTAGCAACACCAGTAAAACCACCGCCAACGATGCAAACATCAGCGCGGACATCGCCTTGTAATACCGGAAATGCAACCGTCTGATTGGTGGTTGCGGCGTAATAAGAGGCACAATGTAACTCTGAACCAGGCATAGAGGTCTCGTTAAAAGTATAATAACTGTTGCTAATAACCGTTCTAAGTCACACTATACAGTCATATAGATAATTAAACAGACATATAATGCCGCAGTAATAAGAGCCTAATAATTGGAGTGTAGACCAATGCCAGCCGCTAACCCCGCCATTCATCAAGAACGCCGTAAACTACTTATCGATGCCACTATTACCGCCATCGCTGAATTTGGTCTTGCCAAATTGACCTTAGCAAAAATTAGCTCTATTGCAGGCCTCACTGCCGGTACGGTTAACTTCCATTTTGATAGCAAAGAGTCATTGTTGCTTGAAACTCTAAACTTTGTATCCGAAGAATTCGATCGCGGTATTGCCAAAGCTCTTAAAACTGCCGGCCCTGAATCTGCTAAACGCCTCGCCGCCATTATGGATGCCTCTTTAGACCCAGATGTTACTGAGCATCGGAAAATGGCCGTATGGCATGCTTTTGATTCGGAAAGCCGCGGTAGAGAGGACTACCAACTTATACGTGGCACTCTAGATCAGCAAAATTTCAAACTCATTCTCAGCCTCTGCGAAGACATTATTAATAGTGCCGACAAAAAGGCAGAGATCAACGCTCGAGCGGTTGCTAATGCTATTTCTGGGCTAACCGATGAAATGTGGAGTGAGATTCTATTTGCCGGCGAAGATTACGATCGTGATGAAGCGCGCCATATCTGCCGAAGCTTTCTGGCAAGTATTTTTCCTTGGTGCTATGCCATGCCTAAAGAGCGAGCCACCAGCGATTCCAAAGATGCAGTAACCCCCATCAAAGTCACCCGAGCCTGTTTGGACGATGCTGATAAAGTCAGTGTGCTATTTGATCTTTACCGACGATTTTATGATCAGGAACCAGACCTAATCTTGGCTAAACATTATATTGGAGAGCGACTAGAGACCAACACCTCGGTGATCTTTGTCGCCTGGGACGCAGATGGTCAAGCCTTAGGGTTCACTCAGCTCTACTCGACATTCTGTAGCGTCGATGCGACACCCATTATGGTTCTTTATGATCTTTATGTAGACAGCAATGCTAGACAACTGGGTATTGGCAGAGCTCTCATGAATCGCGCTATGGCCTACGCTAAGGAATCTGGTGCTTCACGTATTGACCTTGAAACAGCAACAGATAATGTCCAGGCTCAATCACTCTATGAATCTTTGGGTTATGTGCGCGATATCGGCTTTCACAAATACTTCTTAGAAATCTGATTTGGTTAATGCTGAGTTCGGAAGAATCTATTGCGATAAACTGATGCTGCCAAAAAGAAAATACACATCTACCTCTACTGCGCGCTCTATCATCTTTAAAAACACAGCGTTCTAATGTAATCTCCTAACTAACCATCGTGATACGTTAAACGAATCTGTACTTATATTAAGATTCCAAAATAGTAAGGTAGTTATGTCAAGGTTACGCGCACAACAAAAAGCCCAGCGGCGAGAACTAATAGAGATCGCGGCCAAAAACCTTTTTGTCGAAAAGGGCTTTGAGCTCGCAAGTATTGAAGAAATAGCCGCTTTAGCAATGGTGTCTCAGGCGACGGTATACAACTATTACGGTTCCAAAGACGAATTACTACTCGCCATTGTTGCTCGTGGTGAGGTCGGTATTGCCGAAAAAGATTCGGAATTTTCTCATCGCGCTATTTCTGAAGACCCTGTAGATTTGGTGATCGAAGTTATTATGTCCAATATTCATGACACCATATCGACCTTATCTCGTGAATTATGGGGCAATGTTATTGCCTATGTTGCCACTACATCCGACCACACCGTAGCGCCAAGATACATCGACACTATTGCTGGCGGTCTCGGCACTGCGTTATTTCACGTATTAGAAACCTTTCAAAAGGACGAAAAGATAAGTTCCGATATTGACGTCCACTACCTTGCCGATTTACTCACCCGAATAGAGCGAATACAGTTTTTAAACTTTATTTACTTTAAAAAGATGTCTATTTCGGATCTTGCCGATTCTATCCGTAAAGATATTACCTTTGTGTTAACACCTCGCCTCAAATAAGTTCGCCTCCCTATATCTCAGCATTGTGTTATTTTAAAAATTTTAGAGTTGACTTTATATTTATTTCCAACTATAAATGACTTTGAAAATATCACACGTTTGAGCTGATTTCAGAATGATGTAATTGACATCAATAATTTGGCATATTATTTAGTAATTTGGGAGCTATCGAATGAGCAAGATCAAAATATACAATAGAACTAAAATGTCAGCGGCAGTGGCTTTAGCAACAGCAGTGTTGATGCAACCGGCCGTTGGTTTTGCGGAAGAATCCGCAACCCTTGAAGAGATTGTCGTCACTGCAACTAGACGCGAAATGAAAGCCAGTGACATTCCGTTTAATATTTCAGCTATTACAGGAGCTGAAATAGAAGAAGCCAATATTACTGATGTTCAAGAACTGATGAGAGCAATGCCCGGCATCACTGTCTCCGATGGCGGTGGACGATTCGCTGAAAACAATAACGTGATTACTATCCGTGGATTAAACGTAGATCCGGCGGCAACGGATCGACGCTTCTTATCTGACCCTACGGTATCTACCTATGTAGGTGATACGCCTGTTTTTGCCAATTTTTTACTAAAAGACGTTAAACGTGTTGAGGCCCTCCGAGGGCCACAGGGAACTCTTTATGGTTCTGGATCGCTAGGCGGTACTGTTCGATTTGTTATGAACGAGCCCAGTGCCGATGGATTTGCCGGCCATATAGGAACGTCCTTTGGTCAAAGTGACGGTTCGAATGGTGATAATTTTAGTATTGATGCCATGGTTAATATTCCACTAGGTGATGATCTAGCTATAAGAGTAAGCACGGGTCTGGTAGACAATGCCGGTGTTATCGACTACCGCAATGTATATGCGACTGATGCCAGCGGCGTGCCTTTGGCTGATGCAGCAGGCATCGCCTATGGTGGGCCGGTTTATACAAATAATGAAGATGCCGATACGGTAGAAGTTGATTACACACGAGCAGCCATTAAATGGACGCCCGGTGATGACCTTGAGGCTGTACTGACCTATATGAATCAAAAAGGTGAGTACGGTGGTCGACGTCAAGCAACCAGGGGGCCAGATGGCTGGGGTAATGATTATGGTGACTATGAGATTGGTGCAGTTATCAACGAACCTTCATCAAATGAGTCAGAATTTACCAGCTTGGAAATGACTTATGACCTAGGCTTCGCTACGTTAAGCTCTAGTACCTCTGTTTATGAACGGAGCTATGAGGGCACCAGTGACAATACTGGTTTTTTTGCAGCTAAGGGCTGGCTCACCTATTACGGGTACGGTTTCATGAAACGCCCAGCAATTGCTGCTGATCGACAAAATTCAGAAGAAGCTTTTGTGCAAGAAATTCGCTTAGTGTCTAATGGCGAGCAAAAACTTGACTGGACAGTGGGCGCTTTCTATATGGATCAAGAAGCCTCTGCAGCTCAGCAAACACAAGCTTTAGGCTTTCAAGAATGGTGGGCGGCCGCCAGCGGGCCGGCGCCTTACCAGGGGTTTTTGGCGCTACCGCCATACAGTTATATTGGCCTGTACTACGACCCAGCGACCAACGTCACCTTCGACTGGACCCATGAGCGTGATTTCAAGGACTTCGCTCTCTTTGGTGAGGTAACCTATCATCTGACAGATACTTTCTCTGCAACGCTTGGTGCACGCTATTTTGACAATGAGGACAGGGTAACGTCACAAACGTCTTTCCCAATTTGGTATGTCACTAATCCCGTGGTGACTGATTCAAATAAAGACAGCGATACTCTGCTAAAAATAAATCTAGCGTGGAATTATGATGACACCAATATGGTTTACGGTACTATCTCTGAAGGCTATAGACGCGGCGGCACCAATGCAGCGCCAGTAAGGCCAGATGAGAGTTATCCTAATGATCCAGAGTGGGGAAGTTTTGACAGCGACTCGGTGATGAATTACGAAATCGGCCTCAAGGGTGAAACCGATACGTTGAACTATACGATCGCCGCGTTTTATGTTGACTGGAAAGATCCCCAAGTCAATGTGGCAACTCCATCTGGCGCCTACTACGCTGTCGCCAATGGCGCTGGGGCCTCTTCAAAAGGAATTGAATCCGAGTTCAACTGGTTGGTATCTGAGTCGGTTACCTTATTTGGCGGTTACACCTATGTTGACGCAACCTTATCTGATGCACTTTATTTACATGATGCCAGCGCTCTAACCGATGGGAAATCAGCGCTAAGAGCAAGTAAGGGTGCTCGACTCCCAGGTACAGCAAAAAATACTATTAACATTGGTGCCAAGCATAAAAAGTCCCTAGATAATGGTCTGTTATTGATCAGTCGTCTTGACGGTTATTATCAATCAGACGTGGAAAATTCTATCTTGGACATTGACCCTGATTGGGCAGCTACGCTGAATGGGTTTGATTTGTGGTTTATGTCGATGAGCCTCATTGGCGATCAGTGGACCGCTTCTCTGGTGGCTAAAAACATTTTTAATGAACGCGGCACCGTTGCGACCTTTAAGGAAGAATATATGACGTCTGATATTGCCAATGGTTTTTATGGTACTGGCCAAAAGGACTTTATCACTCAACCGAGAACCATCAGTCTTTCCGCTAGTTACCGTTTCTAGTCATAGGGGGTTTTACCGTCGCTGAGTATTTTCAGCGACGGTAAAAAAGACTGATACATATGCTTTATGATATGTATCTTACAATCCGAAATGGCAAACTTCATGCAACAAAACGCCTTACAACTCTATTCTTTCTCAGAACATGCGCTTGCACATAATGAGATTGAAAAAGCCATTGATAGCTGCCGACTATTAAATACCGATTTTCCAGAGTTTTTTGACGGATGGTGGTTAGCGGGTTGTATTCACTTGCGGCTAAATAAGCCTGAAGCCGGTTTAATTTCAACTTCTCGAGCCCTCGCAATTAGACCTGATGACACTACCATCCTTATCCAACGAATCGATTTTTTATCTATGTTGGATCGAAACGAAGAGGTGACTGTCTGCCTAAAAAATCTAGCCAAACAGCAATCTTTGAGTGCTAGCCTGCACGGCCAAGTTGCTCTAATGCTCTCCGCGGAGCGTATGCATGATGACGCAATTCAGCATTATCTAAGCGCCTTAAGTGCCGAACCAAACAACCCCTCGCTGCACTATAATCTTGCTGCCGCTTACCGATTTACTGGCAATTTAAACGCCGCTGAAGCCAGTTTAGACCGCTGCCTGAAAATCAACTATCTAGACGCCGATGCACAAGGCATGCGGTCATCTCTGCGTACTCAGTCAACAAGCAGTAATCATACCGATGAATTGCTAAAGGTCTACGCTGATCCGAGCATTTCACTCAAGACTAAGTCAGGCATATGCTATGCCCTCTCAAAAGAATTTGACGATCTGGGTGATCCCCAAAAATCATTCGAGTACTTAAAAATCGGCTCTGATATCCGTCGCATGGCTATGGCCTACGATGTAAAGATAGATGAGACTATTATAAAAACAATTACATCGGTATTTAGTGGTGATTTTTTTCAGCGCACTGCCAGGGGTAATAGCAGCGCCGAGCCTATTTTCATTATAGGCCTGCCGCGAACTGGAACTACGCTGTTAGAGCGTATTTTAGATAGCCATTCCGCTATTCAGTCCTCTGGAGAGCTAGAAACCTTTGGTACTGAGGTTATGAAGCTCTGCGCTCTTGATAACGACGGACAAAAATCATCTGCGCTCTCGCTAATTAATCAATCCAGTGAGTTAGATCTGCGGCGACTCGGTGAGCGCTATCTCGCTAACGCCCGACCGGCTAATATGCAAAGTAGTCATTTTATTGATAAGTTACCGTTTAATTTTCTGTATGCTGGGCTTATTCACCAAGCATTACCAAACGCAAAAATTATTAATTTAACCCGACATCCTATGGCTGCCTGCTTTGCTATTTACAAACAGACCTTTAGGGATATCTACCCATTCTCCTATAACTTAGACGATCTTGGTCAATACTACATCGCCTATAACGATTTAATGGCGCATTGGCACGTTCAGATGCCCGGCGTAATTCATTCAGTGGCCTACGAAGACCTCGTGGCTGATACTGAAAAAGAAGTGGCAAAAGTTTTAGATTTTTGTGGCGTGAACTGGGAATCTAACTGTCTTAAATTTTATGATAACCCCTCACCTTCCACCACAGCGAGCGCATCTCAAGTGCGACGTCCGGTGTACTCGCGATCCGTTGATCGCTGGAAAGCCTATCGAGAACAACTATCGGCACTAGAAAATCGACTCGTTGAAGGAGGTATTAATGTCGACTAAGTCGATCTTTTTTAGCGCCTTGATACTTTCGCTGGTTGCTGTTCAAACTTCAGCCAACACCCTAGTCCGGTTAGAAGTCAGTGCCTCGGCAGTAGTCCAATTTGATATTATAAGAGATGACTTTAACCTCGCGGGCGACGACGAGCGCTTGGCTAAACTGCCCAACTTTTCAGCAGATATAGTTATTTCAGCCAATGGCGCAGTAATACCCGAAATACGTGGTCTTAGGGTGACCAATAGTCTTCACTGGGATCTGATTATTGAAGTGGGCCGCTGGTACAAGACCGACGCAAAAATAAGCCTGGTTATACCTTTTGCTCTAGTCGAAAAAGGCGGCAACTGTACTCATCAGGGTATGCTAGCTATTGAAAATAATACCCTGGCCTATCAAATTAGTACGGAGACCTGTCAGTATTTTAAGTTCAATGCTCAGGGCTCTGCCACTGTTGCTCTGATGAATGCCCGCTCCGAGGGAGCAGACAATCTTGTCAATAACCTCTTCAGTGAGCTATCCAATCGCTTACCTGAAAAACCTATAAGCGCATTACAAACTGACCATCCCGGCCTAACCTCTGACGTCTTTGCTCAAGCAGACTTCGTCAAACTAACTAACATGTCAATATATGGTTTGGTTAAAGAAGGGGTCCACTATGTCAGCGGCTGTGCTACTCGTGCGGTTGCCTATCCGGATTGCGGGAATATGCCGCTACCGTCATATTCACTTGCCAAATCAATGATCGGTGGCATCGGCCTTATGCGCCTAGAAAAACTCTATCCGGGTACTCAGCATCGCTTAGTAAAAGACCTCATTCCAGCTTGCAGTGATTGGGGAAATGTAACTCTAAGTAACCTACTGAACACCAATACTGGCCGATACCTCAGTGCCGTTCCCCATCGCGACGAGGATCGACATATTGGTGAATTACTCGCCAAACTCACCGCTGAAAGTAAAACAAAACTTGCCTGTAACCTTTATAAGGCCAAGGCAGATCCCGGTGAAAAATGGGTTTATCACACTAGTGATACCTGGCTGTTAGGTGTTGCCATGCAAACCCTCTGGCAACAAAAAAAAGGACCTACGGCTGATTTTTATACCGACTTAATAAGTCCCTTATGGCATGACCTAGGACTATCGCCGGTAATCTCGTCGCCGCACCGGCAAGACGGACAACCGCTGACAGGGCTCGGCATGAGTTTTTTGCGTAGTGATATTGCTCTCTTCGCTCAGGCAATGGCATCTGGACATGCCTCACTCTATGAGGCCCTTGATACAGGCATGCTTGATGCGGCCATGCAACGAAATCCGAGCGATCGAGGCGGCGTCGCGGGATCACCAAAGCTACGCTATAAAAATGGCTTCTGGGGTTGGGATGCCGGAGGCTATCTAAATTGCGAACAACCAAAATGGATACCCTCCATGTCCGGTTATGGCGGTATCGCCGTGGTATTCCTCGACGACGGTGATAGTTATTACTATTTCAGTGATGGTGGCGTTCACCGCTTTGCTGAAATTATAAAACACCTCCATAACCACAAAAAACTATGCTGAGAAAATACCATGGATGATAATAGAATCACTACTACGGGCGCACGTTTCACCGTGCCTAAGCTGTCCAAAGACGGTGTGCTCATATCTATATTTTTATCCTTTTTAGCGACGGCCGGCCTATTTTATGTCAACTTGGGTGGTGCTTTTTTATCCGCCTTTGTGGACGGTCTAGGTATCAGTCGAGAAACGGCAGGCTATATTAGTAGTGCTAACAAATATGGTGCGGCCTTTGGCGCACTGATCGCCACGTTTACGGTGAAACACCTGCCTTGGCGCAACACAGCCTATCTTGCATTGATTATATTAATATCTGTGGATTTACTGTGCTTTAGGCTAACCGACCCTCAAACATTGATCATGGTGCGCTTCTTTCATGGCTCCATTGGTGGTTTTCTAGTTGGACTTGGCTTCTCTATTATCGCTCGCACCGTAAGTCCTGACAAAGTCTTTGGTATGTTAGTGGCAATACAATATACCTTTGGCAGCGTGGCTATATTTACCGTACCCAAACTCGTTGGCGCCCTTGGTCCCGGCGCCGCCTTCGGGGCTCTGATCACCTTCAGCACTCTGACTCTAATGATGGTGCCCTTTATTCCGGATTATGTCGCTCCCAGTGACACGATGTCAGATGCAGATGCAGATGCAGATGCAGATGGACATCAGAGGCCCCTATCACACAAGATTGCAATAGTACCTGCTGCACTGGCTTTATTAGGGCTATTCCTATTTCAGGCATCTAATATGAGCGTCGCTGATTACGCTATCGAATTAGGCAAAGATAGTGGTTATAGCATTGAATATTTGAGCAATATTTTAACTATATCAAATATGATTTCAATTCTTGGAGCGCTGCTTGTTTACTTCATTGGTACTAAATTTGGCCGTGCGCTACCCATATTATTGGCTGCTTTGATTTCGGCATTGTTTACCTTCGTGTTCCACTGGTCAGAACTGCCAGCCAACTATTTCCTTGCCAACACCGTGACTGGAATTATGTGGGCATTTACAGTCCCCTATCTACTGGGCTTATGTGCCACATTCGATCGCCGCGGACAGATAGTTGTCTTTGCTGGTTTTATTTCAAAGATGGGCTTGGCCACCGGTCCGTTGATTGCGGCAATGGTCGTTGGTGAAGGGAACTTCACTCTTATTATTAATTTGGCCACGATCGGCTTGGTTATTTGTGGCTTATCAGCTTTTATACCCGCAAGACGCAGTGACAAAATTGTATTAGATAATTAAAACAGGGATTTTTTTATGACAAAATTTACTATTGCCGGTCTCCAACTTGACCTTCAAGCACGACAGAATTTAGATCTATTCGGTCAAAAAGTAAGATCTACCGTTAAACGTTTTCCTTTTGTGCAGATGATAGTGACGAGTGAGCTGGCTATCTGTGGTGCCGGTGTTGGCTTCGCATCACCAATGTTAGAGGAAGCTGAGGCTACGCTGTGCAAGTTGGCCCAAGAATTGGAGATTTGGTTAGTGCCGGGATCACTCTATGAACGTCAAGCAGATAAAATTTATAACACCGCACCTGTTATCAACCCCGAAGGAGAAGTGATTTCTCGTTTTCGTAAAATATGCCCCTTTCTCCCTTACGAGAAAGGCGTGGAAGGTGGTGCAGATATCTGCTGCTTTGATGTGCCCGACGTGGGTCGTTTTGGTCTCTATATCTGCTACGACATGTGGTTCCCAGAACTCAGTCGCGCTATGACCCTGGATGGTGCTGAAATAATTATTCATCCGACCCTAACTGACACCTGTGACCGAAGCGTAGAGAAAGCCATCACTCGCGCGACTGCCGCACAACAGCAGTGCTATGTAGTCGACATCAACGGTACAGGTGCGCTTGGCGTTGGTCAGTCGATCATTGTTGGGCCAGAAGGCGATGTGATTCATGAGGCCCTAGCCGGTGATGAGATCATTCTCTTTGAAGCCGACTTAAGCCGTGTCAGGCGGACTCGAGAAAGGGGCATTTTGGGCTTGGGGCAGCCCCTGAAAAGTTATAGGGACGCTGTGATGAACAAAACCCAATACCAACCTTCTGACAAGCATAATTTTTTGAGTACTCTGGGACCATTAAGCATCCCAAACAAAGCAGGATAATTAATATACTGCAACTGATGAAATACTGAACTATTCTAGTAATTTACCGTTGTAGCTCACCGATGTTCGCGCAGGCATCCGCTGATACTGTCCTCCGTGGTGCTGATATTTACACCCTCGAAGTTGGTCTAAGGCAATGGCTATTTCCGAGGGTAGAATTGTCTATGTGGACCTTGAGTCTGGCATAGATGCTTAGTAGTTGAATTGAACCTGCAGATGGTACTACCGAGGTTTCAAGACTCCCATATTCATCCTATTAGCAGTTCTCTTAATTCTTATGTGGGTTCACTTTTTGACCTGCCCGACGTCACATCCTAGCTAGATAAAATTGCTGACTGTATCGCTATAAAGCCTGATGCAGAGTGAATTCATGGGGTCGGCTCGGGAAAAATTATTCGTATAGATAATTCTCTCGAGCCCAGTGGTCTATTTCTAGAGTACCCTACACAGGATTTAGTCATGTCCGAAAAGGACATTACACTGACAATGAAACCTATTCAGCCTTATTACATGTACAAAAATATCTTAATTCATTAGGCATTACTTCCATGCAAGATACCTTAGTTGAGATTGATGGTGACTGGTATGTCACCACCCCCAATCCACAGGAAGTAATAGAAGCCGCCGTCGCCCACATCGGACCTGCACTGGCCCTAACGGCGAAACTACAATCTACGCGACTACTCCCTGATGAAAATGTCACCGTCTCTGAATAAATTGCCTGCTACACCATTAATGGTGCCTATGTGAACCACCAAGAAGAAACTACAGGCTCACTTGAGGTGGGTAAGCTTGCTGATTTTGTTGTTTTAGACACTAATATTTTTGCGGTGCCCGCAGTCGAGATTTCTCAAATAAAAGTGCTCAAAACCTATCTTGATGGAGACTTGGTTTATGCGCGCTCGCCCTAGTATTCACTGGAGATCAGAAGCCATCACATAAAGAATTTCTAAGCCGATGGTCGCAGCGGCCAAAGCGGTAATTTCAGCCTGATCATAAGATGGTGCGACCTCGACCACATCCGCACCAACAATATTTAAACCCTGTAGCCCACGAATTATCTTTAGAGCCCTATCGGTAGTGATGCCTCCCACTACTGGCGTGCCAGTTCCCGGCGCATAGGCGGGATCAAGACAGTCGATGTCGAAGGTGAGATAGACAGGCATGTCACCCACACGCTGTTTGATGGCAGTAACGATATCATCGCTGGAAAGATCATTGGCACTAGCCGCATCTATGACCTCAAATAGGTGACTCTGGGTATTGTATTCAGTACGAATGCCAACTTGGACTGAATGAGCAGGATCAATCAGCCCCTCTTTGGGTGCGTAGTGGAACATACAGCCATGATCATAGTCTTGCGATCCATTTTCTTCTGGCGTGTAGGTGTCGGTATGGGCGTCAAAATGCACCAGGGCCAATGGCCCATGATGCTGATGCGCCGCTCTTAATAGGGGTAGAGTGACAAAGTGGTCGCCGCCAAAGCACAGCGTTTTTTTACCTTTGGCGTGAATGGCTCCCACATGCTCAATGACTGTTTCAATCATAGAGGTTGATTCGCCAGGTTTAAATTCCAGATCGCCATAGTCAATCACATTGAGTCTGTCCATCGCATTAAATTGCCAGGGCCAGCGTTTCTCTTCCCAACGCAGGTTTCCCGATGCCAAGCGCACACTCTGGGGGCCCTGTCTCGCCCCGGCACGACCAGTGGTACCCATATCGTAGGGAATACCCATGACCACAACATCTGCTAACTCAATGTTACGTGACAAGGGTAGACCCATATAGCTGTACACATTGGCGAACATAGAGACGCTCACAGGAAAATCGTTATCAGGCATATCAAATCCCTACTTTAATGCTGGCTTTAGCCACAACAGTGTTTTTTCAGTTTAATCTACCCAGACACCCTGTTGTCGTAAATCAGCCAAGGTTAGCTCAAGTCCGCCGCGTAGCGCCGATACCAAATCATCAATCTGCTCGCGGGAGATAATGAGGGGTGGAGATATAATACATATATTAATGAACGGTCTGACCAGTAAGCCCAACTTTTGGCAATGTCGGTCAACCATTTCACCAATGGCATAATCTTTTTCAAGCGAATCCGCCTCATTATGCCCCTCGATGGTCATTTCCACTGCGGCCATCAATCCTTCGCCCCGGACATTACCCACCAAAGGAATATCCAACAAGGTCCGCAACTGCTGTTGAAAATAAGGCCCAATTTCAAGGACTCTCTCGAGCAAATGTTCTTTTTCAATAATATCCCAACTCGCTAGTGCTGCGGCACAGGCAACCGGGCTACCAGACCAGGTAAAGCCATTAGAATAAAGGCAACCCTTCGAGTTTTCACCACTAAAGCTAGATAAGAAAGCTTCAGACACTGCATAGCCACCCATGGGGATATAACCAGAGGTCACACCTTTGGCAAAAATAATAATATCAGGCACTATGCCAAACACCTTCTCTGAGGAAAACCAATGCCCAAGGCGGCCAAAGGCAGTTACTACCTCGTCAGCGATATAGGTAATTCCATATTTTTTAACTATCTTCCAACAACGATAGTTGTAGTCAGCCGGAGGTACTATCACACCCCCGCTAGCCAAAATTGGTTCGGCGATAAAACACATAATATTGTCTGCACCAATCTCTAAAATCTTTTGCTCTAGTTGATCTACCAGAAAATCACAAAACAATCCTTCGGTGGCAAACTCTGGGTGATAATAATGGCAAGGTGCAGACAGAAAATGAATGCCATCGCGCATAATATCCATAGCGCTTTTATCGCGCTCTTTACCGGTTATCGACGCCGATAAGTAAGTGCTTCCATGATAGGCCTTGTCCCGAGTGATAATATGCTTACGTTGAGGCTGACCTTTGATATTGCTTGCTAACTGGCACAGCCGCAGAGCCGAGTCGACTGCTGTGGAGCCACCCGTTGTAAAATAGATTCGATTTAAATCACCGGGAGTCTGCGCAGCAATCCGTGCGGCTAGCTCAACCTCTCGATTGTTGATGACCGTGAATGAGGTGGCATAACTTAGATCCATGATTTGTCTAGAAACAGCGTCGGCAATCTCTTGACGGCCATATCCCGTTTGCATGCACCACATACCCGCTGGCCCGTCGAGCAATCTATTGCCCTCAGCATCGTATATGTAGACGCCCTCCCCGCGGACAATCACCGAGGTCAAGTCATCTTCCCCTAGAGCCGAAAGATCTCCCCAAGGATGTAAAAGATGTTGATTGTACTTGTCTCTATAACCGTCACTATTCACTTTTCCCTCCGATAAAATTTAAAGGGCGAGCGTGGAAGCCCAGCGCCGATAAAGTTGCTCAGCGACCTCATTTAAAGCAGTAATATTTGCCTTCAATTGTTCATTTATCTGTACGTAATTCTGCACACTGGGGCTTTGATCGATAAGAACACTTTTCCACCGAGTTATCCACTCAACCAGCATAGGTTCAGTCATCTCAACATGGCATTGCATCGCAAGAACATTGTCACCATAACAATAGGCTTGGTTGTGACAGTGCTCAGATGAAAACAAAAGCTGTGCCTCCGCCGGTAATGCAAAGGTCTCCAAATGCCAGTGAAACATAATAAAAGTATCGTCAATATCAGCCAACCAATCTTCCGTGTGGCGGCCAGGTTGCTTATGACAGTAGTGCCAACCCACCTCTTCCACCGGATTGGCCGTTACCTCATAACCCAAAGCCACGGTAATCAACTGACCACCCAAACAGTGGCCGAGCAGCGAGACATTGTTATCAAGCGCCTCTCGGATCAGTGCAATTTCTTGCTTAATCCAAGGAATATCGTCATTGGCGCTCATGATACCGCCCATGAACACCAATCCTGCCATCGATTCATCTAAGCTGGGTATGGGATCGCCCTGATAACCACGAACAATTCGGTAGGGGATATTGTTGCGCTTAAGATAATGCCCGATATAACCAGGATGTTCATCATCCATATGCAAGAATATCAATACCTGTTTAGTCATCCTTCGGCTTACAACGCATCGAGCGTTTTATAAAACATCATACCCACTGCCATGGCCGGTCTGCGCAGTAATTTACCGCCCGGCCAAGGAAGGTGAAACATTTTATTCATGATATCAAACCGATGGCTATCACCATCAACCGCCTCAGCCAGCAATCGCCCTGTCATGTGTGTTGGAGCAACCCCATGACCAGAATAACCGCTGGCATAGAGAACATTACTATTTTTAATACGACCAATTTGCGGCATGCGACGCACGCTGATCCCCATTTTACCAGACCAGCTATAATCAATTCTAACATCCTTTAGTGAGGGAAATACCTTGATCATCTTATCCCGCATAACGGCCTTAGCATTGGCAGGCTCTAGACCTGAATAGTTAGAGAGACCGCCAAATAAAAGTCTTTTGTCTGCCGAAAGGCGGTAATAGTCCAATGCAGTTCTGGAGTCACAAACGGCAACATCCCGAACCATCGTTTGCTGTAATTGCTCATCCGAAAGCGGCTCGGTGCCAATAATACAGCTGGTTGCTGGAAGTACTCGAGCATCTAAGTAAGGGACCAAATTCCCCATGTAGGCATTGCCACACAAAATCACATGACCTGCTTTTACGCTGCCTTTTTCGGTGTGCACGGCAGGATTTTCGCCATAGGTAATACTGGTTACTTGAGAGTTTTCGAAAATTTTGGCGCCCAAAGACTGAGCAACCTTAGCTTCGCCAATACATAGGTTAAGGGGATGAATATGCCCCCAGTCTTTGCGATAGTATCCACCCAAGTAGATCTCTGAATTGACGTACTCTTTAATCTGGTCGCGATCTAACAACTGCATGACCGGGTCTGTTTCAGCCCACTGTTGGTAAGATTTAAGGTGACGTTTTTTTAAGCCAACTTCGCAGTAACCCCACTTGAGATCACAGTCAATGTCGTATTTTTCAATGCGTTGTCTAATTATATCAACGCACTCGACGCCCATATTTTCAACAATATCAACACCCTCGCTACCGATATTCGAGCGAAAGGCACCCGGGTTTTGTCCATAGCCACCAATAATCTGACCGCCATTGCGGCCTGTGGCCCCCCAACCAATTCGATTGGACTCGAGCAGAACAACGTTATAACCACGCTCACTAAGCTCCACCGCTGTTGCAACACCGCTAAAACCAGCACCGACAATGGCAACATCAGCGTCTATTTGACCTTCAAGCTCGGGATAATCGGTCAGACAATTGGCCGTCGCCGCATAATAAGATGGGGCGTGCTCTTTTGTGTCAGCACTAAATTTCAAAAGCATAAATAGAGCCCCTTCTCAATTGGTTACAACTTCAGTCCAGCAATCGCCGTCATATACCAGCGGATAAATTCCATAAGAGTATCCTCATATTCAGGATGATAGGGGCCCGGCTCAAAGAACTGAGAGTTCACTCCCTCATTATTGCGCGAAATAATGTATTCATCTTCTAAGCTTGTGTGATGCCAAAGCCAAACAACTTTATCTTTGTCGTAATCAACGCCTTCCTGAGCATCGCCATTAACATACCAAACCAACTCCATGTCTGTTTTAGTGATGCCTCTTGGAATAAAACGATAGAGCACGCAGTGATCAGGGTAATTGAGCATAAACGTGAGAGGACCCATCTGAAAATCACCGACCCCACCATCAAAACCCTTCATGTGGCCCATTAATGGCGCTACCGGCTGCCCATCTTTACTACCGGTTTTACAACCCTCGTAAAGGGCATAACGACTGTGGTAAGAACAGGCGCCAAAGGCTGCGGCATCGTTGTAATAACCATAGTATTCCTCTGCTATACCAGGGACGCCGGTCATCTCTGCGGCTCTAGCCCACATAGCCTCATTAATAGGCTTCACCTTTTCAAAAGGGGCCTCAAGGGTATGGAGTTTGGCGTATTGATTGTGAGAACTAGCGCAGTGATAACACTCCAGATAGTTTTCTAAAACCAGCTTCCAGTTAGCATCAATGCTATAGGTCTTGCGTTCTGCTACCTTGGCATTTTCAAGATCATAGGCACCTAATTGGGTCCTAATATTTTCTAGTGGCGCAACAAAATCTGGTGCATCTGGGTCACAGTTAATAAATATCATCCCCTGAAAAACCACAAAACGTACGGCTTTTAGCGAATAGTCCTTACAATTAAAGCCCTCTCTATGATCCATGTCTCGGGCCGACTTCAGCTTGCCATCATTACCGTAGGCCCAGCCGTGATAAGGGCAAATAAAGGCTTTGCGATTGCCGCTTGGCTCCTCACAAACGCGGGCGCCGCGGTGCCGGCAAATATTGTGCATGGCTCCAACTTCACCCTTATTGTCTCGACTGATGATGATTGAATCTTCACCGATATCGAACAAAAAGTAGTCACCTTTTTTTGCGATTTGACTAATGTGGCCGGCATAAAGCCAAATTTTGAAAATAATATTTTCTAATTCAGCTTGATAGGTCACATGAGACCGATAGAAATAAGGATCGATAGCAAACCCAGGTTTGCCCAGTTGGGCGCTGGCCTTGCCGATCATTCTCTCTTTAGTATCAGTCACGTCTGTAGCGATAAATTTCATAGTAGCAACCTGAATTTCGGCTTTATTAAAAGGGTTATTGAGCTTGAACAATACTATACAATAATTAGTTAAATGAGCATATAGCTAATTAAATGATTGTTTAATTTTTCGACTAGCATCTAACATGATTCATCGGAAGTGATCACATAGATCGCAAATACCAATCATAATCAATATTCGACACCTGCGCAGAGAACTGCTCGCATTCCCCTCGACGAACCGTACCAAAGAGACGGCAGTACTCTTCTCCTAGGTATTGAGGGAGAACAGTAGCGCTATCAAATTTATCCAGAGCCAACGACCAAATTCTTGGTAGAGTGATCGCCTCTTCCACTTCAAAACCTTCAGGCACCATCTCGCCAGGATCGCAACCATGACTGATACCATGGTGCACCCCGGCAACGAGAGCGGTCATGACAAGATAGGGATTGGCGTCTGCTCCTGCAACTCTGTGCTCAACTCGGCGATCTTTATCTCCAGACACCGGAATACGCAAGGCGACATCTCGATGGTTATAGCCCCAATTGGGCGTTAACGGCGCATGATTACCCGGGATAAGGCGTCGATAAGAATTGGCATTAGGCGCAAATATGGCCATCGCCTCAGCCATAGTTTTGGCCAAACCACCTATAGCATGACGCAGTTTATCTGAAATTGGTGGCACTTCAGATGAGTCTGAGCCGGCAAATACATTTACACCATTACCATCATACAAACTGAAATGGACATGCAATCCACTGCCTGCGACATCCATAAAGGGTTTGGCCATAAAGGTTGCCGCCATGCCGTACTGTCGCGCCACCCCTTTGACAATGCGTTTAAGGAGTACGGCGTGATCACAAGCAGTGACCGGATTATCCACATGATGTAGATTAATTTCAAACTGCCCCGGCGAAAACTCTGAATGCACTGTGGTCATGGGCACATTTTGTGCTTCGCAGGCTAGTCGTACATCCTCAAGGAAATCATCGTGATCCCAGAGATCTTCCTGCATTGCGTATTGAATACCAGATTGCTCAATGTTAGTTCCTGGCACCTTGGACAAAAGTGGCTCTGGCACCGCAGCATCGCCGCTCTTAATTAAATAAAATTCGAGTTCTGTCGCAACAATCGGAGTTAAACCCATTGCTTGTAGATGTTCCAGAGCTTTAATCAGTATGTTTCGGCAATCAAACATTGCTGGGCTGCCATCCAACTCTGTAAAGGTAGCCAACACCTGCGCTGTATCAGATTTTAACCAGCTAACCGGAGCCAGCGTGTTGGCAATCGGATGAATTAATTTATCTGGATCACCCTCTAGATTGGCAAAGTCTACCTCATCGCAAAACTCACCTAGCACATTGAGTAAAACGGTCGACGCCGGACCCTTAACACCCTCGCGAAAAAAGGTCGCAAACTCCCTAGCAGGGATACGCTTGCAGCGAACAATGCCGTTCATGTCTGGCATTAGTACCTCCAGCATTTTGATCTCTGGGTGTTTTTTGATAAATGTTTTTAGTTCTGACTCGGCAGCAAAGTTCATTATGATTTTCCCAATTTATGCCCATTTAGTCGTGCTCTGACAACACCATCAAGGCATCCAAACCCAGGCATCCATCAACACTCAATTTTATTGGATTAATATCAACCTCGACCACCGTATCTGCCAAGACCACAGCGAAAAGTGATAGTGTTACTGCTGCCTGACAATAACTATCAATAGCTAGCTTAGATGCGCCTCTGGGCCCAACCAAAAGTTCGTACATGGCCAGACTTTGCAGTGCCCTTTTCACAGTTGCTGAGTCAAAGGGCGGCATCAGTACGCTAACATCGGCGAGTACCTCAGCGTACATGCCGCCAAACCCAACCACCACCATGGGCCCAAACTGATCGTCTCGACTAATCCCTAAAATCATCTCAATACCGTCTGAATTCACCATGGGGGCGATCATCGCCTGTGGCCCAAGCCGTTCAGTCATATCGATGTAGGCACCTAATAACTGGGATTCATTGAGGATGTTTAAAAACACCCCGCCGACATTAGATTTGTGATCTATGCCCAGTTGTGCAGTTTTGAGCACCAAAGGAAACCCTACTGTAGCGGCTGCCGATTGCAATTCATCTTGGTTACTCACCAGAACACTCTGCAGCATAGGAATTCCCAAGTCTGCCAAGCATTGGCTGGCCAAGGTTTCTGACACCTTAGTTTCAGACCGCAACCGCGCGCGCCAATACTCACACTTATCCTGATCAAGATTGTCAACCTGACTAGGCTCTCGCAACTGGAAGTCTCTATAGTTCAGCAGACAGCGAGCACCAACCAGAAATTGAGTGGCTCCGTCAATCACCGGAAACCCTTGATGCGTAGACGTTATGGCTAATTGATCGCTACCACTACCTTGCCTATTGGCTACGAGAAAAACCGGCTTGCCGGTAGCACTCTGCGCTTGATATAAATAATCAAGATAGGGTTCATAAACCTTGCTATTGGGCCCGCGATCATGGAACACAGCACCAAGAGCGGCACCAGAATCCATTAATAGCCTGGTGAAGCATGCCGCCATTTTTATTGGGGCATCAGTACCCCCAGCGCCCCAGCCATCAAGTGGATTAACCGCAGGCAATCCGGGGTCAAGTAATCGCTCTAGTTGATTTAAAGTAGTATTTTGAAGGTCAGTTAAGGGCACGCTCAATCGATCGGCAAGGTCAATAATTAACTGCCTCTCCCCACCCGAATCATGCAGACAAACCAGACCACCAGCGGCAGTTAAATTGGTCTGCGCAAACATAATAAGCGTCGCAGCCAGTTGGTCCATATCCTCCACCCTCTGCACGCCATAATTGTGGAACAGCGAGTCGTAGCATTTATCATTACCTGCCAGTGCGCCGGAATGCGAGACTGCTAGCTCAGCGGCTAAATTAGTCCGCCCAACCTTAAGTACAACGATGGGAATGTTGCGCTGATTCGCTTTTTTGAACGCCTGTATTAGCTTGTTAGGGTAGCGGCTAGTCTCTAAAAATAATCCCACGACACGCGTTTCTGGAAGATCTAACGCATAGTCAAGATAATCTTCCATCGACACGGTCAACTCATAGCCACTGGAAACCGCAAAATTGAATTGAATTCGCTCTTCACAATCGACAATACCAGACATACCAGCACCCGACTGACTAATCAGCGTCACATTACCGGGGAATGGGTGCTCGCGAGTATCAAATCCGCCGGCGAGCACCCGATCACGAATATTGTAAAAACCCATCCCGTTAGCGCCTGCAATCAACAGGCCCGCCGCTTGCGCCTTGTGAGCAATGCGTTGCTTTAAGTTTGGGGTCTTATCATTAAAGAGAATTAAAGCGGAAAAAATAGTGCAGGCAGGAATACCCAGTGCGATAACATCATCTAGCGCCGCCTCAATACGCTCATCACTAATCGCAAATATGACCTGCTCTGGCCGTTCTGGAAGATCGGCTAAGCTAGGATAACAGGGAAGATTTTCGACCCTTTCATAGCCGGGATTGACAGCGTAAATTTCACCCTGAAAGCCACCCTTACGTAAATTAACAATAACCTCATTACCTACTGTGCCGCTCTTTTGCGAGGCGCCTAACACGGCAATCGACGCAGGTTTTAGAAGCGGTTGTAGCCAATGCGTAGTCATTAGAAGTCCGCTGCGGGAGTCTGCCTCTTACGTGGTGGATTAAACACGGCGCCTTCGATGACGGTGCACTTTGCCATCACTCGCGTCCATTTCAATTCGCGCTCATAGTAGATTTCAGTCACCAACTCTTGACCTGGCTTGCCATATTTAGCATCCACCTGAGCAAAGGCAACATTGGTTTTTGCTGTTGGGCACCAGGCCGCTGTGGTGACCGTGCCAACTTCCTTATTGCCGTCATAGATAAAGGCATGTTCAGCTGGCTTGTTACCCTCAACATCAAGGTAAACAAAAGCATAGCGAGACCCCTCTTTCTTTTCTTTAAGGAGCGCTTTTCGACCATTAAACACTGGCTTATCAAAAGACACCAACCAACCCAAACCCAACTCAAAGGGCGAGCGCGATCGACCGGTGCGGACCGCTTCTTCGGAGGGGATAAAATCTACCCCTGCCTGGATAAAGCCTGCTTCGGTACGCAACATATCTAGCGCATAGCTACCAATGGGTCGGATGTCACGGTGCTTTCCTGCTTCAAACAACCGGTCCCAAAAGGTTTCTGCCAACGAAGGATCAATCCAAATTTCATAGCCTAAATCACCGGTAAAGCCAGTGCGGCTGATCATCACTTCAGATCCCTCAAAGGGAAAGCGAGTTAGCCCAAAAGGCTTGAGGTTTTCGATGCCTTCAAAACCCATATTTTTAAAAATAGCGCAGGAAGTAGGGCCCTGAACCGCCAGTGCTGCCACTTCAGCGGTTTCATCAACGATGGTCACATCAAAACCTTCTGCTGACCACATCAACCAGTCAAGGCATCGGGCATAAGCACAGAGACGATAATCATTTTCAGCGAGATGAAAAATGGTGCCGTCATCCATCACCTGACCCTTATCATCACACCAGACCGTGTAAGCCACTCGGCCGATACCAACCTTTCTGATATCTCTTGTTAGCAGACGATTGAGATAAGCGCCCGCGTCTGGTCCGGTAAAGCGGTATTTGATCATCGGAGAAATATCAAACACCCCAGTATTACTTCGCACTGCAAAATACTCTTGCTCAACACTGGTATAGGCCTGAGGGGTCGTATAACCCTTCCAGTCATCCCACATATTGATCTCACAGGCTGCCAGACAACGAGAATAAAAAGGTGTTTTAAGCATCATAGTTTCGTCATGTGGAATCATGCTGATTTACCTCGTTTAATAATTTCTTTTGCCGCATTGTGACCTGCTAAGCCCATCACACCACCACCAGGGTGAGTGCCAGCGCCACACAGGAATAGACCGTCGACTGAGGTTCCGTACTGGGAAGCTCCAGGGAAAGGACGCATAGTTAATATCTGATCAAGGCTGATCTCGCCGTGATGCCAATGACCACCCTGTATGTGGAATCGCGCTTCAATATCACTAGGGGTGAGTAACTCGCTAGCGATAATCTTATCTTTCAAATCCGGCGCGTAATCAGCAATACGATCAATGACCAACCGCTTAAACTCTTCCTTATTCTCATCATTCCAGCCACCTTTTAACTCATAGGGGGCAAACTGGACAATGACCGACATCACGTGCTTACCCGCTGGAGCAAGACTGCTATCATGTATCGTTGGAATACTAATATCCATGGCTGGTGCCGTTGAATATTCGCCATACTTGGAGTGATTAAACGCTTTTTCGATATAGTTCATGCTCGGTGCGATTAACAAGCGCTGACCCATCTGCTGCTCACTAAGCCCAGTAAAGCTTGGCAAGCTGTCCAAAGCAATATGCAACTTAGCGGCGTCGCCCTTCATGCGCATAGATTTGACCCGCCGAGCAACGCCAGTCTCAATATTGGTCAGACCAACTAACTTATTAAACGTCGTTTTAGGGTCTGCATTAGATACGACCAACCCGGCATCAACCACTCGGCCATCGGCTAGTGTTACACCCGTGACTCGATCAATCGCGATATTAATTTTGCTAACCGCAGTGCCTACTTTAATATCGACACCGCTCGCGCGAGCAGCCTTAGCCATCGCCTCGCCTACTGCGCCCATTCCGCCTTTGACCACTGCGGGGCCACTGAAGCCGAATATATCACCCATGCGACGATAAAAGTAACCATACACTGTGTTCGGTGAACGCGGGCCCATGTGTGAACCTAGCAGTGAATCAAGACTAATGGCAGCTTTTAACAGTTCATTATCGAAGTTCTCTTCCATGACGTCATAAATATTAATCAACGCTAGACGCATGAGGTCACTCATATCGTCCTTGCCGAGCATTTTCATACCCAGACCTAACTTAGCCAGGGTGATACGGTCAGTAAGATTACTCTCAACCAGTTTCGGCGCTCGGCGGTTAAACGCGCCAGATAACAGCTTAGCGAACTTAAGTATTTGCTTATTAAAGGCTACAAAGGCAATGCGGTCTTGATCAGATATCCCTGCGCCCTCGAGCTTGTCGCCATCAATGATCAAATGGTTACCGTCTTCAGCCAGCGCAATGGTGTTGAGGTCTCGGGCTGCAAGCTCAAGACCCTGTTTTTTCAAGCCCATATCTGAGGCGACAACGGGGTTTAACTGGAACAACCAATGGGCACAGGAAGAAACCGAGAACTGATCACTAAACTCACTAGTGGCAGAGGCGCCACCCAGAGATTGATTGGCTTCAATCACTAATACCTTGCGGCCAGATTTAGCCAGATAGGTTGCACAAATTAAGCCATTGTGACCACCACCAACGACAATGACATCATAGTTCTTAGTAAGATCAATCATCGTCATACCCTCCAGGCACAGTGTTGGTTAGCTTTAGATCCATGAGTATTTCCCGTGCTGCGTTGGCACCCGGTGCAGCCATCACACCGCCTCCTGGATGTGTGCCAGAGCTACACATATACATGCCTTGTACTGGGCCACGATACTGGGCATAACCGGGGAATGGTCGATTGAACAGTAACTGATCAAAGGTCAACTCACCCATAAATATATTACCCTCAGTCAGGCCAACCTCGTTTTCGATATCCTGGGGTGTTCGCGTTTCACAGTGCAAAATCAAATCTTTAAAGTCGGGACTGTAATTGCTAATCTGATCAATCACGGTTTTTTCAAAACCAGCCTTGTCTTCAGCAGTCCAATCGCCACCATGAATTTTTGGTGGAGCGTACTGCACAAATACCGACATCATATGCTTACCCGGAGGCGCCATAGTAGGGTCAATCTGAGTGGGAATTAGCATGTCCACATAGGGGTCTTTCGACCAGGTGCCATCTTTCCACTCATCGTAGGCTCGCTCCATTTTGGGTAGGGAGTCACTGAAGTGCTTCTCTCCCAAGCAAAGTGGACTATCTTTCGGCAGACCGGTAAAGGTCGGCAGACCATCCAAAGCGATATTAAGCTTGCCGGATGAGCCGCGTATTTTAAAGTTTTTGGCCTTTTTGACTACGTCCGCCGGCAGATCACCCTCGTCCATAATTTTCAAGAAAGTTCGTTTGGGATCAAGATTTGATACAACGATATCGGCGTAGAGCTCATCACCATTGGCCAGAGCAACACCTTTTGCCTTGCCTTTTTTGACAATAATTTGAGCAACTTCAGCATCACACTGAATAGTGCCACCAAATGACTGGAAAGACGCCGACAGCGCGGCAGCGACTGCGCCCATTCCACCGCGAGCAAAGCCCCAAGCGCCGACAGAACCATCAACATCACCCATGTAATGGTGCAACAATACATAGGCAGTACCCGGGGAGTACACACCCAGAGCAGTACCAATAATACCGCTACCGGCCAAATGGGCTTTGATCACATCAGACTCAAAATACTCATCGAGGAAGTCACCAATACTCATAGTCCAGAAACGCATGGTATCAGCCAGGCCCTCTTCACCCATGCTACCAAAAGATTTAGCTAAAACGCTCAGCTCTCTAAGGTCTCTGGGCTTTAATGATGTTGGATCAGGCGGTGTGCGCATTAAAAACGGACGAATCAATCGGGTTTGTTTCATCACATCTGTTTCATAACGCTCATAAGCACTGGCGTCACGCTTTGAGTGCCGAGCAACCTCGCGCAGCAGTCGCTCGTGGTCCGAATGGTTACCATAGTAATCACCATTTTCTTTAAACGTAACACCGCCACCATAGGGCACAACCTGCAAGCCGTGTCTGGGCAACTCTAAATCACGGATAATTTCAGGTCGCAACAGACTACATACGTATGAGCAGTTAGAGTACTTCCAATTAGGGTAAAGCTCACGACTGACCGTAGCACCACCGATATAAGAATTTTTCTCCAGCACCAACACATCGAGTCCTGCCTTTGCCAAATAAGCTGCATTGGTTAGGCCGTTGTGTCCTGCCCCGATAATAATCGCGTCGTATTTTTTCATAAGATTAAGCCACTCCAAACAATTGGCTAGCGTCAGGTGACGCTCTATTTTTTAATGATTTAATCAAGAATGCCAAAAATTAAATCTCTTGTCCACAAAAATGAATGGTTATTCATTCAGTTGCGCAGATCTAAGCAATAGTTTATGGTTTGGCATATTGCAAAAGTAAGCTAGCATAGACCCAGTACAGGAAGGGTGAATGAAAGCGAATAAAGCCGAACTAAATAAAATCCCAAGATCGCTATCCAAGCAGGCAAGGCGAAAGCAGCTTATTGAGGCGACTATTAAATGCATCGCCGATAAAGGCCTGTCTGGCACCACCATGGCCGACGTGACTCAAATAGCAGGTCTGAGCCTGGGCATTGTTAATCTGCATTTTCAAAGCAAAGAAAAACTACTGATTGAGACCTTGAGTTTCATTTCCGATGAATACACCAGCGGGCTTAATAAGATATTTAATGATGAGAGCCTGAACACTGAACAGAAAATTCTCGCGCACATCAACTTCGATTTTAGTCGTAAAATTATCGATCGCAATAAGTTGGCGGTATGGTTCGCCTTTTGGGGTGAGACCAAATCTCGCCCTACCTACCTTTCAATTTGCGCCAGCTACATTATGGAAATCGCTAATAATTTGACTAACCTGTTTGCCCTGCTCAAACAACAAGGCGATTACACAGAAGTTGATCCAGAGTTGGTATGCACCTGTTATACCGCCCTATCAGATGGATTATGGTTAGACTTACTCATCACCCCAAAAGGACTAAAGCCAGCTCAAGCCCAATCAGTGGCAATGCATTACCTAGCTACCCAATTCCCCAACCACTTTAAAACCCAAACGGGAAGCTAAACAAAGGAGATAACCCATGAAGATGCAACACCGGCAAAGCACCATTGACTGGCAGGAAAAGGTTCGTCAGTTTGTCGATGCAGAATTGATTCCGTGGGAAATTGAAGCCGAAATGAATCAGGGCGTAATTCCTGAAGCGGTTAGCAAGAACATGCAGAATAAGGCAATTGCCTTGGGTCTTTCAAAAATGGATGCCCCCATTGCCTACGGCGGTCTGAACATGAGCATGGTTGACCAAGTAGCTGCCTGGGAAGAACTAGGCCGTGTGACTAACGCGCTGTGCTGGTGTTTTCCTGAGGCCCAACACTGGATGTTTGAAGCCTGTGCCGACAGCCAACATCAGATTGATACCTACCTCAAAGGTTTAATGGATGGCAGTTTGCGTGAGTGCTATGCGATCACAGAGGCTGAGTCTGGTTCCTATGAGGTAACTAACGCCACCGCCAAAAGCTGTGATGGCGGCTATTCGATCAATGGCGAAAAATGGTTTGTTACCACCGCCAATATGGCCGACTTCTTTTTCGTGCAAGCAAAAACTGACGAGGGTGAAGAGGCTCTATTTTTTGTTGATATAGATGCCCCTGGTGTGACCATGACCGAAAACCCCGCCTTCTCTCACACCTTTCCATCCCACCACCCAACCTACCAGTTTGAGAATGTATTTGTGCCTGACAAAGACCGCATTGGTGGTGAGGGCTCGGGCATGGATTACAGCCGCAGCTGGTTTCGCCATGAACGTCTAACCATTTCTGCACGAATGCTTGGCGCTGCCACACGGATGATAGAAGAGGCAGCCGCTTGGGCTGCCCAGCGTGATATTCAAGGCGAAAAGCTAATTGAAAAACAAGCCATCCAATTTAGTCTGGCCGATAGCGCCACCGAACTCTGGGCTGCAACGCTAATGGTTTATGAAGCCGCCGAAGCTCATGATCGTGGTGATGACTTAAAGTCACTCCACGCACGTTGCTCAATGGTGAAACTCTATTCCACCGAAATGGCTAATCGTGTGGCCGACCGCTGTCTGCAAATTTGGGGTGGCCGAGGATACCGCAGAGACAATGCTGTAGAAAGATTTTATCGAGAGGTGCGTGTTGATCGTATCTGGGAGGGCAGCAGCGAAATGCAACGTATGGTTATTGCGCGTGCACTGCAAAAACGAGGTTTAAAAGGAATGTAATGTGCTGACATCTCGGCGATCTTATGGTCTTGCACGACAACTGGCCCGACCGATGTGGCTGGTACTGTTTGCTATTGCCGCCCCAATAATGAGCATCGCCTCTGAACAAGACCTGATTGACGCTGCACAAGGCATGCCGAAAAAACTCAATATCTACAACTGGGCCGACTATATAGACCCAAAGATGCTTACCGACTTCGAGAAAGAGTTTGGTATTGAAGTGACCTACGACATCTATGACTCCAGCGAGATTGTCGACACCAAACTAATGACCGGTCGCAGTGGTTATGACATTGTAGTGCAGGCCGCCTCGTTCGCTGCGCGACTCGCGCCTGCTGGAATTTTTCATCCTATTGATTTTGATAAACTACCCAACTGGCATCACCTGGACGAAGACTTAGTCCGCAAAGCCGATGAAAAATTTTCTAATGGTCTTCAGGGTGTGCCTTTATCCTGGGGGACCACCGGTATTACCTACAACGTAGATATGATTAAAGCGCGCATGCCAGATGCACCCCTAGACAGCTCAGCACTGATATTTGACCCACAGATTATTTCTAAATTTGCCGACTGTGGTATCTCATTTTTAGATGACCCAACCTCAGTTATCCCCCTTGGGATGATGTATTTAGGCTATCCTGCCAACTCAGTAGATGAGCAGCAGCTCAAAGAGGTTGAGGACTTAGTCAAAGCTGTACGGCCCTACATTACCTATTTTAGCTCCACAAAACTGCTTCTGGACCTACCTAGTGAGCAGGTGTGTATCGCCATGAGTTGGTCAGGTGATTACTCGGTAGCATCCAGTCGCGCGGCAGAGGCCGGCATCGATATTAACTTGGATTACATTATTCCCAAAGAAGGCGCCGGCATGTGGTTTGACAACATGTATATTCCTGAAGATGCACCACACCGGGAAAACGCCTACCTGTTTCTAAATTATATGTTACGTCCCGAGGTGATTGCAGCCTTCAGTAACTACATTGGCTACGCCAATGCCAACAAGTCAGCCACACCCTTGGTGGACCCAAGTTTAACTACCGACACTGCCATCTATCCCGATGAACAAACATTGCTACGACTCCAAACCACCGAAATCTTAGCCCCCAAAGAAGAGCGCAAACGATCGCGCACTTGGACCAAAATTAAAACTGGACTGTAACCACAGCACCATGGAATAGCCGATGATAAGCAAAAATATAACTCAGACCAAACAACCAGTAACCCCCTATGTTCCGGAAACACTCTGGCTGGACCCGGAGGCAAAACCCTTTATCCAGATCAAAGGTCTCAGCAAAAAATTCGATGATTTCACCGCCGTGGACGATATTAGCCTAGATATCTACAAAGGCGAGTTGTTTACTATTTTAGGTGGCTCTGGATGCGGCAAGTCTACTCTGTTGCGCATGCTAGCTGGATTTGAAATGCCAAACGCCGGGCAGATTATTATTGACGATGTTGATATGGCAGGCATTCCCGCCTACGACCGTCCTATCAATATGATGTTTCAGTCCTATGCCGTATTTCCGCATATGACAGTGGCGCAAAATATCGCCTATGGTTTGAAAAAAGAACGTGTCGCCAAACCAGAGATAACCCGACGTGTGTCTGAAATGCTGGAACTGGTTCAACTCTCTAATCTGGCCAAACGTAAACCCCAGCAGTTATCTGGCGGACAGCGTCAGCGCGTTGCCCTAGCTCGCGCCCTCATCAAACGGCCCAAGGTGTTGCTCTTGGATGAACCCCTGGCGGCACTAGACAAAAAACTTCGCGAGCAAACCCAATTTGAATTAATGAATCTGCAGTACGAACTGGGCATCACCTTTGTGGTGGTTACTCATGACCAAGAAGAGGCCATGACCTTATCAACGCGTCTCGCGGTGATGGACCAAGGTCGGCTTGTCCAAACAGGCACGCCAACTCAGGTGTATGAATCCCCCAAAAACCGTTTTGTGGCAGACTTTTTTGGCACTATTAATTTGTTTGATGCCACTGTAATAAGCTGTCAACCAAACGAAGACAGCGCAAGTTATAATATTAAAGCCAAACTGGATAAAACTGGCACTATGGTCAAGGCCGTTACCGAATCATTACTTAGCCCTGCCAGTGCTATCACCATTGGTGTGCGCCCCGAAAAGATTAGGATTAGCCACGAGAGACCCGAGGGGGACAACCTCACTATTGCCAAAGGAGTGGTTGAAGACCTTGCCTACTATGGCAACCGCTCTATTTATCGGGTGCGCAGTGAATCAGGCAGAGTTATTCAAGTCAGCGCGCAAAACTATCAGCGTTCAGAGCAGCTGTCGTTAGAGTGGGATGACCAAGCCTACCTATCATGGGACGCTAGCTGCAATGTGGTCCTTACCGAATGAAAGACCTTTCAGGCCCTAAAGCAACTCGCTACAGCCAACCATTGGGAGATAAGTTATGGCGCAACTTTGTCATCGGACTGCCCTATTTGTGGCTGTTTTTGTTCTTCTTAGTCCCTTTTGGCATCGTCTTCAAAATCAGCCTGGCCGACCCCATCGTTGCTCAACCACCCTTCACCGCTCTATTTGATTTTGGTGCTAATACTAAAAACTGGCTGCATGCGACTTTCGACAACTACCTGTTTCTAACCGAAGACAACCTATATTGGATTAGCTACTTTAACTCAATCAAAATTGCCGGCATTTCCACTCTTTTATGCCTGCTATTAGGCTACCCTATGGCTTACGGCATAGCGCGCTCAACACCCACCGTGCGCAATGTTCTTCTCATGCTGGTGATACTGCCGTTTTGGACATCTTTTTTACTACGCGTTTACGCTTGGATGGGCCTGCTGGGTAAAAATGGCGTGGTTAACGGCCTGCTCGCTTACACAGGCCTTATAGACGCGCCTCTGGAAATGCTCTACACCAACGGTGCTGTGTATCTTGGCATTGTTTATACCTACATACCGTTCATGATTTTACCCCTGTATGCCACTCTAGAAAAAATGGATCTAGACCTACAGGATGCGGCGGCCGACCTTGGCGCTAAACCCTGGCAGGTATTTGTCGACACCACCCTGCCCCTGTCTATGCCAGGCATTATTGCTGGCTCTATGTTGGTGTTTATTCCGGCGCTGGGTGAATTTGTCATACCGGCACTACTTGGCGGTATCGACTCGTTGATGATTGGCCGGACTCTTTATGATGAATTCTTTGTCAACCGCGATTGGCCATTGGCGTCCGCAGTGGCGACGGTACTGCTGTTTATTTTGGTTATTCCCATCATGCTGTTTCAGCGCAGCCAGCAGGAGAAAAAATAACCATGAACAGGTCATCTCGTTTTATATTCTCGGCCCTATGTTTTGGCTTTGCCTTTTTGTATTTGCCCATACTGATGTTAATTCTATTGTCGTTTAACGACTCATCCATAGCGACTGTTTGGGGTGGTTTTTCACTGCGCTGGTACTCCGCTCTACTGAACAACGAACAAATTATTAACGCCGCTCTACTGAGCCTCAAAATTGCCGCTGTTAGCGCTACCTTCGCCACGATTCTGGGTACCATGGCGGGGCTAGCATTGACGCAGATGGGTCGCTACCGCGGACGTCTTATTTTTACCGGCCTTATTGCCGCCCCCTTAGTCATGCCCGAGGTTATTACTGGTCTGTCCCTATTGCTGCTGTTTGTCAGCCTACAAGAACTGATTGGCTGGCCTCTATCTCGCGGCGCTAGCACCATCACTATTGCCCACATCACTTTCTCAATGGCCTATGTCGCGGTGATCGTGCAATCGCGGTTGGCTAGCATGGACCAATCAATGGAAGAAGCCGCCATGGACCTCGGAGGCAGACCAATGCAAGTGGCCTTTGATATCACGCTGCCGTTAATTGCCCCCTCCATGCTATCTGGCTGGCTGCTGGCCTTTACTCTATCGCTGGACGATCTGGTGATCGCCAGCTTCACCTCTGGTGCTGGGGCTAGTACTTTGCCAATGGTGATTTTCTCTAAAATCAAACTGGGTGTGACACCCGACATTAACGCGCTGGCTACGCTTATTATCGGCACAGTGAGCATCGGCATTATCATCGCCAGCTGGATTATGTTCAGACAGAGCAAGCGCAATGAGGTTGGGTGAGGATTGCCTTAACTATAAAAACCGACAACTGATCAGGCCATCGTTTTGATGGCCTGATCCATCGGGTGTTGGTGAGTATTTCTTCGCTCTTGATTGAACAGGCAAATTTGTAATCTAACAGTCACTTCTGTTAAACATTAAGCGTAGAGTTCTTTATCGGTAGTTCACGTATTCGGTTGCCGGTGGCATTAAAAATAGCGTTCGCCAGTGCTGGGGCAATCGGTGGTGTACCAGGCTCGCCCGCTCCACCCATAGTTTCGCCGCTGTTAATAATATGCGTCTCAATGACAGGCGCCTTAGACATTCTTACCGATGGGTAGTCATGGAAATTACTCTCTGCCACCGCCCCGTCTTTAATGGTGATCTCTCCATACAGAGCAGCGCTCAGACCATAAATAATACCCGATTCAATTTGCGCCTTCATTCCATCGGGCGAAATCGCATATCCCGCATCAATGACTGCTACTACCCGATCAACAGATAAGTTGCCATCCTTGACTGTCACTTCAACGACCTCTGCGACGATGGAGCCAAAACACTCCTGCAGTGCAATGCCTCGTCCACGCCCTGGCGCGAGTGGCACATCCCATTGAGCCTCGGTAGCGGCTTTTCTTAAAACAGCGAGTTGTCGCGGTAGATGTTTAAGCCGCGTAGCGCGATACTCATAAGAATCCTGGCCAGCGGCGACGGCCACTTCGTCTATAAATGATTCGGTAAAAAACCCATGCTGGGAATGATCCACACTGCGCCATGCGCCTAAAGGCACATGGGTTGGACTGGCAACATGACCAATCTCTTTAGCCGCAACGGCATAAGCGATAAGGGGCGCTTCAATAGGTTCCATTTTTCCCGCATAGGTATTTTCCCATGCCGTGAGGTTGCCTGCCTCATCCAGTGCTGCGCGGAAGCGACTCTGAACCGCGGGACGGTAAAAGTCTTGCTGAACATCTTCTTCCCGTGACCAAATGAGTTGCACCGGACGCCCCACCTTAGCCGCTAGCTGCGCTGCCTGAATGGCGTAGTCGGCTCGAGATTTTCGGCCAAAGCCACCACCCATAAAGCAATTGTTCAAGGTCACATTTTCAACCTCAAAACCCAGAGAGTCGGCGACGGCTTGGCGGAAACTTAATGGACTCTGACAGCCTATCCAAATTTCGCAGAAACCGTCCTTAACTACAGCTGTCGCATTCAGAGGTTCCATGCAGGTATGGGCTAAAAAGGGAACCCGATAGTCCGCATCTATTACTTGAGCGGCATTAGCCATGGAAGCGGCCAAGTCACCCTCTGAAACATCAGATTGACGATCTACAGCGGCGCTAATATCCCTATCAAATTGCGCGAAGATAGTGTCGCTGGACAGGGCATCATTCTCCGTAGCACGCCACTGAATATTAAGCGCGTCCATGCCCTTTTTTGCCTGCCAGTAGCCCTCAGCAACAACCGCGACCGATTCCGCAGACGAGAAGCCGCCGACCAATGCGCTGAATTCAGCAGGCGGAAGCCGAACAACGTCCACAACACCCTTTATCGCACGGGTCAGAGTGTCATCAATATTGTCGACGCCACCACCAAAGGTGGGTGCACGCTTGACTGTGGCATACAGCATATTAGGCATCCTTACATCGAGGGCAAAGGTAGCAGTACCATCGACTTTACTAGGAAGGTCATGTCGTTGAACATGCCGCCCCATAATCTTAAACTCATCGGGCGTTTTCAATGTAGGCGATGCGGGTGGCGTCATCTCTGCGGCCGCGGCCGCAAATGAGGAATAGGGTTCGCTTCGACCCGTCGCCTCATGAATCATCTGGCTATCACGTGCGACCACTTGACCCACTGGAACCTGCCAAGCTTGAGCCGCCGCGATACGCAGCATTTCCTTGACGGCAGCACCTGCGACACGCATGCCATAGGCCCCAGTGGTGCGAACGCTGAGACTGCCACCGGTAATTTGCAGATCAAGCGCTTGGGCGGTACGAATGAGAACGCCATCGACAGTAGGAACCACAAAGTCCGGCATGTCGACGCCGGCAAGCAGCATGGCTTTACCCATAGGATAGTTAGCGAACTCGCTAATGGCCGGAGCCTCCTCGAACTTGACCAGACTCCAGTCGGCATCAAGCTCGTCTGCAAGCATTTGCGCCAGCGCTGTGCCAACGCCTTGGCCCATTTCCGAGTGTGGAACGATGGCCGTGACCACATTATTACTATCGAGCTTTACCCAGGTATGAAGGAGTGTTTCACCCTCGCCTGTCACGTGTTTGGACAGTTCACTGGCACGATTGCCTGGGCGAATCGCAACACCCACAATTAATCCGCCACCGGCAATAACGCCAGCACTAATAAAACCGCGCCTGGTCCACTTACCCATTGGTCACCTCCTGCACAAAATCAACCAGGGCGGGATCGAACTGTTGCACCCCGGCAGCCGACTTAATGGCTTTGCGAATACGGCTATACATACCACAGCGACAAATATTACCTGCCATGGCGTCATCAATATCCGTATCTGAGGGTGATGGGTTTTTCGCCAAGAGTGCCGCTGCAGACATAAGTTGACCAGACTGGCAGTAACCACACTGGGGCACCTGCTCTTCAATCCAAGCCTGCTGAAGCGGGTGAAGTTCATTATTACTAGGCGCGAGCCCCTCAATAGTGGTAATTTTTTGCCCACTAACCGCTGACACAGGCGTGACACAAGAACGTATGGCCGTGCCGTTAACATGCACAGTGCAAGCACCGCACTGAGCCATACCACAACCAAATTTTGTGCCCGTCAGTGCAAGTTGCTCACGGAGTACCCATAGCAAAGGTGTTGAGGGGTCTACCTGTAGTTTTTGTTCAGTACCATTAACAGTTATTACGGTCATTTTTGACTCTCTTATCACAGCTTCGTTTGAGGGTATCATTGTTGTTTTATACTAATGCTAAACGGTTTGGTCTATTGAAAAGGATGATTTTTGCCAGTAGACAACTTAATCATGCCGAGGCATAAAAGCAGACTATTAAGAAATATAACACTTCCGAGGGATAGGTTGCTAGGAGCTGCAATCATAGGACTAAAAACGATAGCGTATTTTTGCAATTAAGGATTCAACTTGAACGCCGCTCCAACCTTCATCGAAGAGAGTTCGAGGACCCTCATCACCATCGTCGCTGCCGTAGAAGCCGCCTCGGCTATAGACTAAGAAAATATCTGATAATGGTGCCAGTTGATAACGGTAGCGAAGCTGAAACGCCGTATCACTAGTACTAAAATCTGAAGATGGCGCGCTAGATGACAGCAGTCTTCCTGCAGAGTCTAGTTGATATCCATCGATGACCTGTGCATCTATACCGACCCATTGAAATTTCAACCGCACTTCTTGACGATTAGAGGGATACCAGTCCAGGCGCAGGTCCACATAGTATGAATCAGCTTTGTAAACCGCTAACTGCTCTGCATTAGAGTCCCAGATTAGCCATTCTTTATACTCTTTGAAGACTAAATTACCACCCACAGTGAGGGTTTCTGTCAGGTACATTTCCGGTCTAAATTTTATACCCTTAGAGAGTTTTTCGGTGCCATCATTTTCAACAAACAATTCGATTTCATAGCCATAGTTATCGCCTCGCGGGCTGAGGTATTCTATCTCGCCCCAATGCTGGACCGGCACCGTTAGCATGCCATTGCCCCGAGTTATACGATCGTCCCAAGCCGAGGCTTTTGACCCTATTTTTGCTTCGACCCTTCGGGTCGACTGAAAGGTCCAGCCAAGCTTTATATCGAACCAAAGGTCTAACCGATCGCCATTAGTGTTTTCAATATAACCGTAGTCTACCTGTCGATAGCTGGACAGAAGATTAGAGTGGGCCTGATGCTCTAATTGGTCGTATCGAGTGCTGCCATAGAGTTCATTAAAATCATTACGCTTCATATAGCCCATGTCGTTCATGTCAAATTCATCGCCATAATGTGATAAATAAAACACCTGGAACCAGTTGTCACTGGGGGAATAATGCAAGGAGACCCAACTGGCATAGTCTTGCTTGTCGATGCTTTCCAGATCCTTCTCACTATTAGCCTGCTGTTGAACGTCACTGAACAATACTTGGCCGGTAACCCGCATAGCATCGCTAACTTTCCAGTTTATATCAGCGGCTTGGACACTGGCCTTGCGTTCCAGATAGGGACGCTCAACATAGGTCAGGCGGTGACCAATAGACAAATTATTGACTTTTCGCTGTATGCGGCTGGATAAAAAATCACCAGCAGCACTATCGCCGGCGCTGTCTTCACTAACAACAAAAAGCCCCACATCGATGGTTTCGCCGAAATGGGTGACCTTAGCTGCCAGGTCAATATCTACCAGACCGCCATCGCCCACTGAGGTTCCAGCGCCAATACGACGGGTATAAAGCGCTTGGTCTCCGTTGGGTACTCCGCTGCTGAACAGTGATTGGTTTTCAGTGAAAAAGGGCCTTTTTTCACTGACAAAAGTTTCAAAGGCGGAGAAGTTAACCACTAGGTCGTCACTCTCTACCTGCCCAAAGTCAGGATTGATGGCCCCGGTAAACTGGCTGTTACTGTTAGGCCGCCAAACAAAGTCTAGCCCTGCGTTGAATCCATTGCTGGACACAGCGTCGATGTCATTCTGTAGATTTTTGTTGTAACTGAGGTAGGGAAACCAATCTAGGGTAGATGTTTTGACCTGCTCTACCTCTATCGGGTGCCAGTCTTCCATAAAGGTGTTTCGGGAGTAGTAGGCGTTAGGGAAAGCGAAACGCAAGGACTCACTAAAGACCACTCGAGAAAACCACACTGCCATATTTTTGGCCCCCTTTCCAGCCTCTGACATTGGTGCGACTGTCCAAGGGATATGAATCTCGCTGTACCAATAATCTCCTTCGCTCGATGTTTGCGAATACCAGATACCATCCCAGTCAGTAGAGTGTGTTCCGCCACCCAACACACCATCCTGCCTGGAGTTAGCCGAACCTACAGTGAAGTCATAACCAGATTGAGCGGTACCATCAAAATCGATACTAACAACATTGCGGTCGGCTTCGATCTGGGCGTCTCTAGCAAAACGCCGATTGACTCGTTTTACCGTTGCTGGCTGATAGTTGCGAAACCCGACAAAAATACCCTCGTCATTGGTAATCATGCGCACTTCAGTGGCATATTTAGCAGGATCACTGGTGAGTGGTTCCACGGTAACAAAATCGGTATAAACCCTAGCATTGGCCCACTCTGGCTCATCGAGCACTCCGTCAATTGTGATGGCCGCATAGGCAGCAGGCGCCATTAAGTAACTTAGAGTGACTAGTAATAGATAACGACAGGGATTTTTAGACATAAATATGGGTACTTTTTCTATATTTTAGGAACAGAGCTATTACACGGGTTTTTCTGAAATTACTGTGTCGATGTCCAACGAACTCGTCTTATTAACACAGTATAAAGAGCAAGTAAGATTCTTGTTTTATGTAAATGACTATTATTTTTCTGACTCTCTAATTTTATCACACCAGCCAAACACATTCATTTCGATTGCAGCAACGCCAGCAATCCATAATAACTCATCCTAGGCGAACATATAATCTGTTGGATAGATTCAGTAACCAATAGTCCCCCACGATAGGGCGTACCAAACAACCTTGATACTGGTCAGTAGTTTAAACACTCTGTCTTCACTCACCTTGCTGTCTTGCAATCAAATGATGACCTCAATAGCGAAAAGAATAGGCGGCCAAGTCGTCGCCTCGATGAGGTCAACCCACCCTAATTATTTCTCTATCACTAGGCCCGCGTGGTCTTCAACAATGAAGGGGTTGGGCGGATCGGCATAAATAAATTGCTTAGCACTGAACAAAGGTGCAGTTAAACCTAAGTAACCTTTGCTGGTAAAACGGGCCTCTACTGTCCCTGATACCATATGGGTGAGGTCCACGCCATTTCTCGAATCATATTTGGATACTGTCCATTAGTACAAACCTCTGGGCGATCAAGTTCTGCGATGGCGGCACAATCATAGGTGTGCCAGCGAGGTGTTTCTGGCTCTACTGCGCGTAGATAATAATAGGCTGATTGGGCTGGATCGAAGCTGTCATCGGTATAGACCTTACACAGACTGTCCGCACCTGCCTGTTCGGTTGCTATAGATATTACCTGAGTGTTCATTTTGCCCATGAGGTCTATCCAACCCTTAACAAGATGCAGATCTTGAAGCTTTTGGCCGTCGGGGTCTTTCGCTGCATAGGCTAAAAATGTCGGCTTGCTGAGCTTGTCAGAAGCAATTAAATCAGCTCCCATCGGCACGCCACCAGCATAAGCCTGAGTGATCATGTCGTTGCTCTGACACAGGTTGCTATCGAACCCCCACCCGGCAAACAACCGCGGTCTGATTCTTGGGCCTGAGGTGCCAAAGACTTCCTTTCGCAACATTGCATCAAAGATCGCATCGCGGGTATTTTCAGCAGCCCAAATACCGGCTAAACCGCCAGGGTTACCGTCAATGCCACTGGTCAATAATCCTGACTGTAGTCGCTGCGCTGGGTTTGCTTCGCCTGAAACAGCGCCTACCCAAGCTGATTCTTTAACACCACCAGAGGTCGCTGAATGGGTGTCTGTAGCCGCAATAATGCCCAATTTGACCGGATTGAGTCCTATGGCTTGCTCTTCTTTAAGACCCACTAACAGGGCCGACCTTTGGAAATCTGTCGGATGAACGCAACCAGCGCCAAGCATTCCGTTACTGCCAATGGTTCCCTCTTTACATTCCGCCGTGACTTCAGAGGCCTCTCCAATGACAAGCTCAGTAGAAGTTAAATCTCGAGTCGCATAGGTTTTGTTCTCACCCATGCGCCGAACGGCTTCAATATCACAGAGCTCGTCTGGCGCGCCAAATACCGAACTCAAGCCATTAATGCATTCAGAGCCACCCTTATGCTGGAAAATCTCCATAATAGGTTCGCGCTTCAAACGACTTTGTGCGTAGGCGCGTTTTGCCGCCGTAGTGTCCTCCAATTGCATATAAGGCGCCATACGCCCGTTAGCTAAATTGGAGTTGTGTGGAATGGTTAAATAATCACAACCTTTCTCAGCGTCACAAACCGCATCTAAGGCGGCCCATAATTTACTGTCGATCGGCGCATCTATGTAACTTACGGGCAGTTCAGGCACTGAATCATTCCTAAAAATCACATTGCGGTGATAGTTCGAGGTGCCCGGAGTACCCGTGTATTCATAAGCCACAAAGCTAGTAAATTCGCAGGGAGTATTGGCCTTATTAGAAGTATCCTGAATATCTTGCCACGGCGACTGGGCATAATCTCGACAAAGACCACCATCTGCACCACAGATTTCAGGAATTCTTGCTGGTGTCTCGGTAGTAATAACCGTACCCAACATCAACATGCCTTGACGTTCATTAACTCTATAGCCGGAACAAAATTCGGTATCGTACACGGGTGAGCCCGCTGTGCGACAAAGGGCTCGTTCGCCAAGAAATTCTCCATGGTCGGTCACTGCCAAAAAGTCTAGTGGCCGATCTATTTTTGTTCGCCCAACCGCAACGCCCATATCGTTAATCGGGAAAATAGGTATTTCCTCACCGCGAGCATAGCGGTGAGCATCTTCGGGAGTGGCACCGGTGCTATTAGCTGCAGCATCAAAGGAATAACTGGTGTGAATATGCAAATCACCAAATAAGGCGGTGCGATTCTCATCGAAGGCCTCACAACTGCCCTGTTCAAATGCGACAGGAACGCGATCTACCTCAACTGAAGACGTTATAGAGGTCACTGGCTCATTGCAGGAAACGAGCAATAAGGCTACTACTGTGGCTGAAATTAGTCTGGTTATCATAATCATTCCCATTGTTATCAATAAACTATTGTCTAATCATAGACTGCATTTATTTCCTTTTAACAATTTAACTAAGACTATTCAGTACCGCGATCTATTGGCCCTTATGTGATCAATTGTTATTCTCAACACTGAGATTCGGGCAATATACACCTCTACCTAAATATATTACCCAACTCCATAACCTTATATCTATGGGGTTCTTAAAGAGGCTATAGCGCCCGGGGGAATATAGTCAAAAATAAAATTAATGCGGTCATCTGCTCCTTTATTCATAACGCTATGTTGCTTTTGATTATTAATTTCATAGGCCTTACCGACTTCAAACTTGTAGGGTCTGCCGTCGATCATAAATCGTACTCGTGAATTAGTAGTGATGGGTATATGGATGCGATGTCCTGCATGAAAAGAGGGGTGCTTATCAAAATGTGGTGTTATGACTCCACCAGAAACCAGCTTGGCAGCCATGGCGCGTACGATAGTACCACCAGGAGGATAAAACTGACTCAATATAGAATCAATAATCGGTGTCGCCGCCTTTGACAACAGCTCCCAGGCTGAATCCTTAGTCACCTCTAGCTTAGGCCATTGCTCAGTATCTATAAATAACATTACTAAGGATTGAGTCTGATCATGAACATCATAAGTAGTCTGGCGATGGCTGTTTTGCAACCAAGCATCATCATCTACCGCTAATATGGCTTCTTTTAGCGGCGAAATATCGATCTGACCTAAATCTCGTATGGGTATACCAATATCCATGACTAAACCTTTTTCTACTCTTTAGTTAATAATTAAATCTTGTACCCCGTTGAATAGCGCAATTCTTGCAAAATCTAAGCACTTGCTTTGGCGATTAAATAGGCTCCTGCAGCGATAAGAAACATCGGCAAATATGGCACAAAGGGATAATATGGAACTAGCCCTTCGACAAGCCTCATAATTTCATGATACTGATAAATAGGCGCATATAGAGCCAACGCGGTTTCACTCCATAAGGAGCCAATACTCGCAATCAGTCCGAGTAAAATAAGAGTTTTCCCAATCCATCTAATCAAAACAGTGTGCATTAATGGGCTAGATTTTTCCTGCATGCTAGACTTCCTTTTTTATAGTTTACACTCGTTAACCTAGCTCGGCTACCGCCCTATGAGCCTGTTCGATCGCTGATTCCATCATTGCATTAGCGGCAGAATCTGCATTCGCAATACTGACACGCCCAAAGAGCTTGCGACCAATCATATGCGGGTAGCGGGGATCATCATCATCATCATAAACCCTATCAAACAGAGGGTTGTACCAATAGGAATACCCGTGAGACCAGCGATTAACCGTAATGCCAACGATATCCTCTGCGGCATCAAACCCTCCCTCACCAAGCATACTCTGTAACTGGCTGCGCACATTGCGCTCGATAACGTCGAACGGGGTAGTCAGTAATTCATAACGACCCAGCCGATATTGCTGCTGCGCGGTTAAGCCCTCACCATAACGATGAGGAAATCGCTCCATATGCACTATTACCGGCTGATCTTCAGTTTCTGAAAAGCGATAATCACCAAGACTCACCGGAAAGTCGAGCATGGCATTTATATGATAGCTACCGGGGCATACCGTGGCGCCAATACCTAGTTTCTTCCACGCCTTCCAGTTACGCAGTGCTACTGTCGTGTAGAGAATAGGAATTTTTACCTGAAAAGCCAAAGCCTCTCGCTGCGCCTCTGGTAGTTCAGGACAAAGAAAAGGGATCATACTACTGTTACAGGCGAGAATAGAACCTCTGGCTTTAATTTGATAAGCCTGCCCATTTTGCACATAGGACACAGTTACCTGCGTAGTATTTTTTGGATCGCTACTGTTTTGTACATGGGTCACTGTGCTATTTAAGCGCAGTTGCACCCTGTTGCCTGCCTGGTCAAGCTGTGAGTAATCAAAGCGCGCACTGATGAGGCTCTCCATACTGTCACCAGGGGCCACTGCCGGAATCATCTTACGCACCAACTGGCGAGCAATTGACGCATTACCATCAGGGAAGTGGTGAATGTATGCCTCGTCTGACTCTAACTCAGGTAACCCTGTTGCACCCCACCCGGGTAAGCCAGCAGAAGACATCGCGCTGAGTGCGTTAATCGAATCAATACCGACTCCTGAGTCAATAGTTAGATCCTGCAAGACGGCTAGTACCTCGCCCTGACTGATGCCAAGATGTTTGACGAGGAAATCGCGGTAACTGATGTTGTACAAATAGGTCCACTTATCCGCCTTGGACATACTCGAAAGCCGGTCAACTGTAGTGGTCAGCAAACCGACAAATTGTGTCTTAGCTTCGGCGGAAATAGGCATTTTATCTACCGCCTCTTTAACTGATAGTGGTGATGGCATGACCATCAAGTAGTCATGAAATGGACCTAAATCGTAGGGTACCATTCTCTTATCACCCCATACCTCGGCATCAAAGTGAATGCCTGCACCCAGTTTATGTCGTTTAAAAAAATCTTGGTCATAGGCCGTGTCAAACACCTTAGGTTCAACACCAAGATCACCCAGTAAATCTTTGACAATGCGACTATAGCCTGAGGGCTCTTGCATAGTCTGGGCGCCCCCATAGCCGATCAATGTCCGACCATTGACCTCAAATTCATTGCGTTTAGCGTGGCCGCCAAAATCATCATGGTTATCGAGAATAAGAACCCGCGCATCAGGATGTTTTTTACAGTAAAAATAGGCCGCTGAGAGTCCACTAATGCCTCCGCCCACTACCACTAAATCATAGACAAAGTTTGCCCCTGACTGCACTGGCCCCCAGTCGGTCTGACCTTTGCGCGCCAGTCCATGACTCACATCGAAGGAACCCTGATGATTGCCGCGCAAGCCGCTCAGCCCTGGGGGATAATAGGTCGCATCAATCAAGTCTTCAGGCTTTGGTAAACTAGAGCGCTCAGCCCAACTTAGCTGTGGTATTAAGCCAGTTAATGCTAATCCCGCCAATCCATTAAACATATCTCGTCGAGTGATCGGGCGATCCATGCCCAAATAATAATCAGGCTTTTTCATAACTTAACTCCTATCACACCGAAGATTTCAAGTTAGTCTTGGCCTTATTGACCACTTTTCTTTGTTGTTTTTTACTCCAAGCCAACATGCGTACACCCCAGGCAGCAAAACCAAACCAGTAAAACACATAGTCAATAGTTTCAAGAGAGCCGTAATAATAAAGCTCATACCAATAGACACCCCAGGCGTACGCCCAAAGATAATAGATGCCGACCTTATGCAGATTACGCCACTGCTTGGTGGTTAAGCGACTGCGACCAAAGTTAAAGGACGTGACTACCATGGCCAACAAAAAAAGATACCCACCCAGACCTTCGACAGTATCGCTCAGGTTGTAGACCTCTTCGGCATAGTAGTGGCTGTGACTATTGACAAGCCACAAAATAAATAAACCCTGCCAAGCCATAGCTGAGGCGAAGCAAAGTCCCAAAAACTTGCGATTTCTAGCCAACCATCGACTAAAAAGACTAGGACGAATGACCTGGAGTGAGGACGCCATAAATACCAAAAATAGAAAGGGTACCGCCCAGCGCACTGTGTACTGGATCATGTATGAAATGGCCTGCGCAGAAGAAAGGTCTAACTGCACCATGGTCAGCAGAGTGCTTAGGCTGATGATGGCTGAGCCAATGAAGAACAATCTCCACTGATTAAGGTACGTATTATTGAACAATGCTTGCGAGTCTATAGCCACGTTTATAACTCCATTTTTAATCTCATGATTGCTCGCCTAGAGCCGATCAACTAACTTGTAGTACATCATGCCTAGGGCGACCATTTGGTTGCGAAACAGATGTTGACCTGGTATCCACAAAGGTTTGATCTTAGCAAATACATCAAAACGCTCAAGGGTACCACAAACGGTATCTGCCATAATTTGTCCAGCTAGATGGGTAACATTTACACCATGTCCTGAGTAACCCTGAGAGTAGATAATATTAGGCGCTAGCCTACCCATCTGAGGTACCCGATTAGCCGGGACACCAAGGGTCCCGCCCCAACCATAATCAAACTTAGTATTGGCCAACTGCGGATATATTTTCAGCATTCTTGGTATTAAATTTTGTTTAATTATCTCTGAGTCGCTGCCAAAGTAGGTAAAACGCCCACCGAACAATAATCGCTTGTCTGCACTAAGACGAAAGTACTCTAGGATGTAGTTGGGATCACAAACCGCTAAATCTTGCGGGTTTATCTGCTTGACCAGTGCATCGGAAAGAGGTTCAGAGCCAATAATAAAGCTATTGACGGGAAACAAGATACCGCGCAGTTTTGGCTCGAGAAAGTGATATGCGTTGCCAGCAAGGACAACAAAATCGGCTGTGACCGAGCCCTTCTCAGTAATCACAACCGCTTTCTCGCCGCGCTTGATTTCAAGCACCGGTGATTGTTCAGAGATAGTTGCTCCTAAGGACACGGCGGCGGCGGCCTCACCGATACATAAATTCAGCGGATGCAGATGTCCATTGCCATCATTTCTCAAAGCTCCAATGTAGGCTTCTGTCCCTATTAGGTCTTGAGTTTCATGCTTAGACAGCATTTTATAATCATGCGGGAAATCGTATTTGTCTAACAACCGACAATAGGCTTCTAAGTCTCTTAAATGACGAGGTTTGATGGCCACATCAAGATACCCAGACTTCAAATCACAGTCTATTTTATAGGTTGCAACCCGTTGACGAATAATCTCATGCCCCGCCCAACCCATATCCCAAAGCATGCGCTCTCCCTCCACTCCTAGGGTAGATGCCATTTTTCTGTCACCGGAAATTCCACCGATCATCTGCCCGCCATTGCGCCCCGAAGCGCCCCAACCAACTTTGTTTGCCTCAACAACATGAACCTTAAAACCGCGCTCAGCAAGGTGCAGAGCGGTGGATATCCCGGTAAATCCAGCTCCAATAACACATACGTCAGCCCTTACCGCACCTTTAAGCGGCGCATAATCGATAGGTTGATTAACGCTGTCAGCATAGTAAGACTGGGTGTGTGACTGGGGTAAGATCATAAGTTTCCCACAAATGATGATATTTTTTATCCAGGGACCAGTGCTCTTATCCCAAATAATCCTTCGATAAACAACCTACCCTATCGGCAGAGGTAGGCCCTACCCAATAGTAGTACCGAACAGCTGCGAGGGACTATTTAGCCTCCAGGTTTGCGGCTTGACGGAATTGCGCCGGAGTCTGGTCTGTAGACTTTCTAAAAGCCGTATAGAATGCCGAGTTTGAATTAAATCCGACCGCAAAAGACACATCCAATATCGATTGCGCCATTGCGTCGCGACGCAGCAAAATCGACTTTGCCTCTTGAATTCTGTAGCTATTTAAAAAATCAAAGAAACTCATATTGAAGCCAGAATTCACAGCCTGAGACAAATGATTAACCGAACAATCGACCATCGCCGCTAACTTGGGTAAGGTTATATCTGGGTCAAGATAGATCTTGTGCTTGTCCATTAACTCAACTAGCTGATGTTTGTAGCCTTCTATCTTCTGCTCATCAAGACCTGATTTAGCATACTTAGGCGTTGCTATACCGCCGATAACCGTCGCCAGTGTACTTAGTGAGTGAGTCGGATCATAATAGTCGGTAATCCGCAGGGCTCCGCCACCGTCCAGGGTTACAAATTCTGCGCCCCACCGGTCTTGGGACCTAGGGTTAGCTGAGGACATTTTATACTGGAAGGCAATTGAACTGTCACTGGAGAGGACCTCTCCGGTAAGCTCATAGCGATGCTTCTCAGAGGCGAAAAAATCAGTGAGATCTGCCACGAGTTCGTTGCGAGAGAATTGCTGATGCCGCGGAATGTCACAAAAGGTGCCATTTTTAGCGAGGTGTTTCGCAACACCTTCAGCATCACAGTGATTCCACGCATCAAAGTAGCTATCAACAAAATCTGTGGCACGCATGCCTCTTCACTCCTCACTAAGACTGTTACTTCTATCAGTCTTAGTATAACTGAATTATAAACGTTGACTACAGGCTGAATTTATACTCTATAAGAGTCGCAAAACTTTGCAGAGCTAGGCTTAAAATAAACAAAAGTGGTATCGAATTTTGGCCCTTGCAGACATAAGTCAAGCCGCCCCCAGCCCTCATCGAGCAAGGTACCTATGTCGAGTCCTGCAGATGATTTTAAATACTTTTTAGTTCTATAGGCAGAGCGCCTACTCTGTAAATTTAGGCTACGAGACATGATTACCTACCCTTACAACCATGTCGGTGGCTTGTAGGGTATCACCTCAACCGCATCGCCAGCATTAAGCACACCGGGTACCTCGATCACACCGACAACGCCTCTTCGGCATTTACCCGCCAAAGAAAAAGCTCCGTCCAGTAGTTTTTTACCACTATTGGTTTCATGTATGGCAGCCAATTTTTCGCCCATAGGGAGGCACGGAGGGTTATATTCTTCAACCATTAGCTCGGCACCAGAGGGAAATCGTAGGATACTACCCTTGGGTAGATGGGAGAGATTCGGAGCACCGGAAAAACAAAGATTTGCACCTAAGCTTCCGGCAGTGAGAGGTTCTTTTAGATCCATAGCTAAACTAATTTCTGCTAATTCTTCAGCGGACACAGCAGACCATTGACGCTCATTTCGTCTCCTGGTACCTTCGGCTTGCTTATCACCGCCAGACCAAGTCTCTCTCTCAAAAAAACCATGGCGATCCCCAACAAAACCGGACAGTTGCGCGTCCAGTGATTGGCAAGCATCCTTGCTAAGATCATCCCCTGACCTGCCCAGATAAACCGAATCAACGTGAGCAATGAATCGTTTCATAACTACCCCTCAATTTTAAAAAGCCGCTGGTGGTGTTGCTCTGGCGCGCTCTGGCGCCCAAAATGGTTTCTCTTGAAGTGTACATTTCGCCACCTTGCTGTGATGACGAAGTTCCTTAGAATAGTAAATCTCTGCCCAGATGCTCCCTTTCAAGGCTGCAGTCTGAACCATTGCCAGTGCTATATTCGCCTTGACCACCGGCGACCACATTGCCGAAGTGACATAGCCAATTTCTTTGCTGCAGTCCTGATCAGAGTACAAAAATGATTCCTCTGCCGGTTTATTGCCCTCTATATCTAGCTTTATCAAGGTATATTCAGCTCCTTGGTCGCGCGCTTTTAAGAGCGCCTTTCTGCCGTTGAAGTGTGGCTTTTTAAAGTCCACTAGCCAGTCTAAACTCAACTCAAACGGAGTTTGGTCGTACTGGAAATGAATGGTTTTTAGCGCTTCATTAAACTCCATACCGGGCATAATAAAGCCGGCCTCTAAGCGCGCCATGTTAGTAGCAGTCTCACCATAGGGTTGAATACCATAATTTTCCCCTGCGGCGTAAAGAGCATCCCAAAACGCCAAAGCTAAGTCAGGAGAGATCCAAAGTTCATAACCTAAATCACCCGTGAAACCTGTTCGCGAGACCATTAATGGCGTGCCTTCACTGTCAGCAAATGGGAAGTGAGCTATACAGAACGGTTTTAGATTTTCGATACCTCGCAAACCCATTTTTTTAAGTACTTCGCAGCTGGTTGGTCCTTGAAGCGATAGCGCAGCAATAGTATCTGACATATCGGTGATCTGCAGTTGGTCAAAGCCAAAGGCACTCTTGCGCAACCATGCCAGTGACGGACTGCCGCATGTTAGCAAGAAGCGATCTGCGCCCAGTCGAAAAATAGTTCCATCATCGATAAGACGACCTTCATCTGTACACCAGCACACATAGGTCACTCTATTTTCTTTTAGCTTAGTGAGATCTCGAGTCACCATTCGATCTAACATCGCTTCGGCATCAGGTCCGCTAATAATATACTTTTGCATCGGACAAATATCATAGGTCGCACAACTATTGCGCACACAGAAGTACTCATACTCCTCGTCGTAATAGTAGTTAGCAAACTTGTAGCCGTTCCAACTGGACCAAGCATCACGCAGGTTCAATAACGCCTGGCGAGGATGAAAATGACTTTCCTTTAATCGCTCACCGGCAAAGGGGTCCTTAACTTCTGGCTTGTTATTCATCGTAAAAATCATCCTTTGGCACAGTGTTGGGGCGCTTTAAGTCGATGAGTATTTCCCGCGCCGCATTGGCACCACAGGCAGAGGAAACCCCGCCCCCCGGATGAGTAGAAGAACCGCACATATACATATTTTTAATCGGCATACGGTACTGGGCATATCCAGGAAAAGGACGATTGAACAGCAGCTGATCAATGGTTAACTCACCCTGAAAAATATTGCCCTCAGTGAGTCCCACTTCTGCTTCTATATCATGAGGAGTACGCACTTCCATATGGACAATCAAATTTTTAAAGCCGGGGCTGTAACGTTCTATCTTATTGATAACAGTCTGTCCGAAGGCATCTCGTTTTTCGGCTGTCCAGGGCCCATCAGCCAACTGTGACGGGCAATATTGCACAAAATTAGACATCCAATGCTGACCCGGCGGCGCCACTGTAGGATCCCAAGCTGAGGGTATGACTGACTCAATAAAAGGGTCTTCAGACCAACGGCCGTGCTTCCAACAGTCATAGGCGCGCTCCATGGTTTCCATGGAACCGACGAAACCCTGTCCACCACGGTTAATATATCGATTATCCGCCACATTATTAAATTTAGGTAAGCCAGATAGGGCTATATTGACCTTGCCCGATGAGCCTCTAATCTTAAAGTTTTTCGCTTTTTCATAGATGCCCGGCGGTAAATCATTTTTGTCCATGCATTGGGTAAAGGTGCGCTTGGCATCCATATTAGATACAACGATATTAGCCTGCAGCTCATCACCGTTATCTAGCACCACCCCAGTAGCCCTGCCATTTTTAACCACAATCTTATCAACGCCGGCGTTGGTGCGGATCTCGCCACCCTGCTCTTGTAGTGCACCCGCTATGGCGTTGGAAATGGCGCCCATGCCACCCCTTGCCAAACCCCAGGCACCCAGGTTGCCGTCAACATCACCCATAACATGGTGCAGTAAAATGTACGCAGACCCTGGAGAGTATACCCCCAAGGCCGTACCAATAACGCCTGGACTAGCCATGGCGGCTTTTATCAGGTCATCTTCAAAGTAGTCATCAAGAAAATCAGCGGCACTCATGGTGAAAAAACGGATGTACTCGTAGAGTTCTTTCTCGCCGAGTGACCAAAATTCTTTAGCCAACCACAAGAGCTCTCTAATATCTCGCGGTCTGAATGATGTTGGGTCCGGCGGAGTGCGCAGTAACGTTTTACGAATGAGTTTGGCATAGCGCCCAAGATCAGTTTGGAACCGGAACATCGCATCCGCATCATGGGGAGAACGACGGCGCAGTTGGTTGTACTCGGCCTCTTCAGAGTGATAACTGGTCATGGTATCGCCGTTATCAGCAAATACCACGGTCCCTAAATAAGGGACCAATACAAGGCCGTGTTTAGTCAGATTAAGGTCGCGATGAATAGTCTGTCGCATCATGCTGCACACATAGGAGCAACTTGAATAAAACCAACCGTCATGCATTTCACGAGTCACCGCAGCACCACCAATGTACTCGTTCTTCTCAACAACTAAGACATCAAGACCGGCTTTGGCTAGGTAGGCGGCATTGGTTAGTCCGTTGTGACCAGCACCAACAATAATGGCATCATACTTTTTCATCGCTATTTCTTCGCCCCGATAATTTCCTTAGCGGCGTTATGGCCAGGGCCACCCATCAATCCCCCGCCGGGATGACTGCCCGCACCACAGAGATAGAGCCCAGGAATTGGGGTGCTGTACTGGGCCGCCTCATAGGTGGGCCGCATCATCAGCATTTGGTCCATCGACAACTCAGCATGATGCCAATGGCCGCCCCTGAGGTGATAGGTTTGCTCTAAATCCGCTGGCGTTAAAAGCTCTCCATGGATAATTTGTTGTTCAATGCCTGGGGCATAAGACTCTAGCGTATCAATCAAACGTTGATATAAATGTTGACGGGCCTCATCTGTCCAACCGCCTTTGAGTTTATGGGGAACGTACATAACATGAGCAGACAACACCTGTTTGCCGTTCGGCGCCAACGATTGATCTCTTAGGCTGGGAATAACAATTTCCATTACCGGTGATTGAGAGTATCCGCCATATTTAGCATCGTCAAAGGCAAACTCAATGGCATCTAATTTTGGCGCGATGATCATGCGACCATTAGGAATATCGACACCCCTAAAGTGCGGCAGGCCATCCAGCGCCAGATGTAACTTGGCGACATACCCGTCGCATCGCAGTCGGTTAATTCGGTTAGTAAAACCAATTTCTAGATTCTTAGCGCCCACCAACTTTAGGAATGTCTGTTTGGGGTCGGCTGAAGATACTACGCGAGCTCCGTAGATAAGCGTTCCATCAGCAAGTTCAACGCCTGTCGCGGCTAATCCAGTGGAGTTCCCTTCAATGATAATCCGTTTAACTAAAGCACCCGTTTGCACGGTGACACCCGCATCCAGCGCAGCACTGTGCAGCGCGTTAATTAAGTTCGCGATACCTCCTTCTGGCAATGAATGAGCACCATGATGTTGGCCACTCATGCGGTAAAGCATATTTAACACAGTAGCATTGGGCGATCGCGGCGCCATCTTGGATCCTATAAGGCCATCCCAACTGAGAATCGCTTTTAGCAGGTCATTGTCAAAGTTTTCATCCATTAAGTCACGCGCAGGTAGCGTAGCCACGCGCATGAACTCGCCCATATCTTTTTTGCCCAAAAGCCGTAATTTAAGACCCAGTTGCCCAAAAGTCATGAGATCAGGAAGACTATTATCACCAATGCGAGGCATGGTTTTCAGCCAAAATGGCTTTAGCAACTTGGCAAAGCGCTTCAATAGTGACAGATAGTCGGTATAGGTTTTCTGATCTGCGCTGTCGACACCGGTGACCTGCCCAGCAGAGACGACTACATGCTCGCCATCCCGGTTCAAACCAACAGTGTCAAGAGTATCGCTGCTGGGCTTATAGCCATGACCAAGCAAATTTAATTGTTTTACTACAGCCTCTGAAAAATGACTCAAACTGTGAGCAACTGATACTCTGTAACCAGGGTGAAATTCACGTGTGGTAGCTAACCCACCAAGACCATCAGTTGCCTCTAACAGCAATACTGATTGACCTTTTTGAGCGAGATAAGTGGCACAGATAAGACCGTTGTGACCACCTCCAATGATTATATTGTCGTATACTTGCAACAGGTACTCTCTTTATTTTAGTCTTTGTTTAGAGACTAGTAGTAGCCCCCTCCCCTCACTACTGCGCCTATAGGCGTTGAGCGCTAAACTTCAGCTTCATTGATCTCATTGCGCCATTCAACAATATTCATTTCGATAGCGACAAAGCCAGCAATCCAAACAAACTCATCCCAGGCAAACATATAGTGACCTCGATAGATCCAGTAACCTGCAGCAGCCCAGAGTAGAGAGTAGAGGCACAATTTGGTAATACTTAATCCCTTAAAAATAAGCCCTTCACCAATATTACGATCCTGAAGCCAAACCGCCACCTCAATAGTGAAGAGAATTAACAGCCAAATAATGGCTTCAAACATATCAACCCAGGCTAACTGTTTTTCAATCACTAAACCGGCTGAGTCTTCAACGATGAAAAAAGTGGGAGGATCCACATAAAAGAATTGGCTGGCGCTAGACAAACTAGCGCAGTTGCTACTGTCGATTTCGGAATACACTAAGTTAAACGCATAGGAGAGGTCTTTGTCGACCAACTGGCAGAGACTAGTAATCCCCTCAATCGGCACTGACCCATAGATCTCCATCAGATACACCGCATAGGCATAGAGAGTGTGTGCCAGCGATATATAACAGACCACTCTTATGCCTTGCATTAAAAGGGCTTTACCTCGAGATAGAGGTTCATCAGACAAAAGGTAAGTCTCTAACTCAAATAACAGCAGTAAGATAATCCACGCACTTTCGTCAATGGTGGTAGCAAAGGCTCTGGAAACGTCAAATAGCGAACTGCCGCTATAAAGAGTATGGCCGGCAATGACCCAGTCATTCCTGACATAGAGTCCAAAGTTAATGATCACCAGCGTATAAACAATCCACTTCACGGTTTGACGAACATCGAGAGAATGTTGTCCAATATTAATTACTTTGGCATTCATCGCTGACGACCCAACCAATACATAATATTCACCTTTTTATTATTTTAGTTTTCACCTTAGCTATAAATTGACAATGTCCACGGCAACTCTATTGTTGTACCCACTGTTGTGTCCTTTCCCTGTCGCTGGCCAGAGGGGTGGCCTGAATACTCGCCTTACCCTCTCATCCTCGCTTAGCAAAACATGCTGTATGTTTTTAGTTAACTTAATGGCCTTTAACGCCGCCCATATATGACACCCATATCTTTCGGACACCACCCTCAGGAACCGCCAATTTGCCACTCCAACCTCGAGGTAAAACTAATCCCTCTCCGACACCAAAAACCTCTCTCTCTCCCTCGGTACTAGTCATAACTAAACCGCCGTCAAGGACAAACATTAACTCGTCATATTCAAGATCGTTGTAAGTCATTTGGCCAGGTTTGCTCTCCCAAACGCCAATGCCAAAACTTTCATCCTCACTGTAATAATAATCATATCCGCGAGCGATAAGATTGCCACTGTCTGGTTCATAAGGCGCAAAGTCGCCTAAATTCTCACCGCCCAATCTAACTCTATCTAAGCGCAGGATCGGCGGAACATTCACCCCATGAGCATCAGCATAGGATTTAGTGATACCTATTTGATCTTCACCCAAGACGCCGATAGTCAGCATTAACAGACTCCAACTGACAAAGCCGGAGATCTTTAACAACCGGCTACGGCTTACAAACCCTGTCCTTATCTTTTTGATCATTGTTTTATCACCCTTTGGACTGTCAAACCTACGACTCATCTGGAAATGTATCGTACTGCTTGCCGCCATTGTCGAACTCATACCAGGGCGCTTTGGAACCCATAAAGATATGGTAAGCAGGCGGTAGTTTTGGGTTTCCCTCAATCACCCCCATAGCCACATAAAGCGCATCGGGCTCTGTGGAGAGCTCGATTAATATATTTGAACCGCAATGTTTGCAAAACACACGCTGGTGACTGTCGGAAGAAGCATAGGTAGATATATCTGACTCACCCGAAAGGTATCTAAAAGCCGTGCGCTCGACCCCGGCAAAGGAGGCAAAGGCTGCACCATGCAAACGTCTGCATTGGCTGCAGTGGCAGTGACTATAATCGTTTATTTCACCATCGATCTGAAAAAGCACTCGGTGGCATTCACATCGTCCGCTTATCATATTACAACTCCTGCTAAATCGTGCACCTAAAACTTGTTGGGTGGTGTTATCGAACTTCGCCTGTGAATCCAAAATGGTTTCGTCGAAATACTAGGCTTAGCCCAGGTAGTTCACCACTCAAGCTCTTTTTGGTCGTAGATCTCTGCCCATATTTGTACAGGTGGTTTACCCTTTACAAATTCTTTGGCCTCGACTATAACAGGGGACAATCAACTAAAATTCGTTACCTATAGGTCAGTAAATTAAAGCTTCAAGACTGAATAATTAGGAACTAAATATGTTTATTAATATTGAGACTCGGGTAGCCTAACCACCATGCCTTCCATCTCTTCAGTAACCTGAATTTGACAGCTCAGTCGACTCGTTTGCTCACGAACATCCACCATTTCCAGCAACTCAGCTTCTTCTTGATTGGGTCCCCCAGCGATTTCAGCCCACTCCGGATCAATCATACAGTGACAGGTACAGCAGACACAGCAACCACCGCACTCCGCAACAATGCCGTCGATCATATTATTAAGCGCGCCCTCCATGACACTACTCCCCACTGCTACGTCAACATGATATTCAGTGCCATCGAATTCAATATAGGTAATTGCCGGCATTACTGTTGTGCTCCATTAGTTAATTAATAAGTGTTTTAGCTCAGTGCCCTCGTCTACCAGGGCAGCGACATCAATTGCAGTTTGTTGCAAAATTAATTTTTTGGCCACCATAAAATCTTTGGGCCGGTTAATACAATCAGCTGCAATAATTTGCTGATTTTTGATATAAAAAACCGCGAAGCTGCGACCTATGCTGGCATCACCACGAACCACGGCTTCTGTGTAGCCTTGACTGATTCCCGCGATCTGAAGTTTGGCATCAAACTGATCAGACCAAAACCAAGGAAGTTCTGAGTAAGCCTTCTTTATTCCGCACAGACTAGCTGCCGCGGCCTTAGCCTGTTCTGAAGCGTTGGGCACAGACTCTAATCGAAGAGATTTTTTCAGTAGAGGATTTGAATGAAAGGTGCAGTCTCCTGCCGCAACAATATCCGGATGGCTAGTTTGTGCGAATTCATCTACCACAATACCATTTTCGACAACCAACCCTGCCTCACTGGCAAGTTCTGTGTTGGGAATTACGCCAACCCCAATAATGACAATATTTGCTTCCAACTCGCTACCGTCATCAAAAACCACATGCGTCACGCAATCGCTGTCCGAATTTCCATGCATTGCAGTCACGAGGCAATTGAGTTTAATCTGGACACCGTTCTCAGAATGCAATCGTTGGTAAAAACTAGAGACTTCTTTGCAGGCGACACGCTTTAATAATCTAGATTCAGACTCTAAAATAGTTACCGAAATTCCGGCTTTTGTCAGCGAGGATGCTGTTTCTAGACCTATATATCCACCGCCTATGATGACCGCCTTGGTAGCCTTACTGGCAGATTTTCGGATGGCTTTGACATCATCTAAATTACGTAAATAATGCACATGTTTGAGATCTGAACCCGGCATTTCCAGGCGTCTTACTCTTGCTCCTGTGCACAGAGCTAGCTTGGTAAAGGATATTCGCTCACCGTTACATAGGATAAGTTGCTTCTGCTTGGCGTCCAATTCAGTGACCCTGCAGCCGAGCTTAAATTGCACCTTAAGTTTTTCGTAGGTCTCACTCGCTCGAAGTAATAATCGCTCTTCTGCAAGATCTCCGGATAAATAACCTTTTGACAATGGCGGCCTTTGGTACGGCATATAGAATTCTTCACTGATAACCGTAATCTGTCCAATCCAGCCCAGTTGTCGAAGACTTATCATTAACTGCACGGCAGCATGACTGGCGCCAACAATAACAGCGTGTTCGCTTAGATCCATTTGCATTCCTTACCATCAATTCTCTTAAATTATTTGTCAGGCGCAGGCACCTGGCTACGTCGGGCTAAATGTACCAATGGGCCTCTGGTAAGAACAAGTCTATAGCGGACGTCTTGGAATAAAATTGATGCTTCAGAACGATCCGAATAACCGCTTTGAATTGAAACATTACCAATCATTTTTTTCAATCCCCACGACCAAGCCGAGCAATTGATTGACCCTATTTTTTTATCCTCACCATCGACAATCACATAAACAGCACAGCCGTCTTCGATAGGACAATTCATATCAATTTCAAATTGTCTCAGGACAAATTTTTGCCCCTTAGCCTTTTGCTCAATCAGTGCCGACCGACCGACGAAATCCTGGCCTTCTAAGTCGACCAACCAACCCAACCCAACCTCGAAAGGTGTGCGTGAAAATTCTGGATCCGGGTCAGCTTCTGTAGAAAAGTCCCAACCAGCAACAATAAACGCCCCTTCTAAACGACAAGCCTCAAGCGCCGTCAGACCATAGCCGGGAACATCGAGCTTATTAGTCTGTCGAACCGCCTGTATTAGCCCTTGAAACACTTCCGTAAAAGCTGGCTCAAACCAGATTTCATAACCTAAGTCAGCTGTAAAGCCCATGCGAGCGACGACAATGGTTGATCCTGATATTTCGTAATAACGAACCTCAAAGGGATGAAGGTCAGCAACCTGCTCAAAACCCATCGAGGCAAGTATCGACAATGACAGCGGTCCCTGGATAGCGACACCATGCCAATTATCAGTGCACTCAGTAATGGTCAAATCTTGAGGACTAATGGCCAAAAATTCACGAAATGACTCCAGATGACCAGAATGATCGATGTCAGAGGGCATTAACAGGTAATCGTCATGGGCAAACTTATAAAGGATAGAATCATCTTTAATGTTGCCATCTTGGTGACAGTAGGCGACATATATACCGCGCATATCATCAGCCGCACTGACTGGTCGTGTAAGAACATAATCTAGCAATTCACCCGCGGCAGGCCCAGTAATTCTGATCTTTCGAATCGGCGACACATCGAATATGGCGCAACTTCTGCGGATCGCCCAATACTCTTTTTCAGCATCACCGTAATCCATTGGCAATAAGAACTCATTCCAATTAATGTAATCCTTATCTTCAACGCCAAACTCAACCAATTCATCGTAATCACGATTGCGAGCAGGGTTAAAAAAATCAAAAAAAGCGCTTTTTTTCATTGTAGTCTTAGTACCCAATGGTTCAGTTTAGTCTATCACTCAATATGCTAAAGCCCTGTATGGCCTATAGGTTAGGAATACACCTGCAACGGCTGTAGACCCATGAATCACTATTTGATCTCAGATGGTAGCTTTCTAAGCCTGCGTTGAGGTAATATTTTGATCTACTGGAATAATCCTATAGGGACGACATTGGCAGCCAATCCACAAAAAGCACTATTTGATGAGGCCTATGGTCATCTTCGGGCCGGAAGAGCTGAGCGCGCCACTGAAGTTTGCATGCATGGCATGGATAAGTTTCCTAATGATGCAAATATTTTCTGTTTAGCCGGTCAAGGTCTAATCACCTTAAAGCAGCTTAAAAATGCCAGAGAACATATTGACATAGCACTTGGAAAATTCCCTATGTTCGCCAATGCACATGAACTGCATGGCGATTTATTGCTACTAGAGGGACAGTTTGAGAAATCTATTGATGCCTACCGGCATGTCCAGCACTTGCAGCCTAGCCGAACTCATGTGGATGTGAAAATTCAGCGTGCCAATGAATTAATCCAATCACTCGTTGCTGGGGTCGCCAATCAGCAGCCAGATTTTTCGTTTACCGAAGAACTAGATCAAGCACAGCAATTCAAACTGGATGGTGAACCCCAAAAAGCCGAAGATATCTATCGAACTATTTTGCGAAAGAACCCAAACCACTCAGAGGCCATGAGGTTACTAGCCGCAGTGGCGGCCACGCACAACAGATATGATGATGCCGAGATTTTATTGCTTAGATCGATCGAGAAATCACCTAACTTTTCTCGCGCATGGCTTGATCTTTCAAAAATGCAACTAGAATTAGGCAAGTATTCTGACGCGCTTAAAAGTGCTCAGAAACTTGTTGAATTAACCCCAGGGATTGCCGAATCACTGGTTGCATTAGCCAATACTCAGGCGCAATGCAATTTCGCTGAGCTGGCCATTGAAACCTATAACCGCGCCATAGAAATCTCGCCGAGTCATCCGGGTGCGCTCTCCGGTTTAGCCCATCAGCTTAAAACGGTAGGTCGTCAGCATGACGCGATTGCGGCACATCGACTGAATATTCATGCCAATCCAAACAACACCGAACCATACTGGAATTTAGCCAATCTAAAAACATTCCGCTTTGAGCCTTCCGAAGTTGAAACAATGGAGCGGTTACTGCAAGACAGTAACTTGGAAGACCTCTCAGTTGTGCAACTCTGTAATGCGCTGGGCCTTGAATACGAGGGACGCAAAGATTATGGGCGTGCTTTTCACTATTTTGAGCGTTGCAATCAAACCCGCAGACAATCAGAAAAGTACGACCCGGTAGGCCACGAACTACTTATAAACCAGATTATCAATGTTTTTAACGCCGAGTTTCTCAATGAACAACAGGGATCTGGCAATCCCGACAGGTCACCGATATTAGTAGTAGGTTTGCCGAGGTCTGGCTCGACCTTAATTGAGCAAATTTTGGCCAGCCACAGTCAAGTAGAAGGTACTCACGAGTTGAGTGACCTAGCTCATTTAGTCCAAGATCTAAAAAGGAACAGCCCGCTTGGTACGCACTTCCCTGAGAATATGCGTGAGAAAAAAGTACAGACTTGGTCAGATATTAGCGACCAATATCTGCAAAGAACTAAGAAATACCGCAGTGACACGCCGCGCTTTATTGATAAAAACCCGAACAACTTTATATATTGCGGTTTACTTCAACTTATTTTGCCCAACGCGAAAATCATCAATGCCCGTCGCCACCCCTTAGATAGCAGTTTTGGTAGTTTCAAACAATTGTTTGCCAGTGGCCAACCGTTTAGCTATGACCTTTGCGAGTTGGGCGAGTACTACCTAGGCTACCAACGATTAATGGATCACTGGCATCAGGTAATCCCCGGCCAAGTGTTAGATGTTAACTATGAAGATGTGGTGGCCGACTTAGACACACAGGTAAAGCGCATATTGGATTACTGCGAACTGCCATTTGAAGATGCCTGTTTGCGTTTTCATGAAACCGATAGAGCAGTTAAAACAGCCAGCTCAGAACAGGTTCGCAAGCCAATATACTCAAGCTCAGTAAATTTATGGAAGAATTACGAGCCTTACATAGATGAATTAATTGAAATTTTAGAGCCGCTATTATTACAATTGCCAGTAGATCAGCGTCCCGCACTAATAAATGAGGGCGCAAGTAATTAATACGTACCTATAGGCAAGGTAGCCTAAGGGCCGTTATCTTGACAAGTTTTGTGGTATTAATTTAAAAAATGTTCTACATTCGTGGTAGAAAAAAATTGCATAATTTTTATTTGGGTAATTGAGGAGTAAAATTCAATGCGTAATAAGCATCTACACATAAAAATAACACCTCTAGCCGCCGCGATCGCCGCGACTCTCGGGCTAGCGCCTCTAGCCTTTGCTCAAGACGAAAAAGTTTCATCTCGAGCAATCGAAGAAGTCCTAGTAACCGCTCGAAAGCGCTCAGAATCTGTTATGGATATTCCCGCCAGTGTTCAGGCATTGTCAGGGAATGACCTCAAAGAAATGGGCGCTCGTGGTATTGCAGATTATACCAGATTCATGCCTGCGATAACTGTCGTTGATTATGGCGCAGGTAGCTCAGTTGTGGTCTTCCGTGGCGCCACTACAAGTGCAGGCTACGTGGGACAATCTACCTCTTCGGTCTATCTCGACGAACTCTCAATGACCACCTCAGGCCAACAGCCGTCGATTCGTATGGTGGATATTGAGCGAGTTGAGGCGTTGGAAGGGCCGCAGGGAACGCTATATGGTGCGGACTCCCAAGCAGGTACGCTGAAGATCATTACCAACAAACCAGAGATGAATGTCTCGGAAGTTATTTTAGATGGTAGCTTCCGCAATAGTTCTGAGGGTGAGGGAAGTTATGACGGATCCATTGTTATTAATACTCCGCTCATTGATGACAAGCTCTCCGCAAGATTTGTCGTTTATAAAGCTAAAGATGGTGGCTTTGTCGATAACGTTTATGGCCATACCATCGACACTGATGTTCAGGCTCCCAATGGCACTCCCTCTGGTTGGGGAACGCTAGATAACGCTGATGTAGTTGCTGATGATACTAACCATTATATCGGCACTGGCTGGCGAGCAGCTCTGCGCTGGGAAATCAACGATCAATGGTCAGCGACCGCTTCACACCTGAACCAGAAAACCGAATCAGGATCATATAGCGCTTACGACCCCAATGTTGGCGATTTGGAAGTTATTCGATACAACCCAGAATTTTATGACAATGAATATGATGTAACCTCTCTGGTGATCGAAGGCGACCTAGGTTTTGCCCAACTGATTTCCGCAACCTCTTACTACAAGAGTGATACCGCCTACAACACCGACGTAACAAATTATCACCGTAATTATTCAGCCTACTACTGTATTGCGCAGAACTCTTATGGGGGGGTCTACGGAGCCTACTACTATTCACCTGATGGTGGTGATACCTTCACCTATAATGGTAAGTACTGCCACGCACCTACCATTGAAGGTGATTATCTAGCCGCCTTCTACGAGGATGATAAGTCAGATCGCTTCAGTCAAGAGTTACGCCTATCAAACCAAGGAGACACCTATGATTGGCTGGTCGGAGTATTCTATGAAAAAAGCAATTACTCTTGGGCGGACCACTTTGGTTACCCAACAGTCAATGAAAACACTCCTAGAAGTACCACTCAGCCTTACTATCAGGGTTCGGTTTACCAAGAGTCAATCTCTCTAGCACAGTATGAGTGGGCCAATGGCACCACCTATCCCAACGCGACGGAGCACTGGTATTCTAATAGCTCCACGGATACTGAACAGATCGCCGTTTTTGGAGAAGTCACCTGGCATATGAACGAACGAACCGATGTTACGCTGGGAATGAGATACTTCGATCGGGAAAATAGTACAGATTACTTTGAAGAGCATCCAACGGGAGTATTAGACCCAGATCCAAACTTCGCCAACGGTATTACCCAACAGTTTGGTCAAGACGATGAATTTGTGCCTAAGGTGTCTGTGTCCTATGACTTAAACGACGACACTATGGTGTACGGTCTTTGGACTATTGGCTACCGGCCCGGAGGCAGTAACAGGCAACGTGGAGAGCCTACGCTTCCGAAGCAATACAACCCAGACAAAATGACTAATTATGAAGTTGGTTATAAAGCCACCTTTGCTGATAATACTGCATCAGTGAATATTGCTGTCTATAAAATGGCTTGGGAAGATTACCAGTTTGAGTTAGAAGATCCATCAAATGGTTTCTCGGCCTGTCCTGATAATGGCAATGTGCCAATTCCAGGTGTTTGTGGTCAGCCATGGCAGATGTCTATCTTTAACGCTGGCGACGCACATATCAATGGTATTAGTGCTTCACTCAATTGGAACCCCACTGAGAATTTGTCCTTGGGTTTCAATATGCAGACTTTAGAAGCCGAGGTCGATGAGGACCTTGATATCAGTGACACATTCATACCTAAAGGTAGTAGATTACCATTGTCTGCTGAACTAAGCGGCGGAGCATGGGCCACCTACAGTTGGGCTGTGCCATCAGTCAATGCTGAAGCCTATGTGCGCCTGCAATGGTCTTATGAAGGTTCGCGGTTAAGCGGGATTACACCCACTCCGCTTGTTGACGAAGATGGGCTGTTTAATAAATATCCACAGTTTGATGATCCTTCATACAATATTGGCGATTTGAATGTTGGGGTTATCGGAGATGATTGGGAGTTCTCAGTGTTTGTCAATAACATCACTGATCAGCGCGCTCATTATGGCCACGAGGGATACGGTGGTTATTCGCAAGGAAATACGGCAGAAGGGCGCGAGCATGTTGATTATATCTACGTTAACCGTCCTAGAGAAATTGGTGTTAGGTTCATCAAGAGCTTTGGCGGCAACTAAAATTTAGTTCTAAGATAATAAAAAAGGCTGGTCATTCACCAGCCTTTTTTATTGCGTCTTATTAAACAATTTAATAAGGCCAGACGGCTAGCCCGTGAATGGCATTACGGATGTCCATAGTCAGATTAACCGACGCCACCATTTGCTTACTGTGTAAATCGTATAAGGTTACCGTTGAGGGAGATGAGCCGCCGGCCACAAAGCGGTCATCTATAACGCAAAGACCGCGGCCAAATGCCTGTCGAGCAATCTTAGAATCATCGACACCATCAAATTGAAGGTCTGCCGGATCATAGCCTCGAATCTTGAAAGCCTGGCTAGCGCCACCACGAGGCACCACCCTTAAATAATCACTCGCCGTATCATTAAAAATAACTCCCCCATTAAAAGGTCGAGCGTTGTGTGTCCCCGCGGGTAGACTACAGACTTCAGTAACCTTATTTTGCTTGTTAATATGCAGTAAGGCTTCAGTTCTCAATCCACTAATGTATATCCCTGTGATGTCTGCATGGACCATATTAATGTGAAGATCGTTGAATGCTCTCGGCCCATTTTCACTGCAGGGATCAAATGTAAAACCACCCCACTGACCCAACTGCTTTTGCAAATGAAAGCCCCAGACAAAGGCCTTTTTATCCAGATCGAAGGCAAGAATACTGTCATGGCCGGTCGAAGTCAGAAATAGTGTTCGCTCTACACGACAAATTTCATGGCAGTGATTGAGATAGCGGTTGCGCCACGAGGCTTGGAGTGAAAAGTGCCTGTCATAACCAAAGAGTTCGTCAGATGCCGCAATCAGGACCTCATCTTTATCGATGCTGATACCACGCAGACCCCGGTCAGCACCGCGGCCCGCGAAGTTGATTTTACTGGTATTCCAATCAATATGCTGCTCGATTTTTTGCTGTTCAAAATCAATCGTATAGACGCCACCATGACTTTCACCCTGCTGGCTGCCACGTACCACAGACGTCGCAATTAGCTTGGGAAGTTTAATCGTCATAGGTAATATCCCAAATTATTTTTTACTATTATTTTAGTCAGAGTATACCTTATGGCATGCTAATAATGCCGACAAAAGTTGGCGTTACAATCAGACTACGGCCGACACCCAAGTGAGCAAAAACCAGTACCCATCAAGTCTTAACTAGGATATCTCTCTTTTAACTAGCGCATTGATTAGTAGCCCCATGATGAGGTTATAATCAACCACCGAAACAGGAGAATAACAGATTATGCGGCCACCAAATCTTCGTTACTTAATTCTTATTTTTTTGTCGTTTAGTTACTTTTCGCTAGCGCAAGCAGAGACCTACGCTCTTATTGCTGATCGTCTAATTGATGGAAAATCTAATCATGCTTTACACGACAAGGCCGTTATAGTCTCGGGAAATCAAATCACGGCCATCACGGATATCACTCGGATTCCAAAAAATGCCATAAAGGTAAATCTTCCAGGCACCACCCTTATGCCTGGGATGATCAACGCCCATGAGCACCCATTGCTGTATAAAAGTGATTATCAGAATGCGCACCTGCAAGGGTCCTCGGCCTATAAAGCGCTGTTAGGGCTATCTAACCTGCAAGGTTTACTTAAAGCCGGATGGACCACCATTAGAGTCATGGGTGATGGCGATGTCTACTATGCCAACCAAGATATTCGTAAAGCTATTGATGCTGGTATTTTCATCGGCCCTCGCCTCACAGGCGCTGCCCACTACATTTCGATCACCGGAGGTGGAGGTGATATTAATTACTTCTCCCCAGAACAAAAAGTGCTCGCCGATGGACTGATCGCTGATGGCCCTGAGGAAATTCGTAAAGCGATTAGAAAAGAAATTAAGTATGGCTCTGATTGGATAAAAATTATGGTGACTGGCGCATTTATGTCTGTCGGCGATAATCCCAGAAATGTCTCTTTTAGCCCAGAAGAGCTGAGCGCAGCAATCGAGGAAGCCTCTCGACAAAATATTCCAGTCGCAGCTCATGCCCATGCCACAGCAGGTATTAATCAAGCGGTTATTGCCGGTGCAAGATCAATTGAACATGGCAGTTATCTCGATGAGGAATCTATTGCCTTAATGGTTAAACACCAGACCTATTATGTACCGACCATCTATGTTGGCGACTACTATGCTAATAGCGGAAAGCTGCTGGCACAAAGCAAGAATGATGATTTTTATTTATCTTTTAGAGATGATTGGCTAATAATGATCGGGAAAGCCCATCAAGCCGGTGTCAAGATCGCGGTCGGCTCAGACCTATGCGGCTACGCAGTAGAGTCACACGTCTGCGCCCGTGAATTTGCCACATTAGTCGAGGCTGGTTTAAGCCCCATGGATGCCATAAAAGCCGGAACTAGCGTGGGGGCGGAATTACTTCAGTGGGATGACCGAATAGGAAGTATTGAGGTCAATAAATTAGCTGACATTATCGCCGTTCCCGGAAATCCTCTGCTAGATATGAGCGCCCTCGAAAAGCCAGTATTCGTTATGAAGAATGGGCAAATTATCATAAATACACTGGAGACCTATTCCGCTATTAACAACTAAATTCGATCTCTTTAAATCATGTTTGCCATCATAGTTTCAGGGGTTTCTAGGTACGCTTTCCAATGATTATTAAAACGGGCGATAGTGGCGCCATCGATAACTCGATGATCGCCTGACCAACTTACCGTCATAATCTGTCGTTTAACTAACTCGCCGTTACCGTCAAACCGTGGTAATCCTTGTATTTTACCCAGAGCAACAATGGCAACTTCGGGTTTATTGATGATGGGTGCCGCTGAGATACCACCAATAGCGCCAATATTAGAAATCGTAACAGTGCCGCCCTTTAAGTCTGCGGGGTTGATAATGCCTGAGCGCGCAGCCTCGGTTAAACGCCCTATTTCTCGCGCTATTTCAACTATTGATCGCTGCTGTACATCCTTTACATTAGGCACTAACAAACCTGTTTTACCATCTACGGCCATGCCAATATTATGGCTAGTAAGGTAGGTTATTTCACTAAAGTCATTATCCACACGGCTATTAATAATAGGAAATGCTAGCAAGGACAATGAAAGAGTCTTCATAAGTAAAGGCATCAAGGTTATCTTAAGATCGTCAGAACCATAGCTCGCCTTCAAACTGGCTTTTAATTTAATCAACTCTGTGACGTCTATTTCATCGACAAACGAAAAGTGAGGAATAGTTGAAACCGATTCAGTCATGTGCCGCGCCATGATTTTGCGTACACCAACAATGGGTTCCCGGCGATCAATACCCAGGGTAACTAAGGGCGGGACAATCGGTGCCAAAAGTTCATCTAAATACCTCAACACATCTTCTTTTAATACACGTCCTTGCTTTCCAGAGCCCGCAATTTTGGAAAGATCGAGATCATTCTGGCGAGCCAACTTACGCACTGCCGGGGTCGTTAGTACCTTGGTATTATCCTTGATCTCCTGGGTAATCGGCTGTTGTTTAACCAACTCAAGCCTAAGCTCGGGAGTTTCCTGTTCGATCTCTGCCTCTGAGGCCTGGTCATCCTCAATTTCAATGGCGTACAGCGGCGAGTGGACCTTAGCGATCTCACCAGCAGCATAGTAGAGCTTGACGATTCTTCCAGGGTACATAGACGGAATTTCAACGATCGCCTTGTCAGTACTGACATCGGCGACAATTTGGTCTTCTTCAATAATATCGCCCTCTTTTACCTTCCATTCGATAACTTCGCACTCGATGATGCCCTCACCGATGTCAGGTAAAATAAAATCTTTTTTCATAGCCGATTTCCTAGTTCTTGGTTAGCCCCTTATTAGAAGTTAACGCTTGCCTTAATGGCTTCATAGACCTTTAAATAGTCCGGCATATACTCTTTCTCAAACACCAGAGGAAAGGGTGTGTCCATGCCTGTAACACGCATAATGGGCGCCTCTAATGATAAAAAACAGCGCTCTTGAATAGTCGCTGAAATCTCACCGGCGAAGCCCCCAGTGCGAGGTGCCTCATGACTGATAATTAGACGTCCTGTTTTTTCTACAGACTGAGCCACAGTATCCACATCCCAAGGTAAAAGTGTGCACAAATCAATCACTTCACAAGAAATTCCATCTCTCAGGGCCATATTTGAGGCTCGATGAAGCTGGTGCATCTGTGCGCCCCAACCGACCAAGGTGATGTCAGACCCCTGAGTCGCTACCTCGGCGACACCCAATGGTAAGACGTAGTCAGTATCTGGAACCTCACCGACCTCGGCTCGGTAAATAGCTTTTGGCTCAAAGAAAATTACCGGATGAGGATCTCTAATAGCGGCCAATAGCAATCCCTTGGCTTGATATGCAGTACTAGGAATAACCACCTTTAGCCCGGGGGTATGACAAAAATAGGCCTCCGGTGACTGGGAGTGATACAGGCCACCCGAAATACCACCACCATAGGGCGCACGGATAGTTAAGCCCCCACAATTAAATTGGTCACCGCTGCGATAGCGGAATTTAGCCGCCTCATTCACAATTTGATCAAAGGCTGGAAAGATATAATCGGCAAACTGAATTTCGGCGACTGCAATCGACCCTTGAGCTGCCAAACCAATTGAAAACCCTACAATGCCCTGCTCGGTGATTGGCGTATTAAAGCATCGCGCTTTACCATACTTATCTTGCAAATCACTGGTCGCTCGAAAGACACCACCAAATTTGCCAATATCCTCACCCAAACAAATAACTCGCTCGTCGGCATCCATTGCCGTATCTAGCGCACTGTTGACCGCTTGTAAAAGATTAATCTGAGCCATGATTGGGCCCTAAGGAAGCTGAACTGAGGCGGACTGATAAGCGCTGTCGACCCTAGCTGGATTAGCTAAATAATGATCGGGGTACTTGTCAATATGTTGTTGTAATTCAGCGTACTGCCGTTGTAAATGCAATGGTGGTGTTTGATAGACATCTGATATCAAACCATCAAGGCACGGCGCTGGACGCTTTTCTTGTGATTTTAGGGCATCTAGAATTTCTTTCTTATAGTTAGTTTTTAGTTGGTGCTCCTGCTGATCGCTCCACCAACCTTTACCTAAGAGCCATTTTCTCATCCGCAGAATCGGGTCTTTTTCCGCCCACAGTTGCTCTTCTTCTGCATTTCGATAGTTTGTTGGATCATCTGACGTCGAATGAGCACCAAGACGATAACTCATCGTTTCTATCATCACTGGAGCGCTACTATCGATAGCTAATTTCCGTGCGGCTACACCCGCAGCATAGACTGCTAAGATATCATTTCCATCAACTCGAATGGTTTTGATACCATAGCCAACACCTCGTGGGGCAATGCCATCACCAGAAAACTGTTCCGAATTTGGAGTCGAAATAGCGTAGCCATTATTACGCACCACAAATACCACGGGGCAATTAAGCACTGCAGCCATATTCAGGCCAGCATGAAAATCTCCCTCGGAGGCTGCGCCCTCGCCAAAATAGCAAACCGTACAGGCATCATTACCCGACAACTTTTGGCCATAGGCATAACCAGCAGCCTGAGGGATTTGGGTCGCCAACGTGGAGCTTATAGTCATGTAATTGAGTGCTCTGCTGCCATAATGCACTGGCATCTGACGACCCTTGCCTAAATCAAGGTCATTACTCAACATTTGGTTCATAAACTGTTCAGAGGTGAAACCGCGGTAGCGTAATGCAGCCTGCTCCCGATACTGGGCCATAATCATGTCTCGATCACTAAAGCCGGCGATAGAACCCACTACAGCCGCTTCTTCCCCAGTGCAGGTCATATAAAAGCTAAGTCGCCCCTGGCGCTGAGCTGACACCATTCGCTCATCTAGAACGCGAATATAGGTCATATCACGATATATCTTTAGCGCGGTCTCCTTGTCTATTACAGGAGCCTCTGCGCCTTTTCTCAGCTCGCCCTGAGGATCTAAGATTGACAGGGTGGGGATCGATAAATCCGTTGCTTCAGTAAACCTAAGAGTGCCTACGATACGATCAAATTTAGCCATAACAATATCCCTCTGAAAGCTGTTTTAATTGTCTTTATAAGACCCTAAATTAGCATGGAGAGTCACGGAAAATCCTACCAAAAATCGAGATAAATTCGCTGTGATAATAATATTTATTGCGTAATCCTAGATTTAAATGAACAATGATTGCTCGTGAGACGATAAATTAATTTATATGTCTCTAATCAGCATCGCTGGTTAGCGTTTAAGATGTTTTGGGTGTTAATGATTAATAACTGAATTCAGTGCAATCACCTGGGTAGTAATAGCAGTATGGCGCAAGATACTTTAGATTCAACGGATTGGAAAATCCTATCAATACTTCAAGGCAATGCCGCCATTCCAAATATTGAACTCGCGGAAAAAGTATTTCTTTCACCATCGCCATGCTCAAGACGGGTAAAAAACCTCGAAGAAAAAGGCTATATTAACAAAAGAGTCACCTTGCTAGACCCAAACAAAGTTGGGCTTCCAGTGACCGTGTTCATTCAGGTCACACTCGACCATCAAGTTAAGAAAGAGCTAGATAGTTTTGCTGCTCAAGTACAATCTTGGCCCGAAGTAATGGAGTGTTATCTTATGACAGGTGAGTTTGATTACCTGATTAGGGTCATCACACCCGACCTACAACGTTATCAAGAATTTCTTGATCAACGCCTTACCCAGTTTGAAGGCGTTAGCCACGTCAAAAGTAGTTTTTCACTGAAACCGGTTTGCTATAAAACTGAATTACCCCTCGGACATCTCATTTAGGCTGTAAACAGCGATGTAGCGCCCGTTTGAAGGCGTTTTCCCTGTTTAGATAAATAACTTGGGATACCTTCTAGGGTCTTTACTCAAAATTAGAAAACGAATTTTTGTCAACCAAAATAACCTTGAACCGTTGCAAATATAAAGGACTGGGCAAACGACTCAATAACGCCCATTAACCCAATATAAGGAACTTGAAATGATCAGAAATTTTGGTGTTATTTTTGCAACCATGGCGGTTATTGGTTGCACTCAAACAACCATGACAGAGGTCGACCCTCACCCCATCCTGCCAAATTCAAGATTAGGTGACGAGGTTAGGCAAATCTGTTTTGCCAGCTCCATTAACGGTTGGAGGGAATTTAACGGCGAAAGACACTCAGTAATTTTAACCAAGGGCGTCAAAGACGAATACAAATTAGAGTTATCGGGTATCTGCGATATATCCCAAGGAATGAACAGCATTGCGACAAGAACACGAGGATCCTCATGCTTAACCCGCGGCGATGAAATTATCGTCAGCAACGGATTCTCAGGAGTGGACCGCTGCTTTATTAACAAAATTTACCAGTGGAAAGCAGAAACTCCAGAAGAGTCCCCAACTGAAGACAGCGATTCAAGCACAGAATCTGAATAAGACAGTAAGAGGCTTTACAGAAGCCCTAATCAGAGACCCCGCTAATCCGTCTCGTTTATAGCCTCTCCCATAGCATTAACCAATAGGTCAATTTCATGGGCTGAGGTGGCAAATGGCAAGCCTAACTGCAATGTATCGCCGCCATAACGTACGTAAAACCCCTTCTCCCAACATCTCATGGCAGCCTCAAAAGGCCTTTTGGCTGGCTCTCCAGGAAGCGATGCCAGAGTTATCCCCGCTGCTGCACCGTAATTGCGAATATCAACCACGTGCTTTGCGTTGCTAAGGCTATGTATGGCCTCTTCCAATATAGGGGCCATAGCCTTTACTTGATCAAAACTGTTTTCTTTTTCTAATAGATCTAATGAGGCCAAACCAGCGGCACAGGCAAGAGGGTGGCCCGAGTAGGTGTAACCATGAGGGAACTCAATCATGTACTCCGGTCCACCTTGATCCATGAAGGTATCATAAATCTCTTGTTTAGCAATGACCGCACCCATAGGCACAGTACCATTGGTTAGCTGTTTGGCCACATTGAGTATATCCGGCACTACGCCATAGGCTTCCGCACCCGTAGCAGCCCCAACTCGGCCAAAAGCGGTAATCACCTCATCAAAAATAAGCAATATCTGATGTTGATCACAGATTTCTCGCAGGCGCTTTAAATAGCCCACAGGTGGAGGAATAACCCCCGCAGAGCCGGCCATTGGCTCAACAATAACTGCAGCAATATTACTGGCATCATGAAGAGCCACTAGGTCCAGAAGTCCATCAGCAAGATGAGCCCCTGACTCTGGCATGCCACGGGTAAAGGTATTTTCTGGAAGCATGGTGTGGGCTAAATGATCAGACTCAAGGGTTTGCCCAAAAGTCGCTCGATTACCAACAATACCACCAACACTAATACCGCCGAAATTAACCCCGTGGTAACCCTTGGCGCGACCAATCAATCGGGTTTTTGACGCCAAGCCTTTTTTACGCCAGTAAGCCCGAGCCATTTTTAGCGAGGTATCGACACTTTCTGATCCTGAGCCGGTAAAAAATACTCGATTCAATTGTGCCGGCATAAATTGGCAAATACGTTCCGCCAACTGAAAAGATTTTGGATGGCCGTATTGAAATCCAGAGAAAAAATCTAATGTCCCAGCTTGCTCACTGATCGCTTTCACAATCTCAGAACGACAATGACCAAGTCCCGTCGTCCAAAGCCCCGACAAACCGTCAAATATTTTACGACCATCGGCAGCTGTAAGGTAGGATCCCTCAGCAGCCACAATCATGCGGGGGTTTTGTTTGAACTCGCGGTTGCCGCTAAACGGCATCCAGTGTGCATCAAACTGTTCGGCTGTTACCCCAGCGGCCTGGTAAAATTCATTGCTTTTCTTGGTGCTGGTCGACATAAATAATCCCCCTAGTATACGCTTGATTCCCTGACTACTCTTTGGCGGTAACACAGTTTACATGTTGATTAATCATTGGCATTATAGGCTAGATCAATAGTGGCAGGCATACCCTTGGTAGTATAGATTGATCACCTAGGTTCTCTGTCAACAGAACTTAAAAATAATATTTATAAAAGTTATACTTTGACTTAATAATTCCAATAATAAGAGATAACCATGGCGTACAAAACGATCCTATGTAGTATCAATAATTCAATTTTAACCCTGACGCTTTCACGTCCCGAGCATCTCAATGCATTCACTATCGAGATGAGTCGTGAGCTTATTGATGCCTTTAATCGTGCCAGTGATGACGATAAGGTGGGGGCGATTGTTGTCACTGGCGCAGGTCGAGCATTTTGCGCAGGTATGGATCTCAACGCCGCAGCAGATAACGCCTTTGGGTTAAGTGAACATCTACAACCCACTTTGGATGATATGCGTGAACGCTCTGACCAGGATGACATCAAAAATGGTGTTCGTGATTCAGGTGGCCTCGTCGTATTGGCTATGTACGACTGTAAAAAGCCTATTATAGGCGCCATTAACGGTGCAGCAGTGGGGATTGGGGCAACCATGGCCTGCGCCATGGATATTCGCCTTGCCTCAGAGAAGGCCAAAGTAGGTTTTGTCTTTAATAAGATTGGCATTACTCCAGAAGCCTGCTCAAGTTGGTTTTTGCCCCGCTTAGTGGGCATCCAAACAGCGCTAGAATGGTGCTACACCGCGGAGATTTTAACTGCGGAAACTCTGCTAAAAGAGCGTTTTGTGAAAGCAATTTATGCCCCTGAAGAGTTATTGAATGAAGCCTACGCCCTGGCCGCTCGAATGGTTAATTTCAGCCAGGTTTCCATGGCCTTAACACGGCAAATGATTTATAGGAATTCGGCCCAAGATCACCCAATGAAAGCCCATCAGGTGGACTCTCTAGCGGTGTTCTATGCCAGCCAGACCAGTGGCAAAGAAGGCGTGAATGCTTTCCTGGAAAAGCGCGCAGCCAAATTTACCGAAAAGGCATCCAGCGACATGCCTCCATTTTATCCCTGGTGGGAATAGGGTTTATCTAAAGACGATCTCAATGATTTACCTAGCTAAATAGTATTGGCTAGAGAAAGGCAGGGGCAGAGTCGAATTCAAATCCATCCTGGTTCTATAATGATAAAATTAAGCAATACTTATTCAGTCAGTGGCAGTGAAAGTACAGGGAATCCACAACTAATGATCCAATTAACCGACCTTGATCAACTCGTATCGCCTATGCCGCAGCCCTTTAACGGCAGGGTGATTACCGCCGATCAACTAAAAAGCTTTATCGCAGATACTGTTGCCGAAAGAAAACAGCCCTTAGTGATTTTCGGCGCCAATTGGTGTCCTGATGCTCAATGTCTAGAGGCTGTCATGCAGTTGCCGTCGGTTGCACAGTTTATAGCCGTCCACTATGCGGTCATGCGGGTGGACCTGGGGGACTATGATATCAACATGGGTCTCATCGAACACTTAGGCCTACCCTCTCAAGAGGGCGTGCCGCGGGTTTTTATTTTAGATCTGAATGGCGAACCTATTAATGTTGCTACCAATGATCGATGGCGGACAGCAAGGGAAAGTCACCCACAAGAAATTTTTGATTATTTTCAAAATTTTACAAAAAAAAGGCCCTCAACATAGATGTGAGAGCCTTGGATATTGCTATTTTAGTGACCTAGGGAAGATCGTCCACAAGCTCACCTTCGACCTGCTCGAGAAGATCTTCTCGCCCCACCTTCAAGGCCAACATTACCGTCGCTGCCACATAAATTGACGAATAAGTTCCTATACCTACGCCAATCATTAGCGCAATGGCGAAATTATGAATCAACTCGCCACCGATAAAGAACAGTGATAACAAAACTAACATAGTCGTCAGTGAGGTATTAATAGTTCGCCAAAGAGTCTGCGATAGTGATTCATTAATAACCTCAATCGCTGTCGCATTACGAATCTTACGGAAATTCTCTCGAATTCGATCCGACACTACAATGGTGTCGTTTAGGGAGTACCCCACTACAGCCAACACCGCGGCCAATACAGTCAGGTCAAACTCAAACCGTGCTAGAGAGAAAATGCCCAGAGTAATCACAACGTCGTGCGCCAGAGCAATGACCGCTGCCACTGAAAACTTCAATTGGAAACGAATTGCGACATACAGCATAACCACCGCCAAAGCGGTTAACATTCCGAGACCCCCATCTTCACGCAATTCTTCACCGATCTGGGGCCCAACATAATCAACTCTGCGCAACTCAACTTGCTGATCATCGTCCTTTAGAACCTCAATAATTTGTTCTGCCAGCTCTTGGTTAGGCTCACCCTGCAGGCGGATCAACACATCTGTTTCAGAACCAAAATGTATGACTATCGGACTATCAAACCCTGCCGTTACTAGCTTTTCTCTCAATTCACTCACATTGGCCGGTTGTTCGTATCCCACCTCTATTTGAGTGCCTCCAGAAAAGTCTAAGCCTAGCTCCAGACCCTGGGTATAGAGAGACCATGCTGACACCGACAATAAAATTGCAGAGAATATCAACGCATACTTCCGTATGCCCATAAAGTTGTACACTTTCAATTCAGTCATGATTTTTCCTCTAAATCCACAATTTTTCGATTTTGCGGCCACCGACCACTAGATTAACCAATCCGCGAGTCATCACAATCGAGGTAAACATCGACGTCAAGATACCAATCGATAAGGTCACCGCAAACCCTTGCACTGGACCAGATCCAATCAAGAAAAGAATCGAGGCAACAATGAGTGTAGTAATATTGGCGTCTAAAATGGATACAAAGGCGCGATCATAGCCTGCACTAATTGAGCCCTGAACGGTGGCACCATTATTACGCTCTTCGCGAATGCGCGAGAAAATCAAGACGTTAGCGTCTACCGCCATACCGACCGTAAGCACGATACCCGCGATACCTGGCAAGGTTAGCGTCGCGCCCAAGAGCGACATAAACGCCACCAACAAGAGCAAATTCATTACCAGAGCCACGTTCGCCGCTAAACCGAAAGCTCGATAGACCACCAGCATAAACAGCAATACCATTGCCATGCCAAAAACCACTGACTTCACGCCAAGCTCGATATTATCTGCACCTAAAGAGGCGCCGATAGTGCGCTCTTCGACGATATACATGGGCGCGGCCAGAGCGCCAGCTCGCAATAATAACGCCAATTCAGACGATTCTCGCTGCTCAAGACCGGTGATAACAAACTGCTTACCCAGTTGAGACTGAACAGTGGCCAAACTAATAACATTTTGTTCGATAAAAGGCACTGGGGTAATCACCAATTCGCCATTTTTATCAATCGATTTTTCCAGCTTGGTTTTGTACTCAACAAATAGCACACCCAAACGACGGCCAACATTGTCGCGGGTCGCATAGCCCATTTGCCAACCACCTTTGGCGTCCAGGGTGATACTAACTTGAGGGCGACCATTTTGGTCAAAGCTAGGCTGTGCATCGGTGACATTTTCACCAGTGATAATGGCTACCTTTTCTAGCTCGGCGTCAGGACCCTGACCTCTAGGGCTTCGAAATTCAAAACGTTCTCCACCATTGCCCTCAGACTCAAAACGAAATTCTAGGTTAGCCGTCTTACCAATAATTCGCTTGGCTTCGGCAGTATCCTGAACACCGGGAAGCTCAACCACAATGCGATTTTTGCCCTGTCGCGACACTAGAGGTTCAGACACGCCCAATTCGTTAACTCGATTACGCAGTGACGTAAGGTTTTGTTTAATCGCGTTATCTTCAATCAAGCTAGTCGCCGCAAGACTAAGATCTAAGACCAGCGACAGGGGGTTTCGACCGGGTGTTCTGTCGGGTAAAAGATCACGATAGCTATTGCGAATTAAGTCAGTCGCTTCTTCGACCTGATCAATATCACGAAACTGACCAATAATCTGATTTCCCTTAAGCTCAAAGCTGCGATAGCGAATCTTCTCTTCACGCAGTGCAGTCTTGATCCCTTGCAAATCACCTTCGAGGCGAATCGCTACAGCCGAAGCAAGATCAACCTCAAGTAAAAAATGCACACCCCCATTAAGATCGAGACCTAGTTTCATCGGCTGGCCACCCAAACTACTTAGCCAGTCAGGTGTGGTTGGCGCCAAGTTAAGGGCAACAACATACTCCCCACCCATTTCGGCTTGAATGACTTCTTTGGCACGCAATTGCAGAGCTTTGGGTTTAATTCGAACCAATGCGCTCTCGCCGTCGGCTTCCCCTCCAAAGTAGCCAATATCACTAGCTTCCAGTGCACTTTCAATTTTTTTCAGCACAGTCTCGTCAATCACCATTGCACCACTTTGACCCGACAGCTGGATAGCGGCATCTGGAGCATAGAAGTTAGGCGCGGCGTAGATAAAGCCAAAGGCAATGACCAAAAGAATTAATATATTCTTCCATAGAGGAAACTTGTTTAACATGGTTTAGCCGATCCTTTTATTCTCGGGCCGCATTATAACGACATTAGTTACTAAATAGGGGCAGAATTAGGGATTTAAACCCCTGCTATCCCCAGCAGCCTGTTTAAGATAAAACTTATCTGCAAAGGCCTCTAATTCACCCTCTGCAATTGCCTCTCTTAAACCTGCCATTAGAGTTTGATAATAACGTAAATTATGGATCGTATTGAGTTGAGCACTAAGCATCTCGCCGCACTTTTCTAAATGATGCAAATAACCACGGCTAAAGTTAGTGCAGGTATAACAATCACAGTCTGCGTCCAGCGGGCCTGTGTCATGTCGATGTCGCGCATTACGGATTTTGATTACCCCAGCACTGGTAAATAAATGCCCATTGCGCGCATTGCGGGTTGGCATTACACAGTCGAACATATCAATGCCGCGACGCACTCCTTCGACTAAATCAGCGGGTTTACCCACCCCCATTAAATATCTAGGCCGGTCCGCCGGCATGGTGTCAGCCAAGTGGTCAAGAACACGAACCATGTCTTCCTTTGGTTCACCAACGGAGAGACCTCCAATAGCATAGCCATCAAAGCCTATGTCAACTAACCCGGCCAAAGATTCGTCACGCAACGACTCATACATTCCGCCCTGAACAATGCCAAACAACGCAGATGGGTTGTCACCATGAGCATCTTTACTGCGCTTTGCCCAACGCAGTGACAGCTGCATAGACTCTTCAGCCTCTTTTTCGGTGGCAGGGTAAGGTGTACATTCATCAAATATCATCACCACATCGGCGCCCAGATCGGCCTGCACCTGCATCGAGGTTTCTGGATCGAGAAACACCGGGCTTCCGTCAATCGGTGACTGAAACTTCACGCCCTGTTCACTAATCTTGCGCATATCACCCAAACTAAAGACCTGAAATCCCCCTGAATCGGTCAAAATTGGTCCCTGCCACTGAGTAAAATCATGCAGATCACCATGACCTTTAATCACCTCTGTACCCGGCCTTAACATGAGGTGAAAGGTGTTGCCAAGAATCATCTCTGCGCCAATTTCTTTGATATCGCGAGGCAACATCCCCTTCACTGTGCCATAGGTTCCCACGGGCATAAATGCCGGCGTCTGCACCGTACCACGGGGAAATTGCATCTCACCACGACGGGCTTTGCCATCGGTAGCAGAGACCTTAAATTGCATAAAACACTCGCGGCTCATTCGGGTACATCCTGTTCAGCATTGGGATTACGGAGTAAAAACATGGCATCTCCATAACTAAAAAAACGATATCGCTCTGCCACCGCTTCTCGATAAGCCGCCATTATAGAGTGATATCCCGAAAATGCGCTGACTAACATCAGCAGGGTTGATTCAGACAGATGGAAATTAGTCAGCAGCCCATCGACAACATTAAACCGATAGCCGGGGTAGATAAAAATATTAGTATCTCCCTCAAAGGGAGCGATCTGGCCGCTTCTGGCCGCAGTTTCCAAACAACGCACACTGGTGGTACCCACGGCAATAACTCGGCCACCATTGGTCTTGGTTTTGATCACCTGATCACAGACTTCACGGCTTACCAGCAACCACTCTGAGTGCATTTTATGGTCGATGATATTGTCCACGCGCACCGGTTGAAAAGTCCCTGCGCCGACGTGTAAGGTGACAAACGCAATCGATGCGCCCTTAGTTTGAATGTCCTCAAGCATTTTCTCATCAAAATGTAGGCCCGCTGTGGGCGCGGCCACCGCACCCAATTGATCAGCATAGACCGTTTGATAGCGGGTCTTATCTTCAACAGTGTCACTGCGGTCAATATAAGGCGGCAATGGCATATGTCCAATGGCGTCCAACACCTCCAGCACCGGCTTATTAAAGGTTAGGGCAAATAAATCGTCGTCCCGACCGGTCATCTCCGCTGAGAACCCCTCAGAAAAGACTATCTGATTTCCCCGCTTCGGCGATTTACTGGCGCGGACATGGGCCAGTACCGAATAGGCATCGACTAACCGCTCAACCAATACCTCAACCTTGCCTCCAGTGGCCTTTTGCCCATACAGTCTCGCCGCTATCACCTTAGTATTGTTGAACACAATTAAATCGCCGCTCTCAACATGGGATAAAAAATCACTAAACTGTTGGTGCTGTAAATTATTCTCAGCCGAATCTAGGAAGAGCATACGACTCCCCTGCCGCTGGGCTGCAGGCTGACGGGCAATCAACTCATTGGGTAATTCAAACTGAAAATGGTCGCGACGCATAGTGACAACTTAAAGGCTGTAAAGATTAGTCGGCAAGGGTATAGAAATTACCCTCAAAGAGCCAAATAATTAATAGAAAAACGCTCTAAGTGACTTTCATGAGGGAGCCCTGGTTAAATCTGTTGACCCACTATTGATCACTGCTATACTCGCCGCCCTGTCGCAGTTAGTACGGCAGAGAATGCCAGTGTGGTGGAATTGGTAGACACACGGGATTCAAAATCCCGCGCCCTTAAAAGCGTGCCGGTTCGAGTCCGGCCACTGGTACCAATACAGACTCTAAAGCCCTTGTAAGCACTAGCCTACAGGGGCTTTTTAGTTCTAAAAGCCTTATTGCTGTCACAATTGCTGTCATAGATGTACATTTTTAGGGGGCGGGGGGGGCCTTTAGCATACGCGTAATTGTTATAGTCCCTGCCCAGATACTTTAGAAGCCAATTTGAAAATTAAGCACGTCTTGTGGATCATGCATCTGGTTTGCATCAGTGGCGATTAGCCTTGCTTTGCCTATACGTTCGGTTACGGTTAACGAGCAACTCAAAAAATTTATCTTAAAATACCTGTGTTGTGGGTGTTTTTGTGTAGACCGCATTGGCCACCCTACCTGCGCAATTGAAAGAATACGACGGTAAATCAACGGTTTACGTGGAGCTATGGTGCCCGGAGCCGGCTTTCAGGGCCTTAGATAGGCGATGAGGTTCTCTCTTACTGCCATATTTAGTCTTCAAAGGCTTTACAGGCCGAGTTAGCTCTCGCTTCTTGATGTACTACAAATCAACTAGAATTTATGAAACTATTCTTTTGAAAGCATTATCGTGCTTGTCAATAAATTGATGCTTTAAAGCGCCTAATACGTGCGCACCTAAGACAATATAAAGTAAATAGGGTAATAGATATTTATGTATAGCTCCCCAAACAATATAAATATCACTTTTTCCCCATAATGGTGGTAATTCCCACATAAAGAAAAACGTGCCATAACCGTGATAACTAGTCATCATGTATCCAGTGACTGGAATTGCTAGCATCATAAAATACAATGTAAGGTGCGCACCATGAGCAAGTTTTCTCTCTTTGGGTGTAAGTGAATCAGAAAGAGGGGGGCGTTTTGAAAAACTATTCCATGCCAACCTAAAGAGCACTAAAAAGAATACGCTTACCCCTAAGGATTTATGAGTAACATAATAAGCCAAGCGATACTCTGCGTCTTCTGGAATCATAGATGCAAAAATGCCCATTGGAATAAGAGAAAGAACAAGAATAGCGATTACCCAATGAAGCAAACGTGAAACCCTTCCATAACGATCTTGTTCATTGACTGACGATAAAACAAGAATATTTTTACTTTTACTTTGGCCTCTCGCTATAAATAAAAGGAATAATCCAGATGCTAGCGAAATAAGAGCTTGTGCCCATAGCAATGATGGCTTTGCTGAGTCTAATGGCGTTTGATTAGGCTTGGGATTTTCTAACAAACCTGAGCTAATTACAAAAAAGGAAAACCAAGCAGCAACAGTAAAACATCCTAAAGCTGCAAGCAAGGTTCCAAAAATTCTAACCTTGGGAGCGCTGTAATTTAAGGCCCACGCAGTTAGGATTGATGTAAGGATTATTGCTAAGGCAACCCAGCTACCAGAATTCTCTATGTACATAGATTTGTTCCTTTTGAGCTATTATCTAATAAGAAGGTATCAATAATTCAGGTATATTATGTTATGTACAACTACTTAAACAAGTAGACAATATAATCATACTGGTCTATAAATGCATACCATGAATCAATGAGAAGATCCAATTATTGATTCTCTCAAGCGGGTAGGAGGCAAAGGGAGACTCTTTACAGTATTCCAATTAGGTACTGGTAATGTAAGACCAGCTAGCAACTAAGGTAAATCCACCTTCACCTTAGTCTTCACTCCGTCCATATGTCTCTGCCACGTCTCTAGCATTACTTCCTTAGCCCAATCTTGATGCTGCTGTTGAACCGCAACGGCATCATGTACAGGGAGGCAGACTATGTCTTCTTTGATACCTTCAAGTAGCACATCCTTCAGAATCTGACCTTCAAAGTTCTGAGCAAAGATGCCCCAGCCATTAAAAAGCTTTAACTTGGGGTATCTCTTCAATGCTCCTTTATGGATGCGCTCAATAACCTGACTATTAAAACCATCAAGTCTTAGTCTGGACTTCCCTGACTTCTCATCAGAGGCTCCCATGGCAACTGTGATGAACTTCTTAACCATATCTCTACTTGCTACGCCTGCCTCTACGCAAATGTCCTCATACGGTGTCTCACCCGCATACTCCTTTGCGTTGAAGGCCAAATTAAGCCTCAGATGGTTCGCGTTAAAGTCTACTTCGCAGATTGGCTGACCATCTATCTGAGTATTGATTCGTATCCTTGCTTTTCTGTCAGGCAAGTTCTGAAAGGGAGTTGTCAATCGTCCACCTTGAAAAGGCGTATGTTTATAGACCAATCTAATAGGTGCTTTACAGGCCCACCGATGTGGCTTGATAAACTCATTTATAGCTATCATATCGTCCATGTCAGGGTGACTCTCATCAGCCTTAACCTTGAACATCGTCTCTTCCCATATGTCATCAATTTCGTTAATAGTCAGATATGGGCCTTCTATTGGCTGCTCTTGCTCTAAGGCATACTCCCAAAGCTTGTTACTTAGATTTTCACTTGGAAATAGTCTAGTTCTTGAGGGTTTATCTTTATATTTTTTACCTTTTAGGACGGTAATTAGACCTTGAGATTCAAGGTAGTCAACAATGGGCTTGATACTGGAATATTTGATGGGGTTAAATCACTGATACAACAAGATAAAAGTGATCCAAAAGGGATAGTTCTTATAGGATAACGACAGAGGCTTATAACTATTAGATATATAATTTTTATATCTTAAGGTCATCTGGATGGGTATGGTCTACGTAATTGTGCATATCTCCCAGTGAGTTTAATCATAACAACTGCTTTTTAGAGAGAATTTACGCTATGGCCTATAGAATAGAGCATCTAGAGCACCACATGCATGCAGTCAGCAATGCCGACGGCAGATTATTTGAAGGCACGCTTGTTCATTGTGAGGAATACGTTAAAGCTCTAAGCTATACAGTGCCATTGGAGACGATCGAGAACCCTTCAATAGAATTTTTAGTGGTCAATAAAGATTAGCAAAGTACAGTCGAAGATGAAACTGCACTTTTACAGAAAAGTGAAAGACAGTTAGATTGACTCACACAAAAGGTCTACCGAAAATAGTACCTTGATCCTTTTCATAACTTAATTCTATCTGCCAGAATAAGATCCAGTAATAAAACTATCCCTGCCATTACTTTCTTTTTGGTTTCTGTAGGCATCTTTAATAATGATCTATTTGAGAAGAAACAGCCCAAACTTTTTATCGCTTTATTGATTGCTGTATTTGAACTGCCGGTTTTGTGGTAATTTTAACCGCAGACTACCAAGCGACCTCACTATTAACAGAGCCATGTACCCCGGCACCATTAACATACTAATTTTTTATTTCTGGGTAAAAGATACAATAATGGAGATAAAGTTGACTTTCAAATAAAAAGCGCCTATAACTACAGAACTGCTTCTTATATGGAGCTGACCATAACTAAATAAATAGATAATCGGAGTTCAATATGAGAAATTTTAGACGTAATAAAAAAGGTTTTACCCTCGCTGAAATGGCACTTACAGCTGCCATGGTTGGTATCATGGGCGCGGCCGCTGCGACAGCGACTACTAACACGGCAGGTGACGCTCGACAAGTCATGCTGGAATCCCTGGCCGAAGTCCTATCCAAGGCTAGCCAAATGAACCAGAACGACATGAATGATGATAACGAGAGCGGATTTAATATCCGTAAATGCGAAGACATTAGAGTATTGGTGGAAGGTGGCGTATTGCCTGGCACTTTTGCGTTTGATGCGGTTTTGGGCGAAACGTTAATTGAAAGTGGCAAAACGAGTGAGTGTACGATAAGCACGACCACCAGTCCGCAACAGAACGCCAAGTTCATCGGTTTTGGCATAGCCAACGGAGACGCACAGTTTGATATAGGCGAGCCTGGTGCTTAACGATTAGCTGAACCTAAGGACGCGAGGATTTCATCACGAAGCCCTCGCGTTTTTTTATGTCAGCCTTTATTAGCCGAGTCTTGCGGCAAGACAATCCAAACTTGTTCTATCTGTCAGAACAAGTAATAAAATTATCGCTGCCATTGCTTTCTCTGTGGCTTTTTGTGTATCTACTTTAGAATACTACAGTCGTTCTGTTTACAACTACCGCCGCTAGCTAACCCTCTAACACTTCCAACCTGTTTTATAGCAACCCAACCTATGACTTTATCAACATAGACCCTATCGTTGGTCTAAAAGACCCCTAATGCTGTTATGTGGCGCTATTCCAAAAAAGAACGCCTTGGAAATGGCAGAGGCAAGGATGCCCCTCTCTACGGCCCTGTGGACAGCTCTGCTGGACCAGGTTAATACTGTCGTAAACCAATAATGAATAATGGCACGGTCTAGGCTATCAGATAGTCCGAGTATGTTAAGCAGTGAAGAGGTATTGCTTGGCGCTTCTAAGCATGACTAAAAAAACCCTTCCTACCGGCTGGATTAATCTTTTAGGCGCGGGTGCTACTGAGTGCTTGTTATTTGGACGGATACTACAATTGCAGAGCGTCAGGTGGAGGGGTTATGCTGTTGTGATATCGTATCACATTAGGTGGTACAAAAGACGATATCTTCCACCCACCATCCACATTTCTAAATGAATACCGTCCTCCGCCTAACCCCATAGATTCATTCTTTGCATTGAATCTGCGATAAGCTGCATCTGCAGTCAAGACGCCGCCTCTTTCGGACAACTCAAACTTATCCATTGTGTAGTATGCGTATCCTGGAGTCCTATCTTTCACCGATTTGTAATGAACAATTAATTGACCCTTATTTTCAAAGGTTACCGTGGATGGCAGTCTACTATGGAATTTTAGTATGAAAGTAACTGGGTAAGTAAATCGCTCTGCAATACTCACAAAATTATTATCCATAAGGTCATTGAGATAGCCCGCGTACGCACTCTCAACTGTTTGTACAGTGACCTCTTCTTGATGATCGTCATATTTATAAAAGGCATACGCCAATAACAGCACTACCAACAGGATGGTCTTTGCGTCAAATTTTATCATCGCTTAAGCCTCTTAATTCGCTAAGTCTACTCGGGCTTCCCAGATTTTACTAGCGACTTAATCCTTAGATGGGTCCTATGGCGGACATTTAAAGGCTAAGGGGTTGAGACTTACCTGAATCTAGAGTGTCAATAGACTCACAACAGATGCTGGTAATTCGCCAGGGCACAGAGGAAATTATCCCTAAATTCGACAAAACCGATCATTTTTGCGCTCAATGCAGCAAAGACGCTCATCTGCCGATAAAAGCCTGTGTTACCGTTTGAGAATTCACTACCCACTCTTATAGCCTGAGGGTTAACAATGAACTTAAAACTTTTATCACTGTCTTTTGCCGGACTACTGATCAGCGGCTGCGGCGCTAAAGAAACCACCGAGACCGCTGCCATAGGAATGCCCGCCCTAGCGGACGGCGCTTATCTTTTAAGCCATGTGCAGGTCACTGAGAATGGTGAGCTTAGCCTGCTACTGCGTGATCAAATAAAAATCTACTCTAATAATCGCTTTATGTACGCCTTTATGAACGCAGAGACCGGCATCGACGTGGGCGCGGGTATTGCCACTTGGAAAAACGGCGTGATGGTGGAGGTGCCGACGGTAAACCATAATGGTCCAGTTAAAGGTTACAGTTTTGATGTGGCGATTAAGCAAACCGACGGCGGTTTTATACAAACCATTATGGGCATGACATACGACGACGGACGGTCACTCGACATGGTCGAGACCTGGGACACCGCGTCGACTAAAACCTGGCTATTTGATGGTCTTTGGCGGTTACAGACACGCGACGTGGAGGCCTTTTCTTCAGCTGATTTTGTGGAAACAAAAATGATTGGTGGCGGCCACTTTATATGGTTGCAGCGATGGTCAGCAGATGGCGAAACTCAAAAGGCCTTTGGCTTTGGCACCATTGATGTCAATGATGACGGCAGTGCCACTGAGACTGGGATGACTAGCTCGATTGAAGATTACGCAGGCACTGAACACCGATTAAAATTGACGCTCATCGATGATAACCATTTTAGCCAAACCTTTATGATCGATGACGTTGAGGTAACACAAACCTATCAGCGTCTATAGTGATCTACTAGACGAGCTAGGGCCGGTAAATTCGGGTTGCTGTCCCTTGAAACATGGCGTCTTTTTCGTATTCGCTGAAGCCTGTCACCATTTTTTTAAAGGCGTTCCAAATTACCGCGTAAGAAACAGATAATTTATCAACCGGAAAGTTACTTTCGAACATACATCGGTCAGGCCCAAAACAGTCGATAGCGTGCCGGTAATAGCCCTGATGGGCTGCGACGATTTCGTCTGAATTAGCTGGCAAATCACGTCCATTCCACCCCCAACCATTAATCTCCATGGCCAGGCCTCCGAGTTTAGCCACCACGTTTGGACATTGGGCGAGTTCCCGAACGTCGGCTTTCCATTGCGGAAAAAGTTGCGCCTGTTTTCCTGCATAGGGGCCAACACCAAGGGGTCCACCAAAGTGATCGAAAATAATGGTGGTCTCTGGGAAAGCACGGGCTAGGTCGGTGAGTTCTGTTATCTGACTGTGCACTAACCAGGCATCAAAGCTGAGCCCCAAAGGTGCCAGCTTGGCAAAGCCTTCACGAAAGTCATCTTGCATCATTAGTCTTTCAATTCGTCCCGCATACCTGTCCACTACAGGGGGGTCGGGGTAAAAAGCGGTAGAGTGCCGAATACCCCGCAACAAACCCCCAGCCGCCGCGGCATGGGCCTCCAATACCTCATCAACCTGTGCGCCAAGGGTTAGATTGGCATGGCAGACTAAGCCTAAAATGGGCGGTTTCCCCTCTGTTGCGCCCTGCTGTGACTGCTCTGCCTGAGCTGTTGCAAACTCTGTCTCACCGACAGGTCGTAAATGACTGGGGCCCTGGGCTCTATATTCCGCGCCGCATTCAATAAACACCGTGCCAATAATGTTGTGCCCAGATTGAGTATCTGCCCACAGTTCATCTAACTCATAGGGCGCAGTCGCTCGCCAAAGATGGTGATGAGGATCGAAAATTGGCCTCTCAGGATCAATAATGTCTTCTCTTACTTGAGCATGCCAGCGATCTAATTCATTCATTGCTATTGACCTTGCCTTGGGTGGGCAGCATTAACGCCTTGAAGCGCTGACTCAATAGGATGGCCGGGGCGACGAATTTTTTCATAGGCTACCTATGACTATTTTTTTGCGCTTTTTTTGCTGCACGACGGCGTTCAGTTGCGTCAAAAGCAGCGCTGCCTATATGTTCTTCGCCTCGCTGTTTAGCCAAGTCTACCTGTTTTTGTCGTTCAGCAAAGCGCTGCTTACGATCTTCTTCTACGACATCATGGCAGTGATGACAAGACAAGCCTTGCTGATAGAACTCAGATTTTTTTTCTTGTTCGGTAATCGGCATTCGACAGGCATGGCACTGATCATAAGAACCACGCTTGAGATCATGATCAACGGCAACTCGATTGTCGAACACGAAACATTCGCCTTGCCATAGGGTTTGGTCTTTGGGCACTTCTTCTAAATATTTAAGAATTCCACCCTCAAGGTGATAGACCTCCTCAAAGCCCTGCTCCTTCATGTAGGCCGTTGACTTCTCACAACGAATTCCGCCGGTGCAAAACATAGCAATCTTTTTATGTTTCTCTCGATCCAGGTTTTTTTGTGCCCAAGCGGGGAAATCACGAAAGGTTTTTGTCTGTGGATCGATGGCGTTTTTAAAAGTACCTATCTCTACCTCATAATCGTTGCGCGTATCCACGACCACTACATCGGGGTCAGAAATAAGCGCATTCCAATCGCTGGGCTTAACATAGGTGCCGACCACCTGCTGAGGGTCTATACCCTGGACACCCATAGTGACAATCTCTTTCTTCAGCTTAACCTTAGTGCGGTAAAAGGGAATTTCACTGTGATAAGAGTTTTTCTGATCAATGTTAGATAGCTGAGGCTGTTGTTCTAACCAAGCCAACACTAGACCGACATCTGAGGGAAGTCCCGAAATAGTACCGTTAATACCCTCTGTCGCCAGCAGCAAGGTGCCAAATACATTGCTGTCAGACATTATTTTTTGCAGGGGTGCCTGAAGCGACTCGAAGTCGGGCAACGAGACAAATTTGTACAGTGCGCAAGTGAGGTACTTATCTGACATGAACAACCCTTTTGATAGCGCTTGAAATATATTAATCAGCCAATAGAGGCAACTTTTCAACGCCAATCATTATACCTAATCGGCCGTTAGAGTGGTGTACTCTCCACCTCACCCAAGAGTCGTTTACCGGGATATACGCCATCAACCGACACTCCATTCTCAACCACCAACTGACCGCCAACAATGACAAACGGAATTCCTGTCGGCGGTTGATAAGGATCACCATAAGCGGCATTAGCTTGCACTCTGCTGGCATTAAAAATAACAATATCAGCGTCTGCACCCTCTTGAATGCGACCCTTTTTATCAAAACTAGAGGATGCTTGAGACAGCCATTGGGCCTGATACAGGCTCAACCGCGCCAGCCCGTCCGATAAGGTTAATAGCCCCCGGTCGCGCACATAATGGCCTAATACTCGAGAAAAAGTGCCGGCCACATTAGGATTGGTTTTTATACTTAAATCCACCGCTGGCAGAGCATCAGTTGCCACCATCATCCGCGGCCATTGCAGGGCCGTTTCTATCCAGCCTTCTTTAACGTAGTGATGATTAACCGACCCCCTCGGTTGTTGTTTGGCATATTTTTCCCAGGTGGCTTTGGTCAACCATTCGCCAGTAGCAACCCACTGAACATCTTGGTAAGTAATGTCAAACATACCCTGCCAATCACGAAATCGAAACACATCCGCTGAAATGCTAGTGCCACCCGCCGCATAAGAAAGCGTCTCTGTGGCGATATTGGCACCTGCATTATTCGCCTCATCAATCATTTGCAACCATTCACCCACCCTTCCCATGGCGTTGTGAGTAATGTGCACGACAAACAAGGGTGCCTTGGTTTCTTTGGCTAGATTAATAACCTCAATCAGACCGGCGGTATCGCCAGTGTAACCGCGACGAACATGAACATGTATCGGCACCTGCCGCTCGCCTGCCACCTCAAATAGCATACGCAATTCATCCGCGGACACCGCCGAGGTAAGGTAATCAAGCAGCACCCCAATGCCCAGTCCACCTTGATCAATGCCTTGGTTTATCATTAGGCGCATGGTTTCAATTTGTTCTCGGCTGGCTGCTGTGGTCCAAGATTTTCCGTTCATCTGAAATGGATCGGTGCTGCCCAGAAGATATTCAGTGCTAATACCTTCCATAACCTTAGATCGCACCGCGAAGTGTGCCACTGAGGCCCCGTAATTTAGTTGCGCGCCGTCTTTGTAGTCCTGCCCAAAAAAATCCACTGGAAAGGCGCCAGCCTCCATATCTAGCTGCGTTGTGACCCCATCTAAGAGGTTCATCTTTTGGCCCAATTGGGTAGGCGTATGACTGTGAATATCGATAAACCCCGGCGCCACCACTAAGCCTTTAGCGTCGACGGTTTTAACCCCCAGCAAAGGTTTCACCGAGATAGATTCAATCGTACCCGCGGTAATGCCTAGGTGACGGATACCATCAAGACCGGTCTCTGGGTCTATTACTCTTCCGTTAGCTATAACCAAATCGTAATCTACTGTGTTGCCATGGGAAGTAAAGGCCACCATCGCTAATAACACTAAATGAAAAAATTGGACTCTTAACATTTGTTTACCCTTTGTTTAACCTTATTTTGTGATCCAGAGAAAATCGAACCACAAGCTGTCCCCACTTACCGCAACCTAATCACTACTCGTCTTGTTTTCCCCTGATTTTACTCTCTGAGTCGAGTATTTAAACCATTTAACTATTAGAATAATTTCGATAACAAATAAAACATATAGATTGTTCTTAGGGAAAGCTATGAATAGAGTTAAATTATTATCTGAGGTCTCAAAATTTAGCGCCATCGGGATTTTATCACTAGTGCTTGTGGCTTGTGGTGGTGGAGGAGGTGCATCTGCAGCCCCGAATGCCCCGATCTCCGATACAACGCCGCCAGTAATCACGCTGGTCGGTACAGCATCAGTCAACCACGAACAGGGCACCACCTACACCGATGAAGGCGCCACGGCGTCTGACACTGTAGACGGTACTCTGTCAGTATCAAGCTCAGGTAATGTAGGCACTGATGCCGGCACTTACACTATCACCTATAGCGCGTCTGATGCCGCCGGCAATACTTCCACCGCAACAAGAACCGTGATCGTAGCCGATACCCAGCCACCGACGATCACCTTAACCGGCGAATCAGAAGTCTCCCATGAACAGGGCACAAACTATATCGATGCTGGTGCTACAGCAACGGATGCAGTGGATGAGACTGTGCCGGTGACGATCTCAGGTGAAGTTGGTACTGAATTGGGAGATTACACGCTGACATTTACCGCTACCGATACCGCAGGTAACTCAGCGACGGAAACGAGAACGGTGACTGTCATTGAATCTGGGCAACCGCAGGCCATTAGTCTGTCGGTCTTTGACGCTGGCCAAGCTAATGTCGCTTTCGATGCCGGCCTAAATGGTGCGGATTCGGGGATCAGTTGGGGCGGCTGTAGCGACGATGGTGGCGATGCTTGCCCTAATCTGAGCTGGGCAATTGTGCAAGATGCAGACCGAGGTGATGTATTACAGATAGAGCACAGCTCTGCAGGACAGCAGGCCATATTCTTTATTAAGACTAATTCCCCTATGGATCTAAGTGCCTATTCTACCGGCAGTATTATCTTTGACCTTAAAACAGTCAGTGGCGATAGCAATTACTCGATGAAAATTGACTGCGTTTATCCCTGCACTTCGGGTGACAAAGCAATCGGTAGTCAGGGGGCTTCAGACTGGGAAAGGGTCACAGTTTCAGTCGCAGAGCTTGTGTCAGCAGGTTTACAGCTAGTGGCAGTCGATACCGGTATCGTAATCTGGGCGACAGCCTATACCAGCACTATCTTCCAGCTGGACAATATTCGATGGGAAGGAATAGATGATGGTTCTAGTGGACCGCCAATCGGTGGTGATGACGGATGGGAAATCCCTGCGTTTACCGGGTACCAGGCACAGACCAGTTATGCCGGTTATAGTCAGGTTTGGTCCGACGAGTTTAGTGGTTCCGAGGTAGATTCAAATAACTGGGGATATGATATTGGCGGCGGTGGCTGGGGGAACAATGAACTTGAGTTCTACACTAACCGAAATGCTTACCTGAAAGATGGCCAGTTAGTAATTAGAGCTGACCAAGAAAATTATGGTGGCCGTGCCTATACCTCGTCTCGCTTAAAAACCCAGGCTAAGCAAAATTTCCAATATGGCCGTATTGATATTCGCGCTGTTATGCCTGAAGGACAGGGCATCTGGCCGGCACTATGGATGTTAGGGGAAAACTTCCCCACAGTCGGCTGGCCACATAGTGGTGAAATCGACGTTATGGAAATGATTGGCGGTAACGGTCGAGAAAACAGGGTTTATGGAACAGCTCACTGGTACAACCAGTCCAATAGCTCAAATGCGAGTTATGGCGGCAATCGGCTACTCTCAAGTGGAGAAACCCTGTCTACCAGCTTTCATGTTTACAGCATTGAATGGGATAGCACCGCCATTACCTGGTACTTGGATGATGTTCAGTTCCATACTATGGCCATTGATAATTCCGTATCCCTTGCCGCATTTAGAAAAGAATTTTTCTTTATATTTAATGTCGCAGTCGGCGGAAATTGGCCTGGAATTCCAAACGCATCAACAGTCTTTCCTCAGCGGATGGTGGTTGACTACGTGCGGGTATTTCAAAAAAACTAAGTAGATAATAGCGGCGTCCAACGCCCTAGTCCTAAGGAGGCAAACCCCTTGAAGAACGAGTATGCGTAATCTTTTAGCCGGTCTATTCGGCGCTTATCTACTGTTGTTTTCTAGCGTTGGTTGGACTGAGACCGTGCCATCTGTGAGAGCGATAGATCAAACAAAGTGGTTCCATGAAACCCTGCTGCCTGACGGCAGTAGCTGGCATAACAATGAACAACAGCACTACACCAACCGCATAGAAAATGCTTATGTCAGTAATGGCAGTTTAAAAATTAGAGCCCTAAAAGAAAATTTTAAAGATCAGGATGTGGTTAAGCAATATACGTCGGCGCGACTAAATTCTAAGTTTACGTTCACCTATGGTTGTGTAGAAGTTCGAGCCAAGATGCCTACGGGAAAGGGACATGGCCAGCGATATGGATGTTGCCAAAGAATATTAACGGACGTGGAGCCTATTTCCAATCTTTAGGATTTGGCGAATTGTCTTGGCCTGACTGTGGTGAAATTGACATCATGGCGCATTGGGGCAACAACCAAAACTACGCTCAAAGTGCCATTCACACCAGATCAAGCCATGGAGAGACCGTTAATCGAGGCGGGCAGTACCTGCCTACTGTATCGACTCAATTTCATGTTTACAGCTTAGATTGGACTGCTGATAAATTAGTTTTTGAAGTTGATGGCAAACGCCATTACACCTACAACCCAGCAACAAAAGATAATGACAGCTGGCCCTTTGACAGCCCACAATATCTGCTCCTGAACTTTGCCATTGAAAATGGTATTGACCCTGACTTTATAGAAGACACCCTTACTGTGGATCATGTTCGTATCTACGATCAGGCGGGCACATTAATCTTCTTTGATGAATTCGATTAAATCGACTGATTAATGTCTAACAATGTTTTTAAGGGTTCAATCGCCTGGGTAATCGGTCGCCCAATAACCAGATAATCACTACCCATAGCCACCGCATCTGCTGGCGTCACAATTCGTCGCTGGTCATCTGCGGCGTTGCCATCTAAACGAATACCGGGTGTGACTAATCGAAAATCCTGTCCTAGCGCTGCTTTTAAACGTGGCGCTTCTTGGGCGGAACAGACCACACCATCAAGGCCAGAGTCTTTAGCCAGCCGGGCCAGATGCAGAACCTGATCGCTGACGCTGCGCTGGATGCCAATCTCTGCAAGATCTGTATCCTCCATGCTGGTCAACACCGTAACCCCTATCAGTAGCATGTTACTGCCTTTTTCCTCCAACACCTGCTTGGCGGCACGCATCATACGGCTGCCGCCTGAGGCGTGAACGTTTGCCATCCATACACCCAAATCGGCAGCAGCACCGACGGCTTTGGCCACCGTATTGGGAATATCATGAAATTTTAGATCCAAAAATACATCAAAACCACGGCTAACCAAGCGTTGAACGACAGCTGGCCCGGCAACAGTGAACAGTTCTTTACCCACTTTTAGACGACATTGAGTTGGATCCAATTTTTCCGCAAGGGCCAAGGCGTCATGCTGATTATCGTAATCTAACGCCACTATTACTTTTGACGAATCAGAGGTCATTTCTTGGTATACCCTTGTTTAGTGGCACTGGCTAATTTACGGCGATAGGAAAGCACCATCACCGAGCTTGCTAACATTCCCAACAATGCACCCATCGCAAAGAAAATAAGCAACCAAACACCCGCGCTTATAGTGGGACCCTCAATGAAAATAAAGCTTACACCCAATGCTTGACTGTTTTCCAAAGCAAAGAACGCACCAATCATTACAACAGTAAGAGTCAAAAGAAATTTGATAAACAGCCAAATAGCGCGCACCTTAAAACCTCAGTCAACATTATAATGAGCATTATTGTAACCTTTGGTTATCTAGTCCACAAAAATTCAGTAAAAAAATTTGGACTAACAAAAAATGTTAAGATTTAGGTCATTACAACTTTAATGTTAAATGGATTTATAACTTATGAAAAAATTAGTATTGGTCATGTTTATTGCCCTATTGAGTGTTTTGTCGTTGTCCAGCAATGCGCAGATAACCGAGCGTACGATCATCACGTCCGGGGAAGGAAAAATATCGGTAGCACCCGATATGGCCGAGCTTAATATGCAATTACAAACAATCAATAAAGATGGCAATAAAGCCAAAACAGATCTCGATGCACAGCTTAATCGCTTATTGGGAGCTCTAGTGCCGATAGGAATCACCTCAAGCGATATAATCGCCTCCACACTGCAATTAAATCCTCAGTATGAGTATCAAAATAAAAGGCGCGAGTTTGTAGGTTATCGCGCTTCGCGAAACCTGGCAGTGACTCTGAGTAGACTGGACCAATTGAACCTAGTTATGGAGACCGCTTTAGCCGCGGGGGTTGATCAACTGGGGCGGGTAAACTTCAAGATTGCCGATGAACCGCAGTACAAAAAGCAGGCCCAGCAGCAAGCAATTGATCAATCAAAACGTCTCGCCAAACATCTTGCTGAGTCCTACGATGCAACCTTGGGTCCTATCGTTCAAATCACCTACCAGGGTTCAGATATTCAGTACCCAAGGCCAATGACCCAACTAAGACAATCTTCAGACTCATCAATGCGGCGAGACACAGAACCTGGAATCTATCTGCATGACAATATTACCTTTACAGATCGAATTAGTGTTATTTTTGAATTAATAATCGAGCAATAATTGAGACAAAAAAATACGGCGATAGACCTTGTCTACGCCGCATATTTTGAACTGGTCATGCTTTCTAAGGGGCGATTAAGCGCCTTTTTTGGCAGCGCCAAAACGCTTGTTGAAGCGATCGATTCGACCACCAGCATCAGCAACTTTTTGCTTGCCCGTGTAAAACGGATGGCAAGAGGAGCAAACGTCTAAATGGATCGAATTGGCACGTGTTGAACCAACTTTTATAATGTTTCCACAACTGCAAGTTGCAACCAATTCGTTATAGGTTGGGTGAATCTCAGTTTTCATCTTATACTCCAAGTTACGAACCGCCACCCCATCTTTAAACTGGTAAAATACTGCTTTGCCACAGACCAGTTCTTGTAAGGCACGGTAGGCCATTTCTAAAGAGCGCGGATTCTAGCAGAAACCACGGTAGTTACAAAAGGAATTCTCAATTTTTTATGTCTGATTTAGCACCTTTAGTTGTCCGCATTGCGGTGCCCTCTCCACTACGCCGTATATTTGACTATCTGGTACCTGAAAATGTGCTCAATGATAACCCGGGGAAAAAGGCTGATATTGGCTGTAGAGCGCTTGTCACCTTTGGTCGACGCAGGGTCACGGGTCTGATCGTCGGCACCGGGACAACGAGCGAATTGGATATTAATAAACTAAAATCTGTCGAGGGATTGCTTGATCCCGCGCCGCTACTACCAGAATCATTGTTTACCTTATTTATCTGGGCGGCTAACTATTATCAACACCCGATTGGCGATGCATTGTTCAGTACGCTACCTATTTTACTGCGCAAAGGCGACCCCCTTCCCGACTCGTCCCAGCGCTATTGGCAGCTCACTACTAAAGGCAAAGGACTAGGGCCTAGCTCTTTAAAAACAGCACCCAGCCAGCAAGCATTGATCGAGCAATTGCAGACTCGTGGAAAAGTAGTGGATGCCACTCTTGTAGCCACCTATTCAAGGGCAATATTATCCTCACTTGAGAGCAAAGAACTCATAGAAGCGCTCATGGTAAAAATATCGCCTGATTGCCACGATAATATTCTTAACGAAGAGGCTCTCACGCTGGATAGCTGCCAGCAAAAAGCCATCGACAGTATTGATGACCATGGTTTTAATAGCTATTTACTGGATGGCGTCACCGGCAGTGGTAAAACAGAAATCTATCTACAGGTTATTGAAAAAACCTTGCGTTATGGCCGTCAGGCACTGGTTTTGATTCCTGAGATTAGTTTAACTCCGCAGACAGAAAAAAGATTTCGTGATCGATTTCATGTGCCTCTGGTTACCCTCCACTCTGGATTAACCGACAAACAACGCCTCACAGCTTGGATGAGTGCAAAATCGGGAGAGGCGAAAATTATTCTCGGCACTCGCTCTGCGATATTCACACCCCTGCCCAATCCCGGCGTGATTATTCTTGATGAAGAGCATGACCAATCCTATAAACAACAAGAAGGCTTTCGCTACTCAGCTCGAGATCTTGGCGTAATAAGGGCTCGGCAAGAGAATATACCGATTATTCTGGGTTCGGCAACGCCCTCAATTGAGTCTCTTAATAACTGTGAAAAGGGTCGCTATAAGCATCTCTTTCTAAAGCATCGGGCAGCTAATGCGATACAGCCAGAATGGACCCTAATCGATCTAAAAGCCGAACAAACTGAAGCCGGGGTTTCCTCCTCGACCCTATCGGCGATCAAACAAACTATCGCCAATGGCCATCAAGTTTTAGTATTTCTTAACCGGCGCGGCTTTGCTCCAGCAATGCTATGTCATCAATGTGGCTGGTCTGCCGATTGCCACCAGTGTGATTCGCGACTCACAGTACATCGCGCACGCGGCCGTCTTATCTGCCATCACTGCGATTACCAACAGCGTATTCCTCACCTATGCCCAAGCTGTAAGGGCCAGCAACTGATTGCTGCAGGGGAAGGTACAGAGCGTAGTGAAGCCTATTTACAACAGTGTTTCCCCAGTACTAAAGTGTTGCGAGTCGACCGTGATAGCACCCGAAAAAAGGGCGCTATGAAAGAGGTTTTTGACATTGTTGATAGTGGCGACCCCTGCATACTGATTGGCACTCAAATGCTATCCAAGGGGCATCATTTTGCTAATGTTACTTTGGTCGCAGTGTTAGATGCCGACAGTGGTCTATTTAGCCCAGACTTTCGTGGCCACGAAAAAATGGGACAGCTACTAACCCAGGTGGCCGGACGCAGTGGCAGAGGAAAGATACCGGGCCGAGTGCTAATTCAAACTCATCAACCAGAACATCCACTTTTGGAGATGCTCATCGAAAAAGGCTATAGCTATTTTGCCGCACAGCTTTTGTCTGAGCGCGAACTGAGCCAATTACCGCCATTTCGTTATATGTCACTGATCAGGGCAGAATCTAATCTCCCCAATGAGGCAGAAATATTTTTGCGAACCGCTAGGCAGATTGCCGAAAGTATTAGCCCGCCAACTCCGCTACTAGGATATCTAGGCCCCCTGCCAGCGATGCTTGAGAAACGCGCCGGAAGATTTCGTTTTGTCTTACAAATTGAGGCTGGAAAAAGATCAATACTGCAGGCTTTACTGTCATCTCTTGCATTGCAGTTGGAAGGTCATAAAGTAGCGCGGCGAGTGCGTTGGTCTATCGATGTGGACCCTCAAGAACTTTAAAGCTTATTGCAATGATTAAACCAACCGGTATTTATCTTTGCCAATAACCTAACAATTCACCTACAATTGTGATTCTAAAAAAAGTATCTACTTTATGGCGCAGAATTCTTCAAAAAATGGCTCGAATCGTTATACGAGGCCACAGGCACCCTCAGAAAAGTCCTCTCGCCCTGCATTTTTGTCAGGACTGGTGATTGGCGCTTTGATTATGTATTTTTTTCCTCTTATTAATGAATCAACTCGCAGCGACACCGCAGCAGCGGTTACAGATATTGTCGGCAAAGCCGACCTCAAAGAGCTTAAATTTGACTTTTATACCTTGCTAAAAGAGACAGAAATATTAGTGCCTGATGACCAAGACTCGGGTAATACCCAAGAGCCTGCACAAAACGCTGTCTATGTACTGCAGGCTGGATCATTTAAAAATACCCGAGATGCTGAAAATCTCAAAGTTCAGTTACTGCTAATGAATCTCTCAGCCGAAAGCGAAAGCGTCAAAGCCAAAAATGGCGATATCTGGCATCGAGTATTAGTAGGCCCGTTCAGCGACACATCAAAAATGGCATCGGCCAGAGCCAAGCTTGCTGAACAAAATATTGAAAGTTTAAAACTAAAACGTAAGCAGTAGTCTTACTTATAGCTTTGTCGCTATTCAGCTAAATAGGCAGTAATCTGGTTTTTAATCTACAAAAAAGCATCGTACTCTAGCGCCGTTACACGAGTATCAAACTCATATTTTTCGTTACGTTTGCACAGGGTAAAGTTTCTCTGTAACTCAGCACCTAAGTATTCACCAATAAAGCTTGATTCCTCAAACACATCGATCGCGTCATTCCAAAAATGAGGCAACGTGGGCTTTACATCACATGCGTCACCAACAACGGGTTCTGGAGCAGACAGTTTTCTTTCAATACCAGACAGGGCTCCAGCTAAAATAGCCGCCACCACCAAGTAAGGGTTGGCATCTGCGCCTGCCACTCGGTGTTCAATACGCATAGCACGATAATCACCTCCGGGTATTCGTATCGCTGTGGTGCGATTTTCGTAACCCCAGTTTGCAGACAAGGGCGCATAACAGCCCGGCGTCATACGCCTGAAAGAATTAATATTAGGCGCCAAGATAGCCATGCTATCGGCCATAGTATCAACGCAGCCTGCTACGGCATGGAGCAATAAATCAGAGCCCTCTTCGGTGCCATTATCAAACACATTATTGCCCTGCTCATCCAGTAAACTAAAGTGGATGTGCATGCCATTACCGACTTCTCGAGCAAAGGGTTTGGCCATAAATGAGGCAATCTTGTCATGCTGTCGAGCTACGCTTCGGATCGCGCGCTTAAGCATACTACCCTGATCGCAGGCCCTCATTGCACTGTCTTGGTGACAAAGATTAATCTCAAATTGAGATGGACCAAATTCTGTGATTAGCGTGTCTATCGGCAGATTTTGTAATTTCGCGGCATCTGTAATGGCATCCATCAAGGGCGCAGTATCTCGCATGGTATCAAGGCCATAGGTTTGGCCGCCCAATGCGGGACTACCGTCTAAAGCGCGCTGCGTATGCTGAGGTTGGCCAAACTGATCTCGATCCAATGTTAATAAATGAAATTCTATCTCACTAGCAACAACAGGAGTTAACCCGAGCGCTGCGTATCGATCAAGTACGCTCTGCAACACTGACCGGCAATCGCCACCAAAGGGCCCGTCACCCGCTTCATTGCCCATTGAGACAATTATCTGTGCAGTAGGTTTATCTGCCCAAGGCACTCTGGCCAAGGTTTCAGGATGAGCCTCACAAATTCCATCAGTATCGCCAGTTTCTTCAACTAATTCGTCTTGGTCACGACCCCAGCAATCTAATGAACAAGCACTGAGCGGCATTTTAAAACCACCATCAAATACCTTGGCAATTTGAGACCTAGGAACCCACTTGCCACGCTGATTACCGTTAAGATCGTGCAAAATAATTTCAAAAATTTCAATGTCTGGGTTGTCTTGTAAAAACTGATCAAGTTTTGTGTCGCTCACCATAATTTCCATGCTGTGTATGAATTGGTACGCAGATTACCCTATAGTATCCGATAAGAGGAAGCTGTTCCTCTACTTCACTACCCTTTGTGGGTATTCAGCGGCTCCTAAATCGGGCTAGTATGGGGGTACTTAACCAAAGGACATGACGATGTTAAAGGCTATTTTGACGATAATTGCTACCATATCAATGCTGATCGCAGCCGGCTGTTCAGAACAAAAATTAGTCTCAGCGGATACCTTGTTTATCAACGGTGTGATTTACACGGCTGATAGCGAGCAGTCAGTGGCCTCTGCTCTGGCCGTAAAAGACGATACTCTTCTCTATGTTGGTGACATGGAAACCGCTGAGCAATTTATTGGTGCCGAAACTCATATTATCGATTTAAAGGGCAAGATGATTATTCCGGGCCTACATGATACCCATATCCATCTAGCCGGAATCGTTGAAACTGAGGCCTGTGACCTAGCCAGTCAATCCTTCTCACTTGAAGCGCTTGTGCCGCGATTAAAGAAATGCATTAGTCGCTTACAACTTCCCCCAGGTGAATGGTTAACCGTAGAACAATGGGCATTTTCAGGAGGTAACAAACCTTCTGAAAAACTGCCAACCATACGCAAAGCTTTGGATGCAGTGTCGACTGAACACCCGATCGTTTTGTTGGGAAATGATGGCCATCATGGCGCGGTTAACAGCCATGCCTTAAAACTTGCTACCAACCGCGCTGGCAATATGGTCGGCATAAACAAAGAGACACTCAAGCAGGATTTTTCTGCTTTTAGACAGCTAGTCGGAGTCGATACTTCCGGCGAGCCTGATGGCATGATTAACGAAGATGCACGTAAACTAGTTAACTCGCCCAATCTTTGGGGCTATCCCGATATTGATTTAATGATTTATCAAAAAATCGCTCAGCGCCTTGCTTCGTCGGGCATAACATCTACCATGGAAGCTTCGCTAAACGAAAAAGACATCGACCTTTTTGCCAAATGGGCAAAGCAATCACCCTTGACCCACCGCATGACGGTCGCCTTTTTTGCCGATTTTGAAGATTATCGACCCTCCCTTGATCAGCCCATCGATGTCGATCGTCTCATCAGCGAATTGAAAGCTATTCAAGAACGACACAAAGACGTTAAAAACCTCAAGATTGATACCGCGAAAATTTTCGTCGATGGGGTGGCAGAAGGAAATCCCTATGCCTCTCCGCCATCACTGCCTAATTCGGCATCTTTAACCGATTATTTACAACCATTATTCGAGGTTAACCCTGACACTGAGCAGCTAAGGGTTACCGGTTATGTTGATACCGATTCCGCTGCCTGTGCCGAGTTGGGTGATCAGTCAACCAATACCACAGCCGACTTATCAGCAACAGATTTTTATAAGGCCTATGGATTTTCCCCTGCCCAATGCAAGAAATTCAATGGAGTTTATGAGAGAGAAGAAAGCTTTGTTCGAGACTATACTTTGGCGCTTTATGATGAGGGTATTAATGTACATAGCCACGCCATCGGTGATCGCGCAGTTCGTCTGGCGTTGGATAGCTTTGCCCAGGCCAAAAAGGAAAGCCCTGAATCTAAGGCAAAGGTGTCGATGGCTCACGCTCAGTTGATTCACCCAGACGACATTTCACGAATTGCTGAGCTAAATGTTTACATGGCATTTACTTACTCATGGATCGAGCCTTTTGTGGAATACCAGATGATGGTATCGCCATTTACTGACCCCATTTTGTCTGAAAGTGATCTTTTCGATCCCTCAGGCTATGTCTACCAAAATAGCTATCCTGCCGGGTCCGTTCTTAAGGCCGGAGGAGTATTAGTGGCGGGCAGCGACGCGCCAGTCGAATCTCGAGACCCTCGACCGATGTTGAATATTGAAAAAGCGGTGACGCGTAAAAATGAAATAACCGGCCGTGTGTATAACCAAAGTGAAGCGGTGTCTGTTCGCGATATTTTGGATGCCTACACAATTAATGGCGCTGAGATGTTGGGCCAAGAAAACCTCACTGGCTCATTAGAGATAGGCAAGAAAGCCGATTTCGTCGTATTGAGTCAGGATTTACTAAAATTAGAGGCTGAAGGGGAAAGCGATCGAATTTCAGATACCCAGGTTCTTTCTACCTGGTTTGACGGTCAGCAAATATATTCTGCGGGTGACTCAAATAAAGAGGGTGCAAACTAAGGTTTCACCCTCTTCTGAGCTCTCTTGACCCAGGCTGAGCAAACTATCTGTTTCGCGCGCCCATGGCACTGCGTATCTGTCGCCCAAACTCTTGGAACACCGCTGTCGACGTCTTGTTAGATTCAAACTGCCATTCGGGATGCCATTGGATCCCCATTACCCAAGTATCTTGGGTGTTATGACCTGATGCGAGGGAAACCGCTTCGACAAGACCGTCATCGGCAACCGCCTCAATAACTAAACTCTCAGCTAATTGGTTAATACCCTGACTATGCAAAGAATTTACCTGCCAGCTGTTCTCACCCGTCAGTGTGTGTAATCGGCCACCCTCGACAAAACTCACTGAGTGCACCGGCCCATATTGACCCTCTCGGTCTTTGCTCTTGTCTTCTCGGTGGTCGTGATAACCCTCGACCTCATGAATTTTAGCGTGCAGCGTTCCGCCTAAGGCGACATTAAGCTCCTGAAATCCACGACATACCGCCAAAATAGGTACGCCCTGCCTCACACATTCATTGATTAACTGTAAGGTCAGGCTATCTCGTTGCGGATCCTCCAGCGTGCCTTTCTCATGGGCAGGACCATTAAAATGGTGAGGTTGAATATTAGAAGGACTGCCGGTTAGAAATAAACCATCAATATGGCCAACGATATCCCCTACGGTGAATAGACTGTTGAGGTCGGTAATATCGGTGCCCTCACCGAAAGCCGGTAAAAGCACTGGCATTGCATTGGCGCCATGTGCCACAGCATTGATATATTTCTCACCCGCGCCGTGAAACTGATGGAGACCGTTAGCGATCACATCGCAAGCAATTCCTACTAAGGGCAGAGACTTAGGCATAGCGTTTCCTTAAATTTAATGGGCATCACAAATCCCATTTTTGATGTATTTATTATCTCAGCTAAAGAGCATTTCACCACCCCTTTTGGGTGACAGACCAGAGATTGAGTTTGTGGTCAAATAATCAATCAGTAGTGACTATTTAAACATACTCTTTTAGGGTTAGTTCGCTGTTAAATATAGAGAGACTAAAACGAATAATGGGTCAGCTATCACGAGGTGAATTATGCGTAAAATCAGGACGACAGAACAGTGGCAAAAATTAGACGCAGCTCGACATCTGCATCCTTTTACCGATTTGGGTGACTACCAAAAGAATCCTGGAAGGATGATTGATCGTGCCGAACATATCTATATCTATGATACTGATGGCAACCAAATGCTGGATGCTATGTCGGGTCTCTGGTGCTGTAGCTTTGGTTATAGCCAGCCAACGATTGCTGAGGCTGTCAGTGAGCAATTCAAGCAACTGCCGTACTACAATAATTTTTTCCAGTGCAGTAATACTCCCGCGGTAGAGCTGGCTGACCGTTTGGTGAACTTAGCACCAAAACAGTTTAGTCATGTTTTTTTCACCAACTCAGGGTCCGAGGCAAATGACACCAATATTCGACTAATTCGACGTTATTGGGATATTAAAAAGCAGCCTAAAAAACGGATTATTTTGGCACGCACTAACGCCTATCACGGTAGCACTATTGCATCAGCTAGCCTTGGCGGCTTTGCATTTGTGCACAATCAATTTGAAACTCTACCCTACGCTCAACATATTCCGGATCCTAACTGGTATGTCAGTGGGGGAGACCTCAGCGAAGAAGAGTTTGGTATCCAAGCTGCGCAAGAGCTAGAGAAAAGAATAGATCAGCTTGGTGAAGAAAATGTCGCCGCCTTTATCGCTGAACCTATTCAGGGTGCAGGTGGGGTTATTGTCCCTCCCGATAGCTATTGGCCAGAAATTCGACGCATTTTAAAAGAACGCGATATTCTTTTTATCAGTGATGAGGTTATCTGTGGTTTTGGTCGCACCGGCAATCTATTTGGTTGTGAAACCTATGGTATGGAACCCGACCTATTAACTTTTGCCAAAGCGGTCACTAATGGCTTTCAGCCCCTTGGCGGCGTTATGGTCAGTGAAAAAGTCGCCAATGTTATTACCGGTGACGGTGGCGAATTCGGTCATGGGTTTACCTACTCCGGCCATCCTATTGCTTGCGCTGCGGCAATGGCAACGATGGATATAATGGACAATGGAAACTTCATAAAACGGGTCTCAGACGATATTGGGCCCTACCTGCAAAAGCACTGGACGGCCCTAGGAAATCACCCCATTGTTGGTCATGTCCGTGGCGCTGGAATGCTTGGCTCTATTGAATTAGTGCGTAACAAAGAGAGTCGTGAACGACTTGAACCCGGGCAGAAATCAGGTGGTATCTGTCGCGAGTTTTGCGTGGCTAATGGTCTTATTATGCGTGCCGTGGGAGACTCGATGATTATCTCACCTCCCTTTGTGAGTACTCATGAAGAAATTGATTTACTGATCGCGCGCGCGACCAAATCACTGGATCAAACAGCGGAACATTATTCCGTATAGGAAAGCTCTAGTGCACACTGCGCTATAATAAAGCCCCTGGGGCTAAGATTAATTGATGTTTTTTATATAGGAAATTTAGAATGGCAAGCGATTGGGGAAAGTTTAACTGGCAAGATCCGTTTAATCTCGATGATCAACTCACCGATGAAGAGCGCTTAGTGCGCGACACGGCCGCAGCCTACTCGCAAGATAAATTAGCGCCTCGGATTCTGCAAGCCTATCGTCAGGAGAGCACCGATCGAAACATATTTAACGAGATGGGTGAGCTAGGTTTGTTAGGGTCGACAATTGATGGTTACGGTTGTCCGGGGGTTAGCTACGTTAGCTATGGTTTGGTCGCTAGAGAGGTAGAGCGGGTAGATTCTGGTTACCGCTCAATGATGAGTGTTCAGTCCAGTCTAGTTATGTACCCAATCCACACCTATGGCACTGAGCAACAAAGAGAGAAGTATCTACCCAAGCTAGCCACCGGTGAGTGGGTAGGTTGTTTTGGACTGACTGAGCCTGACGCGGGTTCTGATCCGGGCGGCATGAAAACAAGAGCCAAGACAGTGGATGGTGGGTACCTAATTTCTGGTAGTAAAATGTGGATCAGTAACTCACCGATTGCCGATGTATTTATTGTTTGGGCTAAAACTGACGATGGCATTATTCGTGGCTTTATTCTCGAAAAAGGTATGAAAGGGCTTTCTGCACCCAAAATTGAAGGGAAGTTGGCACTGCGCGCCTCCATTACCGGCGAAATCGTGATGGATGAAGTGTTTGTCGCCGAAGAGCAGCTAATGCCTAACGTGCAAGGCCTTAAAGGTCCCTTTGGCTGTCTAAACTCTGCCCGCTATGGTATTAGCTGGGGTGCTTTAGGAGCTGCCGAAAGTTGCTGGCACGCAGCACGACAATATACCCTTGATCGAGTGCAGTTCAACCGCCCCCTAGCCGCCAACCAACTTATTCAATTTAAGCTGGCCAACATGCAGACTGATATTAGCCTCGGGTTGCAGGGTTCTCTTCGAGCTGGACGTTTAAAAGAGCAAGGTAATCTGGCCCCAGAGCTAATATCACTGCTGAAACGTAACAACTGTAGCAAAGCGCTGGAAATAGCCAGAATGGCACGGGACATGCACGGCGGAAATGGTATTTCTGATGAATATCCTGTTATGCGCCATATGTTGAACCTTGAAGTTGTTAATACCTACGAGGGTACCGCAGATGTACACGCCCTGATCTTAGGTAGAGCACAAACAGGCATCCAAGCCTTTAGCTAGATTGACTCATAGATAGAGGAAACTATGGCGGGTCCACTCTCAGGTTATCGCGTACTGGATATGAGCCGGGTATTAGCCGGTCCCTGGGCCGGACAATTATTGGCTGACTTAGGCGCGGAAGTGATCAAAATAGAGCGGCCTAAGGTGGGCGATGACACACGCCATTGGGGTCCTCCATACCTAAAAGATACCGCTGGCCACGACACAGCAGACGCCGCCTACTTTTTCTCAGCTAATCGCGGCAAACGATCCCTTACCGTCGATATCACGCAGCCAGAAGGCCAGGCTATTATTCGTGAACTAGCGGCTAAGGTTGATGTGCTGATTGAAAATTATAAAGTCGGAGGTCTGGCTAAATATGGGCTTGATTACTCTTCTTTAAAAAAGATTAATCCTAAACTTGTCTATTGCTCGATCACCGGCTTTGGACAAACTGGGCCCTACGCTCATCGTCCTGGCTATGATTTCCTCATCCAAGGAATGGGGGGTTTAATGAGCGTCACCGGAGAGCCCGATGGCGAACATGGGGGTGGCCCTACTAAAGTTGGCGTCGCGGTAACAGACATATTTACCGGACTCTATGCTGCCAATGCTATTCAAGGCGCACTGTTGGAGCGCCATAGTTCTGGGCAGGGACAATCTATTGATCTTGCCTTGCTTGATGTTCAGGCCGCCGTCATGGCAAACCAAGCCAGTAATTATTTGATTGGCGGACAAATTCCAGGTCGCTTAGGCAACGCACACCCCAATATAGTCCCCTATCAAGCCTTTGCCACCCTAGACAGTCATATTATTGTCGCGGTAGGTAACGACCAGCAATTCCAGCGCTTCTGTTATGTGATCGGTCAAGCCGAGTGGGTGGATGATCCGCGCTATAGCAGTAACACTGCGCGCGTCAATAACCGAGAAGCGCTCTGTGGTCATATTACACAGCACCTTAAACAACACACCAGCCAGTATTGGCTGTCTAACCTAGAAGCCAATGCAGTTCCCTGTGGCCCAATCAACACAATCGATCAGGTATTTGACGACCCACAGCTAAAATCGCGCAACATGGTTTTGACGATGCAAGACCATCGGGCCGGTGATATACAGCTGGTAGCAAATCCAATTAACTACAGTCGCTCGCAGATAGAGTACGACTTGGCACCTCCACAACTGGGTAATCAGACCATTGAAATTCTTCAAGAGTATTTGGAATACTCGGAAATTACCCTCACATCACTCAAATTAAAAGAGATAATCTAGATCGCTTCAAAGCCCTCAACATCACTGAATCTTCAGATGTCCGCAATACGTAGTATAAAACCCGTCGTGGACCCTCGCTGGTGGTAAAAGAAGAGTCACATGAGGGATCTTTAGCCGCAAGATTCAGTAGGCGTAGCGTGCATTTTGACCCTTGGTGGTTGTTACAGATGACTATTAGATGAAATGTGCCGTCTAAACCCGAAATAGGCGACTTTAACTGCTCCGGGGTTCACTGATGCTATTTGCCTAAATAAATATTTTAAAAACTTAAATTGAATCATTTTATCTCTATTTATAGTTTTCTAATCTAGGCTTAAACCTTTATATATAGAGGCTTTAACCGCCTATAAAGGAGGTTTATATTTGCCTTTACATTACAAGCTGCAGCCCAATATTTTTAGGTCTCTTTATAATAAGAGTCCATTTATGGATTTAGAGGCTAATTTATGCTGCATTTTAATGTAAAAAACATGCGCACCAAAGGTTTTTGGTATACGATTGACCCAGACTTGGCTAATAAGTTCCGCATCATATGGAAACTTATTGCAGTTTTGATGAAATTTCACAAAATATCAAGTCAGCAAATAGCCGCTGCAGGCAAATGTATTTTAGGAAATTGTTTGATTGAATAAGTTAATTCGAATCAGTAATGTCCTTTATACCTGCAGAGGTAAAACAAATACAAGGGAGATATATAATGAAACTTACACCATTAACTAAAGCAATCCGTGCTTCAATCGGGGCCTCGTTGCTGTTAACAGCTGCAATGCCACTAATGGCACAGGATACAAATGAAGAGATTGAAATTGAAGAGATTGCGGTAACCGGATCACGTATTAAACGTACTGCGGCTCCTGAATCACAAACTGTTATCAGTATTACGGCTCAAGACATGAAACTGTCAGGTGACGTTTCTGTTGCTGACGCCCTTCGCTCGTCTACCCTTAACTCACTCGGTTCTTTCCGTGAGTCATCAGGTAGCTCAGCTCAATCTAACGCTACCTTTAACCTCGAGGAGCTGGCGCGTCACGAACAGCTGTTCTAATTAACGGTCGACGTACAGTTGGTTCACCTTCACTAGGCGGTGGTGGTTCTGTAAACCTTAACCTTATTCCTATGTCTTTTGTTGAGAGAATCGATATTCTAGCTGACGGTGCTTCTGCGATTTATGGTTCTGATGCTGTAACAGGTGTTGTGAACATTATCCTTAAGAGAGGCTACGACGGCGCGGAATTCAGCGCTCGTTATGGTGATCGCTCGAAAGATGATGGAACTGAACATGGTTTTTCTTTCTTGACCGGCGCTCAAGGTGACAAGGGTTCTGTAACCTTTGGTATCGAAATGGATACTCGTGATCCTGTATTCGATAAAGACCGTGACTTCACAAAGGCTCGTTATAGCGACTTAAATGGCGATGGATTTATTACAGGCTATCAAGAAACCGAAGGTGTTTCATTTTATGGCTATACAATAGTCAACCCTAACTACGATACCTCTATTCCGTTCAGCAACACTAATCGTGATACTTGGTATGCTAACCCAGGTAATAACTGTGTTGATGATGGTTCTTTTGTTGGTGAGTTGAAAGCTGACGCGGTCTTTGGACCAGACGCTGGTTTCTACTGTGGCTATGCCTACGCTAACGTTTCTGCTAACCGAGCGTCAATGGATCGTATCAACGCCTATGTCGCAGCTGACTATCAAGTGAGTGACGACATTGAGATCTACGTTGATGCTGTAATGTCTAACAACGAATCGTTTGGACGTTATGCTCCACCAGCAGCACCTGGAACAGCTCTTGCTTCTGACCCAAAAAACCCGTTTGGCACGCCAATGAATGGTTATTTCCGTTGGGTTGATATCGGTACTCGGGACAACGTTGTTAACGACTCATTGGTCGACGTCAACATTGGTATGACTGCAAATATTAGTGATTCCCTTTCATTTGACGCTAACTATACTTATTCTGACTATCGTTCAGCTTCGATTGGCATGTACTACCTAAGCTATGGTGGTTTTGCTGAGAACATTGCTGAAGGTATTACAGACTACGACCAGTATGTTGCTAACCTTAAGTCAACTACCCTTAACGATGATCGTCAAAATTTGCAGAAGATCTCCGCAGGCGTACAGTGGGATATGTTCCAGATGGCCGGCGGCCTAGCTACCTCTTATATTGGTGTAGAAGCGTTCGATATTAGCTACGCAGCATTGGTTGACGCGCAATCTGAAGCAGGTCTAGTCGGCGGTTCAGCGGGCAACTCTGCTGTAGGTTCTCGTAAAGTTAAAGCCATAACGGCGGAAGCGGTGCTCCCTGTTACTGATTACTTAGAAGTCGACTTAGCGATTCGCTACGATGACTATTCTGACTTTGGTAGCGAAGTATCACCTCGTCTTGGCGCAAGCTTCACTATGATCGACAACTTAGTACTTAAAGCGTCTTACGGTCAAGGCTTCCGTGCCCCAGACCTCTCTGACCTTTACGGTGCTACGTCGTTCTCTGCTGAAAGCGCAACTGACTACTATGGTTGTTCATTAGTGGGTACAGCTGAAGCAGACTGCACCGCTCGTCAGTTTGACACCTTCATTGGCTCAAACCCAGAACTAGGTGCAGAAACATCTGAAACCTTCTCGTTCGGCGCTAGGTATACCTATAACGATAACTGGGTGGCCAAGATACAGTTTGTTACTCTTGAACTGCAGAACGCAGTTGAGTATGTATCTGCACAGGACATGCTGAATGTTGATGCCAACACTGGCGGTAACAACCCAAAGGTCGTTCGTGGCGCCAACGGTAATGTTATTTCTATTGCAGCTGGCTATCAGAACGCAGTGAGCGACGTAAGTCGCGAATCAGTTGACTTGGGTATAGACGGAACCATCGATACTGACGAATACGGAAGCTTCCGTATTCGCAGCGAAGCCACTAAGTACCTCAAGTATGAGACAGAGGCTGAGTTTGGTACTGGTATCCTAGGTGATGCAGTTGACACCTTAGGTTTCCCAGAGTGGAGATCTAATGCAACCGTTTCTTGGACTATGGGTAACTGGTCTGCAGCATTTGGTGCTGACTACATCGGTGAGTCTGAAAGTGGAAGTGGTGAGGTTAAGTGGGATTCGTACAAGACGTATAACTTGAATGCTTCCTACGACCTGAACGACTGGGGATCTGTTACTGTTGGTGCTAACAACTTGACCAATGAAGATCCACTGCTTGACGCATTTGGCTCACAAGCAGATCAGTACCAATACTCTATAATCGGCCGAGTTATCTACATGCAGTATACGGTTGAGCTGTAAAGTAAGCGTTAGTTAAGTAAGATAAAGAGCCCGCTTATGCGGGCTCTTTTTTTGAGGAAAGAAAATGGAAGCATGGGGAAATTTCTGGCAAAAAGGACACAGTACTACCTTTGGTGAATACTATGCCGATGGCTACACAAAAGGCTATATAGCCGACTGGTGGTCTGACATTATTGGTCTTCGACAAGAAGAAAGCCTAAATATTCTCGAAGTTGGCTGTGGTAATGCTTCGCTTGTGCCCTGCTTGCTAGATTTAAATATTAAAGGTACCTATACCGGAGTTGACGCTGCAAAAATACAGCTGTCCGAGGCGGTACAAAAACGTGGCAACGACCGTTTGGCCCTGTCATTGCATAGTGAAACTGGCATCGAAACATTCCGGTCTACCGATCAGTTTGATTTAATTGCCTCGGTCTATGGTCTTGAATACTCGCCACTAGAGCAATCTCTACCTCTACTTAGAAAGCTACTCTCGCCACAGGGTCAGTTGACATTATTAATGCATCATGCTGAATCAGTTATTACCGAGATGTCCATAAAAGCTCTAACAGAATTTGATTTCGAACAGATGGAAAAGGTCGTCGCTGACATCAACAATATTAATGATGAGCTCAACCAACACAAGGGCGATCTAACCGCCCTGACCCACTCGGCAAAAGCGGAAGCGTCAAGAGCGGCCGTCAATGAATTTATTTCATCGGTTATGAACAAGTCAGCAACGGCGCGAAATCCAATACTGGTAGATTTTTCGCAAAGTACATTAGCCTTCTTTAAAAAAATTCGCCAACCAGAACAATCAAGGCGCGACTTTATTGACAGTATCTTGCCTGATTTTCGTGCATCCAAAGAGCGTTTTGAACAAATGGTAAATGTGGCTCGCAATTATGAACAAATTACAATTTTCGAAACCCAGCTAGCTGATGCTGGGTTTACTGATATTAAGATTAGTCCAATAAACAATGAAGGAGTGCCTGTCGCATGGAATATACACGCAAAATAATAACCCTGCTGGTTGGACTAATTGTCTCTGTGTCGGCTCAGTCTAATGACGTTAATGATTGTCTGGACATCGTCGACAACCAAGTAAGACTGGCGTGTTACGACCAAAGACTTGGTTATACTGGACCATCAGTTTCGACAATTATAAATAAGGGGGTAACGAATACACCAGTAAACGGAGTATTAAGTCGCACACCAGAAAAGCCTACGGCACAGGTTGGAACAGTTGCCGCGGCACAAAGTGCTTATGATCTAGTGATTGCTAACTCTTTATCTATGCGAGTCACCAAGGTTCATACCACGAAAAGTAACAAGGTCTATTACTACACTGATACCGGAAGGATTTTCCGTAAAACTAGTGAGCGACCCCTAACCTTTAACGTAAACGACCAGGTCAATATAGAGGGTGGATTCCTAGGGGCCCAGTTTCTAAGGAATCAAGATGGGAAAAAGATCAAAATACGTGAAGTGGAATAGAGGTATAATTAGGCTAATATATTAAACATAGATTCCCTGAGGGGAAATAGATTCGGAGAGTTATTATGAAAAATCGTTTATCTGCTTTTATGCTTTTGCCTAGCATTTTATTAGGGCTCATATTTGTCGCCTCGCCAGCTATAGCAAAACTGCCAGGTGCTGGAGATACTATCCTAGAATTGAAAAGATCTGAATTTGGTAACCTAACCGTATCTCCCTCCGGTAAATACATCAGTGCTATTTTGCGGCGCGATGACCGGAATACTTTGGTAATCATGGATCGTGCCACAGGCAAACCAATTCCTGGCAAAAGTGTGAAATATGACAAACGCGATAGGATGGAAGTGGTTGGGGGCGATTGGTTAAGCGATGAAATCTTTTACTATTCAGTTTACGTCGACGACGGAGAATATCGTCCTGGATACAACGGAGATATATTTTTGCTTCACATGGACAAGGATGTGAACGAAAGAGTTTGGCACTGGAAAGGAGCCTACGAAAAACGTATGCGCAAAGGTGGCAGTCTCATTCGAGGTAATTTAAGCGTGATTTCGTCGCTCCCCTTAGAGGATGATAATGTTTTAGTTTCAGTGTATCCGTGGAAGCGGGAAGATGGCGGAGTAAGGCCGGTCATTTACAAAATGAATCTGGTTAATGGTAATTTTGACAAAGTGAGAAATGGCCCAGCTCGCGGTGCCAATATCATGTCCAACAAGGATGGTACGTCATTGGTGGGTGTTGCTCCGACTCCTGGTATAGGCCAAATCTTTTACTACGCCAATGCTGACGATGAAAATTGGAGTGACATCACTATAGATTTCCCTGGTAGCTTTTCACCCGAAAAACTATCTAATGACGGAACGGTGATCTACGGGCTAACTCAGCTAGAAGAAGGCATTAATGCTTCTCAGTCCCTCGTACGGGTAACTTTATCCTCAGGAAAGTACGAAGTGGTTCACGATTTTGGCTTTGTTTCTCAGATATCGGTCAGCTACACACACGCTGACGGCCATCCCGAATATGCCACCTGGGTTGATGACGAACCTCAGATAAAAGTATTTGAAGCGACTCGACCAGCCCAAGTAGTAGCGGGCTTTGCTAAGGGCTTCCCAGGTTACACGGTGACACGAACAGGGTCCGATGAGGCGGGAGAAAATATCACGCTTTCTGTAAATTCACCCGGAATTAGAGGCTTGTATTATATTTGGGAAAAATCAACCGGCAGCGCACGCTATCTATTTAGTGCTCAAGAAGCGATTGATAAACTAGAACTGAACTCCTTTGAATCGATTAAATATACCGCCAGCGATGGCGTACAACTTCAAGGCTGGCTACTAATGCCACGCAGCGGCAAGCCTAAAGGTTTGATTAATCACATCCATGGAGGGCCGCACGGACCATACAATCGCTTTAGTTTTAGCACTGAAATGCAGATCCTAGCTGAGATGGGCTATGCAATATTTGCTCCCAACTTTCGAGGCTCGGGTGGTTATGGTCAAAACTTTGAGCGCGCAGGATACCGAAAATGGGGTACCCGTATGCTTGATGATATGCGAGAAGGTGCTGAGTTTGTACAAGAAAAATACGATGTGGGTAATAAGGTCTATACCATGGGCGGCAGCTATGGTGGTTATTCGAGTGCTCAAAACGTAGTGCGCCATAATGATTACTATGACTGCAGCGTTATCATCGCTGGATTCTTTGAGTTTGACGAGCTAAGGGCGACTTGGGATGGTAGAGGGGGCTTTAACACCCAAGACTTCACTAACACAGCAATGGGCACAGAAGAAGCTGCTTTAAGAGCTATGTCTCCTATACACAACCTAGATAAGGTAAAAGTACCCCTACTTATCATTCATGGTAAGGCAGACAAACGCACACCCCTTGCAGGCGCGAAGAAATACGTGGATGAACTCAAAAAAACTGATATCGACTTCAAGCATTATTTCTATGCTAAAGAGGGGCATGGGCTCTACTTTGATGATAATAACTTAGATCAATATAAAAAGATTAGTAAGTTCCTAAGCCGATGTGATGCGATGGACGACCAAAAAATCTAAACATAAACCCAAAAGTATCCGATTGAAGTTAATCAAAAAAGCCTCCAATTTGGAGGCTTTTTTATATGTCTAACTGTCCCACTAACTATAAACTCGCAGCAGTAACTTAGTGGTTGGCAATCCAAGACCCAACCGACTCCTCCAGAATCTCCAGAGGCATAGCCCCGTTAAGTAGAATCATCTCATGAAATTCTCTGATATCAAATTTCTCACCCAGTTGCTCTTCGGCGACGGCGCGCAATTTCAAAATATACAATTGACCGACCTTATAGGCGGTCGCCTGGCCTGGCCAAACAACATAACGCTCAATTTCACGGGTGACTTCAGCATCGGTCATACCGGTTTTGGATAGCATGTATTCAATAGCCCGCTCACGACTCCAGCGCTTGGAATGCATACCTGTGTCCACCACTAGGCGGACAGCGCGAAACATCTCAGCTTGAAGTCGGCCCAAATTTCCCAAGGGATAGTCGTCGTACATACCCATATCCTCTGCGGCAATACGCTCAGAATACAGGGCCCATCCTTCTGAGTAGGCGCTAAAGGGGCTAACTTTTCGCAAGAATGGAACATTCTCAATAAGCTGCGACGCCGACAGTTGAAAGTGGTGACCAGGAGACCCTTCGTGGTACATCAAGGTTGGAAGTGTCCAGCGAGGATTGTCTTTAGTGTCTTTTTGATTGATGTAAAAACGTCCCGGTGCAGACCCATCAAAAGCAGGTGGTCGATAATAACCGCCGGGAGCCGAATCCTGCGCGTATTCTGGGACTCTCAAAATTTCAAGCGGCTGTGGTGGGATAGTAATGAAGTAATCAGTTATCTGACTCATCACTTGGTCATTGATCTGATTAAGATATACTATCTGCTGAGTTCTTCCCTCGTCTGTGTTAGGGAAGTTGTGTTCTGGTAGCTCCATCAGTTGACGAATTCTGGAAACGATAGTTCCATCGACAAAACCTTCAGCCTCCATAATAGCCTGCATCTCAATCTCGATTCGCGCAACCTCGGACAGGCCGATTTTATGAATCTCATTTGCCGACAGTGTGGTTGAGTTATTAGAGCGTAAAGCAGCACTATAGAGAGCCTCTCCGTCGCGTAGACGCCAAATTCCAGCATCATGGTTACTGATGGACAGAAGCTGTTCAAAAACACTAATCATCTCAGCGTATTGAGGTAATATTTGAGAGTCAACAACTCTAAACGCCTGCTCGGAGAGTTCAGCTTTTCGCGCATCGGTAAGCCTGTCAATCTTGCTTAGCCTTGCTGGCAGAGTTGCGATCAACGGATTTTTTGCAGTCTCGGGTTCTGCAAATAAGCGCATGCCGATCAAGGCTTTTTTAATAATAAAATCAGGTGGCACTACTCCGTTGTCACGATCGTCCAATACTCGAATTTTGACCTCCGCAATAACTCTAGCGAACTCCCTAAGCCGTGAGATATAGCGCTCAAAGCTTTTTTCGTCCTTAATAATATGCGTGTCTGTCAAGAACTGGGGGGTATTTACCATCACACCTGAGATTTGATTGACACGATAATCGCCATATTCAAACTCACTCTGGCGGATAATATCATCGAAGAACCAGGCAACAATTTTCCAGCTCAACAACTCTTGCCCCTCTAAACCTTGGGGACCATAGCTGTCGAGGCCGCTGCGAATAGTCCGCAGGAATTCAAGATCTTCAACTTCAGACTGTTTGTCGTAGTTATCCAATTTACCACTGTGGAAATCCAGAGGCGTGTTATCTATTAGGCCTAGAGAAGTTAGCAATTCAGGTGATCTAAACAGGATCTGAATGGAAACCTTATTGACGTAATTATTAACGCCGACAGGCGCAGCCCAAAACCATAGATATAAGCCCAGACCGGCAACTACAACAAATGATAGGAAATATTTAAGGATCTTTTTGAACAAATTCATGGTCTGAGCACCCCTTAGGTGTTTTTGAATATTAGTTATGTCTATTAGACGTCTTGCCGGCAATCATCAGATTCAATCACATCGCAAGACCGATCTAGCACCCCAAATTAACAAACATCAGTCATATTAGGTTAGCCTATAATCGGTGGTCGATAAAAATTTTCTAAAAGACCCTAGACTTTATTAATGTAAACAAACAATCTACATCGCCGTCGCAAAGCTCTAATTCTACCGTAGTAATAAGTAGAGAATACTGGGCTTCAGAAAATGCAACAACGCAGGGAGCAAAGTCCTTAAAGATCTGGAGTCCAGGGTTTAGCTCATTAAGATGCAGGTTTTCAAAGGGAATGCCCAAAGCCTGCTTAGAATTAGAAAAAGTTGTTTTCTCCTTGAGCACGCCATGAGTGATATCACAGAGCGCACAATGAGTTTGGCCGGTTAATTTACCAAAAAAATACTGAAGCTCACCAATAACGGAGCCATTAGCATTGTATATACCGACCAATTTATCAACCACACTTAACATCGTCCCGGCGTTTAGCTAGTCTCTAAGTCTAAAGGATTTTTCTAGTCCACTAGAACTATATTAGGTATAGGGAAACCATTGAAATCACAGGCACAGGCAGTGCAGTAGGCGCCCAGGTTGGTAATAAACACCAAGTCCTCTACCTCCATGTTTGAGGGAAGACTATGTTCGCCAAAGACATCAATGGAGTCACAAGTAGGACCTGCCATGGTCCATAAACTAGGTTCACCGGCACGCTGACTGACTATATTGGAGGGAAAGCCTCCCGCTAATTCCATTAATCCACCGTAGGTACCAGTATCGAGATATAACCAACGCTTATCATCTCGTGTCGCCATACCAACAACCTGAGTCACTAAGCAACCTGCCGAGCCCACTAAAAACCGGCCTGGCTCTGCCATTACCTGAATCGAACTCGGAATAGCCTCAAGCTCTTTATTGATGACCGTGCCAATCTCTGTAATACCGGGTTCGATGCCAGTAAACTGGACAGGATAGCCTCCCCCAAGATTCAAAAGCTCTGGCGTCCAGCCGTTATCTTCAAGTTGAGCGAAGATGTTTTTTGCACTGCGAATCCCTTCGACCCAATTATTGATATTGGTGCACTGTGAGCCAACGTGGAACGTCACTCCGGTAATCTGCATGCCAGTATTTTTTGCTGCTTCAATCGTTGCAAGGATGCCGGATGAACTCGCGCCAAACTTACCAGCCAGTGGCCAGACTGACCCCTCATTGCTCACCTCGGTGCGCAAATATAATTTAGCATCAGGTTTAATAGTCGCTATCTTTAAAACTTCTTCTGGAGTATCCACAACAAACCACTGAATTCCTGCCGCTGCCGCCTGCCTGATAGAGGCAGGCGATTTTATTGGATTAGAGTAAAAAACAGTTTCTAGATTTACACCCAGATCAAGCATAGATTGCAATTCGGCTGATGAGGCAATTTCAAAGCAACAGCCCTCTTCTTTAAATATGCGTAGAATTTCAGCATCAGGATTAGCTTTAACTGCAAAATGCGGGCGCACGCGAGGCATGGCCGCAATAAAGCTTCGGGCGTTGGATCGCAGACGTTGCTCAGACACTGCTAAGACCGGGCCGTCGTAGTTTTCAGTGCAGGGCATGCTAAAGGCTACCTGCTCTCGAGTATCCTTCTCAAACATCGTCCTTTGATTAGTTTCCAATACAGTGTCCATTTCTTTAATCGCCGAATCCATCTTATATTTCCTTTTGCAGAAGCCTTTAATTATCAGTATTTTACGGTTATAAACTGTCGATTTGTATTGCTAAAGCTGTAAATTTGCTTACTATTACTTATCATTTTGTAATATATAGGATCATATTGCCATGAAAAACCAACAAGTTCTGATTAATCTATTACAGGAAAATGGTCGCCGTTCAATTTCTGATTTAGCCAAGCAATTAAACTTGAGTCGTGCAACTGTGCAGCAAGCCATGGAACGTCTTGAGCGGTCAGGCGTAATTCAAGGCTACACGGTAAAAATCAACCCTCATTACGATCAGCAAAGAGTTAGCGCTTATGTAATGATTTCGGCAGTGTCACAAAAGACACCCGATATTGTTCGGCAAGTTCAAAAATATCCCCAGGTGGATATGTTGTGTACTATTAGCGGTCAGTATGATCTTATGGCCATGGTGACGGAGTCTACGACCGAAGCATTAGACTGGGCAATTGATTCAATTGCTGCACTAGACGGTGTTGAGAAAACCCTAAGCCATATTGTATTATCGAGAAAAAAGGATCGGGCGAGCTGATACTAGCTGCGACTCTAAATAAATCACCATCAATGAAGAACCACCAATGACTGAATCGAACCGAATAATCAAGAAGCCGAGTCTTGTTGACGCGCTTATTCCCGTTATTGTACTTATTACTATGCTCGCAGGTACGGTTTATGTATTCGGTTTAGACTCATTCGGCCCCAATCAGGTCGCTTTGATTTTGGCAGCAGCAGTGGCAGCCGTGATCGGCATCAAAAACGGGTTGACTTGGAACGAAATCGAAAAAGGAATGATTGAGACAATCAGTATGTCTCTGCAAGCCTTGTTAATTTTATTAATGGTTGGATCTCTGATAGGTAGCTGGATTTTATCGGGTACAGTTCCCACCATGATTTATTACGGCGTCGCGCTAATGTCACCAGACTATTTCTACCTGACAGCCTGCCTAGTATGTGCGCTTCTGGGCTTTAGTATCGGCAGTTCATGGACAGTCGCTGGGACCCTAGGAGTGGGCTTGATGGGTATTGCTGCTGCCTTGGATCTATCTCCAGCGATTAGCGCCGGTGCCATCATCTCTGGCGCCTACTTCGGCGACAAGTTATCACCCCTCTCTGAGACCACAAACCTCGCTGCTGCAGTCACAAGTAATGATCTATTTGATCACATACAACATATGTTGTGGACAACCATTCCCTCGATTTTAATTACTTTGTCTGTGTTCTTTTTCATGGGCATAGGAAGCGGCTCTAATGTCGTTATCGATGACATCATTGCCCTACAAAACGCCATGGACCAAGCATTCACCATTCACCCCATTATGCTAGCACCGCTGGTTTTACTTTTGGTGATGGCGGTTAAAAAACTACCGGCCCTGTCCACTTTAATCTGCGGAACAGTTGCTGGCTGTGCTTTTGCTGCTATCTTTCAGTGGGACGCAGTGATTGCACTCGCCGATGATGCCAATCTGTCCGCTGCTGCCGCTGGTTTTAAAGGCGTGTTTAGCGCTATGTTCCTAGGTTATAGCTCAGCCACCGGCAATGAATCTCTAGATGCGCTTCTTTCCAAAGGAGGTATGAGCAGTATGCTTACCACTATTGGCTTAGTGATTAATGCAATGGCCTTTGGCGGCGCAATGGCGCGCACTGGACTATTGGCAAGACTCGTCGAGGCAGCCTTAAGTAGAGTTAGATCCGCTGGCGGTTTAATTGCTGCAACAGTGGGAACATGCATCGGCACAAATATATTGGCTGCAGACCAATATCTTTCGATTGTGATTCCGGGGCAAATGTTTGTCGAGCCCTATAAAGACCGTAATTTAAAGTCTATTAATCTATCTCGGACACTGGAGGATTCTGGCACCTTGACCTCAGCCTTAGTGCCGTGGAATACCTGCGGCGCATACATGTCCGCCACCTTAGGTGTTAGCACTTTTTACTATGCACCCTTCGCCTTCTTTAATATTCTTTGTCCTATTATTGCCATCATTTATGGTTACTTGCTGATTGCAGTACCTAGCATTGATGAACCAGTAAATAGCCGCGCGGACTGATACTCAGAACTTAATCTATGCGACCAATAAAGATTCTAGCCATATCAGCCTTTTTATTGATTGTATCGGTTGGGTCTCTTGGCGTTGAAGAGCAGTTTAGCGGAGAGCGAGCCCTGCAAAATATTGCTACTCAGCTGGCCTATGGTCCTCGCGAGCCGGCCAATGTGGCAGCCAAACAAAACACTCTGCGGTATATCCAACAAACTCTAGAGACCCACTCAAACCAGGTCACTAGTCAAACGTTCGAAGCCCACGGCTTGAAAGGCACTAATATTTGGGCCAGTTTTGTCAATCACAAAACCAGAGGGAACGCCGGTCGTATCATGCTAGGTGCTCACTGGGATACCCGTCCTAGATCAGACCAAGAAACTAACCCCATCAAACAAAAAATTCCCACACCGGGTGCCAATGATGGTGCATCAGGTGTCGCGGTGCTGTTGGAGCTAGCACGTATATTTGCTGCCAACCCACCCCCTGTGACCGTAGACTTGGTTTTTTTTGATCTCGAAGATATGGGAAATATCAACAACCTTCCATTCTCAATTGGCTCCAGAGAATTTGTCTCACGCAATCCCTTTTATCGTCCTAGTGCAGGCGTCATTCTTGATATGGTATGCGATAAGAATTTGTCCATTCCAAAGGAGCTGTACTCTAAGACCCAGGCGCCAAAACTATTGAACCGAATTTGGGCAATCGCTAAAGCACAAAATGCCACCGCTTTTAGGGATAAAGATGGCACCTACATTCAGGATGACCATGTACCCTTCCTAGAGGCAGGCATTCCGACTGTTGATTTGATTCACTACCCATTCCCTAGTTACTGGCACACATCAGAAGACACTCTCGACAAATGCAGCAGCCAAAGCCTGCAACAAGTTGGAAATGTGATATCGTCACTGGTGTATGCTGTGTCGTAATCAAGGAAAAATAACCATTAACAACAGGAGTTTCAATAGTATGAGTATTCAAGCCGCAGGTCGGATAACGACCATTCTCGTCAGTTTTTTTGTAGTGGCTATAACCAGCCTAGCCTATGCCAAGGATAATTTGGCCGATTCTATCCAAGCTGACTATAAAAATCGCCTAGGCGATATGTTTGAAGAATTTCATGCTAACCCAGAGCTCAGCCTAGCCGAATTTAAAACCGCTAAGAAGATCGCCAAAGAATTGCGAGCCAGCGGATTTAATGTCACCGAAAATGTAGGTGGCACGGGTGTTGTTGCCCTCTTAAAGAACGGTGAAGGACCACTGGTAATGATGCGTGCCGATATGGACGGTCTTCCCGTTGAAGAAAAATCGGGTCTTTCTTACGCCTCTAAAGCGACTCAACTGGACCCTGTAACGCAGAAAATTTTTCCAGTCATGCATGCCTGTGGTCATGATGTTCATATCACTAGCCTGATCGGCACAGCTAAACAGATGATCGATAGGAAAGACCAGTGGTCTGGCACCCTCATGCTGATCGGCCAGCCTGCGGAAGAGCGTGTTTTGGGCGCTAAAGCAATGATGGCAGATAATCTTTGGCAACGCTTTGGTAAGCCTGATTATGCCTTGGCCTTTCATGTATTTTCTAATTTCCCAGCAGGCGTTATTAACGTCGTAGAAGGCTCTCCCTTTGCTGGGGCCGACACCGTCGATATTTATATACATGGTGTTGGAGCTCATGGCGCCTACCCTCATGCGGGAAAGGATCCAATCGTTCTAGGTAGTCAAATCGTTATGGCACTGCAGACACTTGTTTCTCGAGAGTTATCGCCCAGACAGCCAGGAGTGGTCACTGTGGGCGCCTTTCATAGCGGCACCAAGCATAATATTATCTCCGATCTAGCTCACCTGCAGCTGACGGTGCGAAATACTAACATTGAAACCCGAGATACGCTGTTAGGGGGTATTAAACGCATTGCAGAGAATCTAGGTCGTGCCGCAGGACTGCCAGAGGACAGGTTGCCAGAGGTTGTCTATTCAGAAGAGTCTGTGCCACCGACCATCAATAACGATGCAATGGTTCGCCGTCTTAAAAACGTTTGGCAAACAGCGATGGGGGAAGACCGAGTGACCTCTCATCAACCAGAGGGAATGGGCGCTGAAGACTTTCCTTTCTTTACCACAGACCCTGAGATAAAAAGCGTCTACTTTAGGGTCGGCGGTACCGACAAGGACTATATTGCGGCAGCGATAGACGGGAGCGGTCCGGCTGTGCCATCGCAGCATAGCCCGCTATTTAAGATCGAACCACAACCGGCAGTCACTGCAGGAATAGAAGCCACGGTGTTGGCACTATTGGATTTGATGGCGCCAGTTAAGTAGCTGTTGGAGTACTAAATACTTTGCTGTGATCCTCACTGTTTATATCTTTTTTCCCGTATTTAGCTTTTACCTCAACAATAAAGGCCTGCCACCTTTTATTCGGTGGCCAGGTCTCAAGAAGATCTTTTTTCGCGATTTTTTCTGACTCATTTAACTGGATCACCCGATACAAATAGGTGAAAACAGCGCCTCGCCAGTTCAACTTACAATGGGTCAGAGTTACTCCGCCGTTGCGTTCACTTTGTTGCATAGCAATAACGTAATCAGCATAGTTTTCCACCGTTGGATTTTGCCATTCCACCGCAATATTGTAATATTGCAAATCCAAAGTTTTCATCAGTTTAGCCTCATCAGATCTATCACCCGGAATGAGATCTACTACATTTTGAACACCGTTCAATTTAAGCGCCTCAAAATGCTCTCTACTAGGCAATCCTGCGCTCACCATTGTTGGCGTATTGATCTGATAATTTTTTAAATCACTCAACACAGAATCTCCATTATTTTTAAACGCGCTTGCATTCATGCTTATCAGAGCAAAAAATAAACTTATTAATAATTTCATAGGTAACCTAAATTCCTAGTAATCTAGTTTGATTGTGGGTTGCTGGCGAGCCACAAATAGCGTCGAGACAAGCACTGTGAACAAACACCACAATGGCACTATGCCTGATTATTAAATACTGTACAAAAATGCTAAAAAAAAATTGGGTATCGCATTGCTCGCGACTATAAAAAAGTAGATGACAAGCGAGTAAACCCTATACCTGGTGCAGAAAAAACAGTTAAGAATGTATGCAAACTAGAGGACCGACTTGAGTGCGTTAATACAAAAGTCGATATTCTTTTGGTTACTGGCGTGCCCCATCAATCCAATACGCCACACTTTGCCTGCCAGTGACCCAAGCCCCGCACCAATCTCTAAGTCGTGCTCGTTTAGTAACCGAGCCCGGACCAAGGCGTCATCGACACCCTCAGGAATAGTGACCGCATTTAATTGCGGTAACCGATCCTGCTCGGGGACTATAAAACTAATGCCCAACTGTTCCAGACCGTCGCGCAGCGCTAAATGATTTTTGTAATGCCGCGCCCAGGAATTTTCCAAACCCTCCTCCTGGACAATCACTAGCGATTCGTGAAGACCATAAAGGCAGTTAACAGGCGCAGTATGGTGATAGGCTCGTTTGCCCTCACCGCCCCAGTATCCCATCACCAGATTAAGATCTAAAAACCAACTTTGTACTTTGCTACTGCGGTTTTGAATCTTATCGGCTGCCCGCTGATTAAAACTAACTGGCGACAAGCCGGGAGACGCTGACAAACATTTTTGTGATCCGGAATAAATGGCATCAATACCCCATTCATCTACTTTTAGGGGCGTCCCCGCCAGACTGGTCACTGCATCAACTATCGTTAAACAGCCGTGCTTATGAGCCAAACTAACTAGGGTCTTGGCGTCAGACTGAGCTCCAGTTGACGTTTCTGCATGAACAAAGGCAAGCAAACAGGCGTCGGGGTGCTCTAGTAAAACCGCCTCCACTTTGTTGGGGTCTACCGCCATTCCCCAATCATCCTGCACCATTACCGCAGTGCCTCCACAGCGCTCGACGTTTTCTTTCATCCTTCCACCAAAAACACCATTCTGACAAACAATAACTTTGTCCCCTGGCTCTACCAGATTAGCAAAACAACATTCCATTCCGGCGGAGCCCGGTGCAGATACTGCGAACGTGAGTTCATTTTGAGTTTGGAAAACATATTGTAATAACTGCTTAATCTCATCCATCATACCAATAAAGCTTGGATCTAAATGCCCTACGGTAGGACGAGCCATTGCCTGAAGAACACGATCGCTCACATCAGAGGGCCCAGGGCCCATCAACGTGCGACGCGGTGGATGGAATGAGGTAATAGTCATAGAGTCGTCCAAATATTTGACAGATCAATCGTTAGTTTAGTCAATGAATGTTCACGCCGAATCCGCCACCACACCGCTAGATTTCAAGGCGGCAATAGTACTTGGGTCCAACCCTAAACCTTCAAGAATTTCATCGGTGTGAGAGGCCACTGCTGGCCCAGGCCACTCTGTACCCCCTGGCGTGCCGGCAAGTTTAGGCATAATCGCAGGTATTTTAAGGGATTCACCATTAATTTCCACCTGCTCAAATAAGCCGCGATAATTAAAATGTTCGTCGGTCATCATTTCGACGGCACTATAAACTGGGCCGCAGGGAACACGATTAGCTTCTAGAATAGTCATAGCTTCTTGTAAAGACTGCGCTTTGCACCAACCACTAAGAATCTGATCCAGTTCATCTTCATGCACAACTCGGCCTGCATTGGTAGCGTATTTAGGATCCTCGGCTATGTCCGCTCTTCCTACCGCCTTCATTAGCCGCATAAATATAGAATCACCATTGCCCCCAATAACGATGAACTTGTCGTCACCGCATTTATAGGTGTTGGTTGGCACTATTCCGGTCACGGTTGTACCTGAGGGTTGTCTTACGACTCCGGCGCCATCATATTCGGGAATCACTGCCTCAAGAAGATTAAACATAGACTCATATAAAGCCACATCAACTACTTGCCCGCCACTTTCACCTGCTTCGTTCGCTCGATCCTTAGCCCGTAGTGCCATGAGTATTCCGATAACAGCATGTAACCCTGAAACAGTATCGCCAATACTTAAATTCGGACGCACCGGCGCCTCTCCCGGATAACCATTAACAAAACGAAACCCGCTAATCGCTTCACACGCCGAGGCGAACCCGGCTTTTTCAGAGTAGGGACCGGTCTGTCCATAGCCAGAGATCCGCGCGTAAATGAGGTCGGGGTTATCCGCTTGTAAACTCACCGGATCAAGACCCCAGGACTCAAGAACACCAGGGCGGAAATTCTCCACGACCACATCGGCGGTTTTCAATAATTGCTTGACGATATCGCGTCCGGCATCTGTCTTCAAATTCAAGGAAATGCATTTTTTGTTGCGGCCCAGACTGCGCCACCATAACGAAGTGCCGTCTTTAACCTCACGCCAATTGCGAATGGGGTCTCCACCTGGGGGCTCAATCTTAATAACCTCGGCGCCAAAATAACCCAGCATGCACCCAGCAAATGGACCCGCTAACAACTGCCCTAATTCAATAACTCTCAACCCTTCTAATGGTTTACCCATAAATCTCTAGCCTTTGGAAATGAGCGCGCTACCACTGGAGTAGGCAATGTGTGATAAATTCTAGTCGAATTCGCCGTTAAAGCTCTAAGTGAGAGACTTAAGCGTTGATATGATACTCAAGTCGATTATGATTGTAACATCACAAGTAAAAATGGACTTTAATATGTTATCAAAAGTACTCCGCATTATTCTTTTTTCATCTCTGGTTTTTTTACATTCAGTCCAGGCTGAAATTGTTGCCTTGGACTCTATTGAACATCTTGTCGGTGAAGTGAGTATCGCAGAGTTTCAGCAGCAACCTTATAAACAGTGGTTTGATAAAAACCATAGCGCCCATACTGTTGATCTTGAAATATTGGAAGACCTTCAATCCTTATTAACCGATGTTTCGATCACGGTCTTTATGGGTACCTGGTGTCACGACAGTCAGCGGGAAGTGCCTGCATTATTAAAAATACTCGATGCAATATCTTTTGATGAAAATAGGCTTCGCATTATTGCTTTATCTTTGGCTAAAGACACTCCAGGAAAAATTGAAACAAATTTTGACATTAAACGAACCCCGACCATTATTTTTAGTCGGAATCAAAAAGAGATTGGCCGGTTTGTTGAGTATCCTCAAAAATCACTAGAACAAGATATTCGGGCAATTTTAAAAGACCATGAGTATCGACATTCCTACGCAGATCAATAAACGGGAACATTGACTCCAGTTAATTGTCTTAACCTAGAGGGTCAACCAATGACCTATGCAATCGTTCTTATAAGAACGTAAATGAAGGGTTTTCCGAGCAACCTTACTTTCTATGTGGTTTAAGATCTTTACACCACAAAAAAATAAGCCACCTCAACCTTATTTCGTAGTATGTTTATAGAACGAGCCGTCAGTTGTTAGTATTCTAGTACAAACTCTGTGGAACTCAGTTATAACTGAAATAATAGATACTCAAGCGTTTTGGTTGGAGAAAAAAATGTACAACATTGGCAGAAGCAACTTATTGCTCCCCAGGCTGAGATTTACGATCTCTAGGGGATTTCTATTCTTAGCTTTAATGTTGTTTACCTTAATCGCCAGAGGTCAGGACGAGCAAGATCAGACTGATTCGATCGGCAACTATTTAACTGCAATCGACAACTTGGAAGCCGAACATAGCGCCTATTCAAGCCAATTATCCGACTTATATATGGGTCTTGGAAAATCCTATGCATCAAACAAAGAATATTCAGATGCCTTAGCCGCGTTTCAACGCGGCATGCAAATAGAGAGAGTTAATTTTGGCCTAAACAGTCTTTCTCAGACACCCTACCTAACATCTATAGCAGATACCGAGAGCAATCTTGGCAACCAAGAAAAATCACTCAAAGCCCTTAATCAGATATACCAAATAAGTGCGGAAAATTATGGTGCTACCGACAAGCGCATGGTTCCTGTTATAAATTCCTTGATCGACTGGCACATGAATATCTATCATCAGCAGCGACCAATGGTAGGCTATAGCAACCTAGTTATGTCTGAAAAGCTAGCTAACGAGATGCACTCTATTTTAGACGAAGCCACCTCACTAGATAACTCAAGGGGTCCTGCTTACTATCGCCGCATCGCAGATCTTCACTACGTAATTGCTGATCACATCACAAAATATGGTGAGCCCAGGAAGATAGGCTTTTCTGTATCTACTGGTTCAGACTCCAAGAGCAGGTCTGAAGCGAGGACCTCCTATCGACACTTTCATCTCGGCAAGGCAGCTTTAGAAAAAGTGGTCCAAACGACCATAGAGCAAGATAATGCTATTGCCTTAGATCAAGCAAACGCCATTGCCGATCTTGGCGACTGGTATTTACTATTTGGTCAAAAATTAACGGCTATTAAGACCTATCAGCTAGCTGAAGAGTTGTTAAATTCTGACGAAGATCCTGAGGGTGCTAGGCAATCTTTATTTGACTCCCCAAAAATCATAGACTTCGGCATAAAGAAGAAGACTGAGGAAAGTATGGATAGTGAGAATCAACCGGTGACTGTCCAAGTCTCTATGCTTATTTCCGAGGGCGGAGTGGCTTCAGGTTTCTACCTCACAAATGAATCAGAATCTTTATCTGATGATGAAATGAAGCAGTTAAAAAAACACTTCCAAAGTAAACGCTTTAGACCACGCATTGTTGAACGTCAGGTGCAAGAATCAACCCACACTGCGAACTATGAGAAACTAACTGTAGGAGTTGAGGATTGAAAAAGAGAGTTGATAGCAGCATTTGCAAATACGCTAAAGGGCGACCTTTGTTACAGAAATTTGTCCTCGCAGCTATGCTTAGTGCACTTGCCGCCTGTCAGCTGCCCTCGCCCCCTCAATCAGGCGGATCATCTGGATCACCTCCGTCATCTGGATCACCTCCGTCATCTGGATCACCTCCGTCATCTGGATTACCTGGAACACCTGAATCTGGAACACCTGAATCTTCAGGCAGTGAAGATTCCATCGGCGACCTCGATCAATCTCTGGATGATTCACTCGACGACTTTGATAGTACTGTCTCCGATCAAGGATCATCCGACGAGCCCGCTCAAATTGACATACTAAGTCCCAGTGGTGGTGGTAGTATTGAATCTGATAGCGACCAGCCCCTCTATGAAACGGCGGAGAGTATTGCAGAGAGTGATGCTGGAATCGATGACCGGGCAGCGGCTGGGCCCGAGTCAAAAGACGATGGTGATGGCGCCAGGGGACAACCTTCAGACAATAATAGCTCAGCTCCTAGTGAAGCAATCGAAGTTCAACCCATTCCAGACGATCTCGGCGATGGTCAAGGGGACGATATCGTTTTGCGCCAAATAAGAGATGCCGCCAGCCAAGAACCTGACCCCATACTTCGAGAAAGACTTTGGGATGAGTATCGACGCATCAAAAATGGAAACTAAGGAGCACTTGATGAAATTGATGACTGACTTAGTGACACGCAATTACTTTTGCGCCCAATTACGCGGGTTTTTAGTGGCCTCTATAGTAGCGACCCTATTAATAGTGATGAGTACACAAACCGCTTTCGCAGGAATAGACAAAATAACCTCATCAACTCCTTTATCTCTTAACACCCCGTCGCGCCCGATGGCTGAAAGCGCGCTGCTTGACGTTGGAATACCTACGTTCAATGATGGTCTTAGCCTAACCGATGAAGACGACACGGTATTCCCTGAGGTTCGTTTTGCCGAAGCCATTTATTTCTCTAACCAACTGGCAAAGGTTATGGAAAAAAGTGGCGCCTGGGGCGCTATTAGAGTCACTCCCAACTCTCAAGTCATCACCGACGTGTACATTACTGGCACCGTTCTTCAGTCAGATGGTGAGGTTTTGGAGCTAGATATTGAGGTGAAAGATACTAGTGGTAAAAAGTGGTTTGCAAAGAAGTATAAAAAGGTAGTCGGAAAACTAGCCTATGACAGAAAAGCGACATCAAATATTGGTGATCCCTTTCAAAATGTTTTTATTCAGATTGCAAATGATGCCCTAACCTATCGAGAGCGATTTAACGAAAAACAGGCGTCCGACCTCAGGGCTATTTCCGAACTGCGCTTCGCTCAACTATTTTCCCCCGAGGCTTTTAATGAGTACATCACCCAAGGCCGAGATGGCATCTTAACAATACAACGGTTACCTGCCGAAAACGATAGCTTATTAACCCGCGTAAAAAAGATAAGGGAACGCGATTATCTGTACATTGATACGATGCAAGATTACTACGATGGGTTCTCACAACAGATGCACTTTGCCTATCAAGAGTTCAGGTCTTCCTCCTACGACTCGGTAGTCAAAGCACGACAACTTAATCGACAGGGAAATCAACGTATCATTGCAGGTATAGGCTCTATTTTGGCCGGAATATACGGTCGCAGCCAGTCCCAAACATCCACTGAAGCCTACGCGAGCTCTGCCACTGCGGCGGCAGGTGGTTTTATCTTAAAATCAGGGCTGGAGAAAAAACAGCAGTCTGCTGCCTATGATGAAAGTGTCGCTGAAATGGGTTCATCTTTAGAAGCTGAAATTGCTCCCCAGGTGATCGCCTTAGAAGATCGAACGGTGACCCTTACTGGTACAGTTCAAGGACAGTACGCCCAATGGCAGGAGCTTATGCAGAAGATCTACACAAAGGAACGAGGTGCCCTCTAAGGCCTAACATACAATAAATGACCAACGAACCTAAATCAAACAATCAAAATAAGACTCAAAAGCTAGTCATAACAGCACTGTTGCTATTGGTTGTTGCAATAGTAGTCCTGTTGCCTAACTACGTTTCTGAACCCTGGGTTACTGATGACAATCAAAGCAACTTTAGCCCTCCCGTGGCCGCGGTTAGTCCCTCCGCTACCGCAGAAAAAACCAAGTATCGTCAGGACGCTCAATCACTTTTAGCCGAGATTATAAATATTCGTGATCGATTAAAGAACCAGGCGGTTGAGCGCTGGGGAAACTTAGAGTTTCGCCTTGCCTTGCAAGGAATTGACCAGGGTGACGAGCAATATAGGTATGGAGACTACCAAAAGGCAATAGAGACTTATCAGCTATCTCTAGCTCAAATGAAAGATCTTGAGTCTGTCGTTCAACAAAAACTTTTGCAGGCTAAAAATATTAGTCTAACAGCCATCGAATCTGCTGCTGGGGATTCTGACTCTAAACTTGCCATTAACATGGCAGACCTTGCAATAGCCATAGCCCCCAATGATCAAGACGCTCAGATACTGGCTGATAGAGCCAGCAACCTCGACCAGCTAATGGCATTGCTAGCTAAGGGGCGAGATAGCCGCGAGCAAAACAACTTAGCATCTGCCAAGGCTGCCTATGAAGAAGCTGTCGCGCTAGATACAAGACACTTAGCGGCAGCGGCAGCCCTTCTCGCAACTAAACAATCTATCACTGAACAAAACTTTAGGAATCACATGAGTGATGGCTTTGTCGCCCTAAATGAACTCGACTTCGATCAGGCATTCACAGCCTTTAGACAGGCCGGTGTCATTCACCCTGATCACCCAAGCGTTCAGCAAGCTCTAAATCAAGTAACCACCGAGCAATCACAGCAGCTAGTAGATCAACAAATGATCGAAGCAGCTAAGTTTGCTCAGCAAGAACAATGGCACGAGGCCTTAGCCATATACCAACAACTACTGCTAACCGACAATAGTCTGACAGATGCAAAGGTTGGTAAGATTCCTGTCTCAATTCGCGCGACCCTTGACCGGCAAATCGCCACCCTCATCGACGACCCTCTTTCACTGGCCGCATCTCGCGTTTTCTATAAGGGTAAAAGCTTACTTGCTGATGCCAAAGGTATTATAAACCCGGGGCCTCGTCTACGACGCCAGATTGATCAACTGGACAAAGCCTTACAAGCTTCTCAGGTACCCGTAGCGGTCATTATTCAATCCGACAATCTAACCCAGATTACCCTTTATAAAGTCGCTGACTTAGGTATCTTTCAACAAACCTCTATTTCATTGAAGCCGGGTCTCTATGTTGCGGCAGGACAACGTGCTGGCTATCGAGATATAAGGGTAGAGTTTGAAGTTTCTGCGCAGTCTCCCATGGAATCAATCGTGGTTATTTGCTCAGAAAAAATATAATAACTGAATACCGTCAGCCGCGGAACCACTGGCCCGATGACTGTTTCAAGCAAAAGCTGATATGCAAAACCTGTTTGTTGCGTATACTTTAAATAACAAAAATTGACCTTCGCCCCTAGTGACCTTGGTCTAAAAAAAGAGCAACAAAATATGGCAGCTCAAGACAACAAAAATAAGCCCATCACGAGTGTCGAATTTAGTCCGATGGAAGCGGGTTTGATTCAAAAATCTGGCCCTCTGTCCTTAGGAATGATAATCCTAACTGGGCTTGTGGCGGCTGCCATTGTTATTATGGGTTACCTTTATTCCGCCAAAGCGGTGATTTTTAATGTCAATCCAATAAATGCAGACATTGAGATTAAAGGGTTGTCATTCCATATTGGCGACAACTACCTCCTGCTAAAAGGTGATTATGTCACTACAGCTACTCATCCGGGTTACTACCCTTTAAGTTACCCACTGACTGTGACTGATGAGGATACTCAAGAGGTCACTTTGGAGTTGAGCCCACTGCCAGGCAATCTCGAGGTAAGGTCCGAACTATCAAATATTAATGTCTCTATGGATGAGGGAAATCTAACCAGGGTGCCGGGATTATTAACAGGCATAGACCGCGGGCTTCACCGCTTTACTTTCAGTAAGCGACGATACTTTCCTTTAGATAAAGAAGTTGATATTCAAGGATTAGATATTACTCAACAGATCAGTATTGTCTTGCAGCCGGCATGGGGGCAAATGCTATTCACCTCAGAACCCACGGGCGCGACTGTTAGCATAGATGGCGAGGCGATTGGGAAAACACCAATTACCACAGAGGTACTGGAAACTGGCAGTAGCCTCTCTGTAGACTATCCTGGCTACAAAACCTTCACTAAAACCATCACCCTAAAAGCTGGCACTACCAGTCAGCACCCCCTAATTCCATTAGATGTCTCAGATGGCAGGCTTAATATTGCTACTGTACCTGCAGGGGCAACGGTTACCTTAGACAAGGTTTATTTAGGGGTTTCTCCCTTAACTGTGGATATACCGCCATTTAATCAACAAACCCTCGAATTTTTTCTCGAAGGGTATTTGAAAGCCAACAGATCAGTCAGGGTTGAGCCAGAACAGATCTCAATAATTGACCTTCAATTAAAACCTAATATTGGCAGTATTTCTGTAAAGGTTTACCCTGAAAATGCACAGATAGCGGTGAATGGACGCGCACTGGGAACAGGCAGCCAGATACTGTCTTTACCCGCAAAACCCCATAAATTGGAGATTAGCATCTCCGGTTACGAAACCCAGACTATCCAAATCACACCACGTCCAGACCAGCAACAAGATATTAGCATTAAGCTACTAACGCTACAGCAGGCCTACTGGTCATCAAGACCTTCGGTTATCAAAAGTTCGGTGGGCGCTGAATTAAGGTTATTTCAACCCAACCAATCCTTTACGCTTGGCGCACCGCGCAGACAACCAGGACGTCGCGCTAATGAAGTTGAACGATTAGTCCGATTAGAGCGCCCGTTCTATTTAGGCTCGACAGAAATCAGTAATTCACAATTTCGACGTTGGAAGGATGAACATAGTTCAGGCGCTGTCAGAGGTATGACCCTAGACATGAAAAATCAGCCCGCGGTCAATCTAGCGTGGGAAGAGGCCGCACTATTCTGTAATTGGCTTAGTGAAAAGGAAGGTTTGCCCGGCTTTTACCAAATCCAAGATGGTAAAGTTACCCGTTTTGACTGGCAGTCCCATGGTTATCGACTACCGACCGAAGCGGAGTGGGCCTGGGCCGCCAAGATTGATAGTGAAGGAAAAACTGTCGTGTTTCCTTGGGAAAATGGTCTCTATCCGCCCACTGAGGCCGTCGCTAATTACGCAGACAACAGCGCGTTGAGTTTTCTGCCTTTTACCATTGCAAACTATAATGACAATTACGCAGTCTCCGCCAATATCGGTAGCTTCAGCCCCAATATTAAAAGTCTCTACAATATGAGCGGTAATGTCGCAGAATGGGTCAATGACTATTATGAGGTACGCCTCCACCGAGGAGATCCTATGGTAGACCCTACGGGAGCAGAATCAGGCAACAGACACGTGATTCGTGGCGCAAGTTGGGCCTTAGGTTCTCGCACAGAGCTTCGCCTAAGTTTTCGCGAGGCTGGTGGTGGTGGCCGAGTCGATGTAGGCTTTAGATTAGCTCGCTATGTTGATAAACTTGGAGTTACGCCATGAGACTAGCATTAGTACTTTTAATGTTGCCCCTGTTGAGTTTTGGTCAACAAATGCCTGAACCTGCCGGACCCATGGCGGAGGCTGATTCATCCGCTATTAATGTGGAACAGACAAACAAAGAGCAGGCCGAAAAAGAAGACCAGGAAGATACCGATTTTAAGCCAAGTGAGGAAATCTCAGAAGATTTTCCAATCTCACTTCCTTATGATATTTGATCCCCATAATATAAATTTCACAGCCTAGAGAAACAAGGAAATAGCCAATGAAAAGCCCAACAGATAGAGCGACCAACGAGATGTTTTTCCAGCTAATAGCGTTGCTGTTGTCGATTATTATTATTCATACTATTTTTGTTACCCTGGTCAGACCCAATGCGGATAGCACCATACAACGTCATGCGGCGATGGCGGCAGCAGGAGCGGAATACGAAGTACCCCGCTCTTTCTTTATTGTGATCAAAGATTTAGAGCAAGAATCCTGTTTTATTTTAATGTTTTGGTCGTTGTCGATTATGGGCTACAAAACTCGCACTGCTATTCGCGAAAAAGCCATGCTTGATTTGCCGCTGATAAGTATTGCTGAGGGTACTAGAGTATTGCCAGATGATGCGGGTCAATTGGCGCGCCCACTGCAGTCTCTGCCCTCTCCACAGGGTAGTTATCTTTTACCCCGCGCACTTCAAACCGCACTGTCTCGATTTGAAGTCACCGAAAGCGTGCAATTTGCGGCTGAGGCGGTCAGTACTGTGTGTGACACGGAAAATGATCGACTTGACTCAGAACTATCGATGATTCGCTATATCACCTGGGCGATTCCTTCTATTGGTTTTATCGGTACTGTGCGTGGAATTGGTGCGGCACTTGGGCAAGCCCATGAGGCAATGCAAGGCAATATCGCCGGGGTTACCAGCAGTCTTGGCGTGGCTTTTAATTCAACCTTTATTGCCCTTCTCATTAGTATGGTTGTGATGTTTTTTATGCACCAATTGCAGTTGATGCAAGAGCGTCTGGTGCTAGATTCCCAATCCTATTGCGAAAATAATTTACTTCGTTTTTTAAAAGCTAAATAAGTATCGGACCACAGATGACACTGGCTGTCTTAGAACTCAACGATCAGGCGTTGCTCATTCATACTGAACAGGGCCAATGCATCAGTGAGCCCGGTTTTGCCCAATTAACAACCAAAGGCATTGAAACCGGTGAAGTTGCTCGAAGCGTAGCTTGGCGCTCACCTCAAACGAGCTTTAATCAATACTGGCGTCAACTGAATCAATTGCCACTGCCTAGCAGCCAGCGCTGGGCAAGGCATAACGCTGATATTGCATTTGCTCAAATCCAACAGCTATTAAATGCAGTTAATACGCCGCAACAATTAATTCTTAGCGTCCCCGGTAGCTTCTCCGACGAGCAGCTGTCATTACTAACGGGATTGGTGAAAGCATCCTCAAGTCAGTTGCACGCGGTAATCGATAGCGCTCTAGCCGCTGGATTGGATTGCCAGGATCGAACTTGGATCGTGGAATTACAGCTTCATCAATCAGTAGTGAGCCTAATTCAACCACAGAGTCAGAGTGGCCAGGCTTCGATAGAAATCGTGCAACAAGAGCTAATTCCTGATCTTGGTATCATGACAATTTACAACTCAGTTGCCCGACATATCAGTAACAGATTAGTTGCCGATCACCGTTATGAACCCTTGCACAGCTCGGAAGGCGAGCAAACTATTTATGACCAAATACCCACCTGGCTATCGACCTTAGGGATTAAGCCGGAGATCACTATTAACATAGGTTCACCCAAAGGTGAGCTGCCCTTGGTATTAGGTAAAAATGAGATAGCAGCCTTAATTGAGGGTCGACTTTCTAAACTGACTGACATTCTTAAAACCTCTGAAAAAACTGAAGTGCATTTTACCCAAAGTGGCGCCCTTATTAGTCAACTAGTATCTCGCTTTGCAACTGCACAGCTTCTCAGCGCGACTCAAGGATCTCAAAATTGTTTTTTAGCTAGAGAGCAAATCTCTTTAGAAAGTGAGCAACTGCACCGTATTAAATCACTGAAGACGGGTTTATTGTCAGATAATATAAAAGCAAATCATACCCAAAAAGAGGCCTGTGCCTCTCACTTGCTGTATGAAAATCATGCTTGGTCGCTGGCAACAGCCGTCAGTATTTATCTAAAAAATGATCAGCTCTCTATCAAAGCCGGATCAGATGAGAAGGCTGCACTGGTCGTAGTGATCAAAGATTCAGATTTATGCATGCTCCATCAACAACCAGGCATCGAGGTTACATTGCCGAGACACTGCCAGCCCGGAAGCGTCATTGTCATTGCAGGCCACCCAGTTAACCTAATCGAGGTTAACCATGCCTAAAAAACGGCGCAATATTGCCTTTAGCTTGTCGTTCCTGGACATAATGGCCTGTGGTTTTGGTGCTGTGACACTCTTATTTTTAATCCTTCGTCACAATGCCACTGAAGTAATAACACCCGACGAAAGTCTGGCAGCTGAGGTTGATTTGTTACAAATGGATATTCGCCAAGCGACAGAGGAGAGAGTTGAATTACTCAATAGCTTAGAGAAAATTAAATCAGATCTTGTGGAAGCGCAGGGGCTTTCAGTAAGAGTCATTACCGAACTGGAGGAACAAGAAAATAGCATCCAGGAAGACCCTAATGACCTGGGCAAACTTCGCCAGCAAGTTGAACAATTAGAAGAAGAAACCGCTCAGATGGAGGAGATTGAATTTGGTGATAGCGTGCGTCAATTTAGTGGTGATGGGGTCAGACAGTATCTTACCGGGCTTAAATTAGGCGGCGAGCGTGTCCTTATCCTGGTGGATGGTTCAGCCAGCATGCTTGCAGATACCGTCGTGAATGCGTTGCGAAGACGTAATATGGACGACAGTCAAAAAAAGCAATCACCAAAATGGCAGTGGACGCTGCGGACAGTGGAATGGTTACTGGCTCAGTTGCCGCCAAGTAGTCGTTATCAGGTGTATCTCTTTAATGCCCAAGCAACAGCCGCGACGCCGGGGTCTGAAGGTGTTTGGCTAGATGCTGCAGATTCTCTAGCCTTGGAAACATCGATGCAAGATATTTGGAGCTACACACCCAATTCTGGCACTAGTTTGGTTAATGCATTTAATGTGATAGCCGATTTTGATAAGCAGCCTGATAATATTTTTATACTCACTGATGGCCTACCAACAATGAGTGAAACCGCGCCAAAAGATTATATGGTTACTGGCAGTCAAAGGCGCAAACATTTTAATGTTGCGCTGACCAAAATCCCCTTGGGAATTTCAGTTAATACTATTTTGTTCCCCATGGAAGGAGACCCCGAGGCCGCGGCGCTGTATTGGCAGTTAGCTTTAGATACCCAAGGCGCCTTTATTGCACCATCAAGGGATTGGCCATAATGGGACATTTAAAAGGCATTTCTCAATGAAAAAACAGCGCAGAGCCCTTCAAGAAGCCAGCATCTCCTTCCTCGACGTTATTAGCTGTGGTTTTGGCGCTATTGTGCTATTGCTAGTCATCGCTAAGGTGGGTGATCCCTCGGCTTTAGAAGACGCTGAAAACAAACTACTAGGATCAGTCAAAAGTCATCAAGAGCGATTATTCGAGATCAGGGGAGAATCGGTGATTTTAGATCAGCGTTTACAATCCCGTAAAAAGCAACTTTCCGACCTTGCCGAACGCGTTGCGCGACTGAAAGAAAAGCTGGCCAGTGTGGCTAAGCAATCCAATCAACTATCTCAGTCTCAAGTCCGTGAAAAACAGCAGCTACAGCTGGTATTGCAAGTTTTAACTGAAGAAATGGAAAGACTTCTTGGGCCTGAATTCCAAAAGAAAAACCTGCTGGTGGGCGGCATCCCCGCAGACAGTGACTATATAATATTTGTGATTGATACCTCCGGCAGTATGCGCAATGCCGCCTGGCAGAAAGTTCAAATCGAGATGCTTAATATCCTTGATGTGTACCCTGAGGTTAAGGGCATTCAGGTGTTAAATGATATGGGTCAATATATGTTTGCCGCGTATAAAGACCAATGGATTCCAGATAGCCCCAAAATGAGAAATAATATCACCACCAAACTGGCGGTCTGGGCACCTTTTAGCAATTCAAGCCCCGTAGAGGGAATCGAAAGTGCGATAAGAGTCTTTTATAAGCCGGACCGTCGTATTAGTATTTATACTCTAGGTGATGATTTCCAAGGAAGCTCAATCCACAGAGTTGTAAAAGAAATTGATCGCCTGAATAAGGCTAATCGCGGTAGTGATAGACTGGTGCGTATACATGCGATTGGATTTCCAGTTCATCTGCGCCCAGGCGTTGCGCCAAGTAACTCCGCAACGCGTTTTGCAGCCTTAATGAGAGAGTTAAGTTACAACAATGGCGGCACCTTTATTGGTTTAAATAGCCTCGAATAAAATAGCGATGACATAAGCGTCGTTTTACTATGAGATAATTAACTATGAAGAAAATAGCTGGGTTAGTCCTAATAGTTTTTTTAGCGGGTTGTAGCTCATCGGCATCGGTGAAAATATCTACCGCATTCCCATCGGTGGTGTCCGAGCCCAAGCCCATCATTGCCTCCATTCTTATCGAAGACAGCTTCGCGACCTATGTCGGCAAGCCTAACAAAAATACTACGATCGATATAGGCGCAAGCCAAGTCAACTTGCTTAAGAGCGCATTTTCTGGACTGTTCGAGACTGTTGATTTTATTACCTCCCTAGATCAAATCAATCCAGAAACCGACCTGATAATCACGCCTTCTGTTCTTGAGGTTCAGGTATCAACTCCCTCAGAGAATTATCTCAACGTGTTTGAAGTGTGGATTAAATATAACCTAGAGATTGAAACAGTAGATCGAACACCAATAACTAATTGGTTTATGCCCGCCTATGGTAAAACTCCCGATTCCTTTATGGCCTCGAAAGAGAACGCAATAGAGCAGGCCACAGTGATAGCCTTACGTGATGCCGGCGCCAAACTAATGCTCGATTTTTATCGTATCCCCGCTATCAATGATTGGTTATCAAGACAAGATATCAAACAGGAGTCGCGCTAACGATGAAAATCCGTCCGCTTAACTTTCAACTAGGACTTCTTCTGATTATTCTTAGCGGCTGCTCAGCGACCACAACAATCGACGAGTACCGACCCACAGATCAACCTATTGTTTTAAATAGCGATGAAAAAGTGGTTATCCTCGGGCGAAGAGACGCAGGCCATTATGAAACTGACCGAGAATTCATTGAATGTGTTAGCAAAAAGGTAACCAGTGGGGCTGTTAAAATACTTCCCGAGCAGCGGTTTATCGATGCTATCTACCCATGGTTCGAACCACGAACAGCACCCAAAGGTCTGCCTCGATTAAAGCGATTAATGCAACAAAGCAGCATCAAGGCTAAAGTCGATGCCTTGTCTATACGCTATCTAGTGTGGTTAGATGGATCCACCGAAACAACGGGTCAAGGCGGTTCTATGAGTTGTGCCATTGGCCCTGGCGGCGGCGGCTGTCTAGGATTTGCGCAATGGGATAAACTCTCTGTTTATGAGGCCACCGTGTGGGACCTTGATGAACTGGTTGAGAAAGGGAGATTACGCGTGGATTCTGAAGGCACTTCCTATTTAATTGGTGCTGTCGCCCCCATACCACTGCTAACACCAGTAAAAAATGATGCCTGTAACAGTTTGGGCAATCAGCTTAAGTCGTTTTTCTCCGTTGAATAGATAAGATCATGAAAAAAAATCGAAGGTTACATTCACCCCTGCCAATGCTAGCCGCTGTGCTGACAACCTTAGCTCTATCTTATTCGCCCCTTAGCCAGGCCAAAGTGACTGGGGCAGATATCTACGAAACAACCCTAAAAAGCACCCCCCTGTATGAGGATCCAGCGCTGGATGCTTATATCAAGAAGTTGGGCGAAGAGATAGTTGCGGTGTCTGAAATGGCCGGTGAGAAATTTACCTTTACCTTGCTCGATTCCGAGGACCTTAACGCCTTTGCCACCCGTGATAACTATATTTATGTCAATCGCGGCCTGCTCAACTATGTCAGTAATGAAGCTCAGTTAGTGTCCGTTCTGGCTCACGAAGTGGGACATGTGACCCGCGGCCATGTGACAGGCCAAGAAGAGCGAATGACTGGCGCAAAAATTCTGTCCACCTTGGCTGCGGTGCTATCCAATAGCAATGAGGTGTATGAGGCAAGTATGGCTTATGCAAATTCAATGATTCAAAGCCATGGTCGTCGTAATGAGTTGGAGGCGGATGAGACTGGCGCTGAATACATGGCTAAGCTGGGTTATGACCCCACTGAAATGTTAAGCATGCTATCAATCATGAAGGATAATGAGTCATTACAAAAAAAACGTGCCAACGGTAATGGCGTATCAAATACAACCTACCATGGTGTTTTTTCTTCACACCCACGCAACGATGCACGCCTCCGCACAGTGGTGACAAAAGCGAAATCTCTTAAATCTGATAATCAGCGAAGCAATGGCGCTGAGATTTATCGAGACCTTACCAATGGACTAATCTGGGGAACTAATTTCGCGGCAAAAACTACTGCACCAGAACGATATTCAGATATGAACCTAAAAATTCGCGTCAATTTCCCCAAAGACTGGGTGTTGACAGCAGATAATAGCAATCAATCTGTTTCGGCTTCACCTGAAGGCGGCGCAGCAACATTAAGCATGCAACCAATGCCTCGAACGTCACAGAGCCCTGAGGAATATCTGTACAACTATCTCGGGGTTCCTATGCTCGCCGATGGTAAATTAATATCACCAGCACAGTTAAAAGGGTTTACCGGGATACTCAATACCGACAACCCCAAAACCTCAACTCGAATAGCGGTTATTTATTACAAGTTAGATGCCTATATTTTAAAAGGAGAGGTTTTAGATTCTGATGATTTCGAGAAGTTCGATCCTCTTTTCTTGACCGCCATTGACACCTTCCGACCAATTTCTAGAGCAGAGATAGCCGGACAAAAACCAAAGGTAGTGAAATATATCAGAGCCACACAGGCGACCACCTATGAAATCTTGGCTAAGTCACTGGGTATTAGTGTTGCTGATATAGATACGCTGCGCATTATCAATGGGCATTATCCCGTCGGGGAACCCAAAGCTGGAGACTGGCTTAAAATTTTCGAACAATAAAATCATCAGCAATTCTATGGGCCGAGTGAACTGAATACCATGATACAAAAAACATCATTACTACTCATTGTTACTGCCATTGGTATTGGATTCTATTGGCTGCTAACACCCTCACAGCAAGTTAATGAGAGTCATAGCGATAATAGCGAACTGTACGCGCCGAATATCAAAGCAATAAATCAGCAGGTTGCGGATAAATTTCTCAAAGCATTAACATCCGATGCTGATGACATTGGACTTGGCATTGACTCTCAAGGAGAGAGTTCCTCTATGGATGCCAAGCTATCAGGCGCCATAAAAGCTATTACAACTAGCGATAATCCAACAGCTAAGCAGCTCGATGTCTTCTATGAAGCCCACAAATCTGACTACGCAGAAGCGGCGCAATTCACCTTTGTTTACCGTGTTTTTTACACTGCTAAATATGGGGGACAGACAACCACCATGGCGATAAAGGCCCTCGAAGAGGGAATAGTAGAGGGTGTGCCTCTTTTGCACAACACTAGGCTACCCCAAGACATTTACGTTCGCGCTGACTCTGTTGAAATTGATGAGATATTCGGAATTGGTTTTGCCGACAAGCTGGACGCTTTGAATAGCGACCAATCATTACCCTGTTGGGCCGGACCCATCAGTTCTAAGGTTGGCGCTCATCTAATCTGCGCACAGCACTATCAACCTGGCCGTATTCCAGCACTGTCAGAAATTCAAAATGAAGTTGTTAATGACTGGCGATTATCGTCCCTGATAAAGTAATGCGTTTAGGCCATTAGCTCTGCAAAAAATACCTTTAACCCTTCAGCACCTGAGGACTCCCAGGTCTTTAGAGCTGCAGTTCCTACTATTGCCAGGTCTGCAGTGCCCCGTAAAAAGTCCATATCCGCTTTACAGCTAATACCAAAACCCACGCCCATAGGGACATCGGTGTGCTGTCGGCAGCGTTCGACCAAAGAAATCACATCATCACCCATATTTGTTTTGGAACCGGTAACGCCTTTTCGAGCCACCACGTAAACCATACCACGGCTAGCCTTTCCTAGTATCGCAAGTCTTTTATCACTGCTCGTTGGCGTCATTAATATAATGGGCTCTATGCCTGCCTGCTCAGAGAGCTTATGCAAATTGGACGACTCCTCCACAGGAAGATCCGGCAGGATATAACCCACGCCCCCCGAGGCCTTAATGCGGTTTACAAACACTTCTTCACCCATCTTAAAGGCGGTGTTGTAGTAACCCATCATCAATATCTTAAAGGGAAAGCGTTCGCTTGCCCGCTTCATAAAATCAAAGCATTGGTCAACGGTGGTCCCAGATTTTAGAGACTGTTCATTGGCCTTTACAAAGAGTGGCCCGTCTGCGCTGGGTTCAGAGAAAGGAAATTGCAACTCAACCAAATCCACCCCAGCCTCAGCCATGATTTCTAGCTCTTGCATGTTATCCTCAAATGACGGATAACCGCAGACCACATGGGCCATCACTAGCAAGTCTTTGTCTTTTTTGCGTTCCTCAATATAGGCTTGGAGTCCCATTATTTCTTCTCCGCTCGATACTGATCGGCTTTACCCGCAATGAAAGATTTCCATTTAGAATCATCAAGGGCATCCGCAATCGTAAAGATATCTTTATCACCACGACCTGATTGATTAATCAAAATAACCTCATTTTTAGCCATAGTGGGCGCTTCTTTGATAGCCATAACAAAGGCGTGAGTACTTTCAAGAGCGGGTATAAGCCCCTCAGTGCGCATGGTTAACTTCAAGGCTTCCTTTACTTCACTATCCGTCGCGGCCTCAAATCGCACCTTACCCTGCTCCCAAAGATACGAGAAAATAGGGTTGATACCTATGTAATCTAAACCAGCGGCGACTGAATGAGTTTCATTCATATTACCTTCGTCATTTTGTAAGAAATAGGTCTTGTAACCCTGAGCAACACCGACCGAGGCGTCGTCATAGGCTAATCTTGCCGAATGCATATAAGAACCAACACCCAGTCCACCCGCTTCACAACCAATTAACTCAACGCTATCATCGTCAAAAAACCCTTGGAAAATACCGATAGCATTGGAACCACCACCGACACAGGCATAGACGCGATCAGGTAATTTTCCCGCCTGTTTTAATATCTGTTCCCGCGCTTCCATCCCGATAATGGATTGAAACCAGCTCACCATTTCAGGGAAAGGGTGCGGCCCACAAGCGGTACCCAAAATATAGTGAGTATCTGCCATATTGGTAACCCAATCCCGCATGCATGCATTTACCGCATCTTTTAGGGTCTTTTGACCATCTTCAACTGAAGCGACTTCGGCTCCAAGATTTTCCATCCAAAAAACATTTGGACGCTGCCGAGCAATGTCAACCGCTCCCATGTAGATTTTACAATCATAGCCAAATTTGGCCGCCATGGTCGCAGTAGCAAAACCATGCTGCCCTGCTCCAGTCTCAGCGATCACTCGCCGCTTGCCTAATCTCTGGCAAAGTAAACCCTGACCCATAACATTGTTAATCTTGTGCGAACCGGTGTGATTGAGATCATCTCGTTTGACATAGATCTGCGCGCCACCAAGCTGACGAGAAAGGTTTTCCAAATGAGTAATCGGCGTGGGGCGGCCTGAATAATTTTGCAGTAAGGAAACGTAATCTTGCCAAAATTTCGGATCAGCTTTGCATTCCCGAAAACAAGTCAATAACTCCTCGATGGTTGCATGCAGAATTTCCGGAAGGAAAACGCCACCATACTCTCCATAGTAGCCCTCACGGCCATCAGAGAAATCGAAAATATCCATTAAAAACCTCAATAGAACGCGAAGACTATTGTAATCTCCACTGTTTGAAAGAAAACTAACCAGCAGGCTATTTTAGCCAAGTCGTGAGCCAGGCACAACGATTGTACGTTTTACCTAGAAACTTGGACGTTATTCAAAAAAATCCCTAATTGTGACTCATTATCTGTCTCTAGTCAGAAACTCCGGAAGCCCTAGTATTCGTGGTTACTCGGCTGATTTATCCACAACTTTTGCAGCTACTTATGAAGTCAAAATACGATTAGAAATGCAAATAAACACAAGATGTAGTAGATTAGTGCTTGCAAGACACACCATGTAGGATAAACTCACTTATCCGGTTCAAGGACGAATCTGGAATATTTCAAACACAAATTCAGATGATCTGGTTAGACAATTGGCCTAATAATAATTTTTAGGCAGTTTTAGCTAGTCAAGCACTAAAGGACACATAATGAGCGCGCCAAAACTAAAAACAATTGAACCACTGAAAAAATCCCAAGAAATCGCTATGCAGGACGCATCTCTGGACATCTGGGATAAAAAATATCGTCTTAAAGACAAACAGTCCAACCCCATTGATGCTGATATAAACGCAACCTACACGAGAGTTGCCAAAGCATTATCTGATGTCGAAGACGAAGCACAGCGTGACAAGTGGCAAGAACGTTTTGTCTGGGCTCTCCACCAGGGTGCGATTCCAGCCGGCCGGATTATTTCTAACGCAGGTGCTCGAGCGTACAAACCAGCGACCTCGACCATTAACTGCACAGTATCAGGCACTGTGCCTGATTCAATGCTCGGCATTTTAGAGCGTAACCTAGAAGCTGGCTTAACCTTAAAAGCGGGCTGCGGAATTGGTTACGAATTTTCCACGTTGCGCCCTAAAGGGGCCTACGTATCAGGCGCTGGTGCCTATACCTCTGGGCCATTATCGTTCATGGATATCTACGACAAAATGTGTTTCACCGTTTCTTCAGCTGGTGGCAGAAGGGGCGCTCAGATGGCAACCTTTGATGTTAGCCATCCCGATGTGTTTGATTTTGTTCGCGCCAAACGTGAAGACGGCCGTTTGCGTCAGTTCAATCTATCTCTATTAATCACTGAGGAGTTCATTGCCGCTGTGCGCGCAGATGGCGATTGGGATTTAACTTTCCCGATCAGTGCCAAGGAAGTCGATGGCGGTATTGATATGAAAGGTGATAATGTCGTTTGGAAGCATTTCCCGACGACAGAAGGTTATGTGGCTAATGAAGAAGGTTTGGTGGCCTGTCGTATTTACGAAACAATCCGCGCTCAAAAGCTGTGGAATGCGATTATGTCATCCACCTATGACTATGCTGAACCAGGATTCATTCTTATTGATCAGGTCAATAAGAATAACAACAACTGGTTCTGCGAAGATATCCGGGCGACTAACCCTTGCGGTGAACAGCCTCTTCCTCCGTACGGTAGCTGTTTGCTAGGGTCTGTCAATTTGACCAAGTTTGTACGCAACGCATTTACCGAAGATGCATTTTTTGACTGGGATGAGTACGCAGAGGTGGTCGGTGTGTTCACTCGCATGCTGGATAACGTTGTCGAAATTAACGGGCTACCCCTCCCAGAGCAGCGCAAAGAAATTGAATACAAACGACGTCACGGGATGGGCTTCTTAGGATTAGGCTCATCGATGACTATGTTGCGCATGAAGTATGGTGATCCAGCCTCATTAGAGTTCACTGAGCGAGTGGCTAAGGACATGGCCGTGGCAGGGCTTTCTGCTGGTTTGGAACTGGCGCGTGAAAAAGGCCCCGCGCCAATTATGGAAGATGAATTTGATGTTACCGCTGCACTCTTATTTAAACAGCCAGACTTAGCGAAAGATGGCATTAAGGTGGGTGATAAAATCAAGGGTAAGGTATTAATCGGTAAGTACAGTCGCTATATGCAGCAGATAGCCAAGGCTGATCCCAAGCTTATTGATTCTATTATTGAAGAGGGCTGTCGCTTTAGTCACCATTCATCCATTGCCCCAACCGGCACTATATCGCTGTCATTGGCGAACAACGTTAGTAACGGTATTGAGCCAAGTTTTGCTCACCACTATTCTCGTAATGTTATCCGTGAAGGCAAGAAGTCTAAAGAGAAAGTCGATGTGTTTTCCTATGAGCTATTGTCCTATCGCACGCTAGTTAACCCTAAGGCTATGCCATTTGGTACGGATGCTGAAGAAGCGCTGCCTGATTACTTCCTTAGTTCAGAGAATATTGAACCCAAGGCACATGTTGACGTTCAAGCTGCGGCACAAAAGTGGGTTGATTCTTCAATCTCTAAGACCATCAATGTGCCAACCGATTGCGAGTATGAAACGTTTAAGGACGTCTATCTGTATGCGGCAGAAAAAGGACTGAAAGGCTGCACCACCTTCCGTTTCAATCCAGAGGCATTCCAGGGTGTATTGGTAAAGGAAAGTGATCTAGAAAATACCACTTACAGCTTTACCCTTGAAGATGGCTCTACCGTAGAATTTAAGGGTAACGAAGAGATTGAGTATGATGGTGAAACACATACCGCCGCCAATCTATTCGATGCGCTGAAAGAAGGTTACTACGGTAAATTCTGATTAACTAAAATTACATCCGCAGATTACTGCGAGGACAACAATGAACAATAAAATTGAGCAAAAAATTGTCGGCTACAAAGTAGTTAAAGAGCAAGATATAGCGACAGAGAAAACCGTAGAATCTGAAAGTAATATTATTCAGATGCACGAAAAGGTTTCACGCCCTGAAGCCTTGGCCGGTAGCACCTATAAAATAAAAACGCCAATGTCAGATCACGCTATGTATCTAACCATTAATGATATTGTGTTAAATGAAGGGACTGACCATGAGTTGCGAAGACCCTTTGAAATATTTCTTAACTCTAAAAATATGGACCAATTTCAATGGATTGCAGCCTTAACCAGAGTTATTTCTGCTGTCTTCCGTAAAGGCGGCGACTGCACCTTCCTGGTCGAAGAATTGAAAGCAATCTTTGACCCTCAAGGCGGGTACTTTAAGTCTGGTGGACGTTTTATGCCGTCGTTGGTGGCGGAAATAGGCTGGGCAATCGAAGACCATCTTCAAAAAATTGGCATGATGAAGAAACCCGAGATTCCTGAACATCAGCAGAAGATCATGGATGAAAAGCGTGCTGACTTTGAACAGGCCAGTGCTGCACCACAAGAAGCTAATGACTTTCCACCCACGGCTGAGGTATGCAGAAAGTGTAGTGTCAAAGCTACTATCCTAATGGATGGTTGTATGACCTGCCTAAACTGCGGCGAATCAAAGTGTGGTTAAACCCCCCAGTTTGAATGACACAAAAAAGCGGCTCCAGGGCCGCTTTTTGTGCCTTAGACGCTTAGTTTAGTTTTCAGGTCCCTGATCTGTCTGCACTAACATTAGCTGCATCATCTGCTTTAAGCCATTATGCAGGGTGCGTATCTCTTCAATGTTATCCGGGTCACTCATCCACTGGTAGACAATACCAATGACCGCCGCACTAAATTGATCTGCTATTAATTTTGGGGACACCCCTGGTGTTATTAAGCCTTCATCAATGCCCTGCTCTATCCAGCCCATGACATCTCTGTGTCGACGACGATGAATACTCATAATCACCGGCCTTAGTGCAGACTTTGGCGCCAAAGACTCAAACCACAAACGATAAAAAGCCTCAACGTGCTTAGGCGCATCCTGGCAAAACTTACTGTGTGCATCTAGGGCCTCTGCAATCGCTTGATAGCCACTTTTATTGTTGGTCACCGTGGTTAACTCGGCTAACCATTCGTCACCCACAGAGCGCAAAACGAAATCAAACAAGCCGGCCTTATTGCCAAATCGATAACCGGCTAAGCCTCGTGAGTAACCCGCGCGCTCACCCACCTCTTTCAGTGTTAACTGCGAAGTCCCCTGCTCAATAATCAAGTCGATCGCCACTTCTAGCATCTTAGTGTCAGATATTTCTTTACGTTCAACCTGAGTTAGGCGCAGAGGTTTAGACATCTTCTATTCCTTCATTTAGAGCTTGCTAAATATGCTTACATACTACGGCGATATTGGCCGCCAACATCAAATAGTGCATTGGTAATCTGACCCAGGGAACAGCAGCGTACCGCATCCATCAACAGATCAAAACCATTGTCGCCACGACGCACTGCATCCTGAAGTTCCTTAAGAACAAGTTCAGATGATCCCTCATGCTTACTTTGGAACGCTCGCAAGCGCCTAATCTGACTTTTCTTCTCATCATCTGTAGATCGTGCTAGTTTAATCTCGACTTCCTGTTCTTCAGCTTCGTTAATAAAGGTATTAACTCCAACAATAGGTAAAGATCCGTCGTGCTTTTTGTGCTCATAAAACATCGACTCTTCCTGAATTTTTCCTCTTTGGTAGCCAGTCTCCATAGCGCCTAATACACCCCCACGATCAGAAATTTTCTCGAACTCTTGCAACACAGACTCTTCTACCAAAGCGGTGAGCTCATCAATAATAAAGGCGCCCTGGCTCGGATTTTCGTTTTTGGCTAGACCCCACTCTTGATTAATAATTAGCTGAATTGCCAGAGCTCTGCGCACTGACTCCTCAGTGGGCGTGGTGATAGCTTCATCATAGGCATTGGTGTGAAGGCTATTACAATTGTCGTAAATGGCGATCAAGGCTTGTAAGGTGGTACGAATATCATTGAAATTCATCTCTTGGGCGTGGAGAGAACGGCCAGAGGTTTGAATATGATATTTAAGTTTTTGGCTGCGTGAATTAGCCCGGTAACGATCACGCATTGTCGTGGCCCAAATACGCCGCGCCACCCGACCCATCACCGTGTACTCTGGATCCATGCCGTTGGAAAAGAAAAATGACAGGTTAGGGGCAAAATCATCAATATTCATACCCCTTGCCAGATAAGCCTCAACAAAGGTAAAGCCATTGGATAAAGTAAAGGCCAACTGAGAAATGGGGTTGGCTCCGGCTTCTGCAATATGGTACCCAGAGATAGATACTGAATAAAAATTGCGAATGGCTTTATCAATAAAATACTGCTGCATATCCCCCATCATGCGCAGACTAAATTCGGTCGAGAAAATACAGGTATTTTGCCCCTGATCTTCCTTGAGAATGTCTGCCTGGACTGTGCCGCGCACGGCGCTCAATGCCTTGGCACGGAGACTTTCATACTCGGCATTATCCGGTTGGCGTTGATGCTCAGCGCTAAACTTATCCACCTGCTGGTCAATAGCGGTATTAAGAAACATAGCCAACACCGTTGGCGCCGGCCCATTGATGGTCATAGACACCGAGGTCTTGGGATCACAGAGATCAAAGCCATCATAGAGAGCCTTCATGTCATCTAGGGTACAGATAGACACTCCCGCATTACCCACCTTGCCATAGATATCTGGCCTCTCATCAGGGTCCCACCCATAAAGTGTCACTGAATCAAAGGCGGTGGACAGCCTTTTTGCATCACTGTGTTCTGACAAGGCCTTAAAACGACGGTTAGTTTTAAACGCATCTCCCTCACCGGCAAACATACGCGCTGGGTCTTCACCTTCACGTTTAAAGGGAAACACCCCCGCGGTATAAGGAAACTCACCGGGAAGATTATCCAGCATTAACCAGGTTAATAAGTCCCCCTGGTCCTGCAACCGCGGCAGTGAAACACGGGGAATTTTGTTCCCAGAAAGAGAAACACTGTTTAGCTTGGTAGTGACTTGCTTGCCGTTTGCCAAGGTATCGATTTTTTCATCACCCGAATAGGCTTTTACCACCCCAGGCCAATTATCTAATAAGGCGGCGGCCCGAACGTCCATGGTTTTTTCACGGTCCTCAATAAGCTGGTCAATTTCCAAAGGAATCTTCGCTCCAGCATCGCCCAGCAACACTTTGGTCGCCGCCAACTGCTGTTTTTGGCGGGCTAAGATCGCCTGCACCCCAACGTGCCTATGATAGCCGCGCACTGTGTCAGCAATTTCAGCTAGATACCGCTGTCGGTCAGCCGGTACTACAGCTGATTTTTCAGACGACATTCGACAATTAACAGGCTCAAGGTACTGATCAAATTGACGCAGACCCTTATCCTGTAACAGTTTTAATAATTCTTGGTATGCCGCGGTCACGCCATCATCATTAAAGTGCGAGGCTATAGTGCCAAACACTGGCATGGAATCAGGCTGCTCGCTCCAGGCTTCGCGATTGCGTTGCATCTGCTTGCACACATCTCGATAGGCATCTTCACTGCCCTTGCGGTCAAATTTATTAATAATCACAAGCTCAGCGTAATCCAGCATATCAATTTTTTCTAACTGACTCTGGGCACCAAACTCTGGGGTCATTACATAAATGGGCACATCTACATAGGGCACAATACCCGCATCACCCTGCCCGATGCCGGGTGTTTCAACTACCACTAAATCAAAACCGCCAAGGCGCATCGCACAAATAATATCGGTAAGTGACTCCGGCACTTCTCCCACTGCACTGCGAGTGCCTATAGAGCGCATAAAAATATTGGGGTGGTAAATAGTGTTCATACGGATTCGGTCACCCAAGAGCGCACCGCCGGTTTTACGGCGAGTGGGGTCAATGGCCAGTACTGCTATCTTCAACCCATCTGCACTATCTTGCCGAAAGCGACGAATCAATTCATCCGTTAGCGAAGACTTACCGGCACCACCAGTCCCGGTAATACCCAGCACTGGTACACTGTTATTCAATAATTGGGCTTGCTCCCGCAATGATTTTAACTGTTGCTCACTTAACTCACCACGCTCAATAGCGGTGATTAAAGTCGCTAAATTACGCTGTCCTTCATCTGCGCTATTCAGGTCTTTGGCTTGCACTGTTATCGATGATCCTGAGTTAAGCGAGCATCGCTCAATCATGTCGTCGATCATACCCACCAAGCCTATATTCTGACCGTCGTGAGGTGAGTATATGCGCTCTACACCGTAGTCTTGCAGTTCAGCAATCTCAGCGGGAACAATCACACCGCCGCCACCACCAAAAATTCGAATATGCTCAGCACCGGCCTCTTTCAGCAGATCCACCACGTATTTAAAGTACTCCACATGACCGCCCTGATAAGAGCTAATCGCAATACCCTGCACATCTTCCTGCAAAGCCGTTTGGACCACCTCTGCCACCGACCGATTATGGGCTAGGTGAATGACCTCCACCCCCGCTCCCTGGAGAATACGACGCATAATATTAATAGAAGCATCGTGGCCATCAAATAGACTAGCCGCAGTCACAAACCTTAGAGGCACTAATTTTTGTGACTTTGAGCTGTTAGCTGAGTTTTTAGCTGTATCAGACACAGAGGTTACTGGCATGGCACATTCCTAGGTTATGAGGTACATCGTAAATGGAACTATTGGTGCTTAGTCGGTAATTTTAATAAACTTGCTTGTTGCATGCAAGTAATTAACTTGAAACAGAAGTGTTCTGAAGTTTGTCTTACCTAGATCGCAATCTTAGGTAAGGAAAAGCTTAACGATATTGAAGGCGCCCAATGAGGCGACAGTGACAACCACCACCCCACCGATAACATTGGCGGTCCATTTATTGCGGTGATCACCCAGCAGGTCGCTACGGTTCATAATGATAAGTAAAAATACGGCAATAATCGGCAGCAACAAGCCGTTGGCGGCTTGGGCAAAGAGTATTGCCGCTATTGGCTTTGTGCCCACTGCGGCGAACACTGTGCCAATGGTAAGTACCGTTAACCAAATAGCACGAAAGCGACGATCTGCAAAGTCAGAAGGCCACCCCAGAGCACCGCTGACCGCATAGGCCGCAGCCAGGGGTGCAGTAATGGCGCTGGTTAAACCCGCCGCCACAAGGCCAAAGGCAAAGAAATAATTAGCCCCGCTACCTAGCACAGGCTCAAGTTGCGTCGCCAAAGACTGGGCTGAAAATGGGTTGCCGGTTTGAAAAAAGGCCACCGCTGCGGTACTCATTACAGCAAGGGTAATCAAGCCACCTAGTCCAATTGACACCAGAGTGTCTTTGCGCGATTCTGCAAGGGCAGTTTCTAAAGGTACATTGCGCCATTTTTCTTGCACCGCGTTGGCGTGAAGAAACAAATTGTAGGGCACTACCGTCGTCCCTATCAGAGCAATAATGGTGCGCGCTGACCCTTCGGGTATCCGCGGAGTAAAAAGCCCACTGAACAATGCCCCATAGTCCACATCCACCAGCAACATGGTCACTACAAAGACGCTACTCATTGCCAGTACTAAAATAATGAGTACTGGCTCTAACACTTTGTAACCCCCAGTACCGAGTAATAAGGCACTAAGGACACCTATAACAAGGGCGCACAGGGAGGCAGATAAGGGCGTAATCGTTGCCAGTCCCAGAGCTGCACCTGAAATATTACCTGCTTCGTAAGCGGCGTTACCGACACCGATCGCCGCAACCACTAAGACAACGGCACAGCGGCTAATGAGGGGGTTGTTAAAGGTGCTACGTAGGGCCTGAGAAAGACCTGAGCCAGAGACTAATCCTAGTCTAGCGGCCATTTCTTGCAATACCATGGTCGCGACAAGAGAAAATAGCAAAGCCCAAAGTAGCACAAAACCAAAATTCGCTCCGGCCACACTGGCAGTGGCGATGCTACCGGGGCCAATGAAGGCCGCGGTAACCAAAAACCCGGGTCCAAACCCTTTCATACTGCCCTCCGAGCACCCACCAATGATTCAGTTGACAGGGGATAAGTTGCCTGTTTTGACGTCAAAAATAAAGCCAAAAATATTGATATGGCTAGGAACAAGTTCATGATTTCGGATGCTGTTCATATCCCTTAAGACGCTCTCTCTTAAATCAGTAAAAGTGTACCAGTTGATACTTTTACCCAACCTAGAACCCGGTTTAGTATTGTCGGTTGAATCCCTCTCAGGGTTAACCCAGACGCCGTCTTTCAACACCGCGGTTTCTAAATCATTCTCCAATAATTCGCCAATTTGGTCTTCAGTCACTAATGTCATACCGCAATTCGTGTGGTGAATAACAAACCAGTCCAGGGTGCCTAAAAACTTATGGGAAATAATCAGTGAGCGAATTGCATCCTCTGTGGCCCTGCCTCCGGCATTGCGAATAATATGGGCTTCGCCATCAAACAAGCCTGCAAACTTATAGGGGTCCATGCGGGCATCCATGCAGGTTAAAATGGCTATATGCCGAGTTGGTTGTGGTTGCAACTCGGATTGACTAAATGATTTGCTGTAGTGTGTGTTGGCTTCAATAATTGAAGCAAAATTCTTGGTCTTTTTCGTGTTCTCAGCCATAAGCATCTGCCTTTAGTAGGGTTCGGGGGAAAGTGTAAATTTAATCTATTTTTTTATAGCACTCAACCAATCGTTGAGCAGCATTGGTTGCCGGCAGGGTTCCCTTTAGTACCGCGGCTTCCAGTTCAGGGACTAACTTATTAATCTCAGGGTTAGCTTTTAAGTCCGCGATGAGTGATTCAGCCGTTTCAGACCACATCCAAGCCTTGGCCTGTTGTGCACGCAGATGGACCAATTGTCCTTTTTCAGACAACGCCAAACTGAACTCATTGACCTTACTCCAAACATCTTCAATGCCCTGATTGTTCAACGCGGAACATGCCATGACTGGTGGCTGCCAGTGGTCAAATCGAGATTTCATAAAATGGAGGGCAGATCTATAGTCAGACTGTGTTTGAGCTGCTGCCGCGGCTTGATCTCCATCTGCTTTGTTAACCAATATTAAATCGGCTAATTCCACAATACCGCGCTTGATTCCCTGTAATTCGTCCCCCCCAGAGGGAGATAACAGCAACAAAAACATGTCAGTCATATCTGCCACGGCGGTCTCTGATTGGCCTACGCCAACGGTTTCAACCAAAATAACATCAAAGCCAGCGGCCTCGCAAACAAGCATAGACTCCCGTGTTCGGCGTGTTACTCCACCCAGAGTTCTTCCCGCAGGAGAGGGCCTAACAAACGCTTTTTCTGCAAACGCGAGGGTTTCCATCCGAGTTTTATCACCAAGAATGGACCCGCCTGTAACTGCAGAGGAAGGATCTACCGCCAATACCGCGACACTGTGCCCCTGTGCTATGAGAAGATTGCCAAACACTTCGATAAAGGTTGATTTACCAGTGCCCGGAGCTCCAGAGATACCTAAGCGGATAGATTTCCCTGAATAAGGGATTAGACTTTCAAGTAATATCGACGCCTGCTGGCGATGATCTTCTCTTGTCGACTCAACCAAGGTGATTGCCTTAGCCAAGGCACGACGATCACCTGTTCGAACCTGCTCTGCCAAAGACTCGGTTTTATCTGTCATTCAAGTGCTACTCAAACTCTAAAATAATTTCATCAACCATTAGGCTATCGCCCTCAACCGCTGATATTTTAGCCACGATACCATCTCGCACAGCACGAAGGCTATTTTCCATTTTCATGGCCTCCACAACAGCCAGTTCTTCTCCCTCTTTAACGTTTTGCCCTTCTTTTACAACCAGTTTGATAAGCAATCCAGGCATTGGTGAAAGCAGAAATTTAGCCATATCGGCAGGGGCCTTGTAGATCATGTGCGCGGCAAGTACTGCTGCTTTAGACGATAATACCTGTGCATTGATTTCAGCACCCCGATAAAACAGCCTGTAACCCTTAGCAGTAGTTTCTACCTGCACCGAAATCTCTTTATCATTAACAACCGCCTTAAAAAGTGGCTCGCCCAAACTCCAGTTTGTTTCCACCTGATAGTCTGAAGCGCCTAGACTCACCAAATAACCACTCTCAGTAAGCTCAGCAGTCACCTCTGATTGTTGATTGCCAACCACCACCATCCATTCTCGATTTGCGACATACTCATGACCCGTTAGCTGATTGGATACCAGGCTAGCGCGTTCTTCTTGCAGTTGATGAACAGCGGTTATCACAACTAGAGCGATTGCTGGATCGGCCTGTACGACTAGATCGGCATTAAAACCATCAGGAAATTCATCCGCTATAAAATTCGTGCTTAGATCACCAGCAATAAAACGTGGATGTACCATCAAGGCATTCAGGAAGCTTATATTGTGATTTACACCCCGAATATAATAGTTGTCGAGGGCATCTACCATGCGGTTAATTGACTGACCACGGTTTTCGCCATAGGTAATTAACTTAGCTATCATAGGGTCATAGAAAATCGACACCTCACCGCCTTCATAGACGCCGCTGTCGACTCGAACACCTTCGCCCGTAGGCTCAGAATAACGAACTAGGCGACCCACTGAAGGGAGGAAATCGCGAAATGGGTCTTCGGCATATACGCGCGATTCCATCGCCCAACCGGTTAAGCTGACATCTTGCTGCGCTAGGGGAAGTTTCTCACCGGCAGCCACTCTAATCATCAGCTCTACCAAGTCTAACCCCGTAACTAACTCGGTCACCGGATGCTCTACCTGAAGCCTGGTATTCATCTCTAAGAAATAGAAATTCATAGCGCTGTCAGCAATAAACTCAACCGTTCCAGCAGACTGGTAGTCTACCGCGCGCGCTAGAGCACAACTCTGTTCACCCATTTTTTGTCTTGTTGCCTCGTCAAGGAAGGGCGAGGGCGCCTCTTCTATCACTTTTTGGTGACGCCGCTGAATGGAGCATTCTCTTTCGCCGAGATAAATCACATTGCCATGGCCATCAGCCATCACCTGAATTTCAATATGTCGAGGTTGCTGGATGTATTTTTCGATGAAAATTCGCGTATCACCAAAACTCGAGCGAGCTTCGTTGGTCGCGCGTTCAAAGCCATCGCGACATTCTTCTTCATTCATCGCCACGCGCATACCTTTGCCACCGCCACCGGCAGAGGCTTTAAGCATCACTGGGTAGCCAATTTCAGCACAGACTTCAACCGCGTGGTCGGCATCGCGAACAACATCGGTGTAACCGGGAATACAGTTAACACCCGCCTTTTGAGCAATACGCTTAGAGGTGATCTTGTCACCCATCGATTCAATCGCTTTCTTGCCTGGGCCAATAAAGATAATTCCCGCAGCATCTAAGGCATCGCGAAATTTGCCGTTCTCAGATAAAAAGCCATAGCCTGGGTGCACTGCATCGGCCCCCGTATCTAAACAAGCCTGGATAATTTTTTCGATGACTAAATAACTTTCGGCTGAGACAGAGGGTCCTATGTGGACTGCCTCATCAGCCATTTGCACATGCAGAGCATCACGATCAGCATCAGAGTAAACCGCGACGGTAGCAATGCCCATTTTTTTAGCGGTAGCAAAAACGCGGCAGGCAATTTCACCTCTATTCGCCACTAAAATTTTCTTCAACATAGGTCTGTTCTCAATTAAAAAGGCTTTAGAGCGGAATATTACCGTGCTTACGCCAAGGATTTTCAATACTTTTATTTTTAAGCATTGCCAGAGAACGCGCCACTCTCTTACGCGTACTGTGAGGCATTATCACGTCGTCGATATAACCACGCTTGCTTGCAATGAAAGGGTTAGCAAATTTCTTGCGATATTCTTCGGTCCGCACAGCAATTTTTTCCGCATCACCTATATCTTTACGAAAGATAATTTCTACCGCACCCTTGGCGCCCATCACCGCGATTTCTGCGGTAGGCCAGGCTAAATTAACGTCGCCACGCAGATGTTTAGACGACATTACATCGTAAGCTCCACCATAGGCTTTACGGGTAATAACAGTAACCTTGGGTACCGTGCATTCGGCGTAGGCGTACAACAACTTGGCACCCTGTTTAATAATTCCACCGTGTTCCTGGCTCGTACCGGGCATAAATCCAGGTACATCAACAAAGGTTAGTACAGGGATATTAAAAGCATCACAGAAGCGGATGAATCGGGCCGCTTTTTTCGATGCATCTATATCCAAACAACCCGCCAAGACCATCGGCTGATTGGCCACCACGCCCACACTTGAGCCTTCAATACGAATAAACCCAGTGATAATGTTTTTCGCATAGCTAACCTGAGTTTCAAAAAATACACCTTCGTCAGCAATCTTTAAGATCACCTCTTTCATGTCATAAGGTTTATTAGGGTCGCTAGGGATAATAGTATCCAGAGACATTTCGATTCTGTCGGCAGGGTCAACTGTAGGCCACACCGGTGGTTTCTCTTTGTTATTGGCGGGTAAGTAATTGAAAAAATGTCGCAGTTTAGCAAGAGCCTCGACATCATTTTCAAAGGCGAGGTCGGCCACACCTGACTTACTAGAATGGATAAGTGCCCCGCCCAACTCTTCAGCGGTAACCGTTTCATGAGTCACTGTTTTAACCACATCTGGACCGGTGACAAACATATAGGAACTATCTTGCACCATGAAAATAAAGTCAGTGATCGCTGGAGAATAGACGGCTCCACCGGCGCAGGGTCCCATGATCATTGAAATTTGGGGTATCACCCCCGATGCCATCACATTGCGTTGAAACACCTCAGCATAACCGCCAAGAGAAGCAACGCCCTCTTGGATACGAGCACCGCCTGAATCGTTAAGCCCAATAATGGGAGCACCAACTTTCATCGCTTGATCCATTAACTTGCAGATTTTTTCTGCATGGGCTTCAGACAGCGCACCGCCAAAGACCGTAAAATCTTGGCTAAAGACGAAGACTAACCGGCCATTGATGGTGCCATAACCAATGATCACTCCATCTCCAGGCACATGCTGTTTGTCCATATCGAAGTCGGTGCATCGATGTTCAACAAACATGTCCCACTCTTCAAAACTATTATCATCAAGTAGCAGGTCTAGCCGCTCTCGAGCTGTCAGCTTTCCCTTAGCATGCTGAGCATCGATACGCTCTTGACCACCACCCAAACGAGCGAGGCGTCTTTTTTCTTCTAATTCTTCAAGAATTTCATGCATTATTTTCTGCCTCGCAGACGTCAATTATTGGATAAGATCTAACACTTTCTCTGCTGCGTCAGGAATATTGGTTCCAGGACCAAAGATCGCAGCTACACCAATCGCGGTTAGTTCGTCATAGTCCTTGGGAGGTATCACACCACCACAAATCACTATAATTTCTCCTGCACCCTGGCGTTTAAGCGACTCAATCATTTGCGGCACTAGAGTTTTATGCCCAGCCGCCTGGGACGAGACTCCCACTACATGAACATCATTTTCAATAGCTTGGCGAGCAGCTTCCTCTGGAGTCTGAAACATGGGACCAATATCGACGTCAAAACCTAGATCTGCAAAGGCTGTTGCTATCACCTTTGCACCTCGGTCATGACCATCCTGGCCCATCTTCACCACCAACATTCTCGGTCGTCGGCCCTGTCGCTCTGCAAAGTCTTCTACTTTTTGTTTGATTTTCATAAATCCCTCATCCCCCTCATAGGCAGCACTATAAACACCACTAATAGATCGAGTCTGAGCCCTGTGCCGACCCCAGACTTCCTCTAAGGCGTCACTTATTTCACCAACGGTTGCCCTTTCTCGAGCCGCCTCAACCGCTAGGGCCAATAAATTACCTTGCCCGGTTTTTGCAGCTTCAGTCAGTGCAGTAAGGGTCTTCTCACAGGCTGTCGAATCTCGTTCAGCGCGCAAACGATTAAGTCGTCGAATCTGGGCATCGCGCACTGACGAATTATCAATATCTCGAATGTCAATCTCAGGCTCTTTGCTCAACTGGTATTTATTAACGCCAACAATGACTTCCTTACCACGATCAATGGCCACTTGACGCAATGCTGCAGCCTCTTCGATTCGCAATTTAGGCATCCCCGACTCTACTGCTTTGGTCATGCCACCCATATCTTCGACTTCATTGATAAGCACAAGTGCCGCTTCAACTAACTCCTTAGTGAGGCTTTCAATATAGTAAGAACCTGCCAGTGGATCGACAACCTTGGTGATGCCCGTTTCTTCTTGAAGAACTAATTGAGTATTTCTAGCGATACGCGCAGCAAACTCTGTCGGTAAACCCAGAGCCTCATCGAAGGAGTTGGTATGCAGTGACTGAGTGCCACCCAAGACCGCTGCCATTCCCTCAATAGTCGTTCGCATAATATTGTTATAAGGGTCTTTACTGGTCAAGCTGACACCCGATGTTTGACAGTGGGTGCGCAGCATTAATGAACGCTGATCTTTAGGCGAGAATTTCTCCTCCATTAAGGTTGCCCAAAGAATGCGCGCAGCTCTAAGCTTGGCAATTTCCATAAAGAAGTTCATACCAATGGCAAAGAAAAATGACAGCCGCGGAGCAAATTTATCCACCTCCATACCGCTATTGATAGCGGTGCGTACATATTCAATACCGTCAGCAATGGTATAAGCCAGCTCTTGAACGTTGGTCGCACCCGCCTCTTGCATGTGGTAGCCGGATATCGAAATAGAGTTGAACTTAGGCATGAGTTCAGCGCTATAACTTATAATATCGGATACGATTCGCATGGAGGGTTCAGGTGGGTAAATGTAAGTATTGCGCACCATAAACTCTTTGAGAATGTCATTTTGCAAGGTACCGACAAGTTGCTCTGGTTCCACGCCCTGCTCTTGGGCAGCAACGATAAAACTGGCCATGACTGGCAGCACTGCGCCATTCATAGTCATAGAAACAGAGACTTTATCAAGGGGAATACTATCAAAAAGTATTTTCATGTCTTCAACAGAATCGATGGCAACACCCGCTTTACCCACGTCACCCTCTACTCGAGGATGATCAGAGTCATATCCTCTGTGAGTGGCCAGGTCAAAAGCAACCGACAAACCTTGCTGCCCAGCCGCTAAATTTTTTCGATAAAACGTATTAGACTCTTCCGCCGTGGAAAACCCAGCATATTGGCGAATAGTCCAGGGCCGTCCCGCATACATCGTCGCTTTGGGACCACGCTTAAAAGGGGCAAAACCGGGCAAATTGTCCATATGCTCAATACCGATGGTATCTTCGGCCGTATAGAGAGGCTTTACAGCAATACCTTCAGGTGTCTGCCAAGTCATTTCATCAACCGTACGACCGTTGGTCTCTTTTTCGACTAATTTTTCCCAATCTTTGACTGTAGGACCTTTTTTGTCAATCATCACTCTTTCCGCCCTTTGAATCTGTTGGTTGCCGCTAGGTTGCAGCGAACTTTCTAAACTGCACTATGCCGTAGCTTAGAGATAAATAGTAGGTCTATTTCCATCACAATAACTCACATTTATTGCCAAATAGTTAGGTAATTTCACCATTTTTTGTAATAATGTTTACTTAAACTCACAATTTATTTATTTTTAGAGGGTTCTAGTCAGCTAAACTATTTATATGGCCACTATTTGCCAACATCATGTTATTGCCTGTATGCACGGGATCCGTGAGCAACACCTCGCGCAGCGCCCCATTTTAGCGCGTGCAGGGATTAATCCCAATGTCTTAATCAGAGAGGGGCAGCGTGTTCACACCGAACAGGTGGCCCGCCTATTTAAGGGCGTCCAAGAACGTTTAGATGATGAGTTCATGGGGTTTACTCAGCATGGCTGTAAGGTCGGGTTATTCGCGACCATGGGAGAATTGGTTAACCGATGCGCGACTCTGGGTGAGTTATTGGTCAAAGCTGTTGATTTCTATAACCTAATTAGCCGCGATATACCTATGCAGTTAACTGAGTCAGAGGGAAACGCAATACTGAGCTTTAACATGGACCAGCCTCACCTAGATCCCGAGAACTTTATGACCGAGTTTTGGTTGGTTATCTGGCATAGATTTCCCAGTTGGTATATCGGCGAGCCGATCAGACTGCGAGAAACACATTTTACCTTTAGCCCACCACAGCATAGGGGTGAGCTGCAGATTATGTTTCCCTCTAATCTACATTTTAATAGCTCATCTAATCGCCTCATTTTTGATCGTCACTACCTAGATAAACCCTTGGTCAGGTCAGATCAAGAGTTGGCTAACTATGTTGAAAATGCACCGGCAGACGTAATGACTATTCCAGGCTCAGATACTATTTTGGAGGCCCAAATAGAACGTATTATTAGCCAGAGACATCCTGATCGCTTGGTCTTTGCCAGTATTCATAAATTAGCCAAGGAATTGGGAATGAGCTCTCAAACCCTGCATCGTCGACTAAAAGAGAGCGCGACTAGTTATCAAAAAATAAAGGATAACTTACGTAGAGAGGTGGCGATAAATAAATTAATTCACGAAAAATTGTCCGTTGAAAGAGTGTCCGAAGCCGTTGGATTTAGTGAGCCACGCTCTTTTACTCGAGCCTTTAAGCATTGGACAGGACTGACACCGCGAGAATATTGTAAGCAAAACTCATGACCTTAGTGAACAAAGCAAGTACCCTATGAAATCGTCAACTACTAAAGATATGAAATGAGCACTAAAATCAGATTAACCCAATTTAGTCACGGTGCGGGGTGCGGCTGTAAAATCGCGCCTGATCTACTCGAGACTTTTTTAAAGACCGACTTTATTGCCATACCCGATGCAAACCTGCTAGTAGGCAATAGCACCAAGGATGATGCAGCAGTTTATGATCTTGGTGACGGTAGCGGCATTATCAGTACCACAGACTTTTTTATGCCGATTGTTGACGATCCCTTTGAATTTGGTCGAGTCGCCGCAGCCAACGCCATTAGTGATGTTTATGCCATGGGAGGTAAACCCTTGATGGCTATCGCGATCTTGGGCTGGCCCATTAACACTCTTGGCGCCGATGTGGCACAACAGGTTATAGATGGTGGCCGTCACGCCTGCAGAGACGCCGGGATTCATCTGGCAGGAGGCCATTCGATTGATGCCCCAGAACCTATTTTTGGCTTGGCTGTCACTGGGCGGGTACAGATTGAAGAGTTGAAACAGAATTCCACTGCAAAAAGTGGTGATCTTTTGTTTCTTACTAAACCTCTCGGTGTGGGCATTCTGACAACGGCTGAAAAACAAGGGAAATTACACCCTGATCACAGTCGTTTAGCGGTGGAGAGCATGATGCGCCTCAATACAGTAGGCGGTGAATTAAGTGCTATTAGGGGCGTGACCGCTATGACTGATGTCACGGGTTTTGGTCTATTGGGGCATTTACTTGAAATTTGCCAAGGTAGTCAACTTAAAGCAAGCCTGAATTTAAGCGCCGTGCCTGTTTTAGATAAGTCTGTTTATGACTACATAGACTTGGGCTGCGTATCTGGTGGCAGTCAACGTAATTGGCAGAGTATCCAGAACCTTGTCTCTGGAACGGACCCAAAGACTCAAGCATTACTATGCGACCCGCAGACCAGTGGCGGCCTATTAGTTTGCGTTGAGGCCGACGCCGTTGATGAGGTTAGGGTCTTACTTAAAGCGGCAGACTGTTATCATCTTGCCATAGGACAGCTTGACGATTTTGTAACAGATCGGCCTTGGATAGAGGTCACAGCTTGAATCAGTTTCAGCTGCCCCTAACAGATGAGTATCAATCTTTGCTCTTGGGTAATACCCCGATGATTGATGTTCGTGCGCCCATTGAATTTATTGCCGGTGGCCTGCCCTTTGCTACAAATTTACCCTTTATCGTTGATGATGAACGTCAAGAAATTGGTATATGTTATAAGGAAAAAGGGCAGGAAGCCGCCCTAGCGCTCGGCTATGAGCGAGTCAATGGCGCACTAAAAGATCGGAGAGTAGCTGCTTGGCAGTTATTTTTGAACCAGCACCCCAATGCTGTTCTGTATTGCGCACGGGGTGGCCTACGTTCCCAATTAAGCCAACAGTGGCTTGCTGATATCGGCATTACTTGCCCGCGTATCGACGGTGGCTATAAGTCACTGAGAAACTTTATGCTGCAGTCTTTAGTCAACTGCTGCGAAACACAAAACTTTATATTGCTGTCAGGCATGACCGGTACTGGAAAAACTGACATCATAAAAACCTTGAGCACCAGTGTCGATTTGGAAGGTGCAGCCAATCACAAAGGTTCTAGCTTCGGCCGACCCTTGGGTGAACAACCAGCTCAAATTGATTTTGAAAACCAAATAATTTTGGATTTAATGCAGGTTCAACATAAATACCCAGAACGCAGCATTATTATCGAAGATGAGAGCCGCAATATCGGAGGTCGCCATCTTCCGCAACCTCTAAACGTGGTCATGGCAGCAAGTCCAATGGTCGTTATTGATTTACCTTTTGAAGAGCGGATCGATAAACTCTGGCAGGAATATGTCGTCGAACGCTACCAACAAACCATGGCCTACCACCAAGAAAATGGCGAACAAGTCTTTGCTGATTATCTAATTGATAGCCTTTTACGTGTTAAGAAACGTCTTGGTGGCCAGCGCACGAAAGAGATACTCACTCTTATGGAGGGGGCCATTAAAACCCAACATCAGGACCAGTTTGCCAGTCATCGTGCCTGGTTAGAGGCTATCACTACCGACTATTATGATCCAATGTATCTGTATCAATTAGATAAGCGCAAGCAACGCATCGCGTTTCGAGGCAACCACCATGAAGTTATCCAGTGGTTGCACGAAAAACAATAATTCCTAGCGCGGTTGCATCCTCACTCCACCATCTAGGCGAATAGTCTCACCATTTAGATAGCTGTTTTCAATAATATGCACGACCAACTGACCAAATTCAGAAGGCTCACCAAGACGTTGTGGAAAAGGGATATTAGCAACAATACTATCCTGAACATTTTGTGGAGCTGCTAGCATCAGTGGTGTCGCCATTACCCCAGGAGCGATTGTGTTGACACGAATACCCGATTTAGCTAAGTCTCTAGCCATAGGCAAAGTCATGCCAACAATGCCGCCTTTAGTTGCTGAGTATGCAACCTGACCCATCTGCCCATCGAATGCGGCAATAGATGCGGTGTTTACGATAACGCCTCGTTCAGTTTTTTCATCTGGCTGGTTTTTCAACATAGCTACGGCAGCACAACGAGATACATTAAAAGTACCTATAAGATTGACTTCGATAACTTTGCGATACAAATCAAGATCATGAGGCTGACCTTCACGATTGACGGTCTTAGCCGCAATGCCAATACCTGCGCAATTAATGCAGACATCCACTCGCCCAAGGTCTGCCAAAATTTTCTCAAAGGCATTTTCAACAGCTGGACCATTGGACACATCAAGCTGTATGTATCGAACAGACTTAGCACCAAGTTCGTTAACCGCCTGCTGTCCGGCACTCGCATTCATGTCAAATATCACCACCTGCGCTCCGCCATCGACTAGCAACTGCGTCGCCGCACGACCAAGACCAGAGGCTCCTCCGGTAACTACCGCCACTTTATTTTGTAAATTCATGATTGCGTCTAAGCTCCCTATTATTTTACCATTTGCACCAAAACAAAGGGTGGGATAACCACCGCCCAATGCTCAACATTACTCTCATACCAGTCTAACGCCTGCTGGTCATTAATTTCGAATAGTGTTTTGTCGGCCAACCAAGCCTGAACCTTAACTGTGTCGTCTTGATGAAAAGCCACAGCAATGTTAATTAGATCTGCTCCCTCAGCAACCGCCAATAGGTTGCCCGCAGCATAATGCTTTTGCAACTCGAGCCAATTGATCTTAGCTGTTTCTTTATTTAATCGCTGTACTAAGACGTTTTCTTCTTCCAATGATTTTCTCGGCATGGTTATTGTTGAGAGGCTATACCCTCCAGTTAACAAAATTCCGTAACAGCTGCAAGCCCGCGTCAGCACTCTTTTCTGGGTGAAATTGCACCGCAAATAAATTATTGAGACTCAATGCAGCGGCAAAGTCCACGCCGTAATTGCATGTCCCCGCCACATGAGGATTGTCCGCCAAGGCTGCGTAGTAGCTGTGCACAAAATAAAATTGACTGCTCTGCTTTATACCCTGCCAGAGCGGGTGATCAATAGTTTGTTGCACATTATTCCAACCCATGTGCGGCACCTTAAGCCTATCGCCCTGATCATTTTGATGATCTTGACCAAAGAACTTAACCTTGCCTGGCAGTAGCCCAAGACAGTCGACGCCTTGGTTCTCTTCACTGTGCTCTAGCAATGCCTGCATCCCAATACAGATACCTAGTACCGGTTTTTCTTTGGCTGCACGACTAACCACATCACCAACTTTAAGCCGCTGTATTTCAGACATACAGTCACGAATTGCACCCACACCAGGAAACACCACTCTATCGGCCCTAGCCACTATATTAGCGTCAGATGTCACAGACACCCGGGCCTCAGGGCAAACATACTCCAGCGCCTTAGCCACGGAATGAAGATTACCCATTCCGTAGTCAATGACAGCAATATGGTTAGAATACGCACTCATAAATGTTTCAACACTCTGGGTAAAGCAACCAGCCTTAAGCCGCTAGCTAAAGGTGACCCTTAGTAGACGGCAATACCCCTGCCATGCGTTCGTCCGCAGATGCAGCCATACGCAAGGCGCGACCAAAGGCTTTAAAAATAGTTTCAACCTGGTGGTGAGCATTAGCACCTCTGAGGTTGTCGATGTGCAAAGTGACCAGGGCATGATTAACAAACCCTTGGAAAAATTCGCGGGTTAAATCAACATCAAAACCACCAACTTGACTCCGCACAAAATCAGCTTTCATGATCAGTCCGGGACGACCTGAAAAATCCATAACAACTCTCGACAAGGCTTCATCCAAAGGTACATAAGAGTGCCCATAACGGGTTAACCCCTTTTTATCGCCAATCGCCTCCGCGACGGCCATCCCCAAGGTAATGCCAATGTCTTCTACTGTGTGATGATCATCAATATGAGTATCACCAGTCGCTTGAATATCTAGATCGACCAAACCATGCCGAGCAATTTGATCGAGCATGTGATTTAAAAATGGCACTGGCGTTTCAAGGTTTGCCTTACCCGTGCCATCCAAATTAACACTAATGGTAATCTGCGATTCAAGTGTGTTGCGGGTCACAGTCGCCGTACGTTGCGTCATCTTATGCTCCAGTTTGATATTTTCAGGGCCGCAGTATACCTGAAAATAACCTATTTTTTCGATCCATTACTCGCTTTTAGGGCCAATACACTGATTGGCAATCGGGACACAAACATCTCATTAAGGTAACATATCGTCTGCATTTACTATGGATGGGAAAGCCACTGCATGGAGAACATTAGCTTGTCTAAACTGATGAAATGGTTGTTGACCGCGGGCCTGACACTGGCTGTTATAGCCGCTCTGTTAGCTGTGACCCTAAGCAGCCTAATTGACCCCAATGAGTATAAATCCGATATCGAAAATGCAGCTCAGCAAAAGGGTATTAAATTATCCATTCAGGGTGATCTAGCACTTAAGGTTTTTCCAAAGTTAGGTGTTGCAGTTACCAACATTAACTTCTCAGACGGTCAGAATATCGCAGGCCATATACCCGAGATGGACATCAACCTTGGGTGGTTGGCATTGGTGGGCGGCAATCTCAGCCCTACAAATCTACCCATTGATTCGATCAGCCTTGCAAAGGCAACTTTGCAATATTCCACCGCCACTCACCTGCCACTTCAATTCGACCAGATCGAACTCACTATTAATGATCTTTCGTTTAATGGTAATGATTTTAATATTAATCTATCAGCTCAAGTACTGAACGGTTTACCTCTGTCATTTAGTTCAACCGCCCAAGTCAATATTCAGGATCAAAAGGTTAGCCGAGTGGCGGTCCGTGACTTCACTTTTGTAGCTGATGAAATTACCTTGAAAGGCAGTGTTTATGCTGATCTTACTCGGCAAGAAATTAGAGGCTCCGTCGCCAGCGCTTCAATTAACCTGCAAAAACAGATCTCTACTATTCAAAGACATCTGCCGATTTTTACACCACCTTCTATGTCCAGCAACAAGGCCTTGAGTAATGTTAGCTTTAAGAGCGAATTTAATATTAATCCTTGGGGCTATTCCCAGTATTCACATAAGCTAGTGCTGGATGGACAAACGTTTGATATCGACCTGAGCGCCGATCAAAGTACTAACAAGATGTCTCTCTTCCTGAAAGGGAATAGCCTTAAATTAGCTGACTACTTGCCATCATCGACTCAAAGCACTAACGATAGAACCCAGGCGCCCGCTGCAATTTTTGCTCCTCTGGCAGTGCCATTTATGTTGTGGCGCGGCGAGAGCAATGTAGAACTGGCGATAAATAATATCCAGCTAGAATCATTCTCAGTGAATAACTTCTATAGTAAGGCATCCGGTTATCGTAACCAGCTAAGGCTCACGTCCTTAACTGCCGATGTATTTGGTGGCCACATCAATGCCGTTGCCAGTATTGATATGAGTGGTTCCACTCCTAGCTTCAGGCTAGTGCCCTCCATTTATGACATTGATTTATCTCAGGCGGTGCAGGCAATGTCAAACTCTCATGACTTCACCGGCTATTTCAGCATGGACGCCACCATCGAAGGGTCAGGCATTAATATTTATGAGATTCAAAAATCTCTGCTAGGCAATGGTCAATTTAAAGTGGTCACACCATCCTATCGAGGAGTAAACATCGAAGAAACTATCTGCCAGGCCACTGCCCTTTTTGGCAACCGAGGCAGTTCACCTCAATCCTGGTCTGAAGGAACGCAGCTAAACGATATTACCGGCAAACTAGGGTTTATTAATGGAAAAATGCTGCTAACTGATATGACAACCGGCACTGGCAATTTAAAACTTAGCGGCCAAAGTGAGGTGCAACTGGTGGAGCAAAACTACATTTTGAACGCCACGGCTGTACTGACAGGCGCCACTAGCAGTAACAGCGGATGTAGGGTTAATAAGCGCCTACAAAATCAAGTCATTCCTTTTGTCTGCAAAGGCAGCTTCGGAGCTAACAATAGCTCTGGGCAATCCGGCTGTACCCCAGATCAGAGAGTCATTGGTGGCTTATTGAAAAACAGCCTACTAGAGCAACTGGGTGAAAAATATCTGACAGCTCCCGACACTAGGGCGCCCATCAATGGCGACTCTATTCAAGATGCTTTAAAAGGCTTTTTTAAGAAAAAATTGGGCGATTCATGAAGGCTGCTGAGTTTCAGAAGGCAGTTCTCAATTGGTTCGACCAACATGGTCGCAGCCACCTACCCTGGCAACAAAACACCTCCGCGTACAGAGTATGGGTGTCTGAAATTATGCTGCAGCAAACTCAAGTAAGTACGGTCATTCCTTATTATTTGCGGTTTATGGAAAGCTTCCCTAGCGTTAAAGAGCTAGCAGCCGCGCCGCTAGACGAGATACTGCATCATTGGACTGGACTAGGCTATTATGCCCGCGCCCGTAATCTACACAGAACTGCTCAACAGGTTAGTAAAGAACTGAACGGTAACTTTCCAAGCACCGTTGAACAGCTATCTCAGCTACCCGGCATAGGCCGCTCTACCGCAGGGGCCATTAGCGCCATCGCGTTTCATCAACAAGCCGCCATACTAGATGGCAATGTAAAGAGAGTGTTGGCGCGCTTTGGCGCCATTAGCGGCTGGCCTGGCAAAGCCATCGTTGTGGACGCCCTCTGGGCTCTTGCAGAAAGCAATACTCCACACCATCGGATTGCCGATTACACGCAGGCAATGATGGACCTTGGTGCCACGCTCTGCACAAGATCATCGCCTAATTGCCCAGCCTGCCCACTGGGCAAAAAGTGTCTTGCCTATAAGCAGGGTAATCCCCAAGACTATCCGGGGAAAAAACCTAAGAAGACTATCCCGATTAGAAATACATGCTTTCTCATGATTAGGAATGACAAAGGCGAGCTGTTATTGCAACAAAACCCGCCAGCCGGCCTTTGGGGTGGACTCTGGGTATTTCCCCAGTGTGATACGGCAGACTGTATTGATCAGGCATTAGGGGAGCTTGGCGTTAATGCCCAAGGCTACAGGGTACTCGATGCAAAACGCCATACTTTTAGCCACTTTCATCTTGATTATCATCCCATTGAGGTAAATGTGAGCGCAGCAGAGGTTTTCCAAGATAGAGTCTGCGAGAAAGACAATCAGGTCTGGTATAACCCGCAAAAGCCTATATCATTAGGCATGCCGGCACCGATTAAAGCTCTGTTCAACGAACTTAATCGGTAGACATACAAAAATATCACACGAGGTTGCTATGGCGCGTACAGTTTTATGTCGCAAACTAAAAAAAGAACTCCCCGGATTAGACATGCCCCCCTTCCCTGGCCCTAAAGGTGAAGAGATATTTAGCTCTATTTCCAAAGATGCTTGGGCTGAGTGGATGACTCATCAAACAACCCTGATCAATGAATTGCGTCTTAATATGATGGACGTATCGGCACGAGCCTACCTGTCAGAACAACGAGAAAAGTTCTTTAGTGGCGAAGAAGTGGATCAAGCCGAAGGATACGTCCCACCGACCGAATAATGCCTTGACGGATAGTAGATCAAACGCTTTAATACGCGCCTCCCGCGCAAGCGTCAGAAGTGTTGTAATGCCCAGATAGCTCAGTTGGTAGAGCAAAGGATTGAAAATCCTTGTGTCCCTGGTTCGATTCCAGGTCTGGGCACCATAACCATAGTAGAACCAGTACTTTCAGCGACTTATCCTCTCTTTATTGATTCGCCAAAAATATGCACAGTTATGCACATTGAAGATTTTTTTGGACAACTTCCGCTTAACAACAAATCACTTACAACAACATACTTAAATAAGCATAAGAACCTTCTTAAGAAGATATTAGTCTCTGCGGGTAGAACAGATATTGTTTACCCCACGACAACGCTTGCGCTGAGAGCTTTTTTAGTTTGCTTAAAAAGGAGCGTATTAGGCGCCGAGTTTACCCGACAAGAGAATCGGCACAAAATGATGTGTTTAATTATATTGAGCTGTTTTACAATCCCACACGACGCCATGGAAATAACGATGACTTGTCACCCATGGAGTTTGAAAAGAACTATTTTATGAACCAAGCAAGTGTCTAAGAAACTGGGTGCGTATCAGTTATCTAATTTTCTTCCTGTTCTTTTTCTTTAATTTCTTTTAATTTTTTCTGATACTCTTCATCAGAAAGTTTATGCCAACCAATACATTTTCCTGTAGGACTTCTTCCACATTTACAATCCATTTTAAACACCTTAAATTAATATTAACCCCTAGGTTTGAAAAAAAGTACAAAGATACACCAAGCAAATAAACTTATATATTATTGAAAGGTTCAGTATTTATCAATCAGTCTGAGTGTGCAAGAACAAGTGTAAAAACCATAGAAAAACAAAGTAAAATCAAAAAGTCTTGTTAGTAATTAACCCCTTTTCACCTCAAAACTGCTATTATTACTCTAAACTTAGTGAATGATGCAATTAACTTTGATCCAGAAAAGAGCATAAGTCGTCCTTAGGACAGTTTTAAAAATTATTTGGAGGCACCATCGACAAACTATCAATATTTGTACTCATAATAGGTCTGTTGCTTCTTCCTTCTTGCTCGGATCAACAGGTAGAGTCTGATCTAGTTGAAAGAAAAGGCGTCGCCTATACAATTAATTCACAAATCCCATTCACAGGGGTAGTTCCGGATTACTACGATAACGGTCAATTGAGGTCTACAAGCCCCTACGTAGGGGGTAAATTACAGGGACTCCAACAGACTTACTTTCAAATTAAAGATGATACTCCAAATGGGTCCATTGACAGCGGTCCATTGAAGTCTCAAGAAAATTTTGTTGACGGGAAAAAAGACGGATTTGCTCAGTATTATCTCAAAAACGGTCAATTGGAATCTAAGAAACACTTCACCGGCGGAAAACAAGACGGTGCTCAACTCATTTATCGCAAAAACGGTTCTTTGGACTCTAAGAAACACTTCAAAGACGGAAAAGAAAACGGTCTCCAAGAGACTTACCACAAAAATGGTCAATTAAGCGCTAGTTGGAATCTCAAAGAAGAAGTGAAACATGGACCTTGTGAAGAGTACTACAAAAACGGTCAATTGCAGTATGGAGGTCATTACGTTGACGGAAAAATATTTCATAAAGAGCACTACTCCGAAACCGGTGAAGTGATTTTTAATTGACCTTTAGCGTAAAAACCATGCCATAAATCCTAATATTTATTACAAGAACGATGAAGTATTAAATCTGTCCTACTGTGAGAAATAACGACGACACTATACTCGGAACTGCCTAGGTTTAGGATTGTGGAGAGACCCTAACCCTCTTTTTACTTGAGGGGTGAATGTCCCCACCGCTCCAAATCAAACCACCTCAAATACCCTGACACTTAGACTCTTCTATTTTTTTTTAGACGTCGACCTCTGGTCTATAGTATATTCAATAATATTGCATATAACTTCGACGTTAAATAGAGAACATACCCAAATGCATAGGAAAGTACTATCAATAAACACACGGAAATTGATACCCATAATCGGTCTGTCCCTTCTTCTTGGTTGCTCTGATCAAAACGTAGAGTTATCTCTAGTTGAAAGGCAAGGGGTCACCTATACAATTAATTCACAAATCCCATTCACTGGTGTAGTTTCGGATTACCACGATAACGGTCAATTGAAGTCTACAAACCCCTACAGAGAGGGTAAATTACAGGGACTCCAACAGACTTACTTTCAAGTTAAAGGTGATATTCCGGAGGATTCCATTGAAAGGGGTCCATTGAAGTCTCAAGCAAGTTTTATTGCCGGAAAGAAAGATGGATTTACTGAGTCTTATCTCGAAAACGGTCAATTGGAATCTAGTCAACGCTTCAGCGACGGAAAACCAGTCGGCTTTCATCTCATTTACCGCAGAAACGGTCAATTAGAATCTAGGCAACACTTCAACGACGGAAAACTAAACGGTCTCCAAGAGACTTACCACGCAAATGGTCACTTAAGTGCTAGTTGGAATCTCAAAGACGAAGTAAAAAACGGACCTTGTGAAGAGTACTACAAAAACGGTCAATTGGAGTATAGAGGTCAGTACGTTGACGGAAAAATATTTAGTAAAGTGCACTACTCCGAAATCGGTGAAGTGATTTCTAATTGACCTTTAGCGTAAAAACCATGCCATAAATCCTAATATTTGTTACAAGAACGATGAAGTAGTAGATATATCCTACTGTTAGAAATGACTGAGTTACCACACGGAACTGCCTAGGTTCAGGATTGTGGAGAGACCCTAACCCTCTTTTCATTGGGGGATGCCAAAAGGTAATGGGTATTTACTCTAATACTAGTTTTAGGCAGGGAATAGTTTTCTGTCTCGAAAGACTAAAAACTTCTCCTTCTCCCACAGGCCTAAATCCCATTTTTTCTAGCACCTTTGCTGAAGTCGTGTTTTCTTTATCAACATTTGCTTTAATTTTTGGAGATTGAAGTTTTGAAATAGCACAATCAAGCAATCCTTTGACCGCTTCTGTCGCATAACCTTGCCCCCAATAATCTGCGCCTAACCAATAACCTAATTCGTAAAATTCATCTGCATCTAAACGTAACCCCACTCCACCAATTAAGTTGTCGTTGAGAAAAATATTTAAGTTAAATTCTTGATTCCTAGTTGTTTCTAACCATTTTTCAGCATCAGCGATTGCGTAAGGATATGGGACAGTGCCTAGAGTTTTTGATACGTCAAAATCACCTAGCAAAGTTACTAATCGTTCTTTATCAGAATTCTTAATTTTCCTTACCACTAATCTTTCGGTTTTAATCTCTATCATTATTTAATCTCTATCTTTATGCTGATTTAAGCCCCTGAAATAGCCTACGGGTAGCTTGGCATAAAATGGCTTAGCCGGCTATTCTTAGCCTCCTATGGCTATCAAAAACCCACTCCGTCACTGTATGATTCCACTGCAGATCTGAAGATCCTCCAAAAATATGCACACATTGAAAAACACCAAACGACAACATTCTAGTATTTACAGGGCCTTTAGGCCTGTGCTATTTCCATGATTTCGATTCCAGGTCTGGGCACCGTAGACAAAAAAGGCCTCAGCTAATGCTGGGGCTTTTTACTTTGTGGTCTAGTGACTGAAAAATCAATCATCACCGCTGAATGACAGCTTCTGCTGAGTTTGATTAATACCATGATTGAGCCAACCAGATTCATTAAGATTACCCGAAGCTTTGCGCATGACCGTTAATATCTGCAAGCGCATGGCCAGCACCGCTTGATTATCCGGCTCAGTATCCATCGCGGCTTCAATTAACAGCAGCGCCTTAACTGAGTCACCGTCATTTAAATGCTGTTCAGCTAGACTAATCACTTTTTCGGCGCCACCAGCCAGTGTGACTAAATCAGTATAGATAGACTGGGGCGACTGGGCATACATACTGACGGGATTACCATCGAACCAGCCCATGTAACCTTCGTAAATCCCTCGCACCGACCAAGACACCCAACCATAGGCTTCACCAACATCCAGCGCCTTGGGCAGCTTAATCTCGCGCATCAGACTGTAGACATCGCGGCCTTCGTTCATACCCTTTACAGTTTCATCATGGACATACTGAATAGCATCGCGGTAACGAGTCATCTCTGCATTGATATTTTCATTGCCCAGAATGGGCTCACCGTGGCTAGGTAATAGTATTTCAGGGCCCAGTGCCAACACTTGATTAATAGAATCGATATAGTCCAGCGCCCAGCGCGGTTTGGTGCCCCTCAAGGTATAGATGTTAGGGAATGAACGATAAAAAAGATCGCCAACAAAAGCCGCCTTATATTCAGGCATCCACACCGTTAGCGCATCATAGGTTTCCGCCGGGGTATGCAGCACTTCAAATTTCTCTTCTCCCAAAGTAAAATTTAGACGCTTATCAAACAGCCTATTAGGCAACATATTGACACCGGAACTCTCGCTTGTAGCCGAGGATGACGTGGAGGTTAGATCAAACCCAAACTGCGCACTATTACGCTGAATAAAGAATCCCTTAAGGCGTTTCTGGTAGCGCAAAAATTCAACCATATTCTGTTGTGCGATCACCTTCGTCTCGGGCTCACGCCACAGCGCGACACCGCCAGTGTGATCGGCATGACCATGAGTAATAATAATCGAGTGAATTGGGCCATCATTGACTGCGTTGAGAAGACTTTTATGCTTTGCCGCCATACCCGGTAATGAGGTGTCTATGATGACATTGCCCTCGTCGGTTATCACCATAAAGGTGTTACCAAACCCGGTAGCCTTGTAGATAACAGGATTAATTTTTTGCGCTTTAAGTTGATTACTGCCCTGCTGTAAATGCAGACTTGGATCAGCGCGACCGGACGTGAGGGCCTCTGGATTGTAGTCATCGACTGCGTTGAGTTTAGGGTCCTCGGCGGTAGCTAGATTAGAGGCGGTGCAGAGCCACAAGAACATTGATACCGTTAATATTCTGCTGCCATTTTTTATAGTTGTCATCAGCTTGCCTTTTGTTGAACTCGAATTTCAGTCTCTAGTGTGACACCGCTTAAGTATGCAGATAAATCCATAGCACCGTGAACTTAATTGGCTTTTTGCTTTATGGTGTTTCTCCATTGAATCGCGAATTAGACTTAATTACTAATCGATATATTGAGTTTGCCCTTAAAAACCGTGCCATAAACCTTGATGTCTTTAATCTCTTTCGGCTCGACTCGCATCGGATTGTTCTCCAAAATAACAAAATTAGCCTGTTTACCAACCTCAATAGAGCCAATTTCGTGTTCTAGATTTATTGTTCTTGCGGCGCCAATGGTGACTGCTTTTAGGGCGGTATACACGTCTATTTTTTGATCAGCCGAATAGGCTATCCCTTCGGAAGCGATGCGGTTAACGGCAGTCCAGACCAAGGTAAGAGGCTCAATGGGAGCCATAGAAAAGTCTGAATGAAAAGAGACCGGCACGTTTCGGTCGGTCAGCGATTTTATGCGCACCAGGTTATGCGCTCGCTCCTCACCCAAGCCAAAATCGGCATATTTATCGGCCAGTGCCCATAGATAAAAAGGGTTAACTGATGCTTCAATACCTAAATTGGCAATTTGCGCGGCCTGTTGGTCGTCAAAATAACCCATATGATGCAAGGTGAGACGGTGGTCTCGACGTGGATCGCTTTGCTGCAAGGCTGCCACTGTCTCTATCACCTGCTGAATACCTTTGTCACCATTAGCATGGATGTGCACCTTATAGTCACCGCGCCAGTAATCTGTAATCTGTTCGGTTAGATCCTCCAGTGGGGTCATCCACTCACCATGATGACCATCTAGGTAACCGTCTTTCATTTGCATTAATTGTGAGTAAATGGCGCCGTCAGCAAATAACTTAACTTGCTTGGGAAGAAACTGAAGATTGCTGGTGTTGTATTTTGACGGTAGCCTATCTATTAATTCCATGGCTTTTTGGTTATCGCCAAAGCTGCGATAGAGTTTGGTGCCGCTGGCAATAAGGTAAACATTAAACGGTGGTTGTTGGGACATATAATGGTTTAAAAGTCCCAATTCTGCTTTAAAGTCCGTGCCAGAGCCTGGTTCAGCAATGGTAGTGATGCCATTCTTTTGGATGAGTTGCGACATTAGGTCAAGCCCCAGCATATATTTTTGCGAGCCCGCTAAAAAGGGCACAACTCTCGGCGCGATATTCATCCAACCACTTTCAAAGAAATGGCCTTTTTCCCAATTAACCTGAGGATTGTCTCTAAACTCTTCTGCCTTAAGACCTATGAGATCTATGGCGCTGTCATTAAAGAAAATCTCATGAAACGACCGATGTATAACTGCCACAGGCTGGTTGGGGGCTAAGCGATTTAGAAGTTCGCGACTGAGGTCACCGTGCCACAGTTGGTGATACCCCCAAATCATAAATAGGCTGTTGCTATCTGTATTTTCTCTAGCATTGTTGCGATTAATACTCTCTTCCAGACGTTTCTTGTAGCCCGCGGGATCTCTAACCCCTTTCTTGGTGACATTTGGAAACACCCAGTCGTAGGGAGCTATAATCTCATTAGGCAGAACTAAGGCTGCAATAGATGGGTGTACGTGAGGTTCGATAAAACCAGGCATTAGGGTTTTACCTTTTAGGTCGAATTTGCTGGCTTTCGCAAAGCCTCGCGCAGCCTCAGCAAGGGTGCCGATAAAAACAATTTTACCGCCTTGCTCTACCACGGCCTCTGCTTGGTCGACAGATCCGCCGGCCATGGTGACAATATCACCACCGTGATAAATAACTCCAGCCGACTTTACGGCACCTGTGGCAGTCAATTGTGGTTGACTGTCGCAACCGACTAACCCAAAAACAACCCAGAAAAAAAACAAAAGTAGTGACTTATACCTTAGCCCCACAGTCTTCATGAACAGGCTCCCTCAGTATTTCCTATGCTTTTTATCAAGCATCAGGCTCTGATGTTGATTGCACCTCAAGACTGGGGTCTGCGTCTAGACGCTTACCTGCGCCCAGCATGACGCCTATCCAATGGGTTTCGGCTTGACCTTCTAAGGCGATTTTTAACATGATCGTGAGCGGAATCGACAGCAACATACCCACAGGGCCCAGCACCCAACCCCAAAGCACCAATGACACAAACACCACCAGAGGCGAGAGGTTAAGGCCCCGGCCCATCCAGCGCGGTTCAACCAGATTACCCATAACGAGGTTCACCACCACAAAGCCTAGCAAGGTTAGGCCTGCTTCAAAGAGACTCAACTGAACCAGAGCGAGTAACACCGCTGGAACTGCCGCGATAAAAGATCCAACCGTGGGTATAAAGTTGAGTAAAAAGGCAATAAGGCCCCATAACACGGCGTAGTCGACACCCAGTATGCTTAACCACACAAAGATGATTAAACCTGTTAAAAAACTAATAGCCGCTTTGATCGCTAGGTAACTGTGAACGCTGTCAGAAAATGTTCTCAGCCATTCATGGGAGTCAGCGCTGCCTTTGGCGCTGCGCAGTTTCTCGCCAAAACTGACATTTTCAGCAAGGATAAAGATCACTGTTAACAGGATCATAAGGGTGTTAGTCATGACATTACCAAAGGATGCCAGTGTGCTACCGACTATACCCATCACCGCACCGGGGTCGAAACTACTGGCCCACTGTTGAGCGCCAATGGTGATGCCATGAGCACTCAGCCATTGCTGAATGTTCTCACCCATAAATGACAGTCTAGCGGCATAGACAGGGCTATCTTGGCGAAAGTTATCGACTGATGAGCCGACCACTGCAGCTAAAATAAGGCCCACGGCTAAGACTAAACTAATAACCAAGAAAATCGCGATTCCCGAGGGAATGCGAAAACTTTTCAGCCAGCCTAAAAGGGGCGACACAATCATGGCAATGAACACCGCCAATAAGAACGGCACTAAAAGGGGCCCCGCCATCTTCAGTCCCGACACTACTATAACAAAGGCGGCGGCAACGACTAAAAACCGGGAAAATGGCGGTAGCTTTTCATTCATCAGGCAACTCCAACTAATAAAAAATAACTTTTAAAGGTTACAACCAATATTCACTTGGGACTATAGCATTACCACCCGGTCGCTTTGAACAGTCATAAGGTCCATCAGCGTCGGCGGCTACATCTTATTTTAGTTATAAATCAATCTAATTGATATCCAGCATCAACATCGAGTTTGGCAGAACATCAAGTGATGATTTTTCTAGTGGTGGTTGGTATACAGTAATCTAGGTTTTGACTATACTGCCGGCTTCCGTTACCAACGGATGTTCTCAGGGCGGGGTGTGAGTCCCCACCGGCGGTAATCCTACTAATTCAGGTAGCCCGCGGGCGCTTCAGGTACTCTTTATACTGAAGGACAAGCAGATTTGGTGTGATTCCAAAGCCGACAGTTAAAGTCTGGTTATGAGAATGAGGTATAGACTTTAGACGAGTAACTACTCGGACCTATAAAGCAGCTGATCTTAGCTTTAGCTGGATAATGCCTGTCTTCCCTTATTTGCCCTCAACCCAATTTATTGGTGGCTTTAATAGCGCCTAAATTAAAATTGATTTGAGCCTTTTATGAATAAAACTAGTCAACAAATAGTATCTCGTGGGCACATTGCCTTCGTTCAAGCAACCTGGCACAAAGACATCGTCGATCAACTGCGTGATTCCTTTGAACTGGAGTTTTCCACCCTAAGCGATAAGCAAATATCGTTCTTCGAGGTACCTGGCGCCTACGAAATTCCGGTTTTTGCAAAAGCCCTCGCTGAAACCGGAAAATACGCCGCCGTTGTAGCCGCCGGCTTGGTAGTCGACGGCGGAATTTATCGGCATGAATTTGTTGCGTCCGCTGTAATTGATAACCTTATGCGAGTGCAGATGGATACGGCGATGCCAGTCTTTTCAGCGGTGTTAACACCTCAAAATTTTGATGGCGGTGAAGAACATACCGCCTTTTTCAAAGAACATTTTATTATGAAAGGGCAAGAGGTAGCCCAGGCTTGCGCGCGAACCTTAGCCGCCCTTGGAAAGATTGGCTGATCAAGCAGGCTAAATGTGGCTGCTTAGATAGGGTGGCAATAGAGCATCATGGGAAAAACAGAAGCTTCAGCGCCACCCCTGCAGTCACTACCGTTATGATTGGCTGCACTAGACCAGATCCTCGCGTCATGACTAGATTAGACCCGAGTCTTGCGCCCATGATCTGCGCCAGCGCCATAGGCAAAGCGAGCTCCCACAATACAAGGCCATTAACGGCAAAGATGACCGCAGACGTGCCATTGACGGCTAATACCATTAACTTAGTCTCGGCCGTTGCCTTGACTAAATTATGACCCAGCAACCACAGGAATAAAAATGGCATAATTGATCCCATTCCTGGCCCAAAAAAACCGCCATAAAACCCCATACCAAGGGCCGCTGTGCAGGCGAAGGCATTGAGTCCAAGTATGGGCGCGCTGTCGGTCTGCTTAACCTTCGGCGACATCAGAAAATAAATTGCAATACCCAGCAACAAGAAGGGGATTAATCTGCTCAGCGTCGCGCCGTCGACCGCTTGAACCGTTAAAGTGCCCGCAATGGACCCGATGATTGCCATTATTATCGACACTAGGAGGGGCTTCACCTCGAGATGTCCTCTGCGAAAGAAATTCCAGGTTGATGACAGAGTGCCAACTGAACTTTGGACTTTGTTTGTCGCCAAGGCGGTCAAGGGAGGCAGCCCGACCCACAACAAAGCCGGCAGTGTTAGTAGTCCACCAGACCCAGCAATAGATGAAATCAACCCAGCAAAAAACGCAATAGCGACGAGTATTAACTGAGTTAACAAACTTAAATCCACTGAAATCTCCGCGTAAGTGAATACTTACTTATATTTTAGCGTTCGTTTACGCTTTACTTGGGTTCTTGCCGATAAATTGCTTATAGTAGGTCATGATGAATGCTAAGTCCGCTTCCTTATCTCCCGTCGGTTGATACAGATCTCCGATGACCATGCGCTTGCCGGAAAAGTCAAAAGCAAACAGTAGTATCTGACAATCCAGGGTATCAGCTAAACGCAAGAAACCTGTTTTCCATTTCACCACCTTCTTCCTTGTTCCCTCTGGTGCCAAACCGATAACAATCCCACCTTCTTTTTTTGATAAGTCTACAACGCTATCAACAATACCTTTAGGGTCGGTGCGATTGACCGGTATTCCGCCCAACCACTCCATAAACCAAACTACGCCCGGCTTAAAGATAGTGTGTTTTCCAAGCCAGCGCACACGAAGGTTTATAGCCAAAATAGCAGCCATAGCAAAGACGAAATCCCAATTCGAGGTATGGGGGGCGGCAATTATCAATACACGTTGAACATCGGGGATGGTTCCCTCAACACGCCATCCAAAAAGATTGAGTACTGTTCGCCCGAACCAGCGAGCAAAAAACCCTCTATTACCGCGAAGATGGGGAGGCACCTGATCTGGACAGGCTGGATATTGATGGTGTTGCATTAGGCTAACCTTTTAATTTTTATTGTTTTTATTAGCTTAGTGTATCTTTTCAGGTTTTGTAACGATGAATACAATTAAGGCCGTCGGTCCGTTTGGAGTCCCAATTTCGCGCTAATAGGCATCTAACCCTTAGTGACCTAGTATTTATCATCGCCATTGCAATCGAAACATCGATCAATAGTTTTTTAAAAGTGAATATTCACTTACATTAATAACAAGCTATATAAGGGACTAAAATTGATCTTTATGTATACCCTGGAATTGACTGTAGTATTGCTTAATGGCTGCCAAGTCGTAATTATTGTCGCCACTGGGATGGTAAAGATCGCCGATAATAATGGTCTTAGTAGGAAAATTAAGAGCTATCATCAAAATTGGGCAATCTAATGACTTGGCAATTCGCAGGAATCCAGTTTTCCATTTCGCAGCTTTTTTGCGAGTTCCCTCTGGCGTTATACCAATAACTACCCCCTTACCTTTTCTGGCCAGCTGAGCAACTCTTTCGACCATCTGTTGAGGGTGGGTGCGATTAGTTGGAATGCCACCGAGCCATTCCATAAACCAAACAATGCCTCGTTTGAAAATTGTATGCTTGGCTAACCAACGCATCCGCAAGTTGAGACCTAATATGGTTGCCATGGCCAATACAAAATCCCAATTGGAAGTATGGGGCGCCCCTATCACTAACAAACGCTTCAAGTCTGGAATCTGACCCTCAACCCGCCAACCCAAGACTCTAAGAACGGTACGACCGAGCCAACGCGAAAATGCGCCACGATTAGCCCGCAAATGCTCGGGAGTCTGGTCTTGGTCAACAGCAGGTCGTTTGGTGCCCATAAATCAGTCTCCGTTACATAAAACAATGGGATAACTATAAATACTAGTGCTCTCGGGTAGCGCGAAAGGCAATATCTGGATGACGCTCTTGTGCGAGGGCTAGATTTACTCGAGTAGGAGCTAAATACGTCAGATGACCGCCGCCATCTAGGGCTAGGTTATCTTCTGCTTTGTTCCGGAAGGCCTCTAGAGTCTTATGATCATCGCATCCAGTCCACCGAGCTGTATGGACATTAACAGTTTCATAAATAGCTTCCACACCGTATTCTTCCCGAAGTCGGTAAGCCACCACGTCAAATTGCAGCTGGCCAACAGCCCCAACGATGACATCATTATTGCGGAAGGGAAAGAAGACCTGAGTACTGCCCTCTTCCGATAGCTGCCGAATGCCATTTTGCAACTGCTTAGCTCTTAATGGGTCTTTAAGACGAATTCGCTTAAATAATTCGGGCGCGAAATGCGGAATACCGCTGAACTTAAGGGTTTCGCCTTCAGTAAAGGTATCACCAATCTGTATCGACCCATGATTATGCAGACCGATAATGTCACCGGCAACTGCTTGGTCCACAGAAATTCGCTCACCCGCTTTAAAGCTAAAGGCATCTGCGATACGCACATCTTTACCGGTACGGACATGTTTCATTTTCATACCTTTAGTATATTTACCTGAGCAAATTCGCAAAAAAGCTATTCGATCTCGGTGTTTCGGGTCCATGTTAGCCTGAATTTTAAACACAAAACCACTAAATTTAGCTTCATCTGCGACAACTTCACGTTCTGCTGCCTGTCTCGGCTGAGGGGATGGCGCCCACCGCACAAAATAATCAAGCATTTCACGAATACCGAAATTACCTAAGGCAGTGCCAAAGAACACCGGTGCAAGCTGCCCAGCTAAGAATTCATCCATATCGAAAAGATTAGTCGCGCCCTTTACCAGTTCTAGCTCTTCCAAAACATCATCGGCGTAGTCTCCCAGTGCTTCACGCGCTTCAGGGGAACCTAATCCATGGACCTTGATATCGTCGCTTAGTGTATGACCTTTACCCTGCACGTAAACATGAATAGTGTCAGTGTAAAAATTGTATACGCCCCGAAATTCTCGGCCCATACCAATCGGCCAGTTAATCGGCGCAGCTCTAATTTTAAGTACTGCTTCAATTTCGTCTAATAAATCAATGGGGTCTCGAATATCGCGATCCATCTTATTAACAAAGGTCAAGATCGGCGTATCACGTAAACGACAGACGTCCATTAGTTTGATGGTGCGGGCCTCTACACCCTTAGCGCCATCAATAACCATGAGAGATGAGTCCACTGCTGTGAGGGTGCGATAGGTATCTTCGGAAAAGTCCTCGTGACCTGGGGTATCCAACAAATTAACCATGCAGTTTTGATAGGGAAATTGCATCACAGATGAAGTCACGGAAATGCCGCGTTCTTTTTCCATTGCCATCCAATCGGACGTTGCATGGCGATCGCTTTTACGCCCTTTGACCGTCCCCGCCACCTGAATAAGATTACCAAGTAACAATAGCTTCTCGGTAATGGTGGTTTTACCAGCATCAGGGTGGGAAATGATAGCAAACGTACGTCTCTTGTTGATTTCATTAGAAAAATTGCTATCTGCCATACCCTAGAATCCTAATTTGTACTTGTTTGTTAAATTACCCCTGTCGAGGCTAAAAAAGCGCGCTAGTCTAACAGATATGTCCTGCGCTATAAATTACTGCCCTAAAAAATCTTCCAACGCATCCATTTGCTGCTGGTAACTCTCTGGCTTATCTTTCTTGAACTTCTCCAAGTTCAAGAGTTTCCACTTCACCGATGGAAATTCTTGAAAGTCATAAATCGACCAATCAGGTTGCAAACGATTTAAGCTGAGCAAAAATGCCCTATCAGCCTCATCTAAATTAACCCTAATTATTTCGATGATTTTTGCCCTTGTGGCTTCATAATCATCATAATTAAACTCGATGGTGCTCAGGCCTTCGAACTGATTCTCAAAGGCTATTCGCTGATCAAGTAAGTTGGGATTAAGTATTTCATGGGTCGGCCTGTTACTGCTGACCAAACCAAAGATAAACCCGCGCTTGATCTCATTGGTAAAGCCTTCGTGTTCGAGTAAGAGCTTTACATCAAACAAATCTCTTGGATGCTGTCTGTCCATCGCCGCACAGAGTTTGCCACCGTATAGCTGAGCCAGCGGCACAATGGGTATGGCACAAAACACATCGAATTGCTCCTGTGCAGCGTCGCAAAGCTGAGCTTTAACAATGTCACCTAACAGGCCACGCCCAACCATGTTGACTTCAATTTTGATCATCACACCGCGATCATCAAGCTGAAGCTTACAGATATTCTCTTTATGCTGAACGCGCATCGATGGGCGCAAGCCTTCGACACGTTGTTTAATACGAGCAAGCGCAGCATTGATCCCGTCAAGCGTTTCTGCGCGCGCAGCTATCTCAACATAGGTTAAGTCAATATCGACTGACAGCCGCGGCATATCTCTTACAAAGAGGTTGATCGCTGTGCCGCCATGCATCGCAAAGCATGTCTCTTTAGCCACTTCAGGCAATACATCCAAGAGAAGCCTCACCTGTTTTGTATAGGCTTCGTTCATACGGCTGCCTCCAACTCCCTGGGTACAGTTATCTGGTATTTCGATATATAGACTCCATCGCTGACGATGGCGCGCTTACCCGAGCCCAAATCAACCTTATCTAGTTTGACATGGCTGAGCCATTCATGACCTGCTCTATCAGCCATATACAAAAATAGGCGCTTTACCTTCACCGAAGTACAGCCTTCCAGCAGCTTTTGCACCCTGGTTGGTCGCAAATTATTCAGGCCTTCCAGCAGCTCAAACACTTCCAAAAGCGGTTGAGACTTTGGCGCTAAATACAGGCATTCCATCACAGCGCGTGCGGGGCTGGATACTTTTACCTTAAAGCTCTTATGATCGATTTCTACCAAACCAAGCTCAGGCGGTAAAAAGCTAGTCAGCTTGCTCTCTACGCTTAAACCCCAATCCCGCTTTTTAAACCAGAGCGGCAAGTTCTCACCTTTACCGCCAAAAAGTTGTGCCTTCTTGGTAGAAAGCTCCAGATAGTGGGATTTTCCCTGCAACGACAGAGCTGTTTTACCTGCTGGATGGACAAAAAGACCTAACTGAGATTGCAACGCATAGATGCCACCAAGAAAGTCCACCTGATCGCTATGGCGTATCAATGCGCCTGTGCCTATAGAGTCAAACCACTGACTTTTTCTGTACTGCTTTTGCAGATCAAGGCTATAGCCCTGCTCTACCAACCATGCCGAAGAGAGCACTATGCCCGAAGGCTGAGTGCTAAGCAGAGTGTTTAATTTTGACTCTCTCTCGGTATTCATACTACCAATATACCTATTTTTTTAAACCACATCAACGTAAAGGTTTAAAAACACTGGTTTTTAGGTATTTTAAATACCTAAATATACTTATTTTTAAACCAAGTAGCACGACATTGTCGTCAATGTTGCCTTAGCCCTTGTGACTGACTAGGCGCAAGGACTGCTTTTGGGGCTCAGCTTGGCTAGACAGAGGCTCCACCTAACAAATATTGACAAAAAGTATGGGCTTTCTGATAGCCGGTTTCAACGGTGAAGATATCCCCCCTTCACTCAATATCAGGCCCCGTTGCTTATAAATAATTTTAATATGACAACCTCAGACGCAGTGTAACTTTATATTTTTATTAAAGTTGGTGTCTAGGGTTACTCAAGGTGTTTTACAGGTTCAAGCTGGGGTGCCAAATAATTGTAAATATGCATCTATCTGAAACCTGGTGACACAGGGTCTTCTTTGCGTATCTCTAAAAATGCGGCATTATAGCTTTGTTAGCGTCTTGGATCGGCTACTAGTAGCGTAGGATTAAAAGCAATCTCATCTATTTGATGTCGCGTATAATGCGAAAATAATAACCTAGCAAGCAGTTCACCTAAGACAGCAGGTTAGTCACTCGATCTGACATTATTAAGTTACCGATACCAAAGGTTGAAAATTAGATGCAGTACAAGGGTCAAACAGAATACGACCACAAAGGTCCTGCGCCAAAGCAGGGCGTGATACTTTGTAATTTAGGTACGCCAGATGCACCCCAAACCTCGGATTTGCGCCGTTATTTAAAGCAATTCTTGAGCGACCCACGCGTGGTAGAGGTCCCGCGATTACTTTGGTGGCTAATCCTTAACTTGGTTATTTTACGCCTTCGACCGCGACGTTCGGCCAAGCTTTATCGCAGTGTTTGGACTGATAAAGGGTCTCCATTACTGGTTAACACCCAAGCCCAAGTTGATGGCGTCCGGAAAATTTTGGCCGAAAAGCACGGCAAAGAAGTACCTGTTGTTTTGGGTATGCGCTATGGCAACCCATCCATTGAGTCTGCGCTAAACGAGCTCAGCGCTCAGAATGTGCGCAATATTGCGGTGCTGCCGCTTTACCCCCAATACTCTGGGGCCACGACAGGCTCCACCTTTGACGCCATTGCTGAAGTTTTTAAACGCACGCGTTGGGTACCTGAACTACATTTTATAGGTGGTTATCACCAGTCAGCTGCATTTATTGATGCCCTATGCTCTAGTATTAGCCGGCATATCGACACCCATGGTCAACCGGATAAACTGATATTTTCTTATCATGGAACCCCTGAAAGGTATCTCAAAAAAGGTGATCCATACCATTGTCTATGCCACCAAACCACTCGTCTGGTTGCTGAGAAAATGAACTTGGTCGACGATCATATTATGACCACTTTCCAATCGCGCTTTGGCCGCGAACCCTGGTTGCAGCCCTACACCGACAAAACGCTAGCGTCACTGCCAGGTCAAGGCGTCAGCCACGTGGCTGTCATATGTCCCGGCTTTTCTTCTGATTGCCTAGAAACTATTGAGGAGATCAATATTGAAGCGCGGGAAATTTTCTCAAATGCAGGAGGCAAGGCATTTCATTACATTCCCTGTCTTAATGATGATTTAGAGCATCTGGAGGCTCTGGCCCAGATCGTTGATAAATATCTCAGTATTTAGATTGGTACCCTACAGGTTCGGGTCGAAAAACCTTCTTCTATTTTAATTAATGCGCTGAACGCTGCCTGGCAAGGAAAATCAAGAATTATATTCACGCTAGACGTATAATGTTAAAAGTAAAGACACCTAGTTTTCCTAATGAAGCGCTGTGCAGAAAATTGAAAAATATTAACATGAAAACCTATATGGGAACCGTCGGAGCTGCCGCTCTTGAGTCGTCTAGAGTCATAGCCCGCGCCACCACGGAGACCAAGAATAAAGCTCTAGCGTCCATAGCAGAGCGCCTTAATGATGAGCGTCAAAACCTGTTGTCGGCTAATCGTATTGATATGGCAAACGGTCTTGCCAATGGCCTAGATTCCGCTTTATTAGACCGCCTTGAACTTAACGATGAGCGTATTGATGCTATGATCGAGGGTTTACATCAGGTTGCGGCGCTGCCCGATCCTGTTGGTGAAATGACCGATCTAGGCGTGCGGCCTAGCGGCATTAGGTTAGGGAAAATGCGCACGCCTATCGGTGTGATTGGCATCATTTATGAATCACGACCCAATGTCACTATCGATGCTGCGAGCCTATGCCTGAAATCTGGGAATGCCACTATCTTGCGCGGCGGAAGTGAGGCTATTCACTCGAATCAAGCTATTGCCGGCTGCATTAAAAAAGGCCTAGATGATGCCGGGTTACCACCATCGGTGGTCCAGGTGATCAACACGCCTGATCGCGGAGCGGTAGCAGAGTTAATCACCATGACCGATTATGTTGATGTGATTATCCCTCGGGGCGGCAAGGGGCTTATCAAGAGATTAATAACTGACGCCCAAGTACCTATGATTAAACATTTAGATGGAAACTGTCATGTGTACATCGATGATCATGCCGATTTAAAAAAGGCCGTAGATATTGCTATTAATTCCAAAACACATCGCTATGGCGTGTGCAATGCCATGGAATCACTGGTTATTGCACAGTCTGTCGCTAAGAAAATATTACCTGAGCTGGCAGCTTTGTACGCCGAAAAACAAGTGGAATTGCGGGGCTGTGAAAAAGCACGAGCTATCGTAAGCACGATAAATAAAGCTAGCGAAGAGGATTGGGGCGACGAATTTCTGGCACCCATTTTGGCGATTAAACTTGTAGATGGAATCGATGAAGCTATAGATCATATCAATCGCTACAGCTCTAAGCACACCGAATCTATAGTGACTGAAAACGATGAGAATAGCCGCAGATTTTTAACTGAAATTGATTCAAGCTCAGTGATGCTTAACGTCTCGACCCGATTTGCTGATGGCTTCGAATATGGTTTGGGCGCTGAAATCGGTATCTCTACTGACAAAATTCATACTCGAGGGCCTGTTGGTCTAGAGGGCCTTACCTGTCAAAAATGGGTGGTGTATGGCGATGGACAAATTCGGCAATAATATGGCAGTGGCTATATTTGGCGGGACTTTCGATCCCATTCATAATGGTCATTTAACCATTGCTAGCGAACTGGCCCAGTTACTCGATGTTAATGAAGTAAGAATGGTACCATGTGCTTATCCGTCTCACCGCGGTGAACCAAATGTGTTAACTGAACATCGACTAGCAATGTTGTCAGCTGCCTTGAATGCTGATGATTGGCCGCTGATCGTTGATGATATTGAATTACGCCGATCAGCACCCAGTTATAGTATCGATACTGTTAAACTACTGCGTAAGGAAATTGGCGCCGATATTCCTTTGTTTATGTGTATTGGCATGGATGCTCTGAGTAAACTAGACAGCTGGTATCAATGGGATCAGATTTTAGATTTTTGTCATATTGCCGTTTCGTCACGACCCGGTTATGAATTGCCAAAAGAGGGCTCTCTATCTGAATGGATTACTCGTCATCGCAGCGACGATTTGAGTGAAATGAAAAAGACCCCAAGTGGATATGTCTATTTATGCGACCTGTCCATGTTAGATATTTCATCGACAAACATTAGAGCAAAGATAGGCAAAGGGGATAACAGAGACCTTATGATGCCTGACTCTGTAATTAGCTATATCCAAAAAAACCGTTTATATGAGTAGCCCTGTACTATGAAAAAAGATCTCCACGAAATAATTATAACTGCCCTTGAAGACGTTAAAGCTCAAGATATTGTAAGCATTGACGTCAAAAAGTTAACTGGCATCATGGACACCATGGTAGTCGCGAGCGGAAACTCTAGTCGCCAGGTAAAATCTCTAGCAAACAATGTTGCGGTCGACGCCAAGAAGGCTGGATTTACAATAATTGGAATGGAGGGTGACGACGTTTCAGAATGGATATTGGTCGATTTTGGCGATATCATTGTCCACGTCATGTTACCCACCACTCGGGCGTTCTATGATTTAGAAAAGTTATGGTCCTTACGGCCAGATGATCGCCCTTTAAATGCAGATGCCGAGGCGATAATGCTTGGCTCGCCGCCCCTAGGTCGCGATTAATTTGAAACTCCGCATCCTTGCTGTCGGCACGAAAATGCCTGCGTGGGTGCAGTCGGGATGTTTTGAATATAGTAAGCGTATGCCGCCTGAACTGTGCGTCCAAACTATTGAAATAGCGCTTGGACCTAGAGGCAAAAGCCAGTCACCGGCGAAGGCAACAGAAATTGAAGGCCGATCAATTTTAAAAGCTCTAATAGATAAGGATTTTGTCGTCGCGCTTGACGTGTTGGGTAAAACTATGAATACCGAAGAATTAGCCAGTAACCTAGCCAACTGGCAAATGGATGGTCGAGATGTTAATTTACTGATTGGTGGCCCGGATGGTCTCTCTCCTGATTGCTTAGCCAGAGCTAATATACGCTGGTCTCTATCGGATTTAACGCTTCCCCATCCTCTAGTACGCATTGTGCTAATGGAACAGCTTTATAGAGCATGGACGATTAATGCTAATCACCCATACCATCGTAATTAGGTGTTTGGATAGACAATAATGATACATAAGCAAGCGTTCTCAGACCCTGCTCGAGAAAGAAGGATATTTGCTAGACGGCTTATATTTTCTATGTTTGCGATGCTGCTAATGGGACTACTCATCATTAGTAGGTATTTTGATTTACAGATTAATCAGTTTCAAGATTTCGCCACGGACTCTGATAATAACCGCGTTCACGTGCGTCCTGCACCACCCACTCGAGGTATTATCTATGATCGTAATGGGGAGATTATTGCCGACAACAGGCCCACCTCTAATCTTGCGATTATTCGGGAGCGCGCCGGAGATCTCGATCAGTTAATTACAAAAATCAGCTCATTAATCACCCTTTCCGACGATGATATTAAGCGCTTTTACACGCGACTAAAAAGACAAAAGCCCTTCGAACCTACCCCACTAAAGTTTAATTTAACTGAAAAAGAACAGGCAATTTTGGCTGTCAATCAGCACATCTTGGAAGGCAGTAAAATAAGCGCCACATTGACTCGCTTTTACCCCAAGCGTGATCTTTTCACTCATGTCGTCGGCTATGTTGGTCGGATTAATGAACGTGAAAGCAACACTATTGATGATATTGCCTACAGCGGCACCGATTCTATTGGAAAAACTGGTATAGAAAAATTTTATGAGGACTCTCTGCTTGGTCAGGTCGGCAGCGATCAGGTAGAAACCAATGCCAGAGGTCGAGTGATGCGAGTTCTCGACAAAGTCAGCCCTACTCCAGGTAGCGATCTTCAGCTACATCTTGATAGCCAATTACAGCAGGTAGCCTATGAGGCATTTTCGGGCGGACGCGGAGCTTTAGTGGCAATAGAAATCGAGACCGGTGGCGTTCTCGCGATGGTTAGCGCACCAAGCTATGACGCTAATTCGTTCGTCTCGGGCATCAGCCAAAAGGATTATGACGCTCTTCTCAACTCTCCAGACAAACCGATGTTTAACCGCTCCCTTAGGGGCCAATATCCACCAGGTTCAACTATTAAGCCTTTGTTTGGATTGATCGGTCTTCAAAGCCGCAGTATTACCACTAGCACTACGATAGAAGATCCCGGCTATTTTCTTATGGAAGGCATTGAGCGTCCTTGGCGTGACCATAATTCAGAGCGGGGCGGCCATGGTAAGGGGGTCGATTTAGCAATGGCAATCGTCGAGTCCTGTGACGTATTCTTTTACACAATGGGCGTAAAGATAGGCATAGACACTTTGGCAACCAGTAGCCAAGTATTTGGCTTGGGCAAAAAAACTGATATCGACTTACCTGGGGAGCGTCCCGGTATAATGCCCTCTAGAATATGGAAGAAACAGGCTCGCGGAGCATCCTGGTTTATTGGCGACACTATTAATGTAAGCATTGGCCAAGGCTTTATGCTTACCACCCCATTGCAACTTGCTGTAATGACAGCTCGTATCGCCTCGCGTGGCAACCTAATTCAACCGCAAATAGTTAAAGCCATCGATGGCGTGAAAAACCCTGCGCTTAAAGTTGCCGAAAGGCCTAACATTAGTGATGAATATTGGGACTATATCCACGATTCAATGCGCGATGTTGTGCACTCAACTAAGGGCACTGCAAGAGGCATTAACAAGCATTTGACCTACACCATGGCTGGAAAAACGGGCACAGCCCAAGTCATTAGCATTAATGCTAATGAAGAGTATGATCGATCAAAGATTAGCGAACGACAGTGGGATCATGCCTTGTTCGTCGCTTTTGCTCCTGTTGAAAATCCAAAGATAGCCATCGCCATAATAGTTGAGAATGGAGAGCACGGTAGTTCTGTAGCTGCCCCTATTGCAAAAACCGTAATTGACGCTTACTTCAAATCTACGGCTCCCAAAAATAATAATCAAACCCTGGCTTCAACTAAGGTCTCGTACTCAAAATCTTCAGGAGGTGATGACGCTGATGCGAAACAATGATTTTGTCAGAAGAATAAAAAGTCCTGGTGGCGATCGAAAAAAGAGCGGGTCGACACATATCGACTTTCCATTATTAATATTACTGCTTGCCTTGTGTGTATTTGGATTACTGGTGCTTTACAGTGCCGGCGGTCAAGATCTGTCTTACATAAAACGTCAGGCAACTTTTATGGTTGTTGGTTTTTGCCTAATGTTTGTGGTGGCTCAATTTGAGGTCCGCTATTGGGAAAAGTGGGCGTTTGTATTTTATAGCCTAGGCCTGTTATTGCTCTTTGCCGTATTGCTCTTTGGCGTTGGCGCAAAAGGTGCTCAGCGATGGCTGGATATTGGCTTTACCCGATTACAGCCCGCAGAATTTATGAAGGTAGGAGTGCCTTTAATGTTAGCTGCCTATCTTAGTAACCGTTTCATTCCCCCAACCTTAAAACATACTAGCTGGGCGATGGCCATGATATTACTTCCAGCGGTACTAATTGTAAGGCAACCTGATTTAGGGACTGCGCTACTAGTCTTCTTCTCTGGATTTCTTACTCTTTTTTTAGCAGGCTTAGGCCTGCGCTATTTAATCCTTACCTTTTTAACCAGCATTGCTGCAGTTCCCATTATGTGGAATTTTGTCCTTCTCGATTATCAAAAGCAACGAATACTGACACTGCTATCTCCTGAACAGGACAAACTGGGTAGCGGGTGGAATATCGTTCAATCTAAAACTGCTATAGGCTCGGGTGGTCTAAATGGTAAGGGATGGACAGAAGGCACTCAATCACAATTAAACTTTCTCCCAGAAAGCCATACTGACTTTATCATAGCCGTCCTCGGGGAGGAATTTGGCTTAATCGGCATCCTTACTCTGCTTACGCTATATGCATTAGTCATTGCTAGATGCTCATTTATAGCGCTTAACGCTCAATCCCAATTTGGTCGATTACTCGCTGGGAGCTTAGGTCTGATATTTTTTATCTATGTTTTCGTGAATATGGGTATGGTATCGGGTATATTGCCTGTAGTAGGTGCCCCATTGCCAATGATCAGCTACGGTGGCACGGCTATTTTAACGCTATTTATTGGTTTTGGTTTGCTCATGGCTATCAGTACCGAGCCTAACCGCATGAGGAAAGTTCTTTGAAGAAAAGTCTAAAATTATTAATTCTGGGGATGCTTCTATCTCTACCCGCAACGGCCTTAGCAGACTATTCAAAACACCCTGAAGCCTCTGAATTTATAGCAACTATGGTTAATAGCCATAAATTCGAACAATCCCAAATTGAGGAATGGCTGGCAAGCGCGGCGCACCAAAAAAGTATCGTGGAAGCGATGAGTAGACCCGCTGAGAAAACAAAGCCATGGCATGAATACCGTCAGATTTTTATTACCGACAAAAGAATTTCTGGAGGCGTTCAATTTTGGCAAGAAAATAACCAGACTCTGGAGCGGGCCGAAAAAGAATTTGGCGTTGATCCCGCTATTATCGTTAGTATTATCGGAGTTGAAACCAACTACGGGCGTAATGTAGGAAGCTTCAGAGTCATCGACGCGCTGGCAACCTTAGCCTTTGACTACTACACCTATACTGAGAAACGAGAGTCTAGGAAGATTTTCTTTACCACTCAGCTTGAACATTTATTACTGCTCGCTCGGGAGCAAGGAAAGGATCCCTTAACACTCAAAGGGTCTTACGCTGGAGCAATGGGCTTGGGGCAGTTTATGCCTAATAGCTATCGCAACTATGCCGTGGATTATGACGGAGATGAATTCGCTGACATCTGGGCTAACCCCACAGATGCTATAGGGAGTGTGGCTAATTACTTTAAGCAGCATGGCTGGAAATCAGGATTGCCCGTTGCCACACGGGCGCATATTGATGAGGTTCCCGATTCAACCAGTTTTAATGACATGAAGCGTCCAAAAACGACGATTGCCGAACTTGTTGCTCAGGGCTATGTACCCACTGATCAACTTGCTCAAGATCTCACCGCTTTTCCGTTACGTTTTGAAGCAAAGTATGGTCAAGAATATTGGCTGGGCCTGCACAATTTTTATGTTATTGGTCGCTACAACCCGAGGGCAAAGTATGCCATGGCCGTTCATCAATTGAGCCAGCAAATTAGAACCAGCCGCTGTGAATCAACAAAAGACTGTTCATAACTTTCTTGTCCTAAGCGGTTATTTTTGAAACTTTTTGCATTAACCGCTACAAATAACCTTTTCAGGTGCCCATCAATGACCCTGGAGTGCTAAACTTAGTGCTTACTTTTATTGACAACATGGTGTCCTAACTATGGCTAAGAAATGGCTCTTCTCTGCACTATTGATCGCAGTAGTGATCTCTCTGGTTTCCCCAGCTTACAGTCAAATACTGCGGCCAGCTGAACCAGAAATTGCCGCTAAAGCATGGATATTGATTGATGCGAATACCGGTAAGGTCTTGCTAGAAAGAAATGCAGACGAGCGATTACCCCCAGCCAGTCTCGCCAAAATCATGACCATATATATTGTATCTAACGAGATCGTTGCACAACGTGTTAACGAAGAAACGGAGGTGCTTATTAGCGACAATGCTTGGATTCTAGGTGGCGCTAAAACTGATGGCTCAACCATGTTCCTCAGTCCGCGTACTAAGGTGTCTGTGCTTGATCTCATGCGCGGCGTTATCATCCAGTCGGGCAACGATGCTGCTATCGCCTTAGCAGAACATGTTGCCGGCAGCGAATATGCCTTCGCTGACATGATGAATCAGCAAGCACAAATATTAGGAATGCGTAATACCGAGTATTTAAACTCGACTGGATTGCCCGCAGAGGGAATGGTTACTTCGGCGCGTGATCTAGGAATTATGGCAAGCGCCATTATTCGCGACCATCCGGAGTACTATGCGATCTATGCTGAAAAATACTTCGAGCATAACAATATCAATCAACCAAACCGTAATCGCCTATTATGGCGGGATAGTAGCGTTGACGGCTTAAAGACTGGCCACACCAGTGAAGCTGGTTATTGCTTGGTTTCTTCCGCCAAGCGCCAAGGAATGCGCCTTATCGCAGTGGTTATGGGTGCGGACAACGACGAATCTAGGTCGCAAGAATCACAAAAATTGCTGTCATATGGATTTCGCTACTATGATACAAAAGTAGTCTACTCAGCCGGTGAAATACTAAAAACCGGCGCCAAAGTCTGGTACGGAGCGGAAGAATTTTTAAATCTGACCATTGCTGAAGATGTGACTCTAACTGTGCCACGTGGTTCTGAAAAAAACCTGAAAGCGAATATTTTAGTCAGCGGCTTAATCAAAGCTCCAATATCAGCAGGCCAAGAACTCGGGCAACTGCAAATTAGCTTGGATGGAGAAGCCCTAGCCGACATCCCATTGGTCGCAGAAAAAAGTATCACAAAGTCAGGTATTTTCTCCCAATTATTTGACTGGATAATTCTTTTATTCACTCAATTGCTGTCGTGAGAGCATTTCCGTGACTGAACAAGAACCGCCAAAGATCGAGTTCCCCTGTGACTATCCAATTAAAGTTTTAGGGGAAACACATACTAGCTTTAACGAACATGTCCTTACTGTAATGGAAAGCCATGCCCCGGGGTTTGACCCTCAGAAGATCACTATCAGGGATAGTAGTAAAGGTAACTGGCAAGCGATTACCGTGGTTATAACGGCCACTGGGAAACCTCAGTTAGACAGTATATTTGCGGCATTGAAAAAAAGCCCGCGAGTTAAGATGGTGTTATAGAAATGGTGCCTGAAACACCTTTGATTATTCGCCATCTAGGTATTCAGCAATACAGACACACTTTTAACTCGATGAAGCAATTCAACGAACAGCGCGACGAGGCAACCGCAGATGAAATTTGGTTTGTCGAACATTATCCTGTTTTCACCCAAGGCCAGGCGGGTAAAAAAGAATATATCTTGGTCCCTGGTGACATACCTGTCGTAAAAAGCGATCGTGGTGGCCATGTTACTTATCATGGTCCAGGACAAATCACCGCGTATCTGCTTATTGACTTACGCCGCTTAAATCTCGGTGTTCGACAGTTAGTTAATCTCATTGAGAAAGCTGTGGTCGACACGCTAAACTGCTGGGATATTTCAGCCTCTCCTCGACGTGAAGCTCCGGGGGTTTATGTCGATAATGGAGAAAAGATTGCCTCTTTAGGATTACGTATCCGTAAAGGTTGCAGCTATCACGGTCTCAACTTCAACATTGATATGGACATGAGCCCCTGGCAACGAATTAACCCCTGCGGTCTGGGCGTTGTTATGACGCAAGTCGCTGATTTACTGAATCCAGCTCCCGACATCAAGGTAGTAACCGGAAAATTAGCAGAATATTTAACTGCTGGACTCGGTTATAATAAGTACTCTATAGGACACGTTAACGACTGAGGAAGACGCCTAGCCATGTTATATGACACGATACCGCCACAACGCACACGACGATTACAGAAAGGCGAAAAGCTCCGCAGTGCGGACAAGGTTGAGCGAATTCCGGTAAAAGTGATCCCGACAAATCAGATTCAGCGCAAGCCAGAATGGATGCGCATCCGTCTTACAGCATCACCTAAAGTTCAAGAAATTAAAAATATTTTAAGACGCCATAAAATGGCCACGGTATGTGAACAGGCCGCCTGCCCCAATCTTCACGAATGCTTCAGCGGCGGTACAGCTACATTTATGATCATGGGTGAAATATGCACCCGACGCTGTCCATTTTGCGATGTAGGCCATGGTAAGCCCAACGACCTTGATGCTGAGGAACCTAAGAACTTAGCGGCTGCTATACAAGAGATGGGTTTAAAGTATGTGGTGATTACCTCGGTGGATCGAGATGACCTTCGCGATGGTGGCGCGCAACATTTTGCAGATTGTATCCGTGAGGCTAGATTTTTATCTCCTGGTCTACAGGTAGAGGTGTTGGTCCCAGATTTTCGCGGTCGTATGGCTCCAGCGTTAGACATACTATCGGCCACACCACCGGACGTTTTTAACCATAATCTGGAAACCGTGTCTCGGCTATATAGAGAAGCTCGTCCGGGAGCAAATTACGCTTGGTCGCTTAAGTTACTGAAAGAGTACAAGGCACTGAATCCACAGATACAAACCAAGTCAGGACTAATGGTAGGATTAGGTGAAACCAAAGACGAGCTTTTACGCACATTGGATGATCTACGTGAGCACGATGTTGACATGCTGACCGTTGGCCAATATTTGCAACCGTCGATCAGTCATCTGCCAGTAGATCGTTTTGTTCACCCCGATGAGTTCGCGGAATATACCGCTTATGCTAAGAGTATTGGGTTCAAACAGGCCGCCTGCGGCCCTCTAGTCCGCTCTAGCTATCACGCGGACAAACAAGCTAGAGGCGAAGACATTAGTTAGTGTAAAATTATCACTTGAAAGCGAGCATTATGTCTTACTGAACACACGCTGATAGGGATAGTTACTCATCTGACCAAACTTCACGAACCGGGTCACCAAAATCATCATAAATAATTTTTTTGGTTCGCCGTTTGTGAATCTTGGTCGCTTTTGGTGGCGTCTTTTTGATTTTCCGGCTGTCTAAAGCCAAGACCACATCATTGATATAAGTTCTAGTTTTTGGCGGTTCGCTACTCACGAAAGCTGATCGACCTCGCGGCTTATCGGCTGGTTCACCGGTTTCCCCAGCAATATGTTTTTTGATTTCGCCACCCTGCGACAAGAACTCCTCCGTCTTTCGGCGTAGCTCTCTGCGAATAGCATTTTTACTGGATCGTGAAGTCACAATTATTTTTCAAGGTAAAATCGAATTGTTTAGTCTAACAAAATGCGATACTTTTTCACACAGGCAAAGGAATAAACCAGTCATTTAATCAAATAAGTTGAGTTGTAACGCTAAATCTTGCTGACTAGTGTCGATAAACCGCACTCCCAAACCGATCAACCTTACCGGCCGATTCCCGCGCTCCCAAGCCTGATAAAACAAATCTTCAAAGCTCTCCACAGGTAAGCCTTTGGTCATCTGACGTTCAACGGTGGTACTGGTGAAATCATTAAATTTCAACTTGATGAATTGCTTAGTGACCAAATAATCACTGTCAACTCGGCGCAGACGACTACGTAATTCAAGCAGTAGGTCTGCAATTTTTGGAACACAAACGGCCTCGCAGGGCAAATCATCGGTATAAGTATGCTCAACGCTAAGGGACTTGCGGCGGTTATTAGCATTGACTTGGCGATTATCTTTACCAAAACTTAAATCATGAAGGCGCTGTCCAAAAGTGCCGAATTTATCGACCAGCTCGATGAGAGATTTCTGCTGTAAATCGCCACAGGTTTTAATCCCCAACCGCTCAAGCTTTTCGTTAGTCACCTTGCCTACACCGAATATTCGCTTAACAGCCAGTGTTTTCACAAAGCCGTCTACATTGTCGGGGGTAATAACAAATTGTCCATTGGGCTTATTTAAGTCACTGGCTACTTTCGCCAAAAATTTATTAGGCGCAATACCTGCCGAGGCAGTAACCCCGACTTCCTCAGCAATCAATTTCCGTATTTGCTCAGCAATCCTCGTAGCACTACCTTGAAAATCACTGCAATCAGTGACATCCAGATAAGCCTCATCTAGGGATAAAGGCTCAACTTTATCGGTAAATCGGTAGAAAATTTGGCGTATTTGTTGGGCGGCTTCACGGTACTTAGCCATGGTGCCTGGAATGACGACAAGATCTGGGCATAACCTAAGGGCATGCGCTGTGGGCATCGCCGACCTAACGCCAAACCGGCGGGCTTTATAATTGCAGGTTGCTACCACGCCACGTCGATCCGATTTCCCACCTACAGCAACCGCCAAATGCCGGAGCGATGGGTCGTCACGCATTTCGATAGCAGCGTAAAAACAATCACAGTCACAGTGAATGATTTTCTTCAATTACATGGCCTTTGTTATCTTTCTCAACCGATCAAAAATATGATAAGACCCATGCATTGTTTATCAGGGCGCCTCATCTTCAAACTGATGTTCAGCAACACGAAAACCGAAACGTTTAGAAAAAATACCGGGTAGTAGGAGCATTGCAGGCGTTAGCAATAGAGTCAGAATCGTGGAGAAAGCAAGTCCATTTACAATCGCACTTGCCAAAGGCTGCCACCAAGACGCAACCATGCCCCCGATAGTGTATGTGCGATTGACAATATCGATGCTAATGCCGTTAGCAAGCGGCAGCAATCCAACAATAGTGGTCACAGTTGTCAGCATGACTGGTCTGAATCGTGATTTCGCTGCTGCCAAAACTGCTTCTGACGAAGTTAATAGGCTATTATTTCGTCGAATGTAGTTATAGGTATCAATCAATACGATATTATTGTTAACCACTATACCTGCCAGAGCAACTATGCCAACACCAGTCAAAATCGTACTAAATGTGGCCTGGGAAATTATTAGCCCAAGTAAAACCCCAGCAGTGGACAGTACTACAGAGAAAAGAATCAGTCCTGCCTGGTAAAAACTATTAAACTGCATCACCAACATTATTAGCATTACCGACATAGCCAGTGAGAACGCTGTCGACAAAAAGGCCGCCGCACTGGCCTGCTCCTCATTGGCGCCCCGGAAACGCACTTTTACCGAAGAGTCGAAATTTTGTCGGTCTATCCAGGCACCAATTTCCTTGGTTTGATTGTCCGCCAAATATCCATCTTCTGAATTCCCTAGAATTAGTACCGTTTCAAGCATGTCATATCGTTGAATGGCATCAATCCTAGGCTTCGCTACTCGTTGACTGAAGCTACTGATGGACACAGGGCCACTAGGAGTATTCACTCTTAAATTATCTATAGTGGCTAACTGACGATCCTGTTTTGGGTAACGTAGTCTAATTTCAATTTCACCGTCTGCATCATCTGGTCGGAACTCACCAATGATGATACCACCAGTAACCATTTGTACCATATTACCTACATCGGCAACATTGACGCCAAGCATGGCGGCTCGAGCACGGTCAACCTCAACCTCCCACTGAATACCAGCTAAGGGCAGAGTGTCTTGAAGGTTTCTAATTCCCTCAACGTTGGTGTTAATCCACTGCCGGATTTGCGTAACAGTTTTATACAGAGCCTGGCGATCTATTGATGAAACCTGAATCTGAATGTCTTTACCTGTAGGGGGCCCAGTTTCCATTTCTTTACCGGTGACATAAATACCCGGCAAGCCACTGACTCGATCTCTAATTTCCGCAAATACTACATGACTGCCTGTTTCACGCTGCTCCCTAGGGAACAGTTCCACTAAAAAAGAGCTTATTTTATCGCGACTCACATCTGTACCATACAAAACAGAACCGCTAGTACTGTAGGCATAGAGGCTCTTTACACCTTCAATCTTGGAGACAATTTCATGCACCTTGAGCGTGATTTCTCGCTGTTCATCAATAGATAAATTTCCCTGCGCTCTCACCTCTAATGTACCGTACTGGCTCTCTATTTGACCAAAGAACTCTTGGCCTGCGCCGAGCTTTCCGTAGGCAAAAAAGATCCCAACAATCACTAGCAATGATGCCAGTATAAATTTAATCGGAGACTTAATAATTCGAGTTAGAGTCTTCAAGTAAGCATCCAATAACGGCTGAAATAACGTTTTTGCCGACTCTTCTGATTGGTGGTCTTCGGGAAGTTTCTTCTCTTTACCGCGACGCCGAGCAAGAGCAATGCCTAAGGTAGGCGCAAAAATTAACGCATACATTAAAGACCATCCCAAAACGGCAAAGACCGTAATGGGTAAATAGGACATGAAGTCACCGGAAACCCCTGGCCAGAATAACAGGGGCAAAAATGCGGCCAAAGTAGTACCCGTAGAGGCGATCACAGGAATCGCCATACGTTGCACAGCAGAAATATAGGCCTCGCGAGTGGAAAGCCCAGCTGCGGCCTTGGTACTCGCAAATTCCACCACTACAATAGCACCGTCAATCAACATACCCAGTGACAGTAACAAACCAAACATCACCATAAAATTGAAGCTGTAGCCTAACGAATTGATAATAATTAGTGCGCCCAAGAGACAAAATGGAATACCAAACCCTACTAACAAGCCAGACTTGACGCCTAAAGTAGCAACCACCAATATCAGCACTAAACACATCGCGGTGATGATATTGCCCTGCAATTCACTGACCATTTGACTGGTCATCTCAGAGCTATCAAAGGTATAACCGATCTCCATCTCAGCTGAAAAAAGATCCCGCGACTGCGCCACGGTTTCTCTAGTGGCTTCCACTGTCCTAATTAAGTTAGCGCTAAGACGCTTTCGAACATCAAGGGCAATCGTCTTTTTACCATTAAGTAAACTATAGCCGTCAGGATCTTTAAAGGTCCGACGAACTTCAGCTACATCACCTAAAGTCACAACACCTTGTGAATTATTACGGATAGGTAACGCGCGAATATCGGCTGCTGTTTCGATCAATGCAGGCACATTAATACCGAATCTGCCCTGTGCAGAATCCATCTCTCCCGCGGGAATCAGTAAGTTATTGACCCTTACCGCCTGAATGATCTCGTCAATTCTTAAGCCATATTGCTCTAGCCGAGAGGGATCGATAACGACATCGACAACCTCATCACGATGCCCCGATATATCTGCAGTTAAGACATCAGGGAGCATTTCCAACTGACGCTGATAGTATTTTGCTGCCGAATATAACTCTCTCTCAGTTACCTTTTCTCCAGAAAAAGTAACAATAATTGTCGGTTCAGGGCTGGGGCTGAGTTCATTAACAATCGGTTCTTTGGTGTCTAAAGGAAACTCTGCTTTGGCGCGATTCACAGCCTCGCGAACTTCAGCTACCGTCTTTTTAATATCTTCACCAACTTCAAATTCCGCGGTAATAATCACCACACTTTCTCGAGCAGTCGCTTTAATTTCATCTATCCCATCAAGTGTTTTTAACTCTTTTTCAATAGGTCCTATCAGTAATCTAGCACCGTCTTCAGGAGAAATGCCATCATGCCGCACCATGACCATAACAACAGGCAGTGTAACGTTAGGGTTCATTTCCACCGGCATAGATATCCGCGACATGGCCCCCGCAACAAGGATAAGCAACATGATAGAGAGCGTTGCTCTAGTGTGATTCACTATAAGTCTTAGAAAATTCATTAAATTGATATTCCGTCCTATAAGTTAGCTTCGGCAACGAAAAAAGAAGGATCAACACTTTCGCCGTCAATAATATAATTTTGGCCTACCGTAATCACCGAGACCTCAGAGGGCAATCCTGAGACCCAAATCCCGTCCCTTGCCTCCCCTAAGCTGGACACTTTTACCGAACCGACCAAATTCCCTTCCAGTAATACTCGCACCACGGTCTGTCCAAGGTCATTAAGTAAGATACTGCTGGCGGGGATTAAATGCGCATTGACTCCTTTAAGACGTAGTTCTAGGCGCGACGAAAGACCCGCCCTAATTGACCGATCAACATTACTGGCAGTCGTCTCCAAGCGATAGTTGCGAGTCGTCGGGTTCGCTTCATAAGCTAAATAGACTACGGTGGCGGAAACTGTTCGGCCATCACCCAAGGTTGCTAAGGCTGAACTACCTATATCGATTCTATTAATGTCATGCTCACTGACGAGCGCAGTTACTTTTATAGGATGCAGCTCAACAACTGAGGCGCATAGACTGCCCACAAAAACATAGTCTCCCACCTCTACGGGTCTATTTTCAACAATGCCGGCGAATGGCGCAATCACCTGCAGGTTATTCACATTGAGTTGCGCGCTCCTAAGGTTAGCTCTAGCTGTTGCGAGCGTCGCCTTAGCCTGAGAAATCGCCAAGTCAGATTGATAACCACCCGTTTTAAGCGTCAAGGCCCCTTGATATGTTATTTCCGATTGTTCGAAATTTGCCTTCGATTGCTCTAAACGCAAATATCGGTCCTCTGCGCTTATTTGACATATCGCATCACCCTCATTGACCGAAGCGCCCTCCTCTACCAATACCTTGGAAATCTGACCGGCAACCTGTGCCAAGACATTAACCGTCCTATTTGACTCCGTGTGGGCTCTCAGGGTTAGTTTAGGCAGGTAGAGCTGCTCAGAATATCGAGTTACTTGGACGACAGTCAGGGGCGCTGGAGTCATAGATACTGTAGATGACTCGGGGAAGGTCAAGAATCCACTCCCAAACCAAACTATAAGGGAGGTGACAAAAATTGCTGCTAACCGAACATTGTTATTCAAAATAATTCCTTTTCTAATCAAATAAGGTGAGTGACGCTTAAACTAAGTCCAATCACTATAAATATTATGTTGGGGTAGAACGCTCAAAATCAAGCTTACTCCCAGTAACCACTTTAGGTCTCCACGTCACTATTATCCGTGTCGCTATCGATCTATACAAGAATAGCTATTGACTCGCTAGTTTCGCTACCAAGTAGCTTTTATCTCCCGACCATAATTTTTATGCCTTGGTCCCTAGCATTCGGGTCTAATACAGTAATCATAGTAGGTAATAAATCAGTACGCTTGCAAAAATATTAGCCTAATTAGGAACGCAATTCTGTATTTTTTGCCCTTAGTTAATGACGATAGTTCAATCGTATTTATCCACATAGCGAATGGACCCAACTCTAGTCTCTTTTTACTTCCCCTGTATCAGTGTTAATTGAGCTACTTTTTACCGCTTCAATTCCATATAGCTATGAAAAATAGGTCTTTTTTTATATTTTTTTGGTAGACTGCGCGTTCAAAAATAAAGGGGTTTTACATGAATAGTCCACTACTTCCACCGCTGTTGGGCCTTTTTGGCATGATCGCAGCATTTATTGTTTACCTGTTGGTGATGAAATATCCCGATGGTGAAGATAAGGTCAAAAAAATCGGCGACCAAATTCATAGCGGCGCACTTGCTTTTATGAAGACAGAATACAAATACCTACTCGTTTTTATTAGCGTTCTTGTTGTACTTGCATACTTATTCCTAGGTACCGAAACAGCTATTGCCGTTGTAGTTGGCGCAGCATGCTCATCGCTAGCAGGCTTTATTGGAATGTACGCTGCAACTAAAGCAAATGTTAGAACTGCTACAGCTGCCCAACGGGATGGTGCCGCTGCCGCTCTATCAGTATCTTTTTATGGTGGTTCTGTTATGGGACTATGTGTCGCCTCGCTCGGCCTAATAGGCTTAGGCGGTTTATATTATTTTTATGCAGCTAACGGTGCCTCTCACGTTCATGCCTTAGAGGGCTTTGGAATGGGCGCCTCAGTGGTCGCTTTATTCTCTAGAGTTGGTGGCGGAATCTTCACTAAGAGCGCTGATGTTGGCGCTGATTTAGTAGGTAAGATCGAAGCTGGAATTCCAGAAGATGACCCAAGAAATCCAGGAGTGATCGCTGACAATGTGGGTGATAACGTGGGTGATGTTGCCGGTATGGGTTCTGATATTTTCGAATCCTACTGTGGAGCGATGATCGCTTCAATCGCTATTGCCTACACAATCAGTTCATCAAATTCAGCAAATCTAATGTTTCTTCCGCTAGGCCTCGCTTCTGTTGGCTTAATAGCCTCTATTCTCGGGATCTTTATCGTCAAGCTTCAATCAGGTAAGGCGCCTGCTAGCGCCCTTAGATCTGGAACTTTATTGGCACCTGTCATCTTTATAGTAATGGCCTACTTCCTAATTCAATCTATGGGGAATATACCCATGGGTGTCTTGTGGTGTGTTGTTTCTGGGGCTGTAGGCGGTGTGTTGATCGGATTGATAACTGAATATTATACCGGCGGAAAGCCAGTTAAAGAGATTGCTGAGTCGGGTGAAACTGGTCCAGCAACAGTTATGATCTCTGGGTTAGCTGTTGGGATGCAATCAGTCGTTATTCCAATTATCATTCTTGCAACTATTATTCTCGTGTCTACTTCAATAGCGAGCGGTGCAGGTATCCCTGGCGTATATGGAGTTGGCATTGCAGCGGTCGGCATGCTCTCCACAGTTGGAATTACCATGGCAATTGACGCCTACGGTCCTGTTGCTGACAACGCTGGTGGCATCGCTGAAATGGCAGGTATGGGGAAAGAAGTGAGAGATATTACAGATTCGCTTGATGAGCTAGGTAATACAACTGCCGCGATTGGAAAAGGCTTTGCCATTGGTGCAGCAGCTCTAGCAGCTCTAGCTATAATCTCCGCATATTCAGCGCAAGTTTCGCTGATGTATGGAGAAGCTTTCTCGCTTTCTCTGACCGACCCTATGGTTCTTGCGGGAATGTTTATCGGTATCTGTATTCCATTTTTAATATCGTCCATAACCATGAAAGCAGTGGGTGACGCTGCCTTTGAAATGATTAATGAAATTAGAAGGCAATTTAGAGAAATCCCAGGGTTAATGGAAGGTACTGCCGATCCAGATTCTGAAAAATGTGTTGAAATTGCAACCGAAGCGGCCCTAAAGAAAATGATGTTGCCGGGTATTATAGCGGTTGCTATGCCAGCCGTGGTTGGATTTGGCTTAGGCGCAATAGCTCTAGGAGGCATGCTAGCTGGAGGTCTTTTGGGCTGTGTGGCATTGGCTCTATTTATGGCTAACGCCGGTGGCGCGTGGGACAACGCTAAAAAGTATGTCGAAAAAGGCAACCTAGGCGGTAAGGGCTCAGATACTCATGCAGCGGTTGTTGTTGGAGATACCGTTGGAGATCCATTCAAGGACACCTCGGGACCTGCGATGAATATTTTAATTAATGTTATGGCGATGGTGAGTCTTGTTATCTCAGGACTACTTCCCCTCAACGGAATATTCTTTTAAGTATCTGTAAATCCGACAAACCCAGAGAGTCGTTTTCTCTCTGGGTTTGTTTCTCAGAATACTCTAGGACCTAAAGCGCAGTTGACATCGATAGTCTGGGAAAAATGTTAAAAGGCGATTAGACTTGGCCGCAATCTTTGCTGGTACGCTAGTACTAAAAACCCCAGCAAATGCTGGGGTTTTTAGTACTGCTACTCTATCTTAATGACTCATCAAGTCTTCAAATAAGTCAGCACTATCTAGATTGTGTTGACGCAAGATATCCCGCAATCTTCTCAAACCATCCACCTGAATCTGCCTAACCCGCTCTCGCGTCAAACCTATCTCCAACCCAATCTGTTCCAACGTTGATTCTTGGTGGTGCATTAAGCCAAATCGTCGCATCAATACCTCTTTTTGTTTTAAGGGTAATTGCTCTAGCCATCCAACCAAGACCGACGACAAATCATCGCTCTCCACCCTGCCCTGAGGCCCTAATTCACTATTATCAGGAATAGTATCAACAAGAGACCTCTCTTGATCAGCAACCGGCGCATCAAAGGACGATGTCCGCTCACTCAGGCTCAATATTTTGAGCACATCTTTAATGGGTTTGCTAACCTCTTTCGCTATCTCCTCAGGCGTTGGATTATGATCCAGTTTTTGTGCCAATTTGCGCGATGCGCGCAGATAGACATTTAATTCTTTAATAACGTGTACAGGTAATCTAACCGTGCGTGTTTGATTCATGATCGCTCGCTCAATCGTTTGGCGAATCCACCAGGTAGCATAGGTTGAAAAGCGATAGCCCAACTCGGGATCAAACTTCTCGACCGCGCGCATCAAACCTAAGTTCCCCTCCTCAATTAGGTCTAGTAATTCCATACCACGATTACGATAACGACGCGATATTTTGACCACTAAGCGCAGGTTGCTCTCGATCATTTTATGACGCGATACCGTGCAACCCTTTTTTAATTTTCGGGTATAGGCCACCTCTTCGGCAGCCGTTAATAAAGGGGAATAACCAATTTCTTTGAGGTAAATAGTCGTTGCATCGATGGCTCGAAGAGCTGGAATTTCATTTGAATTAATCTTCGGGTCTTTAATAGCCCGTGTTTTAGGCCCACCCAGCACTACATCTTCGACCATTTATTTGCAACTCCTTTGCAATTTATTTTTAATTAACAGCAACTATCCTTGTCGCCAACCTTATTTTTATACCCACTGATCTCCATCATTTAATATAATTCAACGGATTGACGGGATCCCCATCTTTTCTTATTTCAAAGTACATCATTCCTTCAAGACCAAGCTTTGAAATTTCATCCTTATGCTGAACAGACTGTCCTACTTTAACCAGTAGCTTTTCGTTATTAGCATAGGCGCTTAATAACATATCACTATGCTTTATGATAATCAACTTTCCATAGCCACGCAGGCCTGAGCCCGCATAGACAACATTACCTGGAGCTGCGGCATGGACAGTCGAACCAGCAGCTGATTTAACCTTGATTCCCTTTTGCAATACAGCCGGGCTAAAGCTCTCTACAACCTTTCCTTTTACCGGCCATTGCCATTCTAAATTTTTACTATAAGCGGGAGTTTCTGCTTTCGTTTGATTGACTGAAGTAAATTTTTTGGATGTCTGCACCGGTTGACCCTGGGCGGTTTTAAGCGCATTTGTATCTAGGGTGATCATTTGACCAGGCTGTAATAAAAATGGCGAGTCCAGCCTGTTAGCCAGAGCCAGCGATTGGACTTCAACACCATACTCTGAGGCAATTGAAAATAAGGTGTCACCTTTGGAGACCCTGTACTGTTTAATAGGGCTCTGAATAGACTTGAGATTGCCAACAATCAAGGATAAGGTTTGACCGGGAGTAATGAGGTAGGATCGATCAAGATTATTGGCTTGAGCGAGTATGTCTACTTTTAGGTCGTAGCGCCAAGCAATCGAGTAGAGTGTTTCTCCCACCTCGACCTGATGCGTTTTTATTCTAATACTCGGCGGTTGGGCGCGATCAATAACCGATGCCGGTGAACTAGAGCATCCAGCAATAATCAGTAAAATCGATAATAATAGGGTAAGGTTTGTCAAAACAATATCCTTAACTAGCAGGATCAGATTTAATTTTACCTGCGTATTCCAAAACCAATACCAGAGCCAGTCCGAGGATAAATGTCGCGAGGCAAATCAATGTTTGTGGATCTTGACCAACAATGACAGAAAACTGATGGGGTAGCAGGTTACTGGTAGATTGAACTATACCCTGAGCCGAATCAACAACCTGTTTCCATGGCCAAATTACATTAAGACTACCCACTAGAAAACCGCACATGACCGCAATTACTCGGTCTTGAAAAGAAGCTAGCAGCCAAGAAAGCAATCGACTAAACAGCATTAGGCCTATAAGACCGCCACTGGCAAAGACGACAAGTATATCAATCTGGAAGTTAGCTATGGCTCCAATAAACACAGGATACAGACCTAATAGAACAAGGATAAACGATCCTGAAATGCCGGGTAGAATCATCGCACAAAGCGCTATGGATCCGGCGAAAAACATAGTGGTGAGATTTCCTTCTAAGACAATCGGAGGGGCTATTGAAATACCGTAAGCAATAGCACTGCCGATAACGAAGTAAATTTTTTCTAAGCCCCCAGATAGCGGATGCAGGCGCAAGAGATAGATCACCGAGCCGACAATCAAGCCAGTAAAAAATGCCCATAGCGGCAAGGGATATGCATCCAGCAAATAATGCATAACTCGCGCGAGAGAAAACAGGCTAGTAAGTATGCCCCCAAGTAGGACTGTAATGAATGTGCCATTAATATGTTGCCATGCGGCCAGTAAGCCTTGGTGCCTGAGAATGCTAAAAACTTGCAAATTGATGGACTTAATAGTGTTAATCAACTCTGAGTAGATGCCACTAATAAACGCGATAGTGCCACCAGACACGCCGGGAACGACGTCCGCCGCACCCATAGCTAACCCTTTAAGGAACAACACAATATGGTGACGCCAGTTACTCATAGCACATCCTTTATAGACTGCGAGCCAAACCACTTAGGAGCGGAACAAACTTTACCTTTTCAATAACTTCTTCATCAAATTCAGTCGAATCACCAAGACGCCTAAGGACACGTAAATCTTGAGTATCACCAATGCCAACGGGAATGACTAACACGCCATCTGGGGCCAGCTGCTCAAGTAGCCCATGAGGAATCGATTGAGGTGCGGCAGTAGTAATAATGCCATTGTAAAGCGCGTGTTTCTCCCAACCAAAACAGCCATCAGAAAAATCTGCCGTAATATTATTAAGTCGAAGCTTTCTAAACCGCTCCTTAGCTTTTTTTAATAATGGTTCAATTCGCTCAACGGTATAAACCTCATCCACTAATTGAGCCAAAATAGCGGCTTGATAACCTGATCCAGTGCCGACTTCCAGAACTTTTTTAAGTCGGCCTGCAGAGACTAAAATTTCTGTCATTCTGGCGACAATGTAGGGTTGAGACAATGTTTGTGAAAACCCAATCGGTAAAGCCGTATCCTCATAGGCGCGGTGCGCCAAGGCCTCGTCTAAAAATATATGTCGAGGGGTCATACGCATAACATCCAAAACTCGCTGATCTGTGATGCCCCGCTCCATCAATCGATTAATTAAGCGCTCTCGAGTTCTCTGAGAGGTCATTCCAATACCCGCTAAATCAATTGAATTCACACGCCTCTCCTACGCTAAAACACACTGAGCACGACCACAAAATAACTGTGACATCATAACTAATCTTTTTGCCAATATATCATACGGGGGGTTCAGTTGGGCGGTATAATTCAGCGATTTCCCGCAATAAGACCGTCGCATAACAACCCTTAGGCAGACTAAATTGCAACTTTAATTGATCCCTTTCAATCCAGTCGCTTACTATGTTTTCGGGTCGCACCAAAACACTTCGACGTTGCTGTGTTAAACCAGCGTGTTCAAGTGCATAGCACCAATCATGCCAAGGTGCTAAAACGTGACTTTCAATTTCACCAATCACCCCGCCAACCGGCGATCGTCCTCGCCCCCACAGAGGTCCAGTGTCACCGCCTTCTGAAGTCTGGTACAGCTGATTTTCGCTGATCCGCTTTTCAACGACTAGGTTAAATAGCCAGGAACGAGCGGCAGACAGATATAAACCAGTTCCATGCCGATTCCCTTTCAGCTTGTCCGCACTGATTAATGCTTGAGCCTCTCGAAGATTATTGCCTTGGTGGCCGAAGCGTTGCTCGCCAAAATAATTAGGCATCCCGCATTTCTGTATTACATTTAAGCGGTCTTGCAGAGCTGTCTCATCCACAGAGAAATCACGCAAAATAATCTGGAATTTATTGCCCTGGTGCATCCCCCTTCGTAGCTTCTTAGTATGCCTAGCCGCGCTTAGGATCTGGAAATCATCATGTTTCAAACAGCTTAAATCTAGATCGCGTCCTGGCAGGTATAGACTGAACCATTGACTGGTCACGGCGAACCGATCTTTGAGGCCACAGAAACCCACATCGTTGCGCTTTACGCCTGCTAGTTTCGCTAGTAAGCCCGCCACCCAAGCGGTGTTTTGGTCTCGCTTGCTGATGAGTAGCCATAAATGCTCACCCTCACCGGAGGGTTTAAGATCCATGATTTCATCTACTATAAAATCCTCTGGCCGACTTCGGAATAAGGCCGATGCTAACGGCTTACCGTGTAGATAAGGGAGTCGATTGAAATTAAAATGGTCAGTTTTAATAAGTCACTGTCCCCGGTAAAATCAAACGCCTGAGGGCATTAGGAGAGCCGTAGCATAGCAGGCTATGCCTTCTTCACGTCCAGTAAAGCCGAGCCTTTCAGTAGTGGTCGCCTTAATGTTTATTTGTCCTATATCACAACCTAAAACAGTCGAAATTTTCAATTTCATTGCTTCTAAATAAGGCGCCATTTTAGGGCTCTCAGCCACTATTGTAAGATCCGCATTACCCAAGGAGTAGCCTTGAACGGACATCATCTCGACAACCACAGACAATAATTCTAAGCTATCACTACCACGATATTGCTCATCCGTATCGGGAAAATGATGGCCAATATCACCTAGGCCTAGGCCGCCAAGAAGAGCGTCAATCAAGGCATGAACAAGCACATCACCATCTGAGTGCGCCACAAATGCTCGATCAAAAGGAATCTTCACGCCACCCAAAATCAATCCATTGCCCGATCCAAAGGCGTGTACATCATAACCCTGCCCTATGCGCATGCCTGTCTCTCCTGATCTTGCAAAATTGCTTCAGCGATCATTAGGTCTTCACGACGAGTAATTTTTATATTGTCCTGCCGACCTTCAATGGCGACCGCCTGCTTACCCATATATTCAATCGCCGAGGCCTCATCGGTAGGCTCTAAATGATTGTCGAGCATTTCTTGAATAGCTTCTCTCAATAGGCCGACTCTAAACATTTGTGGTGTTTGCGCTATCCTATACTGAGTTCTATCAACGGTTTTAGTGACATTGTTATCGCTCGTCACTAGCTTTAAGGTTTCATTAATGGGCGCCGCAAGAAAGCCGCCGACAGGATGCTCTCGTAAATTATCTATCAGCTTATTAATATCCAGGCTAGTTATGCAGGGTCTCGCCATATCATGAACCAAAACCCAATCGTCAGGGCTGGCATCCTGTTGTATAGCCACCAAGCCATTTAGCACAGATCTAGCGCGCGTTTCACCGCCTGGAATCAGCTGCACTTTGGGGTTTCTGGTTGCCCTCACTCGAGACCAATATCCCGAACTGGGGTCGCAGGGCGCGACGATACGCTTAATTGAATTGATACCTATGAGCCGGGACAGGGTGTGCTGCGCTACTAACTCTCCATGTAGATGATGAAACTGTTTTGGAATGTCTGCTGAAAATCGCCGGCCAACTCCTGCTGCGGGAACAATAGCCCAATAATCTGGCGACACTTTTATCATGGCGAAGCAACCTCTTTAGTATTAATCTGTTTCGGGCCGACAGTCTCTTGATCCGTGACCAAGTAAAACACTTCGCCGCCCTTTATCATTCCCAGATCTTTTCGTGCTTTTGCCTCAATTGAGTCAAGGTTTGTTTTTAAGCTTTCTACCTCTTTAGCAATAAAAGCATTGCGCTCTCGCAGCTGTATATTGACTCGCCGTTGATCTTCCAGCTGTTTGTCCAATTCAGCTTTGTGCGCCAAACTTCCCTCGCCAACCCATAATCGAGTTTGTAAACCCAACAAGAGAATCAAGAGTACTATCAGTAACCAACGCATATTGTCATTCTATTCTATTCAACGACGATCAAGTGAGAGGCCTATGCTTTAAATTCGGCGCGACCATTGTAAGGCGCAACAATATTTCCCAGCTCAGCCTCAATCCTCAGTAATCGATTATATTTGGCCACCCGATCAGATCGACATAAGGATCCCGTCTTAATCTGTCCCGCTGCAGTAGCCACGGCCAAGTCCGCAATAGTTGTATCTTCAGTCTCGCCAGAGCGATGAGAAATGACAACGCTATAACCAGCCTGCTTTGCCATTGCAATGGCATCTAAGGTCTCAGACAGGGTACCAATTTGATTGAATTTGATCAAAATAGAATTGGCAACGCCCATCTTAATGCCACGGCTTAAAATCTTAGTGTTGGTCACAAACAAATCATCGCCCACTAACTGAACTCGGTCTCCAAGCTTTTCAGTTTGATACTTCCAACCATCCCAATCAGATTCATCTTGGCCATCTTCGATAGAAATAATAGGATACTGGTCGCATAAGTCTGCCAAGAAATCACTAAACCCCTCTGCACTGTACACCTTACCTTCACCGGAGAGATCATACTGTCCGTTTTTATAAAACTCTGAAGCAGCACAATCCAGCGCCAGGGTCACATCAGTACCCAAAATATAACCAGCAGCCTGTGTCGCTTCCTTAATCACTGCCAACGCTTCTGCATTGGACGATAAATTTGGCGCAAATCCTCCCTCATCGCCTACGGCCGTGCTCAATCCCTTAACACTAAGCACCTTTTTTAAAGAATGAAATATCTCGGCTCCAATTTGCAGCGCTTCGGAAAAACTCTTCGCAGACACTGGTTGGATCATAAATTCCTGAATATCAACATTATTGTCAGCATGCTCACCGCCATTAATAATGTTCATCATTGGCACCGGCATACTATAAACACCAGCTGTACCATTTAATTCCGCGATATGAGCATAAAGCGGCACCTTTTTATCTAGGGCTGCAGCTTTTGCTGCCGCCAAAGAGACAGCCAAAATCGCATTGGCACCCAACACCGCTTTGTTTTCTGTCCCATCAGCAGCAATCATGGCACCATCAAGCCTACGTTGATCACTTGCAGATGTCCCCACTAGCAAGTCTTTGATAGTGGTATTAATATTATTAACCGCGATCAATACGCCCTTCCCGAGGTAACGACCTTTGTCGCCATCTCGTAATTCCAGCGCTTCTCTTGATCCGGTAGATGCTCCAGAAGGTGAGCAAGCGGTTCCTACAATGCCATTTTCCAATATTACATCTGCCTGCACGGTCGGGTTTCCCCTCGAGTCCAATATCTCAAAGGCACGAATGTCTGCAATATTACTCATAGGCTTGGATCTCCATAAGGGGTGGTTAGACTCCCGACAGGAGTCTTTCAAAGTCATTTCTGGCATCTTTGCAGTTGCCTGCTGTTTATCAGCAAAGGTCTAACTAATGTTCAAATCCGGCTGTGATTTGACTAGATCATCAAAAGCTTTCATCTGTGTTAAAAAAGGCATCAATTTATCTAAAGGAAGAGCGCTTGGTCCGTCGCATAATGCCTTTTCAGGGTTCGGATGGGCCTCGAGGAATAGCCCAGCAATACCTATCGAAATACCCGCACGCCCTAACTCTGCAACCTGATGACGCCGCCCACCAGAAGCTGAGCCCATTGGGTCTCTACACTGCAACGCATGAGTGACATCAAAAATTAAGGGTAAGCCACCACTGACTTCTTTCATGGTTCTAAATCCGAGCATGTCGACAACAAGATTATCGTAACCCATGCAGGCTCCACGCTCACAAAGCATGACCTTCTCATTACCGCATTCGCGGAACTTATCCACAATATTACCCATCTGACTTGGACTTAAAAACTGTGGCTTTTTAATGTTGATAACAGCATTGGTCGCCGCCATCGCTTCTACTAGATCAGTCTGACGAGCCAAAAATGCTGGCAATTGTATGACATCACAAACTTCCGCCACCGGCTTTGCCTGAGCAATTTCATGAACATCGGTAATTAAAGGGATATTAAATGTGGCCTTGATCTCTTGAAGTATTTTTAATCCTTCGTCTAATCCAGGACCTCGGAACGAGTGAATAGATGAGCGATTAGCCTTATCGAATGAAGCCTTAAAGACGTAAGGGATACCCAGCTTTTCAGTCGCCAAAACATAAGCTTCGGCGACCTGCATCGCCATATCACGAGATTCCAGGACATTCATACCGCCGAATATTACCATTGGCGCATCATTCGCCACCTCGACATTTCCTACTTGGAGCCTTACCGATGTCATATCTTTACTCCTCATCAATCATTTTTGCTGCTGAAAAGCGATTGCAGCACTAACAAAATTCTTAAAGAGCGGATGGCCATCTCTAGGAGTTGAGGTAAACTCTGGGTGAAACTGACTAGCAAAAAACCATCGATGCTCTGGTAGCTCGATTGTTTCCACTAGAGTCTTATCAAAGGATAGACCTCCAACGACAAGCCCTGCTTCTTTCATCTGAGGTAAATAGTTATTGTTAACTTCGAAACGATGACGATGACGTTCCTTAATCTGTTCACTGCCATACATGGAGAAGGCATTTGAGCCTGGCAATAGATGACAAACCTGTGCGCCTAAGCGCATTGTGCCACCAAGATCTGAATCTTCGTTGCGCTGCTCACGATTACCCTTTTCGTCAACCCACTCTTCGATTAAACCGACCACCGGATATTTAGTATCAGGATCAAATTCAGTACTATTAGCGCCGTCTAGCCCACAAACATTTCTGGCATATTCAATAACCGCGACTTGCATTCCTAGACAAATGCCTAAGTAGGGGATGTTTTTCTCACGAGCTATTTTGACCGCATGAATTTTGCCCTCTATACCTCTAGTACCAAATCCACCCGGCACCAAAATAGCATCCACGTCTTCCAGTAATTCATGATTTTCGTTAAGCTTTTCAGAATCAATATAACGAATCTTAACTTTAGTTTTATTATGAATTCCACCATGCACGAGCGCCTCAGTAAGAGACTTATAGGCATCTAGTAAATCCATGTACTTGCCAACCATGGCGACGGTAACTTCGCCCTCAGCGTGCATTTGATTCTCAACAACCTGATCCCACTGCTGCAAATCTGCGGCTGGTTTTGTCATGTTGAAACGATCCAGCACGAACTGATCAAGACCCCATTCGTGGAGCATTCTAGGAATTTTGTACACAGTCGACGCATCCATGACAGGAATCACCGCGCGCTCTTCAACATTCGTAAATAAAGATATCTTTTTACGCTGCTCCTCTTCAAGGGCAACTTCAGATCGACATAACAACACATCTGGCTGCAGTCCAAGAGATCGCATCTCTTTGACCGAGTGTTGCGTTGGCTTAGTTTTAGTCTCTCCCGCTGTTGCTATATAGGGCACCAAAGTCAGGTGTATTAATAAGGAGTTCTGATAGCCTAACTCACCTCGCATTTGACGTACCGCCTCTAAAAACGGCTGAGATTCTATGTCTCCTACAGTTCCACCTATTTCAACAACAGCAATTTCATGGTCACCAGCTCCAGCGACTATACGGCGTTTTATTTCATCGGTGACGTGAGGAATAACCTGGACGGTCCCGCCTAGAAAATCGCCCCGACGTTCCCGACGTAAAATAGTTTCGTAGACCTGTCCAGTGGTGAAATTATTATTCTGGGTCATTTTAGCCCGCAAAAATCGCTCGTAATGCCCAAGATCAAGATCTGTTTCTGCACCGTCTTCAGTCACATAGACCTCACCGTGCTGATGAGGACTCATCGTACCAGGATCAACATTTAGATAAGGATCGAGCTTGAGCATTGTTACATCCAACCCTCTCGCTTCCAGCACTGCACCCAAGGAAGCTGCTGCAATACCCTTTCCCAAGGAGGAAACAACACCGCCGGTAACAAAAATAAAACGTGTCATAGTACCCCTACGAACATTAGAGTTAGTCTAGAAAGATATCTTATGAGGTCAATTGGCCGCGAAAATGGCCGATGCCCATCCCAGCTAAGATGGTGAAATAGATTAACAGAAAGGTAATTGGTATTCTACAAAGAGTTAGCATGCCAATGGATTTTAATACTCTTTTCACTGGGCTTCGCCTGCCATCCGTCGCAGACCCAAAAATTGCCCACGGCTACAAGCTGTTGATCAATAAAAAACAAAGGTGCCCGATCACGCCACCAGGGTTCTACGTTAAATTCTTGCAACAATTTTTTAAGACTATTGGAATGCTCTCTACCTGCCGGCTTGCATCGTTCTCCCCCTTTTCTGGTGACTACATTTAGCGTTGCCGCCAACTCTGCTCGGAGACCATCACCAACCGTTTTCTCGGCCGACAAATGAGTGCCGTCTGACAAACTAACTGGATTGTCGATGTTCCAAATTACCTCTTTTTGTTGGCTGACCGAGGAATCGATTTTCTTCGAAACTTTGAGCAAATATAAGCGATTTCGAAACCGGCAGTATTGACCATTACCTAGAGATACTATAGGTACACTGTCCTGCCGGGCATGAATCAATGCTACCAGCACCTCATTAATGACTTTAGCTCCAGGGGAATCAAGCCCTTGAAGCTGGGGCCAATAACGCAATAAATTCTTTTGCTTAAGCGGCGTAAGATTATTAAATAACGGAACAGATAAAGACCAACCCGCTCTTTCCTCTGCCGGCTGCAGCGTTGCGATAGTTTCAATCGCAATAGCTTCTGCTAATTCGTCACTTTCAGTACTTAACTCTGCCACGGCGCGAAGGCGCTGTCGATAATCTGGCCATTGATACGCAAGCACTGGAATTAATTGATTACGCAAATAGTTGCGCTCAAAAGCGTCGACGTCATTACTCTCATCTTCAACCCATTCAAGTTTTTTGTTATGGGCATAAGTGATGAGTGAAGATTTAGGCCAATTCAATAAAGGTCGAATTAAGCGCCCTTGCCCAACTTTTCGAGATGCAGGCATGCCAGACATACCTTTAGCCCCTGAACCTCGCATGAGCCTATATAAAAGGGTTTCGGCCTGATCATCGCTATGGTGCCCAAGAAGTAAAATGCCCTCTTGATTTAACAAGTTCTCAAAAACTCGATATCTACTCTGCCGAGCCGCGTCCTCCAAACCTTTTCCGCTGGCAATAACCTCTACCGTCTCGCAATGAAGGGCAATATTACGGCTATTACAGAAATCTTCGACGTGGGCCTGCCATGTATTCGCATTAGGTGACAAACCATGATTAATATGGACCGCACAAAGACTCTCAATAGGAATAGTTTCCGCCAGAAGTTCTAATAATACCGTTGAATCTAACCCGCCACTGAATCCCACCAAGATCTGTGGCGCTTTCGCGAGCTCATCCATTATTGGCCCAAAGACTATATCAGACCTTAATAACTGCATTTTTGTCACTAGCCTTAGCCCTGTTCGGCAGCTAACTGCTCTTGCTGGTAGCGATTAAGTTGATGTCGAGTTAATAGAGTGCAGTTTTCCGTGACCGGGTCAAAAGTAATCACAATATCGCCGCCATTTAACTGGCGGCGAACCTGACTGATTTTATTTTCAAGGTTAACCTCCTGATTACCATAATCGGTCCCCTCACGAAGGATATACTCTTCAATCACAGCTCTAAGAGTGCCCTCTGGAAGGCGTTCAGGTGGTATTTCAATCACTCTTTGGGCTTCCTAAATCTTAGAGTCATACGATCACTCTCACCAATCGCCAAATAAATCTCACGATCTTGCTCCCCTAACGCTAGCCTAGGCGGTAGAGTCCAGACACCTTCTAAATGATCTGCTGTATCCTTGGAGTTGGCATTAATTTCCGAAGACTGCTCAAATATAAAACCCGCCCGGCGACCTAACTCGATAACAAAATCTTGCGTCATATAACCGCTTTCTTCCATTGTCTTTCTATCACTCCCCGCCGGCGCTCGATGCTCTACAACGCCTAAAGTACCACCTGGTTTTAATGTTTTGAAAAATAAAGCAAATGATGCAGCTTCGCTATTAGTACCCAGCCAATTATGGACATTTCTAAAAGTAACCACCGCATCCGCACTATTGTCCGCGGTGTTTAAAATTTGGTTAGTCGCATCAAAAATCCGCATTTCGACATTGCCATAAAGCACCGGATTTTTTGCGATCTTCGCGGCAAACTTACTTTGAGAATTGCGGTAATAAGCTAGGTCCGCATTGGGGTCGTAGTGAGCAGCAAAAAGAGTACCGGTTAAGTGCTCAGCCAAAACCTCTGTATACCACCCACCTCCCGGTGAAATTTCAACCACAGTCATCTCTGGTGTAATGCCAAAAAAGCTCAATGTTTCGGTGGGGTGACGAAACTGGTCTCGGGATGCATCTCGCTCTGCATATGATGTCATAGAGCTCACTAACAAAAATATGAGCAATATGGCTTTTGAAAATAACCTACCCCTCGGCTTCAAGCTATCAAGTCTATATGTTCTTAAAATCTCTATTATTAGGCTCATCAAACCACTCCTTTTAAATGTTTTATTTCAATTTCAATCCCTACTGTGATCACTATAACAGCGCTGGTTAATAGTGCCATAATAAACAACTCCATTAAGCGGGTGAACGGCCTTATCTTGGCAGTTATAACAGCTAAGGCGCCCGTTAAAAATGTCTAACGGAGACTTAGTTCGCCTGCTAGAAAACTCATCGGACGATCTTGTGGTTGAAACGGGGAAGCCATTCACTATCACTCCGATGGCCAATGCATTTAATAACCTCACTGCGCTCCCTAATTAATGTAAAATCTGAGATAAGGTCAATTCTATTATCCAAAAGAGCCGCCATGCTTGATATCGTCCTCTATCAACCTGAAATTCCACCTAATACGGGTAATATTATTCGTCTCTGTGCGAACACGGGCTTTCGCCTGCATCTTATCGAGCCCTTGGGATTTGAGGTAAATGATAAACGCTTGCGGCGGGCCGGACTAGATTATCGCGAGTTTCAAACCCTTCAGATCCATCCTGATTGGCCATCATACCTAAGTACCCTAAAGCCGAAAAATATTTATGCTTTAAGTACCAAAGGAACTGTTAGCTATTCGTCAGTAGCTTACCAGCCAAATGACACCCTGCTATTTGGTCCAGAAACAAGAGGCATTCCTGATGACATAAGGGCCTGGGTAGGACTAAATAATGTACTACGTTTGCCTATGCACTCTTCGAGTCGAAGTCTAAATCTATCCAACGCCGTGGCCATTGTGGCCTATGAAGCATGGAGACAGCTAGGGTTTGACGGCAGCAGTTAAACGAGAATTGATTTAATAATTTTTCTAATCATTAAACTGCTAGTATCATAGACAACTCATAGACAACGTACTATGCCATTGAAAAGTAAACTAATTAACCAAAATCCTACCGATGTACACCGCGAGACAGACTGCAGATGACAATAAAAATTGGTTTATTTTACGGTAGCACAACTTGTTATACCGAGATGGCGGGAGAAAAAATTCGCGACGCCATAAATGAAAGTTATGGCCTAGAAGTAGTGAGTATCCATGATATTTCATTAGACTCGATCCAACGCATGACTGAATACCAATATTTAATTCTGGGCATTCCCACCTGGGACTTTGGTGAATTACAAGAAGACTGGGAAGAAATCTGGGATGATCTCGACGAGATTGATCTCAGTGGTATATCTGTCGCTCTTTACGGGCTGGGGGATCAAATAGGTTATCCCAAATGGTTTCAAGATGCCTTAGGGTTTTTATGGGCAAAGGTAATTGCCCAAGGAGCCCGCACGGTGGGCACATGGCCCAATGTGGGGTTTCGTTTTGAGGAATCAAAAGCCCTGACAGCTGACGAAAAATATTTTGTTGGGCTACCGCTAGACGATGAGAATCAGCTGGAACTAAGTGATAGTTATATAAGCCAATGGTGTCAACAAATCCTGTATGAGTTTGGCCTTAAATAGTGGCTATTATTGCCGCCGACATCGAGTGGCGACAAGGGTTGCCCTACTCCCTCCTCTTCCAAGAATTTTATATTTCGCCCTCTGAAGAGGTGGGTTCACAGGAGTCTGCGTTTCTCCAGAAAAGTGATTTAAAGCAAGTTTGGCAAAGCCTAAGCCAAGACTGTCCCTCATTCACCATCGCTGAAACTGGCTTTGGCACAGGTCTCAACTTTCTCTCTTGCTCTGATTTATGGCTAGATGTCGCTCCCGAAAGTAGCGTACTAGAGTTTTTTTCTGCTGAACTGTTTCCGATTAATAAAGTCGAGTTAGCAAAAATATTATCTCAGCTGCCTCATTCGTACACTTTATCCAGCGAGTTAATCGAAAATTATCCAGTACCAGTGGCCGGTATCCATAGTCTCGAATTATTTCAAGGTCGAGTAAGACTGCACCTTATGTTCGGTGATGCTAATGAGATGTTTAGCTCAATTAGCCAAAGCGCCAATCAAGAGCAAGCTCATTACAACAGGCATCCAGTAGACCTTTGGTTTTTAGATGGCTTCGAACCGGCTAATAACCCAGCTATGTGGAGCCCTGAGTTGATGGAAACTATCGCCTCTCTATCTGATCAACATACTACCGCACTGACGGCTAACATTGATAACAAAACAATCTCAACAATATCCGACAATCTCAAGTCGGCTGGGTTTTTAGTTCAGTCAACTGAAGTTAAAGATCTACAGAAATCAACGTTAAAAGGGTTATTTATCGGTGAAAAATCTCAGCCATTTAAGCTTGATAATTCACCCGGCGCAAACCTGTGGCATCTAGATAAGTTAGTGCGCCCATTGTCAGCCAGAGATCAGGAAGTCACCATCATCGGCGCAGGCATCGCAGGCTGCACCACTGCTGTGGCCTTAACTAAACGCGGCTTTAAGGTAAAGGTATTAGACCGGCACACTTTGGCCGGTCAGGGTGGTTCGGGGAATAGTCAGGCGATTGTCTACCCAAAACTATCGCCCCGAGATGAGGTCCTGCCGCGCATTAATCTTCGCGCGCTAATGTTTGCAAGCCGTTACTATGCACCGTTTTGGAAGCGCGGCCTGGGACAGCAGTGCGGGGTTATATGTCTGCCTGAAAATCCTAAAATTGCTGAAGATTTCATTCAAATCAGCCAGCGTTTTGCAGATTGTGAAGATTTCGTTCAGCTTTTGAAAAACAACCAACTCTGCGATTACAGTGGCATTTCACTAGAGTCCTCACTCGGTTTGTTTTTCCCGCAGCTGGGCTGGTTGCCGCCGGCAATAATTTGTCAGCAGCTTCTCGAGGATCATAAAATACCCTTGATTAATGCTGATATTGACCATTTTAAACACCAACTGTCTGATAATAGATGGCATCTGTTTGATACCTCAGGAAAGCTAGCTCATAGCACTGATATTTTGGTGCTAGCTACGGCGTATGGCTGTCAGACGTTCGAGCAAACTAAGCCACTACCCGTTACTCAGCTCAGAGGCCAAATTAGCCAGTTGCCTGCTCGGGCTAAAACAAAGTCTTTAAAAACCATAATCTGTGGTGATGGTTATATCACCCCCGCCCTGGATAACTATCACAGTTGTGGAGCGACTTACAATAAAGGGCTTTTTTCAACTGAGTTACGCGCTGAAGATCATGAGATGAATATAGCGCAAATGCGACAGACAGACTCAGGGCTTGATGATGCCTTAGACAACCTCAGTGTCATAAATATGCGAGGTAGAGCTAACTTCCGCTGCACTACTAAAGATTACTTACCCATCGTTGGGCCAGTACCTAATTTTTCATCAATGATTGAAGACTTTGGTTTTTTGCGGCGTGACGCACGGGCAAATTCGATAATGAAGGGTAATTATTTACCCAACTTATACATTAACTGCGGGATGGGTTCTCGAGGACTTAGCTATGCCCCTTTTACCGCTGAGCTTTTGGCCTCTCAAATAAGTCAGCAAATACCCTCCTTGGAGAGAGAGCTTATTCAAGGGATGCATCCTGCAAGGTTCTTAATTCGCGATCTAAAAAAGAAACGCCTCTAACCAAATAGGGTAGTTAAATAAGCCGCTGACCTAGTGTAGATTGCTTAACCTCTATTTATAATCCATAACCAAAAAAATTGAGGATGGAATCATGTTAAATTTAAAAATTCAATCAACTACTGGAGTGATTTTATTGGCCGGCATTTTGTTCTGTGCTGGTTGCACAGAAAATCCACGAGTGGACTCTAAAGACGCATCTCAAACTACAGTCAACTCACTCACAGAGACTTGGAGTGGCCTCCATAATGGCGTTCCAAGCTTTGACCAGATGTCACTAGGGGACTTGAAGCCGGCTTTGAACCAAGCAATGGCCCTAAATTTGATAGAGATAGAAAATATTGCTACTCAATCAACTGACCCAAGTTTCGACAACACGATAGTCGCTCTTGAGCGCACAGGCAAAGTGCTCGATAGGGTTTTTACCTATTACGGAATATGGTCATCAAACTTATCTTCCCCTGAGTTTCGAAAGATTGAACAGGAAATGGCGCCCATCATGAGCGCCTTCTTTTCGAAAATTAGTCAAAACCAAGCTCTTTTCGAGCGCGTTAAAAGCGTTTACGAAAACTTAGATTCAAGCACCTTGAGAGCAGACCAGAAGCGGCTAGTTAAGCTTACTTATAATGGTTTTTCTCGTAATGGGGCCACGCTTTCCATAGTAGATAAAAAGCGCTATACAGAAATTAACCAACGTCTAGCTGAACTTCATAGTCAATTTGGCAACAATGTGCTGATGGATGAAGAAAACTATGCGGTCTTTGTTAGTGAATCCCAACTGGGTGGGTTACCCACTTCTCTGGTAAATGCTGCCGCTGCCGCTGCCAAAGAATTAGGCAAACCCGAGATGTATGCTATTACCAACACTCGATCATCAATGGCGCCTTTCCTAACCTTTTCCGAGCAACGTTCACTGCGCCAACAAGTCTGGAGCAACTACTATAGCCGTGGTGACAATGGCGACCAATATGACAACAATAAGATCATCGCAGAAATCTTGACTTTGCGACACCAACGAGTTGGACTCCTGGGCTATGACAACTATGCGCAGTGGCGATTGGAAGATAGGATGGCCAAAAATCCTGAGAACGCCATGGCGCTTTTAACAGCTGTCTGGCCTTCGGCGATTGCCCGAGTGGCTGAAGAAGTCGCTGACATGCAAGCCATTGCCGACGCCGAGAATGCCGGTATAAAAATCGAGCCATGGGATTATCGCTACTATGCAGAGAAGGTTCGAAAAGATCGTTATGATCTGGACTCAGACGAAGTTAAACAGTATCTGCAGCTAGATAAACTCCGTCAGGCAATGTTTTTTGTCGCCGGTAAACTATTTAATTTTACCTTCACCCCCGTCGCAGAAGGCAGTGTGCCCGTATTTCATCCCGATGTGAAAGTGTGGGAGGTAACCGATAAGATCAGCGGAAACCATGTTGGGCTATGGTATCTGGATCCTTTCGCGCGCAAAGGTAAACGTTCTGGCGCCTGGGCCACCTCCTATCGCAGTCATACGACCTTTGAAGGCAATAAAACCGTTCTAAGCTCAAACAATTCCAATTTTGTAAAGGCTCCGTCAGGTCAAGCTGTTTTAATTTCGTGGGATGATGCCACCACTTTCTTCCATGAATTTGGTCATGCGCTTCACGCCCTATCTTCTAGCGCTGAGTATCCCAGTCAAAATGGCGGCGTCCGCGACTACACCGAGTTTCAATCTCAGTTGCTCGAAAGATGGTTGATGACAGACGAAGTGATAAACAACTATCTCGTTCATCACCAAACTGGCGAGACGATACCACAAGCCCTAGTGAAAAAAATTAAAGCGGCCGCAACCTTTAATCAGGGCTTTGCAACAACCGAATATCTCGCCAGCGCGATTATGGATTTAAAGTTTCATACCACTGACCCAGCTGGCATAGACCCAGATATATTTGAGCGTAAAACCTTAGCTGCGCTAAACATGCCCAAAGAATTGGTTATGCGCCACCGCAGTCCACATTTTGGTCACATATTTTCCGGAGAAGGTTACTCGGCTGGTTATTATGGCTATATGTGGGCGGATGTACTCACCTCCGATGCTGCAGAAGCTTTTGCCGAAGCCCCTGGTGGATTTTATGACACAGACGTCGCAGCGAGCCTGGTCCGGCATCTCTTCACGCCCAGAAATGCTGTTGACCCAAGCGACGCCTATCGATCGTTTCGCGGCCGCGACGCCGATATCAAACCACTAATGCGTGATCGAGGATTCCCTATTACTGATTGAGCTTAGGTCAATTTTGTGGCGACGCGGCATGATCTCGTCGCCACAAGTCTGTGGCAATTACTTTGCTTCAACACCCACACTAACGCGCAATCCGCGCCTATACATAAGATTGCTTTCAGTCTGATCGCCCATTTCAGCAAAGACATCAGCCAATCTTAAATAGGTGGCAGCATTTGGTTGTAGCCTGAGGGCGACCGAAAAATAATCTCGGGCTTTCCCCCAAAATCGTAGCTGGCAACAAATACTCCCAAGAGCAACTAACAAAACGGCGTCCTCAGGATGATCCAATAACCACCGTTCAGCCGCTAACAACTGTTTTTCTGGCGCAGAGGTCTTCAGCTGTCCAAACCGTTCAACTAGCTCAGGATGCCAACGCTTGTTGATCGTATTGACCATAAGTAGCTGTACCCTATTGGTGTCATCAACTTGCTGTAAAACATCAAAATAACCACAAATTAGTTCCGCATCCTTACGCAATCGTTTGGGTATAAGCTCCCAAAGATCCCCTACCTGGTCTTTTTTCTCTTGAAGAGTAAACTCAGGGTTCGGAGTGAAATCAGATAATAAATTAGCGTACACATCCTGCTCTAAAGCCTGCATATTAGCGGGATTTATGGCCTGATAATAATTTAAATCATGTAGAAGCTTTTGCAGGGAGGACCAATCACCCATTAAATAGTAGGTGTCAGAAAGCAACCGGAGAACACCGCGATCTCCTGGTTTTCTAGCTGCAATGGGCTGTAACAACTGAACCGCTTCTTCGAGCTGTTCATCCAGAATAAGCATTTCCGCCAGAGTCTTATCGGCAAGTAATTTAGCCTTTGGATGACTCACCTTAAGTTGCTGGAGTAATATGCGAGCCTGATCAATCTGATTATCTTCTGCTGCTGCTCGGGCCGCAAACAGCAAGTTAACGTCAGGCATAGAAGACCTGCTCGCTCCAGATAACAGCATTTCTGAGGCTTGCTTCCAGTCATGATCAGCAAACAGGATCAACCCCTGAGCTGTTTTGTTTCCATGCTGCTTACTGCGCCTCAACGCCCACCATTGGCGTAAACCTCCAGCGTCACCAAGCCATTTAAACAGTAACAATAACCAGGCGCCTAGAGCTGTCACCGCGAGGTAGAGCAAAATACCAACCCAAAGGGTCATCTCAACAGTCGTGTTATTAAAACTCAGTAAAATATAACCGCTATCGCTTTGCATCACCCAGATACTCGCCGCACCAAGCAGCAAGGCCACCATCAAGGACACCAATAACCTTCTCACGGCTGACTACCCTCATCCTTTAACACTGACTGATCATCGGCGCCGTTTAATAGGCGGTTTTGCCTGGTAATAATTAAACTTTCAAGAGCATTCATCGACCGATCAATGCTAGGCAACTGCTGCACAATATTTAAGCTGCTAAACTTGATTATGCGTTCCTGTATTTCTTTTGATCCGGCATTCAGTTGGAAATAAGTCTCCATCCATTGTTGAGCATTTTGCAGGCTAATGGCGTACACCGCTGGCTCTTCTCGAAGCGCGGCATTAGCAGCCTGCTGTAACAATAACCGAAGGTTACTGCGCACTATAGATTCTTCAGAGGATGATAGTATTGACTGAATCGGAATATCTCTGTCTGTCACCTTAACTAGACCGCTGAAGCCAGCTATAAAGTCGTCAACCAAGGAGGTCCAGGATAAATTTTTATTGGCGGATACTGTCTCCGGGTCGACTCCCAGCAATTCTGCTCCATCGATTCCTGAAGTCTCTGCTGGAATAACTAAACCAAGCAAATCAAGCTGGTTAATCTGATTAGCTAGGGCATTAATCTCTAGAACAACGCCCTCCACATCGACTGCGCTAGCCAATCTAAGCGCCATCATATCTTCAGCCACAGCTGCGCGTGCTGATAATAAATCTGACTGCTCTAAGTTACTTAACAACTCGTCCACCTGAGTAAGCAGGGCCAGCGGATTTTTGGTGCTTCGTTCTGTTTGTAATCGTTGGTTGGCTAAGCGCGCTAAGTATGCAGCTTCGGCCAAATACCAGTCGCTGCGCGTCGTGGAACCTAACTCAGTGAGGCGTGCGCCCTGGCCATTAACCTGTATTTGCAGATCGTCCAGTCGCTTGGACAGCGCTTTGATATAGTCTGACTGAATGTCTAAAAGGGAGTCGCTATCGGTATAGTACTGTTTTGACTGCTCTAGGTGATCTTTAAAATCGATAGACAGACGCGCAGACTCTTGCTGCTGCGATTGTTGTCGCTGCCATTCACTCCAACCGAGCCATCCGGCACCCACCAAAATGGACAGCAACACTACTGCAGTGGCCCATTTTAGTAATGGAAAACCTTGGTTTTTTTTAATTGACGCAGGGGTTCCGGTTTTGGCCGTCTTCAGGGGTTTATCATCTGTCCTAATTTTAGAATTAGGCTCTGACTTATCACCAGTCTCAGGTTGCTTAGTTGTTTCTGTCACTCTGTACCCCTTCCAAACGTCACCAAAGCGTATCTTAAGATACGCACTACTCTGTATTTAATACCGATAGTTTAAAATACTTTTTGCAGAGCACCATACATTGATTCTGGCATCGCGCTATCTGCCACCGTGATAGAATTATAACCTAGACTCTTTGCTATCTCAGCCACACGGTCACTTGGTACCACAAGAGGTAAATCCCTAACCTTTTGAGCCCTACTAAACCCGCTAATGGGCCCTATAGCCTCGAGTAACTCTGCGCTGTGGACCACCAAACAATCTACTTCCATTAGTTGCTGACGGGTCACTTCGACCTGTCTTTGATCAACAACCCGTCGGTATAGATCGCAATACTCTACCCTAGCACCTCGAGAATGCAAAGCCTGCTTAAGCGTTTCACGCCCCGGTCCTCCACGAAAAATAATCACGGACTTATTATCCAAATTTTGCAGCTCAGATAAAGCCAGCAAGCCCTCACTAGTGATCTGGCTTGTGGGGTAGTTTACAGCTTGAGTATAGTGACCAACCACCTGGGCAGTTTGTCCGCCAAGTGCAAAATATTCCATACCCGTCGGTAGCATTGGCCAATACTGGTCCAACCATGTAATCCCTATCTCCGCGGCATTAACGCTAACAAAAATAGCTATATCAAATTGATCAAAAGCTAGTATCTGTTGTTTAACTTGCTGGCAGTCAAGCATCGGCTCTATAGTCATAATCGGAGTATGGATGACACTTGCTGAACACTTCTCAAGCAGGAGCAAAAAGTCGTCTTGCCGCCGGAGTGGCCGCACCACTAGCACTCGCTTATCAAACAAGCAGTTAGCTTTCATAGACCTCGGCCAATATTTTCCCGGCTCCCTGAGACAGCAAATCTTCTGCAACCTGGATGCCAAGCTCTTCGGGATTATCTCTATGTCCTTGAGCCTCTGCTCGCAAAATATGGCTGCCGCTAACACTACCCACTAAACCTCTCAAACTGAGAGTTGTAAGATCATGATCAAGTTCAGCAAAACAAGCTATAGGAACCTGACAACCACCCTGTAGGTGTCGATTAGTGGCTCGCTCTGCTAATACGCAGGTCGCAGAAACGATATGGTTTAACGGGGCCAACAACCTCTGGGTTAGAATGTCGTCATTGCGGCACTCAATACCCACCGCGCCCTGACCTCCAGCGGGAAGACAAATGCTAGAGGCTATTTTTTGAGTAATTCGATAGCCCATATTAAGACGGATAAGGCCAGCGCTAGCTAAGATAATCGCGTCGTACTCGCCAGCGTCCAATTTAGCCAACCTAGTATTAACATTGCCTCGCAATTCTCTCACCTGAAGATAAGGAAATGCAGCACGAACCTGGCATTGGCGGCGCAGGCTAGAGGTGCCAATAACGCTATTGCTAGGCATCTGCGCCAAACTATCGAAGCCATTAGAGACGAAGGCATCGGACGGGTCCTCCCGCTCGCAGATGACTTCCAGTCCCAGTCCTTGAGGAAATTCCATAGGCACATCTTTCATCGAGTGCACGGCGATATCAGCAACATCCTCGAGCATGGCGATTTCTAATTCTTTGACGAACAGGGCTTTTCCTCCGACTTTGGCCAACGGTGTATCAAGCAACTTATCTCCGCGCGTCGTCATTGCCACCAACTCAATCTGAAGACCAGGATGATGCCTCAGCAATTCACTCTTAACAAACTCCGCCTGCCATAGAGCCAGGGGGCTTTTTCGCGTTGCTATTCGAAGGATACCTGTCATCTAAATGGCCTACACAAATCAAGTAGTCTTTATTATCAACGATTTATCCGCTTTTGTCAGAGATCAATAGAAATTAGATTATCAGCATCCACCTAACCTCTGACTCAACCAATTTTGATCTAGATACTGCAAGTTTTAACTTATTAGTCCAATGTTTGGCTATAATTGCCGCCTGACAGTTTACAACTAGGCAATAGTGGTTATGAGTAAATCAAAAAAGGCTTCCCCAGATAAATCTGATAGCGTAAAAACAAACCAAGCATGGGGCGGTCGGTTTAACGAACCTGTGGACGATTTCGTAGCACGCTTTACTGCTTCGGTAAAATTCGATCGGCGTCTTTATCGACACGATATCCGGGGATCCATTGCTCATGCGTCTATGCTAGCCGAGGTTGGGGTGCTAAAACCCGCCGAGGCAAATGAGATCGTCAGTGGACTTCAAGCTATTGCTAAAGATATTGAAAACGGCAACTTTGACTGGTCAATCGCTCTTGAAGATGTACACATGAACATTGAAGCGGCACTGACCGCGAGAATCGGCAGCGTTGGCAAGAAACTCCACACCGGCCGATCTAGAAATGATCAAGTAGCTACCGATATACGTCTTTGGTTGAGAGATGAAATTGACGGGATTAGCGTTCTTTTGAGTACATTGCAAAATGGCATGATTAAGCTTGCTTCAACAGAAAGTAACACCATTATGCCCGGATTTACTCACTTACAAACCGCTCAGCCTGTCACTTTTGGCCACCACCTCTTAGCCTGGAACGAAATGCTGGAGCGTGATTTTGGACGTCTGCAGGATTGTCGGAAACGACTCAATCAATGCCCTCTGGGTGCTGCTGCGTTGGCCGGGACTAGCTACCCCATTGATAGAGACTACACTGCAGCGCATCTCGCTTTTGATAAGGCCACTGAAAACTCACTCGACTCTGTCAGTGACCGAGACTTTGCCATCGAATTTTGTGCTTTCGCTAGCATACTGCTCACCCACATGTCGCGCATGTCAGAGGAGCTCATTCTTTGGACCTCCGCACAATTTCAATTTATTGAACTGCCCGATCGTTTTTGCACCGGCTCATCGATTATGCCGCAAAAGAAAAACCCAGATGTGCCTGAATTAGTGCGCGGTAAGACCGGCAGAGTAAACGGACATCTGATAGCCTTGCTAACGCTAATGAAGTCACAGCCTCTGGCCTACAATAAAGACAACCAGGAAGACAAGGAACCTTTATTCGATACAGTGGACACTGTTCGTGACTGCCTGCGCGCATTTTCTGATATGGTGCCTGCCATTCAAGCCAATAAAGTAGTCATGTACGAGGCGGCAAAACGCGGCTTCTCCACCGCTACTGACCTGGCTGATTATCTCGTCGGCAAAGGCATTGCTTTTCGCGATGCTCATGAGATCGTGGGTAAGTCTGTCGCCTACGGTATTGCCGAAAATAAAGATTTGTCAGATATGACAATTGACGAGTTAAGCGTCTTCTCAGAGCACATTGAAGACGATGTTTTCGCCGTGCTAACTCTGGAGGGATCTGTAGCCGCGCGAGACCATATTGGCGGTACAGCGCCACAGCAGGTTAAAGCTGCAGCCTCGAGAGCACTCAAAAAAGTAGCGGCTCGCTAATTAGAAATCAAACTGGATTGATTCAGATGACTGCGCCTGACAGGCCTCAGTAAGCATTGCTGAAAGTAGCTCGTCACTGACAGTGTTGCGCCATTTTATTTCGCCATTATCGCCCTTTAACTTAAAGTGGAATCCACCAGACTGCGCCGCCAGCCAGATTTCCGCCATCGAAGGTTGTCTGGATAAAATAATCTGGGATCCGTTAAGGTCACAGGTAAGGGTAAGCATGCCTCCGCTATTTTCATAATCAATATCAACACCGCTATCATCGATAGTCTCTTCAATGTCAAACATTAGGTCATCAACGATTTGATTAAATTCTGCTTCATTCATTGTGCTTAATCCAGTCTGTTTTTGTTCCAAAAGTTAGACCGCCAGTATAATTGTTTGGGTGTAATCCGCCAGTGCCGTTATACTTAACCGCTTTAATAGGGGCTTTTAATGAACGACACCCGCACTGCATATCTATTGTTAACGCTAATGCTGCTAGCTCTTGGTGGATGTGGTAACACCGGTGACCTGTATCTTCCCGAAGATGCATCGGAAACACTCACATCAGACAACCAACAAACAGAATCCTGAGTCGCTATGCACAGTACTATTAGCCGTAATAATGGCGATCTTTTCATGGAAAATGTCGCTCTCAATGATATCGCCAAACAGTTCGGCACGCCTTGCTATGTGTATAGTAAAAGAGCTATTGAACTCAATTACAATGCCTACGCAGCAGCCCTAGGTGATTACCCGAATTTGATTTGCTACGCCGTAAAATCGAACTCAAATATTGCCGTATTACAAACCCTCGCCGCCTTAGGTGCCGGTTTTGATATAGTCTCAATCGGTGAGTTAGAGCGGGTATTGATGGCTGGTGGCGATCCGAAAAAAATTGTATTTTCTGGTCTTGCGAAAACCGCAGACGAAATGAGTCGAGCTTTGGAAGTGGGGATTCACTGCTTTAATGTTGAATCGGAGTCAGAGTTGGTGCTGCTTAATGCCACAGCCGCCCGTCTAGCAATTAGTGCGCCTGTTTCTATTCGCGTTAATCCAGATGTGGATGCCAAGACGCACCCCTACATTTCCACTGGATTAAAAGAAGATAAATTTGGGATTGATATAAATCAAGCATTGGGAGTCTATGAACGCGCGGCTCAGATGGACCATATCGACCTAATCGGCGTCGACTGTCATATAGGTTCTCAGTTAACTGAAGTGAAGCCATTTATCGATGCCATGGCACGGTTGTTAATTCTAGTTGATCAGCTGACTGAGCGAAATATACCGCTAACGCACATAGATATTGGTGGCGGTCTTGGTGTGCGCTATCAAAATGAACAGACTCTCTCAGTCGATGACTATGTCTCTGAATTACTTCCACTATTGGCACAACGAGATGAAACTCTCATCTTGGAACCGGGTCGTTCAATAACGGCAAATGCCGGGGTTCTCCTTACCCATGTACAATACCTTAAGTCTAATGATCACAAAAATTTTGCCATTGTTAATGCCGCGATGAATGATATGTTGCGTCCATCTCTGTACCAAGCCTGGATGGATATCCAACCAATTTCAACTCACTCTGATCAGCAAGAAAAGATTTATGATGTAGTGGGCCCTGTCTGTGAAAGCGGTGACTTTTTAGGTAAAGACCGCACATTATCGATTAGAGAAGGTGACTGTCTTTGTCTTTTTTCTGCCGGATCTTACGGCTTTGTGATGAGCTCTAACTATAATAGCCGTCCTCGGGTAGCAGAAATTATGGTTGCCGGTGAACAGGTTCACCTTATCCGCCAGCGGGAAACGCTGCAAGACTTGGTTAGAGGAGAGCAACTTTTACCGGTCAGTTGACCGTTAATTTGTTAAAAGAGAATATTATGCTGCTGAAGTTCACCAAGATGCACGGCCTCGGTAATGACTTCGTCGTCATTGATGCTGTAACCCAAAATGTGTGTGTCACAGGAACTATGGCCAGGCGTCTCGCAGACAGACATTTAGGCATTGGCTGTGATCAGGTGCTTGTTGTTGAGCCGCCTTCTGATAAAACCTTAGATTTCGACTATAAAATATTTAATGGCGATGGTGCAGAAGTTGAACAGTGCGGTAACGGTGCTCGATGCTTGGCGCGCTTTATTAGAGATCGCAATTTGTCAGGTAAAAAGACAATTCAGGTCAAAACGATGAATCGAGTTATCTCCCTGACCATAAATGAGGATAAGTTGGTTTCAGTTGACATGGGCGTCCCTGGTCTAGAGCCAAGTGATGTGCCCATCATCCAGAGCACAAAATCGAACACCTATGCCATTGATATTAATAACGAGCAATTCGATATTTCTGCCATTTCCATAGGTAATCCTCATGCGGTTCTTTTTGTACCTAATGTTGATAGTGCGCCTGTTAGTGAAATTGGCCAAGAGTTACAACGTCATGCTCAGTTTCCAAAGCAAGTCAATGTAGGGTTTGCTCAAGTCGTGAATCGTCAGTATTTAAAGCTTCGTGTTTATGAGCGCGGTGCTGGTGAGACGCGCGCCTGTGGTACAGGCGCCTGCGCTGCAGCTGTCGCCGCAATCCAACAAGACTTAGCAGACTCTCCCTTACGTGTCGCGTTAATCGGTGGTGATCTTCAGATAAACTGGCCAGGAGAGGGTCAGCCCCTTATCATGACAGGGCCAGCCGTTACTAGCTATCATGGACGAATTAAAATATGAGTACCGATAAACCAACCGAAATAAACGTTAAGCAGGTACGTGGTTACCTTCGGGATCACCCGACTTTCTTTGATGAAAATCCAGATATCCTAGAGACCATGATCGTGTCACACAAACCTGAGGGTGCAATATCTCTCATTGAACGACAGCTAGTTGTACTGCGCAGCCGTAACAGTGATATGCAAGAACAACTGGACAACCTGTACAGTACGGCTCAGGAAAACGAGCTGATGTTTGAGAAAACCAATCGTTTAGTATCGGGCTTACTGGACGCCAATAATCTCGGCACATTGGTCGAGTCTTTATATGACAGTCTAGGTAAAGATTACGGTATTGAGGCCTATAGTCTGACCCTTTTCGGTGATGAAGTGAATCTCCCTAAGAGTTTGGCTAAAATTTCAAGCTCGGATGAAGCCCATAAGGATGCCGCGTCGATCTTATCCTCCCCTAAGGCGCTCTGTGGTAAATTGGGTACCTCTGAAATGAACTTTTTATTCGGCGATCATCAAAATACCTTAGCCTCTGCGGCCGCAGTGGTTTTGGGTCAAGATAACAAGGTCGGTATTTTAGCGCTTGGCAATACTGATCCATATTTTTATCAAAACGACATGGGCACGATATTTTTAGATTATATTGCCAACGTGCTCAGCCGTTTACTCCCACAGCACCTGCAGTCGCTAAAGAAAAAGAAATAATCAGCTATTTTTACGGTCTTTATTTTTGGCGGATTTTTTGCCGTAGATATTCTCGGAAGAGCCTACTTTGGCTTTTTTAACCTTGGATTGAGGCTTTTTAACTGATGCCTGCTTACCGCGCTCATTTGAAGATTTGCGACGTCCTTTTTCCTTCTTGCCATGCTCAGTAGCCAGTTCATTGGTCTTATCAGAGGCTTTAGTTTTTTTTGTGTTTTTTCGTTTTCCTAGGGGTTTAGCGCCCTCGTTTCCAACTTCAACTAATTCAAAGTCGATCTTTCTCTCTTCCAAATTAACCCGAACCAATCGAACACTGAGCTTTTGTCCCAGACGGAATATCCGTCCTGTTCGCTCACCAACCATCCGATGATGCGCCGCCTCGTGATGATAGTAATCCTTCGGTAGTCCTGTCACATGAATTAATCCCTCGACATAAAGATCATCTAACATCACGAACAACCCAAACCCGGTTACAGCGCTAACAACTCCGGTGTATTGCTCTCCAACCCTCTCCATTAAATATTCACACTTAAGCCAATTAACCACGTCTCTAGTGGCCTCATCGGCGCGACGTTCAGTGACCGAGAGATGCTCTCCCACTTGATCTAATCGCTCAGTGGTATAGGGGTAAATAGTCGCCTGATCTAGCGGTTTAGCCCCCGCAACGCGGTGAACATTAGGTCGTTTTTTCGGACTGCGTATTAAATAACGAATAGCACGATGTACTAACAAATCGGCATAGCGCCTAATCGGCGAGGTAAAGTGAGTATAGGCCTCAAAGGCTAAACCAAAGTGGCCTAAATTGTCTGGCTGGTAAACCGCCTGACTCATAGACCGCAATAACACCGACTGAATAACCGACGCATCATCACGGCCTTTAGCCGAGCGAAGCACGCGTTGATAGTCTTCTGGTTGCGGATCTTCCCCGCCACCCAAGCCAATACCCAACTCGGCTAAAAAGTCTCGCACTGACTTCAGTCGATCTTCACTGGGGCCCTCATGCACCCTAAACAGGGCTGGGATATCGACTTTTTCAAGGAACTTTGCTGAACATACATTGGCACAAAGCATACATTCTTCGATTAGACGATGGGCCGTCGTGCGTTCAATCGGGATAATCTGGCTAATTTTTCGTTGACCATCGAACAAAATTCGAGTTTCTTGGGTATCAAAATCTATGGCGCCGCGCTGGGCTCTGCGTGCATGGAGAATTTGATATAAGTCATGTAAGGCGTCTACCTGCGGGGTAACAGAGGCAAACTGTTTCCTAATGCCAGAATCTTCATTGGTTCCTTGCTCTGCAATAATATGTGCAACCTGGGTATAGGTCATTCGCGCATGCGAATGCATGACCGCTTCAGAAAACTGGTATCCAGTAATGTCGCCTTGGGCATTAATCTGTATCTCACACACCATGCATAACCGGTCTTCCGCGGGATTGAGCGAACATAAGCCATTGGATAGCTTCTCTGGCAACATAGGCACGACATGATTTGGGAAATACACCGAATTACCACGCTCCGACGCCTCTATATCAAGTGCCGATCCTACACTTACATAATGAGATACATCAGCAATCGCAACCATTAACCTCCAGCCGCCACCAGACCGCGGCTCACAGAATACAGCATCGTCAAAATCTCGAGCATCTTCCCCATCAATAGTGATTAGTGGCGTTGCTCTTAAATCGACCCTAGCCTTAGTGTCGGTAACTTCATCAGGAATTTTTGCTGTTTGGGCAATAACTTCGCTATTCCACTGGTAGGGTATCCCGTAATTACGGATTGACATCTCCACTTCAAGACCGGGATCAAGGTGCTCACCGAGAATCTCATTAATCGCCCCTACCGGTTGGTTTTTACGTGATGGGGGCTCTACAATATCGACTACAACGATCTGACCAGGTTTAGCACCCTTAAGCTTATCCGCAGGAACCATGATGTCTTGGCTTATTCGCGGGTTGTCCGCACGCACATAATGGATGCCACTTTCATTAAAGTAGCGACCCACTAGCTGCAAAGTGTTTCTCTCTACCACATCAACCAAACTGCCGTCAGGGCGCCCACGTCGATCCCAACCAGCGATTCTCACCAGCACAATATCGCCATCAAATACACGGCGCATCTGGCTACTAGAAAGATAAATATCTTCGCCACCACCCTGGGTCGGCTTAACAAAGCCATACCCCTCTGGATGCCCAATAACTCTGCCCTTAACCAAGTTAAGCTTATCTAAGGTTCCGTAACCATCACGGCGGTTTCTAGCCACCTGGCCATCACGTTCCATTGCTCTCAAACGCCGACGCATTGCTTCAACTTGATCTTCATCTTCCAGACTCAAAGCCAAGCAAATTTCTTGATGGGTCAGTGGACCAACACTTTCGCTAAGGTACTCAATGATAAATTCTCGACTAGGAATAGGCTTTTCATATTTATCGGCCTCTCTCATCGCAAAGGGATCGGGATTATTCGGTTTTTTTCGCATATTTTTTAGTCGAACGTAGGGTGAAAATGAACGATAGCAGATTACGTTAACCAAACCGCACTCCATCTGTAGTCAGTCTATGCCTTAACAGCCTGTGAGTAAAAGGAATTATGTTCGGTATATTGGCAAGCTGCCAAGTAATAGAGCGCATAAAGCATAGCATCGTTCATATAATAAGTATGAGCTCAGTATGTTTTTTCCTTAAATATTCACCCACGAAAAAGGCGACCTTATGAGTCGCCTTTTTCGTTAGAAAATTATCAGGATTTAACCCAATTTTTCCTTAATACGTGCAGATCGACCTGAACGCTCACGCAAGTAGTATAGCTTGGCTCTACGAACCGCTCCTCGGCGTTTAACTTCAATGCTGTCTACCAATGGGCTATAAGTCTGGAAAGTACGCTCCACACCAATACCATTAGATATTTTACGCACAGTGAAGGCTGAATTGAGCTGGCGATTACGCTTAGCCAGAACTACACCCTCAAATGCCTGAAGACGTTCGCGTGCGCCCTCTTTTACTTTTACCTGAACAACCACGGTGTCACCGGGGCTAAAGTCAGGAATAATTTTACCCATCTGCTCTTTTTCAATCGCAGCGATAATGGACGTTTTGTTAGTCATTTCTTGCTCCTCAATTTTCATTGGTTGGCGGTATACCACCTGATTTAGAGCTCTGTACAGAGAGGATGAACCTTATCCTTTGCCATCATCTGTCAGCGCAGCACTCACTTCCTTGAGTAATGCCTGTTGCTCTTTAGTAAGCTCCAGGCGATCCAGTAATTCGGGTCTTCTTTGTTGAGTCCGCACTAACGATTGCTGCAGTCTCCAACGTCTAATCTTTTCGTGGTCACCTGAGAGTAAAACCTCTGGGACTCTTTCCCCCTGGTAAAACTCAGGGCGGGTAAAATGTGGGCAATCTAACAAGCCTTGGGCAAACGAATCTTGGTCTGCCGAATCTTGATGGCCAAGCGCTCCTGGAATTTTCCGGATCAGCGCATCCAACAAAACCATTGCTGGTAACTCTCCACCACTGAGAACATAGTCTCCAATAGACCATTCCTCATCAATCTCAAGCTCAACAAGACGCTCGTCTATGCCTTCATACCGACCGGCGATTAAAATCAAATTTTGCTGCTCAGCAAATTGGTTGACCGCCTGCTGGTTTAAAACCTTGCCTTGGGGTGATAAATAGATCACCAATGCCGGTCCATCCATCCATTGCTTAGCTCCTGCAATGGCTCTTCGTAGAGGCTCAATCAGCATCACCATGCCTGGGCCGCCACCGTAGGGACGATCATCAACTGTTTGATGGCGGTCCTCAGTAAAATCTCTCGGGTTAAAGCTAGCAACCTCCACTAACCCGTTTTTAACAGCACGCCCGCTTATTCCATAAGCAGTAACCGCTTCAAACATTTCTGGAAACAGGGTAATGAATGCAATTTTCATCAATCTTACCTCTGTTAAAGGTACTGACTTAAAACTGCGGATCCCAAATTACCTCGATCCTTTTAGCCTCTAAGTCCACGTCCCTCACAAACTGCTTGGTATAGGGAATGGCCCGTTCTTCGCGATCAATAGCTTCGCTATCCCCTTTCACCAGTAATACGTCATTGGCACCGGTCTCCATAAGAGACTTTACTACCCCAAGACTGTACTGCTGATTTTCAAAGTAGCTGACAACTGATAGCCCCACTAGCTGGTGCCAATAAAATTCTGCGTTGTCTAAGCTAGGAAGAAGCTCTTGCTCTATTAAGATGTCCTGATTACACCATGCTTTAGCCACATCACGGTCATCAACATCTGCCAAATGCACCACAAGACCATCAGCGTGACGCTTCCAATCATCTACATCTAACTTCTGTAAACCCGTATCTGTATCGATCCACCAAGGCTGGTAATCTAATAAGGCTTCCACCTGATCAGTATACGAGAATATTTTCACCCATCCTCGCACACCAAAAACAGTTGTTATGCGGCCCATAACTAGCATTTCTGACGCTTTTTTGCTGCTAGTCATAGAGGCACCTGCAGTTACTAAGCTGCTTGTTTAGCGGCCTCTTTAAGAAGCGCTGAAACGCGATCACTAACCTGAGCACCTTGCCCCTGCCAGTAACTAGCGCGCTCCAGATCAACGCGTAAACGCTCCTCTGCACCACGGGCAATCGGGTTAAAAAAGCCAATACGTTCAATGTAACGAGCATCACGAGCATTTCGTGAGTCGGAAACCGTAATATGATAAAAGGGGCGTTTTTTTGCGCCGCCACGAGCCAATCTAATTGTAACCATTTACTAAAATCCTGTGTTCGAGTGGCATTATCGCCAATCTCGATGCTTTTACGGAAGAATCCTTGAACTACAGACTCTCCTGAAAGGCGCGGTATGGTACGTTAAAAGAGTTTAAAATGAAACTAGTTTTAGGTAAAAATTTACCTTTAGTTGTCTAACGACTCAGCTGTAAAAATCCTCTTTGAGGCCACTCAAAATCGGGGGAACCCGCCAGGTGGATTGCCCTCTCCTGAGCCCATCATTCCGCTCATTCCGCGCATCATATTTTGCATGCCTTTACCTTTCATTTTCTTCATCATCTTACCCATCTGCTTATGTTGTTTGAGCAGTCGATTAAGATCTTGAATACTAGTCCCAGAGCCCATGGTTATCCGCCGCTTACGAGAACCGTTGAGAATATCAGGGTTACTGCGCTCTTTAGGGGTCATTGAGTCAATAATGCATTCCATGCGCTCAAACTGATTAGATGCATTCGCCTGCTGCGCCATTTGCGCCATATTCCCCATGCCCGGTAGTTTTTCCATCAGTCCTGCCATGCCGCCCATATTTTTCATTTGCTGCAACTGATCACGCAAGTCTTCCAAATCAAATCGCTTACCCTTCAACACTTTCTCGGCAAGCTTTTCGGCTTTTTTCTTATCAACTTTTCGTTCAACATCTTCAATTAACGAAAGGACATCACCCATACCCAGTATCCGTGATGCGATACGCTCTGGATGGAAAGGCTCTAAAGCATCTGTTTTCTCTCCCACGCCAAGAAACTTAATGGGCTTACCGGTAATATGCCTAACCGATAGCGCCGCACCGCCGCGGGCATCACCATCAACTTTTGTCAGGATAATACCTGTGAGCGGTAAGGCTTCGTTAAAGGCCTGGGCTGTATTAACAGCATCCTGTCCAATCATGGCATCAATCACAAACAGGGTTTCCACCGGTTTGGCAACCTTGTGGATCTCTTTAATCTCTGACATCATCTCGCCATCGATATGCAATCGACCTGCGGTATCGACGATCAAGACGTCAATAAATTGAGTTTTCGCCTCAGCGATAGCGGCCTTAACGATATCCACCGGCTTCTGATTTGGCTGGCTTGGGAAGAACTCTGCACTGACCTCTGCGGCCAGCACTTTAAGCTGCTCGATCGCCGCAGGACGATAGACATCTGCAGAAACCACCATGACCTTCTTCTTTTCTCTCTCTTTTAGGTAGCGAGACAACTTTGCGACCGATGTTGTTTTACCCGCGCCCTGCAAACCAGCTAATAAGATCACTGCTGGTGGTTGAGCGGCTAAATCAAGGGACTCATTACTCTCTCCCATGACACGTTCAAGTTCATCTTGTACGATTTTTAAAAATTGCTGCCCTGGGTTAAGGCTGCTATTAACTTCTTGACCTAAGGCTCTATCCTTTACGTGGCCCACAAAATCTTTGACCACCGGCAGCGCAACATCCGCCTCTAAAAGAGCCATGCGCACTTCACGCAAAGTTTCCTGTATGTTTTTTTCGCTAAGACTAGCCTTACCAGATATCTTTTTTAGACTTTGAGCGAGACGATCACTTAAATTTTCAAACATGGCCATGCAAATTTTCCTTAAGGATTCTTCTTAGACCGATATTATAGCAATAATTAACCATCGCCCTTCACCCTATGCATGGAATATGCCACACTCTAGCAATATTTTTCGCGAATTCTAACCATGCTTGCATTAGTCAGTGGCTTTACCGCAGTAGTAATTTATTTAGGCGGATTTATCTACCTATTGAGACAACTGCTAAAAAGTCCAAATTTTAATCCCTCGCAGTTAAAAATAGTGGCCGCCGCCGCCATAGCAATGCATGGCCTCTCTTCTGCGCGGTTACTATTTGTTACTGACGGCCTAGATTTAAGTTTATTGAAAATCGTCGCATTAATTTTCTTGGTCATCAACCTGGTCGTGTTCATCAGTGGCCAGAAGAAAGCCCTTCACACTATGTATCTGCTTTTATTTCCAATTTCAGCGATTAGCCTAATCGCAGCCCTCTCTGCGCCAAGCACTAAGGTGGCAGAAGTTATGTCGCCCTATATCCAAGGGCACATATTAATTTCCATCCTAGCCTACAGTTTGTTAGCCATCGCAGCCCTGCAAGCCCTGCTCACCGGCTATCAAAACTGGCAACTAAAACATAAGCAGCAAAATTTTCTCATGCGCACGTTTCCGCCTCTGCAAACTATGGAAAAGTTCTTATTCGACCTTATTTGGGCGGGGCAAATTCTTCTAAGTCTGTCTCTAATCAGTGGTTTCCTATACTACGAAGACCTATTTGACCAAAAGCTCCTACACAAAGTCACTTTAAGCTTGGTCGCATGGAGTGTATACGCTGTTTTATTATGGGGTCGACATAATCGTGGCTGGCGAGGAAATAAGGCTATCAGCTGGAGTTGGGTTGGTTTTATTGCAATTTTGATGGGCTATATCGGCAGTAAAATAGCATTAGAGTTCATCTTAGTTTGAGCTTAATGCCTAATCTAGATAAAAAGCCAGTTGCCAAAACTAAAAAAGTAATTCAACATAACCGTCCCTAATGTTAATGGATACCAATACTTGGACGGTTCACACCCCCTGGGCTTGTGGGCAGCACTCACAATTCTGCTACTTGTATCGGCTTTTTTCTCCGGATCAGAAACCGGAATGATGGCTCTAAATCGCTATAGACTTAGACACCAAAGGAAAAAAAGCGCCGGTGCGCGTAGAGCGGCAAAATTATTGGAGAAACCAGACAAGCTGATTGGCCTGATATTAATAGGCAATAACTCGGTAAATATTCTGGCTGCGATCATCGCCAACATGCTAGCTATTATTTATGTTGGCGAAGCAGCAGCTCCATGGGTGGCAACGGCATCATTGACTATCTTAGTGCTAGTTTTCTCAGAGGTCACGCCAAAAACTATTGCCGCGCAGAACCCTGAATGGTTCGCTTTTAAAGCGAGTCACATCCTTAAGCCTCTTCTACAATTATTCTCCCCACTTGTCTGGATGGTGAATATTCTAACTAATGGAATGGTGTCACTATTGGGCTTCGACCCAAAAAAGGATCGCGATGATGGACTGGACTCTGAGGAGCTCAAGTCATTAGTCGATGTCTCAGGTCATAAACTGTCAGCTAGTCACCAGGAGATGTTAAGAGGAATCCTAGACCTTGAAAATGTCACTGTCGAAGACATAATGATCCCTCGTAACGAAGTAAAGGGTTTAGATCTAGAAGAAAATATCGATGATCTAATGAGTTCAATCCTTGATTCAGAATACACGCGCCAACCCATCTATGAAGGTGACATTAATAATATAATTGGCATCTTCCATGGTCGAAAAGCTAATCACCTTTTACGATCAAAAAATATAACCCACAGCGCCATTAAACGTTTTTCTGAGGAAGCCTACTTTATTCCCGAAAGTACGACCCTGACCAAGCAACTACTTAACTTCAGACAAACCAAGAATCGATTTGCTGTAGTCGTAGACGAATACGGTGAAGTACAGGGGCTGGTAACCCTCGAAGATATTCTCGAGGAAATCGTCGGAGATTTCACCACTAATACCGCCGATGAGGTGGAGGAGGTCGTTGTTCGAAGCGATGGGAGTTATGAAATTAATGGGGCCGCGACTATTCGAGAGATCAATAAAGCCACGGGTTGGACTCTACCCACCGATGGGCCGAAAACGTTAAATGGCTTAGCTCTGGAGCAACTAGAAAGTATTCCTGATGGCAATGTCAGTTTTTTGGTCGATGATTATCGGTTTGAAACCGAAGAAATTAATGGCACGATGATCAAAAAGATTGGAGTTACTCGTATGCATCTAAAACAAAAACCTGAGGACTAGACTGGTTTTTTTTTGCCGCTGCGCTCATTGCACAACAATAAGACATACTTTTTTTGTTCTGCGCCCAGATAGCTCCAACCGCGAATCTCTGTGATTGTTCTAAAGCAACCTGTACAAACATCCTCATCGTTAAGCGCGCAGATAGACAGGCATGGAGAAACGACAGGTGGCTCTAACATCAACGCTCAACCTTTATTAACTCAGTGCGCATGTTCTTAGCTTTTTGCACATATATTTGGGCTCCAGCAAGCATATATGCCCGTATATTCTCTTCGGTTTGGCGGATAATCTTACCCGGCGAACCAACCACCATAGAGCCGTCGGGAATAACAGCACCCGCCTTGACTAGAGCATTTGCCGCTATCAAACAGTCACTACCCACCACCGCTCCGTCAAGAATAATAGCCTGAATACCAATTAGGGTCCGATCTCCTATTTCTTTACAATGAACCATTGCTTGATGGCCGACGGTGACATCTTCTCCAATTTTCAATGGCTGACCCGGATCAGCGTGCAATACTGCACCATCCTGAATATTACTGCGTTTACCTACTTCGATATAGTCGCAATCGCCCCTAATTACAGCGTTAAACCATACACTAGACTGTTCTTTTAGAATAACTTTGCCAATGACATCCGCGCTTTCAGCTACAAATGCTGACTGATGTATGTCTGGAGTGTCCTCTCCGATCCGGTAAATCATAATTTTTCTCTCTTTCGCAATTCATCTATTTTTTCAAAGGTCGGATAATTTAAATGAATTTCCGCGCCTAAGGTATCGTTAAGCATATCCGTAATCACTTTTAAGGTGAAGCCCCAAATCTTGTAGCTCTCATACTGGATAAAGGGAAACCGTATTACTGCTCCGCTGTCGGAGTTATCTATTTTCATATCGAAATACTGATACTGGGTAATATCCATAAATAACCTTAGAGGCACATCAAAAATGGCCGCAATCTCACTCGGGTCTGGGGTCAGATTCAAACGCTCTTTGGCGATAGCGACATAAGGTGTTACATGAACATCTCGACGTTTTGGTGAACCCGCGGGTAAGGTTGCCACAGGTTCGACTGAGTGGGCCTCTAGCCCAATCTCTTCGTATGCCTCACGCAACGCAGTCTGCAATAGATCACTATCACTTTTATCCCACATGCCCCCAGGAAAAGCGACCTCACCGCTATGGCTATTTAAATGTAATGCTCTCTGGGTCAAAACTACTTGAGGATCATCGGTGTGACCATGCAAAATAACCAACACTGCAGCCGCTGTTTCAGTTCTATTACCACTAGGTTCCAACCTTTTTAATGGAAATTTGACTAACTTGTTTGCAATAGAGGTAAGCATTTGGGCATTATACCCAGTCAAACTATATTTCTGAGTGTTTCATGAATTTTTGTTCAAATTGCAGTAAGGCGGTCATACAGAAAATACCCGAAGGAGACAATCGTCTGCGCTATGTATGTGAGTCTTGTGAGGCTATTCACTACCAAAATCCTCGTGTGATCGCTGGAATATTGCCGATTTTCGAAGGTAAAATTTTGCTGTGTAAGCGTTCAATCGAACCTCGAATTGGATACTGGACGCTTCCCGCAGGATTTTTAGAGAATGGTGAGTCGAGCCTAGAAGGGGCAATTCGAGAATGTACGGAAGAGACCAATGCAACCGTTATAAATCCTGAGTTGTACGGCCTGTTCGATATACCCCAGATTCATCAATTGTATATTTTCTATCGCGCTGAACTTGCAGAGCCTATATTCGGGCCTAGCTCTGAATCGTCTGAGGTCGAACTATTTAGTGAAAATGAAATACCCTGGAATGAGCTTGCTTTTCCAGTGGTAGAGCTTTGTCTCGACCACTATCTAAAAGATCGTAAAACTACCGAATTTTCAGTAAAACGAGAGGATATAAGACGTCCATGGAAGAGCCTTCGCGGTTTTAGTTAAAGCTTAGAGTAGCCTTTCCCGTAAATAACTTACCGCTAATCTATACACCTAAGAGCTGAGAGAGGGGAAGGCATACCAGTTCGACAGTAGTCTAAAATTATGGCAGCCAGCAGAGCGTGAAAGCATTAATCTTGCGTGCTTTCCTGATCCCCTATAGCCTCATCAATAACTGACTTTAACTCACCTTTTTCGCTCATCTCAGTGACGATGTCGCAGCCGCCGATTAACTCTCCACCAACCCACAGCTGAGGAAAGGTCGGCCAATTGCCGTAGAGTGGTAAATTGGTGCGTATCTCTGGATTGGACAGGATATCAACATAGGCGAAACGATGACCGCAGGACATCAGAGCCTGCACTGTTCGAGCAGAAAACCCACACTGAGGCTGATTAGGAGAGCCCTTCATGTAAAGAAGTACTGAGTTATTTTCTACTTGGTCGCGGATAGTGCCCATTATGTCCATTACGTCTTGCCTATATTAGTGATTGCCTGTGGATAGGATATTTTAAACCTTTTCAATCCCAGGTAACACTCTTGAGCCTATTTATTTTAAATCTAATGTTTAAAATAAATAGTCATTAGTCCTGTATGAGGCATTTTAGTAAGAAACTCGCCCATAAAGCTAAATTTCATGGCTGTTGCCAGCCTCAACAAAGCAAGCTATCATTTACTACCAAGAAAAAGGGGCAGCGCAGCTGCCTTTTTTTATTCCAGTAATAAATAGGACAGGCTAAAGTATTTCATGACAACACACGCATTAATGAACACCTATGGTGCCAGAGCGGCGACCCTTATTAAAGGCGAGGGTGCCTGGCTGTGGGATGAAAAAGGTAAAAGATATCTTGATGCTCTGTCTGGTATCGCTGTCTGCGGACTCGGCCATTCGCATCCATCTGTTGCCAACGCAATTGCGGAACAAGCGACTGTATTGACCCATTGTTCAAACTTTTTTGCCATCCCGAATCAGGAAGAATTAGCTAAAAACCTATGTCAGGTATCTGGCATGAGTAAGGTCTTTTTTGGAAATTCAGGGGCCGAAGCAAATGAAGCGGCCATTAAGATGGCTCGTCTTTTCGGTAACAAAAAGGGCCTGAAATTGCCCACCGTGTTGGTGATGGATAATGCTTTTCATGGCCGTACATTGGCCACTCTCAGCGCCTCGGGTAGTCGGCGAGTACAGGCTGGGTTTGAACCCTTAGTGAGCGGGTTTGTGCGAGCTCCTTTTAACAATATTGACTGTCTTAGTAAAATTGCTGACAACAATCACAATATTTGTGCGATTTTAGTCGAACCTATTCAGGGTGAAGGTGGAATACGTATTGCCTCAGATGATTATCTAAGTAAGTTACGTCAGTTCTGCGATGAAAAAGACTGGTTACTCATGTTGGATGAAGTTCAAACGGGTAATGGTAGAACTGGTAAATATTTTTGCTATCAGCATAGTGGAATCATCCCAGATGTCGTCACTACCGCAAAGGGTTTAGGAAATGGTATGCCTATTGGAGCCTGTCTCGCATCAGGAAAGGCAACCGATCTATTACAGCCAGGTAATCACGGTTCCACTTTTGGCGGCAACCCACTTGCCTGTGCGGCTGCGCTAGCTACCATTAATACTATCCAAGTTGACGGATTGCTCGATCGAGCAACCGTTGTGGGAGAGCGTATTATGTCGGGTCTTCGTTCTGAACTTGCTGGTGTAGAGCACGTTAAAGACATTCGCGGTCTCGGCTGTATGATAGGCATTGAACTCAATAAACCCTGTAAATCGCTGTTTGGCATGGCCATGGCCAAAGGCCTCGTCATCAATGTTACTGCTGAGTCAGTTATCAGACTGTTACCGCCATTTATTATGACTGATGATGAAGCAGATCAGTTGGTTGCTATTTTGGCCCCGCTGATTAAAGCCTTTAATAAGGACTAATTTATGGCTATTAGACATTTTCTTACTCTACGCGATCTCAATGCGGCTGAGTTCAATCACATTATCAAGCTAGCAATTGAGATGAAAGCTGCCCGCCGCGAAGGTCGTCAAGAGCTGATTTTTAATGGCAAAGTACTGGGTATGATTTTTGAAAAGTCATCGACCCGAACCAGAGTTTCATTTGAAGCTGGCATGGCCCAGTTAGGCGGCGACGCTTTGTTTCTGTCAGCCAAAGATTCGCAACTGGGACGCGGCGAACCGATTGAAGATTCTGCCCGGGTGATATCACGTATGGTTGATATAGTGATGATCAGAACATTTGGTCACGACATCATCGAACGCTTTGCTCAATATTCAAAAGTACCTGTAATTAACGCTCTCACCGATCAGTATCACCCCTGTCAGCTACTGGCCGACATTCAAACTTATACTGAACACCGGGGTTCGATTGGGGGTAAGACGGTAGCCTGGATTGGTGATGGTAATAATATGTGTCACTCGTGGATTAACGCCGCCATAGTGCTCGACTTTAAATTAAATATTGCCTGCCCAGAGGGCTATGAGCCCAATGCACAGTTGGTCGCTGAGGCCGGTGATCGGGTAACAATTACCCGCAGCCCAGTTGAAGCTGTAAGCGGAGCGAACCTGGTAACCACCGATGTCTATGCCTCTATGGGTCAGGAGTCCGAGCGACAAGTTAGACTGGAAAAATTTGCTGGCTTTCAGGTCAACCATGAACTGATGGCGCATGCTGCTCATAGGGCAATCTTTATGCATTGCCTGCCCGCGCATCGTGAGGAAGAGGTGTCTGGGGCACTACTGGAAGATGAAAGTATTTCGGTAGTTTGGGATGAAGCCGAAAATCGCCTGCACGCGCAAAAAGCGCTGATGGTGTTTTTACTCTCGGCTAATACTTAAACGCTGCGGTTATTTATATACCACGTCGTCGATTTCATATTCGACATCACCACTGGGTGCCTTAACCACGACAACATCGCCGATTTCTTTACTCATTAGAGCGCGTGCAATCGGTGACTGGTAGGAAATTTTTCCCTGTTTCACATCAGCTTCGTCGTCACCGACAAGCCGATAACTTACGGTTTCCTGAGTGTCGATATTGATGATGGTGACTAAGGAACCAAAAATCACACGGTCTCCCTGCGGCATCTTGGATATATCAATAATCTGTGAGTTTGACAGCTTGCCTTCGACATCTTGAATGCGACCTTCAGCAAAACTCTGCTGTTCGCGCGCAGCATGGTACTCGGCATTTTCTTTAAGATCACCATGTTCCCGGGCGGTGGCGATAGCCTCAATAATTCCTGGGCGCACCACTTTAATAAGATGATTTAACTCTTTTCGTAGGGCCGCTTCGCCCTCTACTGTCATTGCATTTTTTTGCATTAAATAATTTCCTTGTGCAGCGATTGTAAGCTGCGCACTTTAATTTTACCATCAACCGCCCGGGTAAATCCTAGCGCTTCACAAACTGCACTGCCACCGGCCATTGTGGTAGTGTAATAAACCCGATGTTGTTCGGCGCTCGAGCGAATTGTCGAAGAGTCAGAGATTGCCTGACGCCCCTCTGTGGTATTGACGATTAGATCAATCTTATCACTTTTGATCATATCCACAATATGGGGTCGCCCCTCGTCCACTTTATTGACTATCTGTACCCTATATCCAGACTGCTCGATAACCTCTGCCGTGCCCTTGGTTGCAATCAACTTAAAACCAAGATCATGGAACTTTTTAGCCAGCGCTGGGAGCTGTTTTTTGTCTCGCTCACGAACACTTATTAAGACCGTGCCCTTAGCCGGAATTTCATCGCTAGCACCTAACTCTGCTTTGCCATAGGCCTCTGCAAAGGTTTCGCCAACACCCATCACTTCACCGGTAGACTTCATCTCTGGCCCAAGAATGGGGTCGATGCCAGGAAATTTATTGAATGGGAAGACCGCTTCTTTAACGCTGAAGTAAGGTGGAATAATTTCTTTGGTAAAGTCCTGCGATTCAAGGGTCTGGCCCACCATGCAGCGAGCCGCTACCTTTGCTAAGGAAACACCAATACACTTAGATACAAATGGCACTGTACGCGAAGCGCGAGGATTAACCTCGATCACGTAGATTTTGCCGTCTTGCAGTGCCAGTTGAACATTCATCAGTCCGCGCACACCCAACTCAACAGCCATTTTGCGGCACACTTCACGCATATCATTTTGAATGTCTTCGCTGATGCTGTAAGGCGGCAATGAACAGGCTGAATCACCGGAGTGAATTCCAGCCTGCTCAATATGTTGCATAATCGCGCCAATCACTACCTGCTTACCATCACTAACAGCATCCACATCCATCTCAACGGCATTGGGCAGGAAGAAGTCGAGCAGTACCGGGCTATCATCAGACACCTGCACCGCAGTCTTCATATAGTGACGCAACTCCTCTTCTTTGTAGACGATTTCCATGGCGCGGCCACCCAGTACATAGGAGGGGCGCACAACCAGTGGATAACCAATTTCTTTCGCCAACTCAACAGCCTGGTCTGGACTGCGGGCAGTTGCGTTACGTGGCTGTAAAAGACCCAGTTTATCGATCATCTGCTGAAATCGTTCACGATCTTCGGCGCGGTCAATAGCGTCTGGTGTGGTACCTACAATCGGTACGCCTGCGGCTTCAAGTGCTCGCGCCAGCTTAAGTGGCGTCTGGCCACCAAACTGCACAATCACACCTTTGGGCTTTTCCACGCGTACGATTTCTAGTACATCTTCCAAAGTAACAGGCTCAAAGAACAGTCGATCTGAGGTATCATAATCTGTAGATACGGTCTCTGGATTACAATTGACCATAATGGTTTCATAACCATCTTCGCGCATAGCCAAAGCCGCGTGAACACAGCAGTAATCAAATTCGATGCCTTGACCTATTCTGTTGGGACCGCCACCTAAGATCATGATCTTATCTTTGTCACTGGGGCGCGCTTCACACTCTTCCTCGTAGGTGGAGTACATATAAGCGGTGTCTGTTGCGAACTCGGCAGCACAGGTATCGACCCGCTTATACACTGGATGCATGCCAAAGCCGTAGCGCACCTCACGCACTTGAGTTTCACTGCAACCCAAAATATCGGCCAAACGACGGTCGGCAAAGCCTTTGCGTTTAAGGCGGTAGAGGGCCTGTTTGGTGAGATCGGCAAGTACTGTACCTTGCAGGTTCATCTCGTCTCTAATAATGTCTTCAATCTGCACCAAAAACCAACGATCGACCTTAGTGATGGCAAAAATCTCGTCTACGCTCATGCCCTGGCGGAAGCCATCAGCGAGATACCAGATACGATCTGGACCCGCGACTGCAAGTTCATTTCTCAACACTGCTGCGGAGCTTTCATCGTCTAGATCTAGCATAGGATCAAATCCAGAAACACCCACTTCGAGACCACGCAACGCCTTTTGAATAGATTCTTGGAAGGTTCGACCTATAGCCATAACCTCGCCCACAGACTTCATCTGTGTCGTTAAGCTCTGGTCTGCCTGGTCAAACTTCTCAAAGGCAAAACGTGGAATCTTAGTCACTACATAGTCGATGCTTGGCTCAAATGAAGCAGGCGTAGCGCCCCCTGTGATTTCATTTTGCAATTCGTCTAGGGTATAACCCACAGCCAGCTTGGCTGCTACTCGCGCAATTGGGAAGCCAGTGGCTTTTGAGGCAAGTGCTGATGAGCGCGATACTCTGGGGTTCATCTCGATAACGATCAGTCGACCATCATCTGGATTAACCGCAAACTGCACGTTAGAACCGCCGGTCTCCACACCGATCTCACGTAATACCTTAATTGAGGCATTTCGCATGATTTGATATTCTTTGTCGGTCAGTGTCTGTGCGGGCGCAACGGTAATTGAGTCACCGGTGTGAATGCCCATAGGGTCTAGGTTTTCGATAGCGCAGACAATAATACAATTGTCTTTGCGATCGCGAACCACTTCCATTTCAAACTCTTTCCAACCGATCAGAGATTCATCGATGAGTAGCTCATTGGTTGGCGAAAGGTCAAGACCACGACGACAAATTGTTTCGAATTCTTCCCGGTTATAGGCAATACCCCCGCCGGAGCCACCCATGGTAAAGGACGGTCGAATGACGCAAGGAAAGCCAAATCGATCTGCGACTTGAACTGCTTCTTCCAAGCTATGAGCTATACCGGAATCAGGCGTATCTAAACCAATCGCTTTCATGGCTTTATCAAAGCGCTCACGATCTTCGGCTTTATCGATGGCATCGGCGTTGGCGCCGATCATCTCTACGCCGAACTCATCTAGCACACCGTGCTTGGCAAGATCCAGCGCACAGTTCAGTGCCGTCTGGCCACCCATAGTCGGCAGTAAGGCATCTGGCCGCTCCTGTTCAATAATACGTGCCACGGTGCGCCATTCTACCGGCTCAATGTAAGTGGCATCGGCCATCGCCGGGTCAGTCATAATGGTTGCTGGATTAGAATTAACCAGAATTACCCTAAAGCCTTCTTCACGAAGCGCTTTGCAGGCCTGGGCCCCGGAATAGTCAAACTCACAGGCCTGGCCAATAACAATTGGGCCAGCACCAAGTATGAGGATACTCTTTATGTCAGTTCTTTTTGGCATGTTGTCTCCCCAAGCGCCTAGCGTTTGGCTTCCATTAAGTCGATAAAGTGGTCAAACAGCACTGCTGCTTCATGGGGGCCAGGGCTAGCTTCAGGGTGACCCTGAAAGCTAAAGGCTGGCTTGTCAGTGCGACGAATACCCTGCAGCGAACCATCAAATAACGAGCGATGCGTGGCAATTAGGTTAATGGGTAAACTTGCTTCATTAACAGCAAAACCGTGGTTTTGACTGGTGATCATTACCACATTATTTACAAGGTCTTCAACCGGATGGTTCGCGCCATGGTGGCCAAACTTCATCTTTTCCGTTGTAGCGCCCGAAGCCAGCGCTAATAGTTGGTGCCCCAAGCAGATACCAAACACTGGAATATCAGTTTCGAGAATTTCAGTAATTGCCTGAATAGCATAGTCGCAAGGCTCTGGATCGCCAGGGCCATTGGATAAGAATATACCATCTGGATTCATTGCCAGAACATCTGCCGCTGGTGTTTGTGCTGGAACAACGATCAGTTCACAGCAACGATCAACGAGCATACGCAGAATATTCCGCTTAACACCGTAATCGTAGACTACAACCTTAAACTTAGTACTGCCAGGCTCTTGGCTTTTGTGACCCACACCCAATTCCCAACTGTGCTCAGACCACTGGTAACTAGTGGCGGTAGTCACCTCTTTAGCTAGATCCATGCCTTTTAGGCCAACAAACTCTTTGGCGGCAGCGAGTGCCTGCTCATCACTGACGTCGCCTGCCATAATACAACCGCTCTGAGCCCCAGTTTCACGCAGTATTCGCGTCAACTTGCGGGTGTCAATATCAGCAATACCAAGAATACCTTTTTCTTTCAGGTAGTCACTGAGATTCTGCTCACTACGGAAATTTGAAACCAATAGTGGTAAGTCACGAATAACAAGACCTGCTGCCCAGATCTGATCTGACTCTTCATCTTCCTTATTGACACCAACGTTACCGATATGGGGATAGGTCAGCGTTATGATTTGGCGGGCATATGAGGGATCAGTAAGAATTTCTTGATATCCCGAAAGGGCTGTATTAAAAACTATTTCACCAACAGAGGACCCATCCGCACCAATGGCAGTTCCTCTGAAAATTGTTCCGTCTGCTAGCGCAAGTACGGCTTCCCGGCAAGTCTGGGAATTCACACAACCTCCTAAATAGTAGATGTTTCGCCTATATTGGCCAAAGCCATATAAAAAATCCGAAAGTGGTAGCAGAAGTTTACCTAGGTTTGCAAAAAAGCGAGATGAAACAATTTGTCTCATCTCGCTTAATTAAAATATTCTGCTTTACGCTAACCTCTCAGAACGAGACCGCTTTTTAGTGCTGCGGTGTTAGCCGAGTAGTATAGGGAAAGGGAAATATATTGTCTATTTATCTATATGAAAAACTCACTCTTAAATTGAAATAAACGAGTAAATCGCGTTTTTTACCTGAGACCCAAGACGTCCTGCATATCAAATAACCCAACTGACTGCCTATCTATCCATTTAGATGCGCGGATTGCACCAAGAGCAAATGCCATCCTACTAGAGGCTTTATGAGTAATCTCAACTCGCTCCCCCTCAGAAGCAAACAATACAGTATGATCACCGACGATATCGCCAGCCCTAACAACCGAAAATCCTATAGCTTCGCTGCCTCGAGCACCCGTCAGACCTTGCCGGTCATAAACGGCAACCTCATCTAAATTTCGACCCAAAGCCCCAGCCACAAATTCACCAAGAGATAATGCTGTACCGGACGGAGCATCTATTTTATTCCGATGGTGGGCTTCGCTAATTTCAATATCAACATCATCCCCAAGTACCGAGGCTGCTAATGCAGCTAGCTTGAAACACAGGTTTACACCGGTGGAAAAATTTGACGCCATGCAGATAGCGGTATGCTCACTAGCCTGTTGAACCACCTGGGCTTGGTCAGAAGATAAGCCAGTAGTACCGATCACCATTTTTTTGCCATGGCGCCGACAAAACTCAACATTCTCAACTGTGGCGCCTGGAACACTGAAATCTATTAGAACATCGAATGAATCAGCAAGCTCTTCTAAGGAGTTCACCAATGTCACGTTATTCCGCCCTAGACCAGAAATTTCACCTGCGTCAACGCCAATCAGTGAACTACCGGAACGTTCAACAGCAACAGTAAGTTGCATTCCATCGGTGCCTGCAATAGCCTCAATCAAGGCTTTACCCATCCGGCCACCGGCTCCAGTAATCGCGATATTCCTCACAACAAAACTCCCAATGAGATATTAACGGACTTTAGATTTTCACCCAGTCCAACACTTTACCTTCATCTGGTCAGATTATCGAAAAAACTTTTCACACCATCAAACCAGCTTGTACTGCGAGGCGAATGCTTACTATTTCCAGCTAGACTATCATCAAAGGCTTTCAATAGTTCACACTGTTCTGCACTTAAATTGACCGGCGTCTCAACGACCACACGGCATAATAAATCCCCCTGAGCCCCACCCCGAACAGGCGCAACGCCCTTACCCCGTAAACGGAATAATTTGCTACTTTGGGTTTCCGCTGGAATCTTTAACTTCACTTTCCCAGAGAGGGTTGGAACTTCAAGATCACCCCCTAAAGCGGCCTGAGCAAAGCTAATTGGAACTTCACAATGTAAATGACTGCCATCGCGAACAAAAATAGAATGCTCACGAACATGCATCTCAACGTAGAGGTCGCCTTCCGGCCCTCCTTGAGGTCCCGCCTCACCCTTTCCAGCAAGCCGAATACGATCACCGGTATCGACGCCAGCCGGAATTTTAACCGACAGGGTCTTTCGCTCTTCCTTTACACCCTGGCCATGACAAGTTCCACAGGGATCTGAAATCATCTTTCCGCGGCCTCGGCATTTTGGGCAAGCCTGCTGAACCGAAAAGAATCCTTGGGACATGCGAACCTGACCGGCACCGCCGCAAGTATCACAGGTAACGGGCGAAGTCCCTTTTCTCGCTCCTGAACCACCACAGGGGTCGCAGTGGGTCATCGTGGGAACGTCTATCTGAATGGTCTTACCTTTAACCGCGTCTTCTAGATCTAACTGAAGGTCATAGCGTAAATCGGAACCTCGAGCCGGTCCGCCGCGACTACGTCCGCCGCCGCCACCACCACCGAAAATATCACCAAATACATCACCAAATACATCACTGAACCCGGCAGCACCGCGACCGCCACCATTTTGATCAACGCCGGCGTGACCGAAACGGTCGTAAGCAGATTTCTTCTCCGCGTCACCTAAAACTTCATAGGCTTCTTGTGCGTCTTTGAATTTCTGGTCCGAGTCTTTGTCATCAGAATTGCGGTCGGGATGAAACTTCATCGCTATACGACGAAATGCCTTTTTTACTTCCTGATCAGAGGCATTCTTATCAACTCCTAACACTTCGTAATAATCGCGTTTTGCCATAATTTAAACGTCTTCCCAAACTGAATCGCCAAATCTTATTGGCTGACTCTACAACCTTAAAAAAATAAGCGTGAAAGTCCTCTCGAAACTCTCTTCGAAATTCTTTTCACGCCTAATCAGAGATAGGGTAAAATACTTACCGATAGTAATTACTTACTATCTTCTTTCGCATTCTCATCTTTCTCATTTTTAACTTCTTCAAACTCTGCATCCATTGCATCATCACCTGCCGACTCGTCGCCTGGGGGTCGCTCACTCGCTTTAGCTTGCTCTGCATACATCTTCTGAGCTAGGCCAGATGATGCTTCAGATAGAACTTTAGCCGCTTCATCAATGGCCTCTTTATCACCGCCCTGAACGGCTTCTTCAACCTGCTTAATTGCGGCTTCGATGGCGGCTTTCTCTTCGTCAGAGGCCTTATCTCCAGCTTCTTCAAGCGTTTTCTTGGCGGAGTGAGCCAAGCCATCGGCTGTATTGCGCGCCTGAACCATCTCTTCAAACTTATGATCTTCAGCCGCATTGGCTTCGGCATCCTTTACCATTGCATCGATTTCTTCATCAGACAGTCCTGAGGACGCTTTGATAATGATCGACTGCTCTTTACCGGTCGCTTTGTCCTTAGCACCAACGTGGAGAATACCGTTAGCGTCAATATCAAAGGTCACCTCAATCTGCGGCATCCCGCGCGGAGCGGGTGGAATATCTGCCAAGTCGAAACGACCCAATGATTTATTACCTGTTGCCTGTTTGCGCTCACCCTGAACAACGTGAATAGTTACGGCAGCCTGATTGTCATCAGCGGTAGAGAAAATTTGCGATTTTTTGGTGGGAATCGTAGTGTTTTTCTCGATCACCGGGGTCGCCACGCCGCCCATAGTTTCAATACCCAAGCTCAACGGAGTTACATCAAGTAACAATACATCAGTCACATCACCAGACAAAACTGCGCCCTGTAAGGCAGCACCAACGGCAACTGCTTCGTCAGGATTAACATCTTTCCGCGGCTCTTTGCCGAAGAAGGCTGTTACTTTTGCTTGCACCAATGGCATACGCGTCTGGCCACCCACCAAGATAATTTCATCGATCTTGTTTTTCGTAAGCTTTGCATCGTCAAGAGCGACCTGGAGCGGTTTCAATGAACGCTCAACCAAATCTAAGACCAATGATTCAAGCTTGGCGCGAGTCAGCTTAACAACCAAGTGCTTTGGACCGGTAGCATCAGCTGTAATATAAGGTAAATTGACTTCCGTTTGCTGGCTCGAGGAGAGCTCAATTTTTGCCTTCTCGGCAGACTCTTTTAGACGCTGCATTGCTAGTGGATCGCCATGTAAATCAATGCCGCTATCTTTCTTGAATTCAGCTGATAAATGCTCGATCAAACGCATATCGAAGTCTTCACCGCCTAGAAATGTGTCACCATTAGTGGCTAAGACTTCAAATTGTTTTTCACCGTCGACATCGGCTATTTCAATGATCGAGATATCGAAAGTGCCACCACCCAGATCGTAAACAGCAACAACACTGTCACCTGGACTTTTATCCATACCATAAGCCAAGGCCGCGGCTGTTGGCTCATTAATAATACGCTTTACGTCTAATCCAGCGATTCGCCCAGCATCTTTAGTCGCTTGACGTTGTGAGTCATTAAAATAAGCAGGAACGGTAATGACCGCCTCAGTCACTTTTTCACCCAGATAATCTTCAGCCGTTTTTTTCATCTTCTTTAGAATTTCAGCTGAAATCTGCGGTGCAGCTTTCCTATCGCCCTTAATCTCAACCCATGCATCACCGTTATCAGCTTTAACGATTTTGTAAGGCACCATTTTAATATCTTTTTTAACCACTTCATCTTCAAAGCGACGGCCAATTAGACGCTTAACTGCATAAACCGTATTTTCCGGATTCGTCACAGCCTGTCGTTTAGCAGACTGGCCAACCAAGATCTCGCCGCCGTCAACATAGGCAACCACAGATGGAGTAGTGCGCGCACCCTCCGAATTTTCAATTACCTTGGGTTTATCTCCTTCGAGCACGGCAACACATGAGTTGGTCGTTCCCAAATCAATTCCGATAATCTTTCCCATCACTTCTCTCTCCATTACTTGTCATAAAGCCTGTTTAAGGCATTGTCTTTAAAAAGTTATTGCTTGATCTTTATGTGGGTGCATTTTGAGCAAATTCAAGGGCACCTAAACCAATAATTCAATTAACTTGCTTTGGATACCACCACCATGGCCGGCCTAACCAAACGACCGTTCAAGGTATAGCCTTTCTGAAACACCTCTATCACAGTATTGGGCTCCACATCAGGATTAGGGACCATACTCACTGCTTGGTGAAGATCCGCGTCAAATGGTTGACCGGCTGGATCGATGGCTTCAATTTTAAAACGAGTAAAAACATCAAAAAATGACTTTAACGTCAACTCTAAACCTGTAGAAACCGCCTGTTGAGCCTTATCAGAATCTTCAATCGTACCAAGAGCACGCTCTAGGTTATCGACGACCGGCAATAGCTCAGCTGTGAATTTGTCCAATGCAAATTTATGTGCATTTTCCACATCACGCTCGGCTCTGCGTCGCATGTTCTGCATTTCGGCCTGAATCCGGAGTACCTGATCATTTGCGTTACTAATTTGCTCTTGCAGATTATCTGTCTCGGTCAACGCATCATCATTAAGAAGCTCTTCAACAATTTCCGCGTTAATTTTCTCGGATTGAGTTGCAGTATCCTCAGAGGGTGTCTCGGAAGAGTCGGCCGCTTTTTCATCACCACTATTTACTTCATCTTGCATGCTTTTTTCCTCGATTTCTGTGACACTAAATACACTAATGTTCAAGATTATTGATTAGATGCTGGGATACCATTACCCTATGGCTAGATATGGGGACAAACTCCCAAGTTTCAACCGATGACCTCTGATTAATCTACTCTGATGGGCATCTATTAAACATTTGGTGATAAAATTTTGCTCGTTTCAATTAATATCCGTAATTACACCTTAGTAGAATCCCTTGAAATTGAATTTTCTAGGGGTACGACCGCTATTACCGGTGAAACCGGTACTGGAAAATCACTGGTGCTCGACGCCTTAGGTATGGCTCTGGGGGATCGAGCAGACAGCGGGACCATTCGCCACGGCAAGGAACGTGCAGAAATCACCGCAAGCTTTGATATCAGCGCTATAGAAGATGCTAAACTGTGGATGGAATCTCACGACTTTGATATCGATGAAATCTGTATTTTACGCCGTATTTATACCTCAGAGGGCCGCTCAAAAGGTTACATTAACGGCCAGCCCTGCACCATGCAGCAGCTCCAGCAACTGGGAGATATGCTAGCGGATATTCACAGCCAACATGAGCATCAGTCTCTATTACGCAAAGAGACCCACCGCAAGTTAGTAGATGAATATGCTTCTGCGGGGGATTTAGCTATACAAGTCGGCGAACATTTTCGTGAATGGCATAAAGTTGAAAAAAAACTATCGGAATTGATGAATCGTTCAGATGAACTGCTCGCACGTAAGGATTTACTCAGCTTTCAGGTAAATGAACTGAAACAACTCGATCTAGATCCTAGCGTATTAAAAAAGCTAGAAACCGAGCAACAAACCCTAGCAAATGCCGAACAGATATTGCAAGACAGCCACAGTCTATTGGCAATCTGCGACCAAACCGAAGGATTTAATATACGCGACGGTCTCAAAAGAGCCATTGCTATTTTGACCGGCCTCAAACACAAGCCCGACGCATTAGTAAGTGCTGAAGAATTACTGCAAAGCGGCCTTATTCAAGTTGAGGAGGCCACTAGGGAAATAGAGCATCATGTTGATCGATTCGAAGCAAATCCTGAACGGCTTCAACTAGTAGAAGATCAGCTATCAGTTATTTTCCAATTGGCCCGCAAACATAGAGTTAATCCTGATCAATTAGTCGACACTTTTGAAACCCTAGGAACAGAGCTAAGCAGCTTATTGGGTGGTAGCGATAATATTGAATCATTACAACAGCAGCTCGCCGAATTGGGCTCCACCTACGAAAGAGCCGCTAACAAACTTAGCTCCGCTCGAAATAAAGCTGCAACAACAATGGCGTTAGAAATAAACGAGCAGCTGCATCGGCTGTCTATGGAAGGTGCAGATTTATTAATACAGCTTACCCCAGCCAATAGTGGAGAATATCGCTCAAGTGGCCTCGAAGAAATCGAGTTCTTGCTAGCGACGAACCCAGGACAACCGCACAAAATGTTGGCCAAAATAGCCTCAGGGGGAGAGCTCTCTCGCGTTAGTCTGGCAATTCAGGTGGTTGCAGCCAGTCACTCAAAAATTCCAACCCTGGTATTTGATGAGGTCGATGTCGGTATTGGCGGAAGTACCGCAGATATTGTCGGCCAGCTCCTCAAACAATTAGGTGAGCGCGGGCAGGTTATCAGCGTCACTCACCAGCCCCAGGTGGCAGCGCACGCCCACCACCATTATCGAGCCAGTAAAGTCATTGGAGAAAATAGTGCTGAATCCCTCATGTCAGCCCTTGATCATCAACAGAGAATTGAAGAACTAGCGCGTATGCTAGGGGGCGCTAAAGTCACCGATCAGACGCTTTTACATGCGTCAGAGCTGCTGAGCTTAGCTTCAACCTAGCTATTATTGGTACTTAAGCGTGCCATCTTTGTCCCATAGACCCCAATAAGCGCCGACATCGCCCTGGTCGGCGACCTTCCAGTTTTCATCGAAGGAGGAAAAGTAAAAAATTTCAATACCTTCTTGCTGAGCCCACTGATAGGTATTGAGAAAATAGCGTATGGCATTAGCAGTAGTAATTGCCATCACTTTTATATGCGGTGCTGACCGTCTTTTTAATTACATAGTTTTGACCCGCCCAGCGAGCCACTGACCTCGACTTTATCAGCTTTGATATTTATGCCGACCTGATTAAACGACCTAAGCATATAGCCAGAACACCATTTGCGGACCAGGCAATAGGTGACTATGTATTTTTGTGGGCCAGAAATAGGGGAATACTCCGACGTGGTACGGCATGTATTTGAGTGGCGGTGAAGAAACAGAAAGGGTTGACCTACTGGAGCACTTTTGAGCGAGTCATTGGCCAGACAATCGCAGCCCTAGAGTAACTTCGATGACTCTTTATGAGCAAAAAAAACCCCAGCTAAATGCTGGGGTTTTTTAAATAACAAGATCCTAGATCCTATGCCTCCGGCTTTTGCTCTGTCTCTACAGTCTCAGTTGGTGCTGCTTTAACTGGGGCTGCTTCAGGCACTGTGCCCTCTTCAAGTTGTGCTTCTTTGATTGAGAGCTTCACACGGCCACGGTTGTCGATCTCTGTCACTTTGACCCGAACATCCTGACCTTCCGTCAAGTAGTCAGTAACCTTAGCGACACGCTCTTGAGCGATCTGTGAGATATGCACAAGTCCATCTGTACCTGGCATGAAGTTAACAAAAGCACCAAAATCAACAATTCGAACAACTTTACCATCGTAAATAGTGCCTGGCACAGGATCAGCAACAATAGCCTTGATCGCGTCCATTGCAGCATTCAGACCCTCAGTATCTTCTGAGTATATTTTCACGGCTCCGTCGTCGTTAATATCGATGGTCGAATTATGCTCTTCACATAGGCCACGGATAGTCGCGCCACCTTTACCGATCACATCACGAATCTTATCTGAATCAATTTGCATCATACCCATACGCGGCGCCGTTTCTGCAACTTCATCCCGACCAGAGCTAAGTACTTTGTTCATCTCGTCAAGAATATACAGACGGGCTTCCATAGCCTGCTCAAGGGCAATTTCCATAATCTCTTCAGTGATACCTTCAATTTTGATATCCATCTGTAAAGCTGTTATGCCCGCAGCGGTTCCGGCGACTTTAAAGTCCATATCACCAAGATGATCTTCATCACCCAGAATATCAGTCAGTACAGCGAATCCTTCAGCTTCTTTAACCAGACCCATAGCGATACCAGCAACAGGCGCTTTTAGAGGTACGCCAGCATCCATTAATGCCAGGCTTGAACCGCACACAGATGCCATAGAGCTAGATCCATTAGACTCAGTGATCTCTGACACAACGCGAATAGCATAAGGAAAGTCTTCAGGACTAGGTAATACGGCATTAATACCGCGACGAGCCAAACGACCATGACCGACTTCACGACGGCTAGTGAAACCGATACGACCACACTCACCTACTGAGTAAGGAGGGAAGTTATAGTGCAACATAAAAGGATCATCACGACGACCCTCAAGAGCATCAATCATCTGTGCATCACGCGAAGAACCAAGTGTCGCGGCAACGATCGCCTGAGTTTCACCACGGGTGAACAGTGCCGAACCATGAACTCGGTCAAGGATACCCACTTCAACGTTAATCCCACGAACAGTCTTGGTGTCACGTCCATCAATACGCGGCTCACCACGAATAATTCGGCCACGAACAATATTTTTCTCAAGCTTCTTAAACGCATCTTTTAAATCGTCAGTAGAATAGCCATCTTCTGAAGCTAGTTCAGCTATAGCACGATCGCGAAGAGCATTGACGCTAACCACGCGAGCCTGCTTGTCAACCACCTGATAGGCAGCGTCCAATTCAGAGCCCACAGAAGCAGTTAATGCCGCCTTAAGGTCAGCGTTCTCTTCTTCAGCTTGCCAATCCCAACGCGGCTTACCTGCTTCAGCAACAAGTTCTTCAATAACACTGATCACGGTCTGCATTTCTTGATGAGCAAATAGTACACCGCCCAACATCGTATCCTCTGATAGCTCGCTAGCTTCAGATTCAACCATTAGCACTGCGTCTTTAGTACCGGCTACAATCATATCCAATAAAGAATCAGCGAGTTCGCTATAAGTTGGGTTGAGCAGATAACCTTGCTCTTCTGTATATCCCACTCGAGCGCCACCGATTGGACCATTAAAAGGAATGCCGGATATAGAAAGTGCAGCTGAAGTACCAATCATTGCTGCAATATCTGGGTCAATGTTTTTCTCAGCAGACATTACCGTACAGACAACCTGTACTTCATTCTTAAAGCCGTTGGGGAAAAGAGGACGAATAGGTCGATCAATAAGGCGGGAAGTCAGCGTCTCTTTCTCATTTGGACGCCCTTCGCGTTTAAAGAAACCACCGGGAATTTTCCCTGCAGCGTAGGCCTTCTCAATGTAGTGAACCCCCAGCGGGAAAAAATCCATGCCGGCTTTGGCTTCTCTTGCACCAACAACAGTACAAAGTACTGAGGTATTATCAATTGAACATAATACTGCACCGGTTGCCTGTCGGGCAATACGGCCAGTCTCTAAAGTAACGGTATGATTACCGTACTGAAATTTCTTAATTAAAGGATTCATAATTTTACCTTTGTTTGTTTACCTTATGGCGCCTTACTGAGGTCCTGATAGTGCGCTGCTCGGGTTACTTATAACGACCAGAAAAGGGTAGTCATAAGTAACTCGATCAGCATAGACACAGACATCCTGTTCAGACGATTAAATTATGCGCTCATTAACAGTGCGGCCCCGATTGAAGGAGCCGCACCATGAACACTTATCGTCGTAAACCAAGCTTCTTAATTAGCTGGCCATACCGCTCGATACTCTTACTCTTCAAATAATCGAGTAATTTACGACGCTGGTTAACCATACGAATTAAACCACGACGTGAATGGTGATCTTTTTTGTGATCGCCAAAATGGCCCTGTAGCTTATTGATATTTACGGTGAGCAATGCAACCTGCACTTCAGGTGAACCTGTATCATTTTCACAGGTAGCATGTTCCGATACGATTGCTGCTTTTTCTTCTGCACTTAGTGCCATGATGACTTTCTCCAACATGCGATTTAAAAAAATTCAGGCTTGTCCGCGCATATTTACAGACAACCTAACTTGAAATCTGACGCTAGTGCGTCAGCCCTTAAAAGGTAATAGATTTTCTACTACCTAAATACTATATTCTTCAATGACTAACTTTAAGGTTCTTGCGGTGGAGCTCTAAGCCCCCTCAACCACCAAACGTTTGGGTGCTACTTTTCCATCATCGGTCACTTCACCAACACCTAAAAAGTCCCCACCTTCGCGAAAGACGCGCACTATATCTCCTTCTTGGCCATTACGAAAGGCCTGCGGCGACATTACTGCTTGCCCTAACTGAAAATAACTGGCTACAATTGGAGATAAATCAACCGCCATCCTGTCTGCAACAGCAATATCCATAGGTTTTAGCAAGTCATCTAGCCCGCTGGGTTCTATATTTTCTCGCATTATTTCCAACGCCTCAAGGGTCACCGCCTGATCATCGGTAAAAGGCCCGGCAACATGCCGGTGTAACGCGCTAACATGGGCGCCGCAACCCAGTAGCTCTCCGAGATCTTCCGCCAAGCTTCGAACATAGGTGCCCTTACTAACATGCACTTCAACATCCATCTGTGCCGTTCGACCTGGCCGGAATGCCAGTATTTTATAGCTAAAGACATTGATGGCCCTAGCTTCTCGCTCTACTACAATACCCTGACGAGCCAGCTTATACAGCGGCTGCCCATTATGCTTTAAAGCTGAATACATAGAGGGTATTTGCCGAATCGCTCCTCTAAAAGTCTCAACGGCATTTTCGATTTGGATGAGCGTGATCGAAGAGGCATCCTGCTCTCCACGAATCTGGCCATCACTATCGCCTGTCTCAGTACTAACGCCCAAAGTGAAAGTGCTGAGGTAATGTTTATCTGAATCTAATAGAAACTGGCTAAACTTGGTCGCCTCACCTAAACAAATCGGCAGAACGCCCGTCGCCAAAGGATCAAGACTTCCAGTGTGCCCCGCTTTATTCGCGTCAAATAGATTCTTCACTCTCTGTAGTGCTTGATTGGAGGACAATCCCAGAGGTTTGTTCAGTAAAAATATACCGTTGATCGATCGGCCACGATTACGCCTACGAGCCAAGCTTATTAACCCTCTTCGTCTGCATTAGATTGCGTTGAGATAGCATAATCAATCAATGCAGATAAATGCTGCCCGCGGCGACCGCTCTCATCGAATACAAAAGTAAGTTTGGGCGTGATGCGCAGCTTTATACTGGAGGCCAGTAATTTGCGTAAATATCCAGAAGCACCATTCAACGCAGCCATGGCTTCATCAATTTCTTTTTGAGTATGGTCGCCTATAAAGGTGACGTGGATTTTGGCATAAGCTAAATCTCGACTAACATCAACATCAGTGACGCTTACCATACCCACTCGTGGATCACGCACTTCATCACGAATCAACACTGCCAACTCTTGTTGGACAGCATCTGAAACGCGCTCTGCTCGTGTAAATTCTCTTGGCATGGCAGTCTTTAATTACACCTGATTGAATGTCATTTAGGAAGCATCATTTAAAGAGAGCGCTTCACTTGAGTAACCTCGTATACTTCAATGAGATCGCCAGCCTTAACGTCGTTGTAATCCTTGACTCCGATACCACATTCCATACCGTTACGAACTTCAGAAGCTTCATCCTTAAATCGACGCAAAGATTCCAACTCACCTTGATAGATCACCACGTCATCGCGCAGAACACGTATTGGCTTGTTCCGAAAAACAGAGCCCTCGATAACCATGCAACCAGCAATAGCACCAAACTTAGGAGAACGGAATACATCACGAACCTGAGCTATACCGATAATCTCTTCGCGAGTCTCTGGGGCTAACATCCCTGAAAGAGCTAACTTCACCTCATCTAAAAGATTATAAATAATACTGTAGTAGCGAACTTCAACAGCTTCTTTTTCAGCCAGTACTTTGGCTGAGCCACCCGCTCTCACGTTAAAGCCTAAAACAATGGCGCCAGTTGTCAGAGCTAGGTTAATATCTGATTCGGTTATGCCGCCTACGCCGGACGCGACGATATCTACGGCAACTTCATTAGTAGCAAAGTCGTTCAGCGCACTATTAATGGCTTCCAGAGATCCACGAACGTCAGTTTTCAATATTAAGTTTAACTTGCTTACCTGATCAGCGCCCATGTCAGTGAACATATTTTCTAGTTTAGCGGCCTGTTGTCGAGACATACGATCATGACGAGATTTAGTCATGCGCAAATCAGCAATTTCCTTCGCTTTGCGCTCATCTTCAACAACAAAAAACTGATCGCCCGCATTAGGAGTCTCATCCAAACCTAATATCTCAACGGGTATTGAAGGCCCAGCATTAGTGATGGGGTTTTTCATTTCATCTGTCATAGCCCTAATCTTACCAACACTTTCACCAGCCAATATGAAATCACCCTTACGCAAAGTGCCTTGCTGTACCAACGCCGTAGCTACAACTCCTCTACCTTTGTCCACTCGCGCTTCAATAATAACGCCGCGTGCTGGCACATTAATAGGTGCTGTTAACTCGAGCAATTCAGCTTGCAGAAGCACTGCTTCAAGTAATTCATCAATGCCATCTCCGGTCTCTGCAGAGACTTTAATAAACTGGGTATCACCGCCCCACTCTTCTGGAATAACATCTTTGGCGGCCAATTCACTGGTAACTCTCTCAACATCAGCACCTTCTTTATCCATTTTATTAATAGCGACCACCAGAGGCACTCCGGCAGCACGCGCATGTTGAATAGCTTCTTCTGTTTGCGGCATAACGCCATCATCAGCAGCCACCACCAAAATAACTACATCGGTAGCCTGAGCGCCTCGAGCCCGCATTGCCGTAAAGGCTGCGTGACCTGGAGTGTCTAAAAATGTCACCATTCCTTTGGGGGTGTTCACATGATAGGCGCCAATATGCTGGGTAATGCCACCCGCTTCACCTGAGGCTACATGGGTTCTTTTAATACGATCTAGTAATGACGTTTTACCATGATCAACATGGCCCATCACCGTCACTATGGGAGCTCTCGGCTCACCTTTAGTTTGGCTTTCAACGACCTCAAACTGCTTAGCTAATTCGTCTTCAACGGTGTCCTCAATAGCAGCCATCGGACGATGACCTAACTCTTCGACAACTAAAAAAGCCGTCTCCTGGTCGATCACCTGATTAATATTGGCCATAACACCCAATTTCATCAGCTCTCTAATAACTAATCCCGCCTTAATTGACATTTTGAGGGCAAGATCAGAGACCGTTAATTCCTCTGGCACAGCGACGTCCAGAATCCTTTTTTCAGCAGGTCTTTGAAATGTGTGCTTGTTATCTATCTTTAAGCTCGCACCTGTTGATCTAAAACGACCCCCTTTATTCTTATCTTCCCTGCCATCGTCTAACTGCAAGCGTCCTTTCTTTTTATCGGGCTTACCAAGAGGCTTTTTAGCTTTTTTATCTAATTTATCTTCATCATCATCAACCGACTTGCCGTGTCTGCGTACTTTATCTTGCACTGGCTCCGATACGGGTGCAGCGACATGCTTAGTTGTTTTCCCAGTTTTTTTAGCCTCGTTACTTTCAAGTGCTGAAGCGGCCTCTGCCGCTTTGAGAGACTCCTCTTCGAGCTTTTCCTTAGCTTTTTGTTCAGCCGCTACTAGGGCATCGTTTTCAACTTTACGTCGATTGGCAATGGCCGCAAGACGCTGCTCTTCAATATCATCCGTTCCAGAGCCCTTCCTCACTAATGACTCTTCCACTGCGGCTTGTGCAGCAGCCTCCGCTTCTTGTCGCGCTTTAACTTCGATCTCTATATCTACCTGCGCCTGTAATTCTTCATCGCTACGTTTGACATAGGTGCGTTTTTTACGCACTTCGATATTTACCGTCTTTCGGTTCCCAGATCTCAGGGTACTAACCGTCTTGCGGCGCAGAGTGATTTTTTTGGGCTCAGCGGTATTTTCGCCGTGGAGTCCTTTTAAATAAACCAATAAGGTCTGCTTTTCTTCATCAGAGACATTAGCGTCAGCAGAGATATGGTTAAGCCCTGCCTCTTTCATTTGCATAAGCAAACGATCGACAGATGCGCCCACGGTTTTTGCTAATTCAGTTACTGTAACTTCAGCCATCAGTTATCCTCTAGTACCGCCGGATTAATTACTCACCTTGCTCTTCAGCAAACCAAGGTGCACGTGCAGTCATAATTAATGCTGCGGCTTTTTCTTCATCCATGTCTTCAACATCCATAAGCTCGTCAACAGCTTGCTCAGCGAGATCTTCCATAGTGATGATGTTTTTTGCAGCTAACTTATAGGCTAATGCTTTATCCATGCCCTCCATTGCCAACAAGTCATCCGCTGGTTCAGCGTTAGATAACTCTTCTTCACTGGCCAAAGCCCTGGTAAGTAAAGCGTCTTTCGCTCTAGCACGCAGTTCCTCGGCAATTTCCTCATCAAAGCCTTCGATAGCACTAATCTCTTCGAGGGGAACATAGGCCACCTCTTCAATGCTGGTAAAGCCCTCTTCAACAAGAACCACCGCAACATCTTCATCAACATCCAGTGCCGTCATCAAGCTTTCAACAAAGTTGGAAGATTCAGCCTCTTGCTTCGCTAGCGCATCTTCGACAGTCATTACGTTAATTGTCCAACCCGTCAATTCAGAGGCAAGACGAACGTTCTGACCGCCCTTACCAATAGCTTGAGCTAAGTTGTCCGCTTGCACCGCAACATCCATAGAGTGAGTATCTTCATCTACGATCAAGGACTCGACTTCTGCCGGGGCCATCGCGTTGATGACCAGCTGTGCAGGATTATCGTCCCACAAGATAATATCAACTCGCTCATCGTCCAAGTCATTTGAAACTGCTTGAACCCGAGCTCCACGCATACCGACGCATGCGCCAACCGGATCAACGCGCGCATCCTTACTCTTAACAGCAATTTTAGCCCGCTGACCAGGATCTCGAGCTGCCGCTTTGATCTCGATAATACCTTCAGAAATCTCAGGCACTTCAATCTCAAACAACTGGATTAGCATCTCAGGTGTCGCCCGAGACACTAACAATTGTGGCCCGCGAGTTTCTTCTCTAATACCGAGTAAAATAGCTCTAGTGCGATCATTGATACGGAATATTTCCCGTCCTACCAACTCTTCACGAGGCAACATACCTTCGGCATTTTCACCGAAATCTACCACAATGTGATCGCGTGTCACCTTTTTAACAGTACCGCTAAGTAGCTCTCCAACACGGTCCTTAAAGCGATTAACAATCAACTCACGCTCAGCATCTTTTACGCGCTGAACAATAACTTGTTTAGCCGTTTGAGCCGCTATACGACCGAAAGCAATATTCTCAATAGCTTCCTCAAACGTGTCACCCACCTTTAAAGTCGGATCTTTTTCGATCGCTTCTTCAGTAGTAAATTGGGTGCCGAGTTCCGCCATCACATCGTCTGCAACAACATCCCACCAACGGAAAGACTCATAGTCACCAGTCTCTCGATCGATCACTACGCGCACGCTAGCACCTTCTTCATAGCGTTTTTTTGTCGCTATTGCCAATGCCTGCTCAATCGCTTCAAAAATTATCTCTTTGCTCACACCCTTTTCGTTGGATACGGCCTCTGCAACCATTAAAATTTCTTTACTCATTTATTAAACTCCACATGCCTCAAAATCGAGGAACCACGTTAGCCTTTTCTATCGCTTCAATCGGAAACAGAAATTCATGATCTGTCGCCACCATAATAATTTCATCGCCATCAATTGCTGTTAAACGGCCCTTAAAGTTGCGTCGCCCCTCGTAAGGAAATCGCAATTTAAGTGAAATGTCTTCACCAATATACTTCTGGTAATGTCCGATCTCGTACAATGGACGATCCATACCCGGTGAAGACACCTCTAAGATATATTCACCATTAATAACATCTTCAACGTCGAGAATACTACTAGATTGACGACTGACTTTTTCGCAATCTTCAATTCCGATTAGGCCATCCTCGCGATCGATGAAAACTCTCAACAATTTCGTCTTAGCCCCGGATTGCAAGTCAATGCCCCAAAGCTGGCAACCCAAAGCCTCAATCACTGGCTGCAGTAACTCTTTTATCTTACCGTCGGCCGCAGCCATAGCACCCTCCTGACAAACAAAAAATGGGCCGTGGCCCATTTATCTTCTGCTAAAGAAAAGCCCCAATATGGGGCTCCTCGATTTGCGTCAGACCTGACGCGGATGTTCAGCGTAGAAAATGTCATGCTTAACAAGCGAGACCCCTTTTTCTACTGACGTAATGTAAGCATAGACAAAAATTAGCCTATTCACATTACTTTTGGTGTCAATTTATTAAAAATTGGTAGCGGGAGCTGGATTTGAACCAACGACCTTCGGGTTATGAGCCCGACGAGCTACCAGACTGCTCCATCCCGCACCGACACCGTGGTTTTAAACAACAAACCACCCTCCTTAAGAAGGTCGAGCATTATAGGTAGGCACTGCGGTGAGGTCAACAAAGCATTATTAATAATCGCACTTTTATTTTTAGCTAAATTAAGCGCAGGCCAGTTGTGATTACTTAACTATGGTTCTTTCCGTTGTTTGACAATTAAATCATAGGCTACTTGAATCTCTTGGGTCTTCTGTGTAGCAAGACTAATCATGTCTTCAGGCATTCCCTGGCCAATTAATTTATCTGGGTGATTCTGACTCATCAGTTTGCGATAAGCCTTTTTGATCTCCCCGCTAGAGTTACTAGCTGCGACGCCGAGAGCCTGATAAGCGTCTGTTAGTTGATCTTGCGAAGGCCTGCTTTGACCGGCTCCGCCAGAACCTGAACCCCTAAACTGAGATTGAGCTTTAATCATCTGGATAAATTTGTCAAACAAAGCAGATGAGAACCCAAGATGGCTTGCTACTTTTCGCAGCACATCTTGTTCACTTATGTGTAAATCGCCGTCGGCCATGCCTAAGGATATAAGGCAATTCAGAAGCTGTTGCTTCAGATTATTATTTCTACCGCAGACCAACATAAATCTTTGCATGACGTCATCAACAGAAAAATTCGCTCCAGATCCTTCCTTAAATAGGTCAATGGCCCGACGTCTAGCAATTGGGTCCAAATTCATTTTGGCCATTAGGCTTTCCGCCTGAGAAACCTCTATACTGGAAACGCGGCCATCGGCCTTAGCGACATTCCCTAATAAACCGAATACCGTTTCAAAAAAAGCCTCGCTAATACGTGCTTGCTCTGCAGTGGAAACAGGACGAGAAAAGCCGCCCAGACCACGATCAAATTGGTGTCCAACATACATTCCCAGTACTGCACCAAAAGGTCCCGCCGCCATAAACCCAAGGCTGCCGGCAATTAGTTTTCCAAACATCATAGAAATATCCTAGAAAGCATTTTTATTTGAGATGCTATTGTAAATAGTTTTCCGCCATTTGTATTCCACATCAACAGAAACCCCTAGACTAAGTAGCTTAAGAAATATTTTTTAACAATTTGATGAGTAGTAATGTTGATATTAAGAAAATAGGATGCCTAGTTGAGTACTCGGCCGGGGTTTAAAATACCCTTGGGATCCATCGTACGCTTAAGCGTTTTCATAAGAGCAATTTCGCTTTCAGAGCGAGATTGAGATAAATAATCTCGCTTCAAAACCCCTATCCCGTGCTCCGCAGTAATAGCGCCGGAATATTCTCCTATCATCAACATAATGTCATGATTGATTTTGAATTTATCTTCTTCAAGGCCAGTGTAGGCAACAGCATGCAAATTATTATCACCAATATGTCCAAACAATAACAAATCAATATTGGCGTACTTGGCGACTAAGCGCTCTTTTAAATCCTCAGCAAAAACACCAATTTCGCTAATTGGCAAACTAACATCTTGATTTGATAGGGGACCCAGAACCTGTAAAAGCTCACCTATACCATCACGTATTTGCCAAAAAATCGCTGCATCTTGATGTGATTTCGCAATCACAGCATCTGCAATTACTCCTAACTCTAACTGCTGAAAGAGAGCCGACTCAAAACGCTCAGAGCCCAACTCAGCATTATTATCTTTATATTCAACCAATAGGTAAAATGGAAATTTACCCTCTAAAGGGTCAGCTATGTCAGTAACCATTTCCAACACTTTGTTGTAATAATTATCCCACATCAACTCAAAACCAGTGAGTCCTGAGCCAAGACTTCCCTTTAGTTCAACGAGTAATCGGGTCGCAGATTCATAACTATTGAGCCCGCAGAGTGCCGTATGAGAACTACCCGCCTTCGGTTGTAACTGCAGAACAACCCGAGTCACTATGCCCAAGGTCCCTTCAGAGCCTATAAATAAATGCTTGAGATCGTAACCAGAGTTATTCTTAACCATTTTATTCATTGCTGTTATCACCGTGCCGTCAGCTAGAACGGCCTCCAAGCCCAACACCAGTGATCTTGTCATGCCATAACGAATGACTTCCGTCCCACCCGCGTTAGTCGAAACATTACCCCCTATCTGGCAGCTACCGCGAGCACCCAAATCTAAGGGCAAGGATAAATTATGTTCATCCGCAACATCTTGTAGCACCTGTAAGGGGGTTCCGGCGAGCGCAGTCAAGGTCATAGCAACGGGATCTATTTCTTCAATACCTTGCATTCTCTCCAGAGAAACGGCAAGTTCTCCGTCTAAGGGTGTTGCACCGCCAGCCAAGCCGGTTAATCCGCCTTGAACCACTACTGGCTGATCATACTGATGACACAGAGCCATCACTTGAGATAGTTGATCGGTAGTCTTTGGCTTAACCAATACCACTGGAGCACAAGGATCTGCACCACTCCAATCAGCATAGTATTTTTCACTAATATCATCGCCTATAAAAAGCGAGGATGCGCCCAGAAGGGCAGAAAGTTGGTTAATTAAAGTACGCATTAAGGTCTCGTCGCCAGCTTATTAGATAGCTGACACAGTCCTATCAATGTCAGCTATCTACCACTTATCATCAGATGTTTCTAATCTATCAAAAGCATCACCGATAAGCACGCCTAATTCACGATCCTCGCCCTCTTTGAGATGAACAGCCGGGCGGCCATGGGCAAAGCGATAATTACAAATGAGCGCGACATCACCCACTTTCCACGCGATAGGAATACCATAATCATCGTACACATCGAGGAATAGCTGCTTTTCCTCGTAGGTCATTTCAGAACCATCACCAAAAGTCATCTTCAATGGACGCTCATTTACTGGAACATGCTGCACCATAGGCCAAGTATCAAACCAAGCGCCATCGTCGGCCATGCTACTGTAGAGCAAATTTCTATCCAATTGAGGGAAATACTCAAACGCTGAAACAGTATATCGAGTCTTCAACAAACCATTATACCCCCACTCAGCATCCAAACCACGCTTGCGTGCTTCTGCTATTGCCTCGCCTGGGTCTTCAGTCATCATCGACTGCTGCCAATGGTTATAAACACCAATTTCGGGAACGCCTACAAATGCGTTACGGTCGGTCAAATTTCGGTGATAACAAATGCCAAGCTGTTTTAGTTTTTGCCCAAAGGGAGTCGCTAGGATGGCATTAGTGGCCTGAATATTATCCGAAACATAGGTATAGCCGCCTTCACTAGGCATTTTATGGCAAAGAAATCCCAGCATTGTGGTGCTAGATCCTATATATGCCATTTCGTGATGATAATGCAGCCACGCCTCAAGAGGTGCGCCTACTTCGTAAACATTAGGCCCTATACTCTTCCGTGGGTTAGCACCACCTTCATACTTACGTTGAGTTTTGAGGACCTGGGTAGCAATGACTCGCATTGACTGGAGCTCATCCAAGCCGGTATTGATGACATGAACAAGACCGACATCATCAAAGGTTTTTTGCATCCGTTCAGACAACGCTTCACTTGGCTCAAGTGGAGCACCGTCTACACGAAATTCGTTACCGTCAATGGTGAACAACTCCAGTGATAGTGCCGGCGTACCTGTCCACCATCTTGGCTCTGACAAGTTGGGTAAAGGGGCATAATCTGCGTTTAAAAGTGCACTGTTCATATGTCTAGATGTTTAGATGGCCAAATGGAAGGCTATTCTAATCCCTAAATTCTCTTTCGACAAGTAAATAAATGGATAAAACAGACATAATGATCAAAATATAAGCGCTCAATAACCGCCTAAGGAGAAAGTCAGCATTGAGAAATTACGTATTCAGGCTAATATGTGGCTATTAAAATCTAAGATTATTTTAACAAGGGGTCTTTTTTATAGCCTGATAGGCCTTATTAAAAGCCTGACGAAAGACATAACAGGGAATTATTTTAATCATGCGTCGCTTCTATTTAGACCCTGCGTTCCTCATCATGCTGTTATGCCCCGCGCCAATATGGATCTTTTTATATGTCCAAAGCGGCTTCTTAGACAGCATTGAAATTAAAATTTTCTTAACTTTAGTTTTGGTGTATCCAATAATAGAAGAGATAATTTTTAGGGGACTATTACAGCCAACCCTGGCGAACTATTTTAGTCAGCATTGGTCTATATTTTCCGCAGCTAATTTATTAACAAGTCTAGTATTTGCTTTAATGCACCTCATTAACCACCCTCCGATCTGGGCTCTGGCAACCTTTATACCCTCTCTCGCATTTGGTTATAGCTCGGAGCGAGCAAAAAACCTTGGCGCACCAATCACACTGCACTGCACCTATAATGCTGGTTACTTTTTGTTTTTTGTGTAAGCTCTGGCTGCTAAAGTAGTTCGAGATAAAAAGCGCTTCATCTAATAAGGTATGATTTTAGTAACGAAACAACTACCACCAAAAGTACTGTCAGAATCGTGAGCGTTCTACTCCGCCGTCTTATTTGTATACACAGTAGGCGGTATTAATGCCGGATCCCCCCAGAAGTTGCAGAAAAACCATTATCTGCCGTCAATAATATGCACTACGGCTACTTAAGTTTTAACCCGGAAGTAGCGTAGGACTCAGCAAGGTCAACACCAGTATAAATGCTCAAGGATAGCGGTATTTTTTATCGCATAGATTCGCTAGTATAGGAAAAAATGAAACCAATAATAATCGGGACAAGTTCTTGCACACCCCTTCAAAAATAAACACCTATCCACCCCCAAAACAGGCGCGCAATGCCGTATTGATTCTTACACTGGCAAATATCCTAGCCTTTATTGATCGCCAAATACCTGCAATGCTAATTGAGCCAATTAAACAAGATTTTGGTCTTTCAGATTCTCAAATCGCTCTTTTGGGCGGGGCAGCCTTCTCGTTATTTTACGCATTAATGGCGCTTCCCATCGGCTATGCGGTAGATCATATGAAAAGAACAAGAGTGCTGGGTACTGGTATCTTTCTTTGGTCTTTTATGACGGTATCAGCAATATTTGCCAATACATTTTCTCAACTATTCGGCGCACGCATAGGTGTCGCTGCAGGCGAGGCGGTCGTCGCCCCAACCACCGTGTCTCTCATAGGTGATTATTATCCTCCGAATAAACGCGGCACCCCCATGGCGATCATTACTTCTGGTGTCTACTTAGGGATAGGTATCAGTCTAATGGGTGGGGGCTACTTAATTGACTATTTAACCGAGATCGGCGGTATGACATTGCCTGTGATCGGCCATATTAAACCTTGGCAAGCCGTATTTATGATTGCAGGTGCACCAGGATTATTTCTTGCGGCTGCGGCGTTCTCTTTTACGGAGCCTCCGCGAAGTGATGCGGGGCAAATCATAGAGTCACAACAAACAAAAAAGGCAATCATTACCCACCTCAGTAATCACAAGGCTACCCTAGCCCCGATGTTTGTAGGGTTCATTTTTATGTCCATGATCTTTTACTCGTTCTCCTTTTGGGGTCCGACTATGATGCTACGAACATTTGACTTAACCCTAACGAAAGTAGGCGCGACATTGGGTATTGTGACGATCTTATGCTCAATTGCGGGTACTTTTTTGGCTGGATTCACAGTGGACTGGTTAAGCGCCAGAGGATACAAGGATGCGCCAGTACGCGCGGCAATCTATGCTAGCCTGCTGGCATTGCCAATGATCTTTCTGGCGCCTCTTATGCCCTCAGCATTTCTCTCATGGTGCTTGATAGGACTATATCTTATGTTTATAAGCGCCTATGCAACGCTGGGCTTACTCGCAGTGGGTGGGGTGGCAGCACCCAACGTAAGAGGTCAGTTAACGGCAGTATTTGCGTTATTCATGATGATATTTGGATTGACACTAGGGCCTCAGTTAACGGCCTTTATAACCGATTTTATACTTGCCGATGCCAGCGCATTGAATTGGTCCATATCTCTCACGGGCGGCCTAACACTTCCCTTTGCCGCATGGCTTTTTAAAACATCTTTACCTCATTACAAGGCATCGGTAGAGCGATTGGCTGGATAGCTTATTCGAAGACACGACCTCGATTGAGAATGGCCTTGGGGTCCATAGCAACTTTTAGAGTTTTCATCAACGCGATTTCGGTAGCACTTCTCGATAGCGGGAGATAATCGCGCTTCAAAATACCTACACCATGTTCTGCAGTGATGGCGCCAGAATATTCACCAATCAACTGCATAATGTCATGACTTATCTTAGTCTTATCTTCCTCGCGGCCAGTATAGGCACAGATATGCATATTGTTATCACCAATATGTCCAAATAGTAAAACTGCAATATCTGGGTATTTAGCCTTTAATCGCCGCTCAAGGTCAGTGGTAAATAAACCAATAACTGCAATAGGGAGACTGACATCTTGGTTGGATACCGGCCCCAGCACTTGAAATAGTTCCCCAATACCATCGCGTATCTGCCAAAATTTCTCCGCATCTTGGTGGGATTTAGCAATAACTGCGTCCTGTAAAACCCCTAGTTCCAACTGTTTATACAACACGGTCTCAAAGCGATCCGCTCCCAACTCTTGATCATTATCGAGGTATTCCACCAACAAATAAAATGGAAATTGGCCGTCTAAAGGACTCGACAATGCCGGAATCACTTCTAGCACCTTTTCGTAATAGTTATCCCACATAAGCTCAAAACCTGTCAGCCCGGGACCAAGACTACGCTTAAGTTCAACCAATAATTTAATAACTGATGCATAGTCCGCCACTGCACAGAGTGCGGTATGAGTACTACGAGCTTTCGGCTGCAGCTGCAATACCACGCGTGTTACAATGCCCAGGGTCCCCTCTGAGCCAATAAAAAGATGCTTAAGGTCGTAACCCGAATTATTTTTGACTAATGTGTTCATGGCATTAATCTGGGTGCCGTCGGCCAAAACAGCTTCCAAACCTAAAACCAGCGCGCGAGTCATGCCATAGCGAATGACTTCAGTACCTCCCGCGTTGGTAGATACATTTCCACCGATTTGGCAACTCCCTCGGGCGCCTAAATCTAAGGGCAACGAGAGATCATGATCATCCGCTGCGTCCTGTAATACCTGCAACGGCGTTCCCGCTAGTGCAGTCAATGTCATCCCTGAAGGATCGATAGCTTCTATTCCCCGCATTCTCTCAAGAGAAATCGCTAATTCTCCGGTTAGGGGAGTTGCACCACCAGCGAGGCCGGTCAATCCACCCTGAATTACGACGGGCTGGTCATATTCAAAACACAGGGCCATTATCTCAGATAGTTGATCTGTTGTTTTGGGCTTTAATAAAATAGATGGCGCACAGGGATCTGCACCACTCCAGTCTGCATGATATTTTTCACTAATATCCTCACCAAGGAAAAGGCTTGAGCGGTCTAAAATCGCAGAGAGTTTATCAATTAAATTACTCATGAAATCTTCACTTTAAATCAATTAAAAAATATCAAGGCCCAACACCTTAGCGTCCGCTATTAAACAGCCTGCCCTTTCATCATGTAACTATTGTTAGTCTCTATCGATAAGGGATGTGGGTTTACCATAAAACATCAGTTAACACTCATAATCCATGGCCAGAATATCGGCATTCTTAACCAGTTTTTTACCAACAGCAACATGGGCAGGATGACTAATATAAGTTTGGAGCGCCTGTTGATGGGCCACCGTCACTATGATTCCGTGGGTAAAGCCGTCGGCGCGATCAGTTATATTTATACCACTACTAACACTTTGTATCTCTGGAATGACTTTTACCAAACTGCAGACTTCGTCCAGCAGAACTTGCATGTGTTGCTGACTACAATAATCTTTTTTCTTTAACACACTATATGTTGAAGGGGCATATCGTCTCTCAAGCACTACTAAACATAAAAATTAAAACCACCGCTAATGGTTAACGGCGCCTAGTGGTGGCTCACGCAAGCTAGTCGCAGTTATTAAAAGCCAAACACGCCTTAACTTAAGCCAGTGCCTTTAACATAGTGGACGCCAATAGCGTTGTATCATTGGGATTCGCGCTAGGAATCAACTCCACGCCAAAGGCTGCTGCTAGCTCTTTATACTCTATCCATGAGAGCATGGCAGAGATAGGCGTCCCTTTCCCTTCATTAAAAATAAGGGGCCCGTAGACATTGGCTGTATAAATCAAATCTTCATCGGTCACCCGCTGGGTCGCATCGTGGCGAGCGCCTGATGGCTCAAAAAACCATACGCCCGGACCATAACCCTCTGGAGGCCCAGCACGATAACCAATGTGCCCGTTTAGAACGAAAAAATCACTAGAGCCAATGTGGGTGTGTCCCGACGCAACACCATTCTGTCGCACAACCAATGAGATAACACCATTGTCTTCACTAACACGCAAAATCTTTAATCCAATATCAGGTAGGTCAGGGAGAATTACCCAGGGCACCTGCCTAGTGTCTACGAAGTGCGGATGATTGAAGCCACCAGTACCTGCCGTTTCACCCTGCACAGAGTCAACCAATTTCTGCCCATTTTGGGCAGAAATAGCGAGCGGCTCAGGACTATTTTTTAGTTCTTCTGGGCGATCCTGTATACAAGCTGATAGCGTGCTAGGCACCAATGTCACACCATATTGTCGAGCCAAACGCATAATATCAAGACTAGTTAGAATACTTGCTATCGATTGCTGGTCATCTAGAAAAGCGACAGCGCCATAAAAATTCGCAAGAAACTCCGACTCCTCATCAGCGCGCATTTCCGCGACCTTTGAGTTTGCTGAAATATAGCCCCAGGTGCCCGGTATCAACTGACTTTCCTGATCATCCTGCCTATAGGTAATTTGGCCAGATAATAATGTTAGATCCATACCACTTAGATAAACCGCAGCAGGAATTTTTGAACCAGCATCGAGTTTCACGATAACTGAATAGGCACCCGTTTCGGCACTCGCTCTCATGGTTTTTAAAGACATGCCCGGCACTTCTTTGATCACGATCCATGGCAACAAGTTGGTATCGACGCCGCCTTCTATGCCGGTAGGGTTATAATCTGGATTATATTGCTCTGTACCTTGACTCATGGGTTCCCTCGCGCACTTGTTTGTTGTTGATGATATTCCGACTAAAAATCTATACTAACACTAGTCTCTTTAGGTAGTAGATGAGTACTACCTAAAGCGCTTTTTATGCTGAGGGTACAAGCCTCTAATTTTTAAATAATTAGCCCTTAAATTTATCTAATGAACGGGCCCTGCATCTCATCGGTTGCCGGCTACAGCGCTGGTAATGATATTAGAGATGCCCTCTGTAGATAGTACCTCTATCCAATAACCATCGGGATCTTTTATAAATGCTAAGCCCTTCATCGAGCCGTCATCCGGCCGCTTAACGTACTCTACACCAAGTTCATCGAAGCGCTCACAAGCGGCGTAAACATCCGGCACCGTGATACCAATATGCCCAAAACCCTTAGGTTCTTCATTGCCCGAATGATAACCACCAAAATCATTATCTGCTTCAGTGCCCCAGTTATGCGTCAATTCGATGGTACCTGTCTGACTGAACACCCAAGCAACCTTAGCCGGCCCAGCCGCTGGTGGCTCGCCAACCAGCCCGTTCTCGTAAGCGAGAAAATAGAGTGAAAACTTCATGCTGCCGAAGTCATAGCGATCGAGTAAGGTCATTCCTAGTACATCGCGGTAAAAAGGAATTGAAATCGCCGGATCTTTGATCCGCAGCATCGTTTGAGTTAGCTTATAATCTTGCGTATTGGTATTGGTATTGGTATTGGTATTGGTCATTATTTAAGGCCACTTATTATTCTTACTCCAAATATGCCGTGTTAGATATTAATCAAGCAACACAACATAACCTTTTGTAACTAGTGATTATCTGCAATGTTATTAACTACTCCCGAGGAAGATGCGCAAACACACTGTTGGTTACGCCTCCATCAACAACCATTTCATTGCCTGTTATGTATTTAGCCGCTTCAGAATCCAAAAATAACACCGCATTGGTGATATCACTGGCATCTCCCAACGAGCGCAATGGCACTCCGCTGATGCGCTTCTCACGTACTTTTGGGTCTGCAAAGAAGGGTTTCGACATTCCTCCATCGATAAATCCAGGGGCTATAGAGTTGACTCGAATGCCAAAGGGACCCCATTCAATTGACATTAATTGAGTCAAAGAGTGTAGTGCCGCCTTGGTAGCCGCATACATTAAGCATGGCCCTGACCTGCATATCTTCGCCTCGGATGAGCAATATTGGTACACCCAGTAGTGTCATAGCGCGGTAGTTACCCGCATCGGGTAACTCAAGGCTGAGTGCCGTAGCAAGTGGTAGATGCTTGAAAATACGGTCAACTTCAACGGCGTATCTATCTGCATCACGATAAGCCGACAGCGGAATTTCCATTGTTGATTCGGCTTGATCAGTAGTTTTATCGGCAAAGTGGCGCAGCGCTCTTGCCGCTAGCGCCAGCGTTTCGTTGCTCATAACGCGCCTTCTGACGCAAAGCGTTGCCAGCTCTCTAAACTCTCAGGGAAATCTGCAGCATGCCAGGCACCCTCTATAAAAACTCTATCTGTCTGATTCAGACCCTCATTATATTTGGTCACTGGAACATAGTAGAAGAAATTAATCTCGCGTCGACTAAAACGCCAAACTCCATCTTCGCGCACATAACTATCTTTGTATTTCATTGCAGCTAGGCTCACAACACCGTTTGGCGTCGTTTCCGCGTGACTGTAGACTAACCCAGTAGCGCGATCGACGTTATCAGAGTCAATAGTGGCATGCACATCATGTGTCCAATGAAATCCAGGACCTCGAGTTTTCAGTATGACGCTAAACATATCGCGAATAGCATCGCGCCCAGTGGATACCATGGCGCCGTTTGGCGAGCAAAAAACCGCATCCTCAGAGAACAAGTCAGCCAGCCTAGGAATATCATGTTCATCGCAGGCAATCGCATAAGCCGTCGCCAATGTCCGGATCGATTGGTGTGACTCAAGACAATCCAGTCGCTGTAAAATACTCTCTAAGTCTGTCATCGTGATTTCCTTTGACTTACGTCTATAACATTTTCTAATTAAAGCACCGGTTTCGAATACCCTAGTAACTACTAATATTGGACAAGTTAGCCCTGCGCGCATAACACTAAATGTAGACCCTGCAATGCTCTGATGTAACCCGTTTATCCCAGTATAATCAGATTCTCCACCAACTCAGTAATACTAGCCATAGGGACTTTACTTTTGGTAGTACCTGACTGCTACTTTTATCGATCCTTTTACCATGATCCTCAAGGTTGCATACTCAGTCGGTTAAGACTAATATCTAGGGGTCAAGAATTTGAAAAAAGAGGTAATTTATGTGTGAAATTTTCTTACGTGGGGATCCCTCTTTATTTGAAAAGAGATCTCGTTCGATGCGCATTGACGGACACGTCACCAGTGTATGTGTCGAAGTTATATTTTGGGATATGTTAGAGCGAGTATCCTGCGAACAAAATCTGAAATTGTCCCAATTTATAACAGAGTTATATCGCGAAGGACTCATAAAGACAGGTGAGATAAATAATCTAAGTTCGGTGCTGCGTGTGGCATGCCTTAACTATCTAACCCACGAAGATACCTTCTTGCCTAACTCCCAGAGAATGCCTCAGGCCACTATGGCAATTTAGTTTTTATACGCTTAGCCCAAAGCCACATCTTCTGGCGCAATTTACCCCGCCTAACCATAGTTCAGTGGCGCATAGCGCACAAAAAAACATCCTTGAAGTTGGCTAGAATATTAGTAATAGGCAGCATGAGGCTTAATCAAAAATGGCATCATATAACCGAACGGTAGTAATCATTTACTACCTTGAAGCTATATTCCCTCGCTAGGATTGACCTAATGGCGAGTGCACCGTGCAAACTGAATCTTAATTCCTTTGTACTTGACGCTCCCACTTATAGCCGCGCGGTGCCTTCTATGGCGAGTCTCAATAGTTAGCATGCTGCGTATCTTATTTCGGGGTTGTATAAATTAGTAACTTCAATAATTTGAAAGGGGTAGTTCTAATGAATCATAAAAACACAAAAACTAATATTTGGTCGCTGACCGCTATGAGTTTAGCTATAAGCAGCTTCGCTGACGTCACTGCTGCTGCGGATGTTTCTCTGCAACTCGAGGAAATTGTTGTCACCGCACGTAAACGTAACGAAAGTATGTTGGAAATTCCTGACTCAATTAAGATGATTACTGGTGAATCAGCCGCCCGACAAAATATTAAAGGTCTCAATAAGATTGGTTTGGCTGTACCTAATGTGAACCTGTCGATGCGTGCTGACAGTTATCCCAATGTCTCTATTCGCGGCGTAGGCGCATTTGGCCTGACACAGGGTGTTGGCTTTCACGTAGACGACGTACAAATTTATAAGGGGGATGCATCCTCAAGATTTGGTGATATAGAGCGTATTGAGGTTCTAAAAGGACCCCAGGGCACCATGTATGGCGGAAGTAACATTGGTGGTGCGATCAAGTACGTAACCAAGCGTCCAACAACGGATGAGAGTTCTGGGCGAGTTAAATTATTAGCAGGTGGGCAAGGCATAGTCGACGGCGAAGTTAGCCTTAATCTGCCGCTCAATAACGATTGGGCGATGAGAGTATTTGGTTATACCCGAACTGATGACGGTTTTATGACCAACCCCAACTCTCCTTCGCCAGTGTTCGGCGAAATATCGAATCACCCAAAAAACATTACTCAATACGATGAGAGTGCCATAAGACTTTCATTGGCGGGCGACGTGAGTGATACATTTTCGATCTATGCTACGGCGCGTTACAGCAAGTATGATGGCCCAGCAAACAATTGGTCACGAGAGTTAATCGATGGCGCCGCCTACTCAAACACAGGTAATGTGCCAGCCAATATGCAGCACTCCAACATATTGGATGTCAATAATCTTCCAAAGCATGATCGAGAAACGGTGGGTGCCTCGCTAGAGATGGTATGGGAGAGAGACGGATATGATATAGCTTCAATCACGTCCTACTCTGACACAGACAGCCTACGAAAGACTGACGTCGATGGCACACAACTTTGGTTTATTTATACCAACCGCCCCGAAACCTATAAGTTTACAACCCAAGAGCTACGCATCACCTCTAATAACGACGGTAACATGCAGTGGATGGGTGGCCTCTACATGAGCGAGGGCAAAACAAGTATGCGCTCAACGCTAGATCTAGGATGGCTAATCTTAGGCGCGGATGAATTTATGAATTTCGCGGTACCTTTCGAAACTAGTGACCAGACAGACAGTAAGTTAGCCGGTTTTAGTAATGTTACTGTTGACCTTGGTGAGTGGGAAATAGCTTTAGGTTTGCGGCTAGACCGCTGGAAAGCTGAGAGAGAAGCCGTAGATATCGGCCACAAAGCCTCTCAATCAGAGACTCAGGTTCTTGGTAATTTCTCTATAACTAAAACCATCTCTGATGATGCTATCGGATACTTCTCAGTAGCGCAAGGCTATGAACCCGGTCAGTGGAATGGTATTGCTGACGGGGCATCACCTGTATTTGGACCCAATGGCGAGAAAACACTCCTTGGAATCGATCCTGAGGAGCTAATCCAATATGAGCTAGGTTGGAAAGCCTCGGGGATGGATGGTCGTGGAAGCCTTACAGCGGCGATTTTCTACAGCAACTACAATGATCGCATTTATCAATATGTAGTGCCTAACCCAGACGGAAGCGGGACTCTGATGGAAGCCCTCTTAAACGTCGGTGACTCTACGCAAAAGGGTATTGAGTTTGAAGCCAGCATCAAAGTAAATGAATTTCTGCAAATATCCGGCTCTTTAGGGTGGATCGATGCCTCATGGGATAATGGCACAATGGTTGGCGATTTAGATCTTAGTGGCAAAGGCACGTCCAATGTGGTGACAGAGAGTTGGAATCTTTCTGCCAACTACGCTCGTCCGCTTAATAATGGACTTGAGTTTATTGCCGACCTTCAGTTTAGCAATAGAGGAGAGCAGGATGGCGGTGCGCCTTGGGATGTTTTAACTAACTCAAGTTTCAAAGTAATGGATGTTCAAATAGGATTGCAAAATGACCGTTGGGAATTAATGCTCAATATCGACAATCTAACCGGTGAAGACTACTACACTGATCTTGAGCCCTTCGATAACTTTAGCTTTAATGGTCTAACAGGCGGTGGAGAACCAGCAAGAATTGCAATCGGTACTTTGGGTCAACCGAGAGTTGTGACCGCGAGCGTTAGCTATTCATTCTAAATGATTTGAAGTTTGTAATAGGGAATCTAAAACCCTTTGTCTTCGCGATAAAGGGTTTTTTAACGATCGCCATAATTAAGATTTAGCACAGGAGAAGAAGAGCATTGAGTATTGCAAAGAAAAAATTATCAGATAAATGGTTTAAGCAATGGACTCAGACTAGTTCCTATCTGGCCTCGGACGGCCACATAAATCGTATCCCACTGCGTCTAGCTAGCACCAATGTGATTATCTACGGTAACGCAAGTTTAGATGAGGTACTTAAAGAATTTGAACATGAGGATCACCGCCCTGTGACAGTTGGGGGCGATGTGCCCGTGCAGTTGTGGTGCAACTATTTTATTGATACCGATTGTGGGCCAAGCGACCGCATTAACCCCTACATCGAAATTTAGTATTCGTTTCCCGTCACAACTAAGTCAACGCCACTGGACCTTCCCTACGAGAGTCCATTTTCTTATAACGTTAATGCTCCGGGCTGATTGACCTGGTGTCATCGAGTTCTCTGCGGACCAGCTAAAAATGGCTATGCTCTGGCCGCCCTTGCAGCTATTGCTGGCGGCCGTGAAGTATGGGGCGTCCCAAAACACCCCGCTTTGGCCGATCTAAGCTATGAGTGCCCAGATGCCGAAAGCGTAGTGTTCGAAGGCTCACATCAGGGTCGTAAGGTGATCTCTCTGCGCGTCCAGCGTCCAGAAAATGTTTCGGGCCATGTTGTTGTCGAGGTGGGCCAGTTGACCCCTAAAGGGTCTTGTATCACACCACGACCGAACATATTAAAACCTAGCTTCGTCGCTAAACAGACACGCTATAACCAAGCGTTTGCCGGGACCATGTATTTCTCACCTTGGAACCACGCCACCGATTCATTAATCATCTATAACAATGAAGCATACTTTGAAGCGTTGCTTAAGAGTTGGGCATTCAAGCCAGTATTGAAGATGCACTGTTCAGACTTGCGGTTGGCGGCATTCAAACCTGCCGGATGGGATCCAAACTTCAAAGGCTAGAAACCAGTGTAGTTTAGAATTGTTAGCTAATCACCCTAAATACTGCCAGCAATGGACTTAAAAAAGCCCCGAATACCGAGACTTTTGGCTTGCCAGAAAATACTCCTGGTCTTTTGATTTGGTGCGGATGGGGGGACTTGAACCCCCACGACCTAAATCACCAGCCCCTCAAGCTGGCGCGTCTACCAATTCCGCCACATCCGCATTACTACATTTAACCTTGCTCTTTTTGTAAGTCATCTTGCTAATATTGAGGTGAATTAGCTAACTTAACGTGCAGACTCTAAAGCCCTTAAAGAACGTGCATCTACCAATCACATCCCTGGGCTTAACCGCATTTATACAGTTACTCAGGAATCTCAGAGTCATCATTAGATCTTACTGCACCCAAACTAGGAAGTTCAGTTTCTGTAGCTTCCAGCGCAGGAACTGATTGCAGTTCAGGTAGAAAAACATCACCAATCACCACTTTGTTTTTTGCTATCAGCGCCAAACTGACGCTAGTGACAAAAAATACAGTTGCTAAGATAGCGGTCATCTTACTGAAAAAATTCCAGCTGCCGCCGCTGCCAAAAACAGTCTGTGAAGCACCTGAACCAAATGATGCACCTGCTTCAGCGCCCTTGCCTTGTTGAATTAAAATTAGGCCTATCAGTGCCACTGCGATTAAAAAGTGAAAAAATAAAATATATTGTTCCATTAGTTCTGCCGTACCCTTATGTCATTAACTGTGCAATTTTTAAAAATTCGTCAGCCTCTAATGAGGCACCACCTACCAACCCACCATCAATATCAGGTTGCGCAAACAACTCCGCGGCATTACTTGCTTTGACGCTACCACCATAGAGTAGTGATGTGCCTATGCCGCTACAACCCAAAAGCTCTCTAATGGCTCGGTGGACTAACTGAGCCTGCTCTGGACTAGCCACCTCACCCGTCCCTATGGCCCAAACGGGTTCATAGGCGATGACACCATGGCAAAGACTTTCTATGCCTACTTTTTCTTTAACTACATTAATCTGCTCGGCAACCACTGCCAGGGTCAATCCCTGTTGCCTTTGTTGCAGTGTCTCTCCAACGCAAAGAATGGGGACTAAACCCGTTTTCTGCGCAGCTTCAAATTTGTCTGCCACAGTACTATCAACTTCGCCGAACAATGTCCGTCTTTCCGAATGACCGACGAGGGTGTAACTGCAACCAACCTCTTTTAGCATGTCAGCGGAAACTTCTCCAGTGAATGCACCCGATCTATGCTCAGACATATTCTGTGCACCCAATGCTATGGAGCTTCCAGATAATTCTGCTGCAACCAGACCTAAGTGCAAAGTTGGCGGAAAAATAGCCATCTGCACACCAGCAAAGCTCTGCTCATTCTTAACCAACTGCCGAGTCAAGGACATCGCTTGGGCGACAGTACCATGCATCTTCCAATTGCCCGCTATAAGCGGTTTAGCCATCTCGGTCCATCCTTTTTGAGGTGCCTTGCAAAAGGGCGCAAAGCCTACCCGACAAACGGTTACTTTACAACTGAGAAAAGGGCTTTTCCTCCACTATATCTTAGCCAACTTGTTGCTCAACGATTTTAGCTATGGCTTCCACCTGCTGCCGCACCAAATCTTGATCTTCTCCTTCTACCATGACTCGGATCAAAGGCTCTGTACCTGATGGCCGCAATAACACACGCCCTCGATCACCGAGCACTTCCTCAGCTGCAGCCACTGCTGAATTAATGGCTTTATTATCATCAATAGCAACCTTGACCGGCAAACGCACATTAATCATAGTCTGGGGAAATTTTTGCATGCCTGCTTTGAGTTCTGAAAGTGACTTTCCGCTCTCACATAAGGCAAGAATCACTTGGAGCGCACTAACAAGGCCATCCCCCGTAGTATTAAGGTCGCTACAAAGGATATGGCCCGAGGCCTCACCCCCTAAGATCCACCCGTTTTCTTTTAAAGCCTCAACAACATATCGATCACCCACCTTCGTGCGCTGAAACGGAATGCCTAAGTCTCGCAGCGCAAGTTCCAGCCCAAGGTTACTCATTTGGGTTCCCGCCACTCCATTGCAACCCCTTGCAGATTGATGACGATAACGGGCAATAATATAAACGATTTCATCTCCATCAACGATGTCACCATTAGCGTCAACGAGTAAAACTCTATCCCCATCACCATCCAAGGCAATACCAAGATCTGCCTTTTCCTCAACAACTTTGGCGCAAATCGCATCCATATGCGTTGAGCCGCACTTCTCATTAATATTGAAACCGTTAGGCATGTTGGCCATGGTAACAACTTCAGCGCCAAGCTCTTTGAAAACTTTAGGTGCCGCGTTATAAGTTGCACCATTGGCACAATCCAATACTATCCTCAAACCCGCCAAACTATATCCTGCTGGTAATGATCCCTTGCAAAATTCGACATAACGACCAGTAGCATCACTAATTCGGCGCGCTTTACCCAGACTGAAGGAGCCATTAGTGACCAGCGGTTGATCCATCAAGGCCTCGATTTCTAACTCTATCTCATCTGGCAATTTATAGCCGTCGGCGGAAAAAAACTTTATCCCATTGTCCTCCACCGGGTTATGAGATGCACTAATAACAATGCCCGCAGATGCGCGAAATGCTCGTGTTAAGTAGGCAATTGCAGGAGTCGGCATTGGTCCAAGCATATCAACATCAACGCCGGCAGCTATCAGACCCGCCTCAAGGGCGGACTCAAACATATAACCAGATACCCTTGTGTCTTTTCCGATCAACACACGATTTTTCACCTTTGTGTGTTGCGTTAAAACTTTGCCTGCTGCCCAACCAAGTTTAAGCATAAAATCTGCAGTAATCGGATACTCACCAACCGTGCCACGAATCCCATCTGTGCCAAAATATTTTTTGCCCATAATCTAGCCTTGCTCCTTAATAGTCACAGCTTGCCATATATTGATGGCTTGCTTGGTCTCAAGCACATCATGTACTCGTAGAATTGCAGCACCCCGCTGAGCGGCCAATACCGCCATCGTTACACTGCCAATTAAACGTTGGCTAGAGCACTCTATTCCGAGCATCTGACCGATCATCGCTTTTCGCGAAACCCCTACTAACACCGGATGACCACAAGCAACAAATTGATCAATTGCGTTAAATAAAGTGAGATTATGGATCAAGGTCTTGCCAAATCCAAATCCTGGGTCGAGTATTATTTGTTCTGCGGCTATACCCGCATCGATACAGCCCCGTTTGCGATCCGCCAAAAAAGCCAAAACTTCAGCAACCACGTCTTGGTAAACTGGTTCAACCTGCATGGTCTGCGGCTGATTCTGCATGTGCATTATGCAGACCGGCAAGCCAGATTGCGCTGCAGCTTCTAGGGCCCCATCGTGGCGCAAACCTCGCACATCATTAATCAGGTTCGCTCCTTTAGCTGTGGCCTCTCGCATTACTACTGCGGTGCTGGTGTCTACTGACACCAATGTTTCAAAACGACTTACAATTAACTCAAGTATTGGCAAGACCCGATCCAATTCTTGTTGCTCTGATACCTCAGCAGCCCCTGGCCGAGTCGATTCACCGCCTATATCAATGATATCAGCGCCATCTTTCAACATCTTTTCAACCGCAACCAGCGTTTTACTCTGGCTTAACCTATTACCTGCGTAAAGTTGACCCCCATCAGAAAACGAATCAGGGGTTAAATTAACAATACCCATGATCACTGGACTCGAGAGGTCCAGCAGTTTATCTCCGCACTTTAATTTCAAGCCCGACAAATCATTCCCCTCTTAAAACAAAAAACCCTGAGATCAAAAAGAACACTCAGGGTTTTTGCTAACCTATTATTGTTAGGCGTCTTCAACAGGCTTACCGATGGGGGAATCTTCCCCGGGTGAACTTTTTACACCATCCTCAGAGTTACCACCAGAATGATTGTCAGAGTCCTTTTTGTCCCAATCTCGTGGCCGGCGAACCTGACGACGATTCATTAGATCATCCACCTGATCTGCGTCGATGGTTTCATACTCCATCAATGCGTCTTTCATCGCCTCAAGGACATCACGATGTTCTTTGAGTAAGTGTGTCGCCTTAGTATAAGCCTCGTTCAATATCGTTTTGACTTCCTGATCTATCTCTCTAGAGGTATCTTCCGAATAATGAGTATTACCACCCCCTGGTGCCTGAGAGTCATCTTCGCCATACAAAATCGGACCCATCTTTTCGTTAAGTCCCCATTTGGTCACCATATTGCGGGCCATTTGGGTCGCGCGTTCAATATCATTCGAGGCACCCGTTGTAACACCGTCAAAACCACCGACTAGCTCTTCTGCAATACGACCACCAAATAGACTGCAAAGTTGGCTAAAAAGTTGCCGGCGATTCATGCTGTAGCGATCTTCTTCTGGCAAGTACTGAGTAACACCCAGAGCTCGGCCCCGAGGGATAATAGTGACCTTGTGCACCGGATCATGCTCTGGCACTAGCCGTCCAATGATCGCGTGCCCCGCTTCATGATAAGCCGTGTTAATTTTTTCTTTCTCAGACATCACCATTGAACGCCTTTCTGCACCCATCATGATTTTATCGCGAGCTTTTTCAAATTCTTCCATAGTCACTACGCGACGATTACCTCGCGCCGAGAACAGAGCCGCCTCGTTGACTAAATTGGCTAAATCAGCACCAGAAAACCCAGGTGTCCCTCGCGCTAAAATTGATAAATCAACCGAGTCGTCAAGAGGTACCTTACGAGCATGAACTTTAAGAATTTGCTCACGACCACGAATATCAGGCAAGCTAACATACACTTGGCGATCAAATCGACCAGGCCGCAATAGCGCCTTATCTAACACATCAGGTCGGTTAGTGGCCGCTATAACAATGACGCCCTCGTTACCTTCAAAGCCGTCCATCTCAACCAGTAGTTGATTTAATGTTTGTTCGCGTTCGTCGTTACCGCCACCATGGCCACCGCCACGATGACGCCCTACCGCATCAATCTCATCAATAAAGATAATGCAAGGAGACTGTTTTTTAGCTTGCTCGAACATATCGCGAACTCGCGAAGCGCCTACGCCAACAAACATCTCAACAAAATCTGAGCCCGAAATGGAAAAGAACGGGACCTTAGCCTCACCTGAAATTGCTTTGGCGAGCAAGGTTTTACCGGTCCCTGGAGGGCCAACCATTAAAACGCCTTTAGGGATGCGACCACCAAGACGCTGAAATTTACTCGGCTCGCTTAAAAATTCAACCAACTCAGCGACGTCTTCTTTTGCCTCATCGACACCTGCCACATCAGCAAAAGTAGTACTGATCTGATCGCCCGTCAGCAACTTGGCCTTACTTTTACCAAAGCTCATGGGGCCACCCTTCCCGCCTGCACCACCTTGCATTTGACGCATAAAGAAAACGAAGATGCCCAAAATTAACAAGATCGGGAAAGCTGCGACAAATAATTGAGATATTAGACTCTGCTGTTCTGGCTCTTTACCGGCCACTTTGACATTGTGATTGACCAAATCATCCATTAATTTCGGGTCTTGAATATTTGGACGGATTGACTTGAACTTCGACCCATCTTTACGTTCACCATAAATAGTCAGATCGGCAATCACAACCTCACTAACGCGATCATTTCTGACCTCATTCACAAAGGTAGAGTAGTCGATACTGTTATCTTCAGGCTTGGGTGAAAAGCTATTAAATACAGACATTAATATGGCCGCTAAAATCAGCCATACAATTAAATTTTTTGCCAGATCGTTCAAGTTCTACTCCTCATATTTTGGCTTTCAAGCCTTTGGCGACCAGATATACTTCCCTCGATCGAGATCTCGAGGCATCTGGTTTAATAATAGACACTCCATTAAACAATGTTCTCACTTGTTGCACAAATGGATCAAATCCTTGCCCCTGAAAAAGCTTGGCGATAAAAACTCCATCGTTCGACAAAACTCTATTAGCCAGATCCACCCCCAACTCAGCCAGATAAATCATTGCCGGCTGGTCAACGGCTTTGTTGCCACTTAAATTGGGGGCTATATCTGAAATTACAAGGTCTACCGTTCGCTTTCCAATTAAATCTAACAACTGAGTGAAAATCTCCTCTTCGGTAAAATCACCTTGAATAAAGTCTACTCCCGCAATCGGATCCATCGGCAGAATATCTAAAGCATGCACCCTACCGTCGTGGCCAACTAAACGAGCCGCCACCTGAGACCAACCCCCAGGGGCAGAACCTAAATCTACGACAGTCATCCCAGATCGGATTAACCGATCTTTCTCAACGATCTCAAGTAATTTGTAACTAGCACGAGACCGATAACCATCACGTTGAGCTTGTTTGACGTAAGGGTCATTAACATGTTGTTTGATCCAACTACGATTTTTAGATTTCACGATGGCATAATGTCCGCTAAAATGGCAGCCTTAAAAATTGAGCATTATATTATGACAAGTTCCGCTGAAGATAAGAAACATTTACGTCGTTTAGGTCACAATCTTAGACCAATAGTGACTATTGCTGGTAAGGGGCTGACAGAAAATATCGGCGCCGAGATAAATCGAGCCCTAAATGATCACGAGTTGATCAAAATTAAGCTCTCTTTGGGTGATCGGGCGGCGAAGAAGTTGCTTTGCGATGAAATCTGTACATCTTATGGCGCCCAACTAGTCCAGTCTATCGGGCATATTTTGCTAATCTACAAAAAAGCAAAAAAACCAAATCCAAAATTATCCAATTTATTACGCCAATAGGTCGAACGTTTTGGACAAAAGAATCTTTGTCTGGTAGATGGTTGTGACATAATTAACGGATAATAGAAGAGGTGTGCGTGAGGGAAACCAAAAATAGAAAGCTTGTAATCGAATACATTGCCAAGCCAGTGCTACTTGGCTTGCTTGTGGCTGCAGTTCTTATTTTAGCTTTTCCTCAATTTCGACCAAATACAGATCATGACGCTGCTGATTTAATGACGCTTCGTCAATCCAACTTAGGCACGGATTGGATCGGTCCTGTTTCTTATGCGGCCGCCGTATCCCGAGCAGCACCTTCTGTGGTTAATATCTATACGCTTCAAGCAGCTAGGTCAAGAAGCGACCCGTCCAATAGGATATCGCTTGGGTCTGGGGTCATTATGCAATCGGACGGTTTAATATTAACTAACCACCACGTTATCGAGGGTGCGGTAAAGATTCTAGCGCTTCTCTATGACGGGCGCGAATTGCCAGCAACTGTTGTCGGCACAGATCCTGAGATAGATCTTGCGGTTTTAAAAATTGAGGCTGATAATTTGAGCCCAATCGCTCTGGGAGAACCTTCTCAAGCACGAATTGGAGATATTGTACTGGCCATTGGAAATCCATCTGGGATAGGCCAGTCCGTCACTCAGGGTATTATTAGCGCCAAAGGTCGAAATGGCCTGCGCTTAAATATTTTTGAGAATTTTATTCAAACAGATGCCGCCATCAACTCTGGCTCTTCAGGTGGCGCACTGATTGATGCCTACGGAAATTTGCTCGGCATTAATACCGCAACGCTCAATAATACAGGGTCAACAGGCATAAGTTTTGCGATCCCCGCCGATGCTGCTGCAAAAGTATTATCTGATATAGCTCAATATGGCCATGTTGTGAGGGGCTGGTTGGGCATTAGTGCCGACCTTGGACTACTATCAAATCAATTATCATCTGAGCTGGGAACTACTAAGATTTTTGGTGTGACTTCAGTGGAGCCTGATGGTCCGACGGCAAAAGCCGGGGTTAAACCAGGGGATATTATTTTTAAAATTGATGGGCGTCCGGTTACCGACCCGCACGCCAGCATCAGCCAAATCACTCACGTCACTCCTGGACAACCAGTCAAGCTGAGTATCGTTCGTCAAGACGCGATTATCGAATTTACAGTGATTGCTGGCAACCGACCTCTGCAATAACTAAAGCTAGCCCCCTAACAGGGTGGTTAGAGTATTAACCAAACGTTCATTTTGCTTTTCAGTGCCTATGGTAATGCGTAAAAATTGCTGGATGCGCGACTGCTTAAAGTGCCTCACAATGATGCCATTTTGGCGCAAACTTAATGCAAGTTCTGCTGCTGCTCTCCTGTTGTGTCGAACAAAGATAAAATTGCCCGCTGAAGGCATTACTTTAAACCCAAGATTATGTAAACTATTTGTCAGCCAACCCCTACTAGCAATCACTCGCTGACAGGTGTCTTCAAAATATTTCTGGTCCTCAAAAGCGGCAATGCCAGCAGCGATTGGCAAATGTCCCAGTGGATAAGAATTAAAACTATTTTTAATCCGCTCCAAGCCTTCTATTAGATCAACTGAACCCATAGCATAACCAATCCTCATGCCCGCTAGCGAGCGAGACTTGGACATAGTTTGAACGACGAGAAGATTAGCGTACAGGTTAATTAATGGGACGGCCGACTCACCGCCAAAATCTATATAAGCTTCATCTATCACGACAACCGAATCGGGGTTACTTTTTAATAGTTGCTCGATGGCATTCAATCCGAGCAATCGACCAGTAGGCGCATTAGGGTTCGGGAAAATAATTCCACCATTTGGCCGGCTATAATCTTCAACAGCTAAAGAAAAGTCTTCAGACAGAGGTATTTTTTCGAAGACTATTCCGTACAGCTGACAAAAAACGGGGTAAAAGCTGTAACTGATATCAGGAAATAACAGAGGCTGTGACTTTTTAAGTAATCCGTTAAAGACATGGGCTAAAACTTCGTCTGAACCGTTACCAAGAAAGACCTGCTTTGGCTCGAGTTGATAGTATTCTGCGATAGTCTGCCTCAGTCCATCCGCATTGGGCGGAGGATAGAGACGTAAGTCATCATTTAAAAGCCCTTGAATAGCCGACAATACCCGAGGCGAAGGACCGTATGGGTTCTCATTAGTATTCAATTTAGTAATATTGGCGATGTCCGGCTGCTCTCCTGGGACATAGGGCTGCAGCTGGCTTACAAGATCACTCCAGTATTTACTCATTAGTTGGTCTCTCTGTAACGCTAAACTAAAAATTCAATCTTTAATGCGATATTCTGCCGATCGTGCGTGGGCAGTCAACGACTCACCTCGACCTAAAACGGAAGCTATCTTTCCCAGTTCAGAGGCACCCTGTTCAGAACAATAAATGAGCGAGCTGCGTTTTTGGAAATCATAGACTCCCAGTGGCGAAGAAAATCGAGAGGTTGCTGAAGTAGGAAGCACGTGATTTGGCCCGGCACAATAATCTCCTAGAGCCTCGGCAGTATGGCGACCCATAAAAATAGCGCCGGCATTGCGCACATCTGGCAACCAGGATTCTGGGCTTTCTACCGACAACTCCAAATGCTCTGGCGCAATACGATTGGATATCTCCACTGCCTGTTTCGAATCAGCTACTTGAATCAGCGCCCCGCGGTTAGCTAGAGATTTGGCAATGATGTCTCTACGCTCCATATCAGGTAATAGTTTGCTCATACTCTTATGCACTGCAGTGATGAAAGCAGGGTCCCAAGAAATAAGAATCGACTGCGCCTCTTCATCATGTTCGGCTTGCGAAAACAAATCCATCGCAATCCAGTCAGGATTAGTTTCACCATCACAGATTACTAATATTTCACTCGGGCCTGCTATCATATCTAGCCCAACAGCACCAAAAACAAACCGCTTGGCCATCGCCACATAGCTATTACCAGGGCCTACAATCTTATCGACCTTAGGGACTGTTTCAGTACCGTAAGCTAAAGCCCCTATGGCCTGAGCTCCACCCGCAGTAAATACTCGATCAACCCCAGCAATCGCGGCCGCCGCTAAAACAAGAGGGCTAATTTCTCCATCCGGGGCGGGGACCATCATTATTATCTCTTTAACGCCTGCAACGCGGGCTGGAATAGCGTTCATCAGTACCGATGATGGATAACTCGCCTTACCGCCAGGCACATAGATGCCAACACGCTCTATGGGCGTTATCTGCTGACCAAGCATAGTGCCGTTTTGCTCTTTGTATTGCCATGACTGCTGTAGCTGATGGGCATGGTAATCTTTGATTCTCTGCGCAGCCTGTTCCAAAGCAAGACGAGTCTCTATATCGATTGAGTCCAGAGCTAGCTGAAGCGCATCAGAACTAATACACAACTCATCCGCGCTCAGGCATTCACGACGATCAAAACGATTAGTGTATTCGACGAGCGCTTTATCACCATCCATACGAACATCACCCAATATCTCGGCGACAACTTTCTCAATACTACTATTTTTCACCTCGTCCCATGCCGTGAGGGCGTCCAGGGCATCCAGAAACCCATCATCACCAGCATTGAGCTTGGCGATCTGACAGAGCCCTTGGGGTGCAGTCATTCTTCAACAACCTCTGCAAGCGCATCTACAATAGCTTGAATCTCAGAAAACTTAGTCTTCATCGCGGCCTTATTGACAATCAATCGAGCACTAATATCAGCTATCTCATCTCGAGCTTCTAAACCATTGGCTTCTAAGGTATTCCCCGTGTCCACGATATCGACGATTTCATGGGCCAAATTCAAGATCGGTGCAAGCTCCATAGCACCATACAGCTTGATAAGATCTGCTTGCCTACCCTGTTCTGCATAAAACTGTCGCGCCACATTGATGTATTTTGTAGCGACTCTTAAGCGCCCCCTTTGTTCTGAAGCCCCTTTCGCAACCGCGGTCATAATTTTACAGCGAGCAATGCCAAGGTCTAAGGGCTCATAGTAACCATCACCCTGATGTTCTAAAAGCATATCTTTTCCAGCAACACCAATGTCTGCCGCACCAAATTGAATATAAGTGGGGACATCTGAACCGCGTAAAATTAATAACCTTATCCCTTTTTGGTTCGTCTGAAAGACCAATTTTCGACTAGAAAAAATATCTTCAGCAGGAACAATGCCGGCTGCCGCGAGCAAGGGTAGTGTCTCCTTTAAAAGGCGCCCTTTGGTTAACGCCAAGGTAATCTGTGTCATAATAATTGTTCAACTAAATAATGGGTTTGTTGATATTTCCCTAATTAGGTACTCGCCTTATATCGGCGCCTACCTGCTGTAATTTCTCTTCAATGCACTCGTACCCTCGATCTATATGATAGATCCGGTCAACTATAGTTTCCCCTTCAGCAGCCAAACCAGCAATAACAAGAGCTGCAGATGCACGCAAGTCTGAGGCCATTACCTGGGCACCTGTTAATCTCTCAACGCCGGTGATGATTGCCGAATTACCCTCCACAATGATTTTAGCTCCCATGCGGTTTAGCTCTTGAACTTGCATCAATCGATTTTCAAAAATGGTTTCCGTCACGATACTCAATCCTTCAGCCACAGCATTAACTGCGGTTAACTGCGCCTGCATATCTGTCGGAAAAGCTGGGTAGGGCGCAGTTTTGAGATTGATCGCTTTAGCTCTTCGTCCTTGCATATCAAGCTCTATCCAGTCGTCACCACAGGTGATAATGCCGCCAGTTTCTGCTAATTTAAGTAATACTGCCTCCAATATTGAGGGGTCTGTCCTAGTGACTTTTATTTTTCCGCCAGTGGCTGCAGCGACCGCAAGATAGGTGCCCGTTTCAATTCGATCAGGCATTACACGGAACGAACCGCCTACCATTTTCTCGACACCTTCGATCACTAGTGTATTTGATCCAGCTCCTTTTACCCTTGCACCCCAAGCATTCATACATTGAGCTAGATCAACAATTTCTGGCTCTCTGGCAGCATTTTCTATAATAGTCGTACCCTCTGCCAGGGCCGCCGCCATCATCAAATTCTCTGTAGCGCCAACCGACACCAAATCCATAAGAATGCGAGCACCTTTAAGACGCCCACTACTGCGAGCTTTAATATAACCCTTCTCAATATTTATACTCGCTCCCATCGCTTCGAGACCGCGTAAATGCAGATCAACAGGCCGACTGCCAATCGCGCAACCCCCAGGGAATGATACATTTGCCTCACCATAACGACTTAACATTGGGCCAAGCACCAATATAGATGCTCTCATAGTTTTTACCAATTCATAGGGTGCCGTCAGACTATTTAGGGTCGAAGTATCAATCTCAACTGACATCTTCTCATCAACGCTAAGGGTAACCCCAAGCGTCCCTAATAACTCCATTGTGGTTGTGACGTCCTGGAGGTGAGGCAAATTAGCGATCGAAACTAACCCCTCACAAAGCAGCGACGCCGACAAAATAGGTAGCGCAGCATTTTTGGATCCAGAAATCCATATTTCACCATTAAGCGGTTTGCCGCCTTGAATAATTAATTTATCCATTGAATCGCCTTAAAATAGAGAACTGACACTACACCAAAAAATCCCGCCGACATCACTCCCTGCTTTTATTGGGTTTGATCTAGCCATTCTTGTTGTGTAAACAACTTCATGTTGACCGCGTGAATCACGCCAGAGGAGATATGCTCATTTAAAACAGCATAAATTAGTTGCTGTCGTTGCACCGCACGCTTGCCTGCAAATAAATCACCCGCTACAAGAATATTAAAATGACTGCCTTGACTATCCACTTCAATCCGACAATCAGGGAGCGCGTTTTCTAGCAGTGTTGTAATATCTTCAGAATTCATTCTATTTACTCATATCAAGCAGATGCAATGTCTAGTGACACTGCTTTAATCAGCACTTTTCAGCCAACTATCAATAACCTCGTCGAGATTACCTGATGACTTTTGTGCCGCCTTAGTAAATTGACTTTTAAAAATTGATTCCAAATTGATGCCGTTTAGAACCACATTGATCACTTTCCACTCTCCAGTTTTTTTACGTGCCACCCAATACTCGAGCGGATAAATCTCCGTTGCACTGCGAATTTGCTGTGACACTTTAATTGCACGTGTTTCAGGATCTAGGGCCTCTCTGTTAACCAGAACAATTTTTTCGTCCCCATAACTCATCAGGCCTCGCCCGTAAGTCTCCACTAAGCCTTCGCGAAATAGAGCCATAAACCGACCACGTTGATCCGCAGAGGACGCTTTACTATGTGCACCCATAACTCTGCCAGCAATTCGGCTAAAATCAACATATTCCCCCATTAATCGATCCAAAGCGCGAAAATACACTACTTCATTGCTAGGGTATTGATCTTTATGCTCGGCAATAATAGCAATGACTTCTGTGGTCATCTGCTCAACATTATCAAAGGGATTCTGTTCCATACCCTCAGCGCTCGCATTATGCGCAGCGCCTAGAATACTCAAACACAACCACAAACCACCTACGATCTTTTTAAATCTTGTCATAATGTCATCCATTTAAATAATCCTTTACGAACCTATCCCTTGTTGTAATTTAACCAAAAAATATTCTTATTAATCGCTACTGACTTTTACAGTCGCGCACTATACCATTCTCCAACTGTTGAATAAACATAATGCATGTACCCTTTGGAGACTTCATGTCAACCCTTTACCTCCCGATAATTGCCCTTTTGGCTGGCGTCTTAGGTCTAGTTTGGGGCGCCGATAAGTTCGTTACAGGCAGTGTAGGGGTTGCCCGTAATTTCGGTATTTCGTCAATGATCATAGGCTTAACCGTGGTCTCGATCGGGACTTCGGCACCAGAAATTATTGTTTCTATTAACGCCGCCCTTAATAACGCCGGCGGTCTTGCTGTTGGTAACGCCTTAGGCTCCAACCTTGCTAACATCGGACTAGTGCTCGGCATTACCGCGCTAGTTGCACCCCTTCCGGTGCAGACCCACTTACTCAAAGAAGAGGGCCCCGTTTTACTATTAATAACTCTCCTCGCGGGATTATGCCTCTATGATGGGCAATTAAACCGTGGAGAAAGTATCGCTCTTGGCTTGCTAGTAATACCTCTAATAGCCATTTTGGTGAAGTACAAAAAGAATCACCCCAATCCAAAAACGGCAGAGGACACCATTGCTGCGACAGGTTTTTCGATGAAAACATCTGGGTTATGGCTGCTACTTGGACTAATTATTCTGCTACTGAGTGCTGAAATAACAGTTTGGGGGGCTACATCTATTGCGCGCTTTTTCGGCATTAGCGACCTCATTGTGGGTTTAACCATAGTTGCAATCGGCACTAGCCTGCCAGAACTGGCGGCCTCAGTGGTGAGCGCGACGAAGGGGCATCATGATATCGCCGTGGGTAATATATTCGGCTCAAATCTCTTTAATCTTCTATTGGTAATGACAACAGCTGGAGCTATTGCGCCAATGGCACTTCCTAATGAGGTATTCAGCCGCGACTATTTGTCACTGCTAGTTATGACAGTCCTGATGATCGGCTTGGTCGGCTGGACAATACGGAAACACCGGCACATAGGAAGCGCCGCATATTTGTCAAGATTTGTTGGCTTTGTCCTATTGACCAGCTATGGGCTTTACTATGTATTATTATGGTCATCGCTGACCATTAGCTAATGCTTACTTGAGGACGAGGTTTCGTCCTATAATGAATTGATATAGATTAATAAAACGATAACTATCGGACTCTTTGATGACAGATTTTATTACCTCAGGCCTTCGCACTGTTGAGATGGAAGCCCAAGCGGTTAGTCAATTAACTCCTCGGATTAATCAAAATTTTGTGCTTGCATGCGAAACCATTCTTGCCTGCCAAGGCCGAGTGGTTGTAACAGGCATGGGTAAGTCAGGTCACATTGGCAGTAAAATTGCCGCAACCCTTGCAAGTACAGGTACGCCTGCATTCTTTGTTCACCCTGGAGAAGCCAGCCATGGAGACTTAGGAATGATCACGAAAACTGATGTCGTGATTGCCATTTCAAACTCTGGCAGCACCAGTGAAGTGACAAAATTACTGCCGTTAATTGTTCGCCTAGGCATCCCCTTAATTAGCATGACTGGGGATGTTAACTCTCAGCTATCCCAAGCGGCCTGCGCGCACCTTGACGTTTCTGTTACTACCGAGGCGTGCCCCCTAAATCTAGCCCCAACTACTAGTACGACAGTTACCTTAGTTATGGGTGATGCATTGGCAATAGCTCTTTTGGAGGCGAGAGGGTTTAGCGCGGAGGATTTTGCATTCTCTCACCCTGGCGGCACGCTGGGGAGGAAACTATTGCTGCGAGTTTGTGACATTATGCATAAGGATGACGACGTACCTAAAGTAATGATTGATCAACCGTTGCAAGACGCCCTGCTTGAAATGACTGAAAAGGGTTTTGGAATGACTACCGTTATTTCAAAAGATAAAAAGCTTATGGGTATTTTTACAGATGGTGATCTCCGTCGTGCAATCGACAAAAAGGTCAATATATCAACAATTACTATGGCTGACGTCATGTCTCCAAACCCAAAAACAATTAGTCAAAATATTTTAGCTGTTGAGGCCCTGACCATAATGGAATCGGCAACCATAACTGCCCTTGTCGTCGAAGACGAGAATGGCCATCCCACAGGAGTGCTGCATCTGCATGACATTCTTCGTGCAGGAGTTGTCTAGTGTCGAATATGCCGTACAAATCAATACGCTCTGCTGCAAAAAAAATAAAACTATTATTGCTAGATGTAGATGGCGTTTTGACTGACGGGCGACTCTATTATGGCAATAGCGGCGAAGAAATGAAGGCCTTCAATATTCAAGACGGCTTGGGTATAAAGTTGCTTCAACAGGGTGGTATACAAGTGGGTATTATCACCGGCCGAGTGTCTAAGTTAGTGCAACGACGGGCGACCGAATTAGGCATAAACCCTGTTATACAAGGCCGAGAAGATAAGTTAACTGCACTTAATGAATTAATGCTTACTGCAAACTTAAGCTTAGATGAAGTTGCCTTTGTGGGAGATGACTTACCTGATCTTGCGGTTATCAAAAAAGTGGGCTTAGGTATTACTGTAGCTAATGGTAGTACCACTTTAAAATCGGCTGCTGATTGGCAAACCACTAAAAAAGGGGGTGATGGAGCCATCCGTGAAGTTGCAGAAATGCTACTGTCCTGCCAAGACAATCTCGCTCACCTGCTGGAACAGTATCAATGATGCGTCAATCTTTTATAGGCACCGCCTTACTCATAATTGTTGGCTGGTTTTTGATCGTTTGGGACTCTCCTCCCGAATCCTTTATGCGTGACAGTAACGCTTCTATTGTTCAAGAAAGACAGGTAGACGGCTATATGGCGTCTATTACTAGCCAACGATTTTCAGTAACGGGAGAGCAATTGTTTTTGCTCACCTCACCAAAAATGCAATTATTTGAAGGTGACTCGCGACTTGAATTGACTCAACCTCGATTTCTTTCGCTGCCCAAGGGGCCAAACAACAAAGGCAAGGGCATCGCTTTTTCAGCTGACTTTGGCACGCTTTCTGGGGCTGGGGACCTTATGTTTTTAGAAGGGAATGTAAAGGCGATAATCACAGGAACTGAACAAAAAAAGACTCTAACAGCGGCCAGTCTAGAGTACCAACTAACTGAAATGATAGTATCAACAGATAAGAAGTTCACCCTCGAAACCGCACAGTCATCTCTCACCGGAGAAGGCTTAGTAGGCGACCTTAATAAAGACTTATTTACCCTTAAATCTAAGGTGCATGGAGTTCACGATGCTATTTAGAAGACTTTGTGTGGCGTTATTATTTGCACATTGCTGTGTATCACAGGCTATTTCACCTGATCACAACAAATCAATCGAGATCGATGCTGATTCTGCCGAATTCATTGAGTCCTCGGGGCTGACAAAATATCGAGGGAATGTAATAATTAGACAGGGCTCTATTATCATTGCAGCCGACGAAGTCACCATTTATTACCAAAATAATAAGGTAAGTCGGATTTTTTGTACGGGTTCCCCCGCAAGCTACACACAGGGCTCTGCTATTGATCAAACCCGCATATTGGCGCGCGCTGAGACGATTGAATATCAGCTTACTGACGATACCATTAACTTAAAAACTAACGCTTCACTGACCCGTAATGGCACATTTATTAAGGGCGACTCCATTAACTATGACTTGGCAGATGGGACATGGAAAGCTAAAGGTGATGATTTAGGCGGACAGAAACGTATTCAACTGGTGATCCCCCCGTTCACCCAAAGCACTCGGCCTGTGCTTCCTGTCTTTGAACCTGAAGAAAACACAGAGCAACAAGTGGAGAAAGATAAGTAATGGCTGTTTTAGAAGCTCGGAATTTGGCTAAGTTTTATGGTAAAAAACCCGTGGTTAAAGATGTTTCTTTATCAGTAAAGCAAGGTGAAATAGTTGGACTGCTTGGCCCAAATGGTGCCGGTAAGACTACCTGTTTTTATATGATTATAGGGCTAGTATCCCAAGATGGCGGGACCATTAGCATCGACCAACTAGATATCACAAATCTACCCATGCATGGTCGAGCACGAAAGGGTTTGGGTTATCTGCCTCAGGAACCCTCGATTTTTAGAACCTTAAGCGTTGAAGATAATATCTTGGCAATTTTGGAAACCCGCAAAGCACTCGCTCGGCGTCAGCGCCATAATATTCTCGAAGAATTACTTAATGAGTTCCATATTTCACATCTCTCTAAAAATACTGGCATGAGCTTGTCCGGTGGAGAGCGCCGAAGAGTTGAAATAGCCAGGGCTTTAGCGGCTGATCCTCAATTTATTTTGCTCGACGAGCCCTTTGCCGGGGTTGATCCCATTTCTGTTAATGACATCAAAAATATCATTCGTCATCTCCGTGACAAGGGTATTGGCGTACTAATAACCGACCATAACGTCAGGGAGACACTCGATATTTGCGAACATGCTTATATTATGGGGGAAGGTCATGTCATCGCAGAAGGAACTACCGAGCACATATTAAACGATGAAAAAGTTAAAAAAACCTATCTTGGTGAGCATTTTATGCTGTAAAGGTCCCATTTTTGAGGTTTGGTGATTGCCAGACAGGGCACTTCGGCACTAAAATTGCATCTCCGAATCTATTCTAAATATTCTTTCTATGCGTCCAAGCCTGCAATTAAAGATCAGCCAGCAGCTGACTATGACCCCGCAACTGCAGCAGGCTATAAAATTACTGCAACTCTCCACAATGGAATTACATCAAGAAATCATCGAGCAGGTCTATAGCAATCCTTTGCTTGAAATAGACGACGACAATGCTAGTGAAATTAATTCCGACCAACGTCCTGGTTCGTCAGCCCCAAACGATACCATCGCCGTTGATTTAAACGCAGACGATGGTAATCTACATGAAACTGCGGTCGATGCCACGGATAAAGCTGTTACCGAGACTGAATTAGATGATATTTGGCAGAATGAAAAGACGCAGAATTTGCCCGTCGACGCTAACTGGAACGAAGTCTACAGTCCGACCATGCAGGTCTCCAGTGGCGCCGCTGAAAGTAATTGGGAACAGGTTTATCAGGTAACCGAGTCATTACAAGATCACTTGACGTGGCAGCTCAACCTCACCCCCTTCTCAGACCGCGACCGAGAGATAGCTGAAGCCTATATAGATGCTATTAGCCCGTCCGGGTTCATCAATGAAAATCTTGCTGATATTGTTTTTTATGCTACAAGTGAGAATACAGAAGATCCTGTCGAGGAAGATGAGATGATCGCTGTATTGCGTCGTTTGCAGCAGTTTGACCCTCCGGGAATCTTTGCGCGAGACATAAGTGAATGCCTCAATATACAACTTCATCAGCTATCTTTGGATACACCATTCATATCTCAATCTATTCGAATAGCATCTGAATTCTTAAATGATATTGCCTCGATCGATTTAGCCAGCCTCTGCAAGAAAACTCGCTACAGCGAAGAAGACCTTCAAGGAGCCCTAAGGCTAATTCGCAGTCTTAACCCTCGGCCCGGCGAGGCTTTAACCGTCAACGAGGCTGAATATATTGTGCCTGATGCCTATGTAGAAAAAATTTCAGGCCACTGGCAAGTCCGACTTAACGATGGTAATGCGCCCCGCCTAAAAATTAACAGTCTTTATTCCAACTTAATAAAACGATCAGACGATAGTAAACAAAACCAGTTTTTAAAAGATAACCTTGCCGAAGCGAAATGGTTTCTACGCAGTCTAGAAAGCCGAAATGACACCTTAATGCGGGTCTCTATTTCTATTGTTGAGTTACAGCAAGGGTTCTTAGAGCATGGTCCAATAGCCATGAAACCAATGGTTCTATCGGATATCGCCCTCAAACTGGATCTCCACGAGTCAACTATCTCTCGAGTGACGACCAGTAAATATCTTGCAACTCCAAGAGGCGTTTTCGAGCTCAAGTACTTTTTTTCAAGTCACCTTAGCACAGCAGCAGGAGGAGAGTGTTCATCGACTGCAGTTTGCGCTATCCTAAAGACTCTTATTAGTGCTGAAAAAACATCGAAGCCATTAAGTGACAACAAGTTAATGCTTCTTCTTGAAGATCAAGGTATCCACGTCGCGCGAAGGACTGTTGCTAAATATAGAGAAGGTATGGGTATACCACCATCGAGCCAGAGAAAACGCTTCGAAAATGTTAACTAGCCAAGGAGTAATAAATGCAAATGACTATAAGCGGACACCATTTGGACATCACAGATCCGATGAGAGACTATGTTACAAATAAACTATCCAAACTAGAGCGGCATTATGAGCAGATAACTAGCACCGCCGTTATTCTCTCTATAGAGAACCTTCAGCACAAAGCCGAAGCAACGGTGCACGTCAGTGGAGCAGAATTATTTGCCATATCAGAGCATCAAGATATGTATGCGGCGATAGACGCTCTGGCTGATAAATTGGACAGACAACTCATTAAGCATAAAGAAAAAAATAGAGGTCACTAGCTTTTCTAATGAAGATCACTGACGTACTAATTCCAGCGATGACACAATGTGATCTGGCTTGGTCAAGTAAAAAACGCGTACTGCAAAATCTATCCTCCTTAGTCAGCGAACATTTAGGCGGTGATGCAGATCAAGCAGACAGTCTATTCCATAGCTTTGTAGCTCGAGAAAAATTAGGCAGTACGTCTATAGGTGATGGCGTAGCGATCCCCCATTGTCGAGCGGTAGGCTTTAAGCGCATTCATGGCTGTTTAATCACTCTTCAAAACCCCATTGATTTTGATGCCTACGACGATCAACCTGTTGACCTAATTTTTGCTCTAGTCGTTCCCGAGGAGAAAAATGACGAGCATTTAGCGACCCTGGCAAGAATAGCGGCATTGATGCAGAAAGATTCATCTCGACAGCTTTTACGGGAGTGCCAAAATAATGAGGATCTATACAATACAGCAGTAAAATTGGAGCGCTCACGCTAATGCCACGACTAGTCATAGTTAGCGGTAGATCCGGTTCGGGTAAAACGTCCGCACTCAACATTCTCGAAGATGTTGGCTTCGCTTGTATTGACAACCTGCCGCCAACCTTATTGCCTGATCTGATTAAGCAGTTGAATTCAGAAGGGATCAATGACGACCTGAGATTGGCCGTAGGAATCGACGCTAGAAATCTGGTTGGAGACCTTGATAAATTGCCAGATATCCTAGCGCGATTGGAAGCCACTGGCATTGAAGTAAGTGTTATTTTTCTCCAGGCACGGCGCAGTGACTTAATTCGTCGCTATAGTGAAACCAGACGCAAACATCCTCTTAGCAATGAAGCGGTTAGCCTACCCGAAGCAATCGACCTGGAAGCTGAGATCTTATCTCCAATCTTAAATATCTCTGATCGCAACATTGACACATCTGGACTATCGCTGCACCAATTAAGAGATCTTATAAAAAACATCATCGTTCCTAACAACCCAGAACACATGGCGATATTGTTTGAATCCTTTGGTTTTAAAGAACGCCTGCCGGACGCCTCCGATTTCATTTTCGATGTTCGCTGCTTACCTAATCCTTATTGGAAACAGGAGTTACGCAGCTTAACTGGCTTTGACGAGAGTGTTATTGAGTTTTTAGAAAGCCAAGCTGATGTCGCGGCTATGCTGTCAGACATCATTGCGTTTTTGACTCGCTGGATACCAAAATTTCAAGCTAATAACCGTAGCTATTTAACGATCTCTATCGGTTGCACCGGCGGTCAACATCGTTCAGTTTATATTGCTAATCGATTACGAGAGCATTTTGCAAAAGAACAATCCTTAGTGCAGGTTGTCCATAAAGAAATATCAGCATGAAACAGATTGTGTCTATATGATTTCCCAAAAAATTATTGTTATCAATAATCTAGGTTTACACGCCCGCGCGGCGACCAAATTGGCCACTACCGCAGGACGGTACAAGTGCTCAATTAGAACTGGGATACAAGAACCACTTGTAGACGCTAAGAGCATCATGTCATTAATGTTACTGGCAGCATCAAAAGGTACAGTACTTGTCTTCGAGTTTGATGGACCGGAAGAGCAGCTTGCCTGCGACGCAATAAGCGATTTGTTTGCCGATTATTTTGGCGAAGGCGAATAAGCCTAATTTCACCTTAATTTTATCCTATTTTGCAGATCCCCCTATCGAACTCAAGCAGACAAAGTTAGAATAGAGACTCGTCCAGCACGCAGTGGCTCGACTGGGAAAGCAATGTATGAATATCGAAAAAGACTTACTGGCTAAGCTTGATAACGCGATTGATTCAGTTACCTTGAATCAAGTTAGGCATACCCTTAACAATCTATTGCCCCCAGATATTGCTCACCAAATTGAGACCGCGCCGCCCAAATATCGACACATCTTATGGGAGCTAGTTGATCCAGACATTTCTGGTGAGGTACTGCAGGATTTGTCTGACGAAATCCAATTAGAGTTCCTCAAGAACATGGATGGCGCCGAAGTCGCCTCGATGACCGAAGGGTTAAACGTTGACGATATCGTGGATATCCTGCAGCAACTTCCTAATAAAGTCATTCCTGAGGTGCTTAAAGCGATGTCAGCACAGGATCGTCAGAGAATTGAGACTATCCTTACCTATGATGAGGACACCGCCGGTGGACTCATGGACACAGAGGTGATCACAGTGCGCCCAGATATCAGCGTCGATGTGGTGCTTCGCTATCTGAGACGATTCGAAGAAATCCCTGATATTACCGACAACCTTTTTGTTGTTAGCCGCAGTGACACCTTTTTGGGTAATTTGTCCATTGGTAAGTTGCTGACCTCGTCATCCGCTACAACCGTTCGAGAGGTTATGAGCAGTAAAGTTCAGGCTATCAATGTCAATCTCACTAATTCAGAAGTCGCACAAATATTTCAGCGATATGATCTTGTTTCCGCTCCCGTCATTGACCAGGATGGCAGATTACTAGGCCGAATAACCATTGATGATGTGGTAGATGTGATCGTCGAAGATGCAGGCCACTCGCTTCTCGCTATGGCGGGCCTTAGTAACACTGAAGACACCTTCTCTTCAGTTGCGAAAACAGCGCCGCGACGAGCTATTTGGTTAGGTGTTAACTTAATCACAGCCATTCTCGCCTCATCTGCCATCAGCCTATTCGAGTCGACTCTAGATGAGCTTGTAGCACTAGCAATACTAATGCCCATAGTAGCGAGCATGGGCGGTGTCGCTGGAAGTCAGACCCTCACTGTGGTCATTCGCGGGATGGCCTTAGGCCGGGTGGAAAGGAGCAATCTTAACTGGTTACTGAGTAAAGAATTTGCTGTAGGAGCTATAAACGGATTACTTTATGCGCTAATAGTGGGCTGTGTTGTCTCAATCTGGTTTCAGAATTGGTTAATGGCCGTAATCATTGGCTTGGCGATGGCAATTAATTTAATGGCTGCTGCGCTTGCAGGGACCATCTTGCCCGTATTATTACGATCTCTAAAAGTAGATCCCGCACTGGCGGGTCCTGTTATTTTAACCACCATTACTGATATTGTTGGCTTTGTCTCATTTCTAGGCTTAGCCGCAATGTACCTTATCTGATGGAAGACTCTGTCGACGATAATGGCTATGACGGGCCAAGTAAATCACAGCTCAAAAGAGACAGCCATGCTCTGCAAGAAATGGGCAAAAAATTAGTGGAAATGCCCGATGGTAAATTACAAAAATTTACGCTTCCTGAGCCTCTTAAAGAAGCGATTTATGAAGCTCGTAGACTAAAGAGTCGCGAGGCCAAACGTCGCCATTTACAATACATTGGCAAGCTGATGAGAATTTCTGATATTGATGATATTCAAATCACCTTAGATAAAATGGATCATCAGTCTCAAACGTATCGTCAACATTTTAAGTCATTGGAAGACTGGCGAGACCGATTAATCAATGAGGGACAAGCAGGCATCGATGAGTTTTTAGGATGCTATCCAGAGGCTGATCGGCAGAAACTGCGAAATCTTCAACGCCAGGCTAATCGGGAATTAGAACTCAAAAAATCACCGGTGGCCAACCGCAAAATTTTCGCTTATATCCGATCTTTAACAGAATAGTGTCCCTAACAGACAACTACAATTTACGATGTTGTCGGACTGGTATGTTACGGCGTTGCTGACGTATTAAGTCAATATTAATATCAGCAATTGCAATGCCCGCCTGATTACCTATGACTGAGTCAAGGATTGTTCCCCAGGGATCAATAATTGCACTTCCACCCCAAAGCCCACGCTTGGGATGATCACGATCTACTAAATTAGCCCCAATAATAAACAGCTGATTCTCAATAGCGCGGGCCCGCAACAATACCTCCCAATGAGCTTGGCCCGTATTTTCTGTAAAAGCAGAGGGGACTGTAATAATTTCAGCGCCCTGATCCGCCAAATTCCGATATAACTCGGGAAACCTCAAATCATAACAAACGGTTAAGCCTATTTTTGCAAAACTGGTAGGTACTACGCAGATATTATTACCCGCCGAGTAACGGTCCGATTCTCTATATTGTCTATGCTCGTCCTGAGATAATGATATATCAGCGTCAAAAAGATGAATTTTATCGTAATAAGCCTTTCTTTCACCCTGAGGATTAAGTAAAAAAGAGCGCGCATAAGGCCTATCTATATCGACTGGCTCAACACAACCCAAAACAGGGATAGTCCCTCCAATAATCCAGATACCTAACTCTTGAGCCTGGGTCCGCAGAAATTCACCGGCCAAACCCTTTTCGTCACCCTCACCCTTTATCAAAGCACTAATATTGGACTGTCCGTAATAAGCAAAGTTTTCAGGAAGGACGGCAATATCAGCACCGCGACTAGCTGCTTCTCTTAGTAATAATTGGGCATTTTCTAGATTCTTGTGAACCGAGTCCGCAGGCATTAATTGAATTGCGGCCACAGTGAAGGTATCTTCTGTACCATACGATTGTTGATTACTGCTCATTGACTTCCGCCTCAGACAACGGCTGACTCTCTAATTCACTAGCAAATATCTCATCAACAGAAATATTAATGTCATCCCAGGGTCCATTTAATTGGTAACTAATACTCGACAAACGATCCACCTGCTTGCGAACAATTTTACTGGTTATATAAACACCGGCTGCCGCAGGAACACCTCCAAGTAGTGCGACCACCCAAGGTAAATTGGTTGCTACGGGAAGAGTCGCAACTAACTTGGCTTCTGCTGTTTCATCAAGCAAATTAAATGTTCCAGCCATACTCATTCGACCAGACGGCATTTTCATTTTTAATGGATCAAGCAAGCTAGCGTTACCTTGATCAAAGTGAATAGTACCCTGTAGATTGTTATAGGGTAAGTTTTGACCAACCACGTCAGAAAAGTCCAGTTGAAGCCTCTTCAACCAATTCGCAAAGTTAAACAAGCTAACCAACTTTAAAGCGGCACCAGCACCCCCGGGGGACCTATAAAAGCTACCATTATCTAGATTGATCTGAAAGTTCCCAGTAATGTTTTCCCTATTGATTTTCCACGGCTGATCTTGCCAAGCGAGGTCGAAGACAAACTTCCCCGACTCACTATCAGCCACTGGGGTAACTTTAAATCCACTAAAAACGTCATATATATTGCCAACTGCGACGGGTCCAGTCAGCCTGCTAGTATAGGTGACGCCGTCAAACCCCCAGAAAAAATCCGTCGATTTCTGATCGTCAACCATGCCAGGTTGTAGTCCAAGAAAATTACCTTTAATCTGCTTAAAAGCAGCTCCTAAGTCGTCAGGCCGTAACTGAAACGCTAGAGAACCCCAGAGCTCCTCACCAATAAATAAACTTTCGACCGACAGATCAACCGCTAAAAAACGCCTGGGATCAATTAGCTGCTTCGCTATTTCAGCATCAAGTAAATCAGCAGCTATGTCTAAGCGAACCAAATTCATCTTAGGAGCCAGCGTTGCGTCAGTCGGCAGCGATATATGCCCATCGGCAAGATGACTGAAAAATTCGATATTAGTCGCTTTATCAGACAGCCTAACCACCGCTGACAGATCTTTTAGTTCGATGGATGCCATCTCAAGGCTATCAAATGTAAAATCAAAAACTGGACTCCAGATAGGTTTTTTTAAATCTGACCGCTCACCAAACAAAGCTACAACCGGTGCCCACAAATCAATCTCGGTGGTCGCTAAATGGGCCGCTATTAAAACTTCATTTTTTGCGGGAAGCGACACCGTGCGATCAAAACTTACTAGGCCTCTTGACAACCCCTGCTGGCTAAAACGCAGATCTGTAACTAGATTTTGCCCCAACGTACCTTCAAACCTCGTCAAACCAGAGTCAAAATGGAGCTTCACCGCGAGATCATTGTTGTTTCCAGCGGTCTTGCCTAAGGGCGGTGGTAAATGAATTTCATTTTCTTTTAGCTGACTTGTTAAGTATAAAGTAACCGCACTTTTATTCGGTTGAGTAGCTTGGGTGGGCGTATCTTGTTGGACTAAGTCTCTCTGATTGATAGTTAATAACCCTTCTATCGGTATAGTGCCTTTTACCACCCTACCCCAAGGAAAGTCCACCAACTGACTAAGACTTGCTGGCTCCACTGCGGTGCTAAGCGCGATCTTTTGCTCATCACCACGCCTGAAGATATGCGCGTTAAATGGCTGACCCCATAACTGACCATTAATATCATCCGAGTAGATTCCTTTTTCGACCGAAAAATGAATACCTCCAACCATATTAGTTAGATTAATTGATGTGTTGGTAATCAATAAACTAGCATCTGTCAGCTGGCTATCGACTCGATAATCGCCTTTAGACGCATTACCGGTCGGTTGTACTAAAGGAACCTCCAGTGTCAGCTGGGTCGTTGCTTGGCCGCTGTATTTCCAATCAGCCAAAGGTCCAATATTCTTATCGAACGGAGACTTAGCAATAATGTTGATTGCCTGTGATACATCGGATTTTAGACTGCCATGCAAAAAGAGTATGTTTGCTTTTGAATGCCCCTGAGGATGGACACCATAAGCCAAATTGATCTTTTCAATCTTAGCGCCTCCCATCGTTGCTGAGCCGACAACCCCTTCTATATGGGTGTCATCAATTAAAAAAGTTGCTCTAACATCACTCAACCCAAGCCAGCGAGGATGGAAATTAATATCGGCATTTTCTGCCTCTATTAGCAACTGCGTGGTTCGAACGGGCTCCTTGTCAGGCGCCGCTCCTGAGCGATAAACCATGCCGAATTGCTTTATGTCAGCCTTTGCAATTGAGGTTTTCAGCCAACCTGAAAAGCTTTCCGACATTTTGTAAGGTAGAAATTGATCTTTGTACTTTGCATCAATATTTTGACCCCCAATAATGAGGTTGACCTCTGGATTGGAATCCTCAACTGCTCCATTTTGCTCTACTGAGAAAATTATATTAGCGAGACCAGCTTCAACTTCGGTCTCAATCACGGAGCTATACACACTCAGAGATCGGTTCTGGGAATCAAGCTCTAAATACACAGTGCCCTGCGCATCAAGAACTTTAATATAATCTTTATAGACAGCAGGAAAAAGCACCTCGAACCCATCACTGTCATTCAGGTGAAAAAGCCCCTCATTATTTTTAATTTCGAGATAACCAGTTAACCCTTTTATTCCAGGGACGCCTTTATAGGGTGAGAGATCGATATTAGTAAAGTTGGCCGACGCATAGTAGCCTGAGTGCTGTTGGCCAAAAGTAAGTACACTTAATTGTCCACCCGGGCTCAGTGTATCTATCGCCTGTAGTATCTGATTATTTAAGACGTCTGCCTGTTTTAGCAAGTCAGATAAAAGTGTTAAGTTTAAGTGACTAATTGACACATCAAAACCTTGCTGTTGCGCACCGAGGCGTTGACTAAAAACAAGATCTAAGGGTTCGATTTCAGTGTCAGACCATTCAAAATCAAGCCCCTGTAGACGCACTCCCCAATCTAACTCAGGGGTATACCAACCTGTTATCGCCGTGCTTATATCTCTGACAGCTGGTACATCTGCCAGCCAATCAAGGGGCACCTCAGTAACAGATACAGAACCCTCAAAATCAACCCCGCCACCCTGATGAATATCAAACCATAACTCACCACTGGCATCGGCGGTAAATTGTGAAATATCAGCCAGTAATTCCGGCATTAGCGATTTACCCAACTCCACCAATGGCTGTGGAACAGAGAGATTTCGCAACTGTATATAGGCCTCTGCACTAAAGGATTTAAGATTTAAGGGATCACCCTGGCCTTCTATAACAAAATACGAAGGCGCATCTAGATTAGATTGATAGACGGTCATCTCACTACGATGAAAATCTCTATCATTTTCAAGTTTTACTGAGCTTCCATGGACTTTAATTGATTTTCCAGAAAAAAACTCGAACTCTATCTGAATCCTTTCTAAGTGTATCAAACGACTATAAATAAGCGGCTCTAGAAGCACCCTCAAGTCGGTTTCGTCACCGCCAGGAATACCCTTCAAACTCCACCGACCTGACCCATCTTCAGAAAATCTAATAATTAAATTATCAGCCACTAATTCATGCCAAATAGCATTTCCATGTCTAATAGTTTGAAATAGGTCAAGCTCGGCTCTTACTTGATGCACCGAGATAGCTGACTTCTGATCAGCATCCATAATGTCGAGATTCTCTATCTCAATAATCGGTAACAATCTCGGCCATTCGCCCCGCAGCTCGCCAAGATTAACTTGCATACCGGTGCTTTGATTAAGTAAATTGACAATAGAGGGTCTCAATCCGTCAATCGCGTTGATCGTTTGCCTGCCCACCAACACCAAAACAAAGGTTCCAACAATCAGTAAGACAGAGGTCCAAATAAACCATCGGCCAATTGACGTAATTGTATTTGTTACTTTAGTTACCATTCTGCGGTCTCAAACCGGGATAATATCAAACTGTTCACGAGAATATAGTTCATCGTCACGAAGTTGGATTGTACAGTTAATCGACTTTTCGATCTCGGTCAGAACCGACCTTTCTTCAGTGGCCAAATATCCAGTCACTTCGGGACTCGCTTGGATTCTGATGTTCTGGCAATTATAGGCGCTAACAGCACGAGAAATCTCTCTCCATATCTCACAACTAATAGTACTCAAAGATTTAATTGATCCCACTCCGTCACAGGTAGGGCAGTTATCACTCAATAACTCTCTTAGACTCTTATTAATGCGCTTTCTATTAACTTGCACCAGACCTAACTCAGTAAATCCAGAAATAAATGTGGCTACTGTATCCACTAGCAACGCTTTTTTAAGGCTGGCTAATACTTTTTGTCGATGGCTATCATCATCCATATCAATAAAATCAATAATAATAATCCCACCTACATTACGCAGCCTTATTTGCCTTGCGATAACCTTACTTGCCTGCATATTTGTATTAAACGCCGCTTTCTCCAAATCGCGATGTCCAATATCGCCCCCAGTATTGACGTCAACAGTTGTCATCGCTTCAGTCTGATCAAAAACAACAGAGCCTCCAGAATCAAGATTAACTCTCCTCTGAAGAGCTTTAGTAACCTCCTCCTCGACCTTGTAGTGTTGAAATAACGGCTTTTCACCGTCGTAATAAACGAGCAGGTTAGAGCTACTCTGGTGATACCTATCCATTATTTTTCCAAGCTGATCAAAAACGTCCGCGCAGTCAACTAATATACTAGTAGTTTTTTCGTCGACTAAATCTCGCATCACTCGGACCTGCAGAGCCATCTCCTCAAACACACGGCCGGGCTTTTTTATAGTGACCTTCTCCAATTGCACAGCCTCCCAACAGTGCTGTAAAAAGCTTAGATCAGATTGTAAATATTTAAGACCAATACCCTCTGCCGCAGTGCGAACAATATAGCTTCCAGTTAACCTTTGCTGAGTCGATCCGACTGCTCCTTGGCTCTTATCTTTAGACAGCATTAGCGCCAGGCTATCCTGCAGGCGCTGCCGCTCATCCCTCTTTCTTATGCGATGTGACACCTTATTGCCAATACCTGCGGGCAAATAAGCAAAATACCTGGACACCAGGGAAATCTCTGTCGTTAATCTAGCACCCTTATCATTTATAGGGTTTTTTATCACTTGAACCATAATTAACTGACCCTCATGCAGGGCATGACGAATATCAGTAACTTTAGGGTTTTCGTTATTTCTCCTCTTGGAGACTTGGTTTACAACGTCACTGAGATGCAGAAATCCATTTCGCTCGATACCGATATCAACAAAGGCTGCCTCAAGCCCAGGAAGTAGGCGGGAAACCTTACCCATATATATATTACCAACCAAACTAATATTCTGAGGTCGCTCGATATAGACTTCCTGAACAACTCCATCGTGCAACAAGGCGGCACGGGTTTCTCCCGGCGCAACTGTGATCAAAATTTCATTGCTCATTCTTTATTCACTTTTAACTGATAGTGTTTATGCTGACAGTGTCTGCCAGATAGGGATCTCAAAGCGACGAAGAAGACTACAGGTCTCAGCAATAGGTAGCCCAACAACCCCACTATAACTGCCTTCGATAGATTCTACGAAAATTGATCCAAAACCTTGTATAGCGTAACTACCTGCCTTCCCATCTGGCTCGCCTGTGTTCCAGTAATTGAGACACTCTTGGTCCGATATAGTGCGAAATGTCACCAGAGTTTCCGACATCAATACAGCGGCCTCAACGCCATTGTTGATAGCGACCGCCGAGACTACCTTATGAGCCCGCCCTGAGAGCTGGCTGAGCATTCGTTTTGAAGCGGCATAATCTTTCGGTTTACCAAATATTTTTTCATCACACACGACGATCGTATCAGCACCCAGCACGGGCTGGCTTCCCATTTGAGACTCATATCCAGTCCGCGACTTCTGACATGCCAAGCGGCAAACAAAATCAGTGGGTGATTCATTGCTAATTTGACTCTCATCAATATCTGCAGGCGCAACGATAAATCGAACCCCAATCTGATTTAAAATATCGACTCGCCTCGGAGAAGCTGAAGCTAAAATGAGGTCAAAAACTTCATGTTTCTTTCTTGATTCCGACGGCATGCAGAATTCCTAAGTTAACTTCGGTTAAATGAATATATTTCTAGACTTCTCTTTAAGCGCTAACGACGATTGTTATGTACATTGACCAAAAATTTATCCATTAAAGGCCATATGACGGCCGAGCTAATCGCACCCAAGGGGACATCTCGATAATCCACCGGCACCCCCCAAACCGAGTACATAAAGTTACGTAACAGTTCAGAAAAAATAATGAGAATAAATACAAAAAAACAACGATGAATAAAATTGAAATAAATTAACCAGCCGCTGAGTAAATAGGGCGCTGCACCGATAAAAACAAAAAGGAACACATGAAGTCCTAGGGGCGATCTAAACACTAAATCAGCCAGCAAACCAACAGATGCGGCAAACCCAATACCCCACTGGCTAGGTTTAAAAATAACCCACCCAATAACCATCAGAAGTAAAAAATTAGGTTTCCACGGCAACCAATCGGCAGAAACGGGAATTAGCTGCAACACCAAGGCTAACATCAACGAAAAAATAACAGTTAAGGCGTAACGCATAGATGTCACTGAGAATTTCCATTTCTACTGCCATCTTGTGAGGTGAAAACCAACAAAAGATGTTTACTTCTGTCAATCTCGGCCGCTGGCCGCACATTGACTTCGATAAAATTCTGACCTGGGATTTTTCCAATACTGAGAACCGAGCCCACGGGATAACCCGGAGGAAAGCGCCCCCCCAAACCTGAACTAACAAGCTCGTCCCCTACCCGTATGTCCGCAGTAGTCGATAAGAACCGTAACTGCAAATTATTGTAGTCTGAAGTGCCCTCGGCAATGGATCGCATACCGTTTCGCAAAACCTGCACGGGAATTGCGTGTGTATTGTCAGTAATCAGCAGCGCTACACTATGGTTCTCAAAAACCGATATAATTTGGCCCATTAAACCCTCAGCATCTAGTATTGGTTGCCCAACATAGACACCGTCTTTAAGGCCTCTATCAATGCTCAAAGTATGGCTTTTCGAGCTAGGTGAAACACCAATAACCTCTGTCACCAAAATACTGTCGGTTAGCCACTCTGTGGCATTGAGTAAAAGGCGTAGGCGTAGATTTTCTGCAGCTAACTCAGCCATACGCTGCAACTGACCGCGATAAATAAGGCTTTCTTGTTTTAACCGCAGATTTTCTTTTTCGATAACAGACCGATCAGTTGAACTTAAATCTGCCCACTGCCCAACGCGCGAAGGAATATTAGCAACCCAATAGAACGGACGAATCGATCGGTCAGCAAACTTTTCGATCGAACTAAACCAGTTCGTGTAATAATGAATCGTCATCATGCTAAATGCGATTAAAAAGAATATAACCACTTTACGAATGGTGGAGGATGACCTAACGAACACTTTGTTAATTGTTCTACTCCCGACACTTCAAAGACCCATAAATCTAATTGCCCAGAAACCGGCCTACAGAGTTAAATGATCTAGCCTCTTTTTGTCCATCATATCTAAAAATTCACCACCACCCCGCGCAACGCAAGTTAGTGGCTCCTCGGCCAATATAACCGGAAGTCCAGTTTCGTGGCTCAGCAAACGATCAAGGTCTTTTAATAAAGCACCGCCACCAGTCAAGACAATGCCGGATTCCGCAATATCAGAAGCGAGTTCAGGAGGAGACTGTTCAAGCACTCGTTTTACCGCCTCAACAATACCCACTAGAGGCTCTTGTAAGGCCCCCAAAATCTCATCACTAGTGAGCGTAAATCTCTTAGGAATTCCTTCAGCAAGATTGCGGCCTCGAACCTCAATCTCTCGAACCTCTTTGGCCAAATAAGCGCAACCTATTTCCACCTTAATTCGCTCTGCAGTGGTATCACCAATAACACTGCCATATTCTCGGCGTACAAAATTAACAATCGCTTCATCAAAACGGTCGCCGCCGATGCGCACAGAATCAGCAAATACAACACCACTTAGCGAAAGAATAGCGATTTCAGTCGTACCACCACCGATATCTACAATCATAGAGCCAATCGCCTCATCAACCGGTAGCCCAGCACCAATCGCAGCAGCCATAGGCTCTTCGATCAAAAAGACCTCTCGAGCACCCGCACTATAAGCCGACTCTTTAATGGCTCGAGTTTCGACTTCAGTGGCCATACAGGGCACGCAGATAAGAACTCTTGGACTAGGCGGTATAAAACTTTTGATGTGCACTTTTTTGATGAAATGCTGCAACATTTTCTCAGTCACTTGGAAATCTGCAATAACGCCATCTTTAAGTGGACGAATCGCGGTAATATTTCCTGGCGTTCTACCCAGCATACGTTTGGCATCAGCGCCAACAGCCTCAACAATCTTTTGTCCAAGATGGTGACGAATTGCCACCACTGACGGTTCATTCAAAACAATACCTTTGTCACGGACATAAATTAACGTATTTGCGGTGCCAAGATCAATTGACAGGTCGCTGGAAAATAGGCCACGAAATCTCTTTAACATTTAGCTGACTTCCTTAGTTACTTTTACTGCAATGGGCTTTGCAGAAATCCTGTTGTTTTTCATTGTTTAATAGCATTAAACAAACTGCCGAACATAATATCTAATGAGTGAGTTTAGCTGATCTTGAGGCAAACTTCCTATAACTATAATTAATTTACTTAATTTACTTAAATTTCCGTAGATACTGATAAAATAAAGCTTTTATGCGGTGAACGGCTTAACCTAATATGACCATTTATGTTAACTTACCGCACTTAGCTAGCGGAGTATTGGCTAGGCAAAAAGAATAAACTAAACAATTGTAATTCGCAGGCCAAAAAAATGATCATCGAACGACATGAAATTGAAAAGCTAGCGACTTTATCACGACTTTCGATTGACGAAAAAACCATCACTGATGTCACCGAACGATTGAGTAGTGTATTGGATTTGGTTGCCCAACTGCAATCTGCTGACACAGTTTCTGCGCAGGGCATATCCCGACCATTTCAAGTGTCACAGCGACTGCGCGCTGACGAAATCACTGAAGGTAATCACCGTGATGAATTCCAAGCGATAGCCCCGGCGACGGACAATGGGTTGTTCATCGTCCCTAAAATGATCGATTAAATGAGTCACTAATGCACAATTACACTATCGCCGAGTTGGTCAAAGGACTTCAAAGCAAGAAATTCTCAAGCGTGGAATTAACTCAACATTTCTTGTCTCGCATCAACCGATTTAATGACCAATATAACGCCGTAATTACTGTTACCGCAGACCAGGCTCTGCAAGCAGCACATTTAGCCGACCAAAGACTGGCGTTTGGATCTGCACCCGCGTTATGTGGTGTACCTTTGCTGCACAAAGATATCTTTTGCACTAAGGGTGTACGAACAAGTTGTGGCTCTAAAATGCTGGACAACTTTATACCCCCTTATAACGCTACGGTTGTGGAAAATTTCGAGCAGGCCGGCGTGGTGATGTTAGGTAAAACCAATATGGATGAGTTTGCTATGGGCTCTTCCAATGAAACTAGTTTTTATGGGCCAGTCAAAAACCCTTGGGCCACAGACTGCGTGCCCGGAGGGTCGTCAGGAGGTTCAGCAGCAGCGGTTGCTGGAAGACTAGCGCCCGGCGCAACAGCAACAGATACCGGCGGCTCTATTCGTCAACCGGCCGCGCTATGTGGTATTAGCGGGTTAAAACCGACCTATGGACGAGTATCCCGCTGGGGCATGGTTGCCTTTGCTTCAAGCTTAGATCAGGCAGGCCCTATGGCGCGCACAGCGGAGGACTGCGCACTACTTTTAAACTGTATGGCTAGCTTTGATGATAAGGATTCCACCTGTGTTGACGTCGAAATTCCGGACTACAGTGCCTCATTGAATAAGCCTGTAAAAGGCTTGCGCATTGGTGTTCCTAAAGAATACTTTTCAGAGGGCTTGCACCCAGGGACTGAGGAAGCAGTCAAGAAAGCCCTGGCCGATTTGGAAGCCCAAGGCGCTGAATTGGTTGAAATAAGCCTTCCTAATTCTAGTCTCTCTGTTCCAGCATATTATGTCATTGCTCCGGCCGAAGCATCGGCTAACTTATCTCGTTTTGATGGTGTAAAATATGGCTACCGTTGCGAAAATCCAAAAGATTTACAAGATATGTATTGCCGCACTCGCTCTGAAGGTTTCGGTGAAGAAGTTCAGCGGCGCATATTAATCGGCACCTATTGTCTGTCTGCTGGTTACTACGATGCATACTATGGTAAGGCACAGCAGGTGCGTCAACTCATCGAACAAGACTTTGTGGAAGCATTTGCCAAAGTCGATCTTATTGTCGGGCCCACCTGTCCCTCGCCAGCGTTTAAATTTGGCTCAAAAGGCGATGACCCGGTAGCAATGTATCTAGAAGATATTTATACCATTGCAACCAACTTAGCGGGCTTGCCGGGTATGTCGGTGCCCTGCGGAATGGTTGAGGGCAAGCCGGTGGGTTTACAGATCATCGGTAACTATTTTGACGAAGCGCGCATGCTAAACGTTGCTCATCAATTTCAGCAAGTGACCGACTGGCACAGACTGATGCCGAAGGGAATCTCATGAATTGGGAAACCGTCATCGGCCTTGAAGTGCATGTGCAACTCGCCACTAAAACCAAAATATTTTCTGCGGCAAGCACCAGTTTTGGCGCCGAACCCAACACCCAAGCCTGCGCCATTGACTTAGCAATGCCAGGCACCCTGCCCGTGCTAAACGAACAAGCCGTGCACTACGCGATAATGTTCGGATTGGCTATTAATGCTGAAATTGGGAAAGTTTCTGTATTTGAGAGAAAAAACTATTTTTATCCCGATCTACCAAAGGGTTACCAAACCACTCAACTAGAGAAACCCATCGTTGGACGAGGTGAGGTGGCGATTCAATTGGCTGATGGTAGCACTAAATCTATCCGTATCCACCATGCTCATCTTGAAGAAGATGCCGGAAAATCTATCCATGAAGGTGACTTACCTCACGGATCATCCGGCGTTGATCTCAACCGCGCCGGAACACCATTAATTGAAATAGTCTCTGAACCCGATATGCGCAACATTGAAGAGGCCGTCGCCTTCGCTAAAAAACTGCACAGCATCGTGACCTCAATTGGTATCTGTGACGGGAAAATGTCTCAAGGTAGTATGCGTTTTGATGTCAATGTCTCTGTGCGCCCAATGGGTTCAACCACGTTGGGCACGCGAACCGAAACGAAGAACCTCAATTCGTATAAGTTCATGGAAGAAGCCATCGAAAAAGAAGTAGAACGACAAATTGATCTGATTGAAGACGGTGGGACTGTAAAGCAAGAAACGCGCTTGTACAATGGAGACACTAAGGTTGCCAAAGCCATGCGTAGCAAGGAAGAAGCTAATGATTATCGATATTTTCCCTGCCCAGATCTTTTGCCGGTAATTGTTAGTGACGACACTATCGAAAAATTGCGACGCGCACTCCCAGAACTGCCTGATGCTAGGCAAGCACGGTTTGTAGAGCAGTATGCTCTATCTACGTACGATGCAGGTATTCTTAGCAGTGATGCCAATACAGCCAATTTTTTCGAAAGCGTAGCCGCTAATGCTAGCAATCCAAAAATGGCCGCCAACTGGACAATGGGAGAGTTAAGTGCCGCCCTCAACCATGCAGATCTTAGCATTACTGAGAGTCCCGTTTCTGCCGAGCTACTTGCTGGAATGATCCTGCGTATTGCTGACAATAGTATTTCTGGTAAAATGGCCAAGCAGGTGTTCGAAGCTATGTGGCAAGGCGAAGGTAATGCTGATGAGATTATCGAAGCAAAAGGTCTAAAACAGGTGTCTGACAACGCTGCTCTTGAGAAAATGGTTAGTGATGTTTTAGAAGCAAACCCAGCCATGGTTGAAGACTTTATTGCTAGCGATGAAAATAAGCGTAAGAAAAAACTCGGCGGCTTTATGGGGCAGATAATGAAAGCATCAAAAGGTCAAGCTAATCCACAGCAGGTTAACCAAATATTATTACAAAAGCTCAATGAGCTTTTGTAGCCAAAAAAGTGTGCGCCTATGAACGTTACTGCCTTTTCTGAAAATTGCGGCGCTGTTGTAAGTGACCTGCAGTTAGCAACGATGAGTAATCATGAGTTACTTGAACTGCGAGAGCTTTTTGCAAAATACGGCCTGCTCTTTTTTCGTGACCAAGACTTAACCCCAGATCAACACCTGAAATTTGCTAATCGCTTTGGCCGTATCGTTATCAATAAGTTCTTTAAAACGACCGACGATTTTCCTCAAATAGCCGAAGTGCGCAAAGAGAAAACCCAACAAACCAATATTGGCGGCGGCTGGCATACAGACCATTCCTATGATGATATCCCTGCGATGGGGTCTATTTTAGTTGCCCGCACGGTACCAGAGATAGGCGGCAATACTCAGTTTGCTAATCTTGCGGCGGCCTACGATGCTCTGCCAACAGAACTTAAGCAACGTATCGCAAACCTAAGCGCTGTGCATTCAAATACTCATCTCTATGGTGAAAATGGTCTATATCGTCTGACTGACCTCTCTGAACAACTTGGTGGTATGGATCGTGTTGGTGATGCGACCCACCCAGTAGTGATTATTCATCCAGAAAGCGGTCGCAGGGTACTTTATGTGAACCCTGGCCACACTATTCAGATTGAAGGCTGGGATTTTACTGAAAGCCGCACCTTGCTAGACGAGCTCTATGCTCATGTCATTCAGCCCCAGTTTACTTGCAGCTTTAACTGGTTGCCGGGGTCGGTTACTTTTTGGGACAATAGATGCACCTGGCATCTAGCCAACAATGACTATCAGGGTCACACAAGGCTTATGCATCGTATTACTCTGGCGGGCTCGATCTTAACCGCGGCCTAAATCTACCGATGCCTACTGTGCGTAAAAAAGCTAAGCTACCGACTGAAATTTGCTTAGCTTGGCAGAGTCCGTTTACCTGGCGCAAGAAATCGGCGCGCTGTTGGAACGAGGTACAATTCTGTTCAGTGCGCTGCAAAACAGATTCATCCAAAAACTTACCATAAGAACAACCGATGACCTCACCTAGTTACAATCCAGATGTTTTAATTATTGGTGCCGGTCTTGCAGGTTTAAGCGCCGCTAATGACCTACAGCTTGCAGGTTATAGAGTGCTAGTGGTCGACAAAGGTCGTGGCCTTGGCGGGCGCTTAGCTGGACGTCGCATAGGCGGTGCTACCTTTGATCATGGCGCTCAATTTATGACCACTCGACAGCCGAGGTTTGTTGAACAGGTTAATCAGTGGGTTGATGCCGGTGTAGCTGAACCGTGGTACTCCAGCGTTGCTGGACAACCCAACAGCCACGTCAGATACAGGGGTGTCCCCACTATGACTGCCATTGCAAAATATATGGCGCGGGACATAGATATTCTTAGCGCCACTAGGGTTACCGCAATTGGCCACGAAGATAACGGCTGGATAGCAATACTTGATAATGGCGCCTCTGTTTCTGCGGACTCTATGATTATTACCTCTCCAGCGCCCCAGACGATAGAATTGCTCGCAACCGGCAATACTCAACTGCCCGACGACAAGTGTGCCCGTCTAAATCGCATTGTTTATGAAAGTTGTATCGCGGTAATGGCGATTCTAGATAGCCCGAGTAACATTTCATCACCCGGTGCTCTCATGCTCGAAGTGGGTCCCATAGCGTGGATCAGCGATAATCAACAGAAAGGCGTCTCTAGCCTTCCCGCCATCACCATTCATGGTAGCGCTGCGTTTAGTGCCAAGTACCTTGATTATGATGGCAACCTGGTTGCTGAAAAGCTGATTGCCGCGGCCAAACCCTATGTAGGCGCCAATGTGCTTGAATTTCAAGTGCACCGATGGCGTTACAGCAAGCCAATCGTCATGGACGAGCATAGCTGCATGTTAGCCAGCGAGCACACATCCCTTCCTCCCCTGATATTTGCAGGGGATGCCTTTGCTGGTCCGCGAGTCGAAGGCGCTGTTTTATCTGGCTGGGCAGCAGCAGAGGCTCTAATAAATTGCTGACTCAGATGTATTGACTAGACCGCATGCCAATATCGATGGTTATAATAAGCCACCAAATTAACAATAAAAGTATCCGTCTTATGGCTATAGACTCTGAACTACAGACCCGTAGCGATTCAAAGTGTGAGCTTTGCTCAGTCGCAGACCCGCTGTGCAGTTACCCAGTAGCACCATACAATGACGAGTCTCCAGGCCATAATATTCTGGTCTGTCATGCCTGCAATGATCAACTGACAGACCACGATAAAACTGAAGTAAGCCACTGGCGTTGTTTAAACGATAGCATGTGGAGCCCAGTGCCTGCAGTCCAGGTTGTGGTCTGGCGTATGCTCAGTCGACTTAGGGAGGAAGGTTGGCCCCAAGACCTACTCGATATGATGTATCTGGAAGATGAGGTTATGACCTGGGCAACCTTGGTGAGCGGTGACTATGATGAACGGGCGACCGAGCATAAAGACAGCAATGGTGCTCTCCTTGTGGCAGGTGATACAGTGACACTAACAAAGGATTTAGCCGTAAAAGGAACGAGCTTTACCGCCAAACGCGGCACCGCAGTGCGCAACATCTCTTTGGTGCCAAACAATCCCAAACAACTTGAAGGCCGCGTTAACGGCACACAGATTGTGATACTCACAGAATTCGTAAAGAGGACAAGCTAAATGGACAAGACAGAACAACAACTTCGCGTAGAACTTGCAGCCTGCTACCGAATTTTCGATTACATGGGTTGGACCGAACTTATTTACAACCACATTACGGTCAAACTACCTGGCGACCAAGAGCATTTTTTGATCAATCCCTACGGACTTCACTATAGCGAAATCAAAGCCTCTAATCTGGTTAAGGTGGATATCCAAGGTAATATAGTTGAAGACACAGACTACGCAGTGAACCCCGCAGGAATAATTATCCATACGGCCATTCACGGCGTAAGGCATGACGTAAAGTGTATTACTCACACTCATACGGACGCTGGTATGGCGGTAGCTTGCTCCCAAGAAGGATTGCGCAATGACAATTTTTACTCTGCACTGTTACACAATCGAGTGGCGTACCATGACTTTGAAGGCATTACCGTTATGGATGATGAAAAGTCCCGGTTAATTGCTAATCTGGGGGACAAAAGCCTGTTGATACTCCGTAACCATGGTTTGCTAACCTGCGGCAGATCGATTGCCGAGGCGTTTCATAATATGTGGGCGCTGCAAAGGTCATGTGAAGTTCAAGTCGCAAGTGATGCTTCTGGCAAGGCTCTTATCCCAGTAGGGGATGAGATCATAGCCAAAGCCGAACAACTCATGTCTATGCAGTCTGTAGGCGGTCCAGCGGGAGAGTTGGAGTTTAAAGCTTTAGTACGCATTATCGATAAGATCGACCCAACCTACAAAGACTGAAGATTCACCAACCAACTGAAGGATAAATATCGTGAAGATAAAAACTCATTTAACCATTCTGTGCACGCTGGTACTGCTGGCTGCTTGTGAAAATGCCTCTGTGCCGCAACAGGCAATTACCTCTGAAAACGGGTTTACCGATGTCTCCAGTGTAAAACTGAAGGTGGGTTTGCCAGCACCCGATTTTACCCTGCAATCCCTGAATGGTGACTGGGTGAAACTTTCCCAGTTGCGTGGCAACAAGGTTTTAATGATTTTCTATCGCGGCCACTGGTGCCCATTCTGTATCGGCCATTTACAAGATATTCAAAGCATGTTGCCGGAACTCGAAAAACGCGGCTATCAAGTACTGGCTATTAGCCCAGAGGATGCAGGCGGTATGCAGAAAGTGGCTGATCGAATGGACCGGCCCTATCAGTTCCTGTCCGATGCCAATCTCGAAGTAACAGATTTATATGGCATTCGTCGCGATGAGGAACTACCCCACCCGGCCATGATATTGCTCGATGACCAAGGCGTAGTGCAATGGTTCTATATTGGTGAAGACTATAAACAGCGACCTAGCTCGGCGCAGTTGCAACAAGTATTAGACCGCCTAAATCCCTAACAAAACCTTTTAGTAAAACGCCCCTGCAAAGGGGCATATAAATTACAGTGAATTAGTTGTTAAAACCCTACTCGTTTTTAGTCTACTTACTTCATTAAATCTCGCGAGATAATAAGCTTCATAATCTCGTTACTACCACCATAAATTCGTTGTACTCGCGAGTCAGCAAAGGCACGACAGACTGGATATTCCCACATATAACCCCAGCCACCATGAAGCTGAAGACATTCGTCAGCCACTTTACATTGCAGATCAGTGGTCAGTAATTTTAACTTCGAGGCGGTTACCGTATCTAACTTACCCTCTAATAATAGTTCGGTGCAGCGATCAGAAAAAACTTCAGCACTGGTAACTTCTGCAGCCAATTCAGCAAGTTTAAATTGCGTATTTTGAAAGGACGCCACGGAGCTACCAAACGCTTTGCGATCTTTGGTATAGGTCACGGTAGCTTCCATTATGGCCTGAGCATTTGCAACGGCCCCCACTGCAATAGACAGCCGCTCTTGAGGTAAATCCTGCATAAGATAAATAAAGCCACGCCCCTCTTCCCCAAGTAGGTTCTCTTTAGGCACCCCCCCTGTGTCAGGCTAGTTGTCATCATCTAAAAAACCACAATTAGCACAGATCAGGGAGCGGTTATGAGTGAGAAATGGGCCGTTATTCAATTGAACGTAAGGTCGCAATTTTAAAGAAACTGCTTCCACCCTTTAATATGACGATCACCGAAGTAAATCGCCCCGGGTTTGCCGGAGGCTAATTTTCTTGAGAGGATTAGCTAATGAACAGACGACCCGGATATTCAAAAGAAGTACGCGAACGTGCAGTTCGGTTGGTGTTAACCGGCGAGCATGACCATTCATCCCGTTGGGCAGCGATTCAATCTGTCGCTGCCAAAATTGGTTGCACCCCTGAAACTTTGCGTTCGTGGGTAAAGAAGATAGAAGTTGACTCCGGTGCACAGCCCGGCATCACGACCCATCAATCTCAACGGACGAAAGAATTGGAACGGGAGGTACGCGAGCTCAAATGCACTAATGAAATACTGCGCAATGCAGCTGTTTTTTTCGCCCAAGCGGATCTCGACCGCAAACTGAAGTGATGGTGGACTTTATCAATCAGTATCCTGATGTTCACGGTGTCGAGCCAATCTGCAAAGAACTGCCGATTGCACCTTCTACGTATCATCATTACAAAACACTTGAGCAGCATCCAGAGAGGCGTAGCACACGAGTGAAGTGCGACGAACAACTCTCGCCTGATATTCAGCGCGTCTGGGAGGAGAATCATCGCAATTACGGCGCTCGCAAGGTGTGGAAGCAGCTTAATCGAGAATCGGTGCCTGTGGCACGCTGTACGGTTGAGCGCCTGATGAAAAGGCTCGGTATTGAAGGGGTTAGACGGGGAAGGCGCTGTATCACAACGATACCTTCTGAGGCAGCGCACAAGCCACTCGATCTAGTCAATCGCGAGTTCTCAGCGCTCCATCCTAATCAACTTTGGGTTGCCGACATTACGTATGTAGCGATCGGGTCTGGATTTGTGTATGTCGCGTTTGTGATTGACGTTTTCTCGCGCTACATCGTTGGTTGGCGAGTACTCAAACATATGCAAACAGATTTGATTTTGGATGCGCTCGAGCAAGCCTTGTGGGCACGAGGAAAGCCCAAAGGTGTCATTCATCATAACGATCGAGGCAGTCAGTCTTTGTCCATTCGCTACACTGATCGACTGATCGAGGCAGGCTTTAATACGTCAGTTGGCAGTGTCGGTGATTCCTACGATAACGCGCTGGCAGAAACCATCAATGGTCTCTACAAGGCGGAGGTCATTCACAAAGACGGCCCTTGGCGTGGACTTGAAGACGTAGAGCGAGCAACGTTGACTTGGGTGGAGTGGTTCAACAATCGTCGATTGCTGCGACCGATTGGCGATGTCCCGCCTGCTGAATTTGAAATGATGTATCATCAACAAACTGAGTCAAGCAATGTCGCCTGACTCAGATAAAACTGCCTCCGACAAACCCGGGGCGATTCAATTTTATCTGTCCCTGTTTTAGCGGTGACGCCAGAAGAAGCCCTTGCATCGCGTTTTCGCGCAGCCGAAGCATTAATGGATGCCAACCTTATGAAGGAATCTGTCCCCGGCGCAGCGATTGGCATTGTGCATGATCAGGCGCTTGTTTGGAGCCATCAATTTGGTGTTGAAAGTTACAAGACCAATAATCCGGTGACCGACGATACGCTTTTTAGCATCTGCTCGGTGTCGAAACTCTTCAATGGCATTGCTGCCATGAACTTAGTTGAAGAAGGAAGCCTTGATCTTGATGCGCCACTGTCACAATATAACAGCGCGTTGAAAATGACAGATAAACAAGGATCAGAAGAGCCGGTTACCGTGCGCGGTATATTGAGCCATGTAGCCGGATTGCCACGCGAAGGCTTGCGTGATTACTGGATCGACACCAGCTTCCCCGATACGTCTGCCCTATACGATATGGTGGGTGCGCAAGAGCAGCTTTATCGTCCATATGACCATTGGCAATATTCCAATCTCGGTATGTCTATGTTAGGCGATGTTGTAAGCAAGGTTAGTGGTATCAGCTGGGGCGATTATGTAAAACAGAACATATTTACACCGCTTGAGATGGCAGGCTCACAAACAGACATGCCCTTCGACCTTGTAGGCAATGGTTTTGCGCACGGCTATTATGCTCGAACTGCTAAGGGTGAACGTAATGCGGTAGAGAAACATAGCTTTAAGGCCTTTGCACCAGCAGCTGGAGTGGCTTCTAGTGTGAACGACATGGCGAAATTTGCTTCTTGGCACTTCCGGTTAGGTGAAAAAGGCGGCGAAGAAATATTGAAGGCGACCACGCTTAAAAACATGCAGCGAGTGCACTGGGTTGGCGCCGATTTTAACGAACCCGCCTGGGGCCTTGCATATGCCTCGCGCCGATATGATGGAAAAACCGTTTGGGGCCATGGAGGCTATTGTCCAGGCGCACGGACCGAGTTCACAATGCGTCTGCCTACAAAAGTGGGGGTTGTTATGATGATGAGCGTTAATGATGTATCGCCCGGCGCTATGGTTGAGACAATCTATTCACTTACCGAAGCCGCAATAGCTAAAGCATATGGTAAAAAAGCGGTAAATGCTCGAAACAATGCAGCCGTGCCTGACGAGAGCAAAGACGACAACAAGGTAAACCTTTCCGAATATGAAGGCGCTTATCATGTCGTTAATTATGCTGAAGATAACTATATTGGTGTGAACGAGGACGGACTTTTTGCCATGCCTATTTTCAGCAACGATCCTGTAGGAAATATGCAAACATGGGTGCACGAAGAAGGTGATACTTTCCGTCGCAAACGCGAGTATGATACTTTAGCCGAGGCAATAACATTCGAGCGAGATGCAGATGGCGACGTAAGTGCTTTGGTTCAACATATCTATAGGTCAATGAAACGCTGAGCAGCTTTACCTATTAGCGATTTGCCATATTGATATGTTTGTAGAACGCAATTAAACAGACTGGCGCAATTAAATAAACAGCCATCAAAACTCCAATTAATTTTATGAAATCGAGCTTTTTAAGACAATGCTGTTGATTTCATTGCATATACTATAAAAATCGACTTGGATTAAACACTATGACAACGAAAATTATTCAGATAATTAAAATTAACAAAATCAATAGAGTCGTTGTTTTTGCTTTATTGCTTTTTAGTCCTGTATTACTCGCAAAGGATTATAATTTTACTGCTGCCGAGAGTATTATAAATGGATATGTAGACACTCATAAAATTGCTGGGGGAGTCATTCTTGTTATGAAAGATGGCAAGGAACTTCTGCATGTAGCCGCTGGTAAGCAGGATATTGAAGCGAACAAAGATATGAAAATTGATAGTCTTTTTCGTATTGCTTCTCAAACAAAAGCACTGACATCTGTGGGTGTAATGATCTTGAAAGAACGCGGACTCATTAGCGTTAAAGATCCAGTCTCAAAATATATTCCTTCCTTCAATAAAACAAACGTTTTAGTCGTCAATAAAGACAAATCTCACTCTGTAGTACCTGCGGAACGCGAAATCACAGTGCATGATCTTCTGACACACTCTGCCGGCATAAGTTACGGATGGGGTATAAATGAAGACCAGTGGAAGAAGATAGGACTACACGGTTGGTATTTTGCTGATAAAGACCAGACCATGAAACAAGCTCTAGCGCCAATTACAACAATACCTCAACATGCTCAACCAGGTTCAGAGTTTATTTACGGACACAGTACAGATTTACTTGGTGTCATAATAGAGACAATATCCGGGAAAAGTCTGAAAGATTTTTTTGAGACTGAAATTACCGATCCACTTGGCATGATGGATACACATTTTTATGTACCTCAAAGTAAATTAAGTCGCCTAACTACTGTTTATAATGCTACTGATAGTGACATAAAAAGAGCAAGCGATACCAATACCACTGACGACTTTATGGATAGCCAAGGTCATTATGCTGATGGTCCTATGAAAGCATACTCGGGTGGCGCGGGGTTGGTATCAACTGCTAGTGATTATTCAAAATTACTCTTAATGTTACTGAATCAAGGAACGTTGAATGGAACCAAGATACTCTCGCCTTCATCTGTAGTAGAAATGACAAGCAATCAAATACCTTACATTGATATGGATTGGAACGATGGTTTTGGTTATGGTTTTGCACTAACAATAGGTAAAACAGGAGATTTTAAAGGGAAAACACTCGAATATGAGTGGGGCGGCGCATACCATTCAAAGTATTATGTTCGACCTGAAGATGGGGTGATAGTGATTTATCTTACTCAGTTAATACCAAAAAATGGGCTTAAAGACTGGGAAGAAATTAATGCCGTTATTAAAATAGCATTGGGTATAGCGCCTTAAATTAATAACCTCAACCTACTGCATAAATCCAAAAGCACTTAAACACAGAATCACGCTAAAAATACTTACTTACGTCAAATTTAGGTAAAGGGGATATGCATTTGGAGCCAGACTCGCCGAATAACTCTTGAGATATCCACCATTGCGGCCAGTCAGAGAAACAAATGGTCGCCGTATGCAGGCCGAGTAGCGCGCGACCGCGGGCCAAATGAGCGTCGATCGCCGCACGGGACTCCGGTGACAGGCGCAACGCCTCGGTGCCACGGTAGGCATCGTACTTCTCTCCTACCATCTCCCAGCGCAACGCATTGATCGTCAACAAATCTACCGGCTCACGCACTAGGCTGGCCAGGCCTAGCTCCAGCTCGATACGCATTGTTGTCCCCGGCGCGACAACTGCCGCCGTGAATTTGCGTCTGCCGTATCGCGAAAGTTATGGAAAATCCCGCCAACCAGGATCAAATTACTAGCCATGGCCTGATCATTCCCGCGGCAAGTGTGCCATCACACTGTTGCTGACACCGCCATCGACCACCAGTTGATGGCCGTGAATATAGCTAGCGGCATCGGAATCCAGGAATAAAACTGCCTGGGCAATATCGTCAGCCTCACCCAGGCGTCGCAGTGGCACACCGCCGCCTCGTATGGCGCGCACTTTGGGGTCGGCATAGATCGGGCTCGACATACCCGCATCCATAAAACCGGGCGCAATCGAGTTAACGCGCACACCACGACCCCCCCACTCTATAGACATAGCCTGAGTTATATTCGCCATGGCGGCCTTGGTCCCGCCGTACAAGCCAACATTGGGTGCAGGGTGCAGACCGTTAATCGATGTGATATTAATAATGTGCCCGGACCCACGCTGCAACATACCGATTGCCGCCTGACGCGCGCACAGACAACTGCCGAGTAGGTTGACGTTGATCACCGAAACGAAGTCCTCAACGCTCTGCTCTTCCATCGGCCCGAAGCGCACGATACCGGCGTTGTTTACCAACAGGTCGGGGGTTTCCCCGAACGCTTCGAAGGCAGCCGCTACCTGCGATGGATCGCTGATATCCGCCGTCATTGCACAGGCATTGGCAATGCTGGCCGCGGTCTGCTGAGCCCGTTCTTCGCGTATGTCAATAATCCCCACTCGATACCCATTATCAGACAAGGTCTTGGCAATTTCTGCACCAAGACCATCTGCTCCACCTGTTACGATCGCTGATTTCATGCTTGCTCCTCGTGGTCTATCATTACGGGGTAAAATCCCCCAGTTTTTACGTTCGGTATTCGGATCCAGTACAGGGCTACTCTCACGATCAGGCCGCAGCTTGTCCGTGAACAGGCTGCGCTGCAAGCTGGTAATAGTGCCATAGTGTCATAGTGGTGCTCGTACGGATCAGTATCTGCCTTGGGTAGTACATCGCCAGCCAAATCGTGCCCGAAACCGGTATGTACAACCACGCCAAAAATCAGTCCGTAGGGCGGCGCCCTCGCCAGTTACCAGCGAACCTCAGGATTCCCCTCCGACCAGAGGATAGTCAATTTTCGCTGCTTAATTCGCCAACCCGCGCCGGTGCGAACCAATTCGTCGTCGTAGATTCCACCCATCTCTAAATGGTCACCGCCAGGCGTGTTTTCCCGGTGCAAGTGCACATGCAGGTAACATCGCGCCTGCGCGACATTGCCATCGATTTCCGCCATATGGCTGGCATTTAGATGCTGAGCGGATGTAAGGGGCCCCAGTGCCTCCCGGCAGAGGGCCTTGATTGCTTTTACCCCAGTAACGCAACCTGCTCGGGAGTAATCACCGATGGCATTTTCTGTGAACACATTATCCAGTTTGTCGAAGGAGCCGGAATCAATCGCAAAAGCGTAGAGTACTTGGACATCGCGGATAGCCTGCTTGTCGATAAGTTCTTTTATCATTTTTTCTGTCATTTATTAGCCTCCATGTGGAACGAAAAGGAACGATATTATTTGTGCGCTCAAGATACGCTGTCAGTACGCATAGTAACTGTAAATGACTACGACTCGTACATTAACACGTGACACTGGAGTACTCGCTCGCAAGACCAATACTACCCGCCAACAATATTAAAATATTGCATTAGCATACAGAAAGTTGTTTACTGTGTACAAGATGTGTTTTATAAATATATGTAAATGGGCGCCAGGCTCAATGCCAGCTGCGAAATTATGGCGCTGGATTAAGAGCTTTAATTCGGCAGCCAGCAGTTGAGTTGAACAGACGAGAGCAGTTGGTGCACATTGCATAGTGATATCAATACACCTTTAAACAGTTTATATGCCCTTTATTTCAATAACATGAGTTTTCATGCTGACGAGGACCACAGGTGTGAGACAGCCTACCAAAAAAGCTCCGCAGTCGAGCTTTATAATCAACCACGCCAATGTTTTAGATGGCAGTGGTAGCTAATATAAAGGGGGAAGTGAGTGAAAACAGCAATTGTAACAGGTGGTGGAGACGGCCTCGGTGCGGAAATTGCGGCGCACCTTTGCGCCAATGGCTATCGTGTAGGCGTCCTTGATGTACGTGAGGAGATGGCAAGAGCTTCGGCCGACCGATTGGAACATGCACAGGCGCTGGTCGCCGACGTAACCGACCCCGAAGCCGTTGCCCGGGCTTTTGCGGATTTCAACGACATACCGGATCTGCTGGTCAACAACGCGGGGATCGTACGATTCGGCGCGTTGGAGGAACAGAGTCCCAAAGACTACGCTGACGTTATCAACGTGAATCTGCTAGGTAGCTGCATTTGTGCTCGCGAGGTGGCCCCCGGCATGTTCAGGCGTGGCTCTGGCAACATTGTGAACATCACCTCGATCAATGGCGGCATGCACCCGGCACCCGGCTCCGGCATCTACTGTGGAACCAAGGCAGCGATGAGAAGCATGACCGAAGCGATGTCTATCGAGTGGGGCCCGAAAGGGGTAAGGGTGAATGCAGTGGCGCCGGGCTTTATTGATGCCGGCATGTCAGCGTCGATTTACGCTGACCCCAAAGCCCGCGCCAAGCGTGGCAGCGGCGTGCCACTGCGCCGCTGGGGCACGGCCCTCGATATCGCAGAGGCCGTACTGTTTCTGGCCTCGGATGCGGCGGGCTATATCAACGGTCAACAACTAGTCGTGGATGGTGGCGTAAGTAACAGCGTCATGGCCCACCTGCCCAGGGAGTGAGCAGCGCATGCCAGGTTGGCTGATTCTAAGCGGAGGAATCTTCCACGATTCCCGCTTGTGGTTTGAAACGTATGTTCACGATGCACGCATATTCGCACTTATTATGGATATTGTAGGCACGGAGCGACTCGTTCTAGGTACAAATTTTGCGGGATGGGATCAACATGCCATCTGTGCGGAAGACAATCAGTCAGCAGCTTTTGCCGACAACGCGAGGAGTCTTTTACGTGTCAATGACTAATACGAACAACGAACTGTCTATGGAGCCCGGAGAAACCGGGGAACTGGCCCTACGCTGGACTCTCGTCATGGCCACCTGTATTGGCGTTATAAGCAGCGCGTTTGTGCTCCCCTACTACACGATCGGCGCACTCACGGTACCCATCACCGAAGAGTTCGGCTGGAGTCGGACGGAATTTCAGACGGCGATACTGTTCAGCTCTGGAATCGGGGCGCTACTCTCCCCGGCTGTGGGCTGGCTCAACGATCGCTATGGCGCGCGCCGCATTGCACTACCTTCAATGCTGGGCCTGGGTTTCGCTTTCCTGATGGCTGCGTCAATGCAGGGGCAGCTGTGGATGCTCTTCTTAGCCTACGGAGCCATGGCTTTCCTCGGTGCCGGTACAATACCGGTCACATGGACACATGCAATCGCCACGAGCTTCTCCAAGCGCCGAGGGCTTGCACTGGGACTCAGCCTCATGGGAACTGGCATTTGCGCAGCAGTCGCGCCACATTACGCAGTATGGTTGACTGATAGTTTTGGGTGGCGAGGTGCTTATGTGGGGCTTTCCCTAGTACCGTTCCTCTTTGCTTGGCCCGTTCTATTCTTTTTCTTCAAACCGGTGAAAACCCATATTGAGAAGAGCAGTAAAGTCGAACTAAAAGGATTAACTCTTGGAGAAGCAGTTCGAGGTTATCGTTTTTGGCTTCTCCTGATAGCCATTCTAGTCTCATACATGGGCTTTTCAGGGATTGGCCCAAACCTGCTTCCGGCTATGACTGATGATGGCCTGAGCCGCGAGAGCGCGGCGACGATACAAAGTATCTTCGGTATTTCCATACTCCTCGGCCGAGTAATTGTAGGCTATGTTATTGATCGCATCTGGGCGCCAGCTGTTGCCTCAGCATGCCTTGTGATATCCGCTCTGGGCGCATTCTTATTCATTGGGGAAAATAGCTTTTGGGCCGCAGCGGTGGCTAGTGCTGCTTTAGGCTTTGCTGCCGGCGCCGAGCTGGACCTAATGGCCTTCCTCGCTGCGCGCTACTTCGGCCTAGCGCATTACGCAAAAATATACGCCATTCTTTATTTGGCGCTGGCGGTGTGTTCCGGTACCGCGCCGATGCTCTTCGCCATGACGTTTGATCTGACATCCAGTTATGACTTGGGCTTTGGGATCGCAACAATTCTATTCGTTATCGGCAGCGGAATGATGCTATTTCTTGGCAAATATCCAAGTGAATACGAAGAGCACTGATGTATGCGCCTGGGTAGATCATGAGTAATGCGTCGATACCTTCAAACGGGATTTTTTTCATCGGAGAAATGGCGAGAGTAGGGGGGGTGACCATATGATAGATCGAGCAGTGGACGGCTTGGATACCTTTCAGACTCTTTGGGGTTATGAGAGCGATCTTCATCCGCGCCGTATTGTGCCTACAACCTTCGGGGCACGGTGGTCAAATTGGCTGACTTCGATGGGAGGGAATGATAATTTTTAAAGGGAGTACGAATATAAGACTAAAAACGTACGCAAAACGTGTAAGTAAGTAAGTAAATAAATATAATCAATATAAAAAGGAACCCAATATGAATACTGTGAAAAGAACTAGTGTGGTGGCATGCTCGCTGGCAATCGCGTTATCGACAGGTGTAGCTAATGCGCAAACCCAGAGGATACAAATGCTGGAGGAAGTGGTGGTAACAGCTACAAGACGTGCGGAGACGGCGCAGAATGTACCTGTGTCGCTGACGCCGATTTCGGCAGATGCACTCGAAAAAGCGCATGTTGTCGACATCACCGATGTAGGCTATCTAGCGCCCAACGTGCAGCTAGAGCCCGTGTCATCCCTCCCAGGCTTCGCAACCTTTTCCATGCGTGGCATTGGTGTGGGAGCAAACAGTATCCGCACCATTGACCCAACGGTGCAGGTACTCGTGGATGGCATAGTCGTAGCGACCCAGATAGCGGGACAGCTCGACATGTTTGACTATGAACGGATCGAGATACTTCGCGGCCCGCAAGGCATCTTCTTCGGCCGCAACTCTATTGCCGGTGCAGTTTCCCTGATCACAGCCAAACCCGCTGAGGAGTTTGGCGGGAAGGCAAAATTTGGCGTCGGCTCTCACGGCCTCCTCCTGGGCGAGGGCACAATAGAAGGTCCAATCAGCGACAACATCCGTGGCAAGGCGGCCTTGCAGATTCGCAAATTTGATGGATTTTTTGAGGACAACAACGGCGGTACGTTTGTGCCGGCCCTGTATAATCCTGCTGGTACTCAGCCGGAGAACCCCACCCAGAATCAAAAGTCCAAGGAGAGTATATTCTTCAAGCCCACAATCACTTTCACGCCCACCGATTCGCTGGAAATCACACTGTACGGTCAGTATTACACCGATGACGGCGGTTCTGGAGCGGCACAGGCCTACGTGGTTCCGGGCGCCCCTGCTCTGCCACTGGAAACGCTATTTGGCTACACTCCACCCAAGGAGCAGCTCAATGCGAACAATGACCTGATAGGTGACAGCCAAACCGACCTTAAGCAGCTTGTGGCCGAGGTCAACTGGGAGTTGGGCAATGGCGTACTCACCTCGATAACCGGTTTTCGCAATCTCGAGTTCGAATCCAGCACAGACGTAGACGGGACGCCTTTCACCCTGATCCATTTCCCCGACAACAAGGAAGAAGCTTCGCAGTTCACACAAGAGTTTCGCTACTCCATGAACCTCAACGAGTCCACGGATCTGATTGCCGGCATATTTTACATGGACGCCGAGCAGGAAGTGATTGAGCGCAGAGAGTTTACCGGACTCACTGCCGGCCGAGACCATTTTGACTTTAACTACATCCAGTCTGACTGGTCACAGGATGTGGAGAGCATGGCTGTCTTTGCCAGCTTGCGTTATTCGTTAGCCGAGAACTGGTCGACCTCGTTAGGTGTGCGTCATACTAGCGAAACCAAGGATCTCAACCTCACACCGCTGACCGGCTGCGCCGGACCCGGCTTTACTGGTTGCTCCGCGGAAAAGACACTATTCTCCGAAACTTGGAGCAATACCTCGCCACGGGTAAGCCTCGAGTACCGACCAGACTCTAATGCCATGTACTGGCTAAGCTGGACGCGAGGCTTCCGCAGTGGAAACTTCAACGCGCGGGCCCCAAGCCTTGCAGGCGTGGGACCGGCCAATGAGGAACAAGGCGACCAGTTCGAGATTGGACTCAAGGGTGACTTCTTTGATGGCACTCTACGTACCAATGTTACCGCCTTCTATACACTGTATGCTGATATCCAGCGTATCTCTGCGGCAGAGGACAAGCTTGGCAATCCACTGCAGGTTATCCGCAATGCTGCGGACGCGGACATCACCGGCATCGAAGTGGAGGTTACCTGGCTGCCGACGGATTACCTGACCTTTCAGGCGTCGTACGGCTACGTGGACCCAAAGTTCAATAAGTTTACCGGCATTGAGCTTGATGGCAATCCAGGTCTTACTTCGGCGGATGAAGCACTGGCAAAGGATCTAAAATTCGAGCGTGTGCCTGACTTCGAATACACACTTGTAGGCAGCTATCGCTGGCCAATCAACAGCCTCGGTGGTGACCTCATTGCCCGGGCCCAGTACGCCTACCGAGACGGATTCTTTACTGAAATCACCAATTCTCAAGATCGGGCGATCGATGGTTATGGCATTTTTGATGCCAGCCTCAACTACGAAGGGACGAATTGGCGGGCATCCCTCTGGGGCCGAAACCTCAACGAAGTGACCACTGGTAATATCATCAGCAGGGCTTTTAACTACCAGCGCTTCGGCGGGCAAGCGAGAACCTATGGTCTCGAAGTCAGTTACATTTTTTGATCGAAACGAGCGGGCCCGTCAGGGCCCGCCACTTTCCTTTGTTATCGAGGAAGTACAGCGATGACAAAGGAAAGTGGCGATGTACTTGTAAACACGAATTTGCAACGCTTTTTTGGAGTTGTTGTTGAGCCGCATGTGGTTATCGCTCACGCGTCCCTAGAAATTCTACAAAAAAGCGTGTAAGAGCTGAAACAGTAGACTCACTGATAGATATGAGGCAGTAAACACATGAGTAATAACCTTGATGATCTTAAACACCGTATCACCCGCCTGGAAGCCCGGGCCGAGATAGGAGAGCTTGCTACACGCTACGCTATCGCCTGCGATGAGCATGATATCCCACATCTGGAGAGCCTCTTCACCCCAGATGCGGTCTTCGACAGCCCGAACGGTGAGATGCTCGCCACAGGTCGCCAGGAGGTTATCGATATGTTTTGCAAGGTCCTGGCGACCCGGGGGCCCGGCTATCACTGGACCCATGATCACATTATCCGTTTCGACCGCGGCTCAGAAACGGCGGCATCGGGGATGCTGCTTAGTCATGCGGAAACTACACCTAGTGGCACGCACAGTCTTTCCGCCATGAAGTATGACGATGAGTACCGCTTCGAGGACGATAGTTGGCGCTTTGCGAAACGCTCGATCAGCTTTCTCTATTACGTGCCCGTTTCGGAATACGATGGCGCCCTAAGCAGGCAGGATCGGGTGTTCGCTGGAGAGCGGCGTCTCCCGGCAGATTACCCCGAGTCGCTCCCTACCTGGATTGATTTTGATGCCAAAAAAAACGACCGTGACTAAAAATCGTCCATGATCCCGAAGCAAGCCCGACGATGACACTCAGCGACAGCTAACCGCAGCGACTATTTTATCAAGGAGTACTGATTATGCGTAGAGATATAGAAATTGATCTGGCCCGACGCACCCTGCACAATTTCCAGGCTGGCACGACCGACCAGGCACCAGACGTTATGCGTCTTCCCGTAGCCGCATACACCGACGAAGTGCGCTACCAGCGGGAAAGCCAGCATATATTCAAACAACTGCCGCAAGGTGTTGCCCTTTCCATTGAACTACCTTCACGTAGGTGTTATCGCGCTTTGACCGTACTCGGTGTACCAGTGCTGCTAGTGCGCGACGATGACGGTAAGGCACGAGCATTTTTAAATGTCTGCCGACATCGCGGCGCAAAACTATGTGAGAATGGCCACGGCAAGGCGAGGGTTTTTACCTGCCCCTATCACGCTTGGAGCTACGATCGGCAAGGTAAGCTGATCGGTCGATATGGGGCCGAGACATTCGGAGATGTTGACGTGGACAATATGGGTCTCACCGTGCTTCCTTGCGCGGAAAGGGCCGGCCTCATATGGGTCGTGCTGGATCCATCGCAGCCGCTGGACATCGACGATTGGCTCGGCGATTTCGCCGACGAACTCGCCTCCCTTCGACTGAATGAGTGGCAGATCCACACGCAGCGTGAGCTTGACGGCCCGGGCTGGAAAGTTTGCATGGATGGCTACCTCGAGGCCTATCACCATAAATTTGTCCATGCGAAGACTATCGGCGGACTAAACACCATCAGCAACCTCTTGGTACATGATACTTACGGCCCCCACCAACGTTTGACCTTCGGCCGAGAGTCCGTAAGTACGCTTGAGGGACAAGAAGAATCCGAATGGGAGCCCATGGAACACATCCGGATTATTCACTCCTGCTTTCCCAACCTCTCCCTCTCCGGCATCCTCGGCGGCTTCTGTTTGATGAGTCAGATTTATCCTGGCGAGGATGCAACGACGACGAAAACGCGCCAGACTATTTTGGTGCATGCTCCTGACGGTGCGGCATATGACAACGATGCCGCTGACGAATTCAGCGCATTGGCGCTAGAGGCGGTCAATATTGAAGACTATCCCATAGGTTTCGGCATTCAGTCCGGCATAGAATCTGGCGCCAATAGTCACTTTACATTTGGCAGAAATGAATGCGGACTTCAGCACTATCACGAATGGGTTCAGCACTTTATGACGACAGCCCAGGATGGGAGTCAAGCGAAGGGTCCAGCGATGGCGATCAAGCCGCTCTGACTAACTATTACCTCTCCAATTAGGAGTCTGATGGTGAAAGATTTGCAAACGGAAATGAGGCGAACGAAGCGCGGCCGGATCATGGCGCTGGACAGTGCCGCCGATATTGTTGAAAGCAATAGCGGTCTCGATGTCGTAGTCACCGCCTCCTACCTCGGAGTTCTTCCCGCAAGGCTGCTGCGCGAGCACCTGCCGAGGGCAGTGATCGGGTTCGACGGTGGCGTCGGTCCCGAAGGCTCCGCGATCGCGGGACTCTGGTATCTCGAAGCACTGAACATTCCGGCCTGTGCTGCCGACGTCATGACGGTGATTCTTGGGGATGGCGTCGATGTCTACCGTAACGGCAGAGTAAGTTTCCTAAACCGCCCCGCAGCCGATTGTGGTGTGAAGAAGGGTATCAGCATTTCGGAGGCTGCGGAACTGATGCTAGTCAACGACCCTAGCAGTCCCAGCGCCTATCAAGTAACCAACCGTCAGGAAATGTACGAGAGTGCAAATGGCAATAAGGTTATCGTTACGGACTCTATCGTCTTCGGCACTGGAGACGACGTGAACAACGTGCTGGTTACCGCTGGACATACAGGCCGCAGTGGCGCACGGCATATCCTGAAGGTTCATCCCTTCGGTTTCATCTGTTCGGATGGTGGCTGCGGTCGAGAAAATTCCGGTATGGCCGGGCTCGCTATCGTCGCAGAACGGGCTGGAATTCCCGGTGCCACGGTGAATGCGACGCGCGCACGACTGGGCGACGGCATGAGTACCTATCTCGATGGTATTATCAGCGCCGTAAATGAGCCAGCAGCAGCATGCGGTGTCATGGTCGGCATGCCAGCACAGAGAGCGGCCCGCCTCCTCGCAGACCGTCCGACGAACAAAGAGTAGGTGTGGCCTAAAGACTGTAGAGACGCTGTGCCGTACTAAAAAACAACGCATCCCTCTCGCTGCCGGAAAGATCATCAGCCAGCGCGAGGAAAACCGACCACAGGCTACCGTAATCGCAGCCCTTCCGGTCTACAGGAAAGTTACTCTCAAACATGATTCGCTCCGGACCAAACAGCTCAAGGCACACATCAAAGTAGGGACGCCAGGCCTGTGCATAATCCGACACCACTGGGCATTTCTCACGCTTGTGCCAGCCGAAGCCTGCCAGCGCCATACCCAACCCACCGAACTTGATACAGACTTCTTCATGGGCAGCGATATCAGCCAAACCCCGGCGCCAACAGTGGAAGACCTCCTCACGTTTGGCCGCAAAGCGACCGACGCCTATGGGCCCACCACAGTGGTTTAAAATAATGTTAACGCCCGGATGTTCTGAAAGAAATTGTTTAACCTCGCCCAGCTGTGTGAAATAAGCCCAAAGGTCCAAGGAGAGCATTCGCTGCCGTAAATGTGCAACGCTGTCACTTAGGTTGCTTTGCAACAGCATCCCTGAGCCCGTCTTAAAAGGCGTATGAATACTGTGGTCTTCGTCCCAGGCCACGCAGTAACGAACCCCTTTAAATCGCTCGCCGGCCATGTTAGCGTGAGCGTCCAGCACTTCGCCAAGACGATCACCCAAGGCCAGATCTCCGCTGCCAACGTAACCGACAGCGATGTTACGGGCCGCCGCCTCGGAGTCACGAATGAGATCGACAACAAATTGTGTCTCGCCAAGACAGTGCAATTCCGTGGGCCCGCACTGTCGGTAGTTATTCAGGCACTCGACGTAGACAGTACCCTCTGGTTCTCCGACCAATGCCAGGTCCGCACTGAACTCATCGACGAGGTAACACTCGCCTCCTCGATCCCAAAGATGGTGGTGCGGGTCAATGAAGCGTGGGACGCGCTGATTAAAGTACTGTGCTTGCTTCGATGTATCCTTATCGTCCTTGGAGGGACTCGTCACAGCATCCGGCCCCCATCCACCACAATGGTCTGCCCATAAATATAGGAAGCGAGGGGCGAAGCGAGAAACAGACAGGCGCCGGCCATGTCTTCCGGGGTACCGAGACGCCCCGCGGGAATCCCCTTCAAGCGTTCCTGCAGTCGTTTAGGGTTAGCGGTGGTCACTTTCGTAATATTGGTATCAACCAGTCCCGGGGCTACACCATTGATGCGAATGCCAGTGGGCGCCCAGGCCTTTGCCAGGGTCCCTGTAAGATGTACCAACCCGGCTTTGGAGGCTGCGTAGGCGGGGTTACCGACGGTTACCCGATAAGCTCCCACGGAGGAAATGGTGATAACCGAGCCACCGCTCGCTTCCAGAGCCGCTCGAAAACGCGTGGCGCAGGCCATCATACTCACAAGATTAATATCAAGTATTCGGGAAAACGTCTCCACATCGAATTCTTCGCGTCCATAGGCAACAGACCCCTGACATAGCACCAGCACATCGAGCTTTTCAGGCCCTGGCTCTGCCGCTACCTTGTTACTGTCGGTGACATCTACGCAACGGAATTCGAGGCCCTCGAGATCTGATCCCTGCGCTCCTGAATAGTCCTCACGTGCAGCTCGCGTGCCCCATACGGTTACGTTCGCCTTGCATCGGCGGAAGGCCTGGGCAATGCCGTTGCCAATGCCGCTGGAGCCACCAACCACGAGAATGGACTTACCCTTGAAATCAAATGGTGCTTGCATGACGACCTCGATCAGACGGGAGAATAGGGGTCAAACTGGGGTTCGCGTTTTTCATTATACGCGGCGAGCCCTTCGACCACCTCCGGACTGGAAAACCCCAAAATTTCGAGGGCCAGGGAGTTTTCAAAGATCGGCCAGGCCATCTGCATCCAGTTATTCATCGATAACTTTGTCCAACGAAGTGCGGAGGGCGCGGCTTTGGTCAGTTTCACCGCAATCTCCACCGCCTTGTCCTGTAGGTCATCATCATCCACACACAGAGAGATCATTCCAATTCTTTCGGCCTCCTCTGCGTAAAGAGGATCACCCGTCATTAGATAGTATTTTGCTTTTGCCATACCGCACAGAAGCGGCCATATAATGGCCGCGTGATCGCCAGCAGCAACGCCAAGTCGAACGTGGCCGTCGACGATTTTTGCCGAGCGGCCAGCAATCGTAATATCCGATAGCATCGCCGCTGCCAGTCCACCGCCAGCGGCTGCCCCGTTTATGGCAGACACCAGAGGCTTGGAAAAATGCAGCATGTTCCTTACGAGATTCCTGCCGTCTTTCCACATCCGCGCGCGCCATTCAAAGTCGTCAACGAGTTTCTGCTCTAGCTCGAAGTCGCCACCTGCTGAAAAAGCGCGCCCCTCCCCGGTAAGAATAACGGCGCTTACTTCAGGGTCATCCTCAATGTGCCGCCACACCTCCGCCATGGAGTGGTGAAACTCAAAGTCCATGGCATTGATCTTGCCTCGAGACATCGTTATCCGGAGCACACGCTCGGCTGGATAATCGAATTTCAGAGACTTGTATTCGGGATACTGATAGCTCATAATTTTTTCCTTTTAGGTCCAGTAAGGGGCGCGCAAGGCCCGTTTGAGGGTCTTGTCGTGCGTAGCGCGGGGGAAAGACATTCGGAACTCGACTTCGGAAACCCGCTGCCACTTACCAAGCTTTGCGTTACCCCACTCCCGCAATTCATCACCCGAAATGGTACTACCGTGACGCATGATGGCTAGCAGCAATGGCGTCTCTACCCATTTTTCATGTGGAATGCCTATAGCGGCAACTTCGATGACATCGGGGTGTTGCATGAACACCTCTTCGATATCGGATGCGTATATATTGATACCACCGGACTTGATCATGTCCTTGATTCTTCCTGCGATATAGAGATAACCGTCCTCGTCTCGATACCCAAGGTCTCCGCTTTTTAGGAAGCTCCGGCCAGAGGGGTCACGCCAGATAGAACGGGAGGTGAGTTCCGTCTTATTGAAATAGCCCTTCATGAGCGCGGGGCCATAACCAGCAATGTCACCTATCTCTCCGGCCGGCAAGGGGCGGTCCTCCTCGTCAAGAACCACGATTTCTCCGCCGAACATCGGCAGGCCAACTGTTTTTCCCTTCCCAGGCAGCGACTTGTCCTCGGGTCCGGCGAGAGTAATGAATCCCTCAGTCAGGCCGTAGCATTCGAAAAGCTCCCCGGCGGGGAATACCGCCGTCAGTTTTTCCTTCGTCGTTTCGGCAATAGCCTGACCACCGCTCAGGAAAACGCGCATGGATGTGAGATCGTAATTAGCAGCTTCCTTCGTCCCGGTCAGCATAATGTACTGCGTGGGCACCATGAAGACATGTGTTGCCCGCTCTCGCTCGACGGTGCTGAAAAACTCCTCGGAGTTGAACTTGGTCATCAGGATCGTTGTGCCTCCCCAGTAAACCGCAGGTAGCATGGTGATCCAGGTCCCATTAGTGTAGAGCGGCGTCGTGCAGATAGCCCTCGAAAATCGGTCCATACGCAGCCCAGGACCGAATCCCAGGGAGTAGATATGGCGAGCAAAATGGCTGTGTTCGATACCTTTCGGGTCCCCGGTTGAACCCGAACTGTAGATAATATTCATGGAATCGGAGTGGCTGATCTGCACCCCACAGTCATCGGTGGAACTGCTTTTGATAAGCGGCCGAATGTCGCGCCAACCACCACCTGGCGCGGAGTCGGCGAATCTCAGGTCTTCCTGAACATGCTCGAGCTGGGATTCGATACCCTGCAAGGCCTCGACCATCCGGCTGCTGGCGACGAGCAAGCGGGCCTTACAGTCGTTTATTGTGGTGACTAGAGATGCTTCGTTCATCATGATGTTTAGCGGAACCACGACGCCGCCCATCTTGACCACCCCCCAGAGCATCTCAAACATCAGGATGGAGCTGTCCATTACGAGACAGACGGTGTCTCCCTTGCCGACACCGAGCTCCAGAAGGAGATTGGCTAAACTGTTGGAGCGGGCATGGAAGTCCCGCCATGACAGCCGCTCCTCACCACAGACAACCGCAGGCTTCGCACCATAAAGCTCCGCATTGATCCGGATGAGGTCCGTATACAGCAGGTCGGGTTGATCTAGAGTAATTTCACTGATTGGGGACATGGCGGTAGTTCGCCTCCTAGTGTTTTTTTGGTTGCGCAGGAAGGATCATTGGCTAAGCTCAAAGAACGGCAGCGCCTGGCCCGCGGCGTCAGGACGCCAGACCACCGACACTTCCGCACCGATGCAGATACGTTCAATATCGCTATCGACGATGGCGCTAATAAGCTTGATATCCGGGCAGCCCTGCAGGGCAATAACCGCCGGAACATAGGGGATCTGGTCTTCCACTGCCGGCGGAATCGCGCGCCGAACCACCGTATAAGAAAACACGATGCCATGACCCGACAAGTCGCTCCAGCGCAGTTCGCGGCCCAAACAGGAAGGACAGAAAGGAGTGGGTGGCATTCGATGCAGACCACAGTCACTGCAATATGGCACACGTAACTGGTGGTCTTGACAGGCAGACCAAAATTCCTGTGTCCACCTGTCGGTGATCAGCGTCCCGTCAGGCAGCGGCGGCTGGCGGCTAAGTTCCATCAGCTTTTACCGAGAATCAGTGCACTAACCGGCAGGCTGGATGGCCCCCCAGTCACAAGGCAGTGCTCGACATCAGCAACCTGATTACTGGACTGTCCGCGGAGCTGCAGCACGGCTTCTCGGACATGCGTCATACCCCAGATATACGCGCAGGAAAGTTGGCCACCGTCAGTGTTTATAGGCAATCGCCCGCCGGGTCGAATAGCACCGCTTTTCACGAACTCTCCACCCGCGCCCTTTTCACAAAACCCGTAGTCCTCAAGCTGCATAATCACCTGCGAAGTAAAGTGGTCGTAAAGCTGCGCAACCTGAATATCCGCCGGGCTTAGTCCCGCACGCGCATAAAGCCGGTCGGCGATTGCCGCGTGTCCAGAAGACGCAAAATCCGGATCTTTCATGTTCATCCAGTAGATAGAACGACCCCAAGAGCGGCTTCCGCCGTGGGCATGACTAACAATCGGTACAGCGCCATTCCTACAGTCCCTGGCACGCTCCTCCGTGGTCACAATGGCAGCGACTGCCCCGTCGCTCTCAAGGCAAAAGTCAAGTAGGCAGTGCGGATCGGAGAGCATGGGAGCAGTGAAGTACTCCTCCAGGGACAGCGGGTCACGCTTTATTGCGTAGGGATTGATGACCGCGTTATCCCGACAGGTCAGCGCCACCTCCGCGTAGTGCTCGCGGGTCGTGCCATAGAGATGCATGTGTCGCTGCGCCAGCAATGCAAACATGTGACCGGGACCCACCAAGCCCGCATTTTCATAAAAGGCGCTATAGGCATTCCGAGAGTATGATGCGGTGATGGCACCGAAGCGTTGACTTGATTGCTGGTTGCCACCCACGCAGACCACCGTCCGAGCCGTGCCTGCGCTGACGGCATCTGCAGCGAGCCCCAAGCAGCCGGCAGATCCGCCGCCTGTACCAGTAATTGCAGCAGAAAAGCTGACGTTCTCAATACCGAGCATCTCCATCAGGAAAGGGGTATCAAAACCGCCGGCAAAGTATGCAAAGCCGTCTATGTCCCGTACGTTTATTCCCGCATCGTCAGCCGCGCGGACGATAGCTTCGCCTACTAGCTCATCAAGCGTTTTGGGTGCGGACTTCCCTCTAGAGTAGTACTCTGTGGCTCCGATACCTGCTATGGCCGCCCTGTTCTTCACTCTCGATGCACCTCTACAGCGAGTCGCGCAGGATGGCACGACCAACGATAACTTTCTGCACCTCCGATGCGCCCTCATAGATTCGCATGGGACGTGCTTCTCGATACAGTTTCTCGATAAGGTTGCCCTGTGTTACACCATCACCACCGAAAAGCTGTACTGCGCGATCAACGATTCGGCCCGCGGCTTCTGCGGCATGCAGTTTTGCCATGGAAGGCGCGTATGCCGATTGTGAGAATCCCATATCGTGCTCCCACGCGGCGCGATACACCAGCAGAGCCGCAGAGTCGAGGTCCACCGCCATATCAGCAAGCATCATCTGTACGCTTTGAAGTTCTGACATTGGCTTTCCATAGAGCTGCCGCTGTTTCACCCGCGCCACCGTTTCACCTATTGCGCGTCGGGCCAGCCCAATTGCGGCGGCGCCAACAGAGGGACGGAAGATATCAAAGGCACCCATGGCAACCTTAAACCCTTGTCCTGGCTCACCAATGAGTGCATCCGCGGGTATCTCACAGTTGTCAAATGCCATGGGCGCGGCGGGATGTTCGGCGATGAAGTCAATCGCTCCGCCAACGCTAAGCCCCGGTGTTTCACGATCGACAATGAAAGCTGACAGGCCGCGAGCCCCACTGTCCTCACCGGTACGCGCAACAACTACGAAGTGGTCCGCAAATTGCGCATTGGATATATAGGTTTTGCTGCCATTGAGCAAATAACCATCACCCGAACGAGTCGCGGTAGTACGCATGGAGGCGACGTCCGACCCAACCTCAGGCTCTGTAACGGCGAAGGCAGCAATCTTCTCGCCACGCCGGCAGGGCGGGAGGTAGCGGTCCTTTTGCGCTGTCGTGCCGAATCGCTGTATTGCCTGCGTGCCAATACCCTGCATGGCAAAGATCGCGTCGGCGAGACCATCATGATAGGTCAGCGCTTCGCGCACAGTACAGAGGGCACGCACGTCAAAGTTTTTACCCTCCGCCGGCACCACAGCCTCCAGCAACCCGTGTTCGCCCAGCGACTTGGCGATGAGTTTGCAATGATCAGAGAGGTTTTCATTGGGAATAAGAGCTGACTTAATGTTCCACGCTTTCGCGCGTTCGGCCAGCGCATAGTGCTCTTCGTTTAGGAAAGGCCATTTCCACAGACTCCATTCGGACCAGTTCATAAGCAGTGATACTCCTTGGGAAAAAATATGTTCATGACTTGGGAGCCCCCCCGTAGGCGGGATCATAGGCTTCGCCAGATGCAATGCCAATAGGCATCAACTCCTCAAGACATTTGATTTCTTGGGCCGAGAGCGTAACCTCAGTGGAAGCTACGTTCTCTTCCAGATAGCGGACACGCTTTGTACCCGGGATGGGGATGATGCGCTCACGGCGCTGCAGGACAAAAGCCAGTGCGAGCTGGGCGAGGCTGATATCTTTTCCGTCAGCAATTTCTTTCAGCCCTTGGAGAAGGCGCCGATTTCGTTCAAGGTTGTCGCCCCTGAATCGGGGCGAGGTATGTCTGATATCATCAGGCTCGAGGTCGCTTTCTGACTTTATTGCACCGGATAAAAAGCCACGACCTAAGGGGCTGTAAGCGATGAAAGACACTCCCAAGCGCGCGCACAAAGGCAGTATCTCCGGCTCTACCTCTCGCGACCACAGCGAATACTCTGATTGCAGCGCTGCTATGGGGTGGACATCGTGAGCGCGCTGCAAGAGTTCAGCGCTGACCTCGGAAAGACCAATAGCGCGAATTTTGCCCTCCTGTACGAGATCGGCAAGAGCCCCAACGGTGTCCTCGATAGGCACCGCGGGATCGATCCGATGCACGTAATATAAATCAATGCATTCCCTGCCCAGGCGCCTCAGAGATTCATCGCAGCACTGCCGCATGTAGTCCGGGGAGTTGTTGATTTCCCGATCGTAGGTGCTGTTCTCAGGACCTTCGGGATCGCGCAAAACACCAAATTTTGTAGCTAACATAACCTTATCGCACTTACCGCGGGCGAACCTGCCCACCAGACGCTCATTCTCCCCGCGACCATAGACGTCGGAGGTGTCAAAGTGGGTGACACCGAGATCATAAGCTCGTTCGAGGGTACGCAAAGAATCCGCTTCATTACCCTGTCCATAGAATTCCGACATGCCCATGCAGCCGAAACCAAGAATGGAGCTAAAAACACCAGAGTTACCAAGTTCAGTTTTTTTCATAGGCTCAACCCAGCCTTTCGATTATGGTCGCCGTCGCCATGCCGCCGGCGCAACAAATGCTCTGCAGGCCATAGCGTAACTCATTACGCTCGAGGTTGTGCAACAGGGTAGTCATCATCCGTGCACCGGTCGCGCCCAAGGGATGACCGAGAGCAATAGCACCGCCATTCACGTTAAGCCTAGCGTGGCCCACACCAATTTCTTTCATCCACATCAGCGGCACCGATGCGAAGGCCTCGTTTACTTCGAACAAGTCTATATCGTCTGTACTTAAAGAGGCGTCAGCGAGAACCTGACGAGTAGCAGTGATCGGACCAGTGAGCATCATCTCAGGATCTGAACCAACCACCGCGGTCGCGACAATACGAGCTCTCGGCACGAGACCATGCCGTTTGACTGCGCCAGGACTGGCGAGCAGTAGTGCCGCCGCGCCGTCGCATATCTGCGAGGCATTACCCGCTGTAACGCGGCCTGACTCTCGAAAAACCGTCTTAAGGCCGGAGAGCTTCTCAGCAGAAGTATCGAAGCGAATCGTCTCATCCGCGGAGAGAAGCGCATCGGCGCTGGCACTCGCCTTTGTGCCCAATGGCATGATCTCTCGATCAAAGTACCCGGCGCGACTGGCGGCAATCGCGCGATTGTGACTTTCCATGGCGAACTGATCGTGGTCGTCTCGACTTAGGCCCCAATGGTCGCTGACACGTTCGGCCGCTTCCCCCTGCGAGCAGAAATCGTAGCGCTCAAGCAGTTCCGGACCAAACACATCACCATGGTTATCCCGATTACAACCCATTGGCACTCGAGTCATACTTTCGGCGCCGCCGGCAAACACCAACTCCGCGGCACCACAACTAATACTTCTATGGGCCACATGCACGGCAGCCTCGCTAGAACCGCACTTGCGATCTACCGTCATCCCGGGAATGTGATAAGGGAGGCCCGCGCTAAGCAAAGCCGTGCGCGCAATGTTCCCACACTGCTCTCCCACTTGGGTTACACAGCCAGCAACAACGTCATTGATATCGTCACCTTTCAGTCTGCTGCGCAGTACAAGACGCTTTAGCAGTTCTGCGAACATCTCATCCGCACGGACCTGAGCAAGTGCGCCACGATACTTCCCTATCGGTGTTCGCTGTGCATCCACTATAAACACTTCGTTCATGGTGTAGCCCTCAGGCCACTGCCGGGCACACGACGTCCCTCGCTATCGTAGGTGTAAATACCTCTTCCCGACTTGCGGCCATGCCAGCCGGCTTTCACCATTTTTTCGATGAGCGGGCAGGGACGAAACTTGTCTCCATAAACCTGGTGAAGGTACTTGAGTACTGTCAGACGCGTATCCCAGCCAGTAAGATCTCCGAGCTCCAGTGGGCCCATGGGATGATTGAAAGCCAACTTCTGGGACTTGTCGATGTCCTCCGCGCTAGCCACTCCCTCTGCGAGCATATACATGGCTTCATTTCCCATCAGTGCAGACATGCGACTTGTGGTAAATCCGGGCACTTCGTTGACAACGATAGTCTCCTTCCCCGTAGGCTCTAGCCAGGCAAGGGCCGCGGCAAGGGTATCGTCGCTAGTTTGCAGGCCCCGCACGAGCTCGACTAATTTCATTTTGTGCACAGGATTAAAGAAATGCATGCCAATGAGCCGCGAGGGATCATCGAGCGCTGATCCAATCTCCGTAATACTGAGAGCCGAGGTATTCGTCGCGAACAGCGCGTCGGAGGATGCATAACGTGCCGCGTGGGCAAGTACGCTTTTCTTGATCTCGATATTTTCCGTGGCCGTCTCGATAATCAGCCCGGATTCACTGACAAAATCATCGATTTCTTGATGAAGGTGCAGCTGCTCCTCGATGTTAGGTACATCCTTCTGCCGCAACTTGCCGCGCTCCACGGCGGCTGAAAACAGCGCCGTCATGGCCTTTGCGGCGTTCTCCAACGCGGTGGCATCGACATCCACGAGGTCCACGGACCGCCCTGCCGCGAGAAAGATATAGGCGATGCCGCGACCCATGATGCCCGCGCCGATCACCGTAACGTTACCTGTGCACTCCATACTTTGCTCCTGAACTACTTTATCTCACCTTAACCGGCGGCGAAAATCATACGGCCAAATATCTGCCGTCAATTGGTTACGTTCTATCCGCGCGTTCCTTTGCCGATCCGGCGAGAATTGCGAAAAGTGCTTTCTCCATTTGCAGCCCGGAGCCTAGGGAACCATCCATACTGATAGACACTGCCTCTTTGGCAAAGGCCAGCGCATGACCGCAACGCCCCGCCATGGCCGTCGCTATGCGCCCGGCTTCTCCTAAGGCGTCTTCCTTAGTATCCAGCAGACGGCTTACTAACCCTAGCTGGTATGCGCGCGCACCATCAATTTCCTCGCCACTCATAACCATATCCATCGCATTGCCTTGGCCGATGAAACGAGCGAGGCGTTGGGTGCCGCCACCTCCAGGAATGAGACCAATCCTGATTTCTGGCATTGCGAACCGTGCGTTTTTCGTAGCGATGCGCAAGTCGCAGGCCAGTGCAAGCTCGAGGCCAGCGCCCATACAAACACCATGAGTAACAACAATTATGGGCTTTTTCACCTGTGCAACCAAGCCTATCCAACTATGAGGTGAAAGTCTGTCCTTTTCGCCGAGAGAGGTGACCCTACCCCGCGACTCCTTGATGTCAGCGCCCGAGCAAAACCCTCGATCGCCCGCACCATCGAGGATGACCACACGTACGCGGGAATCTCTGTCTAATTCATGCAGCATGGCAGGGAGTAACTCTCGCAGTTCCATGTTAAAGGCATTTATTGACTGTGGCCGATTTAGAGTAATCCACGCCACCGAACCCTCGACTCTGTGTAATAATACAGGGGACCCCGACTGATTAACTGGCTCGTTCATGATGACACCCGCTTGGACTTTGCCACTTCGGCATCGCGATCCCAGGTCGACGCGGTGATTCCTCTCTCCCGCAGCTCTTTTTTTCGAACTTTTTCTGTCGCGGTTAAGGGTAGAGAGGACATGACATCGATATATCTAGGCACCATGAACAGGGGAAGTCTCTCCTCGCAATGGCTAATGAGTGAATCGAAGTCCATAGCATCGCTGCAATCAAGAATAATACAGGCAAGCACTTCGTCTTCGCCTGCCTGCTCGTCAGCTTTCACGCCCACGACAGCACACTGAGCGACCCTCGGATGTGAAAGCACCGCCTCCTCCACTTCAAAGGAGGAAATATTTTCTCCGCGTCGTCGGAGCGAATCCTTCACGCGATCGACGAAATAATACCAGCCATCTCTGTCCCGCTTCATCGCGTCGCCCGTGTGGAACCAGAGATCCCGCCATACTTCCACAGTCTTCTCTGGCATCCCGAGATATTCATGTGCAATGATGCCTGGCGCGCGCGGCCGCACCCACAGTTCCCCAGCCTCACCTTCCACAGCGTCTTCACCTGTTTCAGTATCGACGAGGCGGATCTCGAACCACTGGTCGACCAACACGCCACATGCGCCGGGAGGCCTAGGCGCTCCGGGCGGGGTCATAAATACGTTGGAAATCTCGGTCTGCCCAAAGCCATCAACAAAATCGGAAACGCCAAACCGAGCGCTAAAGTCATCAGCTAGTTGCGGTGCCAAAGGCGCCGCATAGATCCGATCGACACTATGATTCCGATCAAAATCGTTTGATGGCGCGTCCAAGATGAATGACATGGTGGCGCCCAACAAATTAGTGACAGTCGCGCCTGAATAATGAGCGCGTTCGCTCCATTTCGAAGCACTGAACTTCGGATAGAGAACGCACCTTGCTCCAGCAATAAGACAGGGATAGACCGTGAGGAACTGAGCATTACCGTGAAACAAAGGAAACCCTGTCATATAGACATCGTCAGCAGTGAGTCGCGTTAGCTGTACATCCTCCTCAGCAAAGAAATATAGCTGGGAGTGTCGCATCACCACGCCTTTGCTGGGGCCCGTAGTGCCCGAAGTCATCAACACAGCGGCCGGATCATCCGGTGATACTTCAATGCCCGGATTGCCTTCATTTGTGGAATAAATCAAGTTGAGTGGCAGCACGCGCTGCTCTGGAAGGTACTGCGCAATCTCTTCGGGCACAGACACAGCGTCCGTCAAGACCACGGCCTCCAGATGCTCCAGCGCCGCAGCGCAGTCCACGATCCCCTGGACAAGACTAGTGTTCGTGACCACCCACTTCGCCTTACTGAGCTGCATCGGGCGAACAAGAAACTCCGCCTTGTAGGCATCGCTAAGAGCCAGCTCAATGGCGCCAATTTTGGACAACGCAAACCAGACAAGGATGAATTCCGGGCAGTTGGTAAGAAACAGAGCGACATAATCGCCCTTGCGTATCCCCTGCTCGAGAAACCCATTAGCGAGCCGATTTACCTGAAGATTCAGCTCTAAGTATGACCAAGTCCTTCCTTCATGGCCCCACGAGAGAAATATTTCGTCTGCCCTTGTTTGAGCCTGATACTCAAGCACGTAGGGCAGGGTCCAGTGGCGACGGCCAAAGCGGGGAGTGAAGTGCGGATAATAAAGTGTCATATACTTAATTTCGCTAGCTGTTTGATGTATTTAATAGAGCCTCAATTAGTATACACAAAGTAATCTAACTGTATACTTATTATTACACCTACCTCAAGATTCGCTGGGTTTTTAACTGGATCTTGATGAAAGGCAAAAATATCACTGGGGTAAAAATTCGCTTTACGGACCAGCGCAAAGTTTCGAAGTCGTTGGGGTTTCAAATTTTTAATGCGAAAAAGGCTATGAAAGAAGCGCTTTACCTAAAGTTGTTGCAGACTGTAAGAATTGTCCTGAAGCAAGTTGACCGGAGGCTGTAGAAGTGGGTGCTTTTGACTCTGATAAAAATAAGCAATGGGTAAGTCAAGTATAATAGTACAGAGATTTAACTGGACTTCCCAGGGTTTTCTAGACACCTAATAACCTTAAAATGGAACTCTATTGGAGACGTTTATAACCAGCAAAATGGTAAGCCCCTAGTGTCGTAGATACCTGATAGCGTTACAATTAGCGCAAACAGAAGGTATTTAACATGAGTGGTAAACGATACACAGAAGAATTCAAAGTAGAAGCGGTAAAGTAAGTCACTGAACGGCCTATTCCGTTGCTGAGGTAGCACAGCGACTCGGAACCACAACGCATAGTCTGTATGCCTGGATGAAGCGCTACGCGGAGACAAGCCCACAGAAGTACAACAGAATCGATGACCAGGCGGAGATTGCTAAGCTTAATGCCGAGCTTCGCCGAGTAAACGAGGAGCGCGATATTCTAAAAAAGGCAGCCGCGTACTTTGCCAACGACCACGGGTGAAGTACGCCTTTATCCGTGATCATCGCTCAGTGTTTTCCGTCAGGGCCATGTGCCGAATCTTCAAAGTAAACTTCAGCGGCTTTTACGCCTGGCTGGAGAAGCCTCTATCGAGCCGGGCGCTGGAGGACCATCGCTTATTGGAGCAGATCAGGCAATTTTATGTAGCCAGCCGAGCGGTTTACGGCAGTCCCTGGATTCATCGGGATATGCGTGAAGCTTGCGAAACGTGTAGCGTTCACCGTGTCGCTCGAATTATGCGTGAGAACAAGCTAAAAGCTCAGATTGGCTAAAGGCGCCGCTATATCAAGGGAGGCAAGTTGGCGAGTGTTGCGGCCCTCGTGCTGGATCGTAACTTTAACCCTGAGGAGCCCAATCGAGCATGGGTGAGTGACATTACTTCTGTTCGAACCTATGAAGGCTTTCTCTATGTTGCGACGGTTCTGGACTGATTTTCTCGCCGTATCGTGGGCTGGTCGATGGATATATCTATCGATCGGCATCTGGTTATTCAGGCACTAATAATGGCGGTGTGGAAGCGCCAGCCGAAGAATGCAGTGCTCGTTCACAGCGATCAGGGCAGCCAATACGGCAGTGCGGACTAGCTTGCGTTTATGCGCGAGAATAACCTTAAGCCGTCGATGAGTCGCCGGGGTAAGTGCCACGACAACGCGGTCGCTGAAAGCTTTTTTGCTACGTTTAAAAAGCGCGTCACCCGGAGAAAGATCTACTCGACACAAGCAGAAGTTAAGTCCGAGATATTTAATTTTATTGAGATGTTCTACAATCCCGTAAAGCGCCACAGCCATACTGCTGGTGCTTCACCTGCTAAGTTCGAAGAAACCTATTTCGCGAGGCTAGAAGGCGTCTAGTAAAGGCTGGGAAGTCCGGACAATGAAAGTTATCAACCAAACAGAGCGCCGCGTCATCCAGGGGAAGATTGTCCATTCATTAGAGAAAATCGTGAGCTTATTCGAGTCACACACCGATATTATCGTCAAAGGATTTCGTGACGTTCAATGTGGCCGTAAGGTCGATCTGAGCAGTGAGAGAAGCGGATTCATCAGGTACCTCTGCATTGAAAAAGGGAACATGGCGGACTCCAGCTTGTTCATGCCGGTGCTAGATTTTCACCAGTCGAAGCTGCACCGCCTACCGCACTCGGTGGTGGCTGACGGTGGCTATGCCAGCCAAGAGAATGTGAAAAAGGGAAGGGGACTGGGTGTTAAGCGTGTGGCCTTTCATAAACCGCTCGGCTTATCGCTTCACGCGATGGGTGTTAAATTGAAAACGTTCACCCGATTGCGCCCTTTCCGGGCGGGCGTCGAAGGGAATATTTCAGAACTAAAAAGAGCATTTGGTGCAAAAAAAGCCAACTGGAAAAGACTTGCTGGCTTTAAAGCTTATGTCTGGTCGTCGGTTCTGAGCTACAACCTGATGCGCTTAGCGAGGCTCGACTCCGTCTAAGCTAAACGGTAGTACCGGCTGATAAATATCTGTAGGCTTATTGGCAGTGCAGCGGAGATCTACGACAAAAATTCATGATAAAAGGCCGTGAAGTGACGATTCACGTCAGTTCATGACCACTACGAAGCCCGGTGAAGTATTAACCGGAACGGAAAAATTAAAACAGGGTGATTTTTTTAAAAACATCCATTTATGGACGGGCACTAGCTAGAGACAGTAAATTATACATCGAAGAACCCAATAGGGCTTAGTTACAGCTACAGTGTGCTCAGTAAAACCTAATGAGGGTCAATCGGTTTTTTTGAGTTGATCATCGAAATATAATCAGCGAGAGCGCTTCCCTGAACCACTATGTGTCCTCGCATGCGTTCAAATGCCGCGTCCTCGTCTCGATTCACAAGCGCCTCGAGGATTGCCTCGTGATCCGCCTGGTTGGCTTTCATACGCCCCTTTCGTCCAAGCTGAAATCGTCTGAACGGGCGTGTATGTAGCGCTAGTTTGTTGGTGTGGTCGGCGAGGAACTCGTTGTGTGCTGCCTTAATCACGAGGTAATGAAACTCGCGACCCAAACGTCCATACTCTTCCTCATTCCCTTCATTTAGCTTTTCCGTAGCCAAAGCATGGTTTTGCTTAAGCGTTTCAAGCTCTTTCTCAGAGGCCCGCCTCGCAGCGAACCTGGCACATAGGCCTTCAAATTCAGAAATCACTTCGAAGACCTGAATTAATCCGTAAAGATCAAGTCCCCTAACCCGAGCACTTCGTCGGGAACCCTTTTCGACCAGACCGCTCTGAGTGAGCTGCAACATTGCTTCTCGCACCGGTGTGCGGGAGACATTAAACCTTTGCGCCAGTGTCTCCTCATCCAACACTTCACCCGGAAGCAACCTCCCAGAGAAAATGTCATCTTCCAGAGTCGTGCGAATCGTTTGAGTGTGGGTCTTACGTTCCATTATAAAACTCTGATATTAAGATTACCTGCCCAGACGGGCATATGTTAATAGGCCGACGCCAAGCGACTCTCTGCACTGCACACGAACGGTCATCCCTTCAGTGCAAATGAAGGGATGCCGAGATTACCCCCGGCTGCGACTCGCTCTCAGAATCGATAGGTAGCCTGCAATTCGACCGTTCTAGAAAGTGCACCGTAGCCTGATTGATATGCACTCGCGTCTTCTGTCATTCCTAAACCAAAATCCGTAACCGGGACGTCCTGCGACGCCAAGGAAACGCTGCTCATTAGTCATGTTCTTTCCAATGGCGTCGACTTCCCAACGATTGTCCCTTGTTCTCAACAGGACACCTCCATCAACGATCACGTACTTCGGATATAAAATTTGCGAGACTGGACCCAATATTTTCTTGAGTATACCTAAGGTTCAGGTTAATTGCCAAATCAAACTGATCAGATACGGTGGTCTAATAAAACCCACCGAGTGTCGCCGTCCACTCCGGAGTCACAGCGGGGATCTTGCCGCTCAGATCTTGCAAAGGAATGCCAGTTTGAGCACTCTGTCCGGAATAACCCAAGCCGATAAAGTCGGCGTACTCAGCTTTGATGTAATTCAGGGATGCAATTTAACATATAGGGATCTTACATTGCTCGCAAACGAGCTCTTAGTCAGGCCCCAGGCCGCTCCAAGTCAGCCAAAAGGACAGCCGCTTCGGCTGCCGAGGTTCCAACCTCTACTCCCATCGCCTGCGCAATCTTGTTGACCGCACTGATTGTACCGTCACGATACGTACTGATACCGCTACCCATCATCGCCGAACGAGCGTCGACGGCCGCTCCTGGCAGGCCATATTCCGCCGCTTGATGCATGCCCTCTAATCCCGAGGCATCACGGCCCATACCGCCGTCCGAGCAAATAAAAGCATGCGGCATCACTTTCAAAAAATAGGGCAACGCACTCCGGCCGCTATGACCTGCAGTGACCAGCACATTCTTGCAGTCCTCCGGAAGGCCAAAAGCGATCGAATCGGTGCAGATAACGGCGCGGCCCTTAGAGTTTCGGTAAATTTCGACGCGATTTGTAACTTCGTCGGGTGACTGCATTTCACTGCTTGCCTCGAGCATTTTTAGGGCAGCATCCCTCACGGTCATGCCAAACTCAACACCCGCTAACGCTGCCGGGTGATTCACAAAGCTGATTACCCCACGCTCGCACAAATCTATGCCATCACCCAACAGCACTGTAGCCACATCAGCTGCAGCTGCGGGAATATTCAGCGCTTCAAGGAACCATAAGCCTGCTATCGACGCACCAGCTGGCCCGACAGCACAGTCAATACCAATTGATCCCCGGGGACGATATTGCCCAATAAAACGTGCAGGCAGAACCCCACAGTAAGACGCGGTTACAACGACGTCGCCAACATTTTCGGCACAGACCATGTAGGCAGTATCCATCGTCAGAATACGGCCCCGTTTTGAGCTATAGCGTAGTACTTGCCCTTCAGGATACGCCCCTGTAGTTGCCGACATTGTCATAGTGCTCCCTGTTCAAAAATCGTAAAAAAGCGAGCGACAACGATCACTCTGACGCTCCCTGCCCCAAAATAAGCTCTACGGCTCTGGCCGCCATGGACATCGCTGGAGCATTGGTATTTTCTGTTGTTTGCGGTGGCAATATTGAGATATCGTCGACCCGCCACACCACGCACACAATATCTATCGTAAACAGCCGCCATTTCATCCATACCCATCTTCGCAGACCCGCATGCGTAACAACCCCGGCCAGACTATGCGCCGGAAGCTTAGGAAATTTCTTTGTCACTCTGGACGCATGGCCGAGGAACAGTTGGCATAGAGGGCTTCATAGCTAGCTCCTTACATTACAGTCATTCGCGGCAACATTAAACCATGCGTGCAACGATGGCCAACATTTAGTGTACTTAAATAACACTTATTGTATACTAAATTTTGTGATATCTTATTCATCAAGATCAGCGGCAGTGTTTTTTGAGCGAGTGACTAGAAGCTAGAACGCTTCCAGAAGACACGATCAGCAGGAGCGCACTTCGGACGTTGGCTAGCGCTGGGTATAATCAGAATGATCTCGAACTGCGTAGATTCAGGGTCAAAGGCTGAGACAGTGTGGGCGAAAATTTCAACCAAGAAACATTGACACACGCAAGTCGGGTAGATAAATCGGAGATTAAGAAGCATGGAATTCAGACTGACCGAAGAACAGCTAGCACTACAGAATGTAGCGCGATCATTTGCAAGAAGGGAACTTCCCGACATTGCGGCCGAACTCGAGCGCAGCGCAGAAGCACCAGCAAGAAGCCTGCTAAAAGAATACGCCAAAATGGGCTTCCTCGGGATCAACGTCCCGGAGTCACTCGGCGGCGTGGGACTGGGACATCTAGATGCCCTCTTAGTTATTGAGGAACTAGCGAAAATCTCTTCGGCGGTGGCATTCCCCGTCTTCGAGTCCTGTGTCGGGCCTGTCAAGGCTATTGAGCGCTTCGCCTCCGACTCACTGAAAAAGCGTGTTGTCCCCGCTGTATGCCAGGGCGACATCGTAGTCGCCGTTGCCATGTCAGAGCCCGATGCCGGCTCAGCACTTACGGACCTGAAAACAAGCGGCCGACAAGAGGGCGACCACATCACCATCAATGGCACCAAACGCTGGTGCTCCGGTGGCGGCCATGCGGACGGCTATGTGGTGTATTGCCGACTCAGTGCTGAACCCGGCGCGCGTGGAATAGGCGCCGTATACGTGGAGAAGGGAACCCCAGGCTTCAGCTTTGGTCCTCAGGAGAAGCTAATGGGCTTCCGCGGCATCCCATCCACAGACCTATATTTCGACGATGTGAAAATACCACTGGATAACGTTGTAATCCCAGCTGGTGGATTCAAAAAACTGATGGAAGCTTTCGACCTAGAGCGTTGCGGCAACGCTACTATGGCGCTGGGACAGGCTTCAGGCGCTCTTGAGGACGTCATGGAGTATGTTCAAGAGCGAGAGCAGTTCGGGAAGCCCATCATCGACTTCCAGGCCGTGCAGATCAGGCTTGCGGAGATGGCTATGCAAGTAGAGGCCGCGCGGCTGCTAATACATCGCGCCGCGAGCAACGCAGCAGACGGTTTGCCCAATATCGCAGACTCGTCCATGGCCAAATGTTTCGCTAATGAAATCGCCCGGGAAGTGACTGGTAACGCCTTACAGCTTATGGGTGCCTATGGTTATTCCTGCGAGTTTCCGATGGAGAGGCGCTTGCGTGATGCTTGGGGCTGGGGGATCGCCGGTGGGGCCATAGATATCCAGAAGGTCAATATCGCCAGCGCGCTGGTCGGCCGTCGCTTCGACCAGCGTCGCTGATACGTTGAGACTTTGGAATAGTCGCTTGACCTGTGCGCGTCGGGTAGTAGCTACTATGATTGTTCCCGATCTCGCAGTTTGCACTAAGGAAATAATTGTCGCGCAATCCGATTTATTTATGGGCCCACGCCTATCGCGACGTTAATACAGCTCTTTGACCAAAACTCTCAGTGAGGGGGTACATAATGCAAGCGATTGATGGATATTCGGTGTTGATAACCGGTGGTGGTTCTGGCCTTGGTCGCGGCATAGCGAGGTATCTCGCGGCGCGCGGTGCCAAGGTAACCATATCGGGACGAAGAGCTGAAAAACTGCGTGTGGTGGCCGAAGAAATTGGCCCACTCTGCTCGTTTGTGGCGGGTGATATCAAGGATGAAGTAGACCGTCAGCGCATGGTAGAGGCTGCCGTCGAGCACGGTGGCGGCCTGCAGGGGCTGGTAAACAACGCGGGCAATATGTTACGTGGACCCATTACGGAATTGGCAGCTGAGGAAATTCTGGATCTTTTCAATGTCAACGTCGTAGCCGGGATGCGCTTGACGGGTTTGGCCGTACCGCACTTGGAGATGCACGGCGGTGCCGTTGTCTTTGTGGGCTCAGGCCACACACGGCGAGCTTTCCCAGGAGCTTCTCCGTATGCAGCTTCCAAGGCAGCTGTTGAGGTGTTGAGTCAGGTTCTCGCAGCCGAACTTGGTCCACGCAAGATCCGGGTCAATTGCGTGGTGCCGGGCGCTGTTCCCACAGAACTCAATGTTCGCGCTGGGGTTGCGGCGGATGCCGAGGCAAATGAAGCGCGCCTCCAATCAATGCAAGAAGATCATCCTCTGGGACGTATCGGCACGCCAGAAGAGATAGCCGAGGCCGTTGATTACCTACTGCGAGCCGAGTGGACAACTGGCACATCCGTCGTTGTCGATGGTGGACTTGGACTCGGCGTCTCCTACAAGTAACGTCGCCTGGATAGCCCGCTGTCGTAGCGCGTTCGCTGTTCACAACGGAGTGCGTTGTATGCGTAGTTTTGGGACGATGAATCGGTGCCTGAAGAGGGGCGCAGCACAAATCAGTATAAAATCCATATTAGGAGCAGTACATGGCAGGGCGTCTGGCAAGCAAAGTAGCAGTTATCACTGGCGGTGCATCAGGTCTTGGTGCAGCCACCGCGCGCCGGTTTTTAGAAGAGGGCGCAAAAGTGGTTCTTGGCGACATACAGGATGAGCTTGGAGCACAAGTGGTTGGTGAGCTGGGGTTAGATGCGTCATTTTTTCACTGCGATGTTACAGTAGAGGGCGATGTTGCAAACCTTATTGACCGCGCCATAAGCATGCACGGCGCCGTAGATGTAATGATTAACAGCGCGGGCGTAGTGGGCGCGCGAGGGCCGATATCAACAACCATAGCCGCTGAGTTTGAAAGGACTATGGCAATCCATGTGAATGGCTGTTTTTACGGTATGAAGCACGCAGCTCGGGTGATGCAACCCAGAGAATCAGGGGCCATCATTAGCCTTTCCAGCATCGCTGGTGTGCAGGGCGGACGGGGCCCCCATGCCTATGCCGCTGCCAAGCACGCAATCATCGGCCTCACTGAAAATGTGGCTGCGGAGCTGTGTCGCTACGGGATACGCGTAAATTGCATTGCCCCGGGGTCCATTGCTACCCCCATGGTGGCTAAGGCGCACCTTGACGACCATGAGGCTATGGAGGCGGTGGTTCGTGAACTCGCTGACCTCTCGCCGATCAAGGGGCGCAGCGGTATGCCAGTGGACGTCGCTAATGCCGCGCTTTACCTAGCCTGCGAGGAGTCTGGCAATACGAATGGTCACTGTTTGGTAATAGACGGGGGCCTAACCACGGGTTCATCCTCGCGCGCACCTTTTTACAGTGAACCCCAGCTCTTTCTCGCTGAGGGGGGTCGAACGGGCTTATAACGTCGCGGTGCTCGATAGTCCGCGCACATGCCGGTTACAAGGGAACGACAGTATACCCCTCCGACCAGAGGATAGTCAGTTAAACCATAGACCCCGCAGCAGGTTGCAGCTACTGAAGCATTTAGTGCCCTAACTTTAAAGGCGGTACAAGAAGAGGATTATGGGATTGGATTTTCCATCCAGGGCGGCTTAGATTCAGCGGCGAATGATCATTTCCTGTTCGGTCGCAATGAACCGGGCGTGCAAAATTACCATACCTGGATCGCTAATTTCATGGATCCCATAAGTGATACAATGAAACGTTCGGAACAGCGTTCCTATAAAAAATAACAGAGTATATCCCACTATACGACTGCTGATAATTTAACGAGAACAATACAATGAATAGCGTTTATCTGATTAACAATGCCAAAGTAATCTCTGCAGGAGAGCAGCGTTTAACCTCCGTGCTTATCCGCAACGGTCGCATAGCGGCATTGGGCGATAAGGCGGTCGCAGATTCATCCGAAGAAGCGACATTGATCGATGGCTCGGGCTGCTCACTGATTCCGGGTCTGATTGATGCGCACTGCCATATTAGTTTTGACCGCCCCAAGTCTAACGATGAGTTATTTTTCCATCGTCGCCCCGGTCTCGCAACTGTTGTCGCCGCAGTGAATGCGCAAAAAGTTTTACGGGCTGGGGTTACTAGCTTCTTCGACCCAGACTGCATATTTGATGTTGGTATTGATCTGAGAGACGCGATGGAAGCCGGCGTTGTGTCGGGCCCGCGGATGGCGACTGGCGGTAATGTCTTGATCACGAGTGTCGGCGGAACTGCCGGCCGATTGCTGCCCAATAGTGGCAAGTTAGGTTATGCGGTAATCGTTCAGACCGCTGACGAAATTGTTCGTGAAATTCGCAGTCAGGTTAAAGCCGGCTGTGACTGGATCAAGGTGCATGTCAGCGGCCTTCCTGTACGCAGAACACCGATGCACAACGCTGGCGAAATTCAGGCTTGGACCCTCGGTGAACTGCGACTAGTCTGTGACACCGCTCATGCCTTGGGCGTGCCTGTGGTCGGTCATTGTCGCAATGCGTCCAGTACCCGAGACGCTGCACTGGCCGGATTCGATATGATATTTCATGCATCCTATATGGATGAAGAAGCGCTAGAGGCGGTGATCGATAAGCGAGTCTCTCTGGTACCCACCTTCACATTCCTCGCCAATTTAATTGATCATGGCGATAAAGTGGGTTCAGACCCGGCACTTCAACACATTTTTCGCTCTGAGATTGAGCAGAGCTCGGTCATGATTCGCAGAGCTTATGACGCGGGTGTACCGCTAATGTGTGGCAGTGAAACTGGGTTTTCCGTGACCCCTTATGGTGACTGGCACTATCGAGAAATGGGTCTCTTTGTCGACCATCTTGGCCTCACTCCACTTGAAGCAATTAAGTGCGCAACAGAAGCGGGGGCAAGTATTTTTGGCCTTCAGGGTGAACTGGGCCGCATTGAAGAAAACTATATTGCCGATCTTGTGCTGCTTGAGGGGAACCTTGAGGCCGATATCACTTTACTGGGACAAAAGGACAATATTCGAGCGGTCTTTAAGGCTGGGAAGCTAGTCAACACTGAGCAGCCGCTACCGGAAGATTGGAACATCCCAGGCTGGCGAGTGGGACAGTATTCATCCGACATACTGACCTACGACTTGGCCCATAAAAAGTGAATATTTACCGCGCCCTGATACCGATTATAGGGGATGATCTATGAACACCGACATATCTACACAGCGGGTTTTAGTGAGTGCGGGTAGCAGTGGTATTGGCAAGGCGATAGCCTGCGCTTTTCAGCTAGCAGGCGCCCAGGTAGCCATCTGTGCGCGTGGAGAAGAGCAGCTGCAGGCGGCTCAACAGGAAATGCAGGCGATGACCGGAGAGCCGGTACTGGCCTATATTACAGACCTTAGTCTGGCGCAGGATATCAGTAATATGATGGATGATCTGCTCGATAGATGGGGTGCGGTCGACGTGTTAGTCAATAATGCCGGCGGGCCACCTCCCGGTAATCACGACAGTATCAGCGATGAGCAGTGGTCTACGGCTTTCGATGTGACGCTAAGATCTGCAGTGCGCCTGACTAATCGAGTTCTGCCGGGCATGAAAGCCACTGGCAGTGGACGAGTCATTAACCTGTCGTCCTATTCGGTCAAGCAGCCAATGGATTCTATGTTGCTGTCCAACAGTTTGCGCCTTGGTGCACTGGGATGGGCAAAGACACTGTCCAATGAAGTTGGCAAACATAATATCCTAGTTAACACCATCTGCACGGGTTGGACTCAGACTCAACGGGTCGATCAGTTACTTGAAGCGCGTGCACTTAGGCAGGGAGTCGACCCACAGGAACTGGCTAATCAGCTGATTGCGAAAATACCTATTCAGCGTATGGCACGACCGGAAGAAATAGCCGCTGTGGCGCTTTTTCTGGCGTCACCGGCCGCCAGCTATATCACCGGCGCAGCAATACCCGTCGATGGCGGATGCGCGCAAACGGTTTAGGAGCGGTCATGATGATTACGATGAACAATGCCAGAACGATCGATGTACATGCGCATATTGTGCTCTCAGAGAGCATGCATCAGGCGGGGCGGTTTGGCCCTGAAATTGGTTGCGATAAGAATAATAAGCCCTGGTTCCGTGTTGGAGAATATGTTCTAGAGGGCGTGAAGTATGAGAACAGTGCATTTATGGATATGGAAATTCGCCTCAGGGGAATGGATGGAGCCGGCATAGATTGCCAGATTTTATCGCCAAACCCATTGAATTATTTTCATTTTATCGACGCCAAGAACGCCATTAACTTTTGTCAGCAGCATAACAATGCACTGAAGTCTCGTATTGATGCATACCCCAATCGCTTCCGCGGAATGGCGGCGCTGCCAATACAGGACATTGCCGCGGCCTGTGATGAGTTAGAGCGAGCGGTAACCGAACTTGGGCTAATCGGTGGCTACATAGGCACTGATATTGGCCGTCATCTGGATAGCCCTGAGTTGGACCCGTTTTATGAAAAATTAGTTGCCCTCGATGTACCGCTGTTTATTCACCCGGCGCCAGCGGGCATTGATGGCCCTAAGGGAGATAGTAATCTAACTCAGTATGACCTCGATATCCTGACCGGTTTCGCCGCCCAAGAGACGCTGGCTATTGCAACCCTCATCTATGGTGGCGTGTTAGAGCGACACCCAGATTTGGATATTTGTTTTAGTCATGCTGGCGGCGCTATTCCGATGTTGATGGGCCGTCTCAATGAGGCTGGAATGCGCCGACCCTGGGTCAGTGAAGCGCTACGCAAAGACGGTGCTTTTGAAACCTATTTGTCGAGGCTATGGTTCGATAATCATGTGCATGATCCGCGGGTATTAGACTTTGTAATCAAAATGCTGGGTACCGATCGTCTTGTGCTGGGGACTAATTTTGCCGGCTGGGACCAACACAGTTTAAAAGGCAGCGACGACTGGATGTTGCTGCTTGCCGACAATGCCAGACGTCTGTTGCGAGTTAAGTGATGGGGCCGGATCAAAACGAGAGTGATAGTTCAGAGAGGCGAGCGATTGTAACTGGAGGTGCAAGTGGCTTGGGCGCGGAAATGGCCACGGCTTTAGTCGCAGCCGGCTATCAGGTAGGGATTATGGATCTAGATAGAGCGCAGGCCGAGGCTTTCTGCAGTCGTTTGGGGAACGCTGTGCCCCTGGTGGCCAATGTTAGCGATAATGTGGTAGTAGAAGCCGCCTTTGCAGAGTTTGGTGAGGCCCCTGATTTACTGATTAACAATGCCGGTATTGTTCGTGTGGGTCCACTCCATGAACAGTCTGTCGCAGATTACTGTCAGCGAACAGTCACCTTTTGAGATAACCAATGTCCATCCAACATATAGTGTGGCTAAAGAAAAAAGACCTCTGCACGGATCTTCATATACAAACCCTTTTGGCTGAGGTCGCGAATCTGGCAGATTTAATCCCCAACATAGAGGATATAAGCTGTGGTAAAAACCTAACTGACCGAGCCAATGGCTTTACCCATGGGATTATTGTAACGCTGACCTGTCAGGACGCGCTAGCGTCCTACATCAGTCATCCCGCACACGTGAGTGTCGGCAAAAAACTCATGGAAAATGCGGATATTCTAGCGATGGATTACGAGATCTAACGACACTGCAATCCCCTCTTTGTCAGCCTCCAGGCTCTGTTGATACTGTGTTTTCCGTATCCTACCCCTAGCGATCAGTGATATTTATAAGTAATCTTTTGGTACCGTTCTAATCAATATCCTGATTAAAAAACTCTCTTCTGTTTTAGACCATTCAACGCTGCTTTTGGGCGCGGATATTAGCGACAAGTATCATCCTCTCCTTGTTGATACCTAATTAAATAGCTTTGCCTGTAGCGGGGCGCGGGGCTGTCGAGCCTGGCACGCTTAAAGGGAATCGTCGCAGAAAACAGCACAGTCTCAGTGCACCCAGACCATCACGCGCTTTAGTCCAGTTCTGTATTCAGGTTGAGGGTCGGTTAAGGCTGTGGCTAAGCTATCTCATCAAACACACTGACGAATCACCTAGTGGCTTACCCATAAGGCATCACTCACCAAACAGATTCCGCCCGAGCGGGACAACATAGGCCGAATACCCTCGACGATAGCCTCGGCTTCTGCGAGGGTTTCACAGGCAACAATAAACAGACAATTGGTCGTGGTACCAGCAGCTTAAGAAAGAGCTGAGAAGGAAAGAGAAAGCACTAGCAGAGACTGCGGCACTACTGGTGTTAAGAAAAAAGCTCAATGCGCTCTGGGACGACGACGAGGAGAATTAACCGTGATTGCAGAGCGCGGAAAAATAGTGGGTTTGATTCAGGAAGCACAAGCTAGTGGCGCTCGATTGGATCGGAGCTGCGAGGAATCGGGGATTTGCCTAAGAACCTACCGTCGCTGGTACCGCGACGGATTACTTCAAGGTGACCTGCGCCCTGCAAGGGTAGGAGTTGAATCGACTAATAAGCTGAGTAGCGACGAGCGCGAGGCCATTGTAAGCGTTGCCAATGAACCGGAGTACGCAAGCTTACCTCCCTCTCAGATTGTTCCTGTTCTGCTAGACCAGGGTATTTACCTGGGCTCTGAGTCGAGCTTCTATCGTGTATTGAAGGCCTGTGAACAACTGAATTATCGCGGCCGCAGCCAGGGCCCGAAAAACACTCGCCAGCCGACCAGCTTTACCGCGACTGGCCCAAATGAACTATGGTCCTGGGACATCACGTATTTAGCCTCGACAGTAAGGGGCCTGTTTTACTACCTGTATCTATTTGAAGATATTTTTAGTCGTAAGATCGTTGGGTATGAAGTTCATGAGCGGGAAAGCGGAGAGCACGCGGCTGAATTAATACAACGCTGTATGCTGCGTGAACAATGTATGAACCAACCGTTGGTGCTGCATTCCGATAATGGTGCGCCCATGAAGTCATTGACAATGAAAGCAAAGATGGAAGAACTCGGCGTACTACCGTCGTACAGTCGGCCTCGAGTGAGCAACGACAACCCATTCTCGGAGTCATTGTTCAGGACATTGAAATATAGACCAGAATGGCCGTCTTCCGGGTTTGCAACGTTAGCGGATGCGCGCGACTGGGTGCAGCGATTTAGCGTTTGGTACAACACGAAACATCGCCATAGCAAGCTCAATTTTGTAACCCCTGCCCAGCGCCACGCAGGGCAGGATCGAGAACTTCTTAAAAGGCGTAAAGAGGCTTTATAAGCCGCAAAAGCCGTTAACCCAAACAGGTGGTCAAGGGGAGTAAGGAATTGCGAGCCAGTAGGGCCTGTGACACGGAACCCTGAAAACCAAAATCAGTCGTTGGTAGAAAATGTAGCTTAAACAGAAAATGATGACAACTAGCTTGAAAAACACCGCACCTTGACGTCTTGGAAAAATAGCTCGGAGGTATCCTGTGCTTTTAAACCCAGCTTTTGAAGATTTTTACCTTTGCTAAATCCAGGAAAATCGGCTTCTACTAAGAATAAACTAATGCCTTTTGAGCCCGCTGTTGTATCTGTCTTTGCAACCACTATCACTAGCCCTGCTTTCTGGCCATTAGTAATAAAGGTTTTAGAGCCATTCAAAATATAGTGATCACCATCGAGCGCGGCTGTTGTCTTGGTGCCTTGTATATCAGAGCCAGCCCCTGGCTCAGTCATTGCAATCGCTGTGATCAGCTCACCAGATACACACCGCGGTAAATATTTCTCCTTTTGATAATCACTGCCATAACGAACGATGTAGGGAACCGAAATATCATTATGCAATGTCCAGCCCAGCCCGGTACAGCCAGAGCGCGCGATCTCTTCATTAACGATGCAGTTGTAGCGAAAGTCTGTGCTTACTCCGCCATACTCCTCAGGCACCATAGGGCACAAAAATCCCTGCTCGCCCGCTTTCAACCAGATATCATCGCTAACCATACCGTCTTTTTCCCACTGCTCATGCTGTGGCATGGCTTCGGTCTCAAGGAATCTGCGTACCGAATCACGGAACATCTCGTGGTCAGAATCATAGAGTTGTCTTGGAATCATAATCTTTGCCCTTGTCACTTTGGTCGAAAGTTTAACAAGCAGAGCGCCTCAGCACATTAACTTTAGTGACTAGGGCGTTCTAAATAAACCTGTTGCACAGTTAAAAATAGCTCCCGCTTAAAAAAAAACCACAAAACCCAATGACTACCGTCCAATAAACATTGTTAGTTTTATAAGCAGCGATTGTCGCAGCAACGCCACCCCAGAGATAAGAATTTGACATAGCCCAGTTGGGTTGCTGGTCGTGAATAAAGATAATAGGTAGGCAGATAGCACTTAATACCGCCGGGGCGCTATAGCTCAATAACTGTTTTATGTTGGGTCCAAGACGCACTGGCAGTTTGCCATCGAGAAATAAATAGCGGGTGGTAAAGGTAATGGCAGCCAGAAGTAATATCGTGGTAAGGGTCATTTTTTAAGCCTCCATTTTTGGGTGACAAAGCCGGCACCCATACCCAACAACGCGGCGCCGACCAATCCTAGGTCGAATTCATACACAGAGAAAACTAAGGAACAGCAAGCTGAGACCAGAACGCAAACAAAAGTGGCAAGCGTTTTTATCTCAGGCACCACCAGAGCAATAAAGGTTGCCGCTATAGCAAAGTCGAGGCCAAGACTAGTTAAATCTGGTAGCCTAGAGCCAGCAAAAATACCCACAGCAGTCCAAATATTCCATGCCAGATAAAAACTGCCTCCAGCGCCTAGGGCGTAATATAGGCGAAACCTATTTTTGTAGGCTCTGCGATCACCCGACAGGGAAAATAACTCATCTGTTAACAAAAACCCCAGTCCCAAGCGCCACCGAAGCGGTTTAATTTTAAGCTTTTCGCGCAGGGTTAGGCCGTATAAAAAATGCCGTGAACTGATCACTAAGGCACTAAATAAAATAGTGAAGAGCGGGGCGTCATCAGCCATTAACTCGACGGTAACGATCTGAACTGCGCCACCATAAATAACCGCACTAAACATTTGTGCTTCAATCCAACTGAAGCCCCGTTGTATGGCTAGAGAACCGAAAAGTACAGCCCAAGGCAACACAGCCAAACTCAATGGCAGCATATCGACAGCGCCGTTTCCGGCGGCTATCAGTAGCGCTCTGCGACGACTAATCATTAAACTTGTAGACCTGGCATTGGATGTTAGATAAATAGTGGTTAAACAAACTTACGAATCAGCCAGTTGGGAAGAACATAGAACATCCCCGCAACCACAACCCAGCGCTTGGTTATGTACACATGATCTTTCTTGTTAATAATCGCCTTCACCATTTGGGCAACTGCCTTTTCAACTGGCGCTGTCCACACGGGCTTGGTCTCTAGCATAGGTGTGTCAATAAAGCCTGGCTCAACCGTAGTAATAGTGATGGGAAGTCCAGAGCGGGCAGCTCGCGACCGCATGCCATTGAGATAACTGGAAACAAAGGCTTTGGTGGCATGATAAGTAGGCGCTAGACCACCCGAAAAATGTGCTGCTATAGATGAAACCCCCACTAAGTGGCCGCCCCCGCGCTGCACAAAATAATTCATTGCGTCCATCGACATGGCTGTGAATCCACGTACATTGACGTCAATCATTTCGCTCTCTACAGTCCAATCAAGTTTCTTCTCGGACGCGCCCACACCAGAATTAACCACGATTAACTCTACGTCGCCCATCTGTATAATTAAGCTGGCTAGTTGAGCTCGTGCGCTATTTGCGTCGGTAAGGTCAGTTGCTTGAACGAAATGCTCCCCTGGTAATAAATTACTCAGCTTATTTAAACGATCTTCTCTGCGCGCCATCAACCCTAATTGATAACCCAAAGCGGCCAACTGAACAGCAAGTTCATAGCCAATACCTGAACTAGCACCAACAATAATTGCTCGTTTCATAGATCTTTCCTTTTTTTAGATCATGCAGTCTAGCGATTAAAAGAGTCACAGGAAAGAGCCTATTAACCACGCTTTGAGTGAATTCAGGTAAGTATTGGTTTAAATAATGCTTTTGTCGCTTTTATCAGAGTCTCTGTTTTCAAATATTAAATATTCTGCACGACCTTCCGATAGCAACCGACCTCTGTCTATTTCAAAGTAGTCGACCAACCGATTAAGGTCTCGCTGGGAGCGCGGGTAAATAGTACCTTGAGTGCCTGATCCACTATTTGCGATTAAGTTGCTTTTATCAACAATACCGTAGCGACAAAAAGGAAGTTGATTGCGCGAATCGCGGGTGCCAATGACATAACCGCTAGTTGAATGATTAATGTGTGGCTCTAGGGCTTCTATCAACGCCCTGACCATAGCATCATTTAGATAATTGAAAAGATCCCAGAATAAACAGATGTCAATCTTTGTATTGGCATCTAAGTTTAACGACTTAGTCACCTGAGCCACTAACTCTTCATGGCTTGAATCCGCATCTGGGCAGACAATAAACTGTTCACCGTATATATCAACAAAACTGAGTCGGCACTTGAAATGATTAAAGAAACTAACGGTGGAAGGTACTGCACGGCCCATGTCGAGGACAACAATACGCTTGTCAAGGTCTAATCGCTTGAAGACTGCAGGTAATAAATTACTTTGTAAAACTGGCATCGCCTATGAATACTCTGCTACTCTTCAAAGTGTTACACGCTGAGGAACAATTAATAGTTAGGAGGCTTTTTTTTCATCCTGTCTCGATCGGGTATTAAGGCGACGTACTTTCACGCCAGACAGCAACTCAACCTGCGTGGGCTGGCCAGGGTCCATTTCGATACTGCCTTTAAACTTAGCGCCGTCTCGCAAGGTGACCCTAGGAGATTCAATATTACCCATAATTTTTCCCGACGCTGAAATAACCACACTTTGGCTGGCGCAGATGTCGCCAGTAACTGACCCTTCTACCACAATTATGCTGGCATGAATGTTACCTTTTACCACACTTGAATCACTGACTAAAACCTGATGATCTTCCGCGGTTATGCTACCCTCGATCAAGCCGCTAACAACAATGTTTTCACGACTTATAATCTGACCCTGCATCTTTACGCCAGCTCCAATGACAGTTTGATGTGGCAACTGAAACGATTGATCCCTGCGCATAACATCCATATTTTCTGGAGTCGGTTTAGAATTATTCTTAGCTAAAGCTTGCGTTATTAATTTTTTATATTTATTAAATAACATCACATTTACCTGTTGACTGCCTCTTCAGGCCTTTTTTTGTTTTTCCTCGCTGGCCAACGATCTAAACACAGCTTTCTATGCTCTTTCATATTTTTTTCTGTTAACTGTTTACCTGTTCTAACTGCTCTTGATACTCTAACCACTGCTCTTCACAGTTAGACAATCTTTGTTTCAAGTCTATCTGGACAGCAAGGCAGTCGTTGAGACCGGCTTTTTGATCTTCTTTGTATATATTCTCGTCAGTTAACTGATGCTCTGTTTTACCGAGCTTGGCTTGTAACTGAGTCATCAGATTTTCAAGCTGACGAATGTTTTTCGTAATGGGCGCTCTTCTCTCTCGGTCCTGCGCGGCTTTTTGGCGAGCTATCTTCTTATCTTCCACAGGCTCAACCACCGGCGAAGGTTCGACATCGGTATTGCGCACAAAGTTTTTTAACCAAACTTGGTAATCTTTAAGGTCTCCCTCAAATTCTCTGACTGTTCCGTCGGCAACCAAATAAAATTCATCAACGGTATTGCGTAACAGGTGCCGATCATGGGATATGACTAAAAGCGCACCCTCATAATTTTGCAACGCCATCGTTAGGGCGTGACGCATTTCAATGTCTAAGTGGTTTGTCGGTTCATCAAGGAGTAATAGATTAGGTTTTTGCCAGACGATTAATGCTAAAGCTAAACGGGCTTTTTCGCCTCCCGAGAAATCTTTAATCGGGTCTAGGGCCTTATCATTATGAAAATCGAAGCCACCGAGAAAGTTTCTAACCTGCTGATCAGTAGCGGTAGGGCTAATTCTTTGTATATGCAGTAAAGGACTGGCCTGAAGATCTAACACCTCTAGTTGGTGTTGGGCAAAATAGCCTATACGAACATTCTCTCCATAAACACGAACACCTTCAATTAACTCCAAATCACCGGTAAGGCTACTAATTAAAGTCGACTTACCCGCCCCATTGGGACCAAGTAACCCAATGCGCGTGCCGGGCTGTAGATCGAGATTAACGTGGCTAAGAACCTTTTTACCCTTGTGCCCAAGGGTTGACATGCTGAGATTAACTAGAGCGCTGTAGGCTTCTTTTGGCGCCGAAAAATTGAAGTAGAACGGTGAGTCCACGTGGGCAGGTGCTATATCTCCCATGCGTTGCAGTTCCTTTAAGCGGCTCTGCGCCTGTTTGGCTTTAGATGCTTTGTAACGAAAACGAGCGACAAAGGCCTCTACATCTTTTTTACGTTTTTGCTGTTTTTCATAACTTGCTTGCTGCAATGCCAGGCGCTCACTTCTCACTCGCTCAAAAGCCGAGTAATTACCTTTATAGGTGATAGATTTTTGATGTTCGAGATGCACGATACGCGAGACAACGTTATCTAAAAAGTCGCGGTCATGGGAAATAATCAGCAGCGTTCCGGTGTAGCCTTTTAGCCAGCTTTCAAGCCATAGGGTAGCATCTAAATCAAGGTGGTTAGTCGGCTCATCAAGTAACAGTAAATCAGATGGGCTCATTAGAGCTTGGGCTAAATTTAAACGAATGCGCCAACCACCCGAAAAGCTATTTACCGGTCGATTAACTTCAGACTGATGGAAACCTAATCCATGCAGCAATTGCTCTGCACGATAGTGGGCATCGAACCCACTAATGGCGTCCAATTTCTCATAGGCATCTGCCAATTTGTGATCATCACCACGGGCAAGAGCCTGTTCAACCATCATTTCAATTTTTCGTAAGACAGGGTCGCCGTCGAGCACGAAATCCAGGACATTGCGCTCAGAGGTTGCTAGCTCTTGAGCCATATGGGCAATACGCCATTGAGATGGCATAGCAAGATTGCCAGAATCGGGGCTTATCTCTCCGATGAGAAGCTTAAATAAACTGGATTTACCACTGCCATTAGCGCCAATAATACCAATATGTTGACCAGGATGAATGGTCAGTTCCGCATCACTGAGTAATACTTTTGTCCCGCGCCGCATTTCGACATCTGTTAATGAAATCATATTTTTAACTTAACCACTCTCTACTCAAATCCAAGAAAGCCGCCAGATTGATGACCCCATAATTTAGTGTATACGCCATTTTTCTTTATCAATTGTTGGTGAGTTCCCTCCTCAACTATCTTACCCTCATCAAACACAATTAAACGATCCATTGCCGCGATAGTTGAAAGGCGATGAGCGATAGCAATAACCGTCTTACCCTCCATTAATTGATAGAGGCTCTGCTGTATAGTCGCTTCGACTTCAGAATCAAGGGCTGAGGTTGCTTCATCTAGCACCAGGATAGGTGCGTCTTTTAATAATACTCGAGCAATAGCGATACGCTGACGCTGTCCTCCCGATAGTGTAACACCACGCTCGCCAACATGAGCATCATAACCACGTCGACCTTCACTATCTATTAAATTGAGAATAAATTGATGAGCCTGGGCTTTCGTTGCCGCGTTAACCATTTGTTCTTCGCTGGCTTCGGGTTTACCAAACATAATATTTTCTCGAACCGAACGATGTAACAAGGAGTTGTCCTGGGTGACCACCGCGATATTCGATCGCAAGCTCTCTTGCTTAACCTGGTCAATATTCCAACCATCTATCGATATAGCACCACTTTGAATATCATAAAAGCGTAATAGAAGACTCACCAAGCTAGACTTTCCGGCACCACTGCGCCCAACAACTCCTACCTTCTGGCCTGCAGGAATAAACAAATTCAGCCCATCGAATACAGTCTCACTAGGATTATATCCAAAGCTAACATTGTCAAAATGGATATTGCCATCAGTAACATCTAGTGCGGCCGCCCTATCGCTATCCACTACCGCGCTGGGCACTGAAAGCGTATTAATACCATCCTGAACCGTGCCTATATTTTCGAAAAGGCTACTAATTTCCCAGAGTATCCAGTGTGACATTCCAGTTAATCGAATAGCTAAACTCATTACAATTGCTATAGCTCCAGGGGTTATATCTCCCTCAATCCAGAGATAAATCCCAAGCGCCGCGGTAGAAAACACCAGCAACATGTTGAGCGTCCACAGACAGATATTAAGTTTTGTTACCAAGCGCATCTGTGGATGCACTGTATCAAGAAATTCACCCATGCCATCCCGAACATACTCAGATTCTCTTGAGTTATGAGAGAACAGTTTCAAGGTGACAATGTTAGTGTAGCTATCAACAATTCTTCCGGTCATTAAGGAACGTGCGTCTGCTTGAACCATAGCTATTTTTTTCATTTTGGGCACAAAATAATGTTGAATTAAAACGTACAGGCCCAACCATACGACCAGAGGTGCACAAAGTCGCACATCGGCACTTGCCACTAAGACTAATGCTGTGGCGATATAAATAATCACAAACAACAGGACATCAAATAGCTTCATTACTGTGTCACGGACGGCAAGTGCTGTTTGCATTACCTTAGTAGCAATACGCCCACTAAATTCATTTTGAAAAAAACCGTAACTTTGATTCAATAAATATCGATGAGCCATCCAGCGCACGGTCATCGGGAAATTACCCATTAACGTCTGGTGAACCACTAAAGAGCGCAATCCGTTAGCCACTGGAATTACCACTAACATAAAGACAGTCATAGCCACTAGGTACCCGCCAGACTGTTGAAGGAAGTTTTCTGGATCGCTTGAGGATAGCCAATCAACCACCTGACCCAAAATGCCAAATAAGAGAGCTTCGGAAATTGCCGTGATCGCGGTTAATCCCGCCATTAACAATAACCAAGGTTCCATTCCACCTGTGTAATGGCGGCAAAATTGATAGACACCCCGAGGCGGCCGCTGAGCAAGCTGCTCTGGAAACGGATCGACTAGCCGTTCAAAAAAACCAAACATTAAATCTCCTTGGTGGGTCTGTTCTATTTTTGACTGGGTACTATGGTGAAGGTTGCCATCATAACAATTAAACGCTCAAACCTAGAGAAATAGATGGCTTATTAGCTAATGATTGATCAAGTTTTGAGTCTCTTTGCTTTCATCCCACACTGGATACTTAGTCATCACTTGCAGAAAGAGCTCAGAATCAAGAAAGTGCTGCAACCAACATTGCAGCAAGGGATAACAACTCTGGTCAAACCAGTTTTTATCCACAAACGCGAACTGCCTAATAAAAGGAAAGATTGCTATATCGACCAAGCTCAGTTGGTCTGACAGTAAGAATTGATGGGATTCAAGTAAAGTTTCTAGCTGCTGTAAAAACAGCTCCCCCTCAGAACGATGCTGTTGTTGAGATTTCTCAGGAAACCCCTGCCCGTATTTATAGCCATCAAGTGCCCGCTTAAACTTACCATCGTTAATTTCAATTAAACTCTTTCCCGCCTCAGAGTCTTGGACAAAGACCCTAAGATTCAATGTATTTGAGTTGTGAGTGTCCTGATCCAAAGCCCATTTGATAATATCCAAACTTTCATCCAACACGGTGCCGTCCGGTAACACCAGAACAGGGACAGTACCCTTTGCAGAGGCTGCCAACATAGCGTTGGGTTTATTTGATAATAGGACTTCTCGCAACTCCACCCCTATACCGCTGTGGTCAATTACCATCCTAGCTCGCATAGAATAGGGACAGCGCCGAAAAGAATAAAAAACTGGTAAGTCATTAACTAGCATTGAATTATGCGCATTACTTAGTAAGATGATAACTATAAAACAGCGCATTGGGAAAACATACTAACAATGGTAACTAAATCGTTTGATTTAATTATATACGGCGCTAGCAGCTTTGTTGGTCAAATACTCACTCACTATCTGGTTGAGCATGTTGGTGTTAATAAACAAGTTCGTTGGGCTATTGCTGGGAGATCTGAGTCGAAGCTGGAGCAGTTCAAAGAATCGCTTGGCGCGGTGGCCGCAGAACTACCCGTTATTATTGCCGATGCGGCGGATGCCCAGGCCCTAGAGGCAATGTGCCAGACCACTCGAGTAGTAGTCACTACGGTCGGGCCCTACGCTCTGTATGGCGAACCCTTGGTTAAAGCCTGTGCAGAAAATGGTACCGACTACTGCGACCTCTGCGGAGAAGCCTACTGGATAAAGAAGATGATTGTTAAATATGCTGAGTCAGCAAAACAGTCTGGCGCCCGGCTTGTTAGCTGCTGCGGATTCGATTCGATCCCGTCCGATCTAGGCGTCCATTTCCTGCAGCAAAAAGCCCATCAACGCTTTGGCCTGTTTTTCGATGATGTAAAACTTTCCGTTAACGCTATGAAGGGAGGAGCATCCGGAGGCACTCTTGCAAGTATGATTGAAGCGGTTAAAGCTGCGATCAGCGACCCCGCTTTGCGTAAAGAAATGAACAACCCTTATATCCTCTGCCCAGAAAACACTGATCTTAAGTATTCACAGATCAGTATCAAAGGTCCATTTTTCGACCAAGATATCCAACGCTGGGTTGCCCCTTTTATTATGGAAGCGATCAATGCTCGAGTAGTTTTGCGTTCTAACATGTTGCTTGAGTTACCCTATGGAAGTGAGTTTCTCTATCGAGAACAAATGGTCACTGGCATCGGCATCAAGGGCCGACTTTCCGCATTAGTTCTGACTCTGGGTCTTGGTTTCTTTGCATTCAGCGTTGTGGTTTCACCCATTCGTAAATTTATGCAGCGCTTTGTGCTACCCAAACCAGGCGAGGGGCCTAGCCCAGCGGCCCAATTAGCTGGGTACTTTGACGTCAGCCTACTAGGAAAGAACACTAATGGAGAGAAGTTGCAGGTACGAGTAACAGGCGATAGAGACCCTGGCTATGGCTGCACCGCCAAAATGCTCGCCCAGGCTGGCTTGTCCTTGGCGTTCGATTTCACTGAAAAAGAGAAAGTAGGTGGGTTTTGGACGCCGGCAACAGCGATGGGGGACAAACTAATAGACCGCCTAACAAAGCATGCAGGTATGACTTTTGAACTTGAGTAACAGGTAATCTAAAAAAGCACGCATATAAAAAAGGCCCGACTAATTGTCGGGCCTTTTTAGATTAGCAATCGCTATTGACTACTCACTGACACGGTCCTTAATCACCATCAAAACTATCCCCAGAGCAGCGGCATTAACCATTGCACTGAAGTTACCCATAATCGCGCTGACATACCCGCCGATGACCGGAAGGCCTCCAGCTGCGCCAGAAACAGTCGTTAGAGCTACAGCAAACACCAAAAGGAACATCCTGTTGTCTTTGTCCGCCTGATCACTCAGTACACCCATAGATAGGCCTAGAGCGACATGCACCAACCCTACTTCAGGAATTGTCGCAAAGGCACCTATAACAGCTACTGCTAATACTAATAGTCTTACTATTTTTAATGGACTCATTTAATACCCCTTATTTGATAATTGTAATATTATATCAACCCAAAATGGTCACTGTGCTAGACCTGACTCGTTGTGAACATAGAACTTTAGTTTTAAAAAATAAAGTTCTTAGGTTGGAGACGATTATCTCTATTTGCAAATGAAAAATGCTAGCGGTCTGATTTTAATGACAACAACTGCAACAAAAAAAGGCGCCTTTAAAGGCACCTTAATTTACTATCAACGTTTCCAGATATTCGCCAGAATCATCACTGCAACTATAACACCCAGACCTGCAGAACCCAGGGTCTCAATAACCCCTTGAATGTTTGCCATGATTCCACCGAAAAATGGCACGTCGGGTCCAAACAAACCAGATACAAGAACCGCAACGGCAAGCACTGCGGCTAAGATCTCAGCGGCTTCCCATAATTGTTTTTTTAACATTTCAAAAAGTTTAGACATGGTGCGACCCCTTTAAACTTTAGGGAAAAGGGGACTCTAAGAGTCCCCTTCACTTAACAACTATAAATCTAGTCAATCTTAGACATCAAGTATCCAGCAACAAGCAATCCTACTAAGCCTGCATCACCAAGTTCAGATACCAAGCCCACAACATTGCCCAGAACATCGCTTACGAATGGAACGTTACCACCGAAAACAACACCAGCTGCCACACCTAAAACAATCAGAGACACTGTAAGACTAGTTAATTGACCAATTATTGCGCTTAATTTATCCATTTTTGTTACCCCTTTTTTTAATTTTAGTTGATTAAACTGCTGATTGCATGGTGTTCATACCAGCAAACATGTGGAACATATCACGTTCCAAGCAAAAAATGAAACCCTGTAATACACTGATTTCTACTCATATTCACATATTTTTCAATTGTTTTTAAAGCTTTTTTTATAAGATCCGATTCTCAGAGCTCTCGGTTTCCGTTAGAATGGTGGGTCATCGCCCCAACAGGCCATACCCTACTGTTAGGTTTTACCCCCTACAATGAGTCAAAAATAACCCATGGCACAATACGTTTTTACAATGAATCGGGTGAGCAAAATCGTTCCGCCCAAGCGAGAAATCCTTAAGAATATTTCTTTGTCCTTCTTCCCCGGCGCTAAAATTGGCGTATTGGGACTTAATGGCTCTGGGAAATCGACCTTACTAAAAATAATGGCGGCGCTCGATACCGATATACAAGGCGAAGCACGGCCCATGCCAGGCATTAAGATTGGTTATTTGGCTCAAGAGCCTCTACTTGACCCAGAGAAAGACGTGCGCGGAAACGTTGAAGACGGCATAAGGGAGGCCGTTGATGCCCTGAAAGACCTAGATCAAGTCTATTTAGATTATGCGGAACCGGATGCCGATTTTGACCTTTTAGCCAAAAAACAGGGTGAACTTGAGGCTATCATCGAATCTTGGGATGCTCACAACCTTGATCACTCTCTTGATATAGCGGCGGATGCTCTCAGATTACCCCCTTGGGATGCTGATGTTACCTCCCTATCAGGTGGTGAAAAACGACGAGTTGCCCTCTGCAGGCTACTTCTTTCTCGTCCCGACATGCTATTGCTTGATGAGCCAACTAACCACCTGGATGCAGACTCCGTGTTTTGGTTGGAGAAGTTTTTGGAGGAGTATTCCGGTACTGTTGTAGCTGTAACACACGATAGATACTTTTTGGATAATGTTGCCGGTTGGATATTGGAACTTGACCGTGGTCACGGGATTCCCTATGAAGGTAATTATTCGGCCTGGCTGGAGGGGAAAAATAGACGTTTACAGACAGAGTCTAAACAAGAGGTCTCACGCCAAAAAGCAATTAAACAAGAATTAGAGTGGGTTAGACAAAATCCAAAAGGTCGGCAGGCGAAAAACAAAGCGCGAATCGCGCGATTTGACGAACTGAACTCTCAAGAATTTCAATCACGCAACGAAACCAACGAAATTTATATCGCCCCTGGCGAGCGTCTAGGCGATAAAGTCATTGTCCTGGATAAGGTCAGTAAAGGGTTTGGTCAAGAACTACTAATCGATGAACTTTCATTATCCATTCCTAAAGGCGCAGTTGTCGGGATTATTGGGGGTAATGGTGCAGGTAAATCGACCTTATTTAGAATGATCGCTGGAACTGAAAAGCCTGATAGCGGCTCCATCACTCTAGGGGAATCAGTAAAGGTTGCCTACGTAGAACAAAGCCGCGATTCTCTTGATGACAGTCATACGGTGTGGGAGGCTATATCAGGGGGTCACGATATTTTAAGGATCGGTAACTATGAAGTTTCTTCAAGAGCCTACGCTGGCCGCTTTAACTTTAGAGGATCAGATCAGCAAAAGCGTGTCGGCCAGTTATCCGGTGGCGAACGCGGCCGCTTGCATCTAGCTAACACCCTGAAACAAGGGGCTAACGTCTTACTTCTAGATGAGCCATCTAATGACCTTGATATAGAAACCTTGCGTGCACTAGAAGAAGCAATCCTGTCTTTCCCAGGCTGTGTACTGGTTATTTCTCACGATCGCTGGTTTTTAGATCGCATTGCCACACACACTTTGGCTTACGAAGACGACAGTGAAATCGTTCTCTTCGAAGGTGGTTATAGCGAATACCATGAGGACTTTATTAAACGAAAGGGCGATAACGCTCAACCCACAAGAGTCAAACACAAGCGACTCAAAACCTAATCGCAAAGAACAGAAAGGACTATAAATGAGCAGTATTTGGCACCAGAAGCCTGATCTTGAATTAATCAACGGCTCTATGAATAAGGGCACTATTTCTGAGGGTCTCGGCATTCAAATTACCGAGATCGGAGATGATTATCTAAGTGGCACAATGCCTGCTGATGCTAGAACCTTTCAACCCTATGGAATAGTTCATGGTGGCGCTAATGTAGTCTTAGCAGAAACTCTTGGCAGTATTGCTGGTGCTCATGTTATTGATATGGCCTCCACCCGATGTCTAGGTCAGGAAGTCAGCGCAACCCATTTACGTCCCGTCTCCGCCGGCCTGGTTTGGGGCACAGCACGGCCGATTCATTTAGGCAGGCGTTCCCATGTTTGGGAAATTCGACTGACCAATGATCAAGGTAAGCTGACCTGCATCTCGAAACTGATTCTGGCAATAGTCCCTAATTAACGGCGCTTTCAGCGATTACTTCACTGGTTTCTGACTGCCAATGCAGTAAATTCATTTCGACAAATACAAATGCAACCAGCCACATAAAGGCATCCCAAAAATCAAGAAAGTCACCCAGCAGCCCCCAGTAGGCCGCCGCAACCAACAGTATGCTGTATAGAACCATCTTGATTATCTTGCTTACTGAGACAAGGCTACCTTGCAGACGCCCGCGCAGCTGCAGCCAGACGTCCATTTCCAAAATTACCACGATCGTCACCCAGGTTGTAGCGTTAATCACATCCAACCAGGCCAACCATTGGATATCAACCCAGTCAGAGGTATTACCCAATACCTGCTGACCATTGAGTTTAAAGAGCGCCTGATCGGTCAAAACTGCACAGCTATCTGCATCTAGCAGCGGATATTCATCAAGGCTGACTATGCTGGCATAGCCCTGCCCCATCATTGAGCAAAGATCATCAACAACAAAGGGAGAGATATTGTAAGTTAGGAGCATTTTATTGAAGTAACCATAAAGGGCATAGCCAACAAAACCATAGCTAAACACTCGTAGGCCAATAAAGGTTACTTTTATATTGGGTTTGCCTAATGTGTCATCTGCTAAAACTGAGGTTTCCAACTCAAACAACAGCAACAATAAAAGCCAGGCTGCTGTATCAATGGTGGCAGCGAAACCTTGAATAACATCAACCAAATTAATGCCCTGACTGAAGGTTTGCTCAGTGGCCAGCAGCTCTTCTTGAAAAAATAAAACTATGTTGAACGTCAGTAAGGCATAAACAGTGTATTTAAAAGCGTTGTATAGCATCGGCGTCTTTGATGAATAAGTAGATACCATTCTCAGCTCCGTATTTTTTACACTATATTGAAGGTCTTGATCAATAGTGTAACAACCAATCAAAGGTGTGAAACTAAGATTTTAACTAAATTTTCTAACCCTTCCTGATCATGATGACCAAAGCGATCTATCTGGGGGCTATCTATATCTAAAACACCGATTAGCTCACCACCGACAATCACCGGCACCACTATTTCAGAATTAGACGCTTGGTCACAGGCGATGTGCCCGGGGAATTGATGGACATCATCGACTAAAATTGTTGCTTTCATCGCCGCTGCGGTTCCACAGACTCCCTTCCCAAGCGGTATTCTGCTGCATGCTGGCTTCCCTTGAAAAGGGCCAAGAACTAATTGATCCTCTTTGACTAAATAGAATCCAATCCAATTTACGTCATGTATTTCCAACCACAGTAGCGCAGCACAATTTGCCAAATTAGCGATTTGATCGCCCTCATCACTTATTAAGCCGGAAAGTTGCTGGCCAAGACGTTCATAATTAATCTGAGAAACACTCATCGTAATAACTTTTCCTATGTCATAGCCAATACACTTGTTACTGGCCGGTTAAACGAATTGGTTTGCGCTGACTCAGTCGAAAATGGCCAGTTTGGCTAATGAATACGGCGTACGTAGCCAAACCCTCACATCAGTATTATTCTCGAAAAAGGTCTCTGCTCTCTCCATGCCATCCGTGTGCATAAAGGAGGTCTCGCTAATCACAACATAGGTAACCGCTCCTTTAAACTTCAAAAGAATAAGCCTTAGATCCTGACCTATTGATTAGGTGGCATAAGAGACCCTTCGAAAAACTATATTAACTCAAGTCAAAATAAAGGGCCTACTCTTCATATAGTAAAAAAGTGATTATTGTTAATTTAAAACTCTAAAAATTGCTAACTTTTAAACCGCTCAAAACGCCAATCCTGTGGATTAAATTGGGTCTGAAAAATTATAAAATGCATTAATTTAGTGCGGCCAAGCAATTACGGTACAAATATTGCTTTATCTCTGTTCAATGGTGGATTTAAGCGCTGCATTTGAGCATAACAGATAGTTTATGATGCAAAAAATCTAGCTAAAGCTATATATTGCACCATTCCGGTGCGAATCTTTCAGGGGAAGATAATGGATTTTAACAGCCGATGTCTGAGAATAACCGCGATCACAGTAATAGCGACTCTTCAGTCTACTCAGGCATTTTCGGATGATTTAAATGCGGCAAATACCTCGTGGATTATGACATCCACAGCCCTCGTGCTGTTTATGACTATTCCAGGTTTATCTCTATTCTATGGCGGTTTGGTCAGATCTAAAAATGTTCTTTCTGTGCTAATGCAATGTTTCGCCATAACCTGTTTAGCGTCCATTATTTGGTTTGCGCTAGGCTACAGCATCGCCTTTGGTGATGGCGGGTCTATGAATGCCCTTATTGGCGGCCTAGATAACATCTTCCTTGCTAAGGTGACCGAAGGCAGTATGACTGGCGATATCCCTGAATCGGTCTTTGCTATGTTTCAAATGACTTTCGCTATTATTACGCCCGCTCTTATCATTGGCGCCTTCGCTGAGCGTATGCGCTTTAGCGCCATGCTAGTTTTTAGCGGCCTATGGTTAGTCCTAGTCTATGCACCAATCACCCACTGGGTATGGGGCGGTGGCTGGCTAGGAGAAATGGGATTGCTAGATTTTGCTGGCGGGACTGTGGTGCACATTACCGCAGGGGTCGGCGCCCTAGTCGCCGCGCTAGTGCTTGGCAATCGAAAAGGTTTCCCTACTAAAGCAATGCCTCCTCACAATCTGACGATGACCGTCACTGGTGCCGGCATGTTATGGGTTGGCTGGTTCGGTTTTAACGGCGGTTCTGCGCTGGCCGCAAATGGCGATGCCGGCATGGCAATGCTAGTCACTCACATTTCCGCTGCAGCAGGCTCACTTGCATGGATGATGATGGAATGGACCAAGTATGGCAAACCATCGGTTCTGGGTATCGTTACCGGTATGGTGGCAGGTCTGGGTACTATTACTCCCGCATCAGGTTTTGTCGGACCCGGGGGAGCCTTAGTCATCGGCTTTAGTGCAGGTATTATTTGCTACTATGCTACACAGGCTATCAAGCAACGCTTCAAGATTGATGATTCATTAGACGTGTTTCCCGTGCACGGGGTCGGTGGCATGCTAGGCACTTTGCTCGCAGGTGTTTTTGCCTCTGACGCGCTCGGCGTATTCAGCGGCCAAGGTTATAACGAAGGTATGGACATGCTTAGTCAAGTATCGGTTCAGGTGATAGGAATTATTGCCACCGCAACCTACACAGCAGTAACAACTTATATCCTCTTGAAACTGGTCGATAAAATGTTAGTATTACGTATCGACGATGAAAGCGAGGTTAGAGGTCTAGATCTCGTTGAGCACGATGAGAGGGGCTACGATCTATAATAAGAAGATAATTGTTGTATAGAAACAAGCTGGCACAGGACTGTTTTAATTAAAATAATATACAGAGTGCGCAAAAGCATTAAGCCGCTGATACTTTCAGCGGCTTTTTTATTTCTTGAATAAATTTGGCGCCTATGATTTTTTAGATATATCTAACCCTTTAATCTAGCGCTATCTAGATGGTCGCACATCAACTCTGCCCCCTCGAGAATTCGTGCTGAATGGCGCTGCATAAGGTCGGATGGAATCAGGTAAATCTGCTTTTCAAGAACCGCAGATATCCCATCCCATTGCTGCCAACTCTCAAACCACATAGGCTTATCTTCTTGGCTGCCACCGGCAATTATCACCTGGGGATCTGCCGCAATAATCGATTCAATATTCACGTAGGGCACCAGCGGAATAGCATCTGCAAAAACATTCACTCCACCACAGAGGCTAATGATATCACTAACCATATGCTCACCATTTAACGTGATTAACGGCTCATCCCATATTTGATAGAATGTCCTAACCAGCGACTTTCCAGCTTGCTCAGCACGCAGGATTTTCAAACGCTGAGTAAACTTTACGGCCCGCTCTTCGGCCTTATCTTGATGACCACTAAGCTCACCAAAACGTCGGAATAAGCTCGGAATCGAATCAATTTTCTGGGTTTCCACTACAAACACCGGAATACCCAAATTGCGCAACGGGTTAATAACTTTATCACCATTGCCTGACTGCCAAGCAATCACTAAATCTGGCTTTAACGATAGTATTAACTCGTAGTTAGCCGCCGCATAATTACTCACCCGTGGAATTTTTTTTGCCGCTTTAGGATAGTTACTGTATTCATCAGCACCTATTATTTGCTCACCCGCACCTATATAAAAAAGAACTTCGGTAATATTGGGGGCAAGGCTAATAATGCGCTTTGCAGGTTCCTTAAGATTAACCTTCTGACCATTGTCATCAAATACGACAATCTCGGCTTCAACGGCCACGGACAACCAAGCTAAAATAATAATCAGTGCGCGCATTAGGTAATCACCAAAGGTCGCTTTGTGATCGGGTGTTCAGCGATAATCGATTTCACCCCAAAGACCCGATCGATCAATGATTCTGTCAGTACGTCTTCAGGGCTACCTTGGGCCGCAATAACACCACTATCAATGACAACCAAATTGTCAGCACAGCGTGCAGCAAGATTTAAATCATGTAACACCATCACAACGCCAACGCCCTTTTGAGCCAACTGACGGACAATGTCCAAGGTGAGTTTTTGGTGGGAAAGGTCAAAGGCTGAGGTCGGCTCGTCAAGCACTAAAAACTGCTCACCGAAACGGCTAGGCTGCCAGATTTGCGCCAGCACTCGTGCCAACTGCACACGCTGCTTTTCACCGCCAGACATCTGCGTATAAAAACGTCTCTGAAGATAGCTGGCGTCCACCAACTCAAGCGCCTCAGTAATAATCTGGGTATCTTTCGCGATGCCGGTCTGGTGAGGGATGCGCCCCAAACCAACGACTTCATCAGCGGTAAATGGAAAATTAAGTAATGTGTGTTGCGGAAGCACCGCCAACATCTGGGCCTTTTCCAATAGCGGCCATTGATTTAATACGCGGTTGTTAAGGTAGACATCTCCTTTAGTCGGCGACATATCTCCAGTCAGCACTTTGAGCAAACTCGACTTACCGGCACCATTTGGCCCGACAATCGCGGTTACTTTACCCGCTTCAACCTCAAGGCTGATATGACGCAGAAGATCGAACCCCGATAAGTGCAATGAAATATCGCTAACTAACATAGTCATGAGCTACACATCCTTGCGCTGTTGTAATAACAACGCAACAAAGAATGGAGCCCCTAAAATAGCAGTGAGAATACCTGTGGGTAATTCTGCGGGAATTACAACAACGCGCGCCAAACTATCGGCAGCCACAAGGAGTATTGCCCCAGCTAATCCGGAAGCTGGAATCAGCCACCGATGATCAGGCCCAATCATCAAACGTATAATATGCGGCATAATCAAACCAACAAATCCTACCAATCCAGCAACAGCTACCGAAACACCGACCCCCAAAGCAGTCAGCACAATTAGTCGGCGCTTTACCCGCTGCACATTAACACCTAAATGACGAGCCTCAGACTCCCCTAATAATAAGGCATTTAGGGCCTTGCTATCACGCGGAAATAAACCCATCAAGAGCATGGCAACCAGACCCATAATGGTAACTTTTAACCAGCTAGCGCCACTGAGATTACCCATTTGCCAAAGGCTAATCTGGCGCAACATATCATTATCAGAGAAATAGCTGAGCAAACTATTCAAGGCGCCGGCTAAGGCGCCTATGGCAATACCTGCTAATAACATGGTCGTAACGGATGTGCCCACTCCTGAGGTGGCCAGACGATAGACTAGTAAAGTCGCAGTGAATCCACCAATAAAAGCGCCTACCGAAACTAGCGAGAGCCCTACCAAAGCACCGCCTTGAATAAACCCACCGGCAGTCACAATCATCAGACTAGCGCCCACAGAGGCGCCGCTGGACACGCCGATTAATGAGGGGTCGGCTAAGGGATTACGAAATAACCCCTGCATCACTGCACCGGTGGTAGCCAATACCGAACCGACAAAAATGGCTAGAAGGATTCTCGGCAGTCGAATCTCAAACAGAATGGTCTCTATTTGAGTATTGGAAGAATTTCCAAAGACAGCATGCAGAGTATCCATCCAAGAAATACTTACAGTCCCCACAGTCATGGACAAAAGCGCGACAACAGGCAACAGAATTACCAGTATCGCGATTAGCCTTCCCGCGGAAAGATGGCGCAATTAATAGTCCACGCCCTTGCGAGCCATAACACCTGAGTGATAGGCATGTTTAATATCTTTGACTTCAGAAACGGTATCCATAAGATCTCTAATGGCACTTCCGCCTCCTCGCCCTGTTACCACCACGCTCTGATTTTTAGGCCTATTTTTAATTGCAGCAAGCACTTTATCTTCATCGAGATATTTAAAACTTAGCATATAAGTTAGTTCGTCCATCACGACAAGATGATAGCGCTCATCTCTAAGCATTGGCTCAACAATCGCCCATGTTTTTTCAGCCGCAACTATGTCGCCTGACTGGTCTTGAGTATCCCAGGTAAACCCGGTGCCCATCTGATAAAAATCTACTTCCGGCAAATTATTCTTTAGATAGAGTTCTTCACCGGAAAGCTGCTCACCTTTAATAAACTGGACGACGCCTACCCGATACCCGTAGCCCAACGCACGCAATACCATTCCAAATGCCGAACTAGTTTTACCCTTACCATCACCAGTCAATAAAATGGAGACGCCACGCTCTTCATTAGCCGCTGCTATATTGGCATCGATCTTCTCTTTTTGCCTCTCCATCTTTTTCTTGTGCCGCTGCTCTTTTTTAGTGTTTTCGTCTTCCATATTTGTAAACCTTAAGCATTTAGTTGAATTGCTGAGGGTAACGCCTCAGGCAAATAATGAATGGCAGGATGTAAGCTATGGGCCATAATTTCAAGGGCATCCACCAACCGGGGTCCTGGTCGACTAAAGTAAGCGTTGCCGTCCACCAAAAACACCTTTGTGTTATTCGTCGCTTTCAGCCTAGTAAAGCCAGCAGAATTAAGAAATATAGAAGCGTCTTGCATAGATCGCTGAACATTAAACCCGCATAGTGCTATGAAAATAATATCAGGTTTCGCCTCAATTAACTCGGTCCAATTACGACGCTGAGAGGGCTCTTGTTTAACGCCGAAACAGGGTTCACCACCGGAGAGTTCAATGATCTCCGGACTCCAATGGCCGCCATCAAATAGTGGATCGAGCCAATCTAACAGGGCCACTTTAGGTTTGTCAGCGGTCGCAATAGTGGCGGAACGATTAGCGACCAGGTTAATTCGATCCTGTAATTCTGCCCTATAGCGCACACCCTCTTGAACGCAATTGGCCGCCAATGCCAAAAGATTCACAGTATCCAACACATCATTAAGACAGATCGGTTCCAGATTCACCACCTGAGGATTATAAGGTAGGCTGTGAATCGCTTTGGCTACATCATTACCCGACACAGCACATACATCGCAAAGAGCCTGAGTCACGATCAGGTCGGGCTCAAGGGTGGTCAAGGGTTCCATTAACAGGTCGTAGAGGGCTTCATCCTTTTTTAGCTGATCAGTGACTAAACGATCTATCTCGCCACTATCTAACCCTCGAGGAATACGTGAACTAGTCAGGATAGGCAGCCCAACTACAGAGGGTGGATAGTCGCATTCATGAGACACACCAACCAACTGATCACGCAGACCCAACCCGCAAATTAATTCGGTTGCACTAGGTAATAGTGAAACTATCTTCATAGTCAATGATTCAGCAGTAAATCAGCATGGATAACGGGATTCGAATGCAACTGATACAAAGTCCAAGCCGAGTCCTTTCCGCTGCTCCACGACAGCAGCGTCCGCCTAATCTCTATACCAGTATTTTTCATCAATTCAACTCAATTTCTAGAGCCTGTAACGAACACCGACACTAGCGCCAAAACCAAGAGTTTGATAGCCAAAAACTTCTTCATAATCTTCGTTAAGTGCATTCTCTAGCTTAAGGTACATTTCAAGTTTATCCGTTGCCGTGTAATTAAGACTCATATTCAGTACGGTGTGATTCTCTAGTTTAACTACCTGTGACGGCTCAGGGAAAGAAGGGAAGTAAACATCCGTTTGCTCGCCAGTAAACTGGACATTGGTGTTGAGATAAAGGTTTTCAGCTGCCTTCCATCCAAGGTTTAGGCTACCTGTGTGGCGTGGTCGCCTAACCTCTCGCATTGAATCCTCACCCGCTGAATCAGTATATGTGTAGGCTGCTGAGATCGATAACGACTGAGAAAGATCGCCTACCGCGCTAAATTCAACACCTTTCCGCTGACTCTTTCCGTCCATATTATTGGAGGTATAGGCGTAGGTCGCTGGATCGTATACAAATCCATTTATTTCATTATCCAACTCAGCATCATATAGTGTGGCAGATAAAGTCACATCGCCTCCCATCATTTCCTGATCAACGCCCAACTCCCAGCTAGTGGACTCTTCAGGTATTAGGTTTGGGTTGCCAATAAAATTGGTGTAAAAGCCAAAACGTTCAGTAAAGGTTGGGTTTTTTACCGCTGACCCTATCGCACTGCGCAGACGAGTTTGATTTGAAAGCTGATAAATGGCCTCTGCTCTAAACGTCTTTGCACTGTCAAATTCAGAATTATCATCATGACGACCACTGACAGCGAGAGTGAGCCGATCAGTCATATCCGTCCGATACTCAACGGCTAAACTGTCGGTATCGCGCATACGGTCTTGATTCGGATCGTAAATGCCATAGGAGATTGCGCCACGCTGCATCCAATCCTCTGACTCACGCTCGGCTAAGAATGACAGGGTTTGAGCGCCTTCGTGAAACGATAGAGAGCCAACATATTGATATTGGTTCTTGGTAGACGCGGTTACATTGCCTTTAACACCGTCGGCAAAAGCCACATTGTCATTTTTTGCCCGAGCAATCATAAGCTTGTGCCGCCACAATCCGTCCGACGAAGAATAATCTCCCTGTAACCGCATGGTGCTATTGTTAAATTCTGACACTCTATCGCGATCTTCAATAAGGCCGTCAAAATCGCTGTCCGCGTCAAATTGATTCATACCATCGGACTCCCGAGCAGCAAAGGAGATCTTTATTTGATCACTGACCTTAAAGCCGGCTTTAAGCGTCGCTGTGGTATTCCGATAACCATCTTTTTCGTCTCCTGTACGGGCAATATTACCGCCCTCTGACTCGACATGGTTAAGTCCGAAACGAATATCGAAGTCACCCTGCTTATGGCCTAAATTGATACCGCTACTTTGAGTTGACCAGCTGCCAGTCTCGGCATAGAGGCCAGCGCTCGAGGGCGTTTCTGCGCTACGAGTGATGATATTAACCACACCTGCTATCGCATCACTTCCTCTAAGCGAACTCTGCGGTCCACGAATAATTTCGATTCTTTCAATATCGGAAGTCGACATTGTCCCCCAACTAAATTCATCGCCCTGGGATGGATCATTTGCTTCAACACCATCAATCATAACCAAGAGATGGTTTGCCTCTGCTCCACGGACTCGAATTTGAGTTTGAGAACCCAGCACACCAGCACGGCTGACTGAAAAACCGGGTACATCTCTAAGAAGGTCACTGACATTGAGAGCGGCACGATTTTTGAGCTGCTCTCGATCTATAACGGTTACCGCATTCGCTGATCGCGATGCATTGATAGGCATCAAGGATGCAGTGACAAGAATTTCTTCAATATTTGCAGTCGTTTCTGATATTACCGGAACACTGAACAGGGATGCTGACAACATTAATGCTGCAGCGAAGTTTGATTTTAATTTCATTATATAAGTCTCTTACACTCTCACCCGAGTGGTAGCATTTAAAGTAAGCGAGGAATAAGACATAGGCGGAACGACAGAAACTGTCAATCAGCACAAGACCGCACCCCGCGGTTTGTCTGCGTAGCGACAGGCCGGTCTCCGGACTCATAAGTGAGCAATTGCTCTATTTGGCAACCTTCCCATGCGTATGCACAGTGGAACTACTACCAAACATTCTTATTTACCGTTGCGGGGGCAGTATCGGAATGGCTTTAGTACAAAGACTGTAGCGCACCGATTTCCCGTTTAACTCTATGCTAAAACGCGAAAAGTAGCGTTCAAACATTGAGAACCTATTGCAGAAGCAAGAGTCGGCAATTTACCCTTGAGATGCGCCGATGTCAAACAACTTTACTAATAAAGCTGCATTGAGCATGATGCAGGCATCGACACATTAGAAGGTATTACAAATGCTAGCGGTATTGATAAAACGAACATTAGCCTCGGAAATGGAAGCGACATACGAAGAGTTTTCAAAGAAAATCATTCAAGCCGCAGTTCCTGCTCAGGGCTTTATTTCCAGCAAAGCATTTAAAGATTTAAAAGACACTAAAATACGCTACACACTCATTCAAATGGAGTGCTTAGCCGACTGGAAGGCCTGGTATCAGTCCGATGAAAGACGTGCCGTACTGACGCAAATACAACCACTTTTGAGAGAGCCCGAACATATCTCTATTTTAACCACGGCTTAACGGCTAAAGGGCTTCTAAAGCTTCTGTGATCTTTCGAACGGGAATCACTCTCATTCCTTTAATGGGTTGTTTAGGCATATTCGCTGCCGGAATAATCGCGCGAGTAAAACCGTGCTTAGCCGCTTCTCTTAAACGCTCCTGACCATTTGCCACCGGTCGAATTTCGCCCGACAAGCCGACCTCCCCAAACACAACCAAATCTTTGGGTAAGGGGCTATCACGGAAGCTAGAAATGACCGACAAAATTAATGCTAAGTCGGCGCTTGTCTCAAGCACCTTTACGCCACCAACCACATTAACGAACACATCTTGATCACCTACCATAATGCCACCATGCCTATGTAAAACGGCCAGTAACATCGATAAGCGATTATGATCTAAACCAACGGTCACGCGGCGTGGATTGCCTAAATGACTATCATCCACCAAGGCCTGCAGTTCGACTAATAGAGGTCTCGTACCTTCCCATACCACCATCACCACGCTACCGGAGGAGACATCCTCTCCACGCTGTAAAAAGATAGCTGATGGGTTCGGCACTTCGCGCAAGCCTTTATCCGTCATAGCGAAAACGCCTAATTCATTAACCGCTCCAAAACGGTTTTTGTTACTACGCAGTGTTCTAAACTGGCTGTCACTTGAGCCTTCCAACATCAACGAACAATCAATTATATGTTCAAGCACTTTTGGGCCTGCTAAGGACCCGTCTTTAGTCACATGTCCCACCAAGATCAACACTGTTCCTGTCTGCTTGGCAAAACGCACCAACATAGCGGCACTCTCTCTTACCTGGGAAACACTGCCAGGTGCAGAAGCAACTTCTTCAATATGCATGACTTGAATAGAATCTACGACTAATATTTTTGGTCGCTTTTGCTCTGCAATGGCACAGACAATTTCAACCGACGTCTCTGCCATTATTTCAAGTTTTGTAGTGGGTAATCCAAGACGATTGGCGCGCATCGCAATCTGCTGTGGCGATTCTTCTCCGGTCACATAAAGCGCGCTATTGCTCTCAGCCATAGCGCAGAGTGTTTGTAGCAACACCGTACTTTTCCCAGCTCCGGGCTCACCACCCAATAAAACACAAGAACCTGGCACAAAGCCGCCGCCGAGCACCAAGTCCAATTCACCGGAGCCGGAACTTATGCGGGGAATTTCATCAAGAGCGATATCTGCAAGGGTTTTTACCGCACCATCAACCGCACCTGCAAAACCGGGCCGTAAGATTTTACCCCCTCGAGCCGGACTACCTAGGCGAATCTCCGAGAGCGTATTCCAAGCATTGCACTCAGCACACTGACCCTGCCATTTGCGATAATCCGCACCGCAATCATTGCACACATACGCTGTTTTAGTTTTACTGACCACTGAACATCTCCTCCATTTTCTAAGGCTTATTTAAGCCTATTACTGGGATTATGTACAGTATTAATAGCATTCAAAATAAACCTCTCAAGCCTAAGACAGTTAAGTGGCAACCGAAATTGAGAGGATATAAAGACTAACTGACTCGAGGTTTATGTCGTCCAAGAGTTGTCTTTCTGATAGAGTATTACTATGTCGTTAATTCCTGAAAAACCTATTGTTATTTCTCCCACCTTGGCCGCAACCATTGGTCTGGAGGAGACTGTGCTGCTGCAACTCATGCAAGAATGCATCAGCCATGGCAGTCCTATCAGTAGCAGCGGCTTTGACTGGATAACACTACCCGCGAATAAACTTCTCGGGTTGGCGCCCTTTTGGAGTGACGATGACTTTCGGCGTTTATCGGCAAGCCTGCATGAGAAAGGATTATTATTAATTGGTGGCGGTCCTTTTACGGCCAACCATGATTTTCGTTTTGCGTTTAACGAAAACTCCGTTGCTATATCATTACCCTCATCCAATCGGCTGGCTGATATCTCGCCGATCCCAGCAAGTAGCAAGCCACACTCCGCAAAAACAATTGGCGGAAGCTGGCAGCCCAGCGAAGACGCGCTTCGACAGCTTGCTCAACTAGGCGTCAGTAAAGAATTTGCCCAGCAGCAAATCCCTCAGTTTGTAACTTATTGGCGCGAACGGAATGTACCCCGACATAGCTGGGAGTCAAAATATATAAAAGAAGTCTGGCGGCAATGGCAACAGTCTGAAACCACTCAAAATCGGCGCCGTAAAGAAATCTCAGTGACTGGAGAGTGGCGACCGTCACTGGATGCCCTTGATATCTTGGTGACTAAAGGTGGTATTAATACCAATTTTATCGAAGATGCCATTCCAGAGTTTATTCTCTACTGGCGAGATAGGGGTGATCTGTCAAGCACATGGGACTCAAAATTCATCCAGCATATAAGACGGCAATGGCAGTTTTTTAACGGCATGATGGAGGAAGACTCTATGCCACGACTCATCACTGCACAATGGAAACCTAAAGAAGCAGTGTATGATGTATTACAGATGGCCAACATAGATCGTCAGTTTGCGAGTAACATAATTCCCGAATTTGTGCTTTATTGGCAGGAAAATGGAACGCCTCAGTGCTCTTGGAGTACTAAGTTTTTACAATATGTGAAGCGTCAATGGGCGCATCAGAACAAATCTTCTACGGAACCGTCAAATGGCAAACAGCAAGGATATTCAAAAGGTCGCATCCGAGATCGCAGCTTCGTCGAAGATCTCACCGACCGTAGCTGGGCGTCCTAAATCTACCCCCACGGCTAGCCCTGAACTGATTGATGCTATTAATCAGGTTTTTGCTCTTTTTCGAGCTAACTATCACAATCAGTATTACAGTGCTTTTGGCGATAAAAATGAATCTGTTGGTCTCGCCAAAAAGTTATGGTTGAGCAAGCTCAATGACTTTGCTCCTGTGACGATCTGCGCGGCGGCAGAGAAAATTATCGCAGATAGCGAGTACCTACCAACACTACATAAGATGCTCAATGCCTGTCGCTATGTGGGCATGCCAGCGGGTCTGCCTACACCCAGAAAGGCTTATCAAGAGGCATGTAATAAGCGCAGCCCAAAAGCCGAGCAGCCCTGGTCTCATCCAGCAGTTTACTTAGCAGGTCGAGATACTGGGTGGCATATGCTCGCCAACGCTATAGAAACAAAAGCATTGCCGGCATTTAGTGAAATCTACCAGCAGTATTGTGATCGTATCGTCGCGGGTGAAAAGCTAGCAGTCGACCTACCTCCGGCATTACCAGAGGTCTCGCAAGTACCCGCCACGAAAAAACACAATCAACAGCAATTAGATAATCTAAAAAAATTGCTCGACTAAAGATCGGCGAGACCTATTTTTATGGCAATTCAACCTTTAATTCATAACTCTACCGCACGTCGTATGGCAAAAACCATATTGAATGGCTTTCGTAGTTATTTTGCTGATTATCTTAATTCAACATTGAGTGCAAAAGCACGATATGAGAAAGCTGACTGGCACGGAGTGCGTCAGGCTAACGTAGAACGGCTAGAACTCTACAAGGATAAAATCACGCAAACTGTTCAGTATTTAGAAATGGTGACTAATCAGGATATCGCCGACCTTTCACTGTGGAGCGAAGCAAAAATTGCCTATACCCAACTAGTCTTCAACTTCCCTAATTTTGAGATCGCAGAGACCTTTTTTAACTCAGTGTTTAGCGATGTTCACGATCACGACAAAATTAGTGACGAGATTATCTATGTCCTATCTTCTCAGTTGATCGAAGCACCTGAAGCTGAGTACAGTATTTATGTTCGCTATCAAGGAGAAGGTTTCCGTGAAACTTTTCAGCGGATTATTGAAGAGTCTGAATTCTCGCTGCCCAAAGAAGACTTAACCCTGGATCTTGATTGTATTATGGGTGTGTTTAACCAAGAGGTGGTCCCTCACATCCAAGGGCTTCACTCCGATGTAAAATTTGATCTTTTAGAATCGACTTTTTATAGGGGTAAAGCTGCCTATATGGTGGGGCGTGTGGTCGACGGTGACAATACTTTCCCCATGGTGCTAGTAATCTTAAATAATGAAGAGGGTGGCTTATACGTTGATACCGCCCTATTTACCGTTGACGAACTGAGTGTCGTATTTAGCTTTACTCACAATCATTTTATGGTCGATGCGCCACTACCGTATCAGTACGCTCACTTTTTGAAAAATTTAATGCCTAACAAGCTCGATTATGAGATATATAACGCACTGGGTTTTCCTAAACATGCTAAAACAGAATTCTATCGTCAGCTAGTCGGACACCTAGATAACTCAGATGACCAATTTATTATCGCACCAGGTATTAAAGGTATGGTCATGACCGTGTTCATGCTTCCGTCCTACAATATTGTATTTAAAATCATCAAAGATAAATTTGCCCCTCCCAAGGAAGTGACTCATCAAATCGTGAGAGAAAAATATCGCTTAGTTTCTCGTAGTGACCGCATCGGCCGAATGGCAGATACCCAGGAATTTGATGACCTGATTTTTCCCTTAGATCGTTTTTCAGATGCCCTTGTAAAAGAACTGCAGGAGGTAGCAGGATCCCAAATAGAAATACGTGGTGATAAATTATTAATTAGGCATCTTTATACAGAGCGATACATGACACCGCTCAATATCTATCTGGAAACTGCCAGTCAGGAAGAAATGGAAAGCGCTATGGAGGAATATGGGAACTGTATCAAACAGTTGGCGGCGGCAAATATTTTTCCCGGTGACATGCCGCTTAAAAACTTTGGCGTGACTCGCCATGGTAGGGTGGTTTTTTATGATTATGACGAAATTGCCACGCTGACAAAATGTAACTTCCGTAAAATTCCCGAACCAAGGACTGAACAGGAAGAAATGCAGTCTGGTACCTGGTACACCGTCGGCCCTGACGATATTTTTCCCGAAGAATTTAGACTGTTTTTCTCAGGTAACATGAAAGCCCGAAAAATATTTGAGGAGATGCACAGCGACCTTTATGACATGAGCTTCTGGCAGGATTTACAAGCTCAGATACGCGACGGTTATGTCGTTGACGTATTTCCCTATAGGCGCGCTAAACGCTTTAACCGCGGCAAAGATTCAGCTCTAGAAGTCTTTGCTGACTAGCGATAAGCTAATATTTCAGTGCTATCGCCAGCGCTAATAATAAAGTGGTCTGGCTTAATAGATACTAGCGTCCACTCCGAATTTATTTTATCTCCCTCTCGGTAGCTACCCTGCCCAGTAAACAATCTATTGGACGTCGAGCCCTCTGCAATAAATATATGTCCAGCAATAATAAGCTCTGGCACTGGAGGTACTGCGACAATAATAGACTGTTCCGTCAAGGGGCGCAGAATCGCAGCCGATTCAGGCTGAAGTGGCTTAACTCTATCGGTCGCCGGCGATAAAGCCGCGGTTTGAGGTGATCGTGGAGTCGACACTGAAGCAGCACCAGATGGGGGGGTAATCTCCCAGCCTTGAATATAAATTCCCACCCCAAAAATAATTATTATCCCCAGACAAGCCAGCATCCAATTCCGTGGGGCTAGCGATGAAGGAACTTCTTGGTAGGGGTCCCAATGGGCGCTAGCAAAATCATCCAAGTTTTTAGGATCTCCTCGCAAGCGATCTCGTTCCGCTTTTTTTAGGGCATCGAGAATAAAAGACATTAGTTGGCTATGCCTCTTAATCTGGGTATTTCATCATCGAAAAGTTCATTTAACCGCATCAGGGTTTGTCTACCAACAATACCATCGGCGTCGAGATTATATCGGCGTTGAAATTCTATCACCTGGTCTTTCACCGCTTCGGTATAGCGGCCACCAGTGATAACTTTCTCGATACCATCACCGCCCAAGCTAAGCTTCTCTTGCAACCAATGCATGGCTAACTTATCAATACCATCTTGCATAAGAAGGTCAATCCCTTTATGGGGTCGCCACAGATACAAAAAACTGCCAGTCCAACGATTCAAAAACTGTTCGAGGTCAAAATATATCTCACCATCCTTAGTTATCAGGGTCACAGAATCTTCATTAAGTTGCGCCAATAGGTAGCTTTTCAGCAATCCATCACCCTCATCCAGTACCACCAGCCCGGGCCTATCTATGGCATTTAACATCCACGGCGCTGCCTTAGTAACGTTTTCGGACTGCAAACCAAAGGTTGCTGCAATTCCAGAAAAGACTTCAGTAGAGTACACCTCAGAACTTTCTATAGACCAAACAGCGAGTAAATTAACTAAGGGATTAGATGTGTCAGTGGAGACTAAATCAATCATTTCCTCTTCAGTAGCCGTCAATAGACTAATATTCTGCTCAACCAAGTCAGTCGCTAGGTCCTCAATAATTAACAAGTCATCATAATTTTTCGACTCATTGAGAGCGATTAATTCACGCCATGAATCTATCGTATTCCGCGGCAGAAACACAAAGACTGAAACCAGAATTAAAACAACTACAAGACCCGCTATCAGCGGCGTGTTTGACCTGTTCGGCTCACCATTATCAAGACCGCTTAGAATTTCTACTGAAGCATCCTTTACTAAGGCTGGCGAGACGTTCTTGACGCCCAGAGAGTAAGCTGCCAACAGTGATTGATGGCAAATCAGGTTGATCAGCCGCGGCACACCTTTAGTGAGCCTAAATAACACCTTACTACAGCCCTGATCAAAAATCGGTCCTGCCGCACCCGCGTGATGTAATCGATGGTTAATGTAGTTGGATAACTCAGACTGATCTAATGGTAAAAGATGAAAGCGCGATACTACGCGTTGATTAAGTTGCCGTAGTCCCTTTTGTCCAAGTATCTCCAATAGTTCTGGCTGCCCTACAAGTAGAATATGCAGTAATTTATGCGTGTTAGTCTCAAGATTACTGAGCAGGCGAAGTGTTTCAAGAACATCGGCACTGAGGTTCTGAGCCTCTTCAATGACGATCAAGGTCTTTTGACCTTTAGCGTGACTGGCGAGCAAATCTTGATTTAAAGCATCAATACACGTTTTCGAAAACGACAGGTTTTTGCTTGTTGGTAGCCCAATGGCCAGCTCATCACAAATGCTGGCTAAGAGATCAGTTTCATTAAGCTTACTGTTTAACACATAGGCCACACGAACATGGGCGGGAATACGCTGCAGCATAGTTCGGGTAAGGGTGGTCTTGCCAGTTCCAACTTCGCCAGTTAACAGGATAAACCCGCCCTCGCGATCGAGGCCGTATTTTAGATGGGCAACTGCTTGCCGATGTTGCTGGCTCGGATATAAAAAGTCAGGATCAGGAACAATCGAGAACGGCTCTCGCTTTAGGGCAAAATGCTGTAAATAAATACTCATAGCCTGCCGTTACTCTGTTGTCTCTAAATCTCGTCCTTGGTTTATAAACTCTTTTAGTTGTTTAGTCACAGTACCTTCCTGTTCAGCTTCAAAATCTCGAGTAATTAAATGCTCAAACTTAGATTTTGACAACGCCTGTGCATCTTCCGGCGTGCGAATAATGGTCGGCCGAATAAACATCATCAGTACTTTTTCACTATCGCTTTTATTGGAGGATTTAAACAGATTACCTATTATCGGAATATCACCCAAGAACGGTACTTTCGACGCGCTATTATCAGTTTGTCCCTCTATCAGCCCCCCTAGAATCAATAGCTCGCCATCTTGAATCATGACATTAGTTTGCATAGTGCTTTTGGTGGTAGTAGCACCAAACTGAGAGTCAGTGCTGCCAGCTTTAACTTTGGAGGACTCCTGCTCTATTTCCAGCCTTACTGCATTGCCCTTACTAATTTGCGGTTTGACCTTAAGCATTACCCCGACGTCTTCCCGATTAACGGTAGTAAAAGGATTAACGCTATTGGAATTATTAGTGCTGGCATAGCTACCAGAAGGAAAGGGAACCTGTTCACCCACCGAGAGGGTAGCCTCTTCATTGTCTAAAGTAATGACTGAAGGTGTTGATAGTATTTTAGTTCGGCCATCGGTTTTCAATGCCTGAACCAACAAACCGATACCTCTCTTTTTTTCAGGATCAAAATCGCCAACCACACCAATGACAGTCTTTGGTAATGCAGATGCAATTTGAGTTGAATTCACACTGGTTGCGCTACCATCACCAAAAGCAGTGCCCAGCAGACCTGATAAGACACCATCGAAATTAGTCAGGTATCCACCGCGATCTCTACCTGTAATAACTAATTGAGAGCTAAGATTTCTTGCTTGACTCTCTGATAATTCAGCAATTACCGCCTCGATAAGTACCTGAGGTCGAGCGATATCTAGCTTGGTAACGACACGCTTTATCTCACGAATAACTGCGGAAGGCGCTGCCATCACCAACGCATTGTTAAGTTCATCAATTTCAATTTTATAGCTCGCTGAAGCTTTAGATTTTCCGTCACCGACAGATTCGCCAGCGAGACGCAAAAAGACATCTGAACTAAGCATACCGTCGATAATAGGTTTGATTTCCGCTGCACGTGAATAATCGAGATAGATAACTTCCACGCTACCTTCTTTAGTCGATGGCAGATCCAGCAGTTTGAGCATGTTTTTAAAGGTCCTACGAGCAATACCCGGGCCACTCAAAATAATGCGATTATTGAGCCCATCCTCTACCAGCGATAACTCTTGTTTTTGTAATTGTTTGAGCTGGCCGGCAATGTGTACCGCCTCACCCGCTGAAATATGTTTAAGGTTAATAACCTCAATCGCAGTTTGATCCGGATCATCCATTTGTGAAATAAGCCGTTTCACTGCTATGACATTACTGCGAATGTCAGAGATAACCAAGTAATTATTCTGCGGAAAGGCCAGTAATCGCGCACCATTACTGAGTAAAGGCTTCAACACTGGGACCAAGGTGGCTGCCTGTACATGTTTAATCTTGATAATCTCAGTCTCTAAGGTGTTGTCACCATTGCCGCCAGCAAAATTAAAAGACTGAGTGAACGGAATAATTCGAGTCACAGCACCATCTTCCACGGCCTGGAATCCCTGCACCTGAATCGCGGACAAAATCGCTTGATAGAGTAAATCAGAATCTATCGGCTGCGGTGATATTATCGTTACCTTACCCTTGACCCGCGGATCTAAAACAAAGGATTTACCGGTGATTTCGGCAACACTTTCAATAACACTGCGGATATCTGCATCACGGAAGTTAATCTGCACAGTCTCTGCGGCCATACTCTCAGCCATTAAGCACCAGCTTAAACAAAACACAGCACCTAATTTACTGAGGTGATTCATTCTCCCCACCTGTCGGGACGAAGTCATGGTCATTGCTTTTTTCCACTGTGTTATTGGAATAATCATGTTAGGGCTTTAGTCCTAGAGTTGGTAATATTTTAGCCGAGAGGCTGGCTGCATTGACATAAATAATTTCTTCCCGACCTTCCCGGACAAGGGTTACGGAGAGGCTACTTGAATTACTATAGCTCATCCACTTAACAGGATCAGACATTAAATCTTGCACCGAAAGGCCGTCAATCTGTACCACCACATCACCATCGCGTATGTCTGCCATTCCCTGTACATCAGCCGATAGATTGTTAATCTTGAAGCCCCTATCACCCCCAATATCCACAGGCACGGCACCAAACATATTGGCCAATGCAAAGCCCTGCGCTTGGATATCAACATTCTCATCTTGCAGTTCTGACTCCATATCTTGCAGTTCTGACTCCATAATGACATCTGATTTTTTCATTAACAGTTGTTTGTTAATACCATTATCACTAATCACAATACGGAAAGCCTCAATATCAATAAGCTCCATCTTTCCATCAAGCTTGTCACCCTTCTGGTAAACCTGTTCCGGCTTGCCATTAAATTTAAGGGTTGCCGATGAAGAGGCGCCGGCCAGTATAACGCCAAGCAAGTCAGCATTAATTTGCGCATTAATCAGTTCTGTTTGAATTTGCACTGGAGCAATCACTCTTTGGCGACCAAACCAATCCCAGCCCACCACCACGCCTGATGCTACTCTCGCAATGACCAAAGAAGGTGTCTTAGTGGGTTGCAGTTGAAACCCTATCAAGACAATTAAATAGATGGAAAGTATCGCCATAACTACGATTGCCGCCAAACGAGACCACTGCTGAGGGTTTTTAAGCTCAGTTTTCAACATAGATTATCTCCATGGATCCTTCAAATATCTCTGATGAAGACCTCTCAACCTTGAGAGACTGCACATTAAATCCGGCACAGGCGACCTGATGCGTCAAGCGCAACATTCTATTGGCATCATCACCACTAAACCTTAACTCAAAGCCATTATTTAAGTCTCGAATCTGACTCAGCCGCAACTGGTTACGCCTGACTAATTTAGTCAGGTTGTCCCGACCAGAGCCTTGCTGAACTCCTTGATTGACACAACCGTTAGCTAGCCTCGATAGCACCGCACTCTGTTGCTGTAGCCACTGCAAATCACTCTTCAGCTGATTTGATTGGCCAATTAATTGATCTTGTTTTGCCATTATGGGAGTCAAAGCTACATAAATAGCGGTAAAAAATAATAAGACTAAACCTATTAGCAGCAGCTGCCTCTCACGAGACTGGAGATCCTTTAAGCGGCCTCTTAGACTGTCCATAAATACTTTCATCGGCCAGACCCTTGATTTTTCAACCCGGTGACTGATAATAAAAAGATCTCAGAGCCGGCAGCCTTATCCTGGTTGAGGCTAAATTGGTAGCCTTTCATTGCCAGCGATTTTTTAGTTAACTCAGCACCCCCACGAAGAGTCAGATTTAACCCGTCCTGATTTGCAGAAAAGCCCTCAAGTTCGCACTGACAGCCGGACATAATCTCATTAAGTGCCAGGAGCGCTGCCATAGGCTGGCCTTGCAGGCTTTGTTGCTGTTTAAATAATTGATCTACCTGGCTCTCACCGGTAGCCTTAAGTGTCTGAAGGCTAGGCTTAGAACCACTAAACAAGCGGGTGTAATTGGCGAGCACGTTCTGTTGTAAGCCTGCAACCTCGAATTCCAGCGCCCGATTTGCGGTCTGTAGGTATCCTACCCACAGCGCTAAAAGTAGGCAGGCCGCAGCGGCAGCTGGCCACCAAAAAGACAGCATAGTTTGCTTTGGAGCCGGCTTAAAAGCTCCAGTCATTAGGTTCAAGCTAGGATCAAAATGAGAAAAATGCCAGTCAATTACGGAGCTATTGATGTCGGCATCTTGGGTCAACTGTTTTGGCACCATATTAAGATCGGGCAAAGATATGGACAATCGCGGCGCTTGATTCGAGTCCTGCACAAGAGACTCTAAGATAGTCCAGCCTACATTAGGCTCAGCAGCAAAACCGGTGTTCTGAGACTGTCTGACCACCAACATGCCCTCTCGCCAGCCAACGCTAATTATTCCTGGCTCCCAATGTAGCGCCATAAAGTCAGGCACCATAGCAATAGCAGTGATCCCTGCATTATCGGCAATTCGCCTCCACTCTTTCATATCTTGATGACTAACCGCAAGGATCTGTAATTGACTATTACTACGCCCTGCCACTACAAAATGCATCTCTTCAATAGGCTGTAATATTCGATCTTCTAACACCCAAGGAATGAGTTCAGCCCACTTGCGCTGGGGTGCAGATGGAATATCTACCCAATGCAGACCAACCCTTTCGCTTGGAATCCATAAACTCATCGTCGCAGCATTAGTGCCCGCCACAGATTGCAAAGGATCCTCTACGCTACCGACCCGTTGATCGAGATTATAAATATGCTCGACACTCATTTAAGTGATTTCTCCCATCAGACCCATAGCGACGCAGGCCGGCTGTACTAGTTTGCTTTGTGGTAAAAGCTCTTCGTCAGGTTCATCATTATTGTCGCTCTTTTTGGCAAATAATTTCTCAGCCTCGGACAATTCTTTTTCATCCGGCAGGCTAGCTGGCACAATAATAATCTCTCTAGCAATGATAACTGGTTTAGGCCTGTTTTTCCTGTCCATTATACTCTTCACTTGAATTCGAGCCTCACCCAAAGTGACCTCAAGATAGAGTTGAAAATAATCTGAATTTACCGAGACTAGCGCCTGTGGCCAACGCTTTTTAACATCATCCAAAGGAATCAAAAAATAGGCCTCTAGGTCTTGGTGAAAAACATTTATATCACTGAACGGTCTACCTTGATTCACTATATCTAGAAATTGCTGTCCATCTTCTCCACCAAGGGCGAGAACCAATCGCTCTGGCGCGGTGTTAATATTGATGGGGGTTGGACTAGGTAACGCAGTTACCCAAGGTAAAAGCATCTGCACTTCCTGTACAGAATAACCCTTAATCGCAGCGAGTTCAGATGTGTCAGAGATAAGATCATTAGCCACCATTCTAGGATATGTGAGCCCCTCATAATCCGGCTGCTCCGCGCCCCAGCTATTAATCACAGAAGAATCTTCATCGACCCAATCTACAATGGTAGCTACTCGATCAGGGCTAGCGAGAATTTGCAGTATTTCCAAGAGATTTAGCCAAGCTTTAGCCACACCCATAGTACCAAAACTATTAATCTCCTGATTAAGTGACGCACTGTTGTAGGCGCTAAAACTATTAAGGTTTACCCTACCCTGTAAGTCGCTGATGCAGCCCTTTAGAGTGCCCCCTTCGACGGGGAGCAATGGCATAGCCTGGGCCCATATCTCACCATAATCGTCGGTATTCCGGTTATCATTTTTAGTCGATAACAAATCACCCGCCCAGCCCTCTGCACTCATAGCAATTAATAGCGCTTGATCACCATGTAAAGACGCAGAGGCTTGAGTAACGTCAATCTGGTGGCGATAAAAAATGTTGGTTAAAATAAGCACTACGGCCAATATTAAAATTAGTGCCGCCAAGAGAGCTACACCGCGCTGCTTTTGAGGTATTCTTTTAATCACGAACCACCCCAGGGAACAATCGAGAAGTCTCGCGATCATCGTCTAATGTAATCGTTACCCTAATCATCTTCGGCAATGCTTTTTTAGTTAGGGTCGCGTTAATTGGCGGCCAGTCTTTAGAATAGCCCGTCGGCCCAAGATGCTCAAAAACAATATTTTTAACACCATCGATAAGAGTAAATGTATTGCCATCACTAAGTCGTGGTGACTCAGTAATAGCCCAGGATGTCCGCTGCAATTGCCGCTCATCATTAAGCTTGTAGTCTATCCTGCGAACGCCACTGGGATTGGACCTGACCATGGGGCCACCACCACGACTAAAACGAACTCCGAACTCGCTGGGATTAGTTAAATAGGCGTCCTCAATTTCTCCCAATCCATCGGCAAAACGACGAGGCCTGATATGTAGTAAATCGCGTCCAATAATTTGCCAGGCGCGCTGTAGTTTTACTTCCTCGGCAAGATCTGTGCGACTGCGCTCATTGGCGCCCAACACTACCTCCACCGCCTGGTAGGACATCACTGACATCACCGCCAATATCCCCAAGGACACCAGCACCTCAATTAAGGTGAAGCCAGCTTGGCGATTGGAGGAATAAGATTTAGGCATCTAATCTTCAACCAAATAAACAGCTAAGGTGGCTTGGTATGATTTACTGCCAACTGACCCCGACTGGACTTGGTAGCGATATAATTCTTGACCCATAGCCTTTTCAATTGTCATTTCCCAACGCCAGTCCTGCCCACCCTGTTCGTCAACACCTTTTGTTTTTAAGTCCGAACTACCTGGACTAACTGACCATTTCTGGGAATGCTCATAACGCTCAAGGAGATGATTCCAAGCCACTTGATTAGCGAAAAAACGCTCCCTAATACGCAGTCGTTCATCACTGTATTGATGCACCATTTGCACCGCACTACTCAGCACCAAGCTCAGTATAAACAGGGCGACCATCACTTCGATCAGAGTAAAACCTCTGTTTTTGGTGGCACATCTCATAAGGTGTTCGATTCCAAAATCATCATTGAGGCCTCATCATCCCAGACAAAGGAGTAGGTTAATTCAGAAGATTCAAAAGACAACTGAATGGCTCCTTGAGGCTCTATGTAACCATCAGGTAAGAATGCCATTTCTGGTAGTAAAAATTCTTTTTCTGTTGCTTTTAATCCAACGCTATCCATCAAGTCCAACGCCTGCGGTTGGCTTTGAGGTAATAGCTCCTCCTCCTGCATATCCATGTCCCAGTCAACATTAGATTCCGTCCCAAGTACAAAAGGCTCCGGCGACGTCACTGCGATCCATCGATTTTTAAAGTAGACCAGGGCACGAAGCTGGGTAGTCTCTCGCCGATCATTGTCTGTCTCTGTAACAACACCATAGGCGGCACCCTCAAGTGACGAACGCTCTGAGAGCTGCTGCATCCAAATAAGTAGTTTGTCCGCTTCTGCTGAATAGCGGCGATCAAACGCTTGATTAATAGCCAAACCGCTAATGGCTGACAAAATCACAACAATGGCAACGACAATGAGCAACTCAATTAGGGTGAAACCCTGAGATCGCTTCATAAAGCCTAAGTAGACATTCGAGTTAGCTGGCAAATAAAGCAATATTTAGTCAAGATTCCAATTACCCCAATCTTTATCCGAACCCTCTCCACCTTCAACGTTATCAACACCCAAAGTGTATATCTCAATCTGCTTGCCGTGAGTGCCTGGATTTAAGTATTGGTATTGAATACCCCAAGGGTCTGTGGGTAGTTTATCTAAATAAGGCCCGTTCCACTTTCCCTCGCCTGATCCTGAAGGCGATGAAACTAAGGCCTCCAGCCCTTGAGACTGGGAAGGATAGCGGTAGTTATCCAGTCGGTAGAATTTCAAAGCACTCTCAACTTGGCGAATATCTGAAGCTACCCGCGTAGCCTCTGCTTTTACCACATTTCTAAACAAATTCGGTGCAATTGCCGCAATCATCAACGCCATAATGGTCACTACGATCATCACTTCAATCAACGTAAACCCGCGCTGCTTTCTGTTTGACTTCATCTTATTAACCTCTTCTTTAATCGTATTTATCTCTATTTGAGTCGTCTTTCAGAATAATTAAATCGCATTGTTCATATCCATGATCGGCAACATAATGGCCGCAACGATAGCTAAGATCATCGCACCCATAAGAATGATCAAGATTGGGTTAAGCAACTTTAAAAACACCTCAACAGCGTTATTTAACCTAACCGAATAATACTCAGCCACTCGCAGCAACATTTTATCCAACTCACTAGAGGCTTCGCCACTGCCCACCATATGAACTAAGAACCCACTGCCGTCCAGGTTATCTTCCAGCGCCTTGTGGAGGCTAGAGCCCTGACGCATAGCTTCAGTAACCTTTTTGAATTTGCTTTGCAGCGAAAGGTTACTGACTACCGCCGAGGATATATTGAGCGCTGCCAATGCTGGAACTCCGCTATTTAAAAGAACCCCTAAACTACGTGCCCAGTCTGAAATATCAGCCATGCGTAGCCAGCGACCCACGCCGGGCATGGTCAGTATAAAAGCATGCCAACGTTGTTTTCGCTCAGTATTTTGCATAGCTTGGCGGAAACCTAAAACGAGTAGAACAATTAACCCTAAAAGATATAGACCGTAGTCCTGGGTAAAGTCACTCAAACTAACCACCACTTTGGTAATCATAGGTAACTCACGGTTTGAACTGGCGAATACCGCGGTGATCTTTGGCACCACCCAAACCATCATCATTGAAATCATAATGATCGAAACGCTAATCAATGTCATCGGATAGACCAATGCGCGCGTGATGGTTTTACGGTTTTCGGCGCTCGTTTCAAGTTCTTCTGCAAGGCGTAATAAAATCTTGTCCAGATGCCCGCTCTCCTCACCCACTCCAACACCTGCGATAACACTATCGGGAATCTTATAGGGCGAACGCCGCAAGGCTTCAGAAAAACTGCGACCCTCGGTAATTTCGCTGCGCCAACTTTCCACCATGCGCCGCTGTTTATCAGTCTCCGCCTGCTCGATAGTCATACGCAGAGATTCTTCAAGGGGCAGTCCTGATTGAATCAGAATAGCCTGCTGGTGAAGCAGTAATGATAGGTCGAAATTATCAACCTTGGCCTGACGTCCAAAGCGAGATCCTTTGTGCTTACTAGACTGACTAACTTTTGAGAGAGTCGAGGGTAATAGCTTTTTATCTTTCAAAAGACGTCTCGCCTGACGTTCAGAATCAGCCGTTATTACGCCATCTACAAGTTTACCATCTGTATTATAGGCTGAGTAATCAAAAGCAGGCATAGTCAGTTACACACTGGTGACGCGAAGAACTTCTTCGATTGTGGTGACCCCATCACAAACCAAATTAAGCCCCGCTTGGCGAATACTAGGCACCTGTTGACGAATCGTAGCTTCCAGCTCAATTTCTCCAGAATTTTCATGAATTAGTTTTTGCAGCGCCGCATCCACGGTAACCAATTCAAACAGAGCTTGGCGACCTGCATAGCCGGTGCTGTTGCATTTAGGGCAACCGCCAGCCTCGTAAATAGTCTTGCCGACATCCAAATTCAATAACTCCCGATTAAATTCATTGGGCTCAACTGGTTGACGGCAACTAAGACAAAGCCTACGTAGTAATCGTTGAGACAGGATGCCTCTGACGGTAGATGCCAGTAAAAAGCTATCAACTCCGAGGTCCTGCAGACGAGTAATAGCGCCCGCCGCCGTATTAGTATGGAGAGTGGACAGCACTAAGTGACCTGTCAAACTTGATTGAGTGGCGATTTCAGCCGTCTCTCCATCGCGAATCTCACCGATCAAGATGACATCTGGATCCTGACGCAAAATAGCTTTTAATCCCCGCGCAAACGTCATTCCAGCGCGCAGATTTATTTGGGTTTGACTAATGCCTGGCAAATCATATTCCACAGGATCCTCAACGGTCATAATATTGCGACCCTGTCGATCCATTTTCTGTAATGCGGCATAGAGGGTTGTGGTTTTACCTGACCCTGTGGGACCGGTGACCAAAATAATCCCATGGGGACGACGAATTAAATCGTCAAGCTGGTCAGAGGTGTCCTTAGGCATACCCAGGTCGTCAACCTGAAGCTTACCCGCATCTTTGTCCAACAGTCTCATTACCACTCTCTCACCATGGCTTGAGGGCATAGTGGAAATACGTAAATCGATGCTACGTCCCCCAAGCTTGACACTCATGCGTCCGTCTTGAGGTAATCTTTTTTCTGCAATATCAAGTTTTGACATCACTTTAATACGAGAAATCAGTAAAGGAGTAATCTGCGTCGAAGGTTTTAACACCGTACTGAGAACGCCATCGAGACGAAACCGCACCAAGGATTCCTTCTCATAGGGCTCAATATGAATATCCGAGGCATTTTCTTTTAACGACTCGGCCAAAATTGCATTGAGAAGACGGATAATGGGCGCATCATCTTCAGAGTCTAGGAGGTCGCCAGTATCTTCCAACTCTGCCGCTGCAGACTCCATGTCGACAAAATCCTTAATATCTTCCATTACTGATTCTGAGGAGTTTTCACGGCCGCTATAGATGAACGACAGCATTTTTTCGAAAGATTCACCATCAATACGCGTAACTGCGGAAAAACTGCTGCTTGTTCGAATAACCTCCGAGATAGCCCACTGACTGGCTTCGGGCGACAACACCAAGTCACCCTCTAATTCTCGAAGTAACAGACCATTACTTCGAGCAAATTCAAATGGCAATAATTTAATATCCGATTTTGACATTATTAGTACTCGTTGAAGTCTTGTTATCGCAATGCTAATCAAAAACGTATACTAAATGGAAAAGTAAAGCAGTATTAAAAACCTCCAAAAGGGGGCAGTTCTTAATCCGCGGAAGGTTTTATTTTAGCCATAGATGGAAATGGGAATGGACTAACATTACTGCCACTTGCTGCGGTAATTTTTCCTGTACCTTCCTTCTCAACCTCATCGATACGTACAATCGATTGCATAGGAATAAAGCTGCGCTTTATCCCGGAAAATTCATTTTTTAATTTCTCCTCAGCAGGATCCACTATCATTTGCGAGCGCTCTCCAAATATAAATTCTTCAACTTCAAGAAAGCCCCAAAGGTCACTTTGAAAAACATGTCGAGCATAGATCTCATACACATGACCTTGATTGTGAAAGGTTATTCGATAAATGGGTTCGCTAGCCATAGGGTGCCACTATTATTGGTATAAAAGTAAAGAAGCCAATAATACCACAAGCCAGTTTAATCGCACTGCAAAATGTTGCGGATTACCGGCTCAAGGCTATAATGCCCGTCTATTTAAAAAGAAATTTGTAGCCCATGTATCAAAAGCCCGTTAAGAAACTACATATCGTCACTCATGGCTGTCAAATGAATGAGTATGACTCCGCCCGCATGCGTGATTTACTCGGCGAAAGTCACCAAATGGTGGTCACTGATAACGCAAAAGATGCAGATGTAATACTGCTCAATACTTGCTCAATTCGTGAAAAAGCCCAAGAAAAAGTCTTCCACCAATTAGGCCGCTGGAAGCACCTAAAAGAAGCTAAACCTGATTTAATTATTGGCGTTGGCGGCTGCGTTGCCAGCCAAGAAGGCGAAGCAATTTCAAAGCGCGCGCCATTTGTTGATTTGATTTTTGGCCCTCAAACCCTGCATCGATTGCCGGAGATGATGGAGTCAAGAAAAGCTGGCGGCACGGTTGTTGTCGATATCAGTTTTCCAGAAATCGAGAAATTCGATCGACTACCCACCCCAGAAGCAGACGGCGTTAGCGCCTTTGTTTCAATAATGGAAGGGTGCTCTAAATACTGTACTTTTTGCGTGGTTCCTTACACCCGCGGGGAAGAGGTAAGTCGTCCAATCACTGATGTCCTCGCTGAGATAAGCTCTCTGGCCGAACAAGGCGTTCGCGAAGTTAACCTACTTGGTCAGAATGTTAATGCCTATCGCGGTGACATGCCCGACGGCTCAATATGCGACTTTGCCGAATTAATCCCATTTGTTGCCAGTATTGATGGTATTGATCGTATTCGCTATACCACCTCTCACCCAGTGGAGTTCTCTGACGCCCTTATCGACGTTTACAGCAAGGTCCCAGAGTTAGTAAGTCACCTGCACTTACCTGTGCAGAGCGGCTCGGATCGAATCTTGATGGCGATGAAGCGCGGGCACACGGCTATTGAGTACAAGTCAAAAATTCGTCGCCTGCGAGAATTACGCCCTGACATAAGCATTTCCTCTGATTTTATTATTGGCTTCCCAAACGAAACCGAGGATGATTTTGCAGCCACGATGAAACTTATAGAGCAAGTTGGGTTTGATACCTCATTTAGTTTTATTTACAGCGCTCGGCCGGGTACTCCCGCGGCAGACTTGGCAGACACTGTGAGTGACGAGGTAAAGAAACAACGTCTTAAAATTCTCCAAAGTCGCATCTTGCAGAATGCTAGTGAAATTAGCCGTCGGATGGTAGGTAGCACGCAGCGGCTTTTAGTAACCGGCATTTCTCGAAAAGACCCCGGACAATTACAGGGTCGTACTGAAAATAATCGAGTGGTTAATTTCCGTGCCAGCGACCATAGCCTTATCGGTGAATTTGCTGATGCAGTCATTACAGAAGCTCTACCCAACTCGCTCCGAGGAGTCTTAGCCTGAAATTCTGCGACTAATAACTCCTTATTTGGGCCTTGAATTTGTAAGAACTGGTGTTATTTACAATAACTGTGTAATAAAAAGAGTTTACCCTTCTCTCAAGATCAAGCTATGCTAGCTATATTACATAATGGTAGAGGTTTTTAAACACCCCTTGAAACAACTGGAAAGCCATCCTGCTGCCCTTAATATTACCCTTGAGCCGAATGAAACTCATCGTCTTGCCTCCCTCTGCGGGCAGTTTGACGGTAATTTGCGTCTAATTGAACAGCGCTTAGATGTGGAAATACGTTCACGCGATAACTTCTTCGCGGTCTACGGCGATGCAGAGCCTGCCCAGCATGCTGCAGATGTTATCTATAATCTTTATCAGCACACAGCCCACTATGACGATGTTTCTCCCGAAGAGGTACATCTCCACCTGCGACAATATGAGAGACGAACGCCTATGGATCAAACGGCTAAGACCATCCCTGTCCCCAGTGATATCGAGAATTTTTCAGTTATCCGCACCAAAAAAGGTAATATCAAACCCCGCGGACTAAACCAACAGCGTTATGTGCGAGCCATGCAAACTCATGATATTAATTTTGGTATAGGCCCTGCCGGAACGGGGAAAACTTACCTCGCTGTCGCGTGCGCAGTGGAAGCCTTATTGAGAGACGAAGTTGAACGTATTCTGTTGGTTCGACCCGCCGTCGAGGCTGGAGAGAGGCTTGGTTTTTTGCCTGGCGATCTGGCACAAAAAGTTGATCCTTATCTCCGTCCCCTGTATGACGCTTTGCACGAGATGCTTGGCTTTGAGACAGTCGCCAAATTTCAGGAACGCAATGTCATTGAAATAGCACCTCTTGCCTTTATGCGTGGCCGTACTTTAAATGGTGCTTATATCATTCTTGATGAAAGTCAAAATACCACCCGAGAACAGATGAAAATGTTTCTTACCAGGATTGGCTTTGGTTCCACCGCGGTTATCACCGGAGATATGTCACAGATAGATCTTCCTCGCGGCGTTAACTCAGGGCTAGTACACGCTTGTAGCGTTCTAAAAAATATTGAAGACATTAGCTTCACTCATTTTGAGTCTCGAGATGTTGTCCGCCATCCTATTGTTCAAAGTATCGTAGATGCCTACGATGCGCATGAAAAAGAGTCCTGACTCTCTAATCTATGACTATTTTCACCCACATTCAGAGGGCCTGCGAATCCGAAGAATCTCCTGACGAAGCGAGCATTCAGCGCTGGGTTATGGCGGCACTAAAAACAACCGATACATCAGAGCTCAGCATAAGGATTGTAGGTGAGCAGGAAAGCGCTCTACTCAACAACCAATATCGTGGAAAGACAGGGCCTACAAATGTTCTCTCATTTCCCTTTGACGCTGTTGCGCCTGAACCTCTGCCGATACTGGGCGACCTTGTGATTTGTGCGCCCGTCGTGGTGCGAGAAGCAAAGGAGCAACATAAATCAATCGATGCGCACTGGGCACATATGATTATTCATGGTGTTCTACATTTGCTAGGATATGATCACAGCGATGAGGAAGATGCAGAAATTATGGAAAGCCTAGAAACTGAAATTTTACTTGGCCTGGATTTTCCAGCGCCCTACCGAGAGTCTGTAAGCGATAATCAGCCTAGCGGAAATAACTGAGAAAATCATGCCCGACGAATCGTCCAACCCAAATTCTACTGAACCCTCTTTCTTGAAAAGGATGTCTAGGGTCTTTTCTGCTAATCCAACGAGCAGTGATGAAGTCGCTGACATGCTGCGAAGCGCAGAGAACGAATCAATTATTGACGCTGGCGCGCTGCAGATTATGGAAGGGGCGCTAAAGGTGTCTGATTTACAGGCGCGGGAGATTATGATTCCACGCTCGCAAATGAAAATGATTGAAGCTGACTTATCATTGGAGAAAATTCTTAACATAGTTATTCAATCACAGCATTCTCGCTTTCCTGTGGTAGGAGAATCTTCCGATGATATTCAGGGTATTCTGTTGGCCAAAGAATTACTGCCGTTAGTTCTGTCTGGCAAAGAGTCCTTTGATTTAAAGAGCCTATTGCGCCCAGCCAATATTATCCCGGAAAGTAAGCGAATTAATATTCTCCTACAAGAATTTCGAGAGCACCGCTACCACATGGCAATAGTGGTAGACGAATATGGTGGAGTATCTGGGCTACTAACTATTGAAGATGTCTTAGAGGAAATAGTCGGTGAGATTGAAGATGAGACTGATAAGCATGGACCAGAGCTAATTCGTAAACTAGGCGACAATCTCTATTCGGTCGATGCAATTGCTGAAATAGCGAACTTTAACGAATATTTTGATGTCGGCTTACCGGATGATGAATTCGACACCGTAGGTGGAATCGTTGTACACGCCCTCGGCCGACTACCCAAGGTGGATGAAACAGTCAGTATCGAAAGTTTTGATTTCACCGTGATCGCAGCAGACAAGAGAAAGATAACCTTGCTTCAAGTCTCTAAAACGATCTAATGAGCGGCGTCGGAAAACTTCAGCATTACGGGGGCCTACTTTTTGCTGGCGCCATATTTCCGCTTGGCTTAGCGCCTTTTTATTTTTGGCCGGCGGTACTCATTAGTATTGCCCTGCTGTTCAGAGTCCTGCAACATAAAACCATCAAACAAACACTTTTGGACACTACCACCTATGCTTTTGGTTTGTTTTTCTCCGGCGCCAGTTGGCTCTATGTCAGCATTCATGAGTATGGGTTTGTCGCCGCACCCCTAGCCCTATTGGCGACAGCATTGTTTTGTCTTTTTTTAGCTTTTCTATTTGCTGTGCCCTACGCCCTGAGCGCGCTTATACCTCAAACGCCTATTAGCTGGATACTCGGACTTCCTTCCATCTGGGTTCTTAGTGAATGGATAAGGACCTGGTTTTTGACAGGGTTTCCGTGGCTATTTGCCGGTTATAGTCACACCGAAACCTGGCTTAATGGCTGGGCTCCTGTTGGCGGCGTTTTATGCCTAAGTCTTATTGCTGCATTTTCTGGGGTACTTTTAACCTTAATTTGCCAAGGACACATTAAAGTCTCTGTAGTGCGTCAGTCGATGGTAGCCCTGCTATTTTTTGTGGTCGCAGGCTATTGCTTACAGCAATATGAATGGACTGAGAAAAGTGGCGTGCCTTTATCAGTAACACTGATCCAGCCCAACATCCCACAGGGTGAAAAATGGTCTGCAGGAAAGCAATCAGCAATCCTCAGGCAGTTAACCGTGCAAAGTGAGGGTCACTGGGATAAAGACATGATCATCTGGCCAGAAATGGCTGTGCCTGCTATTCCAGAGCGTATCCCTGACTTCATGCAAGACCTTCAGGAAAAAGCCTTAAAAACAAATACCAGCCTACTGTCGGGCATAGTGACCTACGACAACGAAACCCGCCGCTACTTTAATTCGATGATTGCTCTCGGCCTATCCAGCGGACAGTATAATAAAACACGACTGGTGCCTTTCGGTGAATATGTTCCCTTTGAGCCAATACTGCGCGGGCTGATAAAGTTCTTCGATCTACCCATGTCGTCAATTGCAATTGGCGCGGTCAACCAACATCCGTTTTCGGTCCGGGGACACTTTATTTCAGCGGCTATTTGCTATGAAGTGGTCTATCCAGACCTGGTCGCTCGTAATAGTATCAATTCATCGGTTATTATGACGGTGAGCAATGATGCTTGGTTTGGTCGCTCTATTGGCCCCAAACAACATATGCAAATGGCTCAAATGAGAGCGCTGGAAAATGCTAAGCCTTTAATGCGCGGCACTAATAATGGCATTTCTGCATTGGTTGATCATAGGGGTCTAATCTACCAAAAAATTGAGCAGTACGAGACCTCTGAGTTATCAGGCATTGTGCAACCCAGAGTCGGTGTCACGGCATTTTCTAAGTTTAGATCATGGCCGACCCTTGCTATAGTTTTACTTATTTGCATCATTTTAATTAGGACAAAAAATAAAATTGCGATCGTGGAGGTCCCAAGACATGACAGTTAAAAAAACATTACTTATCCTTTTAATCGGCTTAACAGTTTCACTTTCAACAATTGCTTTAGAAATAGGTGATCAGGCTCCCGGGTTTACATTGGAAGCGACCGATGGAAATACCTATACGCTAGAGCAATTTCGCAACAAGCAAGCGATTGTGATTGCATGGTATCCCAAAGCATTTACATCGGGGTGCACCATTGAGTGTAAATCCCTAGCCGAGAATGGTCATTTGCTCAAAGAGTTAGATGTAACCTATTTCATGGCTAGCGTTGATTCTCTGGAAACCAACAAAGAATTTGCCGCCGAGAATGGAGCTGACTTTCCCTTACTGAGCGACCCAACGAAGGAAGTCGCAAGAGCCTATGATGTATTGGCCTTTTACGGCGTTCCAAACCGCCATACCATCTATATAGGTAAAGATGGCAAAATCCTTTACATTGACCGCGATATTCAAGCTGCAACCTCGGCAGAGGATATGGCCGCTAGGCTCACAGAGCTTGGTATACCCGCCCGTCAAGCCAGCTAAAACCTGACGACAACGGCTTCGTAGTCCTCGCGATGAATACTCTTCTGGATATTCGTCTCGAGTGACTGTTAGAGCGGGCAGCATTCGCCTATAATTCATGCTTAATTCGTAAATCCTATAAGCAGTGAATATTAATGACTTCAGACGTAGTATATAACCCCGCGCAGATAGAACGAGAAGCCCAGCAATTTTGGACAGACAACAAGACCTTTGAAGTCACTGAAGATCCTGATAAAGAAAAATTCTATTGCCTCGCTATGTTTCCCTACCCTAGCGGAAAGCTTCATATGGGCCATGTGCGTAACTATACAATAACCGACGTGATTGCTCGGTATCAGCGTATGCAAGGAAAAAATGTTCTTCACCCAATGGGCTGGGACGCCTTTGGCTTGCCGGCTGAAAATGCTGCCGTTGAAAACAAAACCGCACCGGCTAAATGGACCCATGAAAACATTGCCTATATGAAGGCGCAGTTAAAGTCGCTCGGTTTTGGTATCGACTGGTCGCGAGAATTAGCCACCTGCGAGCCCAACTATTACCGCTGGGAACAATGGTTTTTTACAAAGTTGTATGAAAAAGGTCTCGTTTACAAAAAGACTAGTGCAGTTAACTGGTGTCCTAATGACGCCACTGTACTTGCCAATGAGCAAGTGATAGACGGTTGTTGTTGGCGCTGCGACACCCCTGTAGAGCGAAAAGAAATTCCCCAATGGTTCATCCGTATCACCGACTATGCTGAGCAGCTATTGGACGATTTAGATGACCTGGACCAATGGCCTGAACAAGTAAAAACTATGCAGCGCAACTGGATTGGCAAAAGTCGCGGCATCAATGTTACCTTTGATCTATTGCAAAGCATTGGCGAATATCAAAACTTCGAGGTTTATACCACACGACCTGACACTTTGATGGGCGTCACCTATCTAACATTAGCAACCCAACATCCAATAGCGCTAGAAGTAGCTCAAACTAATACTGCCTTAGCCGATTTCATAGAACAGTGCCGAACACAACAGATGTCCGAGGCGGAGATGGCTACGATGGAAAAGCTTGGCATAGATACTGGAATTACAGCCCTGCATCCATTGACTGGGGAAACCGTCCCCCTGTGGGTGGGAAATTATGTATTGATGGACTATGGCTCCGGAGCAGTAATGGCAGTGCCCGCTCATGACCAGCGTGACCACGAGTTTGCCAAAAAATATCGACTACCGATAAAGCAGGTTGTGGCTCCAATAGACAACCAAAGCTGCGATGTTGATGTTGAAGCTTTTGTTGATAAAGGAATATTAATTAATTCAGGCCCATACGATGGGCTTGATTTTTCTGCCGCCTTTGATGGCATGGCAACTGATCTTGAATCGACTAACCATGGCACAGTAACCACCAATTATCGTCTTCGTGACTGGGGTGTTAGCCGTCAACGTTACTGGGGAGCGCCTATCCCAATGTACAACTTAGCTGAGGGTGGTGAAATTCCAGTGCCTCTAGATAAATTACCTATAATTTTGCCCACCGACGTTACAATGGACGGTATCCAATCGCCGATCAAGGCAGACAAAAATTGGCGTATGACCGATTTGAACGGCGAACCAGTTGAGCGTGAAACTGACACTTTCGACACCTTTATGGAGTCCTCTTGGTATCACGCTAGGTTTACCTGCTCCGATCTGGACAGCGCAATGCTCGACCCAGAGCGAGCCAATTACTGGCTTCCAGTAGATCAATATGTGGGGGGGATAGAACATGCTATTTTGCATCTGCTATATGCTCGGTTTTACCACAAACTACTGCGAGATGAAGGGCTAGTGAGCAGTAGCGAACCTTTCAAGAGTCTGCTATGCCAAGGTATGGTCCTGGCAGAATCGTTTTACACTGAGAATGCGGGCAGGAAAGTCTGGCTGTCTCCCAGTGAAGTTAAGGTTGAGCGAGATGCAAAAGGTCGCGCCCTGACTGCCACCGAAATTAAAACCGGCATGCCAGTGCAAAGTGGTGGCATTACTAAAATGTCTAAGTCTAAGAATAACGGTATAGACCCACAGACTGCTATTGATAAGCATGGTGCTGATACAGTGCGGCTGTTCACAATGTTTGCAGCGCCTCCAGAGCAAACCCTAGAGTGGAGTGACGAGGGCGTTTCTGGCGCCTACCGCTTCTTGCGTAAACTGTGGAAGATGGTTCATGATCACCTAATCCTCAATACCCTCGACCGGCTAAATGTCGGCGCTCTTAACGAGGCGCAAAAAGACTTACGACGCAAGACTCACCAAACTATTGGCAAAGTTAACGATGATTATGGTCGGCGCAATACCTTTAACACTGCGATTGCGGCAGTTATGGAATTATTAAACGACGTAGCTAAGTTAACTGATTTAGATGGGCAATCTATCGCGGTGAGACATGAAGCTTTAACCTGTGCTATTTTACTCTTATCCCCTGTGGCGCCGCATATCTGTCATAGTTTGTGGGCGGCTCTGGGTAACTCAGAGTCAGTAGCAGATGCAAGCTGGCCTGCTGTCGACGAGACCGCCTTGATTCGTACATCAATAACCCTGGTCCTTCAAGTGAATGGCAAGGTACGCGGGAAAATCGACGTGTCTGCCAATATTTCCAAGCAAGAAATTGAAGATATTGCCCTCAAAGATGCTAACGTTTTACGTTTTATAGACGGTTTTGTCATTCGCAAAATTATTATTGTGCCCGGCAGGTTAATTAATATAGTCGCTAACTAAGAGGCTGGTGATGAAACAAAAAATCTTACTCATGACCCTTACTCTCATAATATCTAGCTGTGGGTGGCAATTGCGGGATGCACAAATTGTCCCCTCATCAGTGGGCAGTATTTATATTTCTTCAAGCAATCCTAGTAGCGCCCTGATCACAGAACTAAAGCGAGCTCTGAGCACCTATGGTGTAAAGGTCGCACCTACTTATGCAGACGCAGGCTATACTGTAGTAATTGTCGACTTTCGGCAAAACTATCGTACCGCAAGTCTTAATGCCAGCGCTAGAGTCGCTGAGTACCAACTTAATGAAGACCTTGATTTTTATATTAGCGACTCTGAAGCTAATCAAATAACACCTTTGTTCACCGCCTCGGTGGAACGTGTTTATGAATTTAGTGAGGACGATATTCTAGCCTCAGATAATGAGGAACAATTTGTGCGTAACGGGATGCGCGAAGATATAGTGCGTCAAATATTAGAGCGATTACGCATTTTTCCTCAGTGAAGGGAGCCCTAATAAGTCCTAAGGAAAAGAGATGAAAATACGACCAGAGCAACTTGGCGCTCACCTTCAAAGAGACCTATTGCCTGCCTATATAATTAGTGGGGATGAACCCTTACTCGCGCAAGAATCCGCAGATGCTCTGCGCTATGCCGCTCGGCAGCGGGGATTCTCAGAAAGAGATGTTTTTTATGGCGATGGTAAATTTGACTGGGACCAACTGCACAATGAAGCTAACGCGCTATCATTGTTTGCTGAGAAAAAAATAATTGAAATCAATATCGGTAATGGTAAACCAGGCGATAAGGGTAGCAAAGCAATTTGCGAACTCTGCGCTAACCCAAATCCCGATAATCTATTGCTAATAATAGTACCTAAACTTGAGCGTGCAGCACAAAATAGTAAGTGGGTTAAAAGCATAGAATCATTGGGAGCCCATGTTCAAGTTTGGCCTATCACTGGCGAGCAATTGCCGCGTTGGATTAAACAACGTTTGCAAAATTCCGGGATAGCCGCAAACCAAGAGGCAGTCCAGATCCTTGCCGAGCGCGTTGAGGGCAACCTCTTAGCCGCCACTCAAGAAATAGAGAAGCTTAAATTATTAGCGATAGACGGGAAGGTTGATGCCATAACTATGTCCTCCGTAGTGGCTGATAGTGCGCGATACAATCTGTTTGAATTTGTTGACAAAATCTTGATGGGGGACGCTCAGTCTGCGGCAAGATCATTACGCGGCTTACAGAACGAAGGCACCGACGCAGTCCCTCTGCTTTGGTCTATCACCCGTGAATTACGTATTTTAGTTAAAGCCAGCGAGCAGGTAGCTCGAGGTGAGCATAGCGACTGGGCGCTAAAAAATGCTGGGGTTTGGGAAAAACGCTTACCCCTATTTCGTCGCGCACTTAAACGATGCAGTGGCGCCCACCTTAGAATGTTAATGTATCAAGCTGGGGCCATTGACCAGGCGATTAAGGGCATCCGAAAAACAGACGTTTGGGACGAGATGACTACCTTGGTTCTGTCTTTCGCTGGTAGTCAAATACTAAAACCAAGCAACGTTAAGCTGCTAATAGAAAACTAGCATAAACCCTTCAGAGCGGGTTAATTTTTAATTTTTCTACCCACCTAACCAAAAATAAACCACGCAAGTAATCACCAGAATTCCGATTAAATTGAGCATTAGCCCTTCCCTTACCATTTGTTCAACTGTAATTTTGCCAGTACCAAAAACAATCGCGTTGGGCCCAGTAGCCACAGGCAACATGAACGCACAGCTTGCAGATAGTGCTGCTGGCAACATTAATAATGCCGGTTCAAAACCGGCGCCTAAAGAAGCCGCCGCAAGAATTGGCATTAATAAGGCTGTTGTTGCGGTGTTGCTGGTTATTTCCGTGAGGAAGGTGACCGCCATAGCAACAACGGCTATCACCACAATAATTGATAAGCGAGTCACACCGGAAAGCGCATCACCGATTGCTGAGCTAATACCTGTGATCGCAAAGGCTTTCGCAATTGCTATGCCTCCGGCAAATAACAGCAAAACGCCCCAGTGAATGGTGGATGCCGACTCCCAATCTAATAATTTGCCTCCGGAACCATTAGGTATGACAAACATTAGTACCACTGCCGTTAAGGCAACTGCAGCATAATTTGCAGAAGGTACGCCGAACCAGGTGGTCCACCCACCGTATGGCTCACGCAGGGTAATCCAAGCTAGAGCAGTCAAACCAAATATAATTAACACACGAATTTCTTCGGCACGCCAATCGCCAACTTTAGGTATTACTAATGGTGAGCCATTTTTTAGATGACGCGTCATCCATAAGCCAGCCACAGGAATCATAATCACGACCACGGGTAGGGCCCAAGCCATCCACTGACTAAAGCTCGGCATAAAACCCGTAGTTTCAGCATACACTTTAAGAAAAATAACATTAGGCGGAGAGCCTATAGGAGTACCTAAACCACCAATACTAGCCGAGTAAGCAATGCCTAGAAGAAGAGCCACAGCGAGCTTTTGGCTTTCCTCAGAATTTTTTACACTGTCTATCACGGCATAGGCGACAGGGAGTAACATAAGGGTAGTTGCCGTGTTTGACACCCACATACTCAATGCTGCAGACGCAACCATAAAGCCAAACACTAATCGACTCTGGTTCTCGCCGCCAAACAGATTCACTAGCCCCAAAGCAATCCGCCGATGAGCTCCGCTTTTTTCCATCGCTTTTGACAGCATGGCACCACCCATTAATAAAATAATAAGTGGGTCACCATAAGCCTGAGCAACCTGCTTCCCATCGAGTATGCCCAGCAGAGGCATAACGCCTAAGGGGATCATAGATGTTGCTGGAATAGGAATGGGCTCAAATATCCACCACAGTGCACAAAGAACCGTCAGGCCAGCAGTTAGAGCTCCCTCAATTGCCCATCCGTAAGATAGCATTAAAGCCGAGACACAGGTGCCCGCAAGAGGAGCAATCCAGAGCATCAGATGCTTAATTTGATAAGTCATTATTCGTCTTCTAAAGTAAAGTCGCCACGCTCGTAGGCCATCACTACGTCTGCCGCCTGGGACTGATCTCTTTCATTGACCATGATCGACAAGTGACCCATGACCGCGGCCTCGCCCAATCCACCCTGCAATGAAGCTCCGTGGAGAAAAACCTGAACACCGGCTTGTTCGATTAAGTCTCTTAATAGCTGAGCTTCAAAATAATCACTACCACGGTACACTGAAATCATGACCTCCGTCCTCGCAAGCTATACGCAATACCTACTAAAAGGATGCCGGAAATGTTGGCAAGAAAATCAAGTGGATCCCCATAACGATACGCCGTCATGGACTGAGCTATTTCCATAAGTAAACCAAAAAGAGCCAGAACAACACCAATTCTCCAAAGCGTAAACCGATACCCATAAGCACAGATAGCTAAGAGAAATAGCAGCCCATAAGCTACAGAATGATGCACTTTATCCTGCCAGCTAAACAGCTCGAGAGGTACAGTAATAGGCAATAGAGACAGTATCGTCACAGCTGAAATAGCCGCCCAGAAAAACAATTTAAAACTCGTCTGTAGTGACATTTTAGTCCTTAGTTATCTGCTTATGTAACTTAGTATAGCGCTGTAAAGTCCCAACATCACACCATTCCCCTGAATAAAGGGTGCCGCTTATCCGATTAGAGAGAATCGCTGGTCGCAGCACATCTCTCAACGGAAAAACGTTCTTCTGCGCATCAATATTATTGAACAACTCAGGGCTTAATATGCTGATGCCGCTATAGGTATGTCGTTCCGCCCCGAAGCCTACTCTATTATGCTTTAGCGAAAAATCCCCCATTAGGTTGTGCTCAGGATTATCTACCAACACTAAATGAGCTAGATTTTTCGATTCTATCGGTTTTATCAATAGCGTTTCAATCGGAAAATCAGTCCAAACGTCACCACTAATTAATAAAAAAGGGGCTGACCCTAAGACCGGCAAAGCATTGAAAATACCACCCCCAGTCTCTAAAGGAATGTCTTCATGCGACCAATTAATGTTCACTCCGAAGTCGCTACCGTCAGAAAAATAACCTTCTATTTGATCTGCTAACCAAGAGATATTGATGACAATGTCGGTAATTCCAGCGTTCGACAACCTTTCAAGATGATATTCAAGCAACGGTTTCCCGGCAACCTTAAGCATGGGCTTGGGTATACTGTCGGTTAGTGGCCGAAGTCGAGCACCCAATCCAGCGGCCAAAATCATTGCCTTCATTGCGGAGCACTCCATTCCTTATACCAACTTTTTTTGAGCAACCAGGGTGTGATTTCTTGCTTAAACCAATAGCCAAATTCCCGGGTCTCTGGGTAAAGATTGGCTACCTCCAAGCTATAGGCAATCACTAGAGAGAGATCATTCAAATAATCAACTTTTTGATCTCTTAACGCCAACCTAGAAAATATACCCATCACTTTTAGATGTCTTTGTAACCCCATAAGATCGAACCAACGCAAAAAATCCTGATCACTGACTCCCTCTACTAGTCCTAACTGCTCTAATTTTTGTTTATACTTTAGCGTCCTTTCTTGGACTAACGCCATAGGCCAGCGCACATAGCAATCCCTTAAAAGAGACACTAAATCGTAGGTAATAGGGCCATAGACAGCATCTTGGAAGTCGATCACTCCAATGCTGTCATCATTCAAAATCATTAAATTACGTGAGTGGTAGTCTCGGTGAACAATGACCTTGGGTTGCTCCAAAGCGCTACAGGTTAAATCGCTGTAAAGTGTTTTAATCATAAGCTGTGCCGCAGAATCAATCCTGATACCGAGTAACTCTTTTACAAACCACTGTTGAAATAAATCGAGCTCTTCAGACAACAGATCTGCGTCATATACTTTGAAAACCTGAGGATTATTCGGTAATTGCTGAATTGATAGGAGCGTCGACTCCGCTTGCTGATATCGATATTCAACGGTCTTATCGGTGAGAACTGACTGTACTAATTGATCACCAAAGTCTTCTAACAGTAAAAAGCCCCGACTGAAATCAACCGCTCTAATCGAAGGTCGCCTTATGCCAGCAGTTTTAAAGACTAAAGAGATATCAACGTAAGCCTCGTTCTTTTCCTTGCTTGGAGGCGAATTAACTGCAATAAGGCTTGGCTGAGTATTTAATCGATAATAACGGCGAAACCCAGCATCACCTTTAAGGGGCGATACAGTCAACGGCTCGGCAAGCTTATTGCCAGCGGGCACATAAGCCAAAATCCAATCTGTAAAACCCTGACTAAGATCGTTACTCATCAGTCTTTATTCCTCCGAAGGAGGTTGGCTTATCAGCGGCAACCACTGTATCTATTCTCCCTTGGCAATAAAATTTAATTTTAGCTCATTTAAGTCATTTGATCGCGTTAATAGTCGAATATATCAGGTAAAATGTTTCGGTATTAATATGACTGTTGGACTCTGGCTCTGATGCTAGCAAATCAATACATTGTTACCCGACTTCGTCTGCGTTGTATAACAGCGGCGGTCATCATTCTCGCATGGCCAATAACCGCCTTAGCTACTGAAAGTGATACCACACCACACAGCCTTGACTGGATTAAAGCCCAGGCTATGACCGACGAGCAACGCAGCAAACTGCCGTCTAATTGTTGTGGTGGCTATGTTGAACCTCAATATGATGGTCAAGACGCTGATTTGAAGATGGAAGATGCACCTCTAAGGATTAAAGCTATCTCCACTGAAGCCCCATCTGATTCAGTAGCGATCTTAGAGGGTGATGTTCAGATATTTCAGGGTAACCGTGAGGTTCGCAGCAGTCATGCCAGAGTGGATAAGGCGATCGGACAGGTTTCGCTGAAAGGCAATGTACAATTTCGTGAACCTGGGTTGTTGCTGATTGGCGATGAGGCCATCATTGATATGGCTACCCGAAATGTACAGGTCAACAATGTCACTTATGTCATTCATAAAGCTTCAGTCCGCGGCGTCGCCAAGCAAGTAAACCGGACAACCGAAGATATTATCGTCATTTCTGATGCTTCATACTCGTCCTGTGAACCCGGCGATTCAAGCTGGCAGTTAGTGACTAAAGAAATTAAAATTGACCAAGATTCTGGTTTCGCAACAGTGAGAAGCGCCCGCCTAGAAGTCAAAGATGTACCGATTTTCTACCTGCCCTACATGAAATTTCCAATCGATGATCGTCGCGCATCAGGCTTACTATTTCCCTGGATCGATATGAACCAAAAAAATGGCTTAGATTTTACCCAGCCAATTTATTGGAATATCGCTGAAAATTACGACGCCACCATATCTCCGCGCTACATTCAACACCGCGGTTTCAGCCTAGAGACAGATTTTCGTTATCTGAATAGTTGGTCAAAAAGTAAGGTTTCTGCGGCTTTTTTGAACAACGACAAAGGTGGAAATGATGCTGAAAAAATTGACCCTCTGACTGGGCTTTATCTGAATGAGGGTGAAGATCGCTATAAGTTCAATCTCAGCCATCTTGGCGGCGAAGGCCGGCCTTGGTCCACTTTGGTAGATTACAGCAGGGTCAGCGACATACAATACGTTCGTGATCTTGGCAATATGACGCTCGATGAGACTAGCAGAACCCACTTGCAACAGCGAGTCGATGCTAGCTATAAAACTGATCATTGGAACTATCGCATCGAAAGCCGGGACTATCAGGTAATCACAGAAGGGCTAGATGATCAGTACTCAGTCTTACCTAATGTGGTTGTCGATGGATATTATCGTTTTGCTAATAATATGGTGATTGACCTTAACACCCGATACAGCATATTTAACCACAGTAATCCAGACATGGTTGAAGGTAGTCGCAGTCGTGTTGATTACGGCATAAGTTGGGATCAACGCTGGAACTGGGGTTATTTCAAGCCTAAAATACAATTGAAGCACCTTGCCTACAGCCTCGATTATCCAGATGATCTTTCAGCCCAGTTGACTAATAGAAGTCCCGAAATTACCGTTCCTGTATACAGTCTTGATACTAGCGTCTTATTCGATAGAAATTCAAGCTGGTTGGCCGGTTATACGCAAACTTTTGAGCCGCGACTGTTTTATCTGAAATCAACCTACAGAGATCAATCGTCTTTACCTGACTTTGACACAAGAGAACTCACTCCCTCTTACGAAAAGCTGTTTCGCGACGATCGCTTCGTTGGCGGCGATAGAATCTCTGACGATAAGCGTTTGACGGTAGGTTTTACCACTCGCTTTATTGACCAAGCTTCCGGCCAAGAACGCTTTAGAGCCAGTATCGCGCAGTCTGTGTACTACGCAGATCGACTAGTCACTTTGGCAGCCGTGCCCACTGCCAAAGAATTATCCAATATTGGTCGAGACAAATCTCTCATCGCAATAGAACTAGCCGGTCGAATCAATAAAAAATGGCGTTTCAACACAGACCTCGTCTATAACGATTTCGATCACCAGCTACAAAAAAGTAGCCTAAGCCTTCGCTACAATGACCGAAAAAGACGACTATTCAACTTCACTTATCGATATACTAGTAGGGCTGCTCGGTTATATGATGTCCAGTCAGTCGACCAAGACATAAAGCAAGCTAATGTGTCGGCCTTCATTCCGGTATCGAATAATTTTAATCTCGTGGGGCGCTGGAGTCATGATTTTACAAATCGCAGGGAACTTGAAGTGTTTGCTGGGTTCGAATACAACAACTGTTGCTGGAGAGCATCCCTTGTCGCTCGCAGGTGGTTGGACAGGAATGATAAGGTGTTGTTTCCCGAGCAAGAATTAAGAGGCAAAAATGGTCTCTTTTTCCAAATAGAATTTAAAGGTCTGGCTGGCAGCAGTGGCCGGGTAGATACAATGTTAAGTAATGGTATTTATGGATATGAACATACAGAGAACTTCTAAGCAAAACCTCGCTGGATTAATCTTAGTTTTTAGCATGCTTTTTTTACCTAGCATGGTTAATGCTCAGATTAAGGTCTTGGATAAGATAACCGCCATCGTCGATGATGATGTGGTGTTACAAAGCGAGCTAGATCAAAGAATGATGGCGGTACTAACTCAGATTCAGGCTTCTGGTACTCAGGCGCCACCAGAGGATATTCTGAGGCAACAGATACTCGAGAGACTAATCTCTGAGCGCCTGCAACTTACTATGGGTTACAGCGCAGGCATCCGCATCACTGATGAAGAACTCAATCAAGCGATAGCTCGAATCGCCACAAACAACAAACAAACTATGGATGAGTATATTGACGAACTTGCCCTGCAGGGTAGTAGCGTAGGTATACTCCGAGAAGAAATTCGCAATGAAATGACAATTCTTAGGGTCCAGCAAGGAAAGGTGATGCGTCGCATCAGAATTAGCGAGCAGGAATTAGATAATTTTTTAAGTTCCGAAGAAGGTCGTTTTGTCACCTCTCCCGATGTCAATATTGGTCAAATTTTGCTTTCAATATCCAGTGGGTCTAGCAAGCAGGAGGTCGATGAAATACTTGGGAAGACCTTAGAATTGTTAGATCAAACTAATAGGGGAGAAGATTTTAGAGCGCTAGCCATTGCCAACTCTGCAGATCAATCCGCCCTTCAAGGTGGCGACCTTGGTTGGAGAAAAATGGCGCAATTACCTGGTGTATTTATTGATGCTGTGGAGCAACTAAACCTCGGTGAGGTGTCCAAACCTATCCGTAGCGACGCAGGCTACCACTTAATTAAACTCTATGAGCGTCGTGGTGGCGAAAAGCAATTGATAGAGCAGCACTTCGCACGGCACATTCTAATTAAACCCAATCAAATTCGCGATGTAAGTACTACTATTACTCAACTCAATAATTTGCGCTCTCAGATTATCGCAGGGAAAGGCTTTGCCATTCTAGCTAAAGAATTTTCAGAAGATCCGGGCTCTGCTTTAAATGGCGGCGAATTAGGCTGGTCCACTCCAGGAATGTTTGTTCCTGAGTTTGAGCAAACCATGAGTACAATTGCAGTCAATGACGTAAGTGCGCCGTTCTCATCTCAATTTGGTTGGCATATCCTGCAAGTCACCGAGCGTCGAGAACAGGATTTTAGTGGTGAGATCTTGAGAAACAGAGCACAAAATATGCTCCGACAACGAAAGTATGAAGAAGAGCTCCAAGTCTGGCTTCAGGAAATACGTGACGAGGCCTTTATCGAAATTAAAGAGCCCACTCAGTCATGACACTCAATCTGGCATTGAGTCCGGGGGAGCCCTCCGGGATCGGTCCTGATGTACTAGTCCAATTGGTCCAGCAAATACAGCAACAACAATTTATAGCGTTCGCCGATCCAGATATGTTGGCCGCACGTGCCGCGCTGTTAAATCTGCCGCTTAAATTAGTTGAGGTGAAAGACGACTTTGTCTCATCAATCCCAGGTGAACTTGCTATTGTCCCGATTAAGGTGGCGATGCCAGTCGAACCTGGCGTGCTAAATCGAGCCAATGCACCCTATGTGCTCAACTGTTTAGATGCCGCGCTCGCTTCCTGTGAACAAGGTATATGCCACGCGATGGTGACGGGGCCTGTACAGAAATCAATTATTAATGACGCTGGTATTAGATTTAGCGGCCACACTGAATATTTAGCTGAAAAAACAAAGAGTGGTACCCTGGTAATGATGTTGGCAACAGAGCAGTTACGTGTTGCTTTAGCGACCACTCACCTCCCTCTTCGTGATGTCCCTGACGCTATTTCTGCCGAACTACTCAGGTCCGTCATCGATGTGCTATATAAAGAACTTCAAGACAAATTCGGCATAAAACTGCCTACAATTTTGGTCAGCGGCCTTAATCCTCACGCCGGAGAAGGTGGTCATTTAGGTCGAGAAGAGATTGATATTATAGAGCCTGTAATTAATCAGTATCGCGAGGCCGGCTTTAATCTGGTGGGGCCGCTACCCGCTGACACTCTATTTACACCGAAATACCTTAGGGGTGCAGATGCAGTTTTAGTCATGTACCACGACCAAGGATTACCTGTACTGAAGTATCAGGGCTTTGGCAGAGCCGCCAACATAACCCTTGGCTTGCCTATTATCAGGACATCAGTTGATCACGGTACAGCGCTAGATTTGGCCGGTACGGGTTCTGCTGACATTGGCAGTTTACAGACTGCAATAAAGGTCGCCGTGCAAATGGCCAGCAACCAGATATGAAGAAGGACCACCAGCCTCGCAAACGATTTGGCCAAAATTTCCTTATCGACCAAGAGGTAATAAGCCAAATAATCTCTGCCATTGGTCCGAAAGTAAGTGATAACCTCATAGAAATCGGTCCTGGTACTGCTGCGCTGACTGAGCATCTAATAAAACGATGTCCCAGTATGTCGGTTTTGGAATTAGATCGTGATTTGGTGAAGTTTTTAGCCACTAAATTTGCTGCTTATCCTGAATTTACTATTCACAGTGGCGATGCCCTAGAGCTAGATTTCACCCAATTTTATGATGGCCGAGATTTGCGACTGGTAGGGAACTTACCCTACAACATTTCCACTCCAATTCTCTTTCATCTACTTCAAGTGGGTCATCTGATCAAAGATATGCATTTCATGTTGCAGCGCGAAGTGGTTGACCGTTTGGGCGCGAGCCCTGGCAACAAGACCTATGGAAGACTGTCGGTAATGATTCAGTATCACTGCCAGGTGATGCCGATTATCCCCGTCCCTCCCGAATCCTTTAGGCCAGCCCCAAAAGTTCAATCTGCCGTTGTTAGATTGAAACCCCACCGACAGAAACCCTTTATTGCTGAAAATGAAATCTTATTCGGGCAGGTCGTTAATCTGAGTTTTCAGCAGCGTCGAAAGACCCTCCGAAACTGTTTGAAATCGCTAACACACTGTTTGGGCGACTTAGAGGGGCAACTGGACCTTTCATTGCGGCCAGAACAACTGGCCGTCAGCGATTTTGTCGCAATTGCAAATCACATAAATCAAACAATGAGCGAGACCTAATGACTATTAGCAAGCACCCTATTATGGTTACAGTCATTACTGACTATCTAGATGAAGAATCCCGTCCCGAAGAAGGTCGCTATGCATTTGCCTACCATATAACGATTAAAAACCAGAGTGTGCGTTCAGCGAAGCTACTTACACGGCATTGGATTATTATCGATTCTAACCAAGAGCGACGGGAGGTGCATGGAGAAGGTGTTGTCGGAAAACAGCCTATCATCCTGAGTGGCGACCACTATGAGTACACTAGCGCAGTGGTTCTAGACACCCCTGTGGGGACCATGGAAGGCTCATACCAGTTTGTCGATGATTGTGGTGTGGCCTTTAATGCGCCAATCAAGCCGTTTCTCCTCTCAACTCCTAACCTAGTCCATTAGATGACTCATTACGCTATAGGCGACATTCAGGGCTGTTTTGATGCATTGACCGAGCTCCTATCTAAGATTCAGTTTAATCCCAATAAGGACCATCTAGTAGCCGTTGGCGATCTCGTTAATCGAGGACCAAAATCACTCGAAACATTACGTTATTGTAAAAATCTCGGTGATTCCTTTACCACAGTCTTAGGAAACCACGACCTCCACCTGCTGGCGATAGCTCATGGAATAAGAAATCCTACTTCGAAAGACACGCTCAACCCGATTCTTGAAGCATCAGATAGAGATGAAATACTTGGCTGGCTGCAGCAACAACCTCTTCTATTAAATATTAAAGGCTATACGGTTGTTCACGCGGGGATTCCCCCTCAATGGTCCATTGCGCAAGCAGAGGCGCTTGCCAGTGAGGTCAGCCGAGCACTTACCTCAGAGAATAGCGGTGATTATTTCGCCGCTATGTACGGCAACCTTCCGCTGCTTTGGTCAGATAATCTAGAGTCACCCGACAGACTAAGAGTCATCACTAATTACTTAACACGCATGAGGTTTTGTAAAGCCCAAGGGGAGCTAGAGCTCGACTCTAAAAGCACCATTAATCCACCTGCCGGGTATAAAGCTTGGTTCGATCACCCAGGCCGAAAAAGCCGTGGGAATAAAATAATCTTTGGCCATTGGGCAGCTTTAAAAGGGCGCGATTGCGGCGTCAATCTGTTTCCTTTAGACACTGGCTACATATGGGGTGGTGCAATGAGAATTATGAACCTGGATACCCAAGAATACGTCCACTTAAATACCTAGACGACGCCAATTATGCTCATTTAAATAGACACAAAAAAGCCGAGCAAGAGCTCGGCTTTGATTGTTCGGTAGGATCCGCTACTCAGCTGCGGTTTCCAGGACTTCGCCCGAAGATTCACCCATCTTGCGACCCACAAGCTCAACATAAGCCATAGGAGCCTTGTCTCCAGTACGATTACCACATTTCAAAATACGTAGATATCCACCCGGCCGCTCGGAAAACCGAGGTCCAAGATCAGAAAATAACTTGCCAACTGTTGCTCTATCACGCAGCCGATCAAACGCCAACCGACGATTAGCAACGCTGTCTTCCTTTGCTAGCGTAATAAACGGCTCAGCAAAACGACGGAGCTCCTTTGCTTTGGGCAGAGTAGTCTTAATTAGCTCGTGCTCAACCAAAGACGCAGTCATATTTCGGAACATTGCCCTTTTATGAGTGCCTGTTTTGTTCAGCTTGCGGCCACTATAGCGATGACGCATGATTCAATTCCTTAATTCGTTGCTTTCTCAGCAATGCTTTCCAAATAAAATAACTTAACCTAAATCGCGTTCACTTTTAAGACTCGCCGGAGGCCAGTTCTCTAGGCGCATGCCCAATGATAAACCACATGAGGCTAAAACATCTTTAATCTCTGTAAGCGACTTCTTACCTAAATTTGGCGTTTTCAATAACTCAACTTCAGTACGCTGAATTAAATCACCAATATAGTAAATACTTTCTGCTTTAAGACAATTTGCAGATCTTACTGTGAGTTCAAGGTCATCAACCGGACGGAGCAGAATAGGATCAATCTCTTCTTCTTTCTCTTCCGGCTCGGCTGTTTTTTCACCTTGTAGATCTACAAATACTGCCATTTGCTGTTGCAAAATAGTCGCGGCGCGTCTAATCGACTCCTCGGGATCAATAGTACCGTTGGTCTCAAGCTCCAAAACTAACTTATCAAGATCGGTGCGGTTCTCAACTCGAGCGCTTTCAACGCTGTAGGACACCTTAGATATCGGACTAAAAGAAGCGTCGAGCTGCAGGCGGCCAATGGTGCGACCTTCCTCTTCACTAACCCTAGAGTCAGAAGGCTGATAGCCTCTCCCACGCACTACCTTAAGCCGCATATTTAGCGAGGTTTTACCTGAGATAGTAGCAATTACATGGTCAGGGTTAATGACTTCTAAATGGCTGTCACACTCAATATCGCCAGCTGTCACTACACAGGGTCCTTTTGCCTTCAAGGTTACTGTCGTCTCGTCTCGACCTTCCATTACCACTGCCACACCCTTAAGGTTAAGCAGCATTTCCATAACATCCTCTTGAATACCCTCAATCGTACTGTATTCATGTTCTACACCGTCAATTTCGACTTCGACAATAGCGCATCCAGACATTGAGGACAGCAAAATACGACGCAGCGCATTGCCTAATGTATGACCAAAACCACGCTCCAGAGGTTCAAGAACAACCTTAGCATGGGTGGGATTATAAGCAGTTACATCGATATTTCGCGGTGTAAGCATTTCAGTAGCAGAATTTTGCATATTATTACCTGTAAGAGCTAACAGCCATTATTTGGAGTAGAGTTCCACGATCAGATTCTCATTAATTTCTGAAGGCAAGTCGGAACGGTCTGGATATCGAGTAAAAGTGCCTTCCATTTTATTACTATCGACACTGATCCACTCAACTTCCCCTCTCTGCGCTGCAAGCTGCATAGCAGTCTGCACACGGAGTTGCTTCTTAGATTTCTCGCGTAGCCCAACCAAATCACCTTCTTTGACTCGGAATGACGCGATATTAACTTTTTCGCCATTGACTAAGATAGAGTTATGCGCAACCAACTGCCGCGACTCGGCACGAGTTGCACCAAAACCCATTCTGTAAACAACGTTATCAAGACGTGACTCAAGCAAGGTCAATAGGTTTTCACCAGTATTACCTTTAATTGAGGCTGCAGCCTTGTAATAGCCCCTAAATTGCTTTTCCAAAACGCCATAGATACGACGTACCTTTTGCTTCTCGCGCAACTGAACACCATAATCTGACAAACGCCCGCGACGCTGGCCATGCTGACCTGGTGCGCTGTCTGCTCGACATTTTGATTCTAGGGGACGCACGCCGCTTTTAAGGAACAGATCTGTCCCTTCACGACGTGATAGTTTACAAGTTGGTCCAAGATATCTAGCCATTATTGTTCTCTCTTACACGCGGCGTTTTTTAGGAGGACGGCAGCCGTTATGTGGAACTGGCGTCACATCCGTAATGTTAGTAATTTTGTATCCGGCATTATTGAGTGCACGAACTGCTGACTCTCTGCCTGGACCAGGACCCTTAACTTGAACGTCAAGGTTTTTCAACCCGTAGTCCTTGGCGGCTTCACCAGCACGTTCTGCAGCTACCTGCGCTGCAAAAGGAGTACTCTTGCGCGAACCACGGAACCCAGACCCACCAGAAGTCGCCCATGAGAGGGTATTACCCTGACGATCAGTGATAGTCACAATAGTATTATTAAACGACGCATAAATATGCGCCACCCCGTCAATGACGGTCTTCTTTACCTTTTTACGGGCTGGTTTAGCTGCTGCTTTTGCCATAACAAACCGATCCTAATTATCGTTTAATGGGACGCTTGGGACCTTTACGGGTGCGCGCGTTCGTTTTGGTGCGCTGTCCACGCACCGGCAAATTACGTCGATGACGAAGACCGCGATAGCAACCCAAATCCATCAAACGCTTAATATTCATGCTCGTTTCTCTACGCAGATCACCCTCAACCTCGTTTTGCCCTACGGCAGTACGCAACTGATCAAGTTCACCATCGTTTAATGCAGAAATTTTAGTGTCCTCTGCAATACCCACTTCCGCGCAGATCTTTCTGGCGGTAGGGCGACCAATACCAAACACGTACGTCAGTGAGATCACTGCGTGCTTGTTATCAGGAATGTTGACACCGGCAATACGGGCCATTCACATTACTCCACTTATACTACGGGTTTACTCAGTACCCCGGCCTTGCAGTAACTGCAAAAAGGCGCGGTAGAATACCGATAGATCAATCAAAAATCAACCAATTATCCTTGGCGCTGTTTATGACGAGGCTCAACAGTACAAATAATACGAACCACGCCCTTACGACGGACAACTTTACAATTTCGACAAATCTTTTTAACCGATGCACGTACTTTCACAGCATCACCTCTCTATCGACGGCCAACGTTTTTAAGGTTGGCCTTTTTCATCAGCGAATCATATTGTTGTGACATTAGATGAGACTGCACTTGAGCCATAAAATCCATTGTTACAACAACCGCAATTAACAGTGACGTCCCACCCAGATAAAACGGCACATTAAAGTACACGTTTAAGAACTGTGGCATCAGACAGATCAAGGTAATGTATACACCACCTATCAATGTCAACCTGGTGGTGACACTATCAATATATTTAGCGGTGTGCTCTCCAGGACGAATCCCGGGCAGGTATGCACCACCTTTTTTCAAGTTATCAGCTACTTCTCTTGGGTTATACATCAACGCCGTATAAAAGAAACTGAAGAAAATAATCAAACTAGAGAACAGCAAAATATAAAGAGGCTGTCCTGGACCTATCAGTATTGCAACATCTTGCAACCAAGCTGGTGCATTAACTCCCTGCCCAAACCACTGACTTATAGAGGCTGGGAATAACAACAAGCTGCTGGCAAAAATCGCTGGTATCACACCGGCCATATTAACTTTCAGCGGCAGATGGGAGGCTTGCGCATTGTAGGCTTGACGGCCCTGTCGCTGAGCATAGTTAACGGTCAAACGACGCTGGCCACGCTCTATAAAGACTACAAAATATACAACACCAATGGCTATTAATAGAACAAAAATCAGCATTAGAGGATTTAGGTCGCCTTGCCTAGCTGACTCTAAAGCCTGTCCAACTGCGCCGGGAATTCCCGCAACGATACCGGCGAATATCAGCATAGAAATGCCATTACCAATACCGCGCTCAGTGATCTGCTCACCCAGCCACATTAAAAATATCGCACCGGCCACCAACGATGAAATAGCAACCGCATAAAACATGGTGCTTACTTCATAAGCCAGTCCTTGCGAAGCAAATCCAACAGACATCGCAGTGCCTTGAATGGTCGCCAACAAAACCGTCCCGTATCGGGTATATCGGTTAATCGTCCTACGCCCACTATCGCCTTCTTTCTTGAGCTGCTCAAGCGACGGTACCGTAGCAGATAACAACTGCATTATAATCGAAGCCGAGATATAGGGCATAACACCCAGAGCCAAAATACTTAATCTCTCAAGCGCCCCGCCAGAGAACATATTAAACAAGCCGAGAAACGTGCCTTGGTTCTGACCAAAAAGATCAGCCAGACGATCTGGATCGAAGCCTGGTACCGGAATGTGGGTGCCGATACGGTAGATGATAATTGCCATGAACAAAAAGCGCAGACGAGCCCAGAGCTCACCTAATCCTTTTTGCTTGCCCACGGGCATACCACCTGGTTTAGCCATTATTATTTACTCTTCTACCTTGCCGCCGGCAGCTTCAATCGCTGCAATGGCACCTTTAGTGGCTCCAACCCCTTGCAAAGTAACAGCTTTTGTCACTTCGCCCGAGCAAAACACCTTGGCCCGAAGAATATTACTATTAATCAATCCCGCCTTTCGCAGTGCATCCATATCAACAACGGCACCTTCTACTAAATCAAGCTCAGATAACCTAATCTCTGCCGTAACCGCAGCTAATTTAGAGGTAAAACCATATTTAGGAAGACGCTTTTGGAGAGGCATCTGACCGCCCTCAAATCCAGGACGAATACTACCGCCAGAGCGTGATGCCTGACCTTTATGGCCTCGACCAGCAGTTTTCCCTAAACCACTGCCAATACCACGGCCAGCACGTTTACGGTCTTTTGTACTGCCCGGAGCCGGGCTAAGTGTATTCAGGCGCATCTTAAGCCTCCTCAACCTGTAACATATAGTTAACTTTATTTATCATTCCACGAACTGAGGGGGTATCTTCAACCTCAACAGTATGCCCAATCCGACGCAGGCCCAAACCCATCAAACAGGCCTTATGGTTCTTTAACCTACCAATAGAGCTCTTAGTTTGCGTCACTTTAACTTTTAATATTTTCGCTTTAGCCATAATCTACATCCAATAACCGACGTGCCTAGTAGGCCGTCACTTAATTAAGAATTTCTTCTACAGATTTTCCACGTTTTGCTGCAACATCGTCCGGAGAACTCATTGCTTCTAAGGCTTTAAAAGTCGCTCTTACAACATTAACTGGATTCGTAGAGCCGTAGCACTTGGCCAAAACGTTTTGAACTCCAGCTAACTCTAAAACAGACCGCATAGCACCACCAGCAATAACACCAGTACCTTCGGATGCAGGCTGCATATAGATCTTAGACGCCGCATGTATTCCTTTAGTGGGATACTGGATCGTTGTCCCATTCAGAGAAACCTCAATCATGTTGCGACGTGCAGCTTCCATAGCCTTCTGAATTGCCATTGGCACTTCGCGAGCCTTACCGCGTCCAAAGCCGACCTTACCATTGCCGTCACCAACAACAGTGAGCGCCGTAAAAGCAAAAATCCGACCACCCTTAACCGTTTTTGCAACACGGTTAACTTGGACTAGCTTTTCCATCATGCCTTCAGCAGCAGCATCTTTTTGATCTGTACGAGCCATATCTTCTACCTATTAAAATTCGAGGCCGGCTTCACGCGCGGCGTCTGCCAGTGCTTTAACACGGCCATGATATTTAAATCCACTACGATCAAATGCTACAGAGGTAACACCAGCGGCTACCGCTCGTTCAGCAACTAACTTGCCGACCGCTGAGGCAGCGTCGATATTGCCAGTGCTGCCAGCACGTAATTCTTTTTCTAGCGTCGAGGCCGTGGCGAGAACTTTATCCCCTCCAGCCGCAATAATCTGCGCATAGATATGACGTGGAGTACGGTTAACACATAACCGTGTTACGCCCTGTTCACGGATCTTCATCCGCACTCGCTTAGCTCTGCGCTGACGTGAAACTTTTTTATCGCTCATCGTTTTACCCTGTTACTTCTTTTTGGCTTCTTTACGTCTTACATACTCACCAGAAATTCTAACGCCCTTACCCTTATATGGCTCAGGTGGCCGGAAAGCACGAATCTCAGCTGCTACCTGCCCTAATTTCTGCTTATCTGAAGACTTTAATAGCACTTCGGTCTGACTTGGTGTCTCTGCAGTTACGCCATCGGGTAACTCATAAACAACTGGATGTGAAAAACCAAGTGTTAAATTAATTTTTGAGCCCTGCACCTGCGCCCTGTAACCAACACCAACCAGATCCAATTTCTTCTCAAAGCCCTGTGTTACCCCAGTGACCATATTGTTCACCAATGAACGGGTAGTCCCGGACATTGCGCGAGCAAATGTGTCGCTAGAACGAGCCGCAAAAGTAAGCATATTATCTTCTTGCTTAATTTCAACTTGCTCGTTGATCGGCATCGCTAAGGTACCCCTGGCACCCTTCACTGATATATCTGCTCCACCTAAGGTAACTTCTACACCGTTTGGCAGTTCAACTGGATTATTCGCAACTCTAGACATTTTAATTTCCCATCAAAATACTGTACAGAGCACTTCACCACCGATACCGGCTGCTCTGGCGGCACGATCAGTCATCACGCCCTTGCTAGTAGAGACAATAGCAACACCAAGACCACTGCGCACTTTTGGCAAATCGTTAGTGCCAACATAAAGTCGCAAACTGGGCTTACTGATGCGAGTAATCTCTTCGATTACTGGCTTGCCTTCAAAATACTTTAGCTTAACCGTTAAACTCGGCTTTACTTCGTCTGTGACACTAAAGCCACCAATATAACCTTCGTCTTGCAACACCTTGGCCAAAGAAGCCTTAAGCTTTGAAGCAGGCATAGTCACCTCTGGCTTGCTACGGTGGTGCGCATTGCGAATGCGGGTCAACATATCTGAAATAGGATCTTGCATACTCATAGTGTTTGGCTCCTCAACCTACCAACTGGCTTTAACCAGCCCCGGAACTTCACCACGCATTGCTGCTTCGCGTAGTTTGTTTCGGCACAGGCCAAACTTACTGTAAACGCCATGTGGGCGTCCCGTGATACGACATCGATTACGCTGACGTACTGGGCTCGCATCACGCGGCAACTTTTGTAACTTCTGTTGCGCTTCCCAGCGTTCTTCGTCGCTGGCTGTAACGCTACTAATTATCGCTTTTATCTCAGCGCGCTTCGCAGCGAACTTTGCAACTGTTTTGGTGCGCTTAAGCTCGCGCTGAACCATGGATGTCTTAGCCATTTATCTAAACCCTCAACTTTTCAACGGGAAGTTAAAGGCGCGTAGTAATGCGCGGCCTTCATCGTCGTTACGTGCTGTAGTGGTGATAGTAATATCTAGCCCACGCAACTTATCAATTTTTTCGTAATCAATCTCTGGAAAGATTATCTGCTCAGTGACGCCCATAGAGAAATTCCCTCTACCGTCAAACTGCTTGGGGCTTATTCCACGAAAGTCTCGTATACGAGGAATAGCTATTCCAACCAAACGCTCCAGAAATTCGTACATGCGATCAGCACGCAAGGTAACCTTAGTACCAATTGGCCAACCCTGACGCACCTTAAAGCCAGCAATAGACTTGCGAGCGTTGTTAATCACAGGTTTTTGCCCTGAAATCAAGATTAGATCAGCAACCGCATTCTCAAGCGACTTCTTGTCACCAATCGCCTCACCAACGCCCATATTAAGGGTAATCTTGGTAATGCGCGGCACTTCCATCACATTAGCCAACCCAAGCTCTTTTTGAAGCTTTTGGGCCAACTCATTTTTATATACTTCTCTCAACCTTGCCATTAGTGTTACCTGTTTACTTAAGCGTCGACAGCTTCGCCGCTAGACTTAAAGACACGAATTTTTTTGTTATCATCCTGGACCTTAAAGCCTACTCGGTCCGCCTTGTTTGTGGCGCTATTAAAAATCGCTACATTAGACGCCTGTATCGGCGCTTCTTTTTCAATAATGCCACCAGGAATACCAGCATTTGGGTTCGGCTTCTGATGCTTTTTAATCATTTGAACACCAGAGACCAACAAACGACCATTGTCCAAAACCTTGAGGACTTTGCCACGCTTGCCTTTATCTTTTCCTGTGACAACAACAACTTCATCATCACGCTTAATCTTAAGCATTACCATTTCAAAATCCTCGCTTACAGCACTTCAGGTGCTAGGGAAATAATTCGCATAAACCGCTCATTGCGCAGTTCGCGAGTTACAGGCCCAAAAATACGGGTACCAATCGGTGCCAAATTAGCATTCAACAATACCGCAGCATTATCGTCAAACTTAATAAGGCTGCCATCCTGCCGTCGCAAGCCTTTCCTAGTACGAACCACGACCGCACTCATTACCTGGCCTTTCTTAACCTTGCCACGAGGTATCGCCTCTTTGACGGTAACCTTAATAATATCACCGACTCGAGCATAACGACGGTGCGAACCGCCCAATACTTTAATGCACATAACGCGACGTGCGCCGCTGTTGTCTGCTACATCAAGATAACTTTCTGTTTGAATCATTTTCTTACCCCGAACCGATCGTTACAGCGTTACTCTGCAGCAGCGCGCTCGTCAACATTAACCAATTTCCACGCCTTATCTTTCGATACTGGGCGGCACTCTGCGATCGTTACTAAATCGCCTGTCTTCGCATCATTAGACTCATCATGCGCTTTAATTTTCGACGACTTAGTCAAAATCTTCCCATAAACAGGGTGTTTCACTCGTCGCTCAACCAAAACCGTTATGGTCTTGTTCATTTTATCACTGACAATACGACCCGTCAGCGTACGTGAATTTGCTTGTAACTCAGACATAGTTATTCTCCTGCCTTCTGCGTCAACGCGGTTTTAATTCGCGCAATATTCCGTCGCGTAGTTTTCACCAGATGACTCTCATTAAGCTGCCCAGTAGATAATTGCATGCGCAACTTAAACTGCTGCTTAAGCTCGGCGCCCAGTGCTGTCTGCAGCTCTTCAACAGACTTACCATGTAATTCATTTACTTTCATCGCTACATCACCGTCCGTCTAACGAAGGTCGTTGCAATTGGGAGCTTGGCTGCACCAAGTGCAAATGCCTCACGAGCCAACTCTTCACTAACACCTTCCATCTCATATAAGACCTTGCCGGGCTGGATTAAAGCAACCCAATACTCGACATTACCCTTACCTTTACCCATTCGAACTTCAAGGGGCTTATTAGTTATCGGCTTATCTGGAAATACTCTAATCCAAATCTTCCCGCCACGCTTAATGTGCCGGGTCATAGCGCGACGAGCAGCTTCGATCTGGCGAGCGGTCAGACGACCACGGCCAGAAGCCTTCAAGCCAAACTCACCAAAGCTGACTTTGCTGCCGCGTTGTGCGAGACCACGATTACGCCCCTTATGCATTTTGCGGAATTTTGTACGTTTTGGTTGCAGCATCTCGCTTTACCCTTTATCGCTTAATTCTTGCTTCGTTTTTCTTTAATAGGAGCCTTTACAGCCTCCTCACCACCTAGAACTTCACCCTTGAAGATCCAGACCTTTACGCCAATAATGCCGTAAGTAGTATTAGCCTCTGCTGGCGAGTAATCAATGTCTGCGCGCAATGTATGCAGCGGAACACGACCTTCTCTATACCATTCAGACCGCGCAATTTCTGCACCACCCAAACGACCACCAACCTGAATCTTTACACCTAAGGCGCCGCCGCGCATCGCATTCTGGACCGCTCGCTTCATAGCTCTACGGAACATCACACGGCGCTCTAGCTGCTGAGCAACATTTTGCGCCACCAGCGAAGCATCTAAATCTGGCTTGCGAATCTCTTCAATATTGATATTGACCGTACAGCCCATGTGCTTGGCTATCTCGTTGCGTAACCGCTCAACATCTTCGCCCTTTTTACCGATCACAATGCCTGGACGTGCCGTATGAATAGTGACACTAGCACTGTCCGCAGGACGCTCAATATCAATACGACTTACCGAAGCATGCGCAAGTTTCTTACGAATGAAGCTTCTTACAGCCAGATCTTGGTTTAGCTTATCCGCATAGTCTTTATTGCCGGCATACCAGGTAGAGCTATGCTTTTTAACTATTCCTAGCCGGATACCGGTTGGATGTACTTTTTGACCCATTACATGGTCTCCCGAACCTAATTCTACTTTTCAGCGACTTTTACAGTGATGTGACAGCTGCGTTTTAATATTCTATCTGAACGACCCTTGGCACGCGGTTTAATGCGCTTCATGGTCATACCTTCGTCAACAAAGATCGTTGACACTCTTAACTCATCGACGTCCGCGCCATCATTATGCTCTGCGTTAGCAATCGCCGACTCAAGCACTTTTTTAATGATATCCGCACCCTTCTTCGTGCTGAACTGCAATATCTCTAAAGCACCCTCAACCGATTTCCCTCGAATCTGATCAGCCACTAGCCGCGCCTTTTGGGCCGACATTCTAGCGCCTTTTAATTTTGCTACTACTTCCACAATAAACTACCTCTTTCAATCAACACCAAACTTAGCGCTTGGTCTTTTTGTCCGCTACGTGACCGCGATAGGTGCGCGTAGGAGAAAATTCGCCCAACTTATGACCAACCATCTCTTCGTTGATGGTTACCGGAATATGTTGACGCCCATTATGAATAGCGATGGTCAAGCCAACAAAATCTGGCAGTATCATCGACCGTCGCGACCACGTCTTAATTGGTCTGCGCTCGTTATTCGCTACAGCCGCCTCAACCTTTTTCGCAAGGTGTTGGTCGATGAATGGTCCTTTCTTTAGAGAGCGTGGCACGTTTGCTATCCTCTTCCTATTCTATTCTGTTTTGTCAGCGCTTATTTGCGACGACGTATAATGTATTTATCGGTACGCTTGTTCTTTCGAGTCTTGTACCCCTTAGTCGGCATTCCCCAAGGAGAAACTGGATGGCGACCTCCAGAGGTTTTACCCTCACCACCACCATGCGGATGATCGACGGGATTCATGGCAACACCACGAACCGTAGGTCTAATACCACGCCAGCGCGATGCACCGGCCTTACCTAAGGAGCGCAGACTGTGCTCACTATTACCAACTTCGCCTAGAGTAGCGCGGCAATCAATAGGGATGCGACGCATCTCACCACTACGCAAACGAACCGTTGCATAGGATCCCTCTCTTGCCACTAACTGAACAGAAGCTGCTGCACTACGTGCTATTTGCGCTCCCTTACCCACTTTCATCTCTACGCAATGAACGACAGAGCCAACCGGTATCTTTCTCAATGGAAGGCTGTTTCCTACCTTAATAGGAGAGTCTTCGCCAGACACCAAAGTATCTCCAGCCGAAACACCTTTTGGTGCAATAATATAACGGCGCTCACCGTCGGCATAACACAATAATGCAATATGAGCTGTACGATTCGGATCATACTCTAGCCGCTCAACCTTTGCCGGTATGCCATCTTTGTTTCGCTTAAAATCGACAATTCGATAATGCTGCTTATGTCCACCACCAATATGACGGACAGTGATTCGACCGCTACTGTTTCTGCCGCCAGTACGCTTCTTGGGCGCCAAAAGCGGACCGTGAGGAGCGCCTTTGTGCAGGTCAGGATTAACGACGCTGACAACAAAACGACGACCTGGAGAAGTTGGTTTTCTTTTAATGACTGCCATAACTAACCCCTTACTCCGCTACTGAAAAGTCAATGTCTTGACCTTCCGCAAGTCGAACATAGGCCTTTTTCCAATCACTACGACGACCTAATCCAGTCTTCGTGCGACGAGTCTTGCCCTTCATATTCACAACTCGGACACCATCAACCTGTACTTCGAATAACTGTTCAACAGCCTTACGAACCTCAAGCTTGGTAGCGTCGGTCGCCACTTTAAATACCACCTGCGTTGCCACCCCTGACGACATTGCTGATTTCTCAGTAATGTGCGGTCCTAGCAATACTTTGAAGAGCCTCTCTTGGTTCATACTAGATTCTCCTCAATTTTCTTAAGCGCGGCGACGGTCACCAAAACTTTATTGGAGTTGATTAGGCTAACCGGATCGATCGCATCGGCGTCACGGACGTCAACCTTGTGCAAATTGCGCGACGAAAGATATAGATTTTCACTGACATCTTCAGTAACAATAAGCGCTTCTTGCAAACCGTACTCTGCCAGCTTGGCAATCAAACCCTTAGTTTTCGGAGCGTCAAGATTGAAGTCTTTGACGACAATCAAGCGGTCTTGACGAGCCAGCTCGGATACTATTGATCGCATCGCCGAACGATACATTTTACGGTTTAATTTCTGACTGTGATCCTGAGGCTGAGCAGCAAAAGTAACACCGCCACCGCGCCAGATTGGCCCGCGGATAGTACCAGCACGCGCCCGACCAGTTCCTTTCTGAGCGAACGGCTTGCGACCACCACCAGAAACAGCTGCTCGGTTCTTCTGAGCACGAGTGCCTTGACGGCCCCCTGCTAAAAACGCCACAACGGCCTGATGCACAAGATCTTGATTAAATTCTATTCCAAAAGCAGCTTCAGAAACCTCAACAGTTCCTTTATTACCCTTGGGCGTGGCAATCGCAAATTCCATGGACACTCCCCTTAAGCCTTAACTGCTGGACGGACGATAATATTGCCGCCTGGCGCACCAGGAACCGCACCCTTGATCAACAACAGGTTACGCTCGGCATCAACACGTACAATTTCTAAATTCTGAGTAGTACACTGCTCAGCGCCCATGTGACCACTCATTTTCTTACCCTTAAAGACACGACCGGGCGTTTGGTTTTGACCGATTGAACCATTAGAGCGGTGAGAGATCGAGTTGCCGTGTGTAGCATCTTGCATCGTGAAGTTCCAGCGCTTGATACCGCCCTGAAAGCCCTTACCTTTAGAAGTGCCAGTAACATCAACTTTCTGCCCTTCTTGGAATCGCTCTACAGTGACCGAACCGCCAACCTCAAAAGTTTCGTCGGAACCCTCAGATCGAAACTCCCATTGTCCACGACCAGCGTCAACACTCGCTTTAGCGAAGTGCCCTGCTTTAGACTTTGAAACTCTGGAAGCTTTTCGAGATCCTGTGGTGACCTGTATAGCTGAATAGCCATCGGTCGCCAAAGATTTAATCTGGGTAATATGATTAGGCGTTGCCTCTACCACTGTTACAGGGATAGACACACCGTCTTCGGTAAATATACGAGTCATACCGCACTTGCGGCCGACAATACCTATTCTCATTTTATAACCTCTTCAGTGCACGGGGCTCTTACCCGCTGCGGCCGCCTATTTCATGGCGTTACACTTTGGTATACGCTTAGCAGTTATCTGCTAAGCCACTTCAAACCAAATCAGGTCAGACTGATTTGTACGTCCACACCAGCGGCAAGATTTAATTTCATTAAAGCATCAACTGTTTTCTCTGTTGGCTCAACAATATCAATCAGTCGCTTGTGCGTTCTAATCTCATACTGATCCCGCGCATCTTTATTTACGTGAGGAGACACTAATATAGTGAATCGCTCCTTGCGTGTCGGTAACGGTATCGGCCCGCGAATTTGTGCCCCTGTGCGTCTGGCTGTCTCAACGATTTCCTGAGTTGAGGTATCGATCAGTTTATGATCGAAGGCTTTGAGCCGAATCCTAATACTTTGGTTTTGCATGTCAGCGAAACTCCGCTATCTTGTTTGTACTTTCGAATCTAGCTCTCTATTATGCTGACGCTAGCCCCGAAAAAGGAGCGCGAATTCTAGAGCCGCACCCGGACACTGTCAAGTAAATAAACAGCTGTAGCCTGTTTTTTTTCTTTGTTTAGCGAAAGCATGTGCTTCAATCACTAAAAATAGAAAAAGAGACCGGACAAGCCCCTTTTCCCGTCAACCAATATTATTCTATAATCTTAGCGACAACACCTGCGCCAACTGTACGTCCACCTTCACGAATAGCAAAACGAAGGCCGTCTTCCATCGCAATCGGATGAATCAATTCAACAGTCATCTGCACGTTATCACCAGGCATCACCATCTCAGTACCTTCCGGTAATTCACAAGCACCTGTCACGTCCGTTGTACGGAAGTAAAACTGTGGGCGATAGCCCTTAAAGAATGGTGTATGACGACCACCTTCATCTTTAGACAGAACATAAATCTCTGACTCAAACTTAGTGTGCGGCTTAACTGAACCCGGCTTAGCCAGTACCTGACCACGCTGAACATCTTCACGCTTAGTGCCGCGCAACAATATTCCGCAGTTCTCACCCGCTCGACCTTCATCAAGAAACTTACGGAACATCTCAACACCCGTACACGTCGTCTTAGTCGTGGCAGCAATACCGATCAACTCAATCTCTTCACCAACCTTAACAACACCGCGCTCAATACGACCAGTCACTACAGTACCGCGACCCGCAATAGAGAATACATCTTCAATAGGCATCAAGAACGGCTGGTCAACAGCACGAACAGGCTCAGGAATAAAAGTATCCAGCGCTTCCACCAATTTCCTGACCGCAGTAGTACCCAGCTCATTGTCGTCCTTACCTTCCAACGCCATCAGCGCTGAACCAACAATAATCGGCGTATCATCACCTGGAAACTCATAAAGATCTAGCAGCTCGCGCAGCTCCATCTCAATCAATTCCAGCATCTCTAAATATTCTTCTGACCCAAAACCACCACAATCTTCTGCAAGAAGGTCAGCCTTGTTCAAAAATACCAACACGTAAGGTACACCGACCTGACGAGATAGCAAGATGTGCTCGCGGGTCTGAGGCATCGGCCCATCAGTCGCTCCACAAACCAAAATAGCACCGTCCATCTGAGCAGCACCAGTAATCATGTTCTTTACATAATCCGCGTGACCTGGGCAGTCTACGTGCGCGTAGTGACGAATCGCTGAATCATACTCAACGTGAGCCGTTGAAATAGTAATACCACGCTCTCGCTCTTCCGGCGCATTATCAATCTGATCAAAGGCCTTCATCTCTCCACCATACGCTTCCGCACATACGCGCGTGATCGCAGCAGTCAATGTCGTTTTACCGTGATCAACGTGACCAATTGTGCCGACGTTTACGTGCGGCTTATTTCTTTCAAACTTTGCTTTAGCCATCTCAGTGTCTCCCCAGCAGGCATTTTACTTATTAATTCCAAAAACTTCTCCGCAACTCTATCAAAGTGACAGCTATATCGCGCAAGGACCGCCATCTTATACACCCGATCGTGAGAGTCAACTTTCTTTAACAACAAAATTGATTTTTTTGCTGTTTATATACTGTTCATGGCCTAAAAAGCAGTTTTTTACGCAGAACAGCATCTAAACATAAAAAATAGGGCTAAACGCATTATATATATCGATTTTCCTCTGTAATAGTCTCGATATCCTGTATACTCGCGCGCGTTTTCACACCTATAAAATCAGAATTTAAAAATCGAGTAGAGCCATGACTGAGTTATCTCACTACAGAAATATTGGAATTTTCGCCCATGTTGATGCGGGTAAAACCACCACCACTGAACGAATATTGAAACTAACTGGAAAAATCCATAAAACCGGCGAAGTGCATGATGGTGCCGCTACTACAGATTTTATGACCCAGGAACAGGAGCGCGGAATTACGATCCAATCGGCAGCAACTACCTGCTTTTGGAAAGATCACCGGTTCAACATCATCGACACCCCTGGACACGTCGACTTCACGGTAGAGGTGTATCGTTCATTAAAGGTACTGGATGGTGGCGTCGGTGTATTCTGTGGCTCTGGAGGTGTTGAGCCTCAGTCCGAGACCAACTGGCGCTACGCCAACGAATCTGAAGTTGCTCGTGTTATCTTTGTTAACAAACTAGATCGCATGGGCGCTGACTTCTTGCGAGTTGTTAAGCAAGTTAAAACCGTTCTTGGCGCCAACCCGTTAGTGATGTGCCTCCCGATCGGTGTTGAGGAAGACTTTATCGGCTTAGTCGACTTGCTAGAGCGTAAAGCTTATGTCTGGGATGAGTCGGGTTTACCCGAAAACTACGAAGTCGTGGATATTCCTGCGGATATGACTGACAAAGTAGAAGAATATCGCGAGCAGATGATCGAAACTGCCCTTGAGCAAGACGATGATCTATTAATGGCTTATATGGAAGGTGAAGAGCCCTCCATTGAAGACGTCAAACGATGTATTCGTAAGGGCACTATTGCCCTAGATTTCTTCCCTACTTACTGCGGCTCTGCCTTTAAGAACAAAGGCGTACAAATGATATTGGATGCAGTAGTTGACTACCTGCCGTGCCCTACAGACGTTAAACCTCAGCCGCTAACCGATGAAAATGGTGAAAATAACGGAAAGTTTGCGATCGTTTCTACTGAGGAAAGTCTAAAGGCGTTGGCATTTAAGATTATGGATGATCGCTTCGGTGCTCTGACTTTTGTGCGTATCTACTCTGGCGTATTGGAAAAGGGGACTACCATCCTGAACTCCTATACGGGCAGGACCGAACGTATTGGTCGTATGGTTGAAATGCACGCCAATGAGCGCAACGAGATTGATCGAGCCCAGGCGGGTGACATTATTGCTATTGTGGGCATGAAGAACGTTCAGACGGGTCACACTCTTTGCGACCCAAAGCATCCAGTCACTTTAGAACCTATGGTGTTCCCTGAGCCAGTCATCTCAATTGCCGTTAAGCCCAAGGACAAGGGTGGTTCTGAGAAAATGGGCGTGGCCATCGGCAAAATGATTGCTGAAGATCCGTCGTTTCGCGTTGAAACAGATATAGACTCTGGTGAGACCATCCTTAAGGGTATGGGCGAACTCCACCTAGATATCAAAGTGGATATCCTTAATCGCACCTATGGTGTTGACCTTATTGTTGGAAAGCCTCAGGTGGCTTACCGTGAAACCATCACGTTGCCAATTGAAGATAGTTACACGCACAAAAAGCAGTCAGGCGGTTCTGGTCAATTTGGTAAAATCGATTATCGCATTAAACCTGGCGAACCAGGTTCTGGTTTCAGCTTCTCCTCGTCGGTTGTAGGCGGTAATGTACCCAAGGAATTCTTCCCTGCTATTGAGAAGGGATTCAAAAGTATGATGCATGAGGGCCCTCTAGCCGCTTATCCAGTACTAGACGTTGAAATTGAGATCTATGACGGTGGATTCCACGCTGTTGACTCATCAGCGGTAGCCTTCGAAATTGCTGCTAAGGGCGCCTTCCGTCAGTCAATGCCTAAAGCAGGTCCTCAGATTATTGAGCCCATCATGAAAGTAGATGTTTACACTCCGGAAGATCACGTAGGTGATGTCATCGGTGACTTAAATCGCCGTCGCGGCATGATTAAGGATCAAGAAGCTGGTGTGACTGGTGTGCGGATTAAAGCAGACGTTCCACTCTCGGAAATGTTTGGCTATATTGGCCACCTGCGCACTATGACCTCTGGTCGCGGTCAGTTCTCTATGGAGTTTGCTCACTACCTGCCTTGCCCGCAAAATATCGCGACAGAAGTTATAGCAGCAGCAAAGGAGCGTAGGGCAGCGAAGTAATCCGCTGCTTTAAGCCGTTAAAACAAAAACCCCGAATACTTCTGTCCTCGGGGTTTTTTTATGCCTTCAATTAATAGTTAACTAAGAGCCAAGCTAGTGGATTACCGCTAAACCATATTCTTAGCCATCACCGCCTCAGTAACGCTCTTCGGGGCTTCGGTATACTTGTCAAACTCCATCGTAAAAGTGGCGCGTCCCTGGGTCGCAGACCGCAGATCTGTTGCATAACCAAACATTTCACCAAGCGGCACTTGGGCATTGATAACCTTACCCCTGGGAGTATCTTCCATCCCTAAAATTAACCCTCGACGACGATTTAAGTCACCCACCACATCACCCATATTCTCTTCAGGGGTCACAACCTCTACTTTCATAGCAGGCTCAAGTAGCACCGCTCCACCAAATTCAGTCAGCTTTTTGGTTGCCAGAGAACCCGCAATTTTAAAGGCCATCTCGGATGAATCGACATCATGGTACGAGCCATCATAAAGCGTGGCCTTGACACCTAACAAAGGGTAACCAGCCAAAATACCGTTTTGCATTTGCTCCTCGATACCCTTAGCTACGGCGGGAATATATTCGCGAGGTACCGAACCACCAACAACCTCATTAACGAATTCCAACCCTTCAGCTCCAGCGTCTTCTGCAGGCTCAAACTTCACCCAAATGTGACCATACTGGCCTCGCCCACCAGATTGACGAACAAACTTGCCTTCTATTTCACAGCAATTACGAATCGTTTCACGGTAAGCCACCTGAGGCTTACCAATATTGGCATCGACTAAGAACTCACGACGCATACGTTCGACTAAAATATCCAAATGTAATTCGCCCATCCCTGAGATAATGGTTTGCCCGCTCTCTTGGTCAGTTTTAACTCGAAAAGAGGGGTCTTCTTGAGCTAGCTTACCTAATGCAACGCCCATTTTCTCTTGGTCTGCCTTAGTTCTAGGCTCCACAGCAACTGAAATTACTGGCTCGGGAAACTCCATGCGTTCAAGGATGATCTTGTCATTTTCAGAACAAAGGGTATCACCTGTAGTGGTATCTTTGAGTCCGATCGCAGCAGCAATATCTCCCGCCCGCACTTCTTTAATCTCTTCACGACTATTTGCGTGCATTTGCACCATTCGACCTACGCGTTCTCGTTTCATTTTGACGGAATTGAAGACCGCAGTACCACTCTCCAAGGTGCCAGAATAAACCCTAATAAAAGTTAAGGTTCCCACAAAGGGATCCGTGGCAATTTTAAAAGCAAGAGCAGCAAAGGGTGCTTTGTCATCAGCCGCACGTATCCCTTTCTCTCCGTTATCCAGTTCACCCTCTATTGCTTTGACCTCTGTGGGTGACGGTAGGTATTCAACGACCGCATCTAGCATTGCCTGAACACCCTTATTTTTAAACGCTGAGCCAGCCAGCACTGGGACAATTTCATTGGCCAAAGTTCGTATTCTCAAACCCTGCTTGATCTCAGCTTCGCTCAAAACCTCGCCTTCGAGATATTTTTCCATCAATTCATCAGTAGCCTCAGCAGCAGCCTCAACTAAGTTTTCGTGCATCTTCTGGCATTCTTCAACCATCTGCTCAGGGATCTCCGCGTAATCAAATGTCATGCCTTGATCCGCTTCATTCCAGAAGATAGCTTTCATTTTGACAAGATCTACGATGCCTTTAAATTCTTCTTCCGCACCTATAGTTAACTGTAAGGGTACGGGTTCGGCTCCTAGCCGCTCTTTGAGCTGTCGCACTACCATCAGATAGTCAGCGCCGGCGCGATCCATTTTATTAACGAACACCATTCGCGGCACTTCATACTTATTGGCTTGTCGCCAAACAGTTTCCGTTTGAGGCTGGACGCCGGAAGAACCGCAAAGAACTATCACAGCGCCATCAAGTACTCTCAATGAGCGTTCAACTTCAATAGTGAAATCAACGTGTCCCGGAGTGTCAATAATGTTAATACGATGGTCTTCAAACTGAGCGTCCATACCGCGCCAAAAACAGGTAGTTGCCGCAGACGTAATAGTGATTCCTCGCTCTTGCTCTTGTTCCATCCAATCCATGGTGGCTGCGCCGTCATGAACTTCACCAATTTTGTGCGACAGCCCGGTATAAAATAACACTCGCTCAGTCGTAGTAGTCTTCCCTGCATCGACGTGGGCGCAGATGCCTATGTTGCGATAGCGCTCAATGGGTGTTTTGCGTGCCACAATATTTTTCCTCTAATTAAAAACCCAAAAAGGTGGCTATTATAGCCACCTTTTTGAGAACGTCTTCCACTACAGTAACGTTTAGAAACGAAAGTGGGAGAACGCCTTGTTCGCTTCAGCCATGCGATGCACATCTTCACGCTTTTTAACCGCCCCACCTTTGCCCTGAACGGCATCAATTAGCTCACCGGCTAGACGCTGTGGCATAGACTTCTCTCCTCGGCTACGAGCGTAATCTACCAGCCAGCGCATTGCCAATGCTTTACGTCGCGACGGACGCACTTCAACCGGCACCTGATAAGTAGCGCCACCTACACGACGAGACTTAACCTCGACCAAGGGAGCTACATTATCTAAGGCTTCTTCAAACACTTCCACCGGGCTTTTCTTTAAACGCTCTTCTACAATATCTAAGGCGCCATAAACAATTCGCTCAGCGACCGACTTCTTGCCGCTAACCATGACGTGGTTCATAAATTTAGCGAGAGTGATATTACCAAATTTTGGATCCGGTAAGATCTCACGCTTTGCTACTACTCTTCTTCTTGGCATCGTTTTGCCCTTCTCTTCAGGTTTGTCTAGGGAATGGCCCTAGCCTTACTTGATTGTTAACCGATTACTACGCAATTAGCCCTTAGGCCGCTTAGTACCATACTTTGAACGACGCTGAGTACGGCCGTTCACACCCGCTGTATCCAATGTGCCACGTACCGTATGGTAGCGAACACCAGGAAGATCCTTTACACGACCACCACGAATCAACACAACACTGTGCTCTTGCAAGTTGTGGCCTTCACCACCAATGTATGAAGTTACTTCATAGCCACTGGTTAGGCGAACACGACAAACTTTACGAAGTGCAGAGTTTGGCTTCTTCGGAGTTGTTGTATAAACGCGGGTACATACACCACGACGCTGCGGACAGGCCTGCAATGCTGGTACGTCACTTTTACTAACTTTGCGCTTTCTCGGCTTACGAACCAACTGGTTGATCGTTGCCATGCAATTTTTCTCCAAATTATAAAAAGTCTTTTTAGTAAAGACCGGTTGTTCCTTGAATATAGCCCTATGAAAGCAACTTAACCCAAAAGGGAGCGGCAGTTTAAAGACCGCACTGCCGCGAGTCAAGAGGGCATTATCATTGCCTTAATCATAGCCAGATCAACTTACTTATCTGACCGCTCATAAGACCCTAATAACCGCCCAACTTCATCTTACTCTTCTGACATCTCAGCGCTCAAAGCTTCAGTCAATGCTGCTTCAACATCTGCTGCCGTCATCGTCAATTCGACTTCTACCTCACGATTTTTACGCCGCTGAGCATGGTATGACAATCCAGTTCCTGCAGGAATTAATCGTCCCACCACCACATTTTCCTTGAGTCCACGTAATGGGTCTGATTTACCTGTTACGGCAGCTTCAGTCAGAACACGCGTGGTCTCCTGGAACGAGGCTGCTGAGATAAAGCTTTCAGTAGCCAGTGAGGCCTTGGTAATACCCAGCAACTGCCGCTCAAACTTGGCTGGTTGCAGACCTTCTTGACGCAACCGCTCATTCTCCTCAAGAACACGTCGATATTCCACTTGCTCACCACGAATCAGCGTAGAGTCACCCATATCGGTTATTTCAACCTTACGCAGCATCTGTCGAGTGATCACCTCAATGTGTTTATCATTGATTTTCACACCCTGAAGCCGGTAAACATCTTGAATCTCATTGACGATGTACTTCGCCAATTCACTAATGCCTTTCAAGCGCAGAATGTCATGGGGTGTTGGCGGTCCATCAGAAATAACCTCACCTTTGTCAACGTGCTCACCTTCAAACACACTCAGGGTTCGCCATTTAGGGATTAGCTCTTCATATTGCAGCTTACCGCTGGCAAGTGGCTGTCCATCATCAGGTGTAATCACCAGTCGTAACTTACCTTTCGTTTCCTTACCCAGGGTCACTGTTCCGGTTATCTCAGCGAGAATCGCTGGATCTTTGGGCTTTCGCGCTTCAAAGAGATCAGCAACACGCGGCAAACCACCGGTGATATCTTTAGTGCCACTAGCCTCTTGGGGGATACGAGCAATAATTTGACCGATATCAATAGTGTCGCCATCGACTACATTAATACTTGCGTTAGCCGGTAGCGGGTAGTGGGCTGGCACCGTTGAATTTGGGAAAATTAACTCTTTCCCTTTCTTATCCGTCAACGAGATCATCGGCTTCAAGTCTTTACCCGCAGCGTTACGATCGTTAGGGTCAATAATTGAAATGCTGGTCAAACCGGTCATATCATCAGTTTGCTGCCGTACACTCAAGCCCTCTTCCATACCAGAGAAGGCAACCTTACCTGCCACTTCAGTAACAATCGGGTGAGTGTGCGGGTCCCAAGTAGCAATAACGTCGCCAGCGGCAACTTTAGAGCCATCCCTAGTCCTAATTAAAGCGCCATAAGGCAACTTGTAACGCTCGCGCTCACGACCATTCTCATCAGCGATAGCCAGTTCACCAGAGCGAGATACTGCAACCAAATGCTTGTCCTTATTCTCAACCGTTTTTAGGTTCAGAAGACGTACTACGCCATCTTGCTTGACCTTGACGCTGTCCACAGCTGAAGCTCGCGATGCCGCACCACCAATGTGGAAGGTACGCATAGTTAGCTGAGTACCCGGCTCCCCAATTGACTGAGCCGCGATGACACCAACCGCCTCGCCCTGGTTTACACGATGGCCACGAGCCAAATCTCGCCCATAACAAGCAGAACAGATGCCATGGCGCACTTCACAGGTAATCGGTGAGCGTACAATCACTTCATCAATACTTAAGGCTTCAATACGAAGCACCCATTGTTCGTCAATCATTGTCCCGGCAGGAACAGCAATCTCTTCACTACCAGGCTTATTAACATCTTTAGCGACAACACGACCCAAAATTCGATCACCAAGTGATGAGATAATATCGCCACCCTCAATAACCGGAGCCATCAACAGGCCTTCTGTCGTACCGCAATCAACTTCGGTGACCACAACATCTTGAGAAACATCAACCAAACGTCGAGTAAGGTAACCAGAGTTTGCCGTTTTTAACGCCGTATCAGCTAGGCCCTTTCGAGCACCGTGAGTAGAGATAAAGTACTGCATAACCGTCAGGCCTTCACGGAAATTGGCGGTAATTGGCGTTTCAATAATCGAACCATCAGGTCGCGCCATCAAACCACGCATACCCGCTAACTGACGAATCTGCGCAGGGGAACCACGAGCACCAGAATCGGCCATGACGAATACGGAGTTGAAAGAATCCTGCTCTTCTAAATCACCATCGCGGTTCTTCACTTTCTCGGTACTAATGCCCTTCATCATCGACTTAGCTACCCGATCATTAGCTTGAGACCAAATATCAATAACTTTGTTGTACTTTTCACCTTGAGTTACCAGGCCTGATGCAAACTGACTTTCAATTTCACGTACCTGACCTTCAGCGCCAGAAATAATCTCGCCCTTATCATCTGGGATAACAAAATCGTTAACTCCGATAGATACTCCCGAACGAGTCGAAAATTTGAATCCGGTATACATTAATTGATCGGCGAAGATAACCGTATCTTTCAAACCAACACGCCGATAACACTCATTTAGAATAAGTGAGATTGCCTTTTTTACCATAGGCTTATTCACCAAACTAAATGGAAGGCCCTGGGGTACTGATTCCCAAAGTAGAATACGACCTACAGTAGTATCAACTATTTTCCGCTCTTCAGTGCGCTCGCCAGTTACCTCGTCGACTAAAACTTCGACGATACGGACTTTTACCCGCGCCTGAAGTTCAACCTTATCTGAGTCATATGCGCGAGATGCTTCTTTGCCGTCGGCAAATATCATCCCCTCACCTAAGGCGTTGACTTTGTGGCGAGTCATGTAATAAAGGCCAAGTACAACGTCTTGTGACGGCACAATAATCGGCTCACCAGAAGCAGGCGACAGAATATTATTAGTCGACATCATCAATGCCCGGGATTCCATCTGAGCTTCAATGGTCAGTGGCACGTGCACAGCCATCTGGTCACCATCAAAATCAGCGTTGAACGCAGCACAAACTAAGGGGTGCAACTGAATCGCTTTACCTTCGATCAATACAGGCTCAAAAGCCTGAATGCCAAGACGGTGCAATGTGGGCGCTCTATTCAGTAGCACTGGGTGTTCACGAATAACATCATCGAGAATGTCCCAAACAACCGGCTCTTCACGCTCAACCATCTTCTTAGCAGCTTTAATGGTTGTGGCTAAACCGCGAAGCTCAAGCTTGCTGAAAATGAAGGGCTTGAACAGCTCCAAAGCCATCCGCTTAGGCAGGCCACATTGATGTAAACGCAAAGTAGGACCACAGACAATCACCGAACGTCCAGAATAATCAACTCGCTTACCGAGTAAATTTTGACGGAAGCGACCCTGCTTACCCTTAATCATGTCAGCAAGCGACTTTAATGGGCGCTTGTTAGAGCCTGTGATAGCACGACCACGTCGACCATTGTCGAGCAGGGCATCTACAGATTCTTGCAACATACGTTTTTCATTGCGCACAATAATATCTGGCGCGCTCAACTCGAGAAGACGTTTGAGCCTATTATTACGATTGATCACCCGACGATACAAGTCGTTTAGATCAGACGTTGCAAACCGACCGCCATCAAGAGGAACCAATGGACGTAAATCCGGTGGTAATACGGGTAATGCCTGCAGCACCATCCACTCAGGCTTATTGCCAGAACCGTGGAACGCTTCAAGCAATTTTAACCGTTTAGAAAATTTCTTAATTTTTGTCTCGGATTTAGTATTGGGCATTTCCTCACGAATATCCGCAATTTCTTCTTCCATGACAATTTCTTTAAGCAGCATCTGGATCGCTTCAGCACCCATTGTAGCGACAAATTCGTCACCAAATTCTTCCAGGGACTCAAAATACTCTTCATCGGTGAGTAACTGTCCTTTTTCAAGGGTTGTTAAACCCGGATCAGTAACGACATAGGATTCAAAGTAGAGCACGCGCTCAATTTCACGTAATGTCATGTCCAACATTAAACCAATACGTGACGGTAGTGACTTCAAAAACCAGATGTGGGCGACCGGACAAGCCAGCTCAATATGGCCCATACGTTCACGACGTACCTTGGTAAGCGTCACTTCAACACCGCACTTTTCGCACACTATACCGCGATGCTTCATGCGCTTGTACTTGCCACACAGGCATTCATAATCTTTTACAGGTCCAAAAATCTTGGCACAGAAAAGACCTTCGCGCTCTGGCTTGAACGTACGATAGTTAATAGTCTCCGGCTTTTTAACCTCACCAAACGACCACGAACGGATCATTGCTGGCGAAGCGAGACTAATACGAATATTATCAAATTCGATGTTTTGTTCTTTCTGCTTGAGTAGATTGACTAAGTCCTTCAAGGCTCTTCCTCCAGTAACTGGGTTTGCCGAGGCGATTAATCACCCCGACCATCAGTAAGCAAACTATCGCTTATTCGTTTTCTAACTCCATATTGATACCAAGGGAACGAATCTCCTTGACCAATACGTTGAATGACTCTGGCATGCCAGGCTCCATTCGATGATCACCATCCACAATGTTTTTATACATTTTGGTTCGACCAGCAACATCGTCCGACTTGACGGTGAGCATTTCCTGCAAGGTATAGGCGGCACCATATGCCTCCAAAGCCCACACTTCCATCTCACCGAAGCGCTGACCACCAAACTGAGCTTTACCCCCCAACGGTTGCTGCGTAACCAAACTATAAGAACCGGTTGAACGCGCATGCATCTTATCGTCGACCAAGTGATTCAACTTGAGCATATACATGTAGCCAACGGTTACAGGACGATCAAATTTATCCCCTGTACGTCCATCATAAAGCGTAGTTTGTCCACTCTCTGGCAAATCAGCTAATGCCAACATACTTTTGAGTTCAACCTCATGGGCGCCATCAAAGACTGGTGTCGCTATGGGCACGCCATTCCGTAAGTTTGCCGCTAGCTCCAACACTTCTTTATCACTTAGCTCTTTTAGATCAGTTCCATAAGCAGTGTCGCCGACGTCATAGATTTCCTGCAAGAACTTGCGTATTTCAGCTGCCTTAGCTTGAGTCTTGATCATGGCATCAATTTTAACGCCTAGACCCTTAGCTGCCATACCCATGTGAACTTCAAGAACCTGACCAACGTTCATTCGCGATGGAACACCAAGCGGGTTCAGTACAATATCGACCGGCTCACCATTTTCATCGTAAGGCATATCTTCAACCGGCTTAATCACCGAGATAACACCTTTGTTACCATGCCGGCCGGCCATCTTATCGCCGGGCTGAATACGGCGTTTAACAGCAAGATAAACTTTAACGGTTTTGAGTACGCCAGGCGCTAAATCGTCACCACTTTGCAGCTTTCCACGCTTCTCTTCGAACCGCTCATCAAGCAGAGTTCGTCTTTCTCCAAGCTGAGTTTGAGCAGCTGCAATTTGATCATTGAGGTCTGCTTTACTCATACGAATGGCAAACCAATCGTCCGAAGAATATTCTCCAACAGCCTCTGCAGTAAGCTCGTCTCCTTTTTTCAAGCCTTCGGCCTTAACTACTTTTTCACCAATTAGAGCTGTAAATAAACGCCCTAAAGTCGCATTTTCAACAATACGATACTCATCGTTGAGATCTTTTCTGAATTGATCAAGCTCCGCTTTTTCAATATCGAGAGACCGCTGATCTTTTTCAAGACCGTCTCGAGTGAACACCTGAACGTTAATCACGGTGCCTTTAATACTACTCGGCACTCGAAGAGAGGTGTCCTTGACGTCGGATGCTTTCTCGCCAAAAATCGCACGCAGAAGCTTTTCTTCCGGAGTTAGTTGGGTTTCGCCTTTAGGCGTTACCTTGCCGACCAAAATGTCACCAGCAGCCACTTCAGCGCCAATATGGACGATCCCTGATTCATCAAGCCGTGCCAGAGCAACTTCACCAACATTGGGAATGTCCGCCGTTATTTCTTCAGACCCTAATTTCGTGTCACGAGCAACACAGGTAAGCTCCTGAATATGAATCGTGGTGAAACGATCTTCTTTAACAACGCGTTCTGAGATTAAAATCGAATCTTCAAAGTTATATCCATTCCAAGGCATAAACGCAATGCGCATGTTTTGCCCAAGCGCCAGCTCGCCAAGATCAACAGAAGGCCCATCAGCTAGAACGTCGCCGCGAGAAATAACATCGCCTTGCTTAACAATTGGTCTTTGATTGATACAGGTATTTTGATTAGATCTGGTGTACTTAGTAAGGTTGTAGATATCTACGCCAGCCTCACCAGATTCAACTTCCTCATCACTTACCCGGACAACAACACGTCCAGCATCAACACTTTCAACAACACCGCCGCGTTTAGCTACCTTACATACACCGGAATCACGGGCAACAACACGCTCGATCCCGGTACCAACCAAAGGCGCTTCAGCGCGTAAAGTTGGAACTGCTTGGCGCTGCATGTTTGATCCCATTAGCGCCCTGTTAGCATCATCGTGCTCAAGGAACGGAATCAATGCAGCTGCAACAGAAACAACTTGCTGTGGCGAAACATCCATATAGTCAATATCTTCAGGAGACTTTACGGTAAATTCACCTTGGTTCCTTACAGCAACCATATCGTCTACAAAGTTATCATTCTTATCCAGCGCTGCCGATGCTTGGGCAATAACAAACTGAGATTCATTAATCGCAGAAAGATACTCAATATCAGCGCCAACTTTACCGTTGGTTACTTTACGATAAGGCGTTTCAATAAACCCGTAATGGTTGGTTCTGGCATAGGTAGCCAGTGAGTTAATCAAACCAATATTCGGCCCTTCCGGGGTTTCAATAGGGCAAACCCGACCATAATGAGTGGGGTGTACATCTCGCACCTCAAATCCGGCTCTCTCACGCGTCAAACCACCGGGTCCTAATGCAGACACTCGACGTTTATGGGTAACCTCAGATAGCGGATTGTTTTGATCCATAAACTGCGAAAGCTGGCTAGAACCAAAAAATTCTTTCATGGCCGCCGCAACAGGCTTAGCATTGACTAGATCTTGCGGCATCAGTCCTTCAGACTCAGCAACACCTAGACGCTCTTTAACGGCGCGCTCAACGCGAACCAAGCCAACACGGAATTGATTCTCAGCCATCTCTCCAACCGAACGAATTCGACGGTTTCCAAGATGGTCAATGTCATCCACAGATCCTTTGCCGTTACGAATGCCTATAAGCTTAGTCATCACATCAACAATGTCGGTTGATGCACCGAACTGCTCATGTAACTCTTTAGCTTCATCAGTTTTGAGCATTGAAAAGTAACGCTCGTCATAAAGAATGCCCGCACCTTGCTCCGCATCCCGATCAAGCCGGCGGTTGAACTTCATCCGACCAACAGAAGATAGATCATAACGCTCAATGTTAAAGAAAAGATTGTAGAATAGGTTCTCGGCCGACTCTTTAGTTGGCGGCTCGCCCGGTCGCATCATTCGATAAATCTCAACTAAAGCCTCTAGCTGAGTTCGAGAAGGATCTATCCTTAATGTATCGGACATGAAAGGACCGCAATCAAGATCGTTGGTATACAACGTCTCAATATCGACAATCCCCGCTTCCAGCATCAAGGCAAGATTTTCTTCAGTGATCTCTGTATTACACTCAAGCATCAACTCGCCGGTTTTAGGGTCAGCGACATCTTTTGCCAGCGCCCTACCAAGCAAGTATTCGTGGGTCACCTCAAGCTTGGTGACCTTACCTTTTTCAAGCTCTCGAATATGACGCGCCGTAATACGGCGGCCCTTCTCAACAACGACGGCACCTTTTTTATCTTTAATATCAAAAACTGCAATCTCACCACGCAGACGCTCAGGGTCGAGGTCCAGAGAGAATAGATCTTTCTTAAAGTGAAACACGCTGGTGTCAAAAAACTTAGCCAGAATCTCTTCGGAATTATATCCAAGAGCCCGCAATAAAATAGTCGCAGGTAACTTGCGGCGACGATCTATTCGAACGTAAAGCATATCTTTGGGGTCAAACTCAAAGTCTAACCATGACCCACGATAAGGAATTACTCTAGCGGTATACAACAGCTTACCGGAAGAATGCGTTTTGCCTTTATCGTGATCGAATATGACGCCTGGAGAACGGTGCAACTGAGAGACAATAACTCGCTCCGTACCATTAATAATAAAGGTACCATTTTCGGTCATCAGAGGAACTTCACCCAGATAAACCTCTTGCTCACGTATATCTTTGATGGCCTTGCTCGCCGATTCTTTATCGTAGATAACCAATCGAACACGGACGCGCACCGCACCAGAATAGGTAACTCCGCGAAGCTTACACTCTTCCTCATCAAAGGCTGGCCGGCCCATGACATAGTCGACGTATTCTAGTGCAGCGTGGCCTGAATATCCGACAATTGGGAAAATAGAATTCAGCGCAGCATGCAAACCGGTGTTCAGGCGATCTTCCATCGCCACACCTTTTTGCGTAAATTTTTTGTAGGAATCAAGTTGAATCGCTAATAAATACGGCAAATCCATGGTATTTGGCAACTTGCCAAAATTCTTGCGGATACGTTTCTTCTCAGTGAAGGAGTAAGCCATTTGCATTCCTCGGTGTTAACTTTATAGGGACCGTTCAGTCTTGAGTTCACACTCAAGTTCATAATGCTTGCAGATTCCCCTTACTTACAAGCAATAAAGGGCCGAAGGGAATCTCCCCTCAGCCCAGCCTGAAAAATCAGGCATCTCGCACACTAAACCTACTTAAGTTCAGCGGTTGCGCCAGCTTCTTCTAACTGCTTCTTAGCCGCTTCAGCGTCGTCTTTTGAGACGCCTTCTTTAATTGTAGAAGGTGCTCCGTCGACTAACTCTTTAGCTTCCTTAAGCCCAAGACCGGTAATAGCGCGAACAGCTTTAATTACGTTCACTTTCTTCTCGCCCATAGAGCTTAATACTACGTCAAACTCAGTCTGCTCTTCTACAACAGCAGCATCACCGCCGCCAGCAGGAGCTGCAGCAACTGCAACGGCCGCCTGAGCAGAAACACCAAACTTCTCTTCCATTGCGCTGACAAGCCCAACTACGTCCATAACACTCATTTCTGAGATTGCATTCAAAATATCTTCATTTGACAGGGCCATTTTGGGCCTCCTATATTTATCTATTTAGTGGAAGTCGCCTACGCGGCTTCCTCTTTTTGGGTTTTAACTGCTGCTACGACACGAGTTACTTTAGTTGGAACTTCATTAAGAGTCCTAACCAACTTAGTAACAGGTGCTAAGGTAACGCTAGCCAGCATACTGAGAGCCTGTTTAAGGGTCGGTAGATTAGCAAGAACGTCTATCTGCTCTTTCCCAAGAAGCTGACCACTGACTGACAACGCTTTGACGGCAAAGGAATTATTCCCCTTTGCAAAGTCTTTAAATAAACGTGCTGCAGCACCAGGATCTTCCATAGAGAAAGCAAACAATGAGGGTCCGACCAAAACATCTTCTACGCAAGCGTAGTCAGTGTCTGCAAATGCACGCTTAGCTAAAGTGTTGCGGATAACGCGCAACTGCACGTTTTCAGCTCGAGCTTTAGTTCGCAAAGCATTCATATCGTTCACGTCAACACCACGAGCATCAGCAATGACCAGGGAAAGAGCCTGACCCGCTGTCTCGCTTACTTCGGCAACAATTGCTTTTTTATCATCGAGATTTAATGGCACGATAAAATTCCTCGATTTACCATAGTTTCAGTCGAAAAATTCTTCGACCACCTAGGTGAATTATCTCTAGCCAATAGAGCGCTAGATCGGGTTCACCGCCTGCGTAGGAAAATTCCCTATATACCACCAGAAAACTTATTAAACCCTCTCGGGAACCTACGGTCTTTAGCGACCCAAGCTACTTTTTAATTAGCAGCTCAGACCCCAAAGTCTTGTCAGCAGCCTAAGCCGCCCTTTGATCAAAACGTTAACGACGTCTGATCAACTAACAGTCCAGGACCCATAGTTGAAGAAATCGTTACCTTCTTCACATACACACCCTTAGCTGAGGCCGGTTTAGCTTTCGCTAAATCGACCATTAATGCTTCTAAATTTTGCTTCAACGCCGACGTATCAAAACTAACCACGCCGATACCACCATGAACAATACCGTTCTTGTCAGCACGGAAACGAACCTGACCTGCTTTGGCATTCTTAACCGCAGTCGCCACATCCGGTGTTACTGTTCCTGACTTAGGGTTCGGCATCAGTCCGCGAGGACCTAACACCTTCCCTAGCATTCCAACAACCCGCATCGCATCTGGGCTTGCAATAACTACGTCAAAGTTCATGTTGCCAGCCTTAATATCATCCGCCAACTCGTCCATACCCACCAATTCAGCTCCGGCAGCCTTAGCCGCTTCAGCAGCTTCACCCTGAGCAAAAACACAAACCCGGACGTCTTTACCAGACCCGTTTGGCAAAGTGGTAGCTCCGCGTACAATCTGATCAGATTTCCTTGGATCGACACCTAAATTTATCGCAACATCTACCGTTTCAGAAAACTTAACCGTAGACAGTTCTTTCAGAAGGTTTAGAGCATCATCAACGCTATACAGCTTGCCCTGCTCTATTTTTTCATTAATCGCACGACGGCGCTTGCTTAACTTGGCCATTTACACGCCCTCCGTTTCAATACCCATCGACCGGGCAGAGCCGGCGATAGTGCGAACCGCAGCATCCATACTGGCAGCGGTAAGATCTGGTTCTTTAGTTTTAACGATTTCTTCTAGTTGGTCACGAGTCACTTTGCCAACTTTATCTGTGTTGGGTCGACCACTGCCACTTTTTATGCCTGCCGCTTTCTTTAAAAGATAAGACGCTGGTGGCGTTTTCATCTCGAAGGTGAAACTACGATCAGCATAAACCGTGATGACTACAGGAACAGGCGCTCCCGCCTCAATGCCTTGTGTCTGGGCATTGAAGCCTTTACAGAATTCCATGATGTTCACACCATGTTGACCTAACGCAGGACCTACAGGCGGACTTGGATTAGCCTGACCAGCAGGCACTTGCAGCTTAATATAAGCCGTTACTTTCTTAGCCATCTATACTCTCCAAAAATGGGTATTAGCGCCTCCAGGGTACAACACATTAAGTGCGCAACCTTTCACTGGCTCCCCGATAAGACCGCCCAATTGCAGCCTCACCAAAAATTTAAGCTTTCTCTACCTGAGTAAAATCAAGCTCAACTGGCGTTAATCGCCCAAAAATCGATACTGCGACCCGAAGCTTACTCTTCTCGTAATTAACCTCTTCTACATTTCCGTTGAAGTCATTAAATGGACCCGCAGTAACCCTAACCATCTCGCCAGGTTCAAACAACGTCTTCGGCCGAGGAGCCTCATCTGATTCCTGTATTCGCTGCAAGATCAGATCAGCCTCTTTATCAGTGATAGGCGCCGGCTTGTCCGCCTTGCCTCCAATAAAGCCCATGACCCTTGGGGTTTCTTTAACGAGGTGCCAGCTATCGTCATCAAGCTCCATCTGGACCAATACATAGCCAGGGAAAAACTTCCGCTCGCTAGTGCGCTTCTGGCCACCCTTCATCTCAACGACTTCTTCAGTTGGGACTAATACATCACCAAACTTGTCCTGCAAATTATACATTTCCACGCGATCTCGGATCGCTATAGCAACTTTCTTCTCGTAGCCCGAGTAAGCATGTACCACATACCAACGCATCGACATGCCGCTCTCCTAGCCCATTATCAGTGAGGCAAGCCAGCTCAGCAGGGAATCAATACCCCACAAAACTAGCGCCATTAATAGAATTAACGCCACCACAATCAGCGTTGTCTGGTTCCGCTCCTGCTTTGTCGGCCAAACAACCTTTCGCCACTCAGTCCTAGCGCCAACGGCTAGCTCGATGGTTGCAGCGCCTTTTTCAGTAACAGATGCCACAAAGGCCGCTAGAACCAAAACCAAAACAAATCCAATGACCCGGTAAAGTACCGACTCAGCTGAATAATACCAATTCGCGTAAATCGCACCAGCCAACAGCCCAAATACAATTACCCACTTAAGCCAGTCAAAACGGTACTGTTTTTCTTCTGATAGAACACCCATACGCTTAACAATTCCCAAACTTTAAAGTGGCAGGCCAGGAGGGACTCGAACCCCCAACAGCCGGTTTTGGAGACCGGTGCTCTACCAATTGAACTACTGGCCTACTAATTACTTATTCAGTTTTCCTATCTGACAGTTAAGCCGAGACATCCAATGACGCCTCGGCTTAACGTGTTAGCGTCGGTAAAACTGTTATTCTATAATCTTAGCGACAACACCTGCGCCAACTGTACGTCCACCTTCACGAATAGCAAAACGAAGGCCGTCTTCCATCGCAATCGGATGAATCAATTCAACAGTCATCTGCACGTTATCACCAGGCATCACCATCTCAGTACCTTCCGGTAATTCACAAGCACCTGTCACGTCCGTTGTACGGAAGTAAAACTGTGGGCGATAGCCCTTAAAGAATGGTGTATGACGACCACCTTCATCTTTAGACAGAACATAAATCTCTGACTCAAACTTAGTGTGCGGCTTAACTGAACCCGGCTTAGCCAGTACCTGACCACGCTGAACATCTTCACGCTTAGTGCCGCGCAACAATATTCCGCAGTTCTCACCCGCTCGACCTTCATCAAGAAACTTACGGAACATCTCAACACCCGTACACGTCGTCTTAGTCGTGGCAGCAATACCGATCAACTCAATCTCTTCACCAACCTTAACAACACCGCGCTCAATACGACCAGTCACTACAGTACCGCGACCCGCAATAGAGAATACATCTTCAATAGGCATCAAGAACGGCTGGTCAACAGCACGAACAGGCTCAGGAATAAAAGTATCCAGCGCTTCCACCAATTTCCTGACCGCAGTAGTACCCAGCTCATTGTCGTCCTTACCTTCCAACGCCATCAGCGCTGAACCAACAATAATCGGCGTATCATCACCTGGAAACTCATAAAGATCTAGCAGCTCGCGCAGCTCCATCTCAATCAATTCCAGCATCTCTAAATATTCTTCTGACCCAAAACCACCACAATCTTCTGCAAGAAGGTCAGCCTTGTTCAAAAATACCAACACGTAAGGTACACCGACCTGACGAGATAGCAAGATGTGCTCGCGGGTCTGAGGCATCGGCCCATCAGTCGCTCCACAAACCAAAATAGCACCGTCCATCTGAGCAGCACCAGTAATCATGTTCTTTACATAATCCGCGTGACCTGGGCAGTCTACGTGCGCGTAGTGACGAATCGCTGAATCATACTCAACGTGAGCCGTTGAAATAGTAATACCACGCTCTCGTTCTTCCGGCGCATTATCAATCTGATCAAAGGCCTTCATCTCTCCACCATACGTTTCCGCACATACGCGCGTGATCGCAGCAGTCAATGTCGTTTTACCGTGATCAACGTGACCAATTGTGCCGACGTTTACGTGCGGCTTATTTCTTTCAAACTTTGCTTTAGCCATCTCAGTGTCTCCTAAATGAGCTTTAACCCGCCTAATTAGCCATCAAACGGTAACCATAATCTTTAAATACTTAACCCATACAACTTTAACTACTTACTTTAACCTTACTACTGCACCAACAAAATAAAACGCCTGCACAAAAACATGGAGCTCATAACCGGATTTGAACCGGTGACCTCTTCCTTACCAAGGAAGTGCTCTACCGACTGAGCTATATGAGCACAAAACCTTTCCCTAGCATGGAGCGGGCGGCGGGAATCGAACCCGCATCATCAGCTTGGAAGGCTGAGGTCTTACCATTACACAACGCCCGCGTCACAATTCTAAAAATAGACCCACAGACCCCAGAGTCGTTGCCTTTTGCCAAAAATAGCCTGTCTTGCCCAGCTTTTGGTGGGGGGAGGTGGATTCGAACCACCGAAGCTTTCGCGTCAGAGTTACAGTCTGATCCCTTTGGCCGCTCAGGAATCCCCCCAAAAAAATGGTCGCTTATTCTCTTTGTCTAGCCGCCTAATGTCAACCACTAAAAGGCTTTCCCGAGAAAAAATGGAGCTGGCGAGAGGAGTCGAACCCCCGACCGGCTGATTACAAGTCAGCTGCTCTACCAACTGAGCTACGCCAGCATCTAAATAACGGAGCGCGATTTTAGTTAAACTCGACCGCTTTAGCAACCTTATCAGACTCTTCTTTTAGAGTTTTTTTACGTTTAAATAATTTGTTACGTAGAAGCGAGTCTAGGATAGGCAAGCTAGCTTAAGAAAGACAGAGCTGATTTCTATTTTATGCATATAAATCAATGATTTAAATAAACACTGCGGACCCAAGCATATAACAAGCTAGCTGAATGGCGAAATGAGTAATATTTAACTAATTTAGAGCGACAAGGGCATGGTAGAGGTAAACTGCCCTTTGGGGTCAGAGCTTGATCGTCGAAATAGCCGCCAAAGCTAAGCCATCAAGAACCAAATCTGGCAGATAATCGATATTAATCTGTAGATAGGGGAGTAGTTTTTTAGCGTCGCCACCAGTCACTACTACTTTGCTTTGATATTCGTTGGCTAATTTTTCAACCGTCGCGATTGCTGCTAATAAACTGCCATGATTAACGGCTGCTGTGGTATCCATTCCCGGATCGATACCGCATCCATCTACCTCCATGTCAACCTTGACTCGATCGGTACCTCGCCACAAAGCATCCCGCATAAGCGTCAACCCTGGCAGGATATAGCCACCAACATGGCGGCCATCCTCTGAGACTAAATCCAAAGTCATTGCGCTGCCGGCATCGACGATTAAAAGCGAGGTTTGATAAAGGTGATAGGCAGCCACCACCGCTAGCCAACGATCAACACCCAGACTCGATGAATCAGGGTAGCCACAGCGCACCCCAGCAGCTGTCGAGGACACTTTAGCCAGTGTGACTTCGGCGTTGAACTGATTCTTTATCTGAGCCACCAAGACGTTCTGGACGGAATTGGCTGCGACTGAAGACAGGCGAGCCTGCGAAATTGAAACCTCTTCCGGTAAATCGAGCCCCCTTTGCTGACCAATAGATTTGGTTGCCTGCGATCCAAACTGGCGAACCTCAGCCCCATCAGATAACCGCCACTTTACAAAACTGTTGCCGATATCAATATCGAGGATCATTCGCTGGGCCCCAAACTCAGTTCGCCGCCAATAAAGCATCTCACCTCACCATTAGGAAGGGCCAGCCGGAGGGCGCCGCTGGAATCGACTCCTAAGACTATTCCTGATATCACATCTTTCAAAGTTTTGACTGTGCCTGGAAGATTGTGCAATAGGTCCGCCTCTTGCCACTCGTCGCGATAGGCTTGAAAGCCCGCGCTCTGGAAGTCTTTGAGTAAATGAAATAATTTCACAATTAGTATCGCCGTAAGCTCATTGCGTGAGATTGGCAAAGGCGCTTGGGATTCAATATCGGTCCACGCCTGATCTATTTTTTCGGCTGCGCGAGACGGCATTGAAACATTTAAGCCAATCCCGATAACCACTGTACAGCGGCCATTGGGATCACCAATCATTTCTAGCAGTATACCGCCGAGCTTTTTACCTTGGATATATATGTCATTAGGCCATTTCAACTGAACATCCTGCAATCCCAGGTCAGCGAGTGCACGCCGCACACCAACACCAACGGCCAAGCTCAAGCCCTGGAGTGATTCAGCACCCTGGTCGAAATCCCAAACCAGTGACATATAAATGTTAGCCCCAAAAGGACTGACCCAGGTTTTACCACGGCGACCTCTCCCAGCCGTCTGGTTTTCGGCAAGAATAACGGCACCAGAAATATCATCCTGCTCTGCTCTTTCACGAGCGTATCTATTGGTCGAGTCGATACTATGGAATATTTCTAACTCGCCAGGAACCTCAGAATGACGTTCGACAATATGCCTGAGGATAGCTGTTTTGCTTAGCAGTTCAAAAGAATCAGGGAGGCGATAACCAACGCCTTTTAACGACTCAAGTGGCAGCCCTAAAGCCTCCAATTTTTGCAGTTGCTTCCAGATAGCTGTTCGACTGACGCTGAGCTGCCGGCCAAGACTTTCTCCAGAGTGGAACTCACCATTTTCGAGGATTTTTAGAATCTTGCCCTGTAAATCGGACATAACGGCCACCTTTACCATCTAACACTCAATTTCATCAACCTAAATTAGACCATACAAATCTAACCGAGATCAGGAGAAGGACAACACCAAGATATCTCCTTAACTGACGCTCATTAGCTCTATGTGCGATCAAGGCTCCAAACCGAGCAAATGGTGCACTGGTAATGATAATTCCAAACCAGGCCGGTAGAAATATATAACCTAAGGTGTTGGCTGGCAAATTCAAACCACTCACGTCTGCAGAACTGTAAACCAATGTTGCTGGTAGCGAAATAGCCAGACCGCCAACCACAGCAATTCCGATAGCTCGACGCATGGACACGCCGAAAAATGTAAGGAATGGCGTAATCATTACCCCACCACCAACCCCTATAAGCGACGACAGTGCACCTATACCTATACCTCCTAAATTTAGCGGCAACAAACTGCCCGCAGATGTATCTGAAACATGGGGCGTATGAAACAACATCTGCAACCCCACCACCATCAAAAAGAGGCCAAATATTAACTGTAATAATGCGGAGCCCATTATCGCAAAAATGGAACTCCCAAGGAAGGATCCTATGACAATTCCAGGAACAATGATCCTAATCAACTCCCAGCGAACAACCCCTTTTTGGTAATGGGTATAAATAGAGCTCATCGACGTTATGACAATGGTCGCAAGAGAAGTGGCGATAGCCATATGGGTGGCGATCTCTGGTGATACACCCTGCATAGCAAAAGTAGCGAGCAAGATGGGGACTATAATAGCGCCCCCGCCCAAACCAAAAAGGCCACTGAGCAAACCAGCCGCAGCCCCCAGAAAGAGATATATTAGATATTCCATTTAATAACCCAGATCACTCAACCGTATAAATCGACTGCATTATGCACCAGTTCCTCGCATAACTGTGCTTTTCTACCTGAGCTGAGCAATCGTCGTCTAATGAATGAGCCAAAGCACAAAAAGGCGAAACATAAAAAACCCCAGCCGCTGACGCAACTGGGGTGTTCTATTTAGAAGCCTGGCGATGACCTACTCTCACATGGGGAGACCCCACACTACCATCGGCGATGAACCATTTCACTACTGAGTTCGGTATGGGATCAGGTGGTTCTAGTTCTCTATGGTCACCAGGCAAACTGGTATGACACTTAGTCTTCACTAAAATATCAAATTAGGTCGGCAATTATTGAATACAATTTTTTCTTGGCTAGCGTGTACATTAGACAATCTGTCCGTCGTCTCGCTTGCGTTATATGGTCAAGCCTCACGGGCAATTAGTATTGGTTAGCTCAACGCCTCACAGCGCTTCCACACCCAACCTATCAACGTCCTAGTCTTGAACGGCCCTTCAGGGGAGTTAAACTCCCAGGGAAAATTAATCTTGGAGGAGGCTTCCCGCTTAGATGCTTTCAGCGGTTATCCCGTCCGAACGTAGCTACTGGGCAATGCCATTGGCATGACAACCCAAACACCAGGGGTTCGTCCACTCCGGTCCTCTCGTACTAGGAGCAGCTCTCCTCAATTTTCCAACGCCCACGGCAGATAGGGACCGAACTGTCTCACGACGTTCTGAACCCAGCTCGCGTACCACTTTAAATGGCGAACAGCCATACCCTTGGGACCAGCTCCAGCCCCAGGATGTGATGAGCCGACATCGAGGTGCCAAACACCGCCGTCGATATGAACTCTTGGGCGGTATCAGCCTGTTATCCCCGGAGTACCTTTTATCCGTTGAGCGATGGCCCTTCCATACAGAACCACCGGATCACTAAGACCTACTTTCGTACCTGCTCGACGTGTCAGTCTCGCAGTCAAGCACACTTCTACCTTTGCGCTCATAGCATGATTTCCGACCATGCTGAGTGTACCTTCGCGCTCCTCCGTTACTCTTTGGGAGGAGACCGCCCCAGTCAAACTACCCACCAGACACTGTCCTCGACCCAGATAATGGGTCAGAGTTAGAACCTCAAATATACCAGGGTGGTATTTCAAGGGTGGCTCCACGCAATCTAGCGATCACGCTTCAAAGCCTCCCACCTATCCTACACAGATAGATTCAAAGTTCAGTGCCAAGCTATAGTAAAGGTTCACGGGGTCTTTCCGTCTAGCCGCGGGAACACGGCATCTTCACCGCGATTTCGATTTCACTGAGTCTATGGTGGAGACAGCGCCCCCGTCGTTACGCCATTCGTGCAGGTCGGAACTTACCCGACAAGGAATTTCGCTACCTTAGGACCGTTATAGTTACGGCCGCCGTTTACCGGGGCTTCGATCAAGAGCTTCGCCGAAGCTAACCCCATCAATTAACCTTCCGGCACCGGGCAGGCGTCACACCCTATACTTCCTCTTACGAGTTTGCAGAGTGCTGTGTTTTAGATAAACAGTCGCAGGGGCCTGGTCTCTGCGGCCAACTTCAGCTCAGGGAGTAAATCCCATCACCAAAACTGGCGTGCCTTCTCCCGAAGTTACGGCACCATTTTGCCTAGTTCCTTCACCATAGTTCTCTCAAGCGCCTTGGTATTCTCTACCTGATCACCTGTGTCGGTTTAGAGTACGGTCGCTATATACCTGAAGCTTAGAGGCTTTTCTTGGAAGCATGGCATCAATGACTTCGCTCGCAATTGAGCTCGACATCACTCCTCAGGATAATGATCTCCCGGATTTACCTAAGAGATCTCCCTACAAGCTTGTACAGGGACAACCATCGCCCTGATCACCTAGCCTTCTCCGTCCCCCCATCGCAGTATATAGCGGTACAGGAATATTAACCTGTTTTCCATCGACTACGCCTTTCGGCCTCGCCTTAGGTGCCGACTAACCCTGTCCCGATTAGCGTTGGACAGGAAACCTTGATCTTCCGGCGAGCGGGTTTTTCACCCGCTTTATCGTTACTCACGTCAGCATTCGCACTTCTGATACCTCCAGCACACTTTACAATGCACCTTCAACGGCTTACAGAACGCTCCTCTACCACGCATACAAGTATGCGTCCGCAGCTTCGGTTATCAGTTTAGCCCCGTTAAATCTTCCGCGCAGGCCGACTCGACTAGTGAGCTATTACGCTTTCTTTAAAAGATGGCTGCTTCTAAGCCAACTTCCTAGCTGTCTGAGCCTTCCCACATCGTTTCCCACTTAACTGATATTTGGGACCTTAGCTGGCGGTCTGGGTTGTTTCCCTCTCCACGACGAACGTTAGCACCCGCCGTGTGTCTCCCATGATTGCACTCACCGGTATTCGGAGTTTGCAACGGGTTGGTAGATCGGTATGACCCCCTAGCCGTAACAGTGCTCTACCCCCGGTGGTGATACATGAGGCGCTACCTAAATAGCTTTCGAGGAGAACCAGCTATCTCCGGGCTTGATTAGCCTTTCACTCCGATCCACAGCTCATCCCCTAATTTTTCAACATTAGTGGGTTCGGTCCTCCAGTTGATGTTACTCAACCTTCAACCTGGCCATGGATAGATCGCCCGGTTTCGGGTCTATTCCCAGCGACTAAGACGCCCTATTAAGACTCGGTTTCCCTACGGCTCCCCTAAACGGTTAACCTTGCCACTGAAAATAAGTCGCTGACCCATTATACAAAAGGTACGCAGTCACAGAACAAGTCTGCTCCTACTGCTTGTACGCATACGGTTTCAGGATCTATTTCACTCCCCTCTCCGGGGTTCTTTTAACCTTTCCCTCACGGTACTAGTTCACTATCGGTCAGTTGGTAGTATTTAGCCTTGGAGGATGGTCCCCCCATGTTCAGTCAAGATAACTCGTGTCCCGACCTACTTTACGCAAGCTTAGTACCACAGATGTGTTTTCGTGTACGGGGCTATCACCCTTTATTGCCAGACTTTCCAGACTGTTCCACTAACACTTCTGCTATTACTTGCAGGCTGCTCCCCTTTCGCTCGCCGCTACTCAGGGAATCTCGGTTGATTTCTTTTCCTCCGGTTACTTAGATGTTTCAGTTCTCCGGGTTCGCTTCATACACCTATGTATTCAGTGCATGATACCCGCCTTATGGCGGGTGGGTTTCCCCATTCGGAAATCTTCGGATCAAAGGGTGTTTGCCACCTCCCCGAAGCTTATCGCAGGCTCCTACGTCCTTCATCGCCTCCAACTGCCAAGGCATTCACCGTATGCGCTTACTCGCTTGACCATATAGCACAAGCTAGCAAGATTTTTGATGCGACTAACTATTTTCATAGTAGTTGTAACAATTTCGCCGGACAGATGTGTAAAAAATACACACTGGCCTTGAAAAAATTTTCAGTATTCAATAATTACCTTTTTAAAGAGCAGCTGGCGTAAAAAGCCAGTGATAAACGGTATCCGCTTATCGCTAACTTCTTGTGCAGTAAAGTGGTGGAGCCTAACGGGATCGAACCGTTGACCTTCGCCGTGCAAGGGCGACGCTCTCCCAGCTGAGCTAAGGCCCCGAATTTACGGAACTGGTGGGTCTGGGTGGATTTGAACCACCGACCTCACCCTTATCAGGGGTGCGCTCTAACCAACTGAGCTACAGACCCAATTTAAGTGCAATCGGGTCATATCAGCCCGGTCGCCATACCGTACTTTACTGCTAACCATAAATAATCAAGCAATGCGTGTGAACACTTACTAACTGTAAGGATTTTCGTTTAAGGAGGTGATCCAGCCCCAGGTTCCCCTAGGGCTACCTTGTTACGACTTCACCCCAGTCATGAATCACAAAGTGGTAACCGGCCTCCCGAAGGTTAGCCTAGCTACTTCTTTTGCAACCCACTCCCATGGTGTGACGGGCGGTGTGTACAAGGCCCGGGAACGTATTCACCGTGACATTCTGATTCACGATTACTAGCGATTCCAACTTCACGCAGTCGAGTTGCAGACTGCGATCCGGACTACGACCAGCTTTGTGAGATTAGCTCCCCCTCGCGGGCTTGCAGCCCTCTGTACTGGCCATTGTAGCACGTGTGTAGCCCAGGTCGTAAGGGCCATGATGACTTGACGTCGTCCCCACCTTCCTCCGGTTTGTCACCGGCAGTCTCCTTAGAGTTCCCACCATTACGTGCTGGCAACTAAGGACAAGGGTTGCGCTCGTTACGGGACTTAACCCAACATCTCACGACACGAGCTGACGACAGCCATGCAGCACCTGTCACTAGATTCCCGAAGGCACCAAAGCATCTCTGCTAAGTTTCTAGGATGTCAAGACCTGGTAAGGTTCTTCGCGTTGCGTCGAATTAAACCACATGCTCCACCGCTTGTGCGGGCCCCCGTCAATTCATTTGAGTTTTAACCTTGCGGCCGTACTCCCCAGGCGGTCTACTTATCGCGTTAACTGCGCCACTAAGAGATCAAGTCTCCCAACGGCTAGTAGACATCGTTTACGGCGTGGACTACCAGGGTATCTAATCCTGTTTGCTCCCCACGCTTTCGCACCTCAGTGTCAGTATTAGTCCAGGTGGCCGCCTTCGCCACTGATGTTCCTTCCTATATCTACGCATTTCACCGCTACACAGGAAATTCCGCCACCCTCTACTATACTCTAGCCAGACAGTTCTAACTGCAGTTCCCAGGTTGAGCCCGGGGCTTTCACAGCTAGCTTATCAAACCACCTACGCGCGCTTTACGCCCAGTAATTCCGATTAACGCTCGCACCCTCCGTATTACCGCGGCTGCTGGCACGGAGTTTGCCGGTGCTTCTTCTGTAAGTAACGTCAAGGCTCAAGATTATTAATCTTAAGCTTTTCCTCCCTACTGAAAGTGCTTTACAACCCTAGAGCCTTCTTCACACACGCGGCATGGCTGCATCAGGCTTTCGCCCATTGTGCAATATTCCCCACTGCTGCCTCCCGTAGGAGTCTGGGCCGTGTCTCAGTCCCAGTGTGGCTGATCATCCTCTCAGACCAGCTACAGATCGTCGCCTTGGTGAGCCATTACCTCACCAACTAGCTAATCTGACTTGGGCTCATCCAATAGCGCAAGGTCCGAAGATCCCCTGCTTTCTCCCGTAGGACGTATGCGGTATTAGCGTGCGTTTCCACACGTTATCCCCCACTATTGGGCAGATTCCCAAGCATTACTCACCCGTCCGCCGCTCTACTCACACCGAAGTGTTTTCGCGCTCGACTTGCATGTGTTAGGCCTGCCGCCAGCGTTCAATCTGAGCCATGATCAAACTCTTCAGTTTAATCTTTAACCTCACCAATAAAGGAGAGGGAATGGTTACGCAAAACTTGCTTTACCATTCAAAATCTCAGTTTCATAATTCGAACTTATCACATTCATAAATGAATCGATGAGTACTTACTTATGATATTTAATAATCCAATATCAATTAGCAAGTGCCCACACGCATTGCTTGATTATATTTTTAAAGAACATTCGCTTCGATGAGCGGGACGCGTATTCTATAGATCGCAACCCCTTTGTCAACAGCTGAAAGTGAAATACTACACTTTATTTTCACTCTATTTTCTTGACACTTTATTTACGCCTCAACATTGCTGTTGGGAGCGCGCATTCTAGCGCCAAGACTTAGCTTGTCAACAGTAAAATTCAAATAAATATTAAGCCTATGAAACTTTACTTATTGCCGTTGATCTTCAATCGGCTAACCCTGTTGGGAGCGCGCATTTTACAGCTAGGCGGGAGACTGTCAACAAGTATTTGGCTTTAATTACAGGCGACCGGAACACTGATCAATAGTCGAGTTAAATGAGCTCAAATAGATGGTATTTTTTCTTACCAAGCCGAACGAGGAAAAACCTCCCATAAAGTGCATGCTCGACGGCAAAGCTATTAGAAGTCCCCATATTATCTTGGGAACCCTTGGCAACGCCATTAATAAAGACTGAGGTGCGCGCAAGAGCGTCTTTCACTTCACGTCCGGCTTTGGCCATTCCAGCGTCAGTGAGCAGATTGGTTAGCGGCTTATCAGCGAAGTCGGTATTTGATAGCTGTGAAAAGGGCAGCCCATCTTGGCTAAGCTGCTCAAAATCGGATTCCGATAAATCAGCGGGATTGCCACTAAAGAGTGCCTCGGTAATGCGCAGCGCAGCATTTAGCCCTTCATCACCATGAACCAGCGACGTCACTTCGCGAGCCAAAATAGCTTGCCCCTGTGGCCGCCCGTCAATCAAGGCATCTTTAGCCTCGACGGCTTGAATTTGCTCCAGAGGCAAGAAAGTAAAGTAGCTAAGAAATTTATACACATCAGCATCGGCGACATTGAGCCAAAATTGATAGAAACTGTAAGGAGAGGTCTTACTGGGATCTAGCCAGACCGTCCCCGTCTCAGTCTTACCGAACTTGCTACCGTCGGCCTTGGTAACCAAAGGTGCCGTAAGGGCAAAACACTGTGCTTTGTTCTGCCGGCGGCAGAGATCAATGCCGCTGATGATATTACCCCACTGATCACTACCCCCCACTTGAAGGGTGCAGTCATAGCGACGATTGAGCTCAGCAAAATCCAGCCCCTGCAGCAGTGAGTAGGCAAATTCAGTAAACGAGATCCCTGCTCCCTCTCTATCTAGTCGCTGTTTGACCGATTCTTTAGCGATCATATTATTAACCGAGAAGTGCTTGCCGACATCGCGGAGAAAGTCCAGTGCGGTCATCTGCTCAGTCCAATCCAGATTGTTGACCACAACGGCAGCATTATTGCCTTGGTCAAAATCGACAAACTGGCTCGTCTGCCGCTTCAGCTTTTCCACCCAATCGGCAACGACCTCCGGCGTGTTTAGCTTGCGCTCTTCGGTCTTGAAACTCGGATCCCCGATTAAGCCGGTCGAACCTCCCACCAAAATAATCGGCCGATGTCCGGCCATCTGAAAGCGCTTTAAAATGAGTAGCGGCACCAGACTACCTATATGGAGACTATCCGCAGTGGGATCAAAGCCACAATAAAGAGTGCGAGTCTGATCGAGGTGGCTCTCCAACTCACTATCACCGGATATTTGCGCGATAAGCCCACGCTGACGCAATTGTTCGACTAACTGATGTCCACTGAGGTTCATTGTCACTCTTCTTTGCAGCTAAACTTAAATGAGCGCCAACTCTACAGATCGACGCGATAAATACAAGATATTAACGCTAAGGGACCACTTTGGGCTAACCCTCTATTATTGAGTGCACAGTAAGCTCGCAACACCTGAGACCCTAGAATGTCATTGTATCTTTTTAATCAATCAAGCTAAAATCATCGCTTGATATTAGACTTGGTAATTTACCCTGATGAGAAGAGTGCCAGAAATCGGTCATTATTTGCTCAGTTTGCAGCGCGACTTTCCTCGCCGCGACCTATTGCTCGGCTCGCTAATTGCTGCACTAGTTGTGACAGCTTACCTTTCGCCATCCGATAACAACACAGTGCCAGCATTGATTGCTGAGCCAATTACTATATCACTCGAAAGCCCGTCGGAACTTAGGGAAGAAGATCATCATCAGCAACTCGCATGGCAAGAACATCTTGTCGGTAGAGGTGATAATTTATCTAGTCTTTTTCAGCGTGCCAAGTTTTCAGCAAAAGACGTCTATGAGATTTCGTCATCACCCAAAGGTAAATCACTTCGAAACCTCTACCCTGGAGAAACATTGCGCTTTGGAGCAAGTGATCTCGGACAGCTCCGTGAGCTTCACTATATTAAAAATCCCCTTGAGAGTCAGGTGTTCTTTCGGGACGAAGGTAGCTTTGTAGCTGAAGAACGCGTGCGTGAACCCGAAGTGATGCTGAGTTATAGAGAAGGTGTTATCGAAGATTCTCTCTATTTATCCGGTAAGCAGTCAAATTTACCAGACAAGCTGATCATGGAGATGGCTAATATTTTTGGTTGGGATATAGATTTCGTTTTTGATATCCGCCCAGGTGATTCATTCGCACTCTTATTTGAAGATAGATTTATTGATGGGGAGCAGCTGTCGGCGGGGAATATTGTTGCCGCCTCATTTACTAACCGTAATAAAAATTATCAAGCGGTTCGATATACCAACAAGAAGGGTGAAAGCAACTACTATACGGCTGAAGGACTCAGCATGCGTAAGACCTTCTTGCGCACACCGCTTGATATATTTCGCATTAGTGATGGATTCAATATGCGCCGTGAACATCCGATCCATAAGATGATTAGAGCGCATCGCGGAGTGGATTATGCTGCGCCGCGAGGCACTCCGGTTTATGCGGCTGGAGATGGAAAAGTCATCGAGACAGGATACAGCAAGGCGAACGGAAACTACATATTCATCCAGCACGGTCAAACCTATGTCACAAAATACCTGCACCTGAACGACAAAAAAGTTCGCAAAGGAGCATCAGTTCGCCAAAAACAACTCATAGGTACTGTCGGATCAACCGGTTATGCTACAGGGCCGCATCTGCATTACGAGTTTCTGGTTAACGGAGTTCATCGCAATCCACGGACCGTCGCACTGCCTCAAGCACAACCTATTCCAAAAACTGATAGACTCGAATTTAACCGAGTGGTCACCCCTGTGCTGGTGCAACTAGCTGAATATAAAATGGCAAGTCAGCTAGCCATAATTCAGGCAACACAATCAGCGCCAACTAACACATTATTGTGAAAAATGCCGTCACCTTTATCGGCTTAATGTCTGGCACTAGCATGGACAGCATCGATACAGTAGCCGTCACTTTTTCTAATAAAAATTTGAACTTACTGGGGACTCATGCCCACGCTATTCCGGCTAATGTAAAGGCTAATATCCTTACCTTATGTGCGCCAGGACTCGATAACGTGCAATTACTTGCAGAGACAGATCATCGTCTCGGAGAATTGTTTGCAGAGGCCAGCCTAGCGCTCATAACCCAGCTAAACCTCAGCAGCAAGGATATTGTCGCCATTGGCTCTCACGGTCAAACTATTCGCCACCAACCTCCCGGGCTCAAGCCCGGCTTCAGCTTGCAAATCGGCAACCCTAACCAAATTGCTGCGCGGACAGGATGCTCCGTCATCGCTGACTTTCGACGAAAAGATATGGCTTACGGGGGTCAGGGAGCGCCTCTGGTGCCAGCGTTTCATCGAGAAATATTTCATCATCCTGGTAAAACGAGAATTATTGTTAATATCGGCGGTATCAGCAATATCACAATTCTCGAGGCGAGCGGCGACTGTCATGGTTTTGATACAGGGCCGGGCAATATCCTCCTCGATGCCTGGTCCAAAAAACACACCAACGAAAACTATGACGATAAAGGTCGCTGGGGCGCTACTGGGTCGTCTAGCGACGCCTTACTCACTCAACTAAAAACCCATAACTTCTTCGATCGTAGAGGGCCTAAAAGCACCGGCAGGGAAGATTTCAATTTGGATTGGCTAGAAGAGCAAACTCGCCTATTTGAAATTGCACCTGTAGATATTCAGACCACTCTAGCGCTCTATACTGCCGAAACGATCGCGGCTTCAATTGCCGATTTAGCGAAGCCAATAGACGAAATTTTTGTCTGTGGCGGCGGCATACACAACCTGGACCTGATTCAAAAACTAAATGAAAGCTTACTAAAGAGGATGATGCCTGCAATTCAATCGACCGCAGTCATAGGCCTAGATCCAAACTGGGTGGAAGCCTGCGCCTTTGCTTGGTTGGCCAAGCAACGTATTGACCTGCAACCAGGGAACGTACCAGCAGTCACGGGGGCGTCTCAGCAAACCATTTTAGGCTGCATCTATCTGCCCTAGCATCTAATAGATGCCAACTAAATTGAAAATGAAGCGCCGCAGCCGCAAGTAGTAGAAGCATTAGGGTTGGTAATCAAAAATCTGGAGCCCATCAAACCAACCTCATAATCAACTGTAGAGCCCGCTAAGTATTGAAAGCTCAGGGAGTCAACTAACACTGTCACCCCATCCCTACTAACCAGCGTGTCATCTTCAGCCATAGCATCCTCAAAAGAGAAGCCATACTGGAAGCCTGAGCACCCCCCTCCAGTGACGTAGACTCTAAGTTTGAGGTCATCGTTCTCTTCCTCAGTCTTGAGGCTTTGGACTTTTTCTACAGCGCGATCTGTAACCTCTAGCGCAGCTGGAATATATGTTTGAATTCCTGACATTATTGCTCCGTGACTGAGACCTTACTATAGAGTCCAGTCTACTTTTGGTTGTTTTAAGCTATTTTTCAACTTTAGCTTGGTGTCCATTACTTGCATCAACGGTCTCCCCTGCTTTCTGAAAAGCAGTGACGTTGGAGGCAGGAATCTCGTGCACTAGCTTGCCGCCAACATCGGCGCCTCGCTCAATCTCAATCATACTATAGTAGATGGTTCCTTCAACTTTTGCTTTAGCCGCCAGCTGAATTTGTTTAGATGCATATATATCACCTTTAATACGACCATTTACAATGACGTTAGGAACCCAGATTTCGCCTAAAACTGACCCTCCGTTTAAAATCCGGATTTGAGCTGTCTCATCATCGGCTACAATTTTACCAATAATTGACCCCTGAACCTCCAAGCTACCAGAAAAACTTAAGTCGCCCTTAATCTCTGTCCCTGCCGCCACCAGGGTAGTTGATTCTGACGAAGGCGCCGGATTCTCATTAGTACTTTTATTTGTAAACATATCTTATTCCTCAACTTTCCAATCAAACGTTTGCTTATAGGTGAGCTTATCACTCCACGAATAACCCAAACTAATCTGAACTGTATCAGGGTTAAATCCATCAGGTAAACTTAAAACGCCCTGATTAATAGAAAAATATTTAAACTTAATGACAAGAGGCATTGTTTTAACCTCAGCATCTAATTCAGATAACGACAGGCTAACAGGTTTATTGCCCTGACTTCCCATTACCCGTATGTCAACCAGAATAGTCGCAGCCTGCATCTTAACTGTTTTTTGCCTAGCAACCCAACGATAAGCGATATTTTTTGAATCAACCAATGTCAGCTGAAATCTGCTAACTGACAATCCCCCGGGGGGATCGGTGTCCTCAAGGAGTTCCCTATACAGCTGCAATTGCTCTTGATCTTGATATATCTGAGCCTGCAGCCCCATCATCTCTTGCCTTGCATTTTCCAAAGCAGCAGTATCAACGTCACTATTAACTCTGACCATGTCTAACTCTGTGGTTTTGAACTTCAGCAAACCCTGAAGCGCCGACACTTCGTCAGCAAGGTCGTTTTTTTCATCCAATATCTGTGATCCTTTATGCCTCTCCCACAATATACCCGTCATTAGTGAAACCAGTGATACCAACACTATTAGTCCATATAACCAATATCTAAAGCCTTGGCGATAGGTAACAACGATCGATCTTCGTTCAGACATTAAGGCAATAGCCCTGGCATCATCAACCCCAGGGTTTCTGGTAAATCAAACATCAAATTCATACATTGGATTGCTTGCCCGGAAGCCCCCTTCGTCAAATTATCTTCCACCACCAAAATAACTACCTTGCGCCCGTTATTAGGCCTATGTACTGCAATTCGACAATAATTTGAACCTCTCACTGTGCGCGTTTCAGGATGGCTACCTGGGGGTAGAACATCAACGAAAGGTTCATTTTTAAAATGCTGCTCATACAGGCCTTGAATGTCGACTGATAGATCAACTAAATTAGCGTAAATAGTAGTATGGATTCCACGATTTATCGGCAATAAATGAGGAACAAAGGTCAGTCCCACCGGATGTCCGGCTATATCTTCAAGCCCCTGCTCGATCTCAGGTTGATGACGATGGCCCGATGCCCCATAAGCTTTAAAACTGTCGCTGACTTCAGATAGCAAGTTAGCTATGCTAGCCTGCCGACCAGCGCCACTGACTCCAGAGGCAGAATTAGCAATAATATCACTGCTATCCAGGCACCCTTGCCTCAATAAAGGAAGTAGCCCCAGCTGAATGCTTGTTGGATAACAGCCCGCACAGGCGACCAAATCAGCCTCAATAATGGCTTCACGGTTGACCTCTGGAAGGCCGTAAACTGCACGACCCAATAATCCTGAAGCTTTATGTCGTTGGCCATACCACTTTTCCCACACAGCCTGATCACGGAGGCGAAAATCAGCTGACAAATCAATCACCTTAATGCCAGCTTGCAAAAATTCTGGCACCGAACTCTGGGCGACACCATGAGGCGTAGCAAAAAATACCACATCGCAATCACTTAAATTATCTAGATCAGGTGCGACAAAAGGCACATCAACCACACCACGAAGATTTGGATGAATATCAGAGACTAGTTCTCCTTGGTTGCGCCGAGAGGTAACGGCAGCGATCTCAGTATCAGGATGACCTGCCAACAGACGCAGGAGCTCCGCTCCGGTATAACCTGTCCCACCAATAACACCAACTTTAATCACCTGAGCCTCGCTTTTAAATATCCAGAACGACTTTAGCCGCCTATAATACCGCAAAGTCACTCAACCAACTATGCCAATACTTACGGCATTGGTAGAACTATTAAATTAATGGGGCGTTAAATGTATAAGTGGGTATTAGCCTTTCATGTGATCGCCGTGATTTGCTGGTTTGCAGCTCTGTTTTATCTGCCGCGCTTATTTGTTTATCACGCTATGTCCGACGATGAAATTAGCATTGAGCGGTTTAAGCTTATGCAACGTAATCTTTACCGTGGGATTGCGAATCCAGCAATGATTGCGACTATAATTTTAGGTCTTTGGCTTGTATCTATGGCACCAGACGCCTATTTAAATCAGACCTGGTTCCAATTGAAAGCTTCGCTCGTGCTACTACTCGTTGGCTACCATTATATGTGCCTAGGTCATATGAAAAAGCTAGCAGAAAACCGCAGCAATAAAAGCCACGTCTACTTCCGGCTGTTTAATGAAGTTCCGGTATTATTTTTAGTTGCCATTGTAATTTTAGTTATTGTCCAGCCCTTTTAGCTTACTTAAATAGCTTCTAACCTTTTAATTAAGGATAATGCCAACCATGCAACCCAGCAGCATCGTTTACTCGTCAGGAAAATTTAATGTCAGACATAATCAAAGCATCAAACTCACGCTCAGAAGAGCTTTTTAAAGCGGCTCAGTTGCACATCCCGGGCGGTGTAAATTCACCCGTTAGAGCTTTTCAGGCTGTAGGCGGCACCCCCATATTTTTCGATCGAGCCAAAGGCGCCTATATGTTTGACGCCGACGGTAATCGTTATATTGATTACGTTTTATCTTGGGGCCCAATGCTTTTAGGGCACGGGCACGAGGACGTTTTGCAGGCCATTCGCAAGCAACTGGACAAGGCAATGACCTTTGGCACCCCTACTGAGTTAGAGATCCAGTTAGCCGATAAAATTTGCTCTATCGTTCCAGGTATGGAAATGATCCGCATGGTTAATTCAGGTACCGAGGCAACCATGAGTGCGATTAGACTGGCCCGTGGCTTCACCGGTCGCGACAAAATTGTTAAATTTGAAGGATGCTATCACGGACACTCCGATTCTTTACTAATTAAGGCTGGCTCCGGAGCCCTAACCCTAGGCATACCTAGCTCTCCTGGAGTTCCAAGCTGTCTAGCGGACCACACAGTGACCCTTTCTTATAACGATATTGATCAAGTCAGACAGGTTTTTGCTGACGTTGGCGATGAAATCGCCTGTATTATCGTTGAGCCAGTGGTCGGCAATATGAACTGTGTTCCTCCGATCCCAGGATTTTTGGAGGCACTGCGCGAGTGCTGTACAGCCAGCGGGGCTCTACTTATTATCGATGAAGTCATGACCGGTTTTCGAATTAGCCAGCAGGGCGCTATTGGTCACTATGGCATCGATGCCGACCTCATATGCTTGGGCAAAGTTATTGGCGGTGGCATGCCCGTTGGAGCCTTTGGCGGTAAGCGCGAAATTATGCAGCATATTGCGCCGCTAGGTCCGGTCTATCAGGCAGGTACTCTTTCAGGAAATCCTGTGGCGATGGCGTCCGGATTGGCGACATTAGAATTAATTTCCAAACCTGGCTTTTTAGAGCCCGTCATCAACCGAACCACCCGATTAGTGGAAGGCCTGGTCGATCGAGCAAAGCAGGCGGGCATCCCCCTGACAAGCAATCACGCGGGTACTATGTGGGGGATCTTTTTCTCTGAAGAGGAAAAGATCATTAATTACAGTCAAGTAATGAAATGTGACACCGAACGTTTCGGTAAATTTTTCCACGGCATGTTGGAGGAAGGTATTTATTTAGCGCCCGCTTCCTACGAAGCCGGATTTATGTCTGCAGCCCATACAGACCAAGATATTGATGACACTTTAAATGCTGCCTCTCGAGTTTTCGCGCGCATTTAAAAGGCGCTGAGGTAAGCGATAATTATGTGGGAAATCGCTTTTTTGCGTATCATACAAAACTTGAACCAATGACTGATTGAAAAATGATGCTCTCCTGGAGACTCTATGAGCTTTAAAAGTAACCGCGGACCTTACCCCTACACACGTATGCGACGTAATCGCGCAACGGCTTTTTCACGTCGTTTAGTCAGGGAAACTAGGTTGTCTGTGGATGATTTAATTCTTCCTTTATTTGTTATTGAAGGGTCAAACCAGTCTGAGCCTGTGGCATCTATGCCTGGCGTTAATAGGCTGTCTATTGACCTGCTAGTTGAGGAGGCTCAGCAGATTGCAGTATTAGGTATTCCTGCTATAGCGCTATTTCCTGTGGTAAATCAAAAAATGAAAACCTTGCTGGCCGAAGAGGCCTACAACCCAGAGGGTTTACTGCAACGAGCAGTCCGAGCCATAAAGAAAGCAGTACCTACATTAGGTATTATCACCGACGTTGCTCTCGACCCCTTCACCTCCCATGGCCAAGACGGTATTATTGATGGAGAAACTGGCTATGTTCTTAACGACATCACCAATGAAGTCTTAGTTCGACAAGCAATATCTCATGCGGAAGCCGGTGCGGATATTGTAGCTCCTTCAGATATGATGGATGGTCGAATTTGTGCTATTCGCGAAGAGCTAGAAGAAAATGGTTTTGAAAACACTCAAATCTTAGCTTACTCCGCCAAATATGCCTCTAGCTACTACGGTCCATTTCGAGACGCCGTGGGCTCTTCAAGAAATATTCAAGGCGGCGACAAAAAAACCTACCAGATGGATCCCGCCAACGCTGACGAGGCTTTGCATGAATGCGCTCTGGACCTCGATGAAGGCGCAGACATGATTATGATTAAGCCAGGTATGCCCTATCTTGATATTCTTCGTCGCGTTAAAGATGAGCTAAAAGTGCCCACACTTGTCTATCAAGTTAGCGGCGAATATGCCATGCATTGTGCCGCTTTTGACAAGGGATGGTTGAACCGAGAACAGATTATTATGGAATCTTTACTGGGGTTTAAGCGTGCTGGCGCCGACGGTATTTTGACCTATTTTGCTAAAGAGGCCGCTCAAATTCTTGCTAATGGTAGACAATCTTGAGACTCGATAAATATATCAGCAATTCAACCGACTTTTCCCGCGTGGAAGTAAAGCGTATGATTAAAGCTGGGGTGGTCTGTTTGGATGAAGATCCATGCACTAATCCAGCAATTAAAATTACTTCTGATCAATTAGTCAGTCTTGACGGGGCGATTATCAGCGTCGCAAAAGATCGGTATTTTATGCTCAACAAACCTGCTGGTGTGGTCTCTGTCACCAAGGACCACCACAACCCAACAGCACTTAGCCTTATTTTCGAACATCGCAGCGAAGAATTGCAGATTGCAGGCCGTCTCGATATCGACACGACAGGTCTTTTGTTGGTCACTGACGATGGTCAATGGAATCATAGATTAACGTCGCCACGCTCCGACTGCAGAAAGATTTACCAAGTTACATTAGCTAACCCTATAGGTGCAGATTATCCTGAAAAACTCGCTGCGGGTGTTTTGCTCGACAGTGAAAAACATCGTTGTTTACCCGCTATAATGGAGCAAGTTGATGATCACTGTCTTACCCTCGACATCGCCGAAGGTAAGTATCATCAGGTTAAAAGAATGTTTGCCGCCCTCGGCAACCACGTAGTGAAATTACATAGGTCTCAAGTGGGCGAAATCGTCCTCGATACGACCTTGGCAGAAGGCGAGTATAGGCCTTTAACTGAATCTGAGGTTGCCTGTATCTGATGAATAATGGATTTGATTTACCAGGCTCCTTCACAGAGCCCAACGTCTCTCGGCTGTCGCTGTGGCTGCATAGTAACCAGGGTAAATGTTTGCTGGTTACCGACGAGAACTGGTCTCAGTTCAACTGGCGCTCTATAGGCGATCGTCAAAACCAATCATTGGAAATATTTAGTAATCGTTATGATATTACTCAACAAACCATAAAAGCCGGGTTAGTGGCCGAATTTAATGACTTTGATTTTTCCGCATTAGAGCCTCACACTTATGATGCAGTTTTATATCGAGTATCAAAAGAGAGAGCTTGCAGCCACCACGTGATTAATCAAGCGTCAAAGTTACTCAAAATGGGTGGCACTTTAGTATTGAGTGGTGAAAAAAATGACGGTATAAAGACCTATGTTAAGCAAGCTTGTATTTTGTTTGGCGATCGCACGGCAGCAGAGAAACAGGGTAAGAGCTATTTAGCGTCAATTACTCTGCATCAGTTCGACCAAGTCTTTTTGGATGATAAAAACTACCCGTCCACCAGAGACAGCAAAACGCTGCCGGCATTCTCCAAAACCACTAAACCGGGAATTTTCGGTTGGGACAAAATTGATCGAGGTAGCGCGTTTCTGTCAGAACATATACCGACGTTTCTAACCCGATTTGCGGAGCCGCCAAAAACCCTTCTCGATCTCGGCTGCGGCTATGGTTATTTGGCCTGTCAAGCAAGCCAGTATAATTTTAGCCACGTAACGGCCACCGATAATAATGCGGCAGCATTACTCGCAGTAACAGAAAATTTAAAAGCTACCGAGGGTGACTATCAGGTTGTTGCAGCTGATGCTGGAGATAATATTACTCAGCACTTTGATGCTGTATGGTGTAACCCTCCCTTTCATCAGGGCTTTTCTGTTGATGGCGATATGTCCGATAAATTCCTTAAGGCCGCAAAAAGACTGCTGTCCTCATCCGGTCGTGCGTTGTTTGTGGTCAATACATTTATCCCTTTAGAACGCAGCGCAAAAAAGCACTTCAGATCAATTGAGGTGTTGGCCAACAACGGTTCATTTAAACTAATTTCCTTAGCTAAATAAAAACTATTATGAGTGATCAGCGCGTGAAGTACGGTAAATGAAAACACCAAAGCGATTACTACCACTGATTGAGGACGGCTTGATCGACGAGGTCATTGGCCAGCTAATGAGCGGCAAAGAGGCGACTGTCTATACAGTCAGGTGCGGTGAGGAATTACGCTGCGCTAAAGTCTATAAAGAAGCGATGAAACGCAGCTTTAAAAAAGCCACACAATATGTAGAAGGGCGCAAGGTTCGTAACAGCCGTCGAGCGCGCGCCATGGAAAAGGGCTCAAAGTACGGACGCAAACAGCAAGAAGAAACCTGGCAAAACGCCGAAGTGGATGCTCTCTATCTGCTAGCAAATGCGGGTGTTCGAGTCCCTAAGCCCTATGGCTGTTTTGATGGCGTTTTACTGATGGAACTGGTCACCGATGGAACAGGGGGCGTGGCTCCGCGATTGAGCGATGTGTCAATGAGTGCGGAGCAAGCTCTCGACGACCACGCCTTAGTTATGCACTACGTAGTCTTAATGTTATGCGCGGGCATTGTCCACGGTGACCTGTCTGAGTTTAACGTCTTAGTAGATGATTACGGTCCAGTGATTATCGACCTCCCACAGGCTGTGGACGCGTCAGCAAACAATCATGCCGAGTCAATGCTAGAGCGAGATGTGAATAACATGACTCAATACTACGGCCAGTTTGCACCAGAATTGTTAGACTCCCAATACGCTAAAGAAATTTGGGCTCTGTACGAAGCTGGGGATCTAAAACCTGGCGTTGAATTAAATGGCAATTTCGCAGAAGCTACCGAACTTTCAGACGTGGACGGAGTGCTTGAAGAAATTAAAGCGGTACTTTTCGAAGAGCGAAAACGTCAAGAAAGACGGGCAGAAGATCAAGAGTCATCATAAATTCATAGCCCCATCGCTAACTTAATTAGTTCGTTTTTCACGGCATTGAACTTGTTTAGCCTCGACATGCCCAGACTACGTAAAAATCTTAGTGGTAATTGGTCTGCAATAAATAATTTATTAAGAGCTTCCATGAGCGCCATCGCCGCCAGGTTATCGGGTTTTCGCCGACGTTGGTAACGAGCCAAAATAAGCTTATCCCCAATATCGTTACCTCGCCTAAGTGCCCTAACAAGCTCTTCTACTAAAACCTCTACATCTGAAAATCCCATATTAACGCCCTGACCCGCCAGGGGATGTATTGAGTGCGCCGCATCACCTACCAGCGCAATCCTCGGCATTACATAATCAATGGCATGACGTTGAATAAGAGGAAAGCTAAATCGCTTTTCTATAGTTACAACATTACCTAAACAATATTCACTAGATTTAGAAAGCTCAGCACCAAATTGCTCATCACTAAGAGCCATGAGCGACTTGGCCGTCGCTGATTCCTGAGACCAAACAATAGAACTTCGGTGCAAGTCACCATTATTATTTAAAGGCAACAAGGCTAGAGGACCCTTTTGCGTGAAGCATTGCCAAGCGGTTTGTTGATTAGAGTTTTGAGTTTCAATAGTCGTGACTATCGCCTCTTGATGATAACTCCACTCATTGGTCTCAACTTCAAAATGCTGCCGAACTTTTGAATTGGCGCCATCGGCGGCTATCAACAATGCCGCGGTCAACCACCGACCATCATCGAGGTGAACACTAATGCTTTGGTCATCATTTTGGTAATCACAGATGGTCGATGGGCAAATAAGGTCAACATTATCCAATGTCTCGATCTGAGTAAGAAGCGTTTGAACAATCACTGAATTTTCAACGATGTGTCCAAGATTGGGCTGGTGTATCGCGTGGCAATCAAAGTCTATTCTACCCGTGCTCTCAGCGTCCCATACCTGCATTGCCAAATACGGACTAGCGCGCAGTTGCTCTATGTTATGCCAAACTCCACATGATTCCAGTATCTGCCGAGATCTCTCAGTTACCGCAGCAACCCGGGGATCAAACACTTCATTATCAAAGGGTTTGCCAGCGGTAGATTCTATCAAGGCAATTTTTAGAGCCCTATTTTGACTAGCGTATTTTACCTGGGCCAACAGGCAGGCTGCACTGGCACCGACCATGCCAGCACCCACAATTATAACGTCGTAATCTTCTCCACCTAAGTCAGTCATGTTTAGCCTCCGCATTTAACATACCCATACCAAATCTAGCGAAGCGCTGACGCAGCCCCGGTATTAGATCCAAAATGAGTAACCCAGAGTTCCGCCCTAAAACGGTAAACGACGATGAATGACCAAAGGATTTAGTTAAGCTATCACTGAACATTAGAGTATTGCGTTGGTCATCCAACTGCTGTTGATAATATTCCTCTAACACCTCTAAAGATCCAATAGGTCGGCTATTAACTCGCGCGCGCTGAACGGTAGCCGCTAGAGTAGCAGCGTCACGGAGAGATAGATTAAAACCCTGACCAGCAACCGGATGCAGGCTGTGGGCCGAATTCCCCATCAGTACGACGTTTCGCCGAACCTGTTCACTCGCCAAGCCCAGCGACAAAGGATAGGAAACTCGCTCCCCTGCAGTCCTAAACCGGCCAAGTCGATAACCAAACTTTTTCTGTAAGCTGTGGAGGAAATCAGCATTACTTAAAGCCATCAACTGCTCGGCATTTTCAGTGGGCCGCGCCCATACAAGAGCACTTCGATGCTGACCCTCATAGTCTGAAAGCGGCAACATCGCCATAGGTCCCTGATCGGTAAATCGCTCGTAGGCGATGCCATTATGCGCTTTTTCAAGCCCGATATTGGCAACGATAGCAGTTTGATTGTAGGGAGTAGTATCGCTAAATATACCCAGTTTCTGAGCCGTCTGTGAGTCTGCTCCATCAGCAATTACCACTAAACCCGCCTTGACTAAGTGATTTTCGGATTCACCACTAGAAGTAACGCCACGATGTAAGTCTAACTGCATGCCGGAAGATAGAGGTTTGAGTTTCGCAACCGCTGAATCCATCTGAACCTCAACACCAGAAAGGCTGAGCTGCTCAATGAGGACTGAACCCAACCAGCGGTTTTCAACCACATAACCAAGAGCCTCAACATTGGCGTCTTCCGCGGTCATGCGCGTCAAACCGCCATGGCCTCGATCGCTAACATGAATTTGGTTTATTTCGGACAGATGTAATTGAAGCCTACCCCAGAGGCCAACGGATTGATAAATTTTACGACTAGCCCAAGACAAGGCTGTAGACCTTGCGTCAAAACTGCGGCTGTAACTAGGTTGAGCTACTGAATGTAAGTTCATAGCCAGAGATTCAATGAGTAAAATCTTCAGGCCCCGTTGCTTAGCTAATAACAGTGCCAAGCTAATACCTACCATGCCTCCGCCGACGATGGCCACATCGAAATTAGCACATGACCGCTCGAGTTGTTCGTTATTTTCCTGTGCCATCAGCGACTCATTGAGTGGCCATTAAGGCTTCAATTTGGTCTCGGGTTTTTGGCACCCCAGCGCTCATGATCTCATTACCCTCTTTAGTGACCACCACATCATCCTCAATGCGCACGGCGATGCCGCGCCATTTTCCATCGACGTTAGTGTTATCCGGAGAGATATAAATTCCCGGCTCAATAGTTACCACCATACCCGGTTCATAGACGCGCCACTTATTTTCAATCTTATAATCCCCAACATCATGAACATCCATACCCAACCAATGGCCTGCTCCATGCATATAGAATTCGCGATGAGCTTCCACCGCAATCAATTCATCAACATCGCCTTTCAAAATACCAAGTTCTACCAGACCTTCAGTAATCACTCGTATCGTAGCTTCATTAGCTTTGTTGTACGCAATGCCAGGACCAATCACTTTAATGGCCTCTTCCTGTGCGCGTAACACAATGTCATAAATTGCCGCTTGCGCATCGCTAAACTTGCCGTTAACAGGGAACGTACGGGTGATGTCAGCGGCATAGTCTTGATACTCACATCCGGCATCGATGAGCACCAGATCTCCGTCTTTAAGCTTATCTCTGTTTTCAATATAGTGCAGTATGCAACCATTTTTACCTCCACCCACAATGCTGGTATAGGCTGGGGCTGGGGCGCCAGAAATCATAAATTCATGCTCTATTTCCGCCTGTAAATGATATTCATATAATCCTGGCCGACTTAATTTCATTGCACGGCAATGGGCACGGGCAGATATTTCCCCTGCCTTGCGCATAACTTTAATTTCTGGAGCGGTCTTAATCAATCTCATCTCATCAACAAAATGGTCAAGATCGACGAACTCACTAGGTGGCAGTGCACCGGTGCCCCTTTGACTGCGCACCTCGTTGACCCAGGTCATGAGGTGAGCATCAAAATCAGGATCCTTGCCAATTGCATAATAAAGACGATCTTTACCTTCCAGTAGGCCCGGCAAGATGTCATCAATATCGCTAATAGGGAAAGCATCGTCAGCACCAAAGTTAGCCACCGCACCGTTTGGACCCTCTCTATAACCATCCCAGGTTTCTCGCAGCGGATCTTTGTCTCGACAGAATAGGATCACCTCTCCCTGAGGTCGACCCGGTATTAATGCCAGAACCGACTCTGGTTCAGGAAACCCAGAAAGGTAGGACAGCGTTACGTTCTGTTTATAGGGGTAGTGCGTATCTCTGGAGCGAACTTTCTCAGGCGCGGACGCTATAATCGCAATGCTATTACTCTGCATTAGCGCCATTAAGTCTTTTCTCCGGGCTGCGTATTCTTTATTAGTAATCGTCATAGTAGGATACCTGCGGTGTTTTTTTATACTGCTAAGTTAATGGATAGTAGGCTCAAGGTCAGCCTTCAGTTCAGGATGCAAGTCGGTAAAAATGACCTGAACAGCTATGCGTATATATTCAACTAATTCGGTGTAGTCGCGCTCACCTTCATCCTCAGCTTCAAAATCCACCGAAATTTGTCCAATGGCGGCAAGATCATCTAAGGCTTCTTTACCTTCATCTGTAATTTCAAACTTACTTCCCATGCCTTCAGCCAATCCAGAAATATAATTACTAGCCCATTCCCCGACAGCACTCAATCGCTCGCCCAGAGGCAATTCATCTTCAGGCAGCAAAGGCTGAAAGATAAATGAGACATCTTCTAAATTACTTAAAGATGATTCAAAAAAATCTCGCAGGGCGGGCTCTGCTGCTTCACGCTGCTCATCGGAAAGGGTAAGCCAATCGGACGACGTCTCAATTAAATTTTCAATATCCACCACCCCACAGGTCAAGCGCCCGCAGAGAAAGCCATGAAAGGCAGAGGGACTCGCCGTTATTTTAACGGCATAAAACAAGTCTTCAAGCTGATTAAACGTCACATTAATAACCCTTTAGTTTAGCCTTGCATTCTAACATTCCTAGTATAAGGCTGCATCTGCGTTTCGTATAATCTTATCATCTTGTAATTGACCATCCCCTTTACAATGCCTATAGTTATACGGTTTTATTCTCCTTTCTTTGCAGCGGTACGTTTTCAGCCATGATCGATAATGACAATTTTGAACAAAATCTAGACCGCTTGATCGAACTCTGCCAGCAACTCAAGCGAGACAATCAGGCGTTGCGCAATCGCGAAGTTGGTTTACTTGGGGAGCGCAGCCAACTTATGAAAAAAAATGAGATGGCGAAGCAAAAAGTTGAAACTATGATTAATCGATTACAAGCTTTAAGTGCGGAGCAATGATGGCAAATATTTCATTAAAAATTCGTATTCTTGGCAAAGAATATCAAGTTAATTGTGCTCCTGAAGAACGTGAAGGGCTTGAGTACTCCGCCAAAATGTTAAATGAAAAAATGGAAGGAATTCGACAAGGTTCCCATATTATTGGCTTAGAGCGTATCGCCGTTATGGCTGCACTCAACTTAGCTCATGACTTAATTCGAACCGAGAATGCCGCGCAGAAAAATACAGCGGCATCCGGAGTCCTGAACTCGATGAACTTGAAATTAAACTCTGTCCTCTCCGACTTGGCTAATTGATCGAACAACACCGCAAATAAAATCATCTGGACGGTAAAACTTTTTATTAATCTCTATCACTGTCACTATTTTTAACCAATGCTCTGTTATAATAGGTGCTCCTGAGGTGTTTGCCAGCCAAGAAGTCCCTGAGCCGATAATTATTATCCGGCTTCTTTCTGCCAACATTGTTGTGCAATTCCGTGCGTCGGAACGCCTGATATGTTGCGAAAGTCGCCAACTTGAACTCTTCGGTTCAAGGCCACATTGGCAGCGGCACCCTGGGGTCTTATCATAGGCAAAAAGAAAATGGATAGTGGCGAAATTCGCAGCCAGTTACGCTTTAAACGACGGTCGCTGACATACCAGCAGCAGCAACTTGCCGCACAAGGTATGTCATCCATAATACAAGGAGAGTCACTTTTCACCCAAGGCAGCCGCATTGGCGTATACCTTGCTAATGATGGCGAAATAGATCCTTCATTGCTTGTTTCCAATGCTAGAGCAGCAGGTTGCCACTGTTTTTTACCCCTTATAGATCCCCTGAACACAAATTGTCTTTACTTTGCCCAGTACCATTCCGACACTGAATTAAAAGCTAATCGTTATGGTATTTTGGAACCGGTGGTGGAGCAATCTGCCATGCTATCGGCCAAAGATCTTGATATCCTGTTGATGCCGTTAGTGGCCTTTGATAGAGAGGGAACACGGATGGGTATGGGTGGTGGATTTTACGATCGTTCACTGGCATTTATGGCGGAGTCAGTACATGTAAAACCAATATTGATTGGCTTAGCTCACAGCTGTCAAGAAAAACCCCAGCTTGTGCGCCAGCCATGGGATATCCCACTGCACCTGATAGCCACTGAAAAAGAGATAGTATGCGTAAAACAAAAATAATTTGCACGATTGGGCCCGTCACTGAATCCATAGAAATGCTGGAGAAACTGGCCTCAGCAGGAATGAATATAGCGCGGCTAAACATGTCTCATGGTGACCATGAGTCTCATGCGAAAATCATACGATCTATCCAAACGCTGAACAAAAAACTAGATCACCCAGTAGCTATTTTACTTGATACTCAGGGACCTGAAATTCGCACGGGAGACATGGTTGACGATTTACACCTTAATGAAGGTGACATTATCTCTATCGTTGCTCGCGGGGCAGAGAACGTGGAAGAATCTTCTATTCACATAAATTATGATGACCTCATTAATGATGTAGAGATCGGCGATACCATCACTGTAGATAACGGCCTGATCAACCTTCAAGTTTTGGCAAAGCAAGATCGCGTAATGCAAGTTAAAGTGATTGACGGTGGACTGTTAAAAAGTAAGCGCCACGTTAACTTGCCCGGGATCAGAGTTAATTTGCCCGCCATTACTGAGAAAGATCGCCGAGATATCGAATTTGGGGTAGAGCAAGGCGTCGATTTTATCGCCCTTTCCTTCGTAAGAGAGGCCGCTGATATTCACCAATTGCGAGGATTACTAGGCGACAAATCGGATAAAATTAAGATTATTGCCAAGCTAGAAGATCAAGAAGCAATTACCAATATGGTCGAGATTATTGAGGCTGCTGACGGCATTATGGTGGCCCGAGGCGACTTGGGTGTTGAGATCCCTTTAGAAGTTTTACCGCGCGTTCAGCGACGCATCATTCGTACCTGCGCAGAGATGGGTAAACGAGTCATCGTTGCGACCCATATGTTGGAATCGATGATCCAAAATCCTATACCAACTCGCGCCGAAGTAACTGACGTGGCTAATGCTGTGTATGAAGAAGCCGATGCGATTATGCTGTCCGGTGAAACTACCGTTGGAAAGTATCCCGTGAAGTGTGTTGAGATTCTCGATCGAATTGCACGATCTACTGAAAGTAGTCGTGGACTGCTGTTTACAGATAATTTAATTATCAACGACGATAAGCAGCAGATCGCCAAAGCGGCTGTCACTTTGGCTGAAGCTATCGAAGCCAAAGCGATTATTGTGCCAACTCGGCGAGGCCGAATGGCAAATCGGGTGACAAATTGCCACCCCCAGAAATCTATTATTTGTGCATTTACTGACAATAGCCTGACAAGGCGCCAACTGATGTTAAATCGAAATGTCTTGAGTTATCAGATTACATTTAGTGAGGATCCTGAAAAGACCCTAGCGGCCGCAGCGGCAATAATGCTTCAGCGAAATGATTTTTCTGCAGATGATCCTGTCGTGGTAATTTCAGATGCATTGGCAGGGTCAGGTTTTGAGGCAATTCAGATACGTAAAATTTCTGACCTACTTTGACCTAGAATGAATTCGAAGACGCCCCTAACTACCCAGAAAAAGCTGGTAAGCTACATTATGCGTCTCGTCTTCATAGCGATAGCCTAGCTCATCCAAAAAGCGCTTGACCTCGAGTCCGTCTTGCTTAGATGCCTGAAACCCTACGAGCACCTTACCAAATGCCGACCCATGGTTGCGGTAATGGAACATTGAAATATTTAGCCCGCTACCCAACTCAATTAGAAAATTAGCTAAGGCACTGGGACGCTCAGGGAACTGAAATCGAAACACCTGTTCTTCACCTACCTGTGGCGAGCGGCCACCGACCATATGCCGTATATGAGATTTCGCTATTTCGCTATCAGTTAGATCAGAAACTGGATAGCCTTTCAGTTCTAGCTCTTTAACTAAATCAAATCGATCACCATCGTCGGACACCTTGACGCCAACGTAAATCTGCGCATGCTGGGAATCACTATATCGATAATTAAACTCAGAGATAGTGCGTCTTCCAATCGCTTTGCAAAAGTTTCTAAAGCTACCCGGTTTCTCGTCTAAGGTAACCGCCAATATGGCTTCGCGCTTCTCGCCTATCTCTGTGCGTTCAGAAATATAGCGCAGTCGGTCAAAATCAATGTTCGCCCCGCACAAAACTGCCACTAAAGTCTGCCCTTGGACACCATTTTTCTCTACATATTTCTTTAGACCGGCCGTCCCCATAGCGCCCGAGGGTTCACAGATAGCCCGAGTATCGTTATAGACGTCTTTGATTGCAGCACAAATTTCATCAGTGCTAACAACAATAACCTCATCAACCAAATCTTTAAGAATACGGAAATTTTCCGTGCCAACCTGTGCAACGGCAGTGCCATCAGCAAAGATGCCAACTTCCTTTAACTTTACCGGTCGCCCCGCTTTCATGGCGGCATCTAAACTGGCCGCATCATCAGACTCTACAGCGATTACTTTGACGCCTGGCCGCACATATTTGACATAGGCTGCAATTCCAGCACATAACCCACCACCACCAACTGCAACAAAAATAGCATCCAAATTTCCTGGTAACTGACTCAAAATTTCCATCCCGACCGTGCCCTGCCCTGCAATAATATCTGGATCGTCAAACGGATGAATGTAGGTCAGCCCTTCCTCTTCAACAAGTTGATCAGCATAACCTGCTGCCGTGTCATAATTGTCCCCAAACAATATGACCTTTGCCCCCCAAGCACGCACAGCATCCACCTTAATAAGCGGCGTTGTTTTGGGCATAACAATAGTCGCATTGATTCCCATCTTTTGTGCAGCTAAGGCTAACCCTTGAGCATGATTTCCTGCCGAAGCTGCAATCACTCCCTTTGCTAACTCCACCTTAGATAATTGTCGTAATTTGTTGTAAGCGCCCCGCAGCTTGAAAGAGAAGACTGGCTGTAAATCTTCGCGCTTCAACAGAACAGTGTTATTTAGCCGCTTTGAAAGCAGCGGTGCAGCATCTACGGGCGTTTTTATTGCCAAATCGTAGATACGGGCATCGAGAATTTTTTTAACGTAGTTCTGCGCCATGACTAACCCAAGTTATTGATCAAAGACGCAATGGTAATTTGATCTGGGTCTTTACGCCAGCGCCTTGTTTTGGCGCTAGCGCAAAGTTCCCTAATGCCAGCGACGATTCTGATTTATAAAATAAATCACCGTATACTTATGCGAAGCTTTTAGTAACCAAATTTTGGGGAGTATTAAATGAATCAAGATCAACTTAAACAGGCAGTAGCTCAAGCTGCTGTTGATTATGTCGTTGGAAAAATTGAATCGGATAGCATCATCGGTATTGGCACTGGCTCTACGGCAAATTGTTTTATTGATCTTATCGCTCAACACAAACATCGATTTCTAGCCACTGTGGCTAGTTCAGAGGGTTCTGCCGAGCGTCTGCGTAGTCATGGCATTCAGGTATTTGAGTTAAATTCTGTCTCTGAAGTCACCATATATGTCGATGGCGCAGACGAAGCTAATCCCCGCTTGGAGTTAATTAAAGGAGGGGGCGCTGCCCTAACTCGCGAGAAAATTGTGACTGCAGTGGCCAATGAGTTTGTCTGTATTGCTGACGAGAGTAAATGGGTCAAAAACTTAGGTACTTTCCCTCTCCCCGTTGAGGTCATCCCAATGGCCCGAAGTCACGTTGCCCGAGAGCTGGTTAAACTTGGTGGAGATCCAGTGTGGCGTGAGAATGTTATCACTGACAATGGAAGCCTAATCCTCGACGTACACCATCTTCATCCGATCGGCTCCGCATGCGAGTTAGAGGAGAAAATTAATCAGATTACCGGCGTTATCACCAACGGTCTATTTGCCCTAAAACCTGCCGATGTTTTATTTTTGGCGACTCAACAGGGAATTGTTACTCATTATCCTGCACACTAGACGATACTAGCCTTGAGACATGAGTTCTCGTAAATCAATAATTGCCGCATTAGCGCGACTGATATAGGACGCCATTACCAAGGAATGATTGGCCAGCAAACCAAAGCCTTCGCCATTAACAATCATTGGTGAGCGAAGCGGTTTCTGTGTCATTTCAAGCTCACGAATAATTTGTTGCAGGCTTGCGGTGGCATTTTTTTTCGCCAACACGTCTCCGAAATCAACTTCAACGGCTTTTAAAAAATGAACTAGTGCCCATGACGTGCCTCTCGCCTCATAGAACACGTTATCTATTTGCCACCAGCTGGTTTTAACCATTAATTCGTGAGGCGCCGCTGTAGACTGTCGAGCGCCCAAGCTTCCAGAAAGATCAGTGTTGATGCGCCGCTGACCGACGCTCGCAGCTAGACGTTGAGATAAACTACCCAACCGCTTTTCAACAGTACCCAACCAATAACGCAAATTATCCGCTCTAGCGTAAAATTGCGCGTTAAAGGCCTCCTCATCACTCAAGCGCTCGAGATAAGAGGCTACATAATTGCGACCTTCCCTGTACTCCCGCTCGGGCCAGGGCGCGGCCCAACGCACATGGTCAACATTAAATCGCGGTTCGGCCATAGATAGATCAGAATCCTCTGCAGACTGTGATTGAGAGCGACTAAAAGACTCTCTCATCGCCTTACTGAGATCTCTAACTTGAATCATTACGCCATATTCCCAGCTCGGTTGATTATCCATCCAAACTCCTGGCGGCATAATATCGTTACTCAGATAACCTCCTGGCTTATCTAGCAAAACATCGATTACTCTAATTAAAGTGCTAGTCGTGGCTTCACCGATGACAATTCCGGTATTAGATTTTACTTGGATATTGAACTCAGCAGGCTCTTCACTCCAATGCCAGCCTAAAACCAGCAATAAGAGCAGAGCAAGTAACGTGATGTATAGGCCAGCACGTAATTTTGGTGGGGCATTTTTGCCAATATAATCTTCAGACAATGTTTCACTAGCACCACTAAAAAATCGTCGCCATGCGGTTATTATCTTTTTGAAAAAAAACATTAATGATGATCCATTGTTTTCGGTTTGACCAAGCCTCGTATCTCTAACTCCACGCTGTAGTCACCGCACTGATCTGTGCGTAATTTTAGCTGGGCCTTTTGACCTGCCATCAGCGGATCACCCACATTAAAAAACATAATATGAAAAGCACCTGGTTTAAAAATTACTGTGTTACCAGCCGCCACTAGCACCGACTTCATAGGACGCATTTGCATCATCCCATCAACATGTTGATGTTGATGAAACTCGACACGATCAGATAAAGGAGAACTAAGAGAGATAAGCCGGCAATCTTCCTCACTCCTATTGGTTACACTCATAAAAGCTGCTGTCACCTTTTGACCGGGGGGCATGGTACGCAAATAGCCATCACCAAATGATAAAGCTTTCGGCCGCAGTTGTTCTGATGCCTGCCCAATTCCGATAAAAGTCAACTGAATTGACGCCACTATAAGAGCAAAAACCACAAGTCTCATAAATATTCTCCTTAGTTGAATTATACATGATCAAAAATATTTAGGTCTGTGCATTAAGATGTTTTGTCAGTTCGACCGCTAAATACTGCCACCACAGCCCCAAAACATCCATGTCCCACAAAATAAGGATACAATAAACCCTAGCAACCGTAATCAACCTTTGATTGTCCAAAAAATGCGCCTAAAACCAGGAAGCCAAAGATGAGCAAATTGTTCAAAACAACGTTTTTCTTACTCACCTATTTGTTAGCATCGTTGAGTTTCGCGCAAAGTTCCTTTTCCGACAATGTCTCATCGTCAGTTAACAACAATAGGCTCCTATCGCCAAACGCTTTATTTTTACCCGTGGAGCAAGTTTATCAAGTAACCGTTGACGTCGAAGAGAACCAGTTAATCCTGAACTGGTCGATTATTGAGGGGTACTATCTTTACCGTGATCGATTTAGCTTTAGTGCCGTTGATGCAACCAGCCAACTAGGAGCACCTATCTTTGAGACTGGAAAACGTAAATGGGATGACTTTTTTGAAGAAGAATTAGAAGTCTATTATACAAAAACATCCATCTCACTTCCCTACGAGGGCGAAGGCGAGCAGATGGAAATTCAGGTAGAGTCCCAAGGTTGCGCGGATGCCGGACTCTGTTACCCACCGTATAAACAATGGCTAACCATCAACTTAATCAGTGGCAAGGTCGATATTAGCAATACCCCTTCTTCTTCTGCCCAAGCTGCCATGCAAGGTGGTTCGAGCAGTAATATCGGTCAGGAGGAGTTCTCTTTAGGCTTGATTCTTATATTCGCCTTACTGGGAGGCATGATATTGAATCTAATGCCCTGTGTTTTCCCAGTCCTCTCGATAAAGGCTCTCAGCTTTACTATGACGCATCAAACCCAGTCGAGCCGGCGGTCCCATGGCTTGGCGTATACCGCAGGCGTTGTCGCTAGCTTTGTTGGAATTGCATTTGTCATGCTTAGCTTGCGTGCAGCCGGCGAAGCCATTGGATGGGGCTTTCAGCTTCAGTCACCACTATTTGTCGCTTTATTGATTTACCTGTTTTTTATTATGGGATTAGCTTTTTCTGGCTATCTAGAAATAGGCTCTGGCCTGATGTCGATAGGGCAGTCTTCAGCGCCAGATGAGAGCCTTTCCTCTTCTTTCATGACGGGCGTCTTGGCCACCACCGTTGCTAGCCCTTGCACAGCACCCTTTATGGGCCCGGCACTTGGTTTTGCAATAGCTCAGCCAAGCTATTTAGCGCTATTAGTGTTCGCCTTTCTGGGCCTAGGTATGGCGCTGCCGTTTGTTCTGTTGGCCTGGATTCCTAGCCTAACCGCTAAACTACCCCGCCCAGGAGCCTGGATGGACAGCTTCAAACAATTTCTAGCCTTTCCTCTCTATATCACAGGGATATGGCTTCTCTGGGTCGTTGGTAGGCAGACTAACGTTGATATTGTTGCCATTATCATTCTTGGCTTAGTATTAATTACCATGGCTATTTGGCTAACCAAATTAAGGCAGGCCGCGGGGCAGAAGATCACCTCCTTTTCTTTTACAAATGTATTGGCGGCCTTATGCCTCATTGGTGCCTTAACTATCCCTGCTTGGTCAATCACTAAAGAGGCTGAGCCTGCGCGGTGGGAGCCCTATTCCCAGCAACGCCTCGGTGAATTAAGGCAGGCGCAAAAGGCTGTGTTTGTCAATTTAACAGCAGATTGGTGTATTACCTGCCTAGCTAATGAGAAAATCGCTTTTACCAATGCGTTCTATCAAAGCTTGAACGACAATCAAGTAACCTACCTGAAGGGTGATTGGACCAACAATGACCCTGAAATCACAAAACTACTCAACCAATTTCAACGCAGCGGCGTTCCCCTCTATCTTATGTACCCTAGTGGTGATTCGGTTGCCGAGGTATTACCGCAAATTCTACTTGAGAGCACCTTACTTAAAGCAATAGAGCGCTCTAAAGAGTCATTTTAGCGAATTTTGTTGCATTTTAGCCTCGCTTTAAAAGAATTTAGCCGATTTTGTTGAATCAAGCGGCTTAATGGAGCCATTATGTCGCTAAATGCTCTTAACGTCGCTGTAACCGCAAAATAATCTAGTCTTAAGTCGTCAATATCTGTAAAAACTACAGAAAACCGACTCAATTTCTGCCAATTTCGCCGAAAAGTAAATTTATGGCTACACCCATAGACAGTTTATGTCTTTTAGTGCAGACTTCACGCTTAATTCAACATGCACTGAGAGTGATTATGGCCAACTTATTGTTACTACACGGCCCAAACCTTAACTTGCTTGGTGCTCGTGAACCAGAGATTTACGGGGGCCAAACCCTAGATCTCATTAATCAGAGGCTAGTTAATAGCACAGAGGATGCTGGGCATAGGCTCAACGTCCTACAAAGTAATGCTGAACACCTGCTTATTGATAGCATTCATAGCGCTGCTAATGAGGGGGTCGACTTTATTATTTTTAACCCTGGCGCCTTTACCCATACGAGTATCGCGCTTAGAGACGCACTACTCGGTGTTAGCATTCCTTTTATCGAAGTACACCTGTCCAATGTATACGCGCGGGAAGAATTCAGGCACTACTCTTACTTTTCCGACATCGCCGAGGGTGTGATTTGTGGTTTTGGCGCAAAAAGCTATGATCTTGCACTGGACGCAGCCTTAAGTAAATTTGACCAACAATAATAGATTGAGAGGCAACAATGGATATCCGTAAAGTTAAGAAGCTCATTGAACTGCTTGAAGAGTCTAATATTAACGAACTTGAAATCACTGAAGGTGAAGATTCAGTTCGAATCAGCCGCGGAGCTCAAGTAATCTCTTACGCGGCGCCACCTGCCATTGCAGCGGCCCCTGCGGCGACGCCTGCCATTAGCACTGCGCATGCTATAGAGCCACCGGCCCCCGCAGAACCTCAGGGTCATATCGTACGTTCTCCCATGGTCGGCAGTTTCTATGCTTGTCCTGCTCCCGGCTCTCCGGTATTTGCAAGCGTGGGTCAAACCGTATCGCCCGGAGATGTCCTCTGTATTATCGAAGCAATGAAAATGATGAATCAAATTGAAGCGGATAAAGGCGGTGTTATTGGAGCCATGCTGGTCGAAGACGGCGATCCGGTAGAATTCGATCAGCCTTTATTCACCATTATTTAATAGCGTCAGGGAACTAAATCATGCTGGATAAAGTGCTTATCGCCAATCGCGGCGAAATTGCCTTACGAATCCTCCGCGCTTGCAAAGAGCTGGATATAAAAACCGTTGCTGTTCACTCAAAAGTTGATGCTGCACTTAAGCACGTTAAATTAGCCGATGAAGCTATTTGTATTGGCCCAAACCCATCGGCACAGAGCTACTTGAATGTTCCCGCACTTATTAGCGCGATGGAAATAACCGGTGCTTCTGGCGTGCACCCGGGTTATGGTTTTCTGGCAGAAAATGCTGACTTTGCCGAACAGGTTGAGAAAAGCGGATTCGTTTTTATCGGTCCAACTGCGGATGTAATTCGCGTTATGGGGGACAAAGTCGCGGCCATTAAGGCCATGAAAGCAGCGGGTGTGCCCACTGTTCCAGGCTCTGATGGCCCATTATCCAATGATACTGCCTCTTTGTATGCTACCGCCATGAGAATTGGCTACCCCGTTATTATTAAGGCAGCGGCAGGTGGTGGTGGCAGAGGTATGCGTGTCGTTGAGAATGAAGAAGCCCTGGTCAATGCCGTATCTATAACCAAAACCGAAGCAGCGGCTGCTTTCGGTGATGGCACAGTGTATATGGAGAAATTTCTCCAGAACCCTCGACATGTTGAAGTACAGATACTCGCTGACGGCCAAGGCCACGCTATCCATCTTGGCGATAGGGACTGTTCTCTGCAACGGCGACACCAAAAAGTAATAGAAGAAGCGCCCGCCCCGGGTATTCCAGAGGATGCTAGGCAGGCAGTTTTCGAGAGTTGCGTAAACGCCTGCATTCAAATCAACTATCGTGGTGCCGGAACCTTCGAATTCCTTTATGAGGATGGCCATTTTTACTTTATCGAAATGAATACGCGGGTCCAAGTAGAGCATCCTGTTTCAGAAATGATTACCGGCGTTGACATTGTTAAAGAGCAGCTCTTAATCGCAAGCGGTCGGCCTCTAAGTTTTAAGCAAGAAGATATTATCTTCCGCGGCCACTCATTTGAATGTCGTATTAACGCCGAAGACCCTGTTACCTTTATGCCTCAGCCAGGTACTATCAATGCCTATCATGCTCCAGGCGGTAATGGTGTTCGGGTTGATTCTCACATTTATAATGGCTACACGGTGCCGCCTAATTATGATTCGCTCATTGGGAAAGTCATTACTTATGGTCACAATCGAGAAGCGGCACTGTCTAGAATGCGTATCGCCCTTGATGAGATGGTTATTGACGGCATTAAGACTAACATTCCCCTTCACGAAGACTTAGTCAGAGATGAGGCCTTTAAGCAGGGCGGCGTCAATATTCATTATCTTGAGAAAAAACTTGGCCTATAGGTTCTTCCTCTATTGTTCCATGGACCAAAAGGACGCCGGACTCTAAGTATGCAATGGTTTCAGTTAATTATTCTCTCATCCAGGCAAGATAGTCATGAGATAGAAAACGCTCTTATTGCTCTGAATGCCCTATCAGTGACGATTCAGGATGCAGCCGATCAACCCATCCTTGAGCCAGCTGTCGGTGAAACACCACTTTGGGATCAATGTATTGTTGCTGCTCTGTTCCCAACAACCGTAGACACTCAAGAGATTAATTTGCAGTTTTACGCGTCCATTTTATCTTCCCCGCAAATACGCTGGGAACAACTCGAAGATAAAGACTGGTCTGAAGAATGGAAAAAACATTTTAACCCCCTGAAATGCGGGGATCGCTTGTGGATATGCCCAAGCTGGATTGACCCGCCAGATCCTCAAGGCGTCAACTTAAGCCTCGACCCTGGTTTAGCCTTCGGCACTGGCAGCCACCCCACCACTCACCTGTGTTTGAGATGGTTAGATCAACAAGATTTAAAAGGCAAAACGATTGTTGACTACGGTTGCGGCTCCGGCATTTTGGGCATCGCCGCTCTGCTGCTCGGTGCCAAGCAAGTCATCGCTGTCGACAATGATCCCCAAGCCTTACTTGCCAGTCGCGACAACGCCCAGCGTAATAATATTGCTGATCATCAACTCGTCACTTATCTTCCCAATGAGATTCCCGATGATATCCAAGCAGAAGTGATAGTGGCCAATATTTTAGCCGCACCTCTAATTGAGCTTGCACCCAAACTCTGCGCCATGACTGCGGCCAATGGTTTATTATGCCTGGCTGGGCTTTTAGATAGACAAATTGATGCCGTCTCGGCGCCCTACTCTAGCGATTTTACCTTTTTTGCTCCAGCTATCCAGTCTGAGTGGGCACAATTAAGCGCCAAAAAAGTGAACCAACCCTAAATCAATCTGTTCCTCGCGTTTTAACGTCTAGATAGCGCAGAACTATCAATAACCCAAATATTTCCCAATTGATCACTTTTTAATCAATCGTTGAGAGGGTATGATTACCGACTCTTATCCTGGTAGCAGAAATTAACTTGTTCAATATTGGCCCCTATCACATTCACAACCAAACCGTGCTTGCACCCATGGCAGGCGTGACCGACTTGCCGTTTCGCCAACTGTGCAGGAAAATGGGTGCTGGTTTAGTCGTATCTGAGATGGTAGCCGCCGACCCGGCCACCTGGTCGACCAGAAAGTCTCGGTTGCGCGTGCAATTTGGTGATGAACCTGCCCCAAGGTCAGTGCAGATAGCTGGATACGATCCCCAAATGATGGCAGCAGCCGCTAGATTCAATGTGCAACAGGGTGCCGAGATTATTGATCTTAATATGGGGTGTCCTGCCAAGAAAGTATGTAACCGCGCCGCAGGATCAGCGCTACTGCAAAATCCAGGGCTAGTGAAAGATATCTTAGACGCGGTAGTTTCCGCCACCGACGTCCCTGTTACCTTGAAAATTCGTACTGGCTGGGACAGACAAAATCGCAATGCGGTGACGATTGCAAAAATTGCAGAGGATGCCGGTGTTTCAGCCCTCGCCGTTCACGGTCGCACTCGCGCCTGTCGTTTCGTCGGTGAAGTTGAGTACGACACCATTGCCCAGGTAGTGGAAGCGGTATCTATTCCAGTGTTGGCCAACGGCGACATTACCGATCCGGAAAAAGCTGTCTCTGTGCTTAAACATACCGGCGCTGCTGCAGTAATGATTGGACGAGCCGCTCAAGGTAATCCGTGGATTTTTAATCAAATAAATCACTTTCTTAAATTCGGAAATCACCTAGCTCCGCCCAGTATGCACGAGTGCGCAATCATCATGTCCGAACATCTGCTTGCACTACATGAGTTTTATGGTGAAACCGGTGGGCTGCGTATTTCGCGAAAACATATTGGTTGGTACATTAATCCGCTGTCCGGTGGTAAAGACTTTACCCGTCAGTTCAACACCCTTGAAACCACCGAACAACAAAGAAAATTACTCAAAGATTTTTTCTTCGAATCTCGCTATGAGGAAAAAGTCGCATGACTTCTACTAAGGACACCGAGGTGTTAGATAAAAAAGACGTCAACAGCTACCTAACGACCCCCGACTATAATCCGCCGACTCACCAGACTACAAAAGACACTCAAGATTCTTTAAGAGTCAGTGTTGCCGATGCTATGCAGCGTTATTTTAATGACCTAGATGGTCAAAGCACCATCAATCTTTATGATTTGGTACTAGCTGAAGTCGAGGCGCCACTGCTGGCGGCAGTCATGACCTATACCCGGAAAAATCAGAGTAAAGCGTGCAAAATACTCGGCCTTAACCGAGGCACTCTGCGTAAAAAACTTAAACAGTACGATCTTTTGTAACCCAACTCGAGGACTCCATGAGCGATCTAAAAAAAGTCACGCGCGCACTCATTAGCGTATCTGATAAAACTGGCATTGTTGATTTTGCCCGAGCTTTGACAGCTCAAAATGTAGCATTATTATCCACTGGAGGAACCTTCCGATTACTCAAAGAACACAACATTGCTGTCACTGAAGTCTCTGACTACACAGGCTTTCCAGAGATGATGGATGGCCGTGTAAAAACCCTACACCCAAAAGTTCACGGTGGTATTTTAGGTCGTCGCGGCACTGACGACGCTGTTATGGCAGCGCACGATATTACGCCCATCGATATGGTCGTGGTTAACTTGTACCCCTTTGCCGCCGCAGTTGCCGACCCTGACTGCACCCTGCCCAACGCTATTGAAAATATCGACATTGGTGGCCCAACCATGGTTCGCTCGGCAGCGAAAAACTACAAAGATGTGGCCATTGTAGTGAATAACAGCGACTACGCCATGGTGCTTGAGCAGATGCAAGCCAACCAAGCACAGCTTAATTACAGCACCCGCTACGAACTCATGGTTAAAGCTTTTGAACATACCGCTGGCTACGACGGCACGATCGCCAATTACTTTGGTGCCCGCGATACCGATAATAACGCTCGTGACTTTTCCAATACCTTTAATGTGCAGTATTTCAAGACCCAAGAAATGCGTTACGGCGAAAATCCACACCAAAAAGCCGCTTTTTATACCGAGGCTAATCCAACCGAAGCCAGCGTGGCGACTGCCAAACAACTGCAGGGTAAAGAGCTGTCGTTTAACAATATTGCCGACACAGATGCCGCGCTGGAATGTGTCAAACAGTTTGACCAACCGGCCTGCGTTATCGTCAAACACGCCAACCCTTGTGGTGTATCAGTGGCGGTTGATATTGCTACAGCCTATGATCTGGCGTTTGCCACCGACCCGGAATCTGCCTTTGGTGGCATTATTGCCTTTAACCGTGAGCTTGACGCCAAGACCGCTGAAGCCATCTGCGAAAAACAATTCGTTGAGGTCATTATTGCACCTTCAGTTTCTGCTGATGCAGCGGCTGTTGTTGCGGCAAAGAAAAACGTACGTCTGCTAGAGTGTGGTGTTTGGAGTGACCAACGGCCACAAGACTATGACTACAAAAGAGTCAATGGCGGCCTATTAATTCAAGACCGCGACAACGGCATGATCACACAAGCCGATCTCAAAGTAGTCACGCTACGGGTACCCACTGAGCTGGAGATGGCTGATATGTTGTTTGCTTGGAAAGTGGCCAAAATGGTCAAGTCTAATGCCATTATTTATGCCAAGAACAACCAAACAGTGGGCGTGGGTGCTGGTCAAATGAGCCGCATCAACAGCGCACGTATCGCCGGCATTAAAGCTGAGCATGCGGGCCTGGAGGTGGTTGGCGCCGTCATGGCCTCTGACGCATTTTTCCCCTTCCGTGATGGCATTGATAATGCAGGCAAAGCAGGTATTAGCTGTATTATTCAGCCCGGCGGTTCAATGCGAGATGATGAAGTAATTGCCGCAGCGAATGAACATGGCATGGCCATGGTGTTCACTGGAATGCGCCACTTTAGGCACTGAGTCTTTTAGCCACCCCATAAAAAGCCCGCTTTGTGCGGGCTTTTTATAATCGGCTGTTTCTCTCTACCCGACAGGCGAGCCCGTATCTTTCTCGATCGACTCATTATGGTCTTCAATCACTTGCCATAAAGGCGTATCGACCCAAGTATCATCTAAATAGAACTTTTCTGGTTCTTCTTCTTTGGGATCTACAATTAAATTATAAATCGAAGGGTAAGCCATGTTTTGGACGGCATAACTTTTACTATCAATCTCTTTAAGTAACATTTTCCAGTTGCGCCATTTCACGCCAAATAACTCGTTACCGATATAAATAATTACCGATTCTCTCGCTGATTTTGAGGCCGTACCGATCAAGAAATCAGTCTGGTCAACACCATCCAGCACTCTATCCTTTGGAATGGTGCCGCCCGCTAAATTAGCCAATGTAGGGAATATGTCGATCTGATGAACAATATCGTTAGAAACCTGCTGTGACGGAATTTTATCCGGATAGCGGACAAGGAAAGGGACGCGCAACGATCCTTCGTAAGGCGAGAACATAGTGCCTCGCCAAGGACCGGTGAAGCCAAAGGAGCGTTTTATACCCTCCCGACCATTGTCAGAGGTAAAGATAAAAATCGTATTATCCTTAAGCTCAAGATCATCAATCGCTGCCAGCAGTTCGCCCACATAGGCATCCGTTTGCGCCAACACATCGGCAAAACTGCCATTGCCCGTTTTACCTTTAAAGTCAGGATGCGCATCAACCGGTTCGTGCGTTTGGGTGTAAGGAATATAGGCAAAGAATGGCTGCTTGGTTTTTGCTTTGCGCGCAATAAAATCTAGTGCGTGGTCAGTAATCTCGCGATCTATGGTCGCGCGTTTAGCTCGGCCGTAGACCTCATGTTTTTTAGGCTTCTCGTTACGTTTTGATGTCATTATGCGAGTGAATTCCACGCCCGCATCTTTCTGAAAGCTGTCACTGTCAGGCCAAAACGCTTGGTCTGACGAATTGGGGATACCGTACCATTCGTCAAATCCCTGATCCGTTGGGTAGCGACCCTCGGCATCGCCCAAGTGCCATTTGCCAAAGATACCTGTGGCATATCCCGTGTTTGATAGCATCTCTGCTAGAGTAATTTCCCATGGCGTAAGGCCATACCAAATTCCTCTTGGCGGCCCCTCTGGCTGCTGACGAGTGCGAATACCATAGCGCCCTGTCATCAACGCAGAACGTGATGGCGTGCATTCTGCTTCGACGTTAAAGTTAGTCAGCTGAAATCCTTCAGAAGCAATACTATCGATATTAGGCGTTGGCGCACCACGCAAAACACCACCACCATAAATGCCAATCTCGCCATAACCAAAGTTGTCCATCACCACCATAACAATATTCGGCTTTTGGGTGCTGTTTACGGCAACCGCAGTAAGTGGCAATGACATCATAAGTACTAGTAAAAAAACTAAGCTTGTCCGACTGCTATGATGACTACACATCTGTGCCTCCATTAATTTTCTTCTGGTCTAAAAGACTAGGAACCTACGTGGTTTTTAAATCAGTATAGAGCGCGCTTGCAAATTAACAATATTCGCCGATAGGGAACAATGACTATGCGATAGTCAGAGCTGAAGATGACATGAACTAGCACGGGGTATTTGTAGGTAGTCCGAGGTGCTGGCTACTGTTAGGTAGACGACCTACAAACATTTTAAATAATACTCGGCTACAGGCCTTTCCATCCGGAATTGCGGTACTACATCTTCAGTTTCTACGGTAGCCGCATATTTGATTATTTTATCTGTGAAACAGAAGTAAGCGATAGCATGAACACAACCTAGTGATGAACATAACCCGGTCAATTCAGGAAAAATTATTGATTCTTCTCGAGCTTCCATTTGCACAACTTTCTCATTCGAGTTTAGCGGCTGATGTTAGATCATCTTTCGGCTGAACCATGCCAATTAATTAATTGCTTTTCATCGCGTCACTGCGCATGTCTAAATAGCATGATTCAAAAATATTCAGTGGAAGTGTGTCGCCAGGCATTACCATCGCTCCGCTGAGTGAAAACGCTGGCAGAGTAGTAGGCAACTGCGGGTACGATTGCCTAGACGGTGCTTTGGATGTCATGCGATCCTTTATAATTTACTCTCTGCAAATTGGCATGAACGTGGCGGTATTAAAGTCTGTTTTTGCCGACTGTCGATTTATTATTAAGTGCTCATCATACCCTCTTACTTAGTCGAAATAATCCCGCCTAGCTCTAAATTATGATCAAGTGATACAGTAACCGCTTCTGCTAGCGACTTAATAGGAGTAAAAATGATAAACCGTCGCCGATTTTTGTCTTACCTTGGAATATCTACACTGGCCATGTCTACCGCCGGTTGCGATGACAGGCCCCCCGAATATCGGTATAACGCTGATGATATCGCATTGCTTGCGCAGCAACGCGCTCTAGAGGCTGCGGCTAAAGGTAATGGCGCATTTGGTCCGCAGCGATATGCGGGTTATAGCGGATTATCGAGTTTGCCATGGTTCGACCTAGATCAACGGGGTCAACTGATTTGTACCGACGAGAGCCTGCCCATGGCGATCGATATGCACGCCCATCTCGGTATGTCTGTGCTGTTTAAACCAAGCTTAGATTTGCAGGCCAAAACAGATAGGGTGATGCATTTACTCGACTGTGATGGTGACAGCCCCCATTGCGATCTAGATCTAGATATTTATATCAATGGAAACTTTAGTGATAAAAATTTAAGCAAGTTAGAGCGAACTATCGTCACCCAAGGCTTGTGGGGCAGTGAGATTACGCGAACACATACAATCGCAAACCTGATCAATGAAATGAATGCCATGCGTGTTGAGCAAGCGGCTATTTTGCCGATCAAGTTAGGCTTGCCGTTTGGTGATGATCAGACCGAATTATGGCGCTCTGAGATCGAAAAAGCGAATCAACAGAAGCGATTATTAGCTGGTTTCTCGGTAGACCCTATGGATGACAACTGTATCGAGCAAATGCGGGTTCATGCGCAGTCAGGTCTAAAGCTTATGAAGTTGCACCCAGTCGTGCAAAAATTTTACCCTGACCATCCGGCGCTAATGAAAGTCTATGAGGAGGCTCAATCTTTAGGCGTAAGCATATTTTTCCACGGCGGTCGTGCCGGTATAGAGGCTGAGTCGTCACAACGTTACGCCATGCCTAGACACTACGAGAAAGCATTGCGAGATTTCCCTAAGATTAAATTTATATTAGGCCATGGCGGTGCCCGTGACGTTGATGCAATGTTGCAGTTGCGCCTAAAGTATCCTAATGCTTGGTTAGGCACGCATGGTCAAGGGGTCACTAAACTCGATCAAATCATTGACAGCACAAAGGGTAAGCGGATCTTGTTCGGTACTGATTGGCCTTTTTATCATATTGGCTCAGGTCTCGCTAAAGTGCTAATTGTCACTGATTCGGCCTCTAGACAGAGCCATCGATATGATTTGCTGCGAGGTAATGCGCTTGAATTACTAAACTCGATTTAGTGCCGCAAGTGAAATTAGGTCATTCGTTCGTTTTTAGGTGAGCCTAAACAAAGGGCGCAATAGCAATCACCTTTTGAGTGCTATTGGTACCGGGGGTGTCACTCGAATATCAGTAGACCAGGATGGCTTAGGCAGCGCGGTGACCCAGTTAACCTTTGTATATCGATCGGTTGCTACCCTCGTTTACAGCATCAAGATCATGGCTAGACTAACCTTTTTTCTTGTTAGTGGTAGTATATTGATAAAAGTGTTCTAAGAACCCATACAGTTATTTCATCCTAGTCTAAGTATCATTATAATCCTCGGTCAATTTGTCTAACTATTTTTAGGTAACCGTTTTATGAGCCTCAACGCCGTACCCGCAGGTCGTAACCTGCCAGAAGAAATTAATGTGATTATCGAAATTCCAGCGCACTCTGATCCGGTAAAATATGAAGTAGATAAAGAGTCTGGTGCAATTTTCGTAGACCGTTTTATGGCGACATGCATGCACTACCCCACTAACTACGGTTATGTACCCCATACACTATCTGAAGACGGTGATCCCGCTGACGTACTCGTATTGACTCCTTTTCCATTGATGGCAGGCTCGGTCATTCGTTGCCGCCCTATTGGTGTACTAAGAATGACTGACGAAGCAGGTGCTGATGCAAAAATACTAGCATTGCCGGCCGATAAGCTATCAACCATTTATCGCGGTATTACTGACATTGATCAAATTCCAGAATTAACTAAACAGCAAATTGCACACTTCTTTGGGCATTATAAAGATCTGGAACCCAACAAATGGGTGACTATTGAAGGCTGGGAAGACGCGGCCGCGGCCAAAGCGGAACTCATTAAGAGTGTTAAATTATATGAAGAGGCGGAGGAAAAACCTGCGTTCTAATTCTTTTTACTGCGCTGTATTTAGACGTCACTCTTGGTTAGCGCAAAAGCTGCCAGTGCCCGCTCTCTGGATTGCCTAATGTCCACCACAGGTGCTGGATAGTTTCCGCCAATCTCTACTCCGGCCTTAACTAGCACTTCGATCGGCGCTAACCAGGGTGTATGAATATATTTTTCTGGCATGTCGGCAAGCTCTGGTACATAGCGACTGATATAGCTTCCCTCCTTGTCGAACTTTTCACTTTGAGTGACGGGGTTAAAGATTCTGAAAAATGGAGCCGCATCAGCTCCGCAGCCGGCGATCCACTGCCAACTAGCACTGTTGCTAGCAAGGTCGGCGTCAACTAAACAGTCCCAAAACCAAGCCTCGCCTTTATGCCAGTGAATGAGTAAGTTTTTGACTAAGAAGGATCCCACCACCATGCGCACACGGTTGTGCATGTAGCCAGTGGAATACAATTCACGCATGCCGGCGTCCACCAAAGGGTAACCCGTTTTACCCTGTTGCCAAGCTTTTAAATCGGCATCGGTATTATCCGCCCAAGGGAAGAGATTAAAACGTACCTGTAGGTTTTCTGTTGGCAACGTGGGAAAGTGATATAGTAAATAGTAAGAAAATTCTCGCCAACCAAGCTCGCTCATAAAGGTATCTAAGCTCTCTTCATTACTAATAAAGGCTCCTGCCTCCGCGGCGCGATGCCAGGCAATATGGGGTGAGATTTGCCCAAAATGCAGGTACGGGGATAGCCTCGACACGTTCTTTTTGTCGGGGAAATTTCGGCCTTCGCGATAGTCCTGTAGCTCGTCCATAACGAACTCATCAAGGCGCTCATGAGCGGCGGCTTCGCTGATTTCCCAGCACGCCTTCATTTTCTCATCCCAATTTATTATAGGCAGTAAATTTAAATCTTTTACACGTAGTGAGTGGTCACTATTTATATGTAATTTGATGTTTTTAGGAATCTCCATTGGGCGACGTGGCGCAGTTGATGACATACAACCCCGTCGGTAATAGGGAGTAAATACTTTGTAGGGGGTTGCGTCTTTTTTAAGCACCTGCCATGGTTCCCACAGCAGGGAACCATTGCAACTCTGCACCTCAAGACCATCTTCTTTAAGTGCAGATTTAATGCTGCTATCCCGGGCAATGCGCCAGGGCTCATAACAGCGATTCCAGGTAATAGCCGAAGCGCCTGTTTGCGCGGCTAGGTCACGCAGTATAGTCAGAGCATCACCCTGATAAAGTTGCAACCCCTGACCGAGAGAATGATTTAGATCTTCCAGCGCGTAGTGCAGCCACCAGCGACTGGCACCACCCATCTTCCAGTCCCCTGCACCTTGATCATCAAGAATGTAAACCGGAATAATCTCACCCTGTTCACAGGCAGCGCAGAGTGCTGGATTGTCAGCCAATCTCAGGTCTTGGCGAAACCAAACAATAATGGGATGCTTTGATGAACTAGAGATAATGGCGGCCTTGTTCTTATTATGGTGTTATCAGCTTACGACAGGGGTCAGGCTTTAGATTGAATCAGGGTAACATTTCCCAGCGGATTGGGCCGCCTTTTTTACTGCGTAGATTCCTCAGTCTGCTACAATTGCTTTTTTAAATTTACGTCTGGAATGCGATTAATGAATGTATTAGTTATCGGCGCTGGGGGCCGTGAACACGCGCTGGCTTGGAAAGCGTCACAGTCTGCTGATGTGGGCACGGTTTATGTCGCTCCGGGCAATGCCGGCACAGCAGTAGAGCCTTCACTAAAAAACATCCAGCTTTCAGTGAGCGACTTTGCCGGTCTCGCTGAGTTTGCCGAAAACAATAATGTCGGCTTAACCATTGTCGGCCCCGAGCAACCTCTAGTTGACGGTATTGTAGATTTCTTCCAAGAGCGCAACCTGCCTATTTTCGGTCCCTCTAAGGGTGCAGCACAACTTGAGGGCTCTAAGGCGTTCACCAAAGATTTCCTTGAACGGCATAGAATTCCTAGCGCAGATTACGCTAACTTTACCGATATGGAACAAGCGCTCTCCTACCTGCAAAAGGTAGGTGCCCCGATTGTCATTAAAGCCGATGGCCTCGCCGCCGGTAAGGGTGTAATCGTTGCAATGACTTTAACCGAAGCTGAAGATGCCGTGCGCGATATGCTAGCCGGAAACGCTTTTGGTGAGGCTGGTCATCGTGTGGTAATCGAAGAATTTTTAGACGGCGAAGAAGCCAGTTTTATTGTCATGGTGGATGGAACAAATGTATTACCCATGGCGACTAGCCAAGATCACAAACGTGCAGGCGATGGTGATACTGGCCCCAATACCGGCGGTATGGGTGCTTACTCTCCAGCCCCTGTGGTTGATGATGTTATTTATCAGAGAGCCATGGATGAAATTATTTATCCTACAGTAAAAGGAATGGCGGCTGAGGGTAATGACTACACTGGCTTTTTGTATGCTGGCCTAATGATTATGGCAGACGGTACACCTAAGGTTATCGAATACAACTGTCGCTTTGGTGATCCTGAAACTCAACCCATATTATTGCGCTTGCAGTCAGATTTAGTGGCTCATTGTTTGGCTGCTCTGGATAAGAGCCTGGACCAACAAACAGTCCAGTGGGACCCAAGACCTGCGATTGGTGTGGTATTGGCTGCGGGCGGTTATCCTGGCAGTTACCGTGGTGGCGATGTGATTTCAGGATTGGACAAGAGTGCGAATGACTCCAGTCAAAAAGTATTTCACGCCGGCACCGCCATGTGCGATGGTAATGTTGTCACCAGTGGCGGTCGAGTACTCTGTGCGACTGCTATGGGTAACACGGTCTCAGAGGCTCAAACTCAGGCTTATAAGATAGCTTCTAAGATTCATTGGGATAACATGTATTTGCGCAACGATATCGGTTGGCGAGCCATTGCCAGAGAAAAAACACCTAGCTTTTAGACGCACGAAAGAGGGTTTTTATGCCCAGTGTTAATGCTTTTTTTAACGGTGATATACCCTTTGTTTCTTTCAGTCAGCCCCATTGGGGGGCGATGGTTGTTTTTGTCATTTTCCTGCTTATCTTTGTCAGCGTACCTCAACGCTTAACAGACCAGCAAAATCTGCTACTGACGCGCGCAACGTCTATCTTTCTCAGCCTGACAGTAGTGATTTGGACTGCCATACATATTAGCTATGGCAGGTTCAACGCGGCGGATAATTTGCCGCTATCTATTTGCAACCTGTTTTCTTTGATAGCGCCCCTTCTTTTTTGGCAGCCTAATCCTCGACGCTTTGAAATCATCTATTTCTTCGTCTTGTCTGGCACGTTGCAAGCGATAATCACTCCGGATCCAGACGCTGGCTATCCCAGTTATGGGTTTTTTAAGTATTGGATTGTTCACGGTGGTTTGGTAGTAGTTGTGCTTCATCACCTACTTGCTTTTAAGCTCTACCCCAGGCCGCAGGGTATTTTACGCACCTTTATGTGGCTGAACATCTATATTCTCTGCCTAATCCCCATTAACCTTTGGTTGGATGCTAATTATTTCTACATGATGAATAAACCGCCGAACCCTTCCTTACTCGATTTGTTTGGCCCTTGGCCGATTTATATCCTCGTCACAGAAGTGGTGGCTATGGGGTTTTTCACCCTAACTTATCTGCCTATATATATCGCTAGAAAGAAGAACCCAAAACTAGATACAATAGGCCCTTAAAAATAATTGGACAATGTTTGTGACCAACAGAAGATTAACAGCCCTCGACAATATTTTGACTCAGATAGATCAAGGTTTACGTACCGCATTTGGCAGCGCGCCGCAGCCTGAGAGAGCGTCTCCAGCGGATACGCTTGCTGATATAGAGCTTAATGATAAGGACCGCGCCCATTCGATCGGTCTTATGCGCGTTAATCATACCGGTGAAGTCTGCGCTCAAGCCCTTTATCAGGGTCAAGCGCTAACCGCACAGGTGCCTGAAGTCCGCGAGCAAATGCAGTACTCAGCTGCAGAGGAAATTGACCACCTAGCTTGGTGTGAACAGAGAATTAAAAAGCTTGGAGGCGAAACTAGCCTTCTAAATCCAATTTGGTATGCAATGTCTTTTGGCATTGGCGCCGGAACCGGCCTTATTAGTGACAGGTTAAGCTTAGGATTTGTTGCCGCGACTGAAGATCAGGTATCTGCCCATTTGAGCAAACACCTATCGGACTTGCCGAAAAAAGATTTACTCAGTCGCGCTATCGTTGAGGAAATGCTGGTCGATGAACAACGTCATGCCCAGGCAGCGCGCGAGGCTGGAGGTTATGAATTCCCCTCTCCAGTAAAAAAATTAATGACCTTAGCCTCATCGGCTATGACTCTAAGTAGTTATCGCTTGTAAGTGATGGTAAAGCCTAGAAATTATGGGCTTTACGCTACTGTATTTAGGTTAGCTGGCCGAGGACGACCGACATGCCAATTTTCAGAAGCGGCATAAAACTCCCGATTCATCGTTATATTTTATAAAATATGTCTGGAATTGGCGCTAAACCTCAGTGATTGTTTCTCTTTTTTTAATCAAACCGACTATTTTCTCTGAAAGCCATTGATGAATTGGCGAGCCGGAGGTACGTTGATGCTGAAGCAAGACCAATTTAATTTTGCCCTCATGGGGAATCTCGTCAGGGAAACGTTTACGTATAATCCGATACATTTCGCGCTCCATAGTCTCTCCGTACTTAGCCGCAACCATAAGACAGTCCGTATCACATACGGTTTCCATAGCCGTCATCAACTGATTGGTAACCAGAGCCTTTTTTCGCTTAAGGCCCAGCTCTCGCAGCGCTCGATCAAAGCGAGCATCTGTTCTTGCGCTAACTCTCTTAGAAATTAAGAGATAATATTGGATAAACGGATATTCAAGAATTTCGGCAAGCGTGACGGTCTCTTTATTAGCTAATGGATGACCTTCACGCATCCAAATCGATGGCGTAAAAATAGCTAGAGGTGTTGTCATGATGCCGTCTTTAGCGGTCTTTTTAATATCAATTGCAAAATCTAAAACACCTTCAGCCAACTCACCCGTCACTGAATCAGTTTCACTCGAGATAGATAGAATCAGTCCTGGAGCATATTCGGTGACCACTTTGGTTAATTCTGATATTAAAGAAATAGCGACAAATTCAGGTACTGCGATAGTAACTTCACCAGTATAAGTTGCAGGATCAAATACCCCCTCGGTTACCATATCCAGAATTCCGTCCAACAATCTCGGCAACCGTAGTTGAAGGTCCCTTGCTTTTGGAGTCGGCACCAACTCATTACCAGTTCTGGTAAACAGCGGATCGTCAAGTTGATAACGTAATCGCTGAAGCACTCGACTCATAGCTGGTTGACTAATAAATAGGCGCGCTGCCGCGCGAGTAACACTTCTCTCTTCAAGCAGAGCCTGCAGCGAAACCAGTAGGTTTAAGTCAATCCGCGAAAGTTTTTGTAAATTCATCGTAACCTCTCAATAGGGCATACCAAAAATGCATACAGTTAATGCAATAAATGCATTGGGATTATGCCTTCACAGCAACTATATTACCAATCTCGAAGCAGTAATTAGACACTCCGAAGTTAAAACAGTTAAGAAGTAAGTTCGGAGATTAACTCGAGACAGTACGACTAAATTCGTTCGCGATCATAACCCCTCTTAATCCTGCTACAGGATTTTTTTAGGGACCTTTCTAAGGTCCCTTTTTTTTATGTTTTGAAAAACCTTTAGTTATACCATTTATGCATATAGTTGATGCGTGTAATGCATTTGTTATATGACCCTCAAATCAATATAATTGTTGCATCGGAGCAATGACGCTCTCAATGGATTAAGGAGATAGAAATGACACTCGTGTACTTGCTACTAGTTTTTACTGGACTAGCAGGCGCTGCAATTGCGAAAGATGACTTCGTAAAGTTGAAAGCACCAGAACTAAAGAATAAGCAGTAAAGAAGATAGCTTTACCAAATTCAGTTTGAACCAAACCCCTCTTAATCCTGCGATAGGATTTTTTTAGGGACCTTTCTAAGGTCCCTTTTTTTATGTTTTGAAAAACCCTTAGTCATACCATTTATGCATATAGTTGATGCATATAATGCATTTGTTATATGACCCTCAAATCAATATAATTGTTGGATCAGAGCAATGACGCTCTCAATGCATTAAGGAGATAGAAATGACACTCGTGTACTTGCTACTAGTTTTTACTGGACTAGCAGGCGCTGCAATTGCGAAAGATGACCTCGTAAAGTTGAAAGCACCAGAACTAAAGAATAAGCAGTAAAGAAGATAGCTTTACCAAATTCAGTTTGAACCAAACCCCTCTTAATCCTGCGATAGGATTTTTTTAGGGACCTCCCTAAGGTCCCTTTTTTTATCCTTTTTTTTCTCCGCAAATGTTAGAAACCCGCATCGCCAAATTTTTTTCCCAATTTATTAATACACAATTGCATAATAAAGGGTTATTATTTGTCTTTGACAAGGTGGCGTTGTCGGCGGTGTATATTTCGGTATCGGCATAAATCTATAATTCAGGAGTTGTCATTACTATGCCCATCATACCTATTACCATTGAGGACGAAAAACCATTCCTGTCTAACTTTCATAGAAGACGTTATCCGGCAAAGAGCACAATTATTTATGCCGGCGATAAGGCGGACGTACTCTATTATCTCGTTAAAGGAACTGTTAGCGTCTTAGTGGAAGACGGGAATGATGAGAAAGACATGATTGTGACTTATCTTAATCCAGGCCAGTTTTTTGGAGAAATGGGTCTTTTTGAAGAACATCCGCGTACTGCGTGGATTAAAGCCAAGACCGAATGTGAGGTATGTGAAATTAGTTATTCCAAATTCACAGCGCTTTACCAGAAAAACCCGGAAATCCTATTTTCCATCACTAAACAAATTGCCGAAAGACTCAGAGAAACCACCCGCAAAGCTAGCGATCTTGCTTTCTTGAGCGTCACTGGGCGCATTACTCAGGTACTTAAAGATCTAGCCAATCAACCTGATTCGATGACTCACCCAGATGGAATGCAGATTAAGATTACTCGCCAGGAGATTGGGCGAATTGCGGTTTGCTCGCGTGAAATGGCCGGGAGAGTCATCAAAGAACTTGCAAGCCAGCACATCATATCCGTGTCAGGCAAAACCATAGTGCTCTTCGGCGCCCGGTGAAAATTATTGTCAATGAGGACAGATTCTAAAATACCTTTTGTGTCGACTTTGTCACTAGCGTAACGCTAGCTGAATAATTCTTTTAACTTCTCGCCAGGTTGTTCACTTCGCATGAATGCTTCGCCAACTAAAAATCCATGGACCTTCTTCTCACGCATTGCCTCAACATCAGCAGAGGTATGAATACCACTTTCTGTCACGACGATCGCTTTCGACGGAATTTTATCCAACAGTCGATAAGTATTTTCTAAAGAAACATCAAAGGTATGTAGGTTACGGTTATTAATGCCAATCAGAGGGTTCTCTAGCTGTATAGCTATTTCTAATTCGTGCTCGTCATGCACCTCAATTAATACATCCATCCCAAGGGAGATTGCAAGTTTATGCAACTGCTTTAGCTGTATTTCCTCAAGCGCAGACACGATCAACAAAATACAGTCGGCCCCAAGCATTCGGGCCTCGTAAATTTGGTACTCATCGACAATGAAGTCTTTTCGAATAACCGGTAGATTGCAGGCATCCCGAGCCGCCTGTAGATGCTCATCTGAGCCTTGAAAGAAATCAATGTCCGTCAACACCGATAGGCAACATGCCCCTCCCTTCTCATAACTCTTAGCTATCTGTGCTGGGTCAAAGTTGTTGCAAATGACCCCTTTGCTCGGCGAAGCTTTTTTGATTTCTGCAATAACTGCGGATTCTCCTGCGCTTATCTTTGTCTTAATAGCCTGGGTAAAACCCCTCGGTTTAGAGGCTGTTACCTGAGTCTCAATCAAAAAAGATAGAGGCACCAAAGCAGCGCGCTCGGCAACTTCTATCCGCTTTCGAGCCAAAATTTTCTTTAATATAGTCGGTGTTTCTAGGGTCATGCCTGTCTCTCTTTTGATCAAACTAAATGCTATTGGTTAGCGTCACGAGTTGGTCCATTTTTGCACTCGCCGCTCCAGAGACAATTGATTGCTGCGCCAGAGTAAATCCCTCTTGGATAGTATCTGCACAGCCAGCGACATAGAGTGCAGCTCCAGCATTAAGAGCGACCAGGTTAGTCGCAGCGAGCCGATCTCCATTCAGTGCCAAAGTGATCATGGCGAGTGATTCTTGAGCGTCCGTCACAGACAACCCTTCTAAAGATTGCCGCACACTAAAATAATCATCTGGAAACAGGCAATATTCTGTAAGCTGCCCTTCTTTGTACTCTGCAACAAAGGTTTCCGCCGCGATGCTTATTTCATCCAGACCATCGGCGGAATGCACCACCATCACATGTTCTGCCCCCAAGCGGCCAAGCACCTGCGCCATTGGTCGGCACAGTGATTTATCGTAAACTCCAATCAATTGTCGTTTAACGCCGGCGGGGTTAGTCATAGGTCCAAGAATATTAAAAATAGTGCGTAGCCCCAGCTCTTTCCTCGGCCCAATCGCGTATTTCATAGCTCTGTGGTGGGAGGGTGCGAACATAAATCCGACACCTATCTTATCAACGCATATAGCTACCTGTTGAGCACTGATATTTAAATTTACGCCAGCCGCTTCCAGGACGTCAGCAGCGCCACTTTTGCTACTTACCGAGCGATTACCGTGCTTTGCAACCTGCCCTCCGGCCGCAGCCACAACAAAGGTTGCCGCCGTAGAAACATTGAATAAATTAGATTCGTCACCCCCGGTGCCAACAATATCAACTAAATGATCGCCGTAGACTTCAACGCCTTTGACAAGCTCACGCATGACTTCAACAGCGCCTGTAATTTCATCAATGGACTCGCCTTTGATACGCAGCGCAACTAAAAAAGCGCCTATCTGGGCGTCACTCGCACCGCCAGACATTATCTGGCGCATGACTTCACGCATCGCCTCTCTGCTCAGGTTCCGCCGATTAACAACTATCGCTAAAGCCTGTTTTATATCCACCGGCTAAGTATCCAAAAAGTTGCGCAATAAATCATGCCCATACTCAGTGAGGATTGATTCCGGGTGAAACTGAACACCTTCAATGGCCAACTGTTTGTGCCTTACACCCATGATTTCATCTAATGAACCATCTTCATTTTCAGTCCAAGCGGTAATCTCAAGACAGGGCGGCATGCTACTCTGTTCAATCACCAATGAGTGATAGCGAGTCGCTACAAAGCGCGCTCCGAGACCCTTGAAAACACCCCCATTGCGATGACAGATTTTTGAGGTCTTACCGTGCATCACCTGCTTAGCCCGCACAATGTTGCCGCCAAACGCTTGGGCAATGCTTTGATGGCCCAGACAAATGCCTAAAATAGGTATTTTGCCGGCAAAGCGGGTTATGGTCTCAACGGAGATTCCCGCTTCGCTTGGGGTACAGGGCCCCGGAGAGATAACTATCTTTCCCGGTGCTAATTTCTCGATTTCTTCAAGGGAAATTTCATCATTTCTAAAGACCTGAACATCCGCATTTAATTCAGCTAAATACTGGACAATGTTATAGGTAAAGGAATCATAATTATCAATCATTAAAATCATTGGACTGCCCCACAAGCCATCGCCGCTGCGTGCATTACCGCCCGAGCTTTATTCATAGTTTCTTCCCACTCTAGCTCAGGGACCGAATCGGCAACCACCCCACCACCAGCTTGCACATGCAACATGCCGTCTTTAATAACAGCTGTACGAATAGCAATCGCCATATCCATATTGCCGTTCCAACCAATATAGCCCACTGCTCCGCCATAAATGTTGCGTTTCACTGGTTCGAGCTCATCAATAATCTCCATCGCTCTTATTTTTGGTGCTCCGCTCAATGTTCCCGCCGGCAATGTCGCCTTTAGAACATCAATTGCCCCCACTCCGTCCTCTACTTGACCGACCACATTGGAGGTAATATGCATGACGTGAGAGTAGCGCTCCACCACCATCTTTTCTGTGACTTCAACGGAGCCAGACTGACTAATTCGACCCACATCATTGCGACCTAAATCGATCAACATTAGGTGCTCAGCTATCTCTTTAGGGTCAGCCAACATCTCTTGCTCTAGCATCCGATCTTCAGCATCATTTTCCCCTCTGCGGCGAGTACCGGCAATAGGTCTAACGGTGACCTGATCGTCCTCTAGTCGAGCTAGGACCTCCGGCGATGAGCCCACAATATGGAAGCCATCTAGATCGAGAAAATACATATATGGAGAGGGATTAAGGCGGCGCAGCGCTCTATAAAGATTAATTGGCGCTTCTTTAAACGGAGCCGTAAATCGTTGTGACGGCACCACCTGCATGACGTCACCTGCAAGCGTATATTGCTTAATCTTCTCGACCGCTAATTTATAACTCTCTTTACCAAAACTAGATACAAATGCATTCTCAGACAGACCCTGCCCCCTCATGTTCATCGGCGGCAACACCGGTGGTGGTAGGGCTAATTTAGCCTCTAAGTCATCAAGCCTAGATTCCGCAACCGTTAAGGAATTCGGATCCTGAGCATCGACGTGTACCACCAACATAATGGTGCCCGAAAGATTGTCAAAAATGGCAACCTCATCGGAGGCCATTAGCAATATATCAGGAGTTCCTAGTTTGTCTGGGGGCGAGCTTTTGGCCAGTCGAGGTTCAATATATCGAACGGTGTCGTAACCAAAGTATCCAACAAGGCCACCAGTAAATCTAGGTAAATTAGGTAAATTAGGCATACTAAAAAGCTGTCTGAACGCCTCAACCTCACCCAGGGGGTCGTCAGTGGTTCGGTTGACCATCGGCTTGCCATCTCGAACAATTTCTAATCGATTGCCAAACAACTTAAGTACCGTTGAGGTGTGTAGCCCTATTAGCGAGTAACGACCCCATTTTTCGCCACCCTGTACCGACTCAAACAAATAGGAATTAGGCCCAAAAGCTAACTTCAAATAAACGCTCAAAGGCGTTTCCAAATCAGCTAAGACTTCTCGAGTAACCGGGATTCGATTAAACTTTTGGCTTGCCAGCTCGGCAAATTTATCAGAATGCATTGCAATTTCCTTGTTTTGTATCAGCTTAATTAATGCAGGCAACAGAGTGCCCAGAGTTAGCTAGCCACGCCAACAACCTCTCCACATATTAAAATTAAATTGAACAAAACAGTTGCTTTCCAAAGCCCTTCTCCCAATCGCCGGTGATATTGTAGTCAATATTACATCGGCAATAAACCTAGTTAGTTTATTACTAGCCAAACTACTCTACTAAGGCCAACTCTGCTCGAAGTTTGGCAATCACCTCAAAGTAATCTGGTTGACTAAATATTGCTGACCCCGCAACAAAGGTATCAGCGCCCGCGGCGGCAATCTCAGCGATATTGGCAACGCCCACGCCGCCATCAACCTCTAAGCGAATATCATAGCCACTGCTATCGATCATTTCCCTGGCTTGCTTTAATTTGCCAATTGTTGAGGGTATAAATGCCTGACCACCAAAGCCTGGGTTGACAGACATTAACAGTAACATATCGATTTTATCCATCACCCACCGAGTAGTATCGAGACCAGTTCCAGGGTTTAGCACCAGCCCAGACTTGCAGCCAAGCTCTCGTACCAACTGCAGAGACCTATCGATGTGATTGGTTGCCTCCGGGTGAAACGTAATGTAACTAGCACCCGCATCAGCAAACATTTTGATCAGGTCATCTACTGGACTGACCATAAGATGAACGTCAATCGGTGCGGTAACGCCATGATCTCGCAATGCCTTACAAACCAACGGTCCGATAGTCAGGTTAGGTACATAATGGTTATCCATCACATCAAAGTGGACAATATCAGCGCCTGCCTCCAATACTTTATCGACCTCATCTCCGAGACAAGCAAAATTAGCCGCTAAAATAGAAGGGGCAATTAAATAATCAACCATAGGACACCTAAGTTCGTTTAGTAGCATAAGTAGAATTTAGCAATCATTATATACTGCGACTTAGCGCAGGAGCAAAATAACAAAAAAAGGCCGCTTAATTAAGCGGCCTTTTTGACACTAAAAATACTGCGTATTTGCTAGTCTTCTGAAGAAGTTTCCCTCTCATTTTCCATAGCCTTTCTTTTCTCTCGCATGCCCTTCTTTTTGCCTTCCCTCGACTTGCGAGCTTCTGTTTTCGTGACAAAGCCATCACCATCCGAGTCCATCTCTTGGAAGCGCGCACGACCTCTATCAGACATATTTTGGACCATCGCCTCATGCTCAGCATAAGATACTTTTTCATCGCCATCGAGATCAGCCTCTTTGAAGAAATCTCCTCTGCCACGCTCCGGTCCAGCGCCCTTATTTCTGTCGCCTTTATGATGGTCAGCGAATACCGATACAGATACGAGAGACACCAATATAAAAACAATAATTTTATTCATTACACTTAACTCCTTGGTGGTTGTCTTTCTAAGAACGACACTCTCAGCAATTGGTTGACAATCCAGTAGTACTTAACAATAACTATAACAGGAGTAGAGCCACATCAGCTGAACGGGTGGAATCCAAGTATTAGCGTCTGGGCAACAACAGGAAAATGCTTTTCTCACTTCTTTTTGGTCACTTTCCCCGTCCCAGTTACCTCAGTTATTTTTTTAAAATATTCCGGATAGACCGATTTTTCTCTCGCGACCTCAAGAGTAATCATCAGATCTTCCACTAGCTTTCTTACACTCTGATCAAGGGTTCTCATTCCAAATTCAGACCCTGTTTGAAGCTCCTAATATATCTGGGCCACCTTATCTTCTCTCATAAATCACCAATCGCCGGCGTTCCAATCATAATTTCATGTGCAGCAATTGGTCCGCCAACCCGTCGCTTCATCAGGGAGTGGGTTGCCACCGCCCGCAATGAATCTGACAACATCGAGCGCACCATAACCTTCTCTGCGGAGGGAAACACATCAATAATTCGCTTCACCGTTAAAGCGGCCAAGGTGGTTTGCAAACTAGCAAACACTAAATTTCCTGTTTAGTCCGCAGTCAGCGCCAGACAAATAGTCTCTAGATCTCGCATTTTCCCGACCCCAATCACATCGGGATTTTCACGCAAAACCGCCCGCAAAGCTTGGCTAAAACTCTCAATGTCTCGATGCATCTAGCGCTGATTGATTAAGAATCTCGTGCTTTGATGGACATACTCAATAGGGTCCTCAATGGCCGGAATATGATAGGTCCGATTTTTATTTATAGGGTCTACCACAGCAATTTGCCGATCAATAAGAACCTCATATATGAGTTTATTGACAATACCAGAACGCATTATGGGCAAGTCCGCTCGAAGTAAATCGCCATCAATTAGCAAAATAGGGAAAAGTCCTGGCGAAAGATGTAAATCCGAAGCGCCTTCTTTTATACTGAGCGACAGTGGCTCACTTAGATTCATAGTAATAGTTCCTTTATTACCTGAATTAATGGGTTGTTAAATTATTAATTTCTGTTTCGCAATTAATAATCGCTGGCATTCGGAGAATAGGGCCCAGATAAAGCGAACTGGGTATTTTCCGCAGCAAGAACACAGTTCCATTGGTCTTGTGCGGTCTCAATCATACTGAATTTTATCCATAAAGGCATCGTTATTATGAGCAAACTTCTCGGGGTAGTTATGGACCCTATCAGGTCCATTAATTACCACAAAGACACTACTCTAGCCTTGTTGCTTGCCGCTCAGGATCACGGCTATGAGCTGTTTTATATGGAGCAAAAAAGTCTATTTATCGACAGCAGGGGACCTGGCGCAAAGATGTCTCCCATTAAGGTGCATGCCGATGCCAATAGCTGGTATGAGCTAGGTGATAGTACTTTCAAACCCCTCGGTGATCTCGATGTTATTTTAATGCGCAAAGACCCACCGTTTGACAGTGAGTTCATCTATTCCACTTACATCCTCGAGGCTGCGGAACGTCTCGGCACATTAATAGTTAATAAGCCTCAGAGTTTGCGCGACTGCAACGAAAAAGTGTTTGCGACGGAGTTTCCGCAATGCACTCCCCCACTACTTGTGAGTCGCGATGAAGAGCTGTTAAAACAATTTCTAATGGAGCATAAAGAAGTTGTCTATAAACCTCTTGATGGCATGGGTGGAACTTCAATTTTTCGAGTACAGCAGGGTGACCAAAACCTCAATGTTATTATCGAGACACTGACTAACTATGGCCAAAAAACCATCATGGCTCAAAAATATTTGCCGGAAATTCTTAGTGGCGACAAAAGAATACTAGTCATAGATGGCGAAGTTGTTCCCTACTGTGTCGCCAGAATTCCTGCAGCAGGAGAATTTAGGGGTAATCTTGCGGCCGGCGGGCGTGGCGTAGTTCAACCATTAAGCACACGAGATCTTTGGATCGCACGGCAGATCGCGCCTACCTTAGTCAAAAAGGGCTTGTTGTTTGTAGGTTTAGACGTCATCGGCGATTATCTCACAGAGATTAATGTAACTAGCCCAACCTGTGTTCGTGAAATTGACAACGCCAAAGATACCGCTATAGGCGGTCAATTGATGCGCGCAATTGCGAAACGGTTGGGCGCCTAAGAAAAAATACTCAGTGACTGGATGACTCTAGTGTTGAGTTTCGATGAGTAAACCTTCATATTGAGAGCTATGAACATCCCAAAGAGAACTGTGACAAGTCTAAAAAACCACTTCTTATTGGCTATGCCTGGCCTTCGTGATCCCAACTTTTCTCGGTCAGTGGTTTACATTTGCGAGCACAGCCAAGATGGCGCTATGGGCCTCATTATTAACCAAGAGTTGAATATTCCAGTCAACGCCATATTTAGACAACTGGACTTAGACTATCACGATGGCTGTGGTGACAATCTTATTTTAGATGGTGGACCGGTTGCTCGTGATCGCGGTTTTATCTTGCACCAGGCCAGCACTCAACGTTGGGAGTCTACCGTGGATATTTCAGATGACGTTAGCCTAACCGCCTCAAAGGATATTCTTAGTGATATTGCTGTCGGCAAAGGCCCTCAACATGCCTTAATTGCTTTGGGCTATTCCAGTTGGGATGCAGGTCAATTGGAACAAGAATTAACGACTAATAGCTGGTTAACGATCCCAGCCAAATCAGCTATCATCTTCAATACTCAGTGTGACAAGCGCGCCGATGTAGCGGCAGCATCCATCGGCATAAAACTTAATATGCTGTCGATGGATATTGGACATGCCTGATCTTAACAAACCTTCTTCATTGCTGGCCTTCGACTTTGGGCTAAAGCAAATTGGCGTAGCTTATGGGCAAACACTGACTAATAGCGCGAAGGGTATTGCCATCATTAAAGCCGTTGACGGTGTCCCGCAGTGGTCAGAGGTAGGTGCTGTCATTGAGTTGTGGACGCCTAATATTGCGCTGGTGGGCTTGCCAATAAATATGGACGGCAGCGAAAGTGTGTTGAGTGGTAGAGCCAGAAAATTCGCTCGCCGTTTGCATGGACGCTTTAATATCGAGGTGCAGATGGTCGATGAGAGACTCACCAGCCGAGAAGCAAGATCATTTGTACGAGAACAATCAGAAAGGCAGCAAGGAAGAAGTCACGATCTAACAAAAATAGACCATATTGCTGCCGCATTAATCTTGCAAAGTTGGCTGAATGATCCTACTTTAGGGCAACAGCCTTAGAACCAACCACTAATCGTGAAACAGGGTAAAAAGATACTCACCATGCAAGATCAAAGCGACAAAATAACGGCTCTCAGATCACGGCTAAAATTAGCTGCTGCCGAGGCTCAGCGGCCAGCTTCTGAAGTAACCCTGTTAGCTGTCAGTAAGACTAGGACGCCCGAGCAAGTAAAGCACGCTGTCGATTGTGGACTGACAAGTTTTGGTGAGAATTACCTTCAGGAGGCCCTTAAAAAGGTTTCTGCTCTAAAAGCCCTAGCCTTAGATTGGCACTTTATTGGGCCGATACAATCGAACAAGACTCGGCAAATAGCTGAGAATTTTGCATGGGTGCACAGTATAGACCGGTTGAAAATAGCTCAGCGCTTAAGTGCTCAGAGGCCCGTAACTATGCTTCCGCTTAACATTTGCTTGCAGGTGAATATTGATAATGAACCAACTAAAGCGGGGTTTGGGTCGAGTGAATTGCTACAATTGATCGCTGAGATAGCTAGGCTACCCAATTTAAAATTGCGCGGCCTAATGGCAATACCCGAAGCTAGAAAAGACTTACAGGAACAGCGCAGGCCCTTTCATCAATTACGTAAACTAAAAGACGAGATTAATCAGTCACTGGACAATTCTCAAAAACTGGATACCCTTTCAATGGGAATGTCGGCAGATCTTGAAGCCGCTATCCTTGAGGGTGCAACTATTGTTAGGGTGGGCACCGATATTTTTGGCCCAAGAAACGCAACAGCAGGGTAATGTATGAATTCGATCGTATTTATTGGGGGTGGCAACATGGCCTCTTGTTTAGTCGGAGGCACGATTGCAAACGGCTTTGACCCCGGTGATATTCTGGTCAGTGAACCCAACGAAACTAGCCGAGATAAGCTAAAACATGAGTTTGGGGTCGCTGTAAGCGAAGATAACCAGGCAGCTGTGGCCAATGCAACTGTCGTTGTGCTGGCAGTCAAACCTCAAATTATGCGAAAAGTGGTGCTGGCCCTCGCGCCAGCGTTGAAAGATCAGACTGTCGTCGTGTCGATAGCAGCAGGCATCTCCGTAGAGTCGCTTCAGGGTTGGCTAGGCTCATCAGCAGCAATCATACGAGCTATGCCCAATACCCCCTCACTGGTTTTAGCCGGAGCAACAGCTCTATTTGCCAATCAGCTCGCCACCGAGCCGCAAAAAGATATTGTCTTCAAGATTTTCCAATCTGTAGGCTACTGTTGCTGGGTTGAACGTGAAGATCAAATCAATGCAGTAATTGCTTTATCAGGTAGCGGGCCCGCCTATTTTTTCCGGATTTTGGAGATCATGCAACAGGTCGGTCAAGAGCTAGGCTTATCTGAAGAAATAGCGCGCGAGCTTGCTTCTCACACGGCCCTAGGTGCGGCTCAGATGGCAAAACAATCGACCAGCCGTCCATCAGAACTTAGACGGCAAGTTACATCCCCTGGAGGCACTACAGAGCGAGCCCTAAGTACTTTTCAAAAGGAAGGTTTGGAAACTATTTTCCGGCGTGCTATGACCAGTGCAGTTGAACGAGCTGAAGAGATGTCTGAAGATTTTTCAGATTAGCCTATTTTTAAATAAAGGAGTTAACTGATGAACGACGGTGCCATTAATATTATTAGGTTAGTCATTGATCTCTATGCCACGGTGCTGTTAGTCAGGCTATTGCTGCAATTAGTTCAAGCTGATTTTTTAAACCCGATTTCCCAAACGATATTCAAAATCACTGGGCCGGTTGTTGAGACGCTGCACAAGTTATTTCCAACCATCGGCAAATTCAATACTGCAGCGCTGGTAGGCGCCGTTCTGATTAAGTGGTCTTTCTTTATTATAATGATAGGGTTTGGAAAAGTTTTAGTTGAACAATTGCCCACGTACCTGTTCGTCGCGGCATTGCAGCTATTAGGCAGCTTAATTCAGATTTATTTTTATGGCATTCTCATTGTGGCGATTTCTAGCTGGGTGGGCACCACTAACCATCCAACGGTGAGGGTCGTTAATCAAATAATAGACCCTTACATGAAGCCATTTAGAAATATCATTCCACCGATTGGTATGATCGACCTTTCTCCCATGGTGGCAATATTTACGCTGATGTTTATTCGGGGACAGGTATTACCTATGCTGAATGGTTTGATCTAATTTTTTCTTTATCCTAGCCCATCATGCCGACATTGACCTATTAACCGCAGGGTAATATCTTATCAATGAGGCGCCTGATTTAAGCATGCGCCTGGCCTGATCCAGCAAAGGGTATAACCAATAATTATGACTGCGCGTGGTTAACCTAATGGTACTCTTAATGCTTAAAAAATCTTCGAAACCAAGCGGCTGTTTTTAATACTATGCCACCAGATACCGCCCTACCATCCAGCGTTCACCATCCACTCGGCACGACTGCGCCTCAAATAGCTGTCATAAATAAGCCTATGGATTTAGTTTGCGGGACTACTTTACCCTTTCATTCGCTGGTGTTTGAAGCCTATGGAATACTCAATAAAGCGCGCAATAATGCAGTTCTTATCTGTCATGCTTTAAGCGGCGACCATCATGCCGCCGGAATTGATAAAGATGGAAAAGTAGGCTGGTGGGATCACTACATTGGCCCAGACAAAGCCATAGATACCAATAAATTCTTTGTCATATGCCCAAACAATATTGGCAGTTGTTGTGGCAGCACAGGACCCACAGCTACCGACCCAGAGACTGGAAAACCCTACGGTAAAAACTTCCCATCAATACAGGTCAGAGATTGGGTTGAGTCTCAAAAGTATCTAATGGATCACTTAAAAATAGACTGTTGGGCCGCGGTAATAGGCGGTAGTTTGGGCGGAATGCAGGCAATGTGCTGGGCCTTGGCCTATCCTGAGAAATTGCAGCATGCTGTTGTGATCGCTGCTGCGATGAAATTATCTGCACAAAATATTGCCTTTAATGAAATTGCCCGTCGCGCTATACAATCGGATGCTGAATTCAAAGAGGGTGATTACTTAGATTATCAAACCAGCCCCAAACAGGGTCTTGCGCTAGCGCGCATGATTGGGCACCTAACATATTTATCTGACGACGCTCTCGGCCGAAAGTTTGGTCGTCTAGTCAATAGTGATGGTTTAGGCGCCGCTGAAAAAGAGCTAGGTGAATTCGAAGTGGCCAATTATCTTAATTATCAGGGTGATAAATTTTCCCAGCAGTTTGATGCCAACAGTTATATCTTGATTACCAAGATGCTCGATCACTTTGACCTAGCTCAAGACTATAACAACGACCCAACTGAAGCTTTCAGTCAAGCAAAATGCCAGTTTTTAGTTATTTCCTTTAGCAGTGATTGGCGATTCTCACCGCTATGCTCAAGACAAATTACCAATTCTTTGATCGGCGCCGGCAAAGCAGTTTCTTATATCAGAATCGAATCTGATCAGGGGCACGACGCATTTCTTTTACCTGATACTCGATACCAAAATGCCCTTGGCCTTTATCTTAGTCGAGCTGCAAGTGAGTTGGAGGCTAACGCTTTATGAGCGATGATATTGGTCCTATTGGTGCATGGATCGCACCTAAATCGCGTTTACTTGACCTAGGCTGCGGTGACGGCGATCTACTACGAACATTAATCGATGACTATCAGGTTCAAGGTTACGGATTGGAAATTGACCCCGATTCTATTAACCAGTGCATTCGAAAAGGTCTTAACGTCATCGAGCAAGACCTTAACGGGGGGCTAGAGAATTTTGCCGACAACAGCTTTGATACCGTTCTAATGACCCAAACCTTGCAATCCTTGCGACATCCGCATTTAGTACTCGACGAAATGCTAAGAGTCGGTAGGCGCTGTATTGTTACCTTCCCCAACTTTGGTCACTGGCAGACTCGCGTGTTTTTCGCCTTGCGGGGTCGCATGCCAGTAACAAAGCAACTTGCCTATCAGTGGTATGACACGCCAAATATCCACCTTTTTACTTATAAAGACTTCGAAGCACTCTGCTCTGAACGCAACATTAGAGTATTGAGAAGAGCCTTTGTCGGCAGCCCATTGCTCGGGTTAAATAGGCTCTTTCCTAACCTATTCACCAAAACAGCGGTTTATCATCTGACAAAATAAGGCTTTAATAGTCAGGCAAAAATCATAACGAGGGTCAAACTGATGAAAAGAACCATTCTGACAGCTTTGCTGTTGGCCATGCCGCTGATGGGAGAAGCATTTGAAGATAAACTTTATAAGCAGCACGGCGTCTACAAAATTTTTTATAGTGCCTTTAATAGCTCCTTTATCGAACCCGATATTGCGGTGATAAACAATATTGTCAGAGGCAAAGGGAAAGGCATGGTTAATATCGCAGTAATGGAAGAGCTAGCCATCGGCACACCCTCGACGATCACTGGCCAAGTTTTCAATATCTTGCAACAAAGCCAGACCTTGGAGTTTGTGGCCGTTAAAGAAGAGAAATCACTCTATTATCTCGCGCCCTTTGAGTTTGAAGATCAAGATTATTTAACCTTTAAGATCACCGTTAAGCCTAATAGTGGCGAGCCAAGCTATGCCTATGATTTTAAATTCCAGAAAAAAATGTACCATGACTAATCAGCAATTCGGACGTTAAAAAATGATCAAGCCAAAAACGCTGGTATTAGCCAGCGCTAATCCTGGGAAAATTAAAGAGCTACAAGAATTATTGGCCGACCTAGGGCTTAGTATCGTCCCCCAAGGCGATTTGAATATTCCGGACATAGAAGAAACCGGTTTAACCTTTGTCGAAAATGCCATTCTAAAGGCTAGAAATGCTGCAGCACTCTCTGGCCTTCCAGCTATTGCAGATGACTCAGGCCTAGAAGTCGATTATCTCCTAGGTGCGCCCGGCATATACTCCGCTCGATTTTCCGGTGATGGTGCAACTGACGCTACTAATCGCGCAAAGCTGTTGAATGCATTAACCGGCGTCCCCTCTGATCAGCGCGGCGCGCGCTATCAAGCAGTTATTGTCTACCTCCGTCACGCAAATGATCCCACTCCAATCATTTGTCAGGGAACTTGGGAAGGCAGTATCGCAGCCGAACATCGGGGTACAGGCGGATTCGGCTACGATCCAATATTCTACGTTCCAGAAATGGCTTGCCATGCTGCCGAACTAGACAAGGCGACAAAACATAGCCTCAGCCATCGGGGCAAAGCCATTGCCCAATTTTTACAGCAAATGAGTTTGTGATTCATTTACCTCCCCTCTCGCTTTACGTTCACATTCCCTGGTGCGTGAAAAAATGTCCCTACTGCGATTTCAACTCCCATGTAGCAAAGGATAATATTCCAGAGCAAGAGTATGTTGCCGCACTGATCGAAGACCTCAAAGCGGACTTGCGTTGGGTACAAGGCAGGAAATTACGCTCAATTTTTATCGGCGGCGGCACCCCCAGCCTTTTTTCTGGGCCGGCAATCGAGGCCATCTTAGTTGCCGCAGAGGAATTAATAGGGTTTCAGTCGGATATCGAGATTACGCTTGAAGCGAACCCTGGAACATTTGAGCAAAACAAATTTGCCGATTTTTACAGTGCCGGAATCAATCGACTCTCGATCGGAGTACAAAGTTTTGACGATTCACAGCTTCACCGCCTCGGCCGAATTCATAACGGTAGTCAGGCCCTAAGAGCCATTGCCACGGCTCGGTCGGTGGGGTTTGATAATTTTAATATTGACCTCATGCACGGTTTACCCGATCAAACTATCGGCCAAGCTGAGGCTGATATCACTATAGCTATGGATGCCGGTGCCGAGCATATTTCCTGGTATCAGCTCACTATTGAGCCAAACACCGAATTCTTCTCAAGACCTCCAATACTACCTGTTGAGGATCGTCTAGCGGACATTCAGCACGCCGGTATGGCGATACTTAGAGAAAACGAATTTGACCAGTATGAGGTGTCTGCATTTGCGCTAAACGGGAAAAAGGCGGAGCACAACATCAACTATTGGCAGTTTGGTGACTACATCGGTATCGGCGCGGGGGCTCACGGAAAGCTGAGTCTTCCCGAACAACAGCAAGTGATTAGAACAGCGAAAACACGACAGCCCGATCATTATTTAGGTCGCCTTGGGACTGCTCTCACTCACAGTAAAGCCATCGACCCCGATGAAATGACATTAGAGTTCATGATGAATGGTCTGCGCTTAAGACAAGGCGTGCCTGTAGATTACTTTATGACTAGAACCGGAGTCGACCCTAAGTCTATCCAGAAAACGATTGGTCAGCTGCAATCTCAAGGGCTGCTGGAATCCAATTCAGATCGCTATCGGACGACCCCTTTGGGTTATCAATTCTTAAACACAGTATTGCAGTCTTTTTAGGATCGCTTTATTGTATCCTCTTATGTGAATTTTCATTAAAAGGATTTTTTGATTAAAAGGAGTTTTATTTTGACCATTAGCCAAGGGCTCAGGCTCTGGGGAAGAATATTAACCTTGATCGTTGCCGCTCTTTCGACAGCGGCAGTTCTTGCTAAACCGGCTTCCGAAGAGAGTGATCATTGTTATATTGAGGGGCTTTCAGACCGCCTACGCTGCGGCTATATTGCCGTAAGTGAAAATTCCGACGAGCCTAAGGGCCGAAAAATTAATATTCATTACGCGGTAATTCCAGCCGTTAAGAATATCTACCCTAATCAAGCGTTTCTTGCTATCGCTGGCGGCCCAGGTCAATCAGCGATTGATAACGCACCACTGTTTAATAACACTTTTGCGCGAATTCGAGAGACCAGAGATATTTTATTGATCGATCAGCGAGGAACCGGGCGCTCTAATATTTTGCAATGCCCAGAAGATAAAAGTATCTCTCCACTGCTAATGAATGAAGGCCACTTTGACACCATCGCCGAAGCTAACAGGTGTCTTGCTGCCATTGACGTTGATGTCACTCAGTACACTAGCACTAACGCCCTCAAAGATTTTGAGGCGGTGCGAACTTCTCTTGGCTACGACAAGTTACATGTCTATGGTATTTCCTACGGTACCCGCATGGCACAGCTGTACATGCGTGAATATGCTGAAGCGCTAGCCACCGTGACTCTAGATGGCGTTGTACCTATGCAGCAATCGGTTTTAGCCATTGGCTTAGCTGTCGATCGCGCAGTCGACTTGTTAATCAGCGAGTGTGAAACCCTGAGTCAATGCCAAACACAATTTCCCTCTCTTCGGAAAGCCTTAGCTACTATCGAAGCCGAACTAATGCGCTCACCGGTTAAAGCCCAAATCTTTCATCCAATGACGGGACAGCCAACAGAGTTTTTGCTAACCCATAATAAATTTCTTAGCGTTATTCGTCTCGCTCTGTACTCACCCACCACAAGGGTGCTACTACCCTACGCTATACATCAGGCGGGGGAAAAAAATTACCAAGCGGTCTTAGGACTCTATTCTTTGACTATGGAGGGGATCGATATAGCCATGGGCATGCATGCCTCTGTCGTCTGCAGTGAAGACATACATCGGCTTTCTACCGATTTAACAACAGAGCTTGAGACGTCCTATGTAGGTAGAACGATGTTCGCCGAGCTCTCTAAGGTGTGCTCAGTTTGGCCTAGTAATCAGGTCGACGACACCTTTTCTGCACCGATTTCTAATAATATTCCGACCCTGCTACTGTCGGGCGAATTAGACCCAGCAACCCCTCCCGATTGGGCAACACTTGCAATGACCCATATGAAAAATGCCAAGCACCTGGTTGCGCCCCACGCTGCTCATGGCGTGGCTATGCAGTCTTGTGCCAATCGCTTAGTGGCTCAGTTAGTCGATGAGGGCTCTATCGCGGAATTAGATGGTGAGTGCCTTAAAGAAGACCGGCCAAGAGGCTTTTATCTAAATGCCAATGGTGTAGACATATTCACGCCACCCATTGAGGCACCAGTGCAGACAAACTCTGAGGAACAGCTATGATCTCGGTATCTAACCTGTCAAAAAAAATCGGTGATGTACAGGCCCTCGACAACTTAAGCTTCAATGCAGAAGATGGGCAGATAACCGGACTTTTAGGCCCCAATGGTGCTGGAAAAACCACTTGCCTGCGGACTATTTTTGGACTTCTCAAAGCAGACCAAGGAAGCGCCACAATTAGCAACATCGACGTTGCTATCAATCCTGTTGAAGCCAAGCAACAATTAGGGCTGTTCCCAGACCCCTTCGGCATTTACGAGCGGCTGACTCCTCGAGAATATATCCGTTACTTTGCCGAGCTGAGCGGTTTATCAAGAACTGCAGCCCTGAAAGCGACAAACCGAGTTATCGATGAGCTACAACTTGCCGACATTGCCGATCGGCGATGTAAAGGTTTTTCCCAAGGCCAAAGGATGAAAACAGCGCTGGCCCAGGCGATTGTTCATCAACCGAAAAATATCGTCCTCGATGAACCGACTCGCGGGCTAGATGTAATGAGCACTCGGATACTCAGAGACATGCTGCGCAAGCTTAAAGCTGAAGGGCATTGCATCCTATTTTCCAGCCATGTAATGCAAGAAGTAGCCTCTCTCTGTGATCGGGTGGTGGTAATGACTGAGGGCAGGGTTGTCGCAATAGGCAGCCCACAGCAACTTTGTGAGCAAACTAACCAAAGTTCCCTAGAAGAAGCCTTTATTACCCTGATTGGAACAGATGAGGGGATAGCAGCATGAATAGTCGTTTTTTTAGCTTGTTACGCAAAGAGTTACTCGATGCCATAAGAGATAAGCGGTCAGTCATGGCGGGTCTTTACTACGCGATTTTTGTGCCCATATTCATGGCGGTTATGATGATGTTACTCATCGACAAACTAACGAGCCCCGAAGATTTAAACATTACTATCAACAACTCCTCCGCGGCAGCCGACCTTGTGGCTTATTTGGACAACCAGGGTATTAGACATAGCAGCGATAAGACAGAAACTAAAGCCATTGAGCTAACCATCGGCGCTGGCTATGCTGAGCAGATGCGTCGCGCAGAGCCTGCAGAGGTTATCTTGATTGCTGACGGGTCAGAAGAAAATTTACAAAGCGCTATCCGCAGAACTGAAAGAACCCTGCAAAGGTATAGTGCGGAGATGGCAAGTTTACGTCTCATCGCCCGAGGCATTAACCCCAAAATAATGAACTCACTGAACGTGAAGATGCAAGACCAAGCCACCACTGAATCTAAAGGTGGCCAGCTGATAGCAATGATTATCTTGTTTATGTTGTTATCGGTCTTTGTTTCAGGAATGAACCTCGCTATTGATACCAGCGCGGGAGAGAGAGAGCGGAACTCTCTGGCTCTTCTGCTAAGCCACCCTATTAGTCTGCGCCAACTGGTTCTTTCAAAAGTATGCGCGGTCAGTATTTTCGGTATGTTAGGGCTGGTGTTAGTGCTATTAGTGTCAAAATTCGTCTACCCATTGGTGCCCTGGCAAGAATTAGGCTTTAACGTGGATATCAACATTAGCTTCATGATGGCCACATTCATAGCCGGTGCCTTTGTCGCTGTTTTAGCGGCCAGCATGCAGCTGTTTGTCTCCTTTATGGCAAAGAGTTTTAAAGAAGCTCAGACCTACATCACCTTTGTTATGTTCGTGCCGATGATCCTTTCCTACGCTGTCACTTTTGACGTCGGGACAGATGAGTTGCGCTGGGCGCCGGTCACTGGGCAGCTGCAAGCTCTGATCGATGTAATGAAGGGTAAAGAAATCCCGCTGCTTCAGCTCGCTGTTTCCTGCCTGTCGACATTGCTTATTTCGATAGCACTGGTGTTAGGTATGGAGCGTTTACTAAAAAGCGAAAAGGTTGTTTTTGGCCTCTAACATGGAATGCTGAGACTATCCAAACTGGGTTGATAATTGCCGATTAAATAAGGCCTTTAGCAATTCGATATTTTTCACACCGGCATAGGTGGGACGCATTATCATCGTCAGTTCTCGATGAGGCCCCGGCTCGCTAAGGTGCACACTACACAATGACTTATTGACAGCCATCAAGGTAGCCAATGCCATCTGCGGCACCAATGTAGTGCCCATCTTCCCCGCCACCAATTGAATCAATGTCTCTAAACTGGACGCAGTCACACTATGATAGGAGTTCCCAGATATCATGCAGGTATCGAGAATTTGGTCTTTCAAGCAATGTCCATCTTGTAACAGCATTAGCTGCGCTTGATCTAATTCACCTGCAGAAATTTTATCTCTCCCGGCAAGGCTATGATCCTTGTGAGTGATCCAGTAGAAGTCCTCCTGCCAAAAAGTAAAGGTTAGCAAGCCTTCAAGTTCATAAGGCAATGCTAATATCGCAGTATCTATTTCCCCACGCTTAACTTGCCCAGCCAATACCTCAGACTGCCCTTCAATAATCGTTAATTGCAGCTTAGGATACTCGCTGTTAATGGCTGGTAAGACAACCGGCAAAAGGTAAGGTGCGATTGTAGGAATGATGCCGATAGACATCGGCCGGCTCAACGGTGCTTGCTGAGTGTCTGCTAAATGCTGGATATTATCAACTTGCAGCATGATGGTTTGCGCCTTTTCTAGCACCTGTCTACCCAACTCAGTGACCAGAACTTTTTTATTATCTCGCTCAAATATCTGAAGTCCTAATTGCCTTTCCATCTCGGTGAGAGCATTGCTTAACGTAGAAGGAGACACAAAACAGGCGTCTGCCGCGCGCTTAAAATGTAGCGTTTTCGCCACCGCCAAAGCGTAGTGTAATTGCTTGAGTGAAATCATTATTCAGCTGCCATATTAATTTATATTCATTTTAATCGAACATAATGATTCTTATTAATATATTTATCAATACATAAAATGTTTGTATTGTGCGTCTGTGTTTGTGATTACTCACAAATAAGCCACCCAAGAAACAACTTTTAATATTAAAGGACTCCGTTATGGCGTTAATTAACACCCAAATAAAACCCTTTAAAGCTGACGCTTTTAAAGATGGACAATTTGTTACAGTAGATAGTGCTGACCTAAAAGGTAAGTGGTCGATCTTTTTCTTTTATCCAGCCGATTTCACCTTCGTTTGTCCCACAGAATTAGGTGACGTAGCTGATTACTACGAAGAATTCCAGTCTCGAGGTGTAGAGATCTATTCGGTTTCGACAGACAGCCATTTCTGTCACAAAGCTTGGCACGATTCCTCGGACACTATCGCTAAAATCAAGTATCCAATGATTAGTGACAATACTTTTGAGATTTCTAGAAACTTTGAAGTGCTAAGAGAAGGTGAAGGTCGGTCAGATCGAGGTACCTTTATTGTTGATCCCGACGGCATTATTCAGGCTATGGAAATTACAGCTGAAGGTATCGGGCGAGACGCTGATGACCTGATGCGAAAGTTAAAAGCCGCACAATATGTTGCCGCACATCCTGACGAAGTTTGTCCTGCAAAATGGAAAGAAGGCGAGGCTACTCTAGCGCCATCTTTAGACCTAGTGGGTAAAATATAAGTTGCACTCTACCCGAGTACAGCCTGTGCTCGGGTAATTTTTAAGGAAGGAATATGAGCTCCGTCAAACTATCTGCAGACATTTTAAGCGCTATAACTGGCTACACCGAAAATATGAAAATTGCCGTCACTTTTGTCCTGCAGACCGGTGCGCATAGGAAGCGTCAAGAACTGGTCGACTTTTTAGAGTCTATTGCCAGTGCCTCGAACAAGATCTATTTTGAGCAACGAGACTTCAAAAACAGTTTACGTAGCCCTTTGACTTTTGTTCTTGAGAAAAATGGTCAATCTACCGGTATCCTATTTTCCGGAATTCCCAGCGGCCATGAGTTTAACTCACTAATTTTAGGCGTCTTACAATCGGGCGGCTCACCGTTGAAGCTAGATGACGGCATTAAGGCTATGGTCGCTAACATTCAAGAAAAACTTTATTTTGAAGTGTTTATCAGCCTCAGCTGTCACAACTGCCCTGATGTTGTTCAAGCGCTCAATCAGTTTGCCCTGCTGAATGACAACATCAGCAGCGAGATGATTGATGGAGGTCTGTACCCAGATTTAATTAAGCAGCGCGACATTCAAGGAGTACCCAGCGTTTATCTTAATGGTGAGTTGTTCGCAAACGGAAAAGTTGATATTTCAAAACTGGTGGAGAAACTCCAACAGCAGTATCCGTATATTGCCGAGAAACCAACCGAAGTAATGCCTTTGCAGGATGTGGTCATCCTTGGGGGTGGTCCAGCCGGCATTAGCGCGGCCATTTACAGCGCCCGGAAAGGCCTCAAGGTAACCTTAGTTGCAGAAAGACTTGGGGGACAGGTAAAAGATACCATGGGTATTCAGAATCTTATCTCAGTGTCCAGCACCACTGGTCCAAAGCTCACCGGTGCGATGCAATCGCATATGACTGACTACGACGTCACCGTTAAAGAGCATTTAAGGGTGACTAGAATTACCCAAGGCAATATCAAGACAGTCACACTATCCTCCGGTGAAATACTCGATGCAAGAACTCTTATTATAGCCACCGGCGCCCGTTGGCGAGAGCTTGGAGTACCTGGGGAGAAAGAAAATATTGGCAATGGCGTAGCCTATTGTCCTCACTGTGATGGTCCCTTTTTCAAAGGAAAAGATGTCGCGGTAATCGGCGGCGGTAACTCTGGCATAGAAGCATCTCTCGATCTGGCTGGAATCGCCAAGTCAGTCACCGTATTCGAATTTGCTCCAGAGCTCAAAGCTGACCAGATACTCATTAATCAGACACGAAAGCGCCACAACATCAGCATTCATACCAATGTGGCAAGCCAGCAAATTATTGCTACCAATGGCAAAGTGTCCGCTATCGAATATCAAGATCGAACGACCGGCAAACTCCACCAAAAACAATTGGATGGTATCTTTGTGCAAATTGGATTGATCCCCAATAGTCAATTTGTCGACGGCGTGGTCGACTTAACGCCCCACGGAGAAATAATAGTCAATGAACATGGTGAAACATCCGCTGAAGGAATTTTTGCCTGCGGCGACGTGACGACCGTGCCTTATAAGCAAATTATTATTTCCATGGGTGAAGGCGCTAAGGCCTCCTTGTCCGCGTCTGATTATCTGCTTAGGCAGCCAGAATTGGTCTCAACCCAAGATTCATCGCTTGAATTTGTGGCTGCTTAAAGTGTCTGAGCAGCCACTACAGGTGAGCAACGCTTTAATAGGATCGAGACGAGTATTCCCCGTTAACTTTCATTGATGGGGAATGCTTTGAAACCTAAATTGGCGCCAACTGTGCATATCATTTGAAGCCCAAGCAAAGTCGATGGTATGATAACTAGCTGTTCGGCATATCGCTGTTAAAATACCCATATGGAGCACTCACTCAATGAGCGAAAATATTGTTCACGTTACTGACGCCAGCTTTGACGCTGATGTTTTACAGTCTGAAATTCCCGCATTAGTCGACTTCTGGGCTGAGTGGTGTGGCCCCTGTAAAATGATTGCGCCGATCCTCAGCGAGATTGCCGACGAATACGCAGGCAAAATAAAGATTTGTAAGGTTGATGTGGACAGTAATCCAGAGACTGCCGCTAAATTTAATGTTCGTGGTATTCCAACGCTACTAGTATTTAAAAATGGTACTGTAGAAGCAACTAAAGTGGGCGCTCTATCTAAAGGCCAATTAGTTGAATTCGTTGAGGGTTTGCTTTAAATATTATTCGGGCTTGGCTCACTGAGCCCGAAAAATTTCCTTGCGCTTTCTATGATCGTCGCTATACTCAATTCCTAAGCACTAAATTCCAGCCACATCTGACGTTCTCTGAAAAAACTTTTTGCGTCTACTAGGCTACAAAATCACCCATTCCTAAAACTAGCTGTCCGCTAAAATTCCGCAATTTATTTGCATAACAAACCTAAAAATAACCTATCTATGAACCTATCAGAACTAAAGCACAAACCTATTGCAGAACTACTAGAAATGACACAAGCCTTAGGCCTCGAAAACCTAGCTCGTTCTCGGAAAAATGACATTATCTTTGCTCTTCTTAAAAAGCATGCTAAAAGCGGTGAAGATATCTATGGCGATGGGGTGCTCGAAATTCTGCCGGATGGTTTCGGATTTTTACGCTCCGCGGATGCGTCTTACCTAGCTGGCGCAGATGACATTTACGTATCACCCAGCCAGATAAGACGCTTTAACCTGTGCACGGGTGATGCTATCTCTGGGAAAATAAGACCACCAAAAGACGGTGAGCGTTATTTCGCGATGCTTAAAGTAGACACGATTAACTACGATGCCCCCGAAAACGCACGCAACAAAATTCTTTTCACCAACCTAACCCCTCTTTTTCCAGACGATCGCCTAACGTTAGAAGCGGGTAACGGCTCTTCCGAAGACTTAACCGGTCGTATTATTGATCTAATTGCTCCTATTGGTAAGGGTCAGCGAGGTTTGATTGTTGCCCCGCCGAAAGCCGGTAAAACCATTATGATGCAGAATATCGCTCAGTCGATTGTTCGCAACAATCCGGAGTGCTACATCATTGTACTGCTCATTGACGAGCGCCCTGAGGAAGTTACCGAAATGCAGCGCACGGTGCGTGGCGAAGTAATTGCTTCTACCTTTGATGAACCGCCGACTCGCCACGTGCAAGTTGCTGAAATGGTGATCGAGAAGGCTAAGCGATTAGTCGAGCATAAGAAGGATGTAGTAATTCTACTCGACTCGATCACCCGTCTAGCCCGCGCCTATAACACCGTAATCCCTTCATCAGGGAAGGTGCTTACAGGTGGTGTTGATGCCAATGCTCTTGAAAAGCCTAAGCGTTTCTTCGGTGCTGCACGTAACATTGAACACGGCGGCAGCTTAACCATCATCGCTACAGCGCTGGTGGATACTGGCTCCAAGATGGACGAAGTCATCTACGAAGAATTCAAAGGCACCGGCAACATGGAATTAATTCTTGATCGCAAGATCGCAGAAAAACGTGTTTACCCAGCGATTAATGTCCGTCGCTCTGGTACGCGTCGTGAAGAGCTTTTGATTGAAGAATCAGAACTGCAACGTATTTGGATTCTGCGCAAACTCCTCCATGATATGGAAGACATAGGTGCTGCAGAATTTATGGTTGAGAAACTTAAAGGATTCAAAAACAATACCGAATTCTTCGGTGCCATGAAACGTAAGTAACAATCTCCAAGCAGAGATACCGAGCTCATCGATTATGAAAAGCGCTGATCTTCGCGACTTTATCGCTCTTCTCGAACAGCGGGGAGAGTTGGTGCGTATTAGCCAAGAAGTCGATCCCTATTTAGAAATGACCGAGATTAGCGACCGTACACTGCGCGCCAAAGGCCCGGCACTGCTGTTTGAAAACCCCAAAGGCTATAAGATTCCCGTGTTGTGCAATCTATTCGGCACCCCCGAACGAGTTGCTTTAGGTATGGGCCAAGAAAACGTGAGTGCCCTTCGCGATATTGGTGAATTACTGGCCTTTTTAAAAGAACCTGACCCCCCCAAAGGATTGTTAGATCTGTGGGAGAAACGCCACGACTTTAAGCAAGTACTTAACATGCCGGTCAAAGTGGTCAAAAAAGCTCCCTGCCAACAAGTGGTACTTGAAGGTGATCAGGTTGATCTCGACCAACTACCTATTCAAACCTGCTGGCCCGGTGATGCCGGACCGCTAGTTACCTGGGCATTGGCGGTGACTCGCGGTCCAGAAAAAGAGCGACAAAATCTTGGCATCTATCGCATGCAAAAGATTGCCAAAAACAAATTAATTATGCGTTGGTTGGCTCACCGTGGCGGTGCTCTGGACTATCGCGACTTTCAAAAGAAAAACCCTGGCAAGCCTTATCCTGTGGCCATTGCATTAGGTGCCGACCCAGCAACGACGCTGGGCGCTGTAACACCAGTGCCTGATACGCTATCTGAATACGCCTTTGCGGGCCTGTTGCGTGGCCAAAAAACACAGGTGGTAAAGTGCCTCGGAAGTGACCTGCAAGTGCCTGCCAGCGCCGAATATATTCTCGAAGGATTTCTCCATGGTGACGAAGCCGAAGAGGGTCCCTTTGGCGACCACACCGGCTACTATAATGAAGTGGAAACATTTCCGATATTTACCATAGACCGTATAACTCATCGCGAAAACCCTATTTATCATAGTACCTATACCGGACGTCCACCTGACGAGCCTGCAATTTTAGGCGTTGCTTTAAACGAAGTATTTGTGCCTATTTTGAAAAAGCAGTTTCCAGAAATTACAGATTTTTATCTACCTCCAGAAGGCTGCTCTTATCGAATGGCGGTGGTCAGCATGAAAAAGCAATATCCTGGTCATGCCAAACGGGTAATGATGGGGGTTTGGTCATTTTTACGTCAATTCATGTATACCAAGTTTGTCATTGTTACTGATGATGATATTGACGTGCGTAACTGGGAAGATGTTATATGGGCGATGACCACACGTATGGATCCTTTGCGGGACACGGTTATGATTGAAAACACCCCTATCGACTATCTAGATTTTGCCTCACCCGTATCTGGTTTAGGTTCAAAAATGGGCCTAGACGCCACCAACAAGATGCCCGGTGAAACCAGTCGCGAATGGGGCGAACCTATTCTCATGGACGAGGCCGTCAAGCAGCGTATTGACGACCTTTGGAACGACCTTGGCATTGATAAATAGAATATAAGATCTACCCCTCTGCCTCATAGCATTACTGAAAGCACTATTTTGGTCTAGGCGGCGGAAATTTATTTAGCCCGCTAAGCCTTTGATTAATTATGGCTTATTCTGTTTTATACTTAGCTAGGGTCTGGTAATGATATTGTTTAACAACCCGATCTAGATGTTCATCATAGGGATATCTAAATCCGATTGTATATGGGACTATACGTTGGCCATTTCGCCACGCTAGTTTTTATCTATCTATCTCAGTTTCTCCCATAACGCCACGTCAGGCGGTAAATAATGACTGGCTAAAATGTGTCAGGCACAGACAGCAGCCAGCTGTTATTTGTCCGTTTGAACGACTTGTTAGCTTTGACGGCTCATTCAAATAGCCACACCTAACCTAGAAAACCATAGGATTAGGCCTAAGCCAAATATTTCTGTCAGTATTTCGGCGAGATAAATAGTAAGAATGCCCACAAAACCAATAAATAAACCTAAACAGCTTAATAATTTAGGAAGTTCGTTAACCCTTAAGGCTGCAACACTTAATAACAGAACCCATAATCCCCCAACAACTTCGTTTCCGCCGCCTAAACCTTCAACTATAGTATTAATAACTATCCAGACAGTCTGGAAGTCACCTCTTCAGGCTGCTTTCTTAATTGTATGATTTAACCCTAGACTACACACGGCATTAGCGCGATTGTTATAGTTCCCGCGCAGATACTTTAGAAGCCAATTTGAAGATTAAGCCGTCGTCTGGATCATGCATCTGATTAGCATGAGTGGCGGGTCTTATTAGATTGTAAAGGCCCAATAAAATATCATCCGATTTCTGTCAAGCTTACTAAAGCTTTAACCTTTTCCACTCCTTCTTGTACAAATTTTTCACCAAAAAAGTTGTCCAGCTTGGTTCGCTTAAACGATAACAGATGCCGACTTGGTTTTACTAACTGCTAGTAATTACACGCTATTTAGAGGACGATTAACCGCTAAGGCACATTGCTTAACTGTTGCACATGCGCTTTTGAGTCGTTCTGCTATTGTTTCCATGTTGCAACATTATTTACGGAGAATATTACTTGGATATTACCGAACTTTTGGCTTTTAGTGTTAAGAATAAAGCTTCTGATTTACATCTTTCGGCTGGGCTGCCGCCTATTATTAGAGTCGATGGCGAAATGCACCGCTTGAACATTCCTGAACTTGATCATAAACAAGTGCATTCATTAATTTATGAAATAATGAATGATGGGCAACGCAAAGAATATGAAGAAAACCTGGAAGCCGATTTCTCCATTGAAGTAAAGGACTTGTCTCGTTTCAGAGTTAACGCTTTTATGCAAAATCGCGGCGCGGCTGCGGTATTTAGAACGATCCCAAGCAAGATATTAAGCCTGGACGAATTAGGTGCACCGCAAATATTCAAAGATATCATTAATCAACCCAGTGGTCTTGTGCTGGTGACCGGAGCGACAGGCTCTGGCAAAAGTACAACTCTGGCCGCTATGGTTGACCACATTAACGCCAACAAACGACATCATATTTTAACCATCGAAGATCCCATCGAGTTTGTCCATGAAAACAAACTATGTGTGATTAACCAGCGCGAAGTTCATCGAGACACCCATAGTTTTAACAATGCCTTGCGCTCGGCATTAAGGGAAGATCCAGATGTTATTTTGGTTGGCGAATTACGTGACTTAGAAACCATCAGGCTGGCGATGTCAGCAGCTGAAACCGGGCATCTAGTTTTCGCTACCTTGCATACCAATTCTGCACCCAAAACAATCGATAGAATAATAGATGTATTCCCGGCAGCAGAAAAATCAATGATCCGTTCGATGTTGTCCGAATCGCTAAGAGCTGTTATTTCACAAACCTTAATGAAGAAAAACGGTGGCGGCCGTGTGGCCGCCCATGAAATTATGTTGGGTATCCCGGCGATCCGAAACCTAATCCGCGAAGACAAGGTGCCGCAGATGTATTCTGTCATCCAAACAGGCCAAGCCCACGGCATGCAAACTATGGATCAATGTTTGCAACGACTCGTGGGACGCCGTTTGGTAAGCGCCCAGGATGCAGCTTCAAAATCTATTGATAAGAAACCTAAAATTGTTCTTTAGTTTTAATTAATTGACGAATTTTTGATGAAATTAACGCCTTGTTGGCATGCGGTCGAAGATGCTGGGCCAGGTGATTTGCTGGGCAGCAGTCGTGATGGCAAGGGTCTGGAGTATACGATTGTAAGGCTCTGTGAGTATGTGCAGTAGTATTATGGAGTGGAGCAGAACTATGGTTTGTCACTTAGAGCTAATCGTAAGACTACCCTCGCAACCTGTGGTATTACTCTTTAGAGGGCGGCTACTGCTGAGTACCTGTTAATGTTACTGCCTGCATACATCCGCCGGGATTTGGGATGGCTAACAGTAACCACCTGGTGACTTTTGAACACTTTATTCTATTCGTTCGTCGCTTTTTCCCTATGATAGGTTAAAAGTTAGTCCTAGTAGTCATCTTATGAAAAGCATATCAAAAATATATTTGGTCACAATAATTGTATCCGTCATTTTTGCCAGTATGGCTAGTTAGGCCCATGAAGGTCAGGAAGACGAAGATATGCTCATTAAAAACCTAGGTAACCTGGGCAAAGTCAATTTTTCTGTATCCTGTACTATAGACGCACAAAAAAGCATGAATACCGGCGTTGGCTTGTTGCACCACATGATGTACGCTCAAGCGGAAATTTTATTTGCTCAGTGGATAGAGAAAGAACCGGATTGTGCGATGATGTATTGGGGATATTCAATGAGCCTCTTTCATCCTTTGTGGTCTGACTCTATTAAGAGCCGAAGCTTTAACTCGAGGGCAATCGGCTCTTGCTAAAGCGCGAAAACTGAAGTCCACCACACGAGAAAAAACTTACGTCCATGCAGCATCACAATACTATGAAAATGGGGAAATGGTCGCGGATAAAACTCGAACAGCCAAGTGGGCTAAAGCTCAAGCGATAGTCTATCAAAAACATCCTAACGACATAGACGCCGCTGCATTTTTCGGATTATCTAAACTTTCCATAGCATCTAAGAAAGATTCAACTTTCAGCCAAAACAAACAAGTCGGTGCTTTTCTAGATAAATTCCGTAGGCAGTCACCGACTCATCCTGGCGTAATTCATTATACTATCCATGCTTATGACAAAATTTCTCCTGAGGTCCCTCATGCCTTGCATAGGCCAAGCCATATCTTTACCAGACTGGGGATGTGGAGTGACGTGATAAGTTGGAATATTCGCTCGGCAACAGCGGCGTTAAATTATCCAACCAATGGTTCGACTACCATGCACTATGCTCATGCCATGGATTATTTGGTCTACGGTTATTTACAACTGGGTGGAGGAGATAAGGTACAGCAAGCATTAGAGCAGGTAGAATCGAAACATCCACATCAGGCTACTTTCTCAGCCGCCTTTGCTCTGCCAGCGATGCCTGCAAGGCTAGCGTTAGAGCAAAGAAATTGGTAACAGGCAAGCCAGTTGAAAACTCAAGAAGCTAGCTACATTGCTTGGCAGAAATTCCCTGAAGTAGCAGCAATCACCTATTATGCTCGAGGGCTTGGAGCGGCCAGAAATAACGACTTGAAAGCAGCAAAAGAAAATCTAAAAGTACTGGATACTTTGTATGAGAAAACAAAAATAAAAAGTCCTGATTATTGGGCAACACTCGTAGATGCTCAGCGAAAAGTTGTCAAATCATGGATTACTTTTAGTGTTGGTGAAAAGACTCAAGCCTTAATTGAACTTCGTCAAGCTGCCGATATTGAAGACTCGCTAGACAAAGCCCCAGTGACGCCAGGGGCGGTTATTCCGGCGAGAGAGTTGCTAGCAAACATGTTATTTTTGAATGGTGATTACTCTGCTGCGCTAACCGAATATAAATTGAGTTTGGCTATTAGTCCCAATCGATTAAATAGTGTCTCCGGTGTAACGAACGCACTATTAAAAATGAAAGAATGACATATTTTTAAAAGAAACATTGGACACACTAAGATAAATATCAGACCGCAGGAAACGGACTGTAGAGCCTTTGAAGACCTAATATGGCGGTGAGAGAGAACCTCATCGCCTACTTTCGGCTCCATTAACAGTCATAGCTAAGCTATTTGCTGGTCTTGCAAGAACCCAATTCACTGTCAAGACCTTCAAAATGTCTACTGTTTGTCTACTCTTACCGAAACTAACATACCGAGTGTACCTGAGTCTTTAGCCCATCAGCTCCTGGCAAACTCCATTGTCATAGTGCTCTGCTAGACAGCGATAATCTTTCCCAGGGACACCAAATGCGCAGTCAATTTAAGGCCTCATACAGGCTGGCGGAGAGGGTCTCTGAACAGCCGCTGGATCGCTTCGCGACAGCTCTTATGGGCTTTGGGTGGAGTTATAGGGTCTTGTGTAGAGGATTAAAGTCCTGGCAATGATTGGGCGTGGGCGATGGGCGCCGTCCGATCGAGTCGTCCTCAGGCCGAAAAGACGGGAGAAGTATCCATACCGCAGGCCACTTATGAGACCGTCAGGGTACTCACGACAGGACGCCAGCACTGGCTGGCTGCTCTCGGTTTCTCTCAAGATAGCCAATATCCAGCTATCCGTAACTTTCGATTTCTTCCTGCAGAACCTCCTAGGTAAATCTTACTTTCGACTTCAATTAATTACTGGAGAGATGACCAGCTCCAATCAAGCCCAACTCACCGCTAAAAGATAGATATTAGATTAATTCGAATATATTATTCCAAATATTCGAATTTACCTGTATGTAGAAAAGCGATATAAATGAACTTATTCCGAATTGAAATGCTTTGCCCGCTATCTAATTAGAGGCGGAAACGTTTTTTCGGCTAGAAACTAAGGTTGCGGTGAGAGATTTTGCACGTGTGCAATTAGCGTTTGCGCACAAAACATTGTCATGTCGCTATGTAGATATAAAACATGAGAAACGGAGTAAACGATAGTAATGGTGACACTCGTTAAACGGTCGCTTTTAGGCAGCATAAAATTACCGAGGTGCTCAGTGAATATTAGGGTCCATATATTAATAATGGCTGCGCTTTTTCCATTGGCTGCATCCTCGACAGAAAAAATAGTTATGAACGATGAGGGCGTTCTAATGAACGCCTGTGAGGCGCTGAAAATAGACCCTAATCAAGAAAGAGGGCAGCTTTGTCAGTTTTATATTAGAGGAATTCTAGATAGTAGCGACAACAGAGAGAGCATAACGCTGGCGAAAGAGAGCGCTTGGGCCGCTTTTGAAAAACGAGCCTACCGGACGAGAGTAGGTAGTAGAGGAGCCAAAAATATCGGTCCGCAATTTTGTATTCCTTCAGAAGTAATTGAAAGTAGCATTATTGAAAAAATAATTAGCAGGCCTTCGTTTCCCGACAAAACAACAGAAACTTTGGCCACCGCCATTCGAGTAGCATTAAGCTCTGAATACCCATGCGAATGAATACTGCTCATCGGGCCGATAGGCAGTGAGGGATATTGATATTCGGTCATCCCAAAAAGAGATTCGACAAGAGTTGCAAGCCAACATCCATCGAAAGCGAGAGTTGGATTTGTGTCTAATGGAATCACACATTGGCGCTGTTGCTACTCCCCTGTCAAATAGAGAGAGCGCTGGCCACAAAGCCGATTTACAGAAAACGATCGTTGAAGATACACAATCAGAGCTCACTTTTATGAGTGATCGTTCCACACAAAGAGGGCGTCGTTCAGTGGTTGGTAAAATTGAACGGCGGCATGAGTGAAAGCTATGCGACATACGATAAGCCTTTCCATTGTGCTAGCAATATTTTGGCTACTTAATTCCGGGCATTACACTTATTTGATTACTTCGCTGGGTGCGGCCTCTATTGCCATAGTCGTGTTTATTGCTCATCGCATGGATGTTGTAGATCACGAATCACAGCCCATTCATTTATCGCTAACGTACCCAAGTTTCAGTTTATGGCTGGCAAAGGAAATTTTAGTCGCCAATTTCGCGGTCGTTAAGCATATATGGCTTGGTAACAAAACGATTACTCCTATGATAACAACAGTTAAGGCCAGTCAAAAAACAGACATGGGGAAGGTTATCTACGCAACTTCAATTACATTAACACCAGGCACTGTCGCTCTAGCTCTGGTAGGTGATCAGATATTGGTGCATTCATTAACACGAGAGAATATTGATTCGCTTGAATCTGGGACCATGGATCGTAGAGTTAGTGGGCTTGAAAGCTCATGATAATTGCAGCGACCCTGGCCATTCTTGTGGTGATGGTATTAGCAATCATTCGGGGAGTGGTGGGTCCGAGCCTCTATGACCGAATTCTCGCCGTTAATATGTTTGGCACTAAAACGGTATTACTTATTTCGCTTTTGGGTTTTGTTATGGGTCGGCCGGAATTTCTAGATATAGCGATGCTTTACGCGCTGATTAATTTTATCAGTGTTATCGGAGTATTGCGCTTATCTGATGCCTTCGATTTAGAACATAATGGCCAAGCAGTTGAGCCCATAAAAAGAGATTTATAATGGACACATTTCTCACTTATACGAGTTCTCTGTGTCTTTTTTTTGGCGCTTTCCTCTGTCTTTCAGGTGGTATAGGTATTCTGCGGTTTCCAGATTTTTATACTCGCATGCATGCAGTGGGAGTGACCGACACGCTGGCAACCGCGATGATACTCATTGGCTTAATGTTACAAAATCCTGAGACACTGGTAATTATAAAACTCATCTTTATTCTATTGATGACTTTGTTTATAAGCCCTGCTGCTAGTCATGCATTAGCCCAAGCTGCCGTTCGCAACAATTTAACTCCCCTGTTAAATTTGGGCAAATCAGCAATAGAAACTAATATTCCCGGAGGGGATAAGTCATCGAAATCATAGTTAATGTCGTTCTATTAGCACTCTTAGTTTGTATAGCCCTGGCTATCAATCGAATCAAAGATATGTTCGCCGTTGTAATGCTGGCTGGCATTTATGGCCTTGTTTCAGCAAGTTTCTTTGTTGTAATGGATGCTGTTGATGTCGCGTTCACCGAAGCATCTGTTGGCGCAGGGATTTCTACGTTACTAATGCTAACAACTGTCGCAATGACCGAGCGGACCGAGCGCGAGGCTCGCCACAAACCTCTGTTGGCTTTTATTGTTGTTTTCATTACGGGGATTTTTCTTCTATATGGAACGTTTGATATGCCCTATTTCGGTTCTGTGGATGCGCCAAGTCACAACCATGTTGGCCCTCGCTACACCCTTGATTCGATGAATGAAATAGGCATCCCGAACATGGTCACATCGGTTCTGGCCAGTTATAGAGGCTTTGATACCTTTGGTGAAGTCACTGTTATATTTACGGCAGGAATCGGTGTTTTAGCCTTACTAGGGGTTGTAAGGCGCCCCGAAGACAATTCCGTAATCGAAGCTGTTAATGACTCGATGCATGAACAACATTTGATTCTTCGCATTATAATAAAAATATTGATTCCATTTATATTACTCTATGCATTCTATGTGCAATTCCATGGCGACTTTGGTCCTGGTGGTGGTTTTCAAGCTGGTGTCATATTTGCCGCCGGGATCATTCTTTATTCAATGTTATTCGGACTAAACATAGCTCTCCGTGTCATCAAACAGCCCGTCGTCCAACTTTTATCGGCCATTGGTGTACTTATGTACGGAAGCGTCGGCGTGGTTTCTATTTTAAATGGCGGCAGTTTCCTGGAGTACGCCGTGTTATCTGACGACCCCATTTCTGGGCAACACTTAGGCATTCTGTTGATCGAGCTTGGTGTTGGTTTAACTGTCGCGTCCGTCATGATCATTATCTATTTTAGTTTTTCTGGACGCAGTGAATATCGGCAGTCTAAGGAGGGTACGTCTTTATGACAATGATACTAGGCCTTTACAATTACTGGGTTGTTATCGTTTTGATGATGATCGGTTTTTACATGATTATCGCCCACGGGAATCTCATCAAAAAAATCGTCGGGCTGAATATTTTCCAGACCTCTGTATTCATTTTTTATATTAGTGTTGGAAATATCGAAGGCGGCAGTGCGCCTATATGGGACGAAAGTATCATACTTTACTCAAACCCACTGCCTCATGTTCTTATTCTGACCGCCATTGTCGTAGGTCTAGCCACCACTGCACTCGCGCTTGCCCTAATCGTAAGACTTAACGAAGCCTATGGCAGTATTAATGAGGACGAAATTCAGGCCATGGATAATCAAGATATGGTCAATCATAGCTTGAGCAATCAACACAGGGATGAGGAACCGTGTTAGCGCACCTGCCTATATTGCAAGTCATTGTGCCGCTGATGGCTGCGCCGGCCTGCTTGCTCCTAAGAAGACCAAAGCTAGTATGGTTGTTCACTCTATTGGCGAGTGCGTTAGCCTTTATTATCAGTATTCTTCTACTTCAACAGGTAATGATAGCTGGCACAATTAGCTATGAATTAGGTGGCTGGAGCCCTCCATGGGGGATTGAATACCGTGTTGATAAGCTTAATGCTTTTATTGCCATAATTATTTCTGGTCTCAGCACCTTGGTATTGCTGGCATCACGAACCAGCATAGAAAAAGAAATCTCCGCTGACAAACATACACTATTTTATATTCTTTACCTGTTATCGTTAACGGGCATGCTGGGTATAGTTACCACTGGGGATGCATTTAATGTTTTTGTTTTTCTGGAAATATCTTCTTTGTCTGCTTATTCCCTAATTGCACTGGGGAAAGATCGGCGTGCGATCTGGTCTTCATTTCAGTATCTTATCATGGGTACCATAGGGGCCACTTTTATCCTTATCGCTATCGGCTTAATGTACCAAATGACCGGCACGCTGAATATGGCTGATCTGGCGACGCGGTTACCCGAAGTTGCAGAGACGCGCACGGTCATTACGGCTTATGCCTTTTTTATTGTTGGGGTTTGCTTAAAATTGGCCTTATTCCCGCTGCATTTATGGCTGCCTAACGCCTATGTTTATGCCCCATCAATCGTGACAGCATTCTTCGCCGCCACTTCGACCAAGGTGGCCGCTTACTTACTTATTCGGTTCACGTTTTCAATTTTTGGTCTTTCGTTTTCTTTTACCACGTTGCCAATGGGAACCTTGTTTTTAACACTGGGTTTATTAGGCATATTCGTTGCCTCTACGGTGGCCATTTATCAAGATAATATTAAGCATGTGTTTGCTTATTCGAGTGTGGCGCAGACAGGTTATATGATTGTTGGTTTTAGCATGGCCACGACAGCGGGCCTAAGTGCGATGCTGTTACATATGTTCAATCACGCCCTGATGGCAGGTGCGTTATTCCTGGCCTTAGCCGCGGTGACTTATCGCGTTGGTGCTACCAAGATTAGTGACTTCCAGGGTTTAGGCCGCCAAATGCCGTTTACCATGGCAGCAATCGTTATTGGTGGCTTAAGCGTCATTGGGGTGCCGCTAACCGCTGGCTTTGTGAGTAAATGGCATCTAGTCGTGGCGGCTATTGGAAAAGACTGGTGGGTGGTAGCTGGCTTGCTTTTACTGGGTTCTTTATTGGCGGTCATCTATGTTTGGCGTATTGTTGAGACGGCCTATTTTAACGCACCAATGACAGGTAAGGACTCGGTTGAGGAGGCGCCAATGGCCTTCCTTTTCCCGATTTGGATTCTTGCGAGCGCCAATGTCTACTTTGGCATAGATACGCGCCTAAGTGTTGAAACCGCCACTGCCGCGGCTAAGGGGTTATTTGGGGTTGCTCCATGAACGTCTCATTAGAAACTCTGGTGCAGCTATGTATCCTTTTACCGATCTTTTCAACGATTGGTATTGTCGCTCTAAGGGGCAATCAAAACTCAAGAGAAGCGGTTAGTGTTTTCGCTAGCCTGGTGGTCTTTTACTCAGTAGTTTCTATTTACCTGGGTGTGCAAAGCGGCGAAACGATTGCTGTACATTGGTTACAAATATTGCCTGGATTGAGTTTGAGTTTTTCCGTTGAACCACTGGGAATGATATTTGCGCTAGTAGCTAGTTTCCTCTGGTTGGTTACTATAATTTACGCCATAGGCTATATGCGTGGGCATAACGAAGATAATCAAACACGCTTTTTTTGCTGCTTTTCCATTGCTATAGGCAGTGTGATGGGCGTTGCGTTCGCGGATAATTTATTGACGCTATTTATCTTTTATGAGGTATTAACGCTATCAACCTACCCCCTTGTCACTCACTCTGGTACAGAGGCTGCAAAGAAAGCAGGACGGGTCTATCTTGGCATTCTACTAAGCACCTCGATAGCGTTTTTTCTCTTTGCGATTCTTGGCACCTGGGTGATTGCCGGGACACTAGATTTCACCCAAGGTGGTGTATTCCCAGCAGATGCAAACACCACGTTGCTAGGCGTGATTTTGGTGCTATTTATTTTTGGCATCGGTAAGGCAGCCATTATGCCCTTCCACCGATGGCTTCCTGCGGCCATGGTGGCACCAACCCCCGTTAGTGCCTTGTTGCATGCCGTAGCCGTGGTTAAAGCTGGGGTTTTCACAATAATGAAGGTCTGCACGTTGATCTTTGGTATTGATCTATTGGCCATACTTCCTACCACTCAGGGACTGGTGTATGTAGCCGGCGCAACGGTCTTATTGGCATCTTTTATTGCGATGCGACAAGATAATTTAAAAGCCAGGTTAGCGTACTCAACTATCGGTCAGTTGGCTTATATCACCATTGGAGCGCTACTGGCCTCATCTCTGGGTGTGGTTGGTGGATCAATGCATATTGCTATGCATGCGTTTGGAAAAATTACCTTGTTTTTCTGTGCGGGGGCTATTTTAGTGGCAGCGCACAAATCAAAAGTCAGTGAATTGGATGGTCTAGGTAAGCAGATGCCAATCACAATGGTGGCCTTTTTTATTGCCAGCCTTAGTATTATCGGTATTCCTCCAGCCGGAGGCTCATGGAGTAAGTGGTATTTATTAGTGGGCTCGATTGATACTGGGCAATGGACTATCTTGGTGATTTTACTCCTGAGCTCGTTACTCAACATTGCCTATTTACTGCCCATACCTATTCGTGCCTTTATATTCAAAGAGTCAACTACCAATGGCGCAGTTGGCATCAAAGAGGCGCCCCTACCCTGCTTGATTGCTATAGGCATAACAACACTCGGCTGTATAGCGCTCTTTATCTATCCAGACCCCTTGTATGACCTTGCGTCCTCCATTCTCCAAACATCGAGCGTTGCCTATGGACAATAAAACGAAGGGTATATTTGACGACCCTAAAAATGTTAAGCGTGTGATGTACTTTCTTTATGCAAGCTGCATGCTTTTGTTTGCTTTAGATTTTGTGATTGATCGCCACGTCTATCATAGCTGGGAAAACCTGTGGGGGTTCCACGCTATTTATGGATTTGTCGGCTGTGTGGTCTTAGTTATAGTCGCTACGTGGATGCGTACATTTCTAATGCGACCAGAAGACTACTATGATGATGAGTGGAAAGCAGACATAGGCACAGCCGTAGACGAAAAGCATACGAGTAAAGCTGGAGCTTTCAATGTGGATGACTGAGTTACCTCCCTTTGCTCTTTTCTTTATTGGTGCTTTGATCGCCGGGGTGACAAGCGGTCGTTTACGTGGCGTTGTCATGTTAGCCATCCCAATAGTCAGTGCAGCTAATCTATGGATGATGCCTGAAGGTGTCCATCTGCAGTTCGCTTTTATGGACTATCAGCTTCTACCATACAAAATTGATAAACTGAGTTTAATGTTTGCGTATGTGTTTCATATAGCGGCCGTTATTTCTATTACTTACTCCTTGCATGTAAAGGATACGGTACAGCAAGTTGCAGGCATGTTGTATGCGGGCAGCGCTTTGGGTGCTGTTTTTGCTGGGGATTTATTGACACTGTTCGTATTTTGGGAGCTTTTAGCTCTCACTTCTGTCTTTTTGATTTGGGCTAGAAGAACTCGCCGTGCCTATGTAGTGGGTATGCGATACCTTATTATCCAAATTTTGTCAGGTGTTCTGCTGCTTGTGGGTGTGTTGTTTTACGCCGCTGAAAAAGGCACCTTAGACTTTCAATATATTGGTTTGGAAGGGGTGTATGGCTGGCTCATCTTTTTGGCCATCGGTATTAAGTGTGCCTTCCCACTGTTGCATAACTGGTTGACCGATGCGTACCCCGAAGCCACGCCTACGGGAACTGTTTTTTTAAGCGCCTTTACCACGAAAGTTGCGGTGTATGCCTTAGCAAGAGCCTATCCTGGCACTGAGATGCTGGTTTATATTGGCGCTGCAATGACCTGTTTCCCAATATTTTGGGCGGTCGTGGAAAATGATCTTCGTCGTGTACTAGCCTACAGCCTGATTAATCAGGTGGGTTTTATGGTATGTGGAATAGGCATAGGCACAGCACTGGCCATTAATGGCGCAGTTGCGCACGCATTTAATGATGTTATTTTCAAAGGCCTACTATTTATGAGTATGGGCGCTGTGCTTCAGATGACCGGCCGTATTAACGGGAGCGATTTGGGTGGACTGTATAAGACGATGCCTAAGACAACCATACTTTGTATTATTGGTGCGGCGTCAATTTCTGCCTTTCCACTGTTTAGCGGTTTTGTTAGTAAGTCTATGGTGATGTCGGCGGCACTAGAAAATGGCTATGATTGGATATGGCTTATGCTTTTATTTGCCTCCGCCGGTGTATTTCATCATGCCGGAATTAAAATCCCCTACTTTGCCTTCTTCGCTCACGACTCAGGTTTGCGAGCCAGTGACCCGCCAACAAATATGCTGGTTGCAATGTTTATTGCCGCAGCCCTTTGTATTGGCATTGGCGTTTACCCCGCAGCATTATACTCGTTACTTCCCTATGACACGGGTTACAACCCATATGACGCTACACATGTGTTAGCGCAGACTCAGTTACTATTCTTTTCTGCCCTAGCTTTTGTATGGTTAAATTTGCGCGGCATGTATCCACCTGAACTGAAGTCAACGCACTTAGATTTCGACTGGACCTATCGCCGATTTTTACCCTTAGTCTTAAGACGATGGTTTGCCGCGATCTGGAAAGTCGATGAAGCAATACGCCGTAGTTTTCTATCAAAACTGGATTCAGGATTAAACTATCTAGCCCAAAGGCATCTGGGCGCCAGTAGTTTACTTTCTCGTAATCATCCTGCAGGCAGCATGGTTATTTGGGTTACCGTTTTGCTAGCGATCTATTTGTTGCTTGGTTTTTCTCGTAATTATCTTTCATAACCTATCACTATTTTGAAGACTCTATAGGCGTAGGAGTATCACGATAAGCTAGGACGTAAAGGTAAGACCAAAAAGCGCCTAAACCGGGCTTCTAAACAAACTAGTGCAATTATCGGTGATATAAGTGTCTGGTCGGATGTCTTTGTCTTGTACTTTAAATGTGCTTCTTCCATTTTTATCTGCAATCGTCGAGACTTATAATATATATGCCGAAATAAATTAATTGCACTAACTAGGAATATGGATTATCTGTAATTCAATAGGCTGTCATGCGGACCCCGATTCCCTACTTCATTGCGTTTATAATTTCTAGTATCGCTGGATGCTTAATTTTACGCTCGGGCGAAATAGCATAATACTGTTCTTTAATTTCATTCGTGCGACCAATTATTTTCACTTTATATCTTGAGCTAACATAATCCTCAATTATTGTCGGCGCAGTAAATATACCAGTTCCCGCTTGCCCGAATGACTTCATCAAAGCGCTATCATCAAACTCAGCAACGATATCAGGTACGATGTCATGCTTGACCAGCCAATAAGTTAAAATCCGTCTAACGGCAGCCTTTTTTCCTTGCATAAGAAATGGTTGTCCTGACAGTGATTGAGGAAACCCCTTACGGCATTTTTCTGCTAGGGCTGCGGTCGCAAAGAAAGTAAATCCACTTTCGGTCAGTTGATGATTATACGCTTTTACAAATTTTCCAGACTGAATAGGTTGATCAGTGATTATCATGTCCAACTTGTTAACCGCTAAGTCAGACAGTAAGGCATCTTGGTCTCCTTCATGGCAGACAAGCCGCATCGGCTCAGCCATATCGATCGCCGGTTTAAGTAATTTAAAAGCCAGCACCTTCGGGATCACCATGGTCACCCCCACAGTGAAGGTCCGCCACTGAGCCGGCTTTTGGTTACTCAAAACGTTTTTAATTTCTGCGCCTAGTTGAAATATTTCCTCTGCATAAGGATAAACAAGGCGGCCCACCTCTGAAAGTTGGAGTTTTTTTCCCTGACGATCAAAGAGATCGACACCAAGTTGCGCCTCGAATGCTGTTATTTGACCGCTGATGGTTTGAGGTGTCAGGTTTAGCCTTGCACTTGCTTTGGTAATAGTGCCATCGGTAGCCACGCAATAAAAGTAATAAAGATGGTTATAATTTAAGGGTGACATTAGTATTTTCCTTCGCGTAGGTGGCACAAACGCGGCCAGTGGGACATCTATAACCTTTGTCACTACCTGACCTAAAGATTCCATCCGCTTGCCCATTCGCACATTAGTAATTAACTGCTAATTTACGCTCGATTATGGATTATATTTGGACTGTAGTGGTATGGTGAATTGAGCCATCTAACAAGGAATATTATGGTCATCTCTGACCTCTGAAGGCTTGAACAGTAACAATGGATAAGTACTCAACGCGCTACCCTCAGCACACTGAGTTGAGTCTCCACCACTGCTAGGCTCCCGCTAGACCCGCTTTACAATAGTCGACTGTCCATTTTTATCTCTGTTATCAGCATATATAGTAGTGCTTAAGAACTATATTGGCAAGAATATAGCATCCAACCAAGAGCTGGTTTTCTCGGATAGGGCAAGGCAGAGTTACTAATAAGGTATACTTCTGCCTTACAGCATTTAGGGATTTACCAATCCATGCAGGCATATTTTTCAGGCTTTGCTCTTGGGCTATCGTTAATTTTGGCCATCGGCGCACAAAATGCTTTTGTGCTAAAGCAGGGCCTAAAAAAGCAGCATGTGTTTTTGGTCAGTACCCTTTGTGCTGTTTCTGACGCCATACTCATTACTTTGGGCGTCACCGGTTTTGGGGCGCTAGTTCACCAATATCCGCTAGTAGAGCCGGTGTCTCGCTATGCCGGCGGCGCATTTTTAATCGGTTATGCCGCCATCAGCTTCTACTCTGCTTATAACAACAATCACACCTTAAGCCCTGCAGGAGAAGCGCCTGAGTCGGCGCTGAAGGTTGCTCTCATTTGTCTGGGGTTCACCTGGTTAAACCCTCATGTGTACCTGGACACTGTCGTTTTGTTGGGCTCCATTTCGACACAGTTTGCCTCGCAAATAGCGGCATTTACGTCGGGCGCTGTTACCGCATCTTTCGTTTTCTTTTTTAGCCTTGGCTATGGCTCGAGGATGTTAATTCCCATCTTCCAAAAACCCGGGTCATGGAAAGTCCTTGAGGTGGTGGTGGGACTGTTGATGTTGGCATTGGCTATTAATTTAATCTTATGAAAAATATATTATGCTTAAATCCTTCCTTGGCCACACCCTACGCCCAGCTATCTCATACAGTGCTTGGCACAATATGGAGTGTAATCGGAGTGTGGAAACTCTCAAAAGGGCTTCCAGTCATGGGACCAACGGCCTCTGTGACTGCCATAGGTATAATCTTAGCGCTCTCAGGCTTAATAATAGTCAGCGTACGAAAAAGTGCCGCACTCTATTTAGACGCCTCAGGACTACTGTTTTTGCTGCTGCGTCGGTTATTTGTGGCCGCTTCACCAAAGACTCTTCACTTTGGCCATCAGAGATTTGGCGTTATGCTTGCATCATGGTGACACTGATTGGGTTGGTTGGTTTTGGCTTAGCATTAGGCCAGACAAAGCAGCTAGTGCATTAATTACCTTATGCGTTTAAGTAGGGTGTTCTCTATTAGTATGTCGCGCAACGCTACTTTATAAGGATGGGCAACATGGTTGAGCTCTATCTGCAATACGAATACTGGGTCGCCGTTGTGCAGTTAGTACTGGCAATGTTAGGTATGGGAGCCGGGCTGCAGGTATCAGATTTTCAGAAGGTCGTGCAACAACCCAAAGCGGTCAGTCTCGGCTTGATGATGCAGCTAATTATAGTGCCGCTTATTGCCTTTGGCTTTATCGGATACACCAATCTCCCTCCCGGCATAATCATTGGCATAGCTATTATTGCCGCCATCCCCGGCGGAGCCGTGTCCAATATTTTTACCTTTTTGGCGCGAGGTAATGTGCCCCTGTCGATCAGTATCACTGCTTTAACATCGTTCGCCTGTTTACTCACTACACCACTAATACTCGATTTTTTGGTGGCTGACTTTATGCCCGCCGACTTCTCCATGCCTGCCATGCAAGTAGCGATTGAGATCGGTTTTTGTCTATTATTGCCATTGCTATTGGGAATGAGTTTTTTAAAAAAATACCCGCAATATGCCCAGCCATTTTCCAGCTTTTGCGTAAGGGGTTCACTTTTAGGTATAGCCATTATTGTTCTTGGCTCTCTAGGTGCTGGGCGTATTAATTTCTCCTACACGTCCTCTACGGACCTTTTATTACTCAGTATGTTTATACTCAGCCTCAGCATTGCGGGAATTTTCGTCACCAAAACCTTCGGCCTTAGCACCCCAGAGAACACAGCTATTGAAATGGAGGTGGTCGTTAGAAATATTAATCTGGGTCTGTTAATAAGGGTTTCATTATTCCCAACCCTGGCTGGACAGCCAAACCCGCTTGCAGACATGGTGTTACTGTCACTACTTTTATATGGCGGCTGGCAACTAATTATGGGGTTTGTATTTATTATGTGGCACCGACGATTGGTCGATTAATCCCATAAATCCAAGGGTAAGCTCTAGGTGGCATGGACCGACCGCAGCAATCGACCCATTGGCTTTTGCCCTAGGTCAGGCGCAAAATCATTATTCTCCCAGGCCGTCTGACCACCTATCATGACAAATCTCACCACGTCATCTGAGCGATTAACCAGCTGTTCATGTTGAAATTCATCTCGGTAGACGCGCTGAATGTTTTTTTCACCGTCGTAGTCTGCCAGCTTTATCGGGTCGATCAATATTAAGTCAGCAATATCACCTTGGTTAATCGTGCCGCCAGCAACACTAAATACCTCTGCCGCGTCTTTGGTTAAACGTTTCACCATGTAGCTGACGTCAGTATCCCCGCCCTGTGCTGCGAGTTTTAAGCTGCGCAAGTTGACATCATAAAAAGCCATGTTAGTCAGATGGGCACCACTGTCATTAAAGCCTGGCAATAATTGGGGGTGCATAAGCAATTCTCTAACAACCTTTAAATCACGATTTGCTGTAACGGTACTCCAGCTCAAATCAGTATCAAAGGTCCTCAGCATTTGTAGCATAAAGTCCCCTTCATCGGCGATCCAAAAAAAGTCTTTTTGCACTAATTTTTGCTCTACTTTGCTAACTGCTTTCTCAACCTCGCCTTGCTTTATCGCAATAATTCGATCAAAAAGTGATTGAAAATCCATGCCCTGCCAATGGCTATGTGGGCAACGTTCTACCAGCATGTCACTCAATGTGCGATTGAATGCGTAATCTTCAATATTGAGTTTGCGTTTTACCCGCGCTAAGTTCCAACCCTGTTTGCCGCTCATCCACATGGCTTTAAACGATTTAATATAGGCGGGTTCATGAAGAATTTTTCGTCGAGCCTCACGATCCTCTAAATCTGTTTCATTGAGACGCCGCAGCTCAGGGATCTCCTCAGCAAGGGGAGTAATCGCCCCATCAGACCAAACTTTAAAAGGCGCACCCAACGCCTGCATATGAAAGTCGCCCTGGACCATAGACGAATTTAAAAGCCTCGAAAGAATTTTTACCATGCGTGAAAGCTTCCAGTTGTTGGCAATATCCAGCGCCGCAACAACCGTGGTTTTTAAAGGTTTCCCATGGATTCTGCCACTGGTCAGTAAAAAGGTTTTTAGGGTGCCAATCACACTGTCTTTTGGTGGCGTTGCTTGCCAGGTTGCGCCCTTCTCTCGCACCACCTGGGTCAATTGCTTAAGTTCGCCATACTTTGCGAACTGAGTCGGGATAGTTTTTCCACAATGAGGATGAGCGGCTAAATAATGAAAAGGGAGAGCATCGGTAGAAAAACCCACATAACCCTCGTCTAAACCATCACTCAACAGGCTTTTCATGGCTTCAATTTCACTCTGTGTGGGGTCACGGGTAACACTATTGTCAAAGCCCATGGTCTCTATACGCAACATGGAATGGGGAAACAAAACCGCCACATTAGGACCAAGATTAATCTGCTCCAAATGGTCTAAATATTCTTTTGGTGTTGTCCAGGTGATGTTGTCAGCACAGTCTTTTAAGACGGCTTTAGGAATATTTTCAACTCGTGCATAACAGCTAACAATGGGGTCATGGTTATCGCTACGCTGAGTGCCAAAAGCTAGCCCCAAGCTGCAATTAGCAATGACCACGGAGGTGGTGCCATGCCGTGTTGACTCAGGCAAACCTGGTGCCACTTCGAGCTCCAAATCGTAATGAGTATGTATATCGAACAGCCCAGGCATCAGCCAAAGGCCTTCGGCGTCGATAATTCGATCAGCGGACTCGCCGTCCAAATCCTTTCCTCGCGCCACAATTCGACCGTCGCTAACGGCAACGTCTTCAATAATAGGAGACTCTCCGTTATTAAAGATTTTAGCATTCTTTATTAGCGTATCTATTTTTTTAACTCTAGCATTCATCCACAAATCTTCTCTTATTTTTTAACCTTACTTGTCCAGTTGACCAATACTCTATTAAGCGTTAAATTCTGACTCAGTAAACCTTGTACGCGGGGTCATTTTTTTTAGTTTCTTATTAAGCGCTTTTTCTAGCTAACTCAGTATTGCACTAACCGGAAATTCAGGTCAAGTAGGCTATTGAATGATAAAAATTAACCAACCTCTAATTAGCAATCTACGGTATGTAAATGGATTTTAGGCTCTCTTCTGCTCCCAGCCAAATAAAAAATTGGCGTGCGCGTGGTGAATTTCAAGATTTACTTGGCCACTCTATATTTGTGATTGATGAAGGTAGTCATAAATCGCCAGTCATTATGTTACTTCATGGTTTTCCAACATCCAGCTGGGACTGGCAACCTATTTGGGACGCTCTTTCCAAAGACTATCGTTTGATTGCATTAGATATGCTGGGTTTTGGATTTTCTGACAAACCCAACAATCAGAACTACAGTATTCACCATCAAGCAGATTTAGTGGAGGCGCTCATCAAGGCCAAGGAGCTTGGAAAATTTCATGTATTCGCCCACGACTATGGCGATACGGTAGCTCAAGAACTATTGGCTCGCCAGTTAGAAGGCACAGGGGCGGGTGATTGGCTTTCCTGCTGTTTTCTTAACGGTGGCTTGTTTCCGGAGACGCATCGGGCGCTGTTAACGCAAAAATTACTCTTAAGCCGTCTGGGAAAATACCTAAACCACTTAACGGGTTATGGAAAGTTTAGCCGCAACTTTAGTTCGGTTTTTGGTCCCCAGAGCAAACCATCAACGCAAGATCTAGAAAGCTTTTGGTGGCTGATTAACTTTAACAAAGGGAAACATATTTTTCACAATTTGATTACCTATATGCGCGACCGTCTTCGACATAGAGAGCGCTGGGTTTCGGCACTGCAACAATCTACCATTCCTTTAGGCTTAATTAACGGATCTGCAGATCCTGTGTCGGGTGGACATATGGTGGCCCGGTATAAAGAGCTTAATTGTCGATTAGATTACCTGGCTGAACTAGCACTTATTGGACATTATCCTCAGGTAGAGGACTCACCAAGGGTCCTGGGACACTACCAAAGTTACCTCAAGTCACTGCTGTGATAAACAGCACCCTTACGTTTAGCGGTGGTATAGTTGCGGATGAATGAAAAACAGCCCAACAATCCCTTGCACGGAATTACCCTAGAGATGGTAGTGACCAACCTCGCTGACCGTTATGGTTGGAATGGTCTTGCACAGCGGATCAATATTAATTGCTTTAAGAGTAACCCTTCGATTAAGTCGTCGCTAAAGTTTTTGCGAAAAACACCCTGGGCCAGGGACAAGGTAGAGAGTTTGTATATATTAACTTTTGTGCCTCCCTCTCCCTGGGGTAATCGACAATCTAGTCGCACAACAACAGTACCCTCAGAGGTCAAGTGAAAGGATTTACTCTGACGCTAGGCCATTTAATGCATTGCAGACTGTTTGGTTAACTCTCTATGTTTAGCTATGACCATCTGCCTTGCGACCCTAGAGCGCAGTCGGTAGCATCGGTCATTAGAGACCAATAAATTGGATATCCTCACCATTAAAAAATTACTTCGAATGCTAGTCCTGACAATCATTCTTTTCGGTATAGTTGTGCCTGGTTTTACCGATGACATTAAGGTGGCTGTAGCTAGTAACTTTAGTTCGGCAATCAAAGAGCTTGCCCGCCAATTTGAAGTTGATAGCGGCCATCGGGTAATTTTATCCCCAGGGTCCTCTGGCAAGCACTATGCGCAAATCATCAACGGTGCGCCCTTTGATATATTTTTTTCTGCAGATTCAGAGCGACCTCAAAGGCTTGAAAAAGAAGGTATAGCTATCGCCGACAGTCGCTTCACTTATGCGGTCGGCAAATTAGTTGTTTGGAGCCCAGAGAGCGACAAAGTAGACGCCACTGGAAAGATCCTTAATAGCCATGACTTTGGGTATCTTGCCATAGCAAACCCCAAGCTTTCTCCCTATGGAAGGGCTGCCAAGGAGGTAATGGAGAACCTCGGCATTTGGGAGTCTTTGCAGAGTCGAACGGTGCGCGGCGAAAATATCGCCCAAACCTTTCAGTTTGTTAGCAGTGGAAATGCTGCCCTGGGCTTTGTGGCCTATACCCAGATTGTGGATGCCAATGCTATTATTAAGGGATCGTTCTGGGAGCCTCCGCAGTCTCTCTATCAGCCGATAGCTCAACAGGCTGTTTTACTAAAAAAATCAGATGCGGCACAGGCCCTTATTGCCTTCGTAAAAAGCCAACAAGGCCAAAATATCATTGCAAAATACGGGTATAAATAACCATGATGTTTAGCGAGCAAGACTTAACCGCACTTTTTGTGACGCTAAAACTGGCTGGGTTATCAACCGTTATTCTACTTTTTCTTGGTACCCCCATAGCTTGGTGGCTGTCTCGCAGTCGCTGGCGGTTTAAATTCTTTATTGAAGCTCTGGTGGCGCTACCCCTGGTATTACCTCCTACCGTGCTAGGGTTTTATTTGCTGCTCGCTCTTGGTCCTAATGGCCCTATCGGAGGATTAATGGACTCTCTAGGATGGCAACCCTTAGCGTTTACTTTCACCGGATTAGTGATCGGCTCGGTTTTTTACTCCATGCCTTTTGTCGTTCAGCCATTACAAAATGCTTTCAGCAATATAAGTAATCGATCGTTAGAGGTTGCAGCCACTTTGGGAGCTTCTCCGCTGGATCGATTCTTTACCGTTGCCGTACCCATGGCTAAACCGGGGTTTATTACTGCCAGCGTATTGGGCTTTGCCCACACCCTTGGTGAGTTTGGTGTCGTATTAATGATTGGCGGCAACATACCTGGCAGCACCCAGGTGGTATCAATTGCCATCTATGACCATGTTGAGGCTCTCGAATACAGTCAGGCTCACTGGTTGTCAGCTAGCTTGCTGATCCTGTCCTTTGTCATGCTTGTTATTGTTTATGGTGTTAATCGACGATTTTCGCAGGCTCAAAAATGAGCATTCAGGTTCGATTTGATCTCCAGCAGAGTAACTTTAGATTAAACGTCGACTTAACTATTGCCGGCAAAGGGGTTACCGCTATTTTTGGGCCCTCTGGCTGCGGCAAGACCACCTTACTGCGCGCGATTGCCGGGCTGGAACGCATTGACAATGGTTATCTGAATGTCGGCGGTCAAATTTGGCAAGACGCTAATCAGTTTCTTGCTCCGCACAAACGTTCAGTGGGCTATGTATTTCAAGAACCCAGTCTATTTGATCATCTTAGCGTTCAACGGAATATAGAATATGGCCTGAAGCGCACCCAGATCAAAGACCAATCAGGGGCTATAGATCGGGCCGTCCAGCTGCTGGGTATAGGTCACTTGGGTGCCCGTATGCCTCACCAGCTTTCTGGAGGTGAGCAGCAACGAGTTGCTATTGCTCGTGCCTTAGCCACTAAACCAAAATTATTATTGCTCGACGAACCTCTGGCAGCCCTTGATGAATCCCTAAAAGCAGAAATTTTGCCTTACCTAGAAGCGCTACAACGCGACCTAGATATCCCTGTTCTCTATGTCAGTCATTCACGTCAAGAGGTGGCGCGCCTCGCCGATCAGATGTTGTTACTAGACAACGGAGAAGTAAAAGCCTACGGCAAGGTCGCCGACCTCTTTTCATCTGTGCATCTCCCGCTCGCGCATCAACCTGATGCAGAAACCATCATTGAGGCAACTGTGGCTGATTGCGACGCAGGGTTTGGATTGACCTCCCTAGACTTTCCCGGCGGACGCTTTTTGGCGGTTGCTAAGCCCCTACCAATAGGCACCAAAGTACGATTGCAGGTGCTTGCGCGAGACGTGAGCATCACCCTTGACCACCAGCAAGATACTAGTATTCTCAATATTTTTCCGGTGACCATCGATGAACTTTCAAACAAAGATAATGTACAGATGACTGCTAGGCTAATGGCAGGATCTACTCCCTTACTATCAAAAATCACCCGTAAGTCTGCACAGGCCCTCGACCTAAAAAAGGGTGATACTGTCTACGCACAAGTTAAAACCGTAGCACTACTAACCTAAGGGCTATAGCGTTCGAAATATAGGAAAGCTATGCCAATTGAGCACAAAATGAATGCAGCCTTATCTTCCATGATTAAATTTCGTCTCGCCGCACAGGATGAACTTGAGTATCTAAAGGTTTTTCTGTTTGAGCAGGGTACCAATCAATGGAATTATCTCCCCGAAGATGGCGTAGACCGGCAGTTTGAACGCTTAGCCTCTGGTGTAGACTCAGCATTGGTCGCTGTCGATGATAAAATAACGGTTGGGTTGGCAATCTACCGACAACCAGGCGATGTACCCAGCCTATTCTCACCTTACATCACCGACACTAACGTGGTCTATATCTCCGAGGTCACTGTGCATGGTGACTATAGCGGCAGAGGTATTGGTACAGCATTGCTAAACAAAATCATAAAACAGGCCGGAGAACTTGGCGTGAGCGCCGTCGTGATAGACCGCCATGAAGAAAACCTAGCCTCTGCTGGAATGATGAGAAACGCTGGATTTATAGCGCTAGGCAGTTTTTATGATGCCCCACGAAGAGCGGTTGGCAGCCACAAAACTACAGTACTGACCAAAAGAGTGCCCTAATTAAACCATTGTCTTTAGACATCTTTGGCGCACAGCCTTTATACTAAAGGCAATCCTGAGACACCGCGCAAGATAACTGCTTTAAAAATGCATAAGGGCGCTGTTCAGCATAGGTTTTATACCTACTTGGGCATGAACAAATCTGGCAACGAAGAGTTAATCTTTCACGCAATGAGTAAGAGGTGATTATGGAGCAATCCAGCAAGCCCAAGAGCCAGTTTCATCTGTTTACCCAGAGACGGTTTTTACCGTTTTTTGTCACTCAATTTCTTGGCGCGCTTAACGACAACCTGTTCAAGAATGCTCTCTTGGTCATTGTCGTTAGTACCGCGGCGGCAGGGTCAGATAGCAGCACTAACTTCACCACCAACTTTGCAGTTGGTTTATTTATACTGCCCTATTTTCTATTCTCTACGACGGCCGGCCAATTGGCCGATACCTATGACAAAGCAATGTTAATGCGCAGAGTTAAGTTCACTGAGATTTTCATTATGTTGGCCGGTAGCTACGCACTGGCAACTCTAAATTTTAATTTCATGCTGGTCGTCTTATTTTTGCTCGGCACCCAATCAGCCTTTTTCGGACCTGCAAAATATTCTCTCATCCCTCAACATTTAAACAACGATGAGTTATTAGCAGGTAATGCACAGATCAGCCTGGGTACGTTTGGATCTATTTTACTTGGCACATTGATTGGCGGATGGATGGTAACGCTCGAGAATGGCATTGCCCTATTAAGCGGCCTCATTATTCTTGTCTCAGTTGTTGGATGGTTGACTAGTAGAGAAATTCCAGACGCTCCCTCAGAAAATCCTGGGCAAAAGCTACGGCTAAACCCATTTACCGAAACAGCGGAAAATTTCCGCATGGCGCGGGACAACCCTACGGTGTTTTACTGCATTCTGGCGATCTCCTGGTTTTGGCTCTATGGCGGTTGCTTTCTGACCCAGGTGCCCAACTTCACTGTAACTATATTAAATGGTCACCCCCGCCTAATCTCTATTTTACTCGGCGCATTCATTGTTGGCGTCGCTATTGGTTCCTTACTCTGTAACCGCTTGTCTAGAGGCGCTATCGAACCGGGAATTGTTCCTTTGGGAGCTCTCGGTTTAAGTATTTTTGCCTTTGATCTAAGCTTTACATCCATCGCCTATCAGCAAGCACATGCGTCGCTCAGTGGGGTAATGCCAGGTCAGTTCTTGAGCCTAAGCGGCGGCATCCATATACTCATCGATTTGATAATGATTGGTATGTTTGGCGGTTTCTTCATCGTACCTCTGAACTCAATGGTCCAGCAGCGAACTGCAGGTAGCCATCGCGCCCGTATTCTGTCAGTAAATGCTATTGTTAATGCCGGATTTATGGTCGGGGGTAGCCTGCTAGGAATGTTTTTCCTCAGTTTTTTGGGCTGGAGTATTATGGAATTTTTCATTACTGTAGCCATTATGAATATCATTGTGGTCGGAGTGATCTTTATTCGGGTACCTGAATTTTTTTCAAGCTTTGTACTCTGGTCCTCGAGCCGGTTTAAATTTTTATCTAATCACTAACAGGGAGTTCTAAGTGCACATGCAACTTTCATCAAAAATTTTATTAGGAATGGTACTCGGTATAATTTTAGGTTTAGTGCTAAATGCATTGGGTGGCGCCGATCCTGACCAAACACCGCTTATCGCTTGGTTTGTCGATAATATTTTTGATGTGATTGGTAAGATATTTGTCATTTCCTTAAAATTGTTAGTGGTACCACTGGTATTTTTCTCCTTGGTCTGTGGTTCTGCCTCGATGGGAAAGGACGTCAAGATGGGCCAAGTAGCTCTCAAGACCATCGCCCTCTACTTAGTGACGACGGCGATTGCAGTGAGTCTTGCTCTGACCATCGCCAACATCGTCGACCCTGGTGTAGGCATCAATACCACTGAGGCGGCTAGCTATGTCGCTCAGTCCGCACCATCTTTTAAAGACGTCTTTATTGGAATTTTTCCCTCTAACCCATTTCAAGCCATGGTAGAGGGTAATATGTTGCAAGTTATTGTCTTCGCTATTCTAGTAGGCGTCGCTATATTGCAGGCTGGTGAATCGGGGAAAACGGTTTTGCGCGGTTGTCAGTTGATTAGTGATGTCATTATGAGAATGGTCGCTATTTTGATGAATTTGGCGCCCTATGGTGTGTTTTGCCTGTTGACAAAATTATTCACCAGCCAAGGTTTCTCAGCCATTGTCAATCTTGCCCTCTACTTTGGCACAATAGTGTTCGTTCTATTTCTCCACGCCAGTGTTGTGTATAGCAGTCTATTTGCGCTACTTACACGCTTAAACCCCCTAACCTTATTTAAAAACATGCGTCCGGCTCTATTGTTCGCTTTTAGTACCTCGTCAAGCAATGCAACGATGCCAATCACTCTAAATGTAGCCCGAACAAGAGTGGGTGCGCACAATTCAATTGCCTCCTTCACTATACCTTTGGGGGCGACGGTGAACATGGATGGCACTGCAATTATGCAAGGCATTGCGACTGTCTTTATCGCTCAGGCCTATGGCCTTGACCTTTCCATGAGCGAGTACCTAGCCGTTGTTGCGACTGCCACATTAGCGTCCATTGGCACTGCGGGCGTGCCGGGCGTAGGGCTAATTACTTTAGCAATGGTCTTGCAGCAAGTTGGCTTGCCTGTCGAGGGTATAGGCCTGATTATCGGTGTTGATCGCCTGCTGGACATGCTGCGAACGGTTGTCAATGTGTCAGGGGATGGCATGGTCACTGCGGTGGTAGCCAATAGTGAAGGCCTATTAGACAGGGAAGTGTTTAATGACTTGTCAGATCAGGACGAGTACCAAAAAGCCGAAGCTAACTAAAATAATCCATTACCTCGTTTTTGCCGTATTTTTGGATTGAAAAGCAGAGCTTTTGTCTTGATACTCTAATCGCTAAAGGCTTAAGATTCTGTCAACCATCCAGGCATTGGTGCGTTTTGCTTCTATCGAAGATAATGCTAAATTACTGGCGGCTTTGATCTAGATTGATTGAAACCCACAACATACTCCATTTATAGGTTAGCCGTTAATGTTTGTACTAAGCCGCAAGGGAATGATCGCAACAGTCGTTTTAATCATGGGGCTTCTGTTGCTAGCCGCGCTCGCCTATTTCAGCCCAAAACCTCAGCGCACCCCAAGGCCGCCGAAACCGCCGCTTTCTGTGGAGGTCATGACAATCTCACCTACGCCCCTGGCTGTAACCATTCTCTCTCAGGGTACAGTCGCTCCCAAGCGCGAAATTGATCTGGTCTCTCAGGTGGCTGGAAGAGTCGTCGAGGCCGCTGATCAGTATGCTAACGGCGGGTTTTTTAAAGCCGGCGAGAAGCTTGTGCAAATTGAGCCAGAAGATTATGAATTTTCGGTTACTCGAGCAAAAGCACAGGTAGCTAAGGCTGCTGAACAGGTGGCACTGGAGCAAGGGCGCTCGCGACAAGCCAAGCGTGAATGGCGAGACCTTGAGGACAAAACTGCCAACGCGCTTTTTTTGCGACAGCCACAGTTAAACTCCGCTCAGGCGGGTCTCGAGTCAGCGCAAGCAGATCTCAAAAAAGCACAACTGGATTTAGCGCGCACCGCCATTAGCGCGCCCTTTCGGGGGCGCATTCGCCAGACATTTGCTGATCTTGGGCAATACGTCAATCCTGGCTCACGAATTGCCAAGGTCTATAGCACCGATATCGTAGAGGTGCGCCTTCCACTGTCAGATCGAGAAGCGGCATTAGTTGATCTACCCGTGAATTTCGAAGACAACAAAACCATTAGTTATCCTAGCGTGACCCTGCGCAGTAGAGTGGGTGATCAGGTTTATGAATGGCAAGGTAAGATCGTTCGAACTGACGCCTCCATTGATGTTAAAAGTCGAATGACCTACGCAGTGGCGGAAGTAGAAAATCCATTTAAGTCAGATGTTACCGGTAATAGGCCGCCGTTAAATATCGGGCTTTTTGTTGAAGCTGAAATTGCTGGGAAAATCATTGAGAGCGCAGTAACTATTCCAAAAACCGCAGTCTATCGGGGCAATGAGATTCTCGCCCTTAACAAAGACAATGAGGTGCATTACCAGTCGATATCGGTAATTCAGAGCAATGCAAACAGTATCACTGCCGTTGGGCTCACCCCCGGGATGCGCATTGTCTCTTCCCGTATTCCCCTAGCCATAGCCGGCATGAAAGTTTCTCCAAAAAAAGAGATCTTGGTCAAAACTCTTGATCCCGAAACTGAGGAATTAGCACTTTGAATGCTTCAATTAGATGGTTTGTAGGCAATCCTGTTGCAGCCAATCTGTTGATGATTATAATTTTAATCGGTGGGTTTTTTGGCGCCTATGGAATTGGAAAAGAGGTTTTCCCTTCGGTATCGGTCAATTACATTACCGTCAATATGCCCTACCCTGGGGCGGGGCCAAAGGAAGTCGAAGAGCAAATTGTAGTGCGTATCGAGGAGGCTGTTTATAACCTAGAAGGTATCAAAAGCTTGTCCTCAGAAGCCCGTAAGGGACGCGGTTCTGTCACCGCCGAGATTGATACCAACTATGAAATGACAAAAATGCTCAACGACATAAAGAGTCGTGTCGATGCGATTACCACCTTTCCTAGAGACGCAGAACGTCCCATTGTTACTGAGGTGGTGGAGCGCGAAGAGGTTATCAGAATAGCACTGTTTGGCGATGCCGAAGAGCCTGTGCTAAAAGAATATGGAGAGCGTATTCGCGATGATCTTGCCGCAATGCGCGATATTGATTTTGTCGAGATCTGGGGCGTTCGTCAGCCTCAAGTCGATATAGAGTTATCTGAAATTGATATGCGCCGCTATGGGCTTTCCTTTGACGATGTTGTCAGCGCAATTCGTCGTACCTCACTTAATTTACCCGCCGGTACCATTCGCGCCGATAGTGGTGATATACAGGTACAAACTCGTGGCCAAGCCTACTACGAAGAGGATTTTAACCGTATCGCTGTGACCAGTCGCGACGACGGAACAGAGATTACCATTGGCGATGTGGCGTTGGTTAAAGATACTTTTGAAGAGCGCAATTCGCTGACTCGATTTAACGGTAAAACCGCTATTTTTCTTGCTATCAGTGTGGGTGAAGATCCCGACGTAATGGCAACCACCAAAGCGGTTAAAGATTACGTGGCAACAGGCGGTGTCTTTTTGCCCAATGAGCTTCAAATGGCCACCTGGTTAGACTTTTCGGTACTGTTTGAAGGGCGCCTATCACTGCTCACTAAAAATGCTATCGGCGGCTTAATCCTGGTCTTTATTATACTGATGCTATTTCTCAGCCCCCAGCTAGCACTTTGGGTGGCCGTAGGCATCGGCGTTGCCTACATGGGTGCACTATGGGTTTTGCCCGGGGTCGGCTTGACTTTAAATATGTTATCAATGTTTTCGTTCCTGTTGATTTTAGGGATTATTGTTGATGATGCGATTATCGTCGGCGAGAGTATTTTTAGGCACCAGGAGGAAGGGTACGATCGGCTTACTGCGGCGCAAGCGGGAGCGCAGGCAGTTTCCAAACCGGTGTTTTTAGCGGTGCTAAGTACCATGATATTCTTCTCTCCAATTTTCTTTCTACCTGGAATCTGGGCACAATTGCTCTGGGCAATACCTGCTATCACCATCATCGCTCTGGGTTTTTCGTTAATCGAATCACTGTGGATTTTGCCCTCACACCTAGCCCAAATGAAACCTGAAAAAGAACAAACCTCGGAATTAAGTGCCTTGCACAGGGTGCGCCGATGGTGTGCCACGGGTTTGACTCGGGTCGGCCAAAATGTATTTCGCCCTCTACTGCAAAAAGCATTAGATTGGCACAACTTAACCTTGGTGTTGTTCTTTTTAGCCTTCGCTCTATCGCTAACGCTCGTCGGCTCTGGCTATGTTAGGCAGGTCCAAATGCCCAATGTTGCCTCAGACTTCATTCGCATGCGCTTGGAAATGCCCGATGGGTATTCTAAAGAAGCCAAGCTAGAAATTATAAAACGTGCAGAGCGCGCCTCAACGCAACTCTCTGGAGATCCCATTATTCAAGAGGCGGTTAAAACTGATCGTCTGATTGCCAACCAATTATCGTTCATGTGGGGAGATACTATTCGTCTGATGGTTGAACTCAGCCCAGAGGTAAGTGGAAAAGTACAGCCCAAGCTAGTGGCTGAAAGATGGCAATATTATATGGGGCCGGTGCCGGATGCGAAAAAGATTGATGTTGACATAACCCTGGGGCCTCCCCAGTCTCAGTTTTCTATTTCATTAACAGCATCAAATACCGATCAGTTGACAGAAGCCGCGCAATTTGTAAAGCAGCAACTAGAGCAGTTGCCCGGCACCAGGAATATACGTGATGACTTACACTCTGGGCGCGCGGACATCGATATCAGTTTACTGCCTAACGCGGACAGCCTTGGTGTTAGCCTCTCTCAGGTAGCCACGCAGGTACGTCAGGGCTTCTATGGCGCCGAAGCCCAGAGAGTCCCGCGCGGCCGCGATGATGTGCGAGTAATGGTGCGTTATCCAAAAGATGCTCGGTCTCAGGTTGATACCCTTGAAGACATGCGCATAAGGACTGCCGCTGGCGTAGAAGTACCCTTTTACTCGGTAGCAGAAGCTACTTATGTTCCCGGATATTCCAGGATCAAGCGCAAAGACCGGGAACGAAGTATTGTCATTACCGCCCTGCCTTCAACCGGCAAGTTGACCGTTAGTGAGATAGCCGACATCATCTATGGCGATGTTGCTGAGGAAATGCGTCTGTTATTTCCTGAAGTGTCGATTAAAAAAGATGGTCAAATCGAAGATCAAGAGGAATTTAACAGTGCGGCGCTGAAGCTCTTTGGCTTAGCTATTTTATTGATTTACACCCTCATGGCCATCGAATTCAAGTCCTATCTAAAACCCTTAGGTGTTCTATCCGCCATTCCTTTCGGTATTATGGGCGCTATTTTCGGGCATCTCTTGATGGGCTTAGATTTCAGCCTTCTGTCATTGGTCGGCGTGCTGGCGGTGTCAGGGGTGGTTGTCAATGACAATCTGGTTCTGATCGATCGGATTATTCAACTCCGCGAAGAGGGAGAAGACGTTCATACGGCCCTCCTCAGGGGTAGTGTTGATCGCTTTAGACCCATCATCCTGACCTCACTGACCACCTTTGTTGGACTTACCCCAATTTTATTTGAGACCAGCGTACAGGCTCAGTTTCTGATTCCAATGGTTGCTTCCCTCGCTTTCGGGGTATTATTTGCCACGACAGTAACGCTTTTATTTGTGCCCTGCCTTTATATGGCTGGCGCCAGCCTTAAGCAAAAAATAAGAGGGTATGCTTCTAACTCAAATACTATGCTTAATTGAGCCGTTAATAGTAGGCAGTAGCCGATGTGGTGAGCACTAAAGACGAGGCAACTTCTTCGCGTTTAACCACGCCACAAAGCTGCTCGATAAGCTCCAGCGCAAAATCGATAGCCGTGCCCGGCCCCTGGCTCGTTATACAGTTTCGGTCTACCGCAACCCGAGATTCGCCGTCTACCTCTTTGGCTAGCAAAGACTGATGAAACTGCGGATGGCAGGTGGCTGTTCTATCAGCCAGTAGTCCTTTGGCCCCTAACACTAAAGCCGGAGCCGCACAGATGGCGGCGAACAGCTTCCCTTCAGATGCTTGCTTCCGAAGGAGTTTATCTAGGATTTCGCAGCCAGCTAGGGCTTCTGAGCCCGCCACACCGCCAGGAAGTGCAATCAAATCCCATGATTTTTCTGAACAATTTTCAATAGCGGAATCAGCAACAAGGCAAGTTCCTCTGGACGCCGTTATTTGCAATGTCGCTTGCTCGCTAACACTGGCAACAGTGACTTCCACACCCGCCCGACGCAACAGGTCGATGATCGTTACAGCTTCAATTTCTTCAGTTCCATCTGCGATGGGAACTAAGGCTTGCTTACTCATTTTTTCCCCTTTTTATTCAGCATATGTATGAGTTACACTGTGCCCGAAAACCATAGGTCTGTCACGGAGATAGCATGAAAACTTACGTTTTGCAGGCGCAGAATAATTGCATGCTCGACAAGGAATTACAGTGGGCGTCGGAGATTATTGCAAAGCGTATTTTTAATACCCCCCACAGAGATATAGCGCTTAATCAACTGATTGAGCTCAACGCCAAAGATGTTAACCTGAGGGCTGACGTTGTTGAGTGCGATTTGGGACCAAATGGCGCTCCAATGCTATCCGTGGAAGTGATCAGTAAAGAACAGGCCGCAGCCAACATTGGCCAATCCAGCGCTGCTTAAGAGGGAATAATGATTTGTCTTTAAACGCCAACCTTGAGTTATTCAGAGATCCCGCCCGAGCAGATCGATTAGCCGGTATTGTGCGCGGCATCGAAAAAGAGAGCCTGCGAGTTGACCCTAGTGGTCGTTTAGCGCAAACCCCACACCCAAAAGCACTTGGCTCGGCGCTAACCCATCCTAGTATCACAACTGACTTTTCTGAAGCACTGCTTGAATTTATCACGGCTCCCTCTTCCTCACCAGATAGTGTTTTAAATCAGTTAGAAGAAATTCACCGCATTACCTATCAAGAGATTGGAGATGAGTTGTTGTGGGTTAATAGCATGCCCTGTCAATTGGGATCAGATGACAGTATTCCAGTGGGTCAATACGGCAGCTCAAATATCGGCACCATGAAGAGTGTGTATCGACAAGGTTTAGGCAACCGCTATGGCCGATTAATGCAAACCATAGCCGGTATTCATTATAATTTTTCTGTGCCGGATTCCCTATGGGAAGATTTGAGAGATGCGGCTGGCAATCAGCAAGCACTGCAAGATTTTAAGTCTGATGGATATTTTAGTCTCATTCGTAATTTCCGGCGCTATTCTTGGTTGCTACTCTATCTGCTGGGCGCTGCGCCCGCAGTTTGCCGCAGCTTTGTCAGTAATCGGGAGCATCGGTTAACGTCTTTTGGCAGTGATTCTCACAGCTTATATCAGCCTTATGCCACTTCATTACGCATGGGCGATTTGGGCTATCAAAGCCGCGCCCAGGGCTCTCTGACCGTATGTTACAATGATTTACCCCAGTACACACAAACACTGCGAAAAGCATTAAAAATGCCGTACCCTGACTACCAAAAAATCGGTATAAAAGATAGTCAAGGTAATCACAAACAGTTGAATGCCCATCTATTGCAAATCGAAAATGAGTTCTATAGCTCAATTCGGCCTAAGCGGACCGCCGCCTCCGGGGAAACGCCATTACAAGCACTTGCAGAGCGTGGGGTGGAGTATGTTGAGGTGCGCTGTGTCGACCTAAATCCGCTATTACCCTGTGGTATCGACGTGCAAACCATGTATTTTCTAGATACATTCTTATTGTTTTGCCTGCTTAAAGACAGCCCGAAAACCGATAGCGCGGAGTATGCGCTGATTCCACAAAATATCGACCGCACTGTCTACCAAGGCCGAGATCCAGAATTAAAGTTATTAGTGGGTGATTCTGAAGTCTCCCTCCGGGAATGGGGTCATTCATTATTTGATGAAATGCGGCCGGTTGCAGAGCTTCTCAACAGTGCTAATCAAACTAAGGCCTATAGCCAAGTGTTTAATGTTATGGAATTAAAACTGACTGACGACAGTACCACGCCCGCCGCAATGCTTTTAGAAGAAATGAGAGCCAATAACGAAACCTATTACGCCATGGCAATGCGCAAAGCCGCTGAACATCGCGACTACTTTCAAGCCAACCCGCCCAGCGTAGAGACAACGGCTAAATACAAAAATTTAGCTGAAGTATCTTTGCAGCGCCAAGCTGAAATAGAGGCTAGTGACACAGTATCATTTGATGATTTTCTCGCTGACTATTACCGTTAATGGCATAATAAACAGCAAAAAACCCACCCAACAACAGAGTGAAGCATGGTTTACCCAAATTATAGAACAGTGAACTTTTTGGTCGCCCTTGGCTGTGGTGGCGCGCTACTTATAGCCGTCCTTTATTTCCAACGGCACCTTGGGCTAGAGCCCTGCTATCTATGTATCACTCAACGTGTATTTGTCGCTCTTGTCGGTGTTATCTTTTTGGTGGCGGCACTGCATAATCCTCTGCAAAAAGGGCAAAAGATCTATGCTGCTCTTGGCCTTGTAGGGGCGATCGCGGGCAGCTATTTTTCGGCAAAGCAACTATGGTTACAGAATCTGCCAGAAGAAAACGTGCCAACCTGTGGTCCACCCGTAGACTACCTATTTGATGTCTTCCCCGCTTCAGAGGTAGTTGCCATGCTAATCCGCGGTGATGGTAACTGTGCCAAAATTCAGTGGGAGCTTTTCGGTATCAGTATGCCGGGCTGGGTATTATTTGTTTTTCTGGTGCTGGCTGGTATAGGGTTATGCCAATTATTGCGCAAGGGCTGAGCTTAATCAGGGGGCTTGCTGTCTTAGTCCTATTCCAATGGCTTGGAGAGCTGGTAGTTGCCTGGACTGGCATGATGATGCCAGGACCTCTAATGGGAATGTTGATCCTGCTAACATTTCTCGCTTACCCTAGCGGTTTTGCGCGGGTCATTGAACCGGTCAGTGCTCGTCTTATTCAAAATCTCTCTCTAGTGTTTATACCTGCGTGCGTAGGCGTATTTTTTCTTGGTCCCGCTATTAGCGCACAAATACCCTTGCTGATACTGGTGGTCGTCTTAAGTACCCTAGTGGCGATAATTTTTATGACGGTGTTAATAAAAGCTATCGAAACGACTAAAAATGGCTGAATTATTTGTCCTGCAATGGCACCAGATTACAGCGACCTCTTGGCTCATGGTTCTCTCAGTGATAGGTTTTTACATCGGTATAACTGGTTACCGACGCAGTTCAGGCAAGCCCTTACTGCACCCCCTAATTATAGGCACACCCTTTATTGCCGCCGCACTGACGCTCATGAGCGTTGATTTTGATCAGTACTACAAAGCTAACGGCCTACTGAATTGGCTGCTTGGTCCAGCCACTGTAGCCCTAGCAGTACCTCTCTCGAAATATTTAAAGCCAATATCTAAGCTTTTACCGATATTAACTATTACCGTGCTTTCCGGTGGGTTTGTTGCCGCTGTTTCGGCCATTTCTTTAGCCTTATGGCTGACCTCCGAACCTATGATGATTCTGTCCGTCGCCGCTAAATCCGTTACCACCCCGATTGCTATGGCCATCACTCTGCAGCTGGGAGGGCTAATAACACTCATTACCCCAATAGTACTTTTCACGGGAATTACTGGCATCTTGGTTGCACCTCGAGTGTTTCATGTCGTTGGATTGCACGACGAGCGCTGGCAAGGACTGATTCTTGGTGTCACCGCCCATGCTATAGGAACGCTCAAGGCATTCGAACAGAGCCCCCGCTGCGGTGCCTTTTCGACCATAGGAATGGGCTTAAATGGCATTTGGACTTCAGTGTTTTTAGTGCCAATGATTCAAGCATTTATGGTTTAAAAGATTATCCTTTTATTTGAAAAGATGTAAAATTATGTGAAACTGAGTCATTGCGAGATTAAGCTTATGGTTACGGAGAATCTAACGCTTCAAACGAGCTGGAATAACGCCGGTGACGTTATTGATCGATGGCTCGAGGATCGCCGCGAGCTGCTGGCCATGTACTGTGAATTAACTGAGATTACCGACTTTACTGAAGGGGATAATCATCACAGTGAAGAATTAAAGCTTTTCTGCGAGATGATGGTAGATTATGCCTCAGCCGGGCATTTCGAAATATTTGATTATCTGAACCAAGAAGGCGCTTTGTTTAAAGATAAAGCGGGCCTCAAGAAAGGCAGCCAACTCATTGAAAAAATCCAACCTTCGACAGAGTTAATTCTAGATTTTAACGAGAAATATCTTATTACAGATGACCTAGACTCTCTGATTATTGACCTCGCCACTATTGGAGAGACCTTAGCTAAACGCTTTGACCGGGAAGACAGCTTGATCGATGTACTACATAGTGCTCATGTAGGCAAATTATTCAACGAACCTCAGTCCGATATAGCCTGAATAAAAACGGTTCACATAAAAAAGCCCCGATTCCCGGGGCTTTTTTAACGGCAAAATAATCTAAAGTCATTAGCTCTCATCAGACAGATTAGACTGGAGTAGCTCAACTTCAAAAATGAGTGTTGCGTTAGGTCCGATGGGACCCGTACCTCCAGGCCCGTAAGCCAAGTCTGCAGGAATATACAGCTCCCATTTAGATCCCTCGTTCATTAACTGCAGTCCCTCGGTCCAACCGGCAATCACTTGCGTTACGCCAAATTGTGCGGGAACGCCGCGCTTGATTGAACTATCAAACTCAGTGCCATCAAGCAGTCGCCCAGCATAGTGCACCTCAACAGTGCTCTCCACTGTCGGCTTTGGACCCGAACCTGCTGTTAACACCCGATACTGCAGACCACTGGCTGTGGTGGTAATACCCTCCTTAACACCATTTGCGGCCAAAAATTCTGCACCTTCAATAGCGTTGGTATCGGCCTGGAGACCAACCGTTTCCGCTTGTTCTTGTTGCATTGCTTGCTGTTTCGCAGTCATTTGTTGTTCAAAAACTTTGATTGTTGCAGCAATTTCCTCATCTGTTAAGCGCGGTAATACGTCAGTCAAAGCATCTTCTTGCCCATCAAAAAATGCATCTTTGTTAAAACCCATGTCCATACTTAGAATGTTTTTGCCGCTATCTAATCCCAACAAATAACTAATTTTTTGCTCTTGCGTATCCAACGCGACCTCTTTTTTAGTCGTAGCATCACAGGCGCCTAGTGCCAACAAGGCGGTAAGAGGGAGGATTTTTACTAGATTCATTTTATTTCCTTTATTAAGTATTCGACTGTTAGTGAGTAATTATTTAATTTAAGCCATTTGTAAGGCAGCATCAACCCTGTTGTTCATTTCATTCTCGCTTTTCATCGGATGTAGGCCACCACTAGCAGGTTTTCTTGAAGATAAAATCCCAAACTCCATGACCTAATCGCTCACCACGCTTCTCAAATTTGGTGAGCGGTCGATAGGCGGGTCTAGGTGAGCTTTCTCCCGGGCCGGCACAATTTTCAAAGCCCGCGGCCTCACTTAGTGTCTCCAACATTTGTTCGGCATAAGGTTGCCAGTCCGTGGCCATATGTATTATCCCATTGGGTCGCAATTTCTCTCTGACTTGCTGTAAAAACGAGGGTTGGACAATACGTCGTTTATTGTGCTTTTTCTTGTGCCAAGGATCGGGAAAGTACAGCTGCAAGCGGTCAATGCTGGCCGGCGCAAAGCATTCTTCAAGCACGTCATTTGCATCGGCTAGATAAATGCGCAAATTTGCCAGGCCTTCTACCCGAGCGGTCTTAATAATAGTGCCAACACCCGGAGGGTGCACCTCAATGCCGATAAAATCAGACTCAGGTTCAGCGGCAGCCATCTGTAACAAAGAGTCCCCCATACCAAACCCAATTTCCAAAACTTTGAGGCCTGAGCGGCCAAACACCTCATCTGTATTAATAGCACCGTCGGCTAATTTCAAACCATAGATAGGCCAGCTGGTTTCAAATGCCTTACGCTGTCCATCAGTCATGCGTCCCGCTCGTACCACGTAGCTGCGAATAGACTTCTTGCGATACTCTGGCCTAATGTCCATTTGCTAGTCCCGCTTAGCGATAATAAATAGCAATAGCCACCCAATAATGAAGGCGCTACCACCGATGGGAGTGATCATTCCAAGAGCCCCTATGTGGGTCACAACCAACAGATACAATGAGCCAGAAAATATTAAGATACCAAGGGCAAAACTTATTGCCGCCCAATGGCGAACCTTTGGATTTACCCCTTGGTCTGGCAAGCAGATAAGACCAAGAAGCGCCAGCGTATGCAAAAACTGATAAAGCACCGCTGTCTGAAAAACATCCATGTAGCGTTCAGACAAACGCCCTTCTAACCCATGCGCAGCAAAGGCACCTAAGATCACGCACACTGCGCCACTAATTCCGACAAGTCTAAGCCAAAGTATTTTATTCATAGCAATAAAAAAGCCGCACGTTTATAAAGTGCGGCCTATTATAATAGTTTATTAAACTAAGCCTCCATTAATCCGCGAACTTTCTTCATTGCGTTCTTTTCTAACTGGCGAATGCGCTCAGCAGAAACGTCATACTCAGCGGCTAACTCGTGTAAGGTTGATTTTTTTTCACTCAACCAACGGCGCTGCAGTATTGAACGACTGCGCTCATCAAGCTTTTCTACAGCCTCGGCGAGACGGAAGTTGTTGTCGCCTTCATAGTTCTCATTTTCAATTTGTTCAGCCGGATCTGCACCCTTAGATTCTAAATATAGCGATGGTGAGTAATAGGTGCTCTCTTCGTCATCTACAGGAGCATCAAAAGTTGCATCCCTTGACGTTAAACGCATTTCCATTTCCATCACGTCTTTGACTGCAACGCCAAGATCTTCTGCGACGGCTTTTGCCTCATCAGCAGAAAGCCAGTCCAGTTCTTTTTTGGCACTGCGTAAATTAAAGAATAATTTGCGTTGAGATTTAGTCGTCGCAACTTTCACAATACGCCAGTTGCGCAAAATAAATTCATGAATCTCTGCCTTTATCCAATGCACGGCAAAAGATACTACCCGCACACCTTTTTCAGGGTTAAATCTACGCACTGCCTTCATTAGGCCAACGTTGCCTTCCTGTATGAGATCGGCCAGAGGCAATCCATAACCGTTATAAGATCGAGCAATGTATACAACGAATCGAAGGTGGGACATCACCAGTTGACGAGCGGCATCAAGGTCATCTTGATAATATAAAGCTTCGCCTAAAGCCTTCTCTTCATCGATAGATAAGATGGGCACAGTAGCAGTACCTTGAATGTAAGCATTCAGGTTTGCACCCGGTGTCATCCATTCCATTGTTTGGAGCGCTTTACTCATAATTTCCTCTTAAAATCGTCTGTCGATAATAATAACACTAATTGTTACCTAGTTCCTAGCCCTAAAAAGGCTGTCAAATTACCTCTAAAGCGCCTATTAGCAGGCCTTTGGTAGGCAAAAGCCTCTATTTTGGCTGTATTTTACGTAAATGTTGCATTACAGCGATCCAAGCGCCGATCAAGCCGGTCATAGCACCAATGGCGCAGAGTACCAAAACCCCAGACAGGCCAAGCCCTACAAGCTCAAATTGACTCTGGTATAGACCGGCCAGGACCTCTACTGAACGGCCAACCCAGATCAGGCAGCCAATAAGCATCAAAGAGGCAATAAGGGCCCCACATAACCCTAATAGCGTCCCTGTATACAGAAATGGGCGGCGCACATAAGCATCCGTGCCACCCACCAACTTGACCACAATAATTTCTTCCTGCCGGCCTTGAATAGCCAAGCGGATAGTATTGCCAACAATCAATAACACACCAATGCCAAGAGCGAGGCTAATAGCCAGCACTAACTTTTCTCCAATTTCCGTTATGGCATTTAATCGCTGTATCCAGAGCATATCAACCTGAACATCCTCGACAGATTCTAGCTCTTCAATACTGGCCATTAGCCTTTCAGCTTGGCTTACACCAGCCTCTCCAGATAGTAATGGTTGCACCAAAAATACCGCGGGCAACGGATTTTCGTCCAAATACCTCAGGGCAGCACCAAACCCAGATAAAGCTTTAAATTCCTCAAGTGCTTGCTCCGCTGAAACGTAAGTTACCGAAATAACGCCCTTCAATTCTTCCAGTTGCACGGCAAGATGATCAACAGCCTTACTATCAGCAGGTTTTGCCACAAATACGGTAATCTGCGAGGAAGACTCAAGATCTCCCCCTATTTTTTGCACATTATTAAGCATTAATAGCATTGCCGAGGGTAAGGCTAGCGCTATGGCAATCACCAAAACTGTCATTAATGTTTGAATTGGCTCACCGAGCATTTTAACAATACTACTGCTCAGAGTCGCACGATGATGGGCACGATACCCGCGCCAACGGTCGGCAATTCGGATTTTTTGTCCCGTCGCGCCGCGCTGCGTCTGTGCTCTATTGCTTTTCTCAGTGGCGGTCATAGCACACACCATCGTCAGTTATCCTGCCGTTTTCTAGATGCACGATCCTTTCATCCATGGTGTTGATCAAATTAATGTCATGGGTGGCAATCAACACCGTAACCCCGACACTTTGAAACCGTCTGAACATAGCCATAATTTCAGCAGATAATGTCGGGTCTAGGTTTCCTGTGGGCTCGTCTGCTAACAGTATTTTGGGCTTATGCACCACCGCGCGCGCGATGCCGACTCTTTGCTGTTCGCCTCCAGACAGCGTGAGTGGATTGAGGGTCTCTTTATCAAGCAGGCCAACTCCATCCAGAGCGGCACGCACTCGACGCCCCGTTTCAGAGGCGGGGTATCCTGAGATCTGTAAGGGTAGAGCCACATTATCAAACACAGTGCGATCGGTGAGTAGCTGATGATTTTGAAACACCACGCCTATTTGCCGACGGTAGTTTGGAATTGCCGATCTGGATAATCGGTTTAAATTTTTGCCGTTGATCAGCAATGTTCCAGAAGTGGGCCGTTCCATGAGCATCAATAATTTGAGAAGAGTACTTTTACCCGCGCCTGAGGGGCCAGTAAGGAAGGCCATTTCGCCCTTATCTAGCTCAAAATTAACGTTACTCAAAGCCTCAAATCCACCTGGGTAGCGTTTACTCAAATTATCAAAGCGAATCATAGCTATACCTGTTAAGCCTCAGTATTTAACAATGCCTGAACGAAATCTTTCGCGACAAAAGGTTGCAAATCATCCGGCCCCTCGCCCACACCAATGTAACGAATCGGCACCGCAAATTTATCTGCTAACGCAAAAACAATGCCTCCCTTGGCGGTACCATCGAGCTTAGTGAGGGCTAGCCCGGTAACACCGACCACCTGATTGAACTCGGCCATCTGCACCAACGCATTTTGGCCAGTGCCCGCATCAAGTACTAGCATAATTTCATGGGGCGCTGTTTCGTCCAGTTTGCCGGCTACCCGCACTACCTTTTTCAGCTCTTCCATTAAGTTACTTTTATTATGTAAGCGACCTGCCGTATCCGCGATAATGACATCGACGTCTCTTGATTTCGCCGCTTGAATGGCATCATAAATAACCGACGCACTGTCTGCTCCGGTATGCTGGGCAACGACGGGTATCTGATTGCGCTCTCCCCAAGCTTGCAACTGCTCTATCGCAGCTGCCCTAAAAGTGTCCCCAGCCGCTAACATCACTGACCGGCCTTGACTCTTCATTTGCTTAGCAAGCTTCCCAATCGTCGTGGTTTTACCAACACCATTCACTCCAACCACAAATAACACAAAGGGTTTACCGTGCTTCTCGAAATCTATCACTTTCTCGGTGATACTTAATTTGTCTATCAATATTTTTTCTAGGACAGTCTTTAATGCAGCACCATCTTTAAGCGATTGCCGGTCACACTGTGCGGTTAGATCAGCAATAATTTTAGCTGTCGTTTCAATACCTACATCAGCGATTAACAGGGCGGTTTCAAGCTCTTCAAACAATTCATCGTCAATAACTTTATTGCCAAGGAAGATGTTGCCAATGCCTTCCCCCGTTCTAGACAGGGCTTTGCTCATGCGCTGTGCTAGATTTGGCTTGGCCGTGAGCGACTGAGTTTCTACAGGACCTTCGCGAGATTCTCCAGCGCTACGCTTAAAACGATCGAAAAAAGATCGTTTAGGTACCTTCTCGCCGCCGCTGTCGGTTGGTGTTGAATCCATTTTAATCGATATACTTAGGTTCGTGGGATTTGGTGTATCCTACCATTTACAGTCGGAAAAGTAGCTACAAGTAGTGTAAATGGAGCGCCAAATTGTCGATAAAAAAACTAAAGGCCAAATCAAAAGAGAGCCAAGGCGTCAGAATTATCGGCGGCACCTGGCGTAGTCGCAAAATTTTATTTGCCGAGGTTCCCGGTTTGCGCCCTACAGGTGATCGTATTCGAGAAACACTTTTTAATTGGCTGGCCGCCAATATCAGAGAAGCCCGCTGCCTAGACCTTTTTGCTGGCTCCGGCGTGCTTGGGTTTGAGGCCTTGTCTCGAGGAGCCGCTCACTGCACCTCCCTAGAAAGCCATCCGACTGCGGCTAAAAAGCTGCAGTCCGCGAAAATGGCATTGTCGGCAGATATCAACATTGTTAATGCTAACAGCCTCAGCTTTTTGGCTAAGCCATCGTCAGGACAAGAGTTCGATATAGTATTTATAGACCCGCCTTTTGAGGCTGGAATACTCAACCAAAGCTGCTCTTTACTAGAGAAGAATGGTTGGTTGGCCGTCAATGCGTCTATCTACTGCGAGCTACACTTGACCGACAATACGTTCGTGCCACCATTGAATTGGCAACAAGTACAGGACAAGCAGGCAGGGCAGGTGCGATACTGTTTGTTTACTCGCATTGAGCCTAGCAACTAAATTGAGTAATATGCATCCTCAGAGAACACTCAGAAATGGAACATCGCTATGAAGACAATCGTATATCCTGGCACATTTGACCCTATTACCAATGGCCACATTGACCTCATCGAGCGCGCGTCTAAGCTGTTTGATAAAATTGTCGTTGGCATTGCTAGCAATCAGAAGAAAAGCCCCCTGTTTACTATTGATGAGCGCATCCAGCTAGCCACTGAAGCGGTAAAACACTTAGATAATGTTGAAGTTAAGGGCTTTGATTATTTGCTTGTCAATTTTGTCAGGGACTGCAATGCAGAGGCCGTGATGCGAGGCCTTAGGGCTGTTTCTGACTTCGAGTATGAGTTCCAATTGGCGAATATGAACCGCGCTTTAAGCCCCGAGATTGAGAGTGTATTTTTGACTCCCTCAGAGAAATTTTCTTACATCTCCTCATCTCTAATTCGAGAGATTTCTGCGTTAAATGGCGATGCGAGTAAATTTGTACCACCTCATGTTGCCGCAGCCCTGCTGGAAAAGTTCCAATAGCAACCTAAGGCCCCAAGTGTCTTAACGCTGGCACTGCGGGCAAAAGACTGAACTGCGCTGCCCAAGCCGAATCTCCTTTAATACCCCGGCACAGGTTACACAATCTTTACCACCACGTCCGTACACCGCCAGCGTTTGCTGGAAATACCCGGGCTCACCGTTGCTATTAACAAAATCTCGCAAAGTTGTCCCTCCCTGTTCTATAGCAGCAGCTAGCACGCTCTTTATGTGACCACCCAACACCTCATAACGCTGTTTTGAAATTTTGCCTGCAGGTCTGTCTGGCCGAATTCCACTGCGAAAAAGCGCCTCAGATGCGTAAATATTGCCCACACCAACGACGATTTTGTTGTCCATGATAAAAGGTTTAACGGCTATTTTTCGCCCTTTTGCTTTGCGCCAGAGCGACCCACCATTGAAATCGTTTGAGAGCGGCTCTGGGCCCAGATTAGCCAGCTGCGGATGATCACTCAAACACCAAAGCCAAGATCCAAACCGTCGCGGATCGTGATAGCGCAGACAGGCTCCATTAACTAGCTGTAATTCTATGTGGTCGTGCTTGCGCCACTCAGTGTTGGCAGTAACAACCCTTAAACTGCCACTCATGCCAAGGTGGACTAACATCGACCCGCGCTCTAATTGCATGATCAGATATTTAGCTCGGCGGGACAGGGCTATGATCGTCTGCCCCTCAACAATCGAGTCTATCCCCTCAGTCACCGGCCATCGCAAAGAGCCCTGACGAACGATTAGCCGAGTTATTTTCTGTTCTTTTACAAAAGGCTTTATGCCTTTAAGAGTAGTTTCAACTTCGGGTAACTCAGGCATCGGGTAACTCTAGTTTTAATTCTGTCGGGGTTTGGTAAGAATAATGCGCTCTCAGTCCCTTATTACTAATCATAATAGTATATATTGTCTGTCTAAAGTTGCTTTTAGGAACTAGTATTTTTCAGAAAAACCAGTAAAATGCCGAGTCATAGTAGAAAAAGCTTCGAAAAGGAAATAAGTGCGCATGGCTCTAGGAAAAAGACGTAGGTCAGAAGACGAAAATGAAATTGATATGACGCCAATGTTGGACGTTGTTTTTATTATGCTTATTTTCTTTATTGTAACTGCGTCGTTTGTGAACGAGTCAGGTTTGGGTGTTAGTCGTCCTCCAACCTCTGATCAGCCACCACCAGATTCTGAAAATACTAATATCGTATTCCGTGTCTCTGAAAGTAACGAGGTGACTTTTGAAGGCCGTCGTATCGATATTCGCGCAGTACGTGCCAACGTCGAACGGATGCATGCCGAGAAGCCGGAAGCCAAAGTCGTGATTAGCTCACACCCAAAAGCGAAGACAGAGGTTTTTGTAGAGATTTCTGATCAAGCTCGCGAAGCGGGTGTCTACGACATATCCCTTTCAACAGACGAGTAAACCTAGAGAATTTTCACTGCCTTAAATCCACCGCCTGCGTCTTCAGGCCAGGTCGTTTGTTGTTAGTCTTTCACCTGTAGCCTTGACTGCCTATTTAACTAAGCGCAGCGCCACACTTGTATTCCATTAATATTCTGACATGATAGAGGATCGCAAGGCACTTGCTTTTGGACTTCTCTATGGAAGGTCACCGCGGACATCTTAATCAAGCCGACATTGACTGGTTGCGGACCGAGTTGCCCGACTTTGAGATTGCCGCCTCTAGCCCAAATAACCCCAGCGTCCAATTAACTCGGTATCTGACTTTTTACCAACTGCCAACAGCTGCTATCAACGTGCAATTAATCTCTGGCAAGTCAGCTGACCGACAAACCCTCATCATGGCTTGGAAGCCAAGGGTCAGTCGCGGCACAGCCATAGTAGTGCACGGGTATATGGATCATATTGGCTTGTACAACCATCTTGTTGAGCATCTTTTGCAGCAGCAGCTCACCGTGGTTTGCTTTGATTTGATTGGCCATGGATTATCCAGCGGTGATACCGGCTCTATTAATAACTTCGGTCAGTATGTCGCTCAACTCGAACAGATTATTAGTCTAGCCAAAAAATACTTCCCGGGACCAATACACGGCATTGGTCAAAGTATGGGTGGGGCAATTTTACTCAAACATCTAATCAACCAAGCCGATAACCAACAGTATCCCTTTAGCAGTCTTAATTTACTCGCTCCCCTATTGCGGCCATGGGCGTGGAAGCAAAGCCGCAGAGCGTATTTTCTGTCTCGACTATTTGTTAAATCCATTAAGCGCGTTTTTCGTCCCAGCTCTCACGATCGTGCTTTTCTCACTTTTTTACGCAGCCGTGATCCCCTGCAGCCAAGGTCGGTACCTCTAAAGTGGGTAGGCGCAATGAATAACTGGGTATCAGAATTTGAACGTGCTCCGGCAAACAACTTTGCCATCAATCTTATTCAGGGAGACGACGATAAAACTTTAGACTGGGTGCACAACCTCAAGGCCTTTAAGCAAAAGTTTAGCGCATTGTCTGTCACTATGATCGCCACCGGCAATCATCATCTAGTTAACGAGAAAGAAGATCTTAGAGCGCAAATCTTTGACGCGCTAAGGCTCTGACTAGTTATAAATATAGCTCGGTAGCCAAGTAGCTAACGCTGGCCAAAATGACAGTAGCAACATTAAGAATAGCTGCAGTATGATAAAGGGCACCACGCCGCGATACATATCAGAGGTTTCAACTGTATCTGGGGTAACTCCACGCAAATAGAACAGTGCAAAGCCAAATGGTGGTGTTAAGAACGAAGTCTGCAGATTGATGGCAATCATCACCCCCAACCACACAGGGTCTAGGCCCATTGCCAACAAAACAGGGCCCACAATCGGCACCACTACAAAGGTAATCTCTATAAAATCAAGAATAAAGCCCAGTAGAAAAATAACCACCATGACCAGCAGGGTGGCGCCAAACAACCCTCCCGGCAAATTAGTGAAAAAATTCTCTACGATTTCTTCGCCACCAAAACCTCTAAATACTAACGAAAATACGGCGGCGCCGATCAATATCAAAAACACCACAGAAGTGACTTGGGTGGTACTGATGGCGACTTCGCGAAGCTTGGTAAAATTCAATTGGCCTTTAATCGCGGCAAGTGTTGTGGCACCAAAAGCACCGACACCAGCAGCTTCTGTTGGGGTCGCGATCCCAGAAAGAATTGAGCCCAATACAGTCACAATCAAAAATACCGGTGGTAACAAATTTTTCATTGCCCGCGATAAGCTAGCCTTGCCTACACTTTGCGGATTATTTTCATCTATCGACGGACGAGAAAAGATGACCAAATAAGCACAATAAAATATCACCAACATCAGACCCGGAATAATGGCACCCACAAATAAATCTCCAATAGAGATCGTTTTGGGTGTGAAGATGCCCATATTTAATTGCGCTTGCTGATAGGCGCTAGATAGCGTATCGCCAAGTAACACCAAAGCAATAGACGGTGGAATAATCTGCCCCAGAGTCCCTGTGGCGGCAATAAGACCTGTTGCTTGGGATGGAGAATAACCTCGCTTGAGCATAGTGGGTAATGACATCAGCCCCATCGTGACCACTGTAGCGCCGACAATGCCGGTACTAGCCGCCAATAAGGCCCCCACCAACACTACCGAAATACCTAGCCCGCTGCGAAACTCACCAAAGAGATCGGCCATACTCTCCAGCAGATCTTCTGACAACCTCGACTTCTCAAGCATCACCCCCATTAATATAAATAGAGGCACCGCAATCAAAGTGGTATTTTCCATAGTACCAAACAAACGATTAGGCAGAGCCTGTAAAAATGCCATATCAAAATGGCCAGTAACCGCGCCCACCATGGCGAAAATTAGAGCCGTCCCTGCCAACGAAAAAGCCACTGGGTAACCCGCCATTAGAACCAGGCAGGCGACTAGAAACATTAAGAAGGGAATAAAGTCGGCCATTAGATTAGCGGCTCATTGTTTTCAACTATCTGAGTTCCTGAAATGTCCCCGCCAATGACAGCTAGGCCATTTTTAATAATTTCAGCGATACCTTGCAACAATAAACTAACAGGCATGAGTAACATGAGCGTCTTCAGTAAATAAACAAACGGCAGGCCATTATTCTCGACCGAGGTTTCTCGAATTTTCCAGCTGGCTAACACATAGTCCCAGCTAGTAACCAACACCAAGAGGCAGACTGGCACTAAAAACAAAAGCCCGCCCATTAGGTTAATCATTGCTTTAGACTTTGGCGAAAAGCCTCTATAGAAGATATCTACTCGCACATGGCCATCATGCTTTAGAGTAAAAGCGAGGCCCATCATGAATACCAGGCAGTGCAAATAGGTAATCGACTCTTGCAAAGCAATAGAACCGATCTCCAAAAAATACCTTGTGACCACCACCAAAACCACCAAAGTAACCATCACTATCGTCAGCCAAGCAATTAGGCGCCCAGTGATCTCAGTAAATGATTCAACAGCATTGACGACTATTACTAGTGATTTCAAGGGGTTTAAAGCTCCTAATTGCGATCGGCCAATAGTATACCGACTGAATAACAAGGCCGATAGCACTCTATAGTTTAGGTGCTTCGAAATAGTCTAGCGATGATAAGGACACCCCCCTTAGGCGAGGTGCCACTGCAGTGATTGAAGACTACCCATGGCAATTTATCTGTGGATTGTTTACCTTGTGGCTGCTTCATTCACAGACACGTCGATAGTCTGCGCTTTTTAATTAGCTAAACAGTTGTTAGCAGGCTTGGTATACTGAGGGCGATTGTCAAACTTAACCTTCTCCATTGGGTCCCTAAAAATGATGCTCACCGTTATTTCTCCAGCTAAAAAACTTGATTACAGTAGTAAAATAAGTACTACAGTACACACGCAGCCTGCTCTTTTAGAACATTCGCAGGAGTTATTAGAAGGTCTAAAACAGTTGTCGCCTCAGGATGTCTGCAGGCTGATGGGCCTAAGCGATAAACTCGGCGCATTGAACTATGAACGTTTTCAAGAATGGAGCGCTCCGTTTAATGAGGGCAATGCCCGTCAGGCAGTGCTGGCTTTCAAAGGCGATGTCTATCAAGGATTAGACGCAGATAGTATGAGCGAGGCTGAACTCCGGTGGGCACAGAATCATCTGCGTATTTTGTCAGGCCTCTACGGCGTTCTTCGGCCCCTGGATTTAATGCAAGCCTACCGTCTTGAAATGGGTACCAAATTCGCTACCCAGCGCGGCGGCGACCTCTATTCTTTTTGGGATGGGATTATTACAGCAGAGCTTAATGCTCTGCTAAAAGAGCCGGATGCGGTGCTTTTAAATCTTGCCTCGAACGAATATTTTAAGGTCATTAAGCAAAAAAACATCCATGCCCGCATTGTCACTCCGGTGTTCATGGACTATAAAACCGATAAATATAAGATTATCAGTTTTTTTGCCAAAAGAGCGCGAGGCTTAATGTCCGCCTTTATTATTAAAAATCAAATCACAGGCGTAGACGGCATCAAAGACTTTGACTCGGCCGGGTATGCGTTTAACGAGGGGATGAGTGAGGGCGATAAGTGGGTCTTCACTCGCGGTTGATTTCTAACTATGCGTAAACCATTTTCCCAAGCCTGCGAGAATAATCGCGAGCCTATCTGCCAGGTACTCAGGCGCATCTTTGCTGACAAGCGCGCTATTCTCGAGATAGGTAGCGGTACCGGCCAACATGCAGTTTGGTTTGCCGAACAAATGCCGCATCTACACTGGCATACTAGCGATCGAACAGAGAATCACCCCGGTATCCAGCAGTGGCTAGCCGATTTCGCTCTCAGTAATGTCGTCGCCCCAATAACCTTGGATGTTTCCCAGTTCAACTGGCCACAAGACAAATATGACGGCGTTTTTTCGGCAAACACTGCCCACATTATGTCTTGGCCAGAGGCCCAGAAAATGATTCGCGGGGTTGCTTCAATGCTGGCAGATGGAGGTGTCTTCGGCCTCTATGGTCCAATGCAATATTCTGGGGTGATTAAAGCAGCAAGCAATCGCGCCTTTAATACCCACCTTAAGGCCCAAAGCCAACAGCAGGGCATTAGAGAATTCAACGACTTAAATGCGTTGGCTGCCGGTGAAGGAATGGTTTTGCAGGAGGACAATTCTATGCCCGCTAATAATAGGTTATTAGTTTGGCAAAAGCGCGGCAACAATCGGTCGCCGGCTAGTTAAGAAGCAGGTAGTCAAGAGCGACACCTATAAACACCACCATGCCCACTCTGTGGTTATTTAAAAAAGCGGCAAAGCAAGCGTCCCTAGCTCTATTTCTCGTCGTCTGGTATTGATTATAGAAGTAGCAAGCCGCGGCGCCCAAGCCCAGAAAATAAATCCAGCCGCGGCCAAATTCGATTCCTACTGAAATTAACAGCCCTAGCGTTGCAAGCTGCAGCCCAGCAATTATCGTTCGGTCATGTCGTCCAAATAGAATAGCTGTCGACTTTATACCAATTTGTAAATCATCCTCACGATCGACCATTGCATAATAGGTGTCAAAGGCGATTGTCCAAACCACCACGGCGGCGAACAAAAGCCATAACTCTTTCGGCAAAGCCTGCCTCTCGGCTGCAAACGCCATAGGGATAGAGCAGGCCCATGCAACACCGAGGCCGATTTGAGGTAGGTTAGTAAAGCGCTTCATAAGCGGGTACACCGCCGTCGCTGCTAGCCCTCCAAAGGATAATAAGATCGTTAATTGATTGGTCTGCAGCACTAGGACCAGGGCGGCGACAAGGAGGGCTACGCATAAAATCAACGCATGCTTTGGCTTTATTTCTCCAGCTGGCAAAGGCCGCGCTTTCGTGCGTTCAACTAGCCCGTCTACATGGCGGTCTGCGTAATCATTAAGCACACAGCCCGCAGCTCTCATAACGAGCAGGCCAACAACAAATATTGCTAAATTGCGCAGTGACGGCACCCCTTCTGCGGCAAACCAAAGCCCCCAGAGCGTTGGCCACAAAAGCAAATAGACCCCTATGGGTCTATCCATTCGCACTAATCGCAACCAAGGATTTGATAGGCTTACTTTAGACGCTTCGTCTGATCCGCTCATGTTATGTTGTGAATCCTAAAGAGGGTTTTTGATTATAAGGCTTAAAATCCGGCAAAAATATTTCGCTGACCAACAGAGGTTTTTGGTCAAGCCGGAAGACTGATCTTCGCCCCCAAAGCGGAACTTTAATGTGACTTAATCTGTCTGGCAAGTGTGCCCTTTCCGCCGACAAAAAAGCGGCTTCGACAGGATCTCTAGTCATGCTAGGATCTCCGAACAAAAGGGCTCCTAGAGGCTGGCTATCGATATTCCGTAAAAATTCCAACCGCCCTGTCAGCGTTGATAATGGAATAATGCTGCGAGCAAAAACCCATGGTTTTCCATTGCCAAGGAGCAATACCTGCCTTGAATAAACCGGAGTCTCGCAGTCTATATTGAGCGCTCGTGCTTCGCTCTCTGTCGGCTTGGTTTCTACCTGGTCGATGACCTCGACGGCAAAGCGGTTTGCACTGGCATCAATCAAGCGCTGGGTTAAGGACCCCCGGTCAGACAACCAGCCAATCCAGTCTGACGGAATTGTTTTGTCAGGCACAGTCGCAAGAGCCTGCCATATGAAGGTGGTGGGTGGAATCAAATGTGTGTCCTGTAATATGGTCAAAACGGTCTCTTTACTATTTTGCGGTAGTATAAGGGCGAAACCCTACGGATAAACTGAAGGCTCGCCATCAGGCCTAGTCCGAAAGCGCTTGTATTCCCACTGGTACTGCTCCGGCGCTAAATCAATAACTGCCTCAACCCCCTGATTAAGCGCAGCCAAACTTAGCTGTTGGTCGTCGCTGTATATTTCTCTGGCAACCGGCAGAAAGTGTATCTCCCAGCCTCCAGTAACACGAAGTGCAGTGCACATCAAGGCACGACTGCCAGAGCGCTGCAACAGTTTGTGGATAAGGGTCATGGTCTGAGTTTGTATCCCTAAGAAGGGCGCAAACTCACCACTGTTCAGCGGCGGCTGTTGGTCTGGCAAAATGCCAGTGATGTCGCCCCTTTGCAAGGCCTTGATTAGGGCAGCCACGCCGCGCAAATTAGTCGGAACCAAGGTTGCCCCCGCCTGCTCACGGGATGCCTTTATCCACGCTTCGAGCTCTATCATTCTAGGCGGATCATATAAAGACGTCATTGCCGCCTTTTGAGAAGCCCACAAACCAAGTACCTCCCAATTTCCTTGATGGGGAATAATTAGAATGGTGCCTAATCCCTCCGACAATGACGCCTCGAAGAGTTCTAGGCCTCTGATAGCTAATATTTTTGTCTCCAATCCGGTGTTGCCCGCTCGCCAAACTTTGGGGGTTTCAAAAAGAGCCTGCGCTAAATGCGACATGCGCTTAGCGCTGAGCCGATTAATTTCAGCCTCGGTCATTCTTGGGTAACAAAGAGCTAAATTAATTTTAGCCATTCTAGCCGGCTGAAGATTCAAGATAACAATCAACGCACCAAGCCCTCTGCCAAGTGCTCGAGCCACAGTAAGCGGAAGCCAGGCAATACACTTAAGCGCATACAAAATTAACTTATTTCTCATTATTGCCTTTCTTCATGTATGTCGGCGCCCCGCAGCAACCGCAAAAAGAGCCCGTAACCGGTGATTGACGCTTCGTTTTGTTGCCTGGAACAGGATCTTATATACATCCATCACCCCAATAGCCTGAGAGTATTTAGCTGCGTCTAAGGTCATTATATCTAATGCCTGATCAAGCAGGCCAGCTTATTCAACCCTTTGCCGCACTTATTCCCTATCTTTATCGCGGTGCGGCTTTATACTTGCGTTTTTGATTGAACATTTTATTACCGTGGGTGAATGTTGTGGCCAAACTCAGTGCGCCGCCTGATACTTTTCAGGATTTAATTTCCAGACTACAAAATTACTGGGCCGAGAAGGGTTGCGTAATCATGCAACCTCTCGATATGGAAGTTGGTGCGGGGACTTTTCATCCTGCAACGTTTTTGCGCTCGATTGGGCCAGAAGTCTGGAATAGCGCGTATGTCCAGCCCTCACGACGTCCTACCGATGGCCGATATGGTGAAAACCCAAATCGACTTCAGCATTATTACCAGTTTCAAGTAGTTATGAAACCCTCACCAAAAGATTTTCAAGAGCTCTATCTCGGGTCCCTGCAAGATCTAGGCTTAGATACCTTAATCCATGACGTGCGCTTCGTGGAAGACAACTGGGAATCGCCTACGCTAGGAGCCTGGGGCCTAGGCTGGGAGGTATGGCTAAACGGAATGGAAGTATCTCAGTTTACCTATTTTCAGCAGGTAGGTGGCCTTGAATGCTATCCTGTCACGGGCGAGATTACCTATGGCCTTGAGCGGATTGCTATGTATCTACAGGGGGTTGATAGTATTTACGACCTTGTTTGGGCTCATGGTCCGCAGGGCGACGTCAGCTACGGAGACGTTTTCTTACAAAATGAAATTGAGATGTCCGCGTATAATTTTGAGCACGCCGATGTTGACTTCCTATTCAAGAGTTTTGACCAGCATGAGAAAGACTGTAAGAGTTTGACACAAAAGGGCCTGCCTCTGCCCGCCTATGAAATGGTAATGAGGGCCTCTCATACCTTTAATTTGCTAGATGCTCGTAAAGCTATTTCCGTAACAGAGCGCCAACGCTTTATCTTGCGCGTGCGCACTCTGGCAAGGGCGGTCGCGCAAGGCTATTTCGATTCTCGCCTGGCCGCAGGTTTTCCACTGGCAGAGCCCTCAATTGCTGCAGAAGTAATAGCTCGTCACACAGGAGAATCTAAATGAAGAGTGATTTCCTTTTTGAGCTCGGTACCGAAGAATTGCCACCAAAAGCACTACTGGCCCTATCGGAGTCACTAACATCTGGTCTTTTGAATGGCTTTAAAAGTGCCAAACTTTCGTTTGGAGAGGTCTCATCTTTCGCCTCGCCTCGTAGACTCGCCGTTGTAGTGCGCGACTTAGACGTAAAGGCTCCCAATACAGAGATCGTGAATTGGGGACCCCCCACTAAAGTAGCTTTTGATAGCCATGGATCGGCTACTAAGGCGGCGCAAGCCTTCGCCACAAAAAATAATTTGGTTTTAACTGAGCTTATAAACAATGTGGAGCATGACGGCCAACAAGAAAAGTTGTGTGTACGCAAAACAGAGGAAGGGAAAGACACCGCCGCCCTTTTGTCGGAGCTTATTAACGCCGTCTTATTAGGACTGCCTATCGCCAAACGAATGAGCTGGGGGAGCAGCAAAGAGCTATTTGTCCGTCCAGTGCAATGGGCCGTTTTGTTGTTTGATGGAAAGACCTGTGAACTGCCTATTTTGGGAATTACCTCAGGCAACCTGAGTCAGGGCCACCGCTTTCACGGGTCTGGAGATATTGCGATTGAAACCCCTCTGAGCTATGAGAAACAGTTACGGGATCAATTTGTTATCGCCAGCTTTGATCAGCGGCGAAACATTATTCGAGAGGGCGTGACCAACTTAGCGAAAACCATTCATGGCCATGCCGTCATTGACGCAGCTCTACTGGACGAAGTGAGCGCGCTAAATGAATGGCCGGTACCTCTCATCGGACATTTTGACCCTCATTTCTTGGAGATTCCCGCTGAAGCGCTTATCTCTTCAATGAAAGAGCACCAAAAATATTTTCACCTGACTGATAACAATGATCAATTGTTACCCGCGTTTATTACTGTGGCCAACATACAGAGCAATGATCCATCTCAGGTGGTCGCTGGAAACGAGCGTGTAATCCGTCCGCGGTTGGCCGATGCCGCGTTCTTTTATAAAAACGACCGCTTAGTTTCTCTCGAGCAGCGCAGAGAGTCCTTAAAACGGGTCATTTTCCAGGATAAGCTAGGCTCGGTATTTGATAAAACAGAGCGCGTGGCTAATCTTTGTTCGCAGCTGGCCCCATTCACCGGTGCTAACGCAAAACTAGCGCGCCGAGCCGGAGAGCTGTGCAAGTCGGATCTCGTCACAGACATGGTGGGTGAATTTGCCGACCTACAGGGCGTGATGGGCCGTTACTATGCGCTTCATGATGGTGAAGAGCCTAGCGTAGCAGAAGCGCAGTTAGAGCAGTACCTGCCTCGCTTTTCTGGTGACAGGACTCCGGAGAATGCCGTTGGGGCTACACTAGCTCTTGCCGACAAGCTAGATACGCTGGTCGGAATCTTTAGTATAGGGCAACCACCTTCAGGATCCCGCGACCCCTTCGCGCTAAGACGCGCTAGTCTTGGAGTTTTACGTATTATCTTGGATCGAAAAATTGATATTGATCTAACTAAAGCTATCTCCCTTGCCGCATCCCAATTTGACTTAGACCCATCTGAACTGGACAAAACGCGGAAGCAAGTACTTACATACGTATTAGAGCGCTTTAGATCTTGGTACCGCGACGAAGGTTTTAGCGCCGAGGTTTTTTTATCCGTTTCCACCCTCGATTTTGCTAATCCGCTCGATATTGACGCGCGAATAAAGGCCGTTGCCCAATTCTGCACGCTACCAGAAGCTGATGCTTTGTCCTCAGCCAACAAAAGAGTCTCTAATATTTTGGCTAAGCAGCTCGGCACACGAATGCCAGAGCCTGTAAGCCACTATTTACTCCAGGAATCGGCAGAAAAAGCCTTGGCTCAAGCAATTGAAACGCTGGAAGATAGCTCCAAGCCGTTATTAGCGTCACGAGATTACAACACTTTGCTAAAAAACCTGTCGTCCCTGCGAGAGCCTGTCGATAGATTCTTTGAGGAGGTTATGGTGGTGTCGGAAGAGCCTGCGCTGCGAGAAAATCGTCTAAGCCTACTCAAAAGGCTACGAGATTTATTCCTTAACGTCGCTGATATTTCACAGTTAGTCACAAGCAAATGATGAGCCGGCATGGAACTTTGAGCGCCGCACAAAAGACCTTGCTAGCTCTGCGCGCAAGCGCCTTCTATGTGGGATTTTTTACCATCATTCTGGTCATAAGTTGTGCCTGCTGTGTGTCGTTCGTCCTTGCGCCTAAACAGTTACAGGCAGTGGCATCCGCGGGTAATTATTTGACGCTATCTTGGCTGCGTTTCACTTGTAATATTGATGTGAAGGTCACAGGAAGCGAGCACATCCCGGCGGGGCCTTGCGTTATATTAAGCAACCACCAAAGCGCGTGGGAATCATTGTATCTACAAGGGTTATTCCAGCCGGTCAGCTTTGTGTTAAAACGTGAGTTGCTTTGGATACCCCTTTTCGGTTGGACCTTGGCGCTTTTGCGCCCCATTGCTATCAAGCGAGCCAAGCCCGCTGCGGCTATGCGGCAAGTACTGAAACAGGGTAAATCGCGCTTAGAAGAGGGGCTCAAGGTTGTTATTTACCCCGAGGGGACGAGAATGGATCCCGGAGAGCTGGGCAAATTTAAAAGTAGCGGAGCTGCAATAGCCGCTTTGGCAGGCGTCCCTATTTTGCCCCTGTCTCACAATGCTGGTGAACACTGGACTCTTCACGGATTTCTCAAATATCCCGGCACCGTTTACTTAAACATCGGACCGGCAATTGATGCCTCGAATAATAGTGCTCGAGAATTGACGGAAACCGCGCGGTCCTGGATTGATAGCTCCCTTAAGTAGCACGCGCGGCAACTATCTCCCTAGAGCGCTCCTCCTAAAAGCACACTTAAACGTCCAGATTCACGACGGACAGCGCGTTTTTCTCAATGAACTCTCTTCTCGGCTCCACTTGGTCTCCCATCAAGGTAGTAAACATTTGGTCGGCTGCAATAGCGTCCTCTATGGTCACCACTAGCATTCTTCGTGCCTCCGGGTCCATTGTGGTTTCCCAAAGCTGCCCGGGGTTCATTTCCCCGAGACCCTTGTAGCGCTGAGTATTGATGCCTCGGCGAGATTCCGCCATCAGCCAATCTAGAGCTTCTTTAAACCCTCCAACTGGGTGATCTCGCTCTCCACGCTTAACATAGGCGCCTTCTTCGATTAATCCTTGCAGCGTGTTGCCCAGCTCAACTATCGTCGTATATTCTGCCGAACCAAAAAAATCTCTACTCAAGGTATGATAGTGAGGCACGCCATGAGCGGTAATCTCGATGCTGGGTAAGAATACGTTGCGCTCTTTGTCCTCCGCTACCGCCACCTTATAGCGATGGGTTCCGCTATCAACTTCCATGAGTTTTTCCTGGAGTTCCCCGCACCAAGCCTCCATATCGCTACATTTTTGCAGAAGTTTTATATCCAGCCCTCGCACATAAATCAGCGCCTCTAGGATGGTCAAGGGATAAACTAAGGACATTCTCTCAATTAAACCACTAACCTTTCTAAACTTCGCAACCAACGCCTCCAAGGCGTCTCCCTTAATAGCAGGAGCCTCCGGATTAACGTGCAGGCTGGCACTCTCGAGGGCTTTTTGGGTCAAATAAACCAGCAAGGCGGCATCATCTTTAACGTATTCCTCATTTTTTCCCTTGCTAACCTTGTACAGAGGAGGTTGGGCAATAAAAATATGGCCGTTCTCGACCAATTGCCGCATTTGCCGGAAAAAGAACGTCAGTAATAAGGTTCGAATATGCGAACCATCTACGTCGGCATCAGTCATAATAACAATAGTGTGATAACGAAGCTTTGCAAGGTTAAACTCCTCATTCCCGATACCGCACCCCAGCGCGGTGATTAAAGTGCCCACCTCAACGCTAGATAGCATTTTATCAAAACGAGCCTTCTCAACGTTCAAAATCTTTCCTTTCAGCGGAAGAATCGCCTGAGTCTTACGCGCCCGCCCCTGTTTAGCTGAACCTCCCGCAGAATCTCCCTCCACTAAGTAAAGTTCAGACAAAGCAGGATCTTTTTCTTGGCAATCGGCTAATTTCCCGGGCAACCCGGCAATATCAAGCGCGCCTTTTCGGCGCGTCATCTCTCTAGCTTTCCGCGCCGCCTCTCGAGCTCTTGCCGCATCTATCATCTTGTTGACAATCGCCCGAGCCTCCTGCGGAAACTCCAGGAGATAATCAGTAAACTTCTCCCCCATCTCTTGCTCAACAGCTGTTTTCACCTCGGAACTAACCAGCTTATCCTTGGTCTGAGAAGAAAACTTAGGGTCAGGCACTTTGACTGAAACAATCGCCGTTAGCCCCTCACGAGCGTCATCGCCAGTAGTGTTAACTTTTGATTTTCCGTTAATCCCTTCCTTTTCAATATAGGTATTCAGTCCCCGCGTTAGTGCTGACCGGAAGCCGGCAAGGTGAGTGCCGCCATCGCGCTGAGGGATGTTATTGGTGTAGCAGAGAATATTCTCCTGGAATCCATCATTCCACTGCAACGCCACCTCAACACTGGTTCCATCTTCGCGCTCACTGTTGAAGTGCATTATTTCGTTAACGCTGGTTTTATTGGTGTTGAGAAACTCAACAAAGGCATGTAATCCGCCTTCATACGCATAAACTTCTTCTTTGCCGGTTCTTTCATCATGCAGAACCATACGGACACCAGAATTTAGAAACGACAATTCACGCAGCCTTTTGGCTAACAGCTCAAAATGAAACTGAATATTAGTAAAAGTATCCTCTGAGGGCATGAAGAAAACCTCCGTCCCCGTCTCTTCAGTATCCCCGATCGCCTCAAGAGGCCCGTCAGGAACGCCATGCGTATAGGTTTGCTCATGGACTTTGCCGTTGCGGCGGATGGTAAGGCGCATCTTCTTTGAGAGTGCATTAACCACCGAGACCCCCACTCCATGAAGGCCGCCAGAGACCTTATAGCTGTTATCGTCAAACTTCCCCCCCGCATGAAGCACGGTCATAATAACCTCGGCGGCAGAAACGCCTTCCTCGTGCATTTCTGTCGGAATACCGCGTCCATTATCGGATACAGAGATTGATTCATTTGGGTGAATAACAATACGAATTTCTGAACAATGCCCCGCCAGAGCCTCGTCGATAGAGTTATCAACCACCTCAAAAACCATATGGTGAAGACCAGTTCCATCGTCAGTATCGCCAATATACATGCCAGGCCGTTTGCGAACCGCGTCCAGCCCTTTTAATACCTGAATACTCGACGAATCATAATTTTTTTGTTCAGTCATAGCCTTTTAGCTTCCCGTTATCTCACTTTTTGTAGCAACACCATGTTCCACGTGGAACATATGGTGCGCCAACCCCTCCACCAACACCTGAAAATCTCTTTTATCCACGCCGGTCATAAATACCTGGCAGTCCAACCCCCTCAAGAACCCAACAATCTGCTGGCGATGATGGTAATCGAGCTCTGCTGGCAGGTCGTCCAGCAAAAACAAACAAGACTCTCCCGTTTTACCTCTATAAAAGGTCGCCTGCGCTAGCTTCAAGGCATAAACAAGCAGCTTGATCTGGCCACGGGACAAGCAGTCTGACGCCAACACCCCGTCTACCTTAATTTTCATGTCCGCTTTATGAGCTCCGTGGCTAGTCGTCCCTACCGCCACATCCCTCGCCCGGTCCGCATCCATAACACCGGCAAGGCTCGCCCCATCGGCCCACCCTTGGTAATACTCAAAGCTTAAATCCCCTAGCCCATCGAGCACTTTAGAAACAGCTTCCACATGCTCTACTAGCCCGCCCAAATAAGCCCTGCGATGGCGAGTGATCTCCTCACTCAACGGTATAAGCTCTCTGGTCCACGCGCGCAATGAATCTTCGTCTATTCTACCATGACGAAGTAGTTGATTCCGCTGTTTTAATGCTTTTTGAAATCGACGCCACAAGTCGGTATAGGAATGTTCCACGTGGAACACTCCCCAATCCAAAAACTGCCTTCGCTGAAGGGCGCCACCCTCCAGTAAATTAAAGCTATGGGCGTCTATCAGTTGCAGGGGGAGCTCCTCAACAAGTTGCGCGGCTGACTGCAATCCACTACCATCAAGGCGAGCCTCAAAATGACCCTTAGATGTACGCCTGACCCCCAACCGGTGACTGCCTTTAGGCTTTTGCCGCTCCACCTTTGCCGAAACCACTAACTCGTCAGACAAATGGTTAATCACCAGGCGCAAATCACGATGTTTAAAAGACCGCCCTCGGCCCAAAAGATAAATAGCCTCCAACACACTGGTCTTGCCACTTCCGTTAGCGCCATAAATAACATTAATAGCGGGGTGGCAATCCAACTGCAGGCTTTTGATGTTTCGTACTTGATGTATATCTATGCTTGAAAGATACATGTGCGCTCATTTTTTGGCCATATCGCCAGCGGCCTCTCCACCCTAGAGGCGCATTGGCATGACAACATAAACGGCGCCGCTATCGGCTGCGCCGCTAACAAGCGCGCTACTATTGGAATTCGAGAGGGTAATACGCACCTCAGGACCTGAGATAACATTAAGCACGTCAAGGAGATAACTAACATTAAATCCAATCTCAAGATCGTCTCCAGTATAGTTAACGGAGACCTCCTCCTCCGCTTCTTCCTGCTCAGGGTTATTTGCGACCATTTTTACCGAGCCATTGGATAGCAAGATACGGACTCCACGGTATTTCTCATTTGACAGTATAGCTGCGCGGCCAAACGCTTGCTTAAGCTCTGCTCTGTCTCCAATGACTTCCTTATTGCCGCCTTTAGGTAACACGCGGTCATAATCAGGATAGGCGCCGTCTACTAGCTTTGACGTAAAGCAATAATCTTCCCCCGTAACGCGAATATGGTTTGAACCCATAGCAACCCTAACCTCGTGTTCCCCCAGCAGCCTAGATAGCTCAATTATTCCTTTGCGCGGCAAAATAGCAGAGATCGTTTCCTCGACAGAGACGTCACAGGCACCATCACAAAGGGCCATTCGGTGCCCATCTGTAGCCACCGTCCTAAGATTATTATTAGTTAACTCCCAAAGCATACCATTTAGGTAATACCGAACGTCCTGCTGCGCCATAGCAAAGGAAGTGGCTTCAATTAAGGCCTTAAGAACCTTGCCATTAACAACGAACTCTACCGTCTTTTCTCCCTCATCCACTGACGGAAATTCATTAGCCGGGAGAGTCGCTAAAGTGAATTTACTTCTTCCACTTTTGAGCGTCGCTTTCCCTTCTCCGCTGGCAAAGCTAATTTGCGCTCCATCTGGCAGTGATCGACAAATATCAGCCAACTTGCGAGCAGAAACGGTTATTTCCCCATCTTCGCCCTCAGCCCCGCTGTCAGTAAAGCCTATTATTTCAACTTCAAGATCCGTGCCCGTTATAGACAAACGATTATTTTCTAAACTCAAGAGCACGTTAGATAATATTGGTAGTGTCTGTCGCCGCTCTACAACACCAACAACAAGCTGTAACGGCTTAAGAAAAGCTTCACGTGATAAGCTAAATTTCATAATACTCTATTATCTCCAACTCTATTTATTTTCGTTGACTACGGCCTTAGGTAGATAATGCTCTGTACAAATTCTTAAGGTCTCTCTGTACTTCTCTGTCCACGCCCTCCAACTCCTTAACCTTCCGACAAGCATGTAATACTGTTGTGTGGTCTCTACCGCCAAATGACTCGCCAATCTCTGGCAAGCTATGACTCGTTAATTCTTTAGCAATCGACATAGCAACCTGCCTGGGTCGCGCTACCGACCGACTACGCCTTTTGGAAAGCATGTCGGACATCTTAAGTTTGTAGTAATCAGCCACCACCCTTTGAATATTGTCTATGGTAACTAGCTTATCTTGGAGTGCCAATAAGTCTTTGAGCGATTCACGAATTAAATCAATGTCTATGACTCGACCCGTAAACTGAGCATGTGCCATCACCCGCTTCAAAGCGCCCTCTAACTCTCTCACATTCGAACGAATCCTCTGCGCTATAAAGAACGCGGCATCCTTAGAGAGAGCCATACCCGTCTGCTCCGCCTTGTTAATCAAAATAGCCGCTCTAGTTTCAAGCTCAGGAGGCTCAACCGCAACAGTAAGGCCCCAGCCAAATCTAGATTTCAGTCGCTCCTCAACACCATCTATTTCTTTAGGGTATCGATCACAGGTCAAAATCATCTGTTGCCCTCCCTCCAGTAACGCGTTGTAGGTATGGAAAAACTCCTCCTGAGAGCGCTCTTTGCCAGAGAAAAACTGAATATCGTCTATTAACAAAGCATCTACAGTTCGGTAAAACCGTTTGAACTCATCTATCGCCTTCAGCTGTAAAGCCTTAACCATGTCCGCAACAAACCTTTCAGAGTGCAAATAAACGATTTTCGCGTCTGGATTTTTCGCTCGCATGGCATGACCCACCGCATGCATCAAGTGCGTCTTACCAAGTCCAACCCCGCCATAAATAAATAGCGGATTATATGAACCCCCGGGGTTTTCAGCAACCTGCCGCGCGGCAGCAAATGCCAATTGGTTTGATTTTCCCTCTACAAAACTATCAAAGGTGAAGTTTCTATTAAGATTCGTCTTTAAACTACCCTCTGCCGCAGACTTTATGATGGCCGGTGCCGCGACAAAATTATTCCTCGAAGGCTCGCTTAGCTCAGCTTGCGCCGCCGGAATAGACGTTTTATGTAATACAGCGCTCGCACCAAACCCATTTAAATCGACACGACTAACCGCTATATCAACTTTAACCGACCGACCACCCAACTGGGCGAGCAACTCTTCAATCCTAGATAAAAACTTATTTTTAACCCAATCTTCTATGAATCGATTTGGCGCCAACAACCGCATATCAAAGGCACCCTCTGCAGACTGAATAGTAAGGGGGCGAATCCATGTGTTGTATTGCTGCTCGGGTAATTCACTGCGGAGCATGGTCTGGCATTCAGCCCAAGCCATGGTATCTACATTAGATTCCATTACTGAAATCCTTAGACTTGCAGGCGATGAAAAGCATGCCTTTATGGGCTATCCCAACCCAGAAAAAATAAGCTACTTTGCTTAATTTAGATGTCAACTTATCCCCGTCAAAATTAAAAAAACCATTGATCTGCAAAAAATATAAGTTATTCATGCTTCAACCAAAGTGTATATAACAAAACCAACATTATCCACAATTAAAAAAACGATCTCTTATTCTATAATTCTATAATTCTGATTAAAAACAACAACTTAATTAAAAGCAATCTTTTTTTTACTAACAATAAAAACCTTAAAAATGGTCGTTTTTTGATCAGTATTTGTGGATAACCTGTGTATATACAGTTAAGAAACAGTGTTTATCTTTTTTTTGGGGGAGATCAAAGAAGAAAGCGACAGCGCGGGAAAATAAAGTGACCTAAAGATACTTTCTGGTCACTTTCCTATGCAGAAAGAAGAGAAAATACGGCCAAGAAGATCATCAGGCGTAAATTGCCCAGTAATTTCCGACAACTCATTTTGTGCCTGCCGTAAATCTTCGGCAAGTAATTCTCCAGCGCCGGCGCCTTTCAGTTGTTGTATGCCATTTTGAACAAATGTCAGTGCATTTTGCAGGGCAACCAGATGCCGGCGGCGGGCCGAAAAAAGTCCCTCCGTATGCCCCAAGTAGCCAATCGTAGTTTGCAGGTGTGACGCAAGAGCATCAAAACCGCTCTTATCTTTTGCTGAAATCGCGATCGTAGTCGCGTCGATCATGCCGGGGTTATGGCCAGACAAATCAATTTTGTTTAGTAATAGGGTAACCGCCTGATTTGAACCTGGGTATAGCTCAAAATACTCTGGCCACAGGTCCTTCAAGTTTGGGTTAGATGTTTCTGTAGCATCAGCTAAAAATAGTATTTGGTCCGCACCGGCTATTTCCTTCCATGCTCGGCGCACACCCTCCTGTTCTATCTCATTGTCACTATCTCGAAGCCCCGCGGTGTCAATAATATTGAGAGGCAACCCGCCTAAGGTAATTCGCTCTCTCAACACATCTCTTGTGGTGCCCGGCACAGAAGTGACAATGGCTGCATTATTACCCGCCAATGCGTTTAGGAGGCTAGACTTTCCAGCATTAGGCTTCCCAGCAAGCACCACGGTTAGGCCATCCCTAAGTATTGCGCCCTGTTGAGCCTGGGCCAACACCTGTGCTAAATCAGCAGCCAACTGATCTAGGTTTACAACCAACGCTTTATCTTGAAGGAAATCTATTTCCTCTTCCGGAAAGTCGATGGCTGCTTCGACAAATATTCTTACTTGTATCATCGTCTCAACAAGTACGTTTATTAACCGTGAAAACTCGCCCTGCATTGATCGGACCGCCGACCTGGCCGCCTCAACAGAGGATGCATCAATTAGATCAGCAATAGCCTCTGCTTGAGCTAAATCCATCTTATCGTTGAAAAAAGCGCGCTCGCTAAACTCGCCTGGCCGAGCCAACCTGGCACCCAGTTCAACACAACGCTGCACCAAGCGGTCGAGAACCACCATACCCCCGTGCCCTTGAAGCTCGAGTATACTTTCGCCAGTAAAGGAGGAAGGTCCCGGAAAATACAATGCTACGCCCTCGTCTATGGCGTCTCCAACGGAATCAACGAAAATACAATAGGCTGCCCTCCTAGCCATCAACGGCTTACCTATTAGACTGTCAATAAAGGGTAACATGTCTGAACCAGACAGGCGGACCACTCCCACCCCACCCCGGCCGGTGGCGGTGGCAATAGCAACGATAGTGTCTTTGTTGTTTTGAAACATATTAAAAGTATGCCAGATAAAAAAGGCTCCCACGGACGCCTTTTCCCACCTCTGTTTAATTCTTCTTAATTAACTGGCTATTAACATACCACTGCTGAGCCATTGATAATAAATTATTAACCGTCCAATAAAGGACCAGTCCAGACGGAAACGTCATAAACAAAAACGTGAAGCCAATCGGCATAAACTGCATTACCTTGGCCTGCATTGGATCGGTTGGCATAGGTTGCATTTTTTGCATAAAAAACATGCTCGCTCCCATAATTAACGGCAATATAAAGTAAGGGTCCTTAGCTGATAAATCCTGAATCCAAAGCACCCAAGGCGCGTGGCGGATCTCTACCGACTCTAATAGAACCCAATAAAGAGATAAAAACACCGGCATTTGCAGCAACATTGGAAAACAACCCCCCGCCGGATTAACCTTCTCTTTCTTATACAAACTCATCGTCTCTTGAGACATCTTCTGCCGATCATCGCCATACAACTCTTTCAATCGGGCCATCTGTGGCTGTAAATTCCTCATTTTTGCCATTGACTTGAGGCTAGCTGCTGACAGCGGAAACAAAATCAATTTTATTAGTAGCGTTAATAAAATAATCGACCAACCCCAATTACCAACAACACCATGAATAGCTTTCATGGCAATGAATATAGGCTTTCCAACCATCCACAAAAACCCATAGTCAACAGTTAAATCAAGATATTCAGCTAGATTTGAGAGCTTAGCTTGATCCTTTGGTCCAACGTAAAATATCGCCTCATAGCTGCCAGACTGGCCCGCCTCAATAACAATAGGTGCCCCAATAACACTCATCAAATACATATCTTCGTCTTTCACTTTCCGAAGCTCATATCTATTTTGATCATTAGCTGGTGGAACCCAAGCACTAATAAAGTAATGCTGCACCATTGTTATCCAACCACCAGTAATAGAGGTCTTAACACTTTGCTCTTCAATCTCACTAAAATTATACTTTGCATAGTTCTTTTCCGGCTCACGCAGCGCTGCACCCAAGAAAGGTTGCACGCCCAACCCACTAGAACTACTCGCGGGCGGTTGTGAGTCGCGCTTTATTTGACCATAAAAACTAGCATTAAACTCTGAATTAGTTAGGTTACTAATTAAGTATTGAACGCTGACATCATAGCCGTCTTGGCTAAGTTGAAAACGCTTAACGATTCTCACACCATCCATATTGAACGTTAAGTCAACATTCATTTCTTCTTGGTTATCTTGTATTTCATATAGTCTGCTTGAAGAAGAAAATTGCGGCCTGTCTTTATTTTTATCTGTGGCATTTGGACCAATCAGACCGCTTCTTGCAATGTACGTCGCCAGATTATTTTGTTGTAAAATAGCTAGCGGTTGACCACCATCCTTAGGCATTTTATCTAAATGCTTCAATAGCTTGGCGCTAACTATATCGCCACCGAGAGTGTCAATAACCAACTCAATAACATTATTTTTTACGGTTATAAGATTTCTTTGCAGCCCATTGTTTGCTTTTGGAGTAACTGCTGGTACTAGTAGTAGCGGCAACTCTGAATCTAGCTCATCGCTGTCAAAAGAAGCTGTGATGCCGGTATCTGGCCGATAGTTTGTTACCGGTGGTGCGCTAGCAAGCGCAAGCGCTCGCTGTTCGTCTTGAAACTGATTCCATTGAATAACCAACATCCACGCAACAATAGCCATACCCGCGATCAAAACTGTTTTTTGCCAATCCATACTCTTTATAACTCTTTTTGGTTTTTATAGGAGGGCGCTTAAACCACCTTGTCATCTTCAACGGGATCAAAGCCGCCGGGATGAAAAGGATGGCACTTAAGGATCCTTAATATTGTTAAATAACTACCTTTGATAAACCCAAATCGATCAAACGCTTCCTCTGCATAACAAGAGCAAGTAGGATGAAATCGACAGTTATTGCCAAGTAGCGGGCTAATTGCTCGTTGGTAGAATCGAATGCCCACAAGGGCCAGTTTACGCATTATTTTTCTCTTTTTTACCGCAGCGCTGCCGAAGTCTGCACCAAGATTGTTGCAACAACAAGGTCATATGTTCGGAGCTAAGCTTGTGAGCGTCTTTTCTCGCTAAAAACACCACATCAATTGGTTGAATAAAGCACTCCAACCTAAATGTCTCGCGAACTATTCTCTTAACGTAATTACGATCAACGGCTGAAGGGATGTTCTTTTTGCCCACCACCAAACCCAATCTTGACTTCTCACGATCATTAAATTTCGCGAGCATCAACAGCTTGGGGTGTGCAATCTTAAAGGTATTGGTATCGAAGACCTCTTGAAATTCAGAGGCCTTAAGCAATCGTTTGTCTTTACTAAAAGTTAAGTTGGGCAAGTAGCCCAAACCTTACGCTGAAAGACGCTTGCGGCCTTTTGCACGCCGACGGTTTAATACTGCACGGCCGCCCGGTGTAGCCATGCGAGCTCTAAACCCGTGAGTCCGCTTACGCTTCAGATTGCTGGGTTGAAATGTTCTTTTCATGACGTTGTGTCCAATTTTCTTTGAGCTGAAGTTTCAGGGTCGAGGATTCTAATGAAATAAACCCCATACTTCAATGATTTATTCAGTATATATGTAAAATAACGCCAGCAGACAACAGATCTGGATGATGAGGGAAAACACACAACTTACTAATGAGTTAATACACTTATAATTAACATTTAACAAACAACAAGAACAACCTGTTAGTAACAGTGGGGTAAATTAAAAAGTTACCCCCAGAATTACCTCTGTTATTTTTTAAGACGATCAGACCTGTTTTTTAATACAAAAGTAAACAGGCATACGGGCACCATAAAAACATAAAGTCCATGCTGTTATACAGGCAAAATATCTCTGTAACCCTTTAAAATATATAATAATATTCGATTAGTTCACAATAAATTAGCCCACTAATAACAACAACAATAAACTATATAACCTAATATATTAATAATACTAATAACATTAAAAACGTAGCTTTTACAAAGTTAACAAACGAAGTTAATCAAAGTCCTTGGGATGGCGTATAATGCTCGACCGAAGAATAAGTGGCAGTGAATACGATGCATTACCCAGATGATTTTGACGTTATTGTTGTTGGAGGAGGCCATGCAGGAACAGAAGCATGTCTTGCTGCCGCGCGCATGGGCTCAAAAACGTTATTGCTGACGCATAATATTGAAACCTTGGGACAGATGTCTTGCAACCCTGCTATTGGCGGCATAGGTAAGAGTCACTTAGTGAAAGAAGTGGATGCTTTGGGGGGGGCAATGGCCTTAGCTACTGATCTTGGCGGTATTCAATTTAGGGTTTTAAATGCCAGAAAAGGCCCTGCGGTCAGGGCAACAAGGGCTCAAGCCGACCGCATCAAATATAAGGCCGCTATCAGAGGCATTCTTGAGAACCAAGAAAACCTAACTATTTTTCAGCAAGCTGTTGATGATTTGATTATCGAGCAAGATAGAGCGGCGGGCGTTGTTACTCAAATGGGCTTGAAGTTTAGAGCTAAAACAGTGGTTGTGACCGCCGGAACATTTTTAGCGGGTAAGATACACATAGGGTTAGAAAATTACTCTGCGGGTAGAGCTGGAGATCCTCCCTCTGAAAATTTGGCAAAACGCATGAGAGAGTTGCCTTTTAGAGTAGAGCGCTTAAAAACAGGTACGCCGCCGAGAATTGACGCAAGAAGCGTTGATTTCACATCCCTTCCTGAACAGTGGGGCGATAACCCGGAACCAATAATGTCCTATATGGGCAATATTCAACAACATCCCAAGCAAACCTGTTGTTGGATCACTTACACGAACACCAAAACACACGAGATAATTCAGAGCGGTATGGACAGATCCCCTTTGTACACGGGTGTAATTGATGGTGTTGGCCCAAGGTACTGCCCCTCTATTGAAGATAAGGTAGTGCGCTTTGCTGACAAAAATCAACATCAAATTTTTATAGAGCCAGAGGGGCTGGATACTTACGAACTTTACCCTAACGGCATATCAACAAGCCTTCCTTTTGACCTGCAGTTGGCCTTGGTTCGATCGATTGCAGGGTTTGAAAAAGCTCACATAACAAGGCCAGGCTACGCCATAGAGTATGACTACTTTAACCCCCAAGATTTAAAGTATTCTCTAGAAACAAAGGCGATTGAAGGATTATTCTTCGCTGGTCAAATCAACGGCACGACAGGCTACGAAGAGGCGGCCGCGCAAGGTCTTCTGGCGGGCACCAATGCGGCACTAAAAGTTCAAGAAAAAGACAGTTGGTGCCCTACCCGAAATACAGCTTATATGGGTGTATTAGTCGACGATTTAATCACTATGGGCACTAACGAGCCTTATCGAATGTTCACTAGCCGCGCCGAATACAGATTGCTCCTTCGAGAAGATAATGCAGATGCGCGACTCACAGAGAAGGGGCGAGAGTTAGGTTTGGTCGACGATCTCAGGTGGAAAAGCTTTTGTGAAAAGCAAGAGGCTATAGAAATGGAAAGCCAAAGGCTAAAAAACACTTGGATACAACCGGGTAGTGCAGTCGCTGAAAAACTGTCTCAGTACATAGATCACCCGATCTCTCATGAATACTCTTTATTTAATTTACTAAAGCGACCCGAATTAAATCACGAAATTATTGCTGAGTTATTTCCTGATAACAAGATAGACCATAAAATTGCTCAGCAGGTAGAGGTAGACGCTAAGTATTCAGGCTATATAGACCGACAGCAAGATGAGATAGACCGGCTAAAAAGGCATGAAAATACTGCTATCCCTGCTGATTTCGATTATTTGCAAGTTAAGGGGCTGTCCAACGAAGTAAAGCAAAAGCTTAGTGAAGCACTTCCTGAAACCTTAGCCCGAGCCGCCCGAGTTTCTGGGGTTACACCTGCCGCCATTTCACTTTTGCTGGTGCAGCTAAAAAAACGTGCCGCTTAAAAAAGACCGTGAAATGAATTCAAAATATTATACTGGGGGGGGCAATAGCCAAAAAGTTGATCAACTTAAGTTGGGTTTAGAGTCTCTGCAGCTGCCTTGCAGCAAATACCAAATAAACCAACTGTTAAAATACTTAGATATGTTGGAGCGCTGGAATAAAGCCTACAACCTAACCGCGATCCGCGACCCTTTTGATATGATCCACCTTCACCTCTTGGACAGTCTGGCAATTTCAGATGAACTTGAGGGAGATGATTTTATTGATGTGGGTACGGGCCCGGGCTTACCTGGTATTCCTTTGGCCATTCTTAACCAAGATAAAAATTTCACCCTTCTTGACAGCAACGGAAAGAAAACTCGTTTTTTATTCCAAGTAAAACTAGAATTGGGATTGGCGAATATGTCTGAGGTGAACAAAAGGGTAGAAGAGTTTAACCCACAAAAAACCTATGACTGTGTTTTAAGTAGAGCATTTAGTTCCCTGAGGGATATGGTTCAAAACTGCCAACATCTACTTAACCCAAATGGTTATTTTTTAGCGATGAAAGGTAAATTACCACAAACAGAGTTGAGCCAACTGCCGAAAAACTATAAGGTCGAGAAGTTAAGCTCAATAATTGTTCCTGGCGTTGACGGTCAGCGGCATTTAATAAAAATAGTGAAAACATAATTTATACTTAGCGGGAACCAAAGCATTGGCCAAGATCATCTCAATAGCAAACCAAAAAGGCGGTGTTGGTAAAACGACAACTAGCGTTAATCTGGCTGCCTCTCTTCAGGCATACAAGCAGCGCGTATTATTGGTTGATATCGACCCTCAAGGAAATGCCACAATGGGATCTGGCGTCGACAAGCAGAGTTGCCAGTTGAGCGTTTACCACGTTTTAACTGAGAAGAACCCTATTGAGGAGGTCATTGTTACCACTGAGGCTGGTGGCTATGATTTATTACCCGCCAATAGAGATTTGGTCGCTGCTGAAGTGGAATTAATGCTGGAAATTGGTCGAGAAACGCGACTACGCCACGCTCTAAACCGTATCGCAAGTAACTACGATTTTATTCTTATTGATTGTCCACCCTCATTAAATATGATGACCGTGAATGCCCTTGTTGCTAGCGAGGGGGTAATAATACCAATGCAGTGTGAATATTATGCCCTGGAGGGCCTGTCTGATTTAAATAATACTATTCGGCAAATTGCCAAACTTATCAATCCGCGGCTTCGCATCCAAGGGATTCTAAGAACCATGTATGACCCGCGCAGCAGTCTCACTAATGCGGTGTCAGCCCAATTGAGAAAATATTTTGGTGACAAGGTCTACCGTATTAGCATTCCTCGGAACGTAAGGTTGGCAGAGGCGCCCAGTCATGGTCTACCGGCGTTGATGTATGATCGAAACTCAAAAGGGTCTTTAGCTTACCTTGCCCTGGCTGGCGAAATGCTCCGGCTAGAGAAAGAACAAAAACAAGCAATCGCAGACACGCTGAAGGCGCAATAAAATGGTGGCAAAAAGACAAAGTTTAGGAAAAGGATTGGACGCGCTGCTTGGTTTTAGCGAAGATAAGATTGATACAAGCGAAGAAAATTTAGAGCAGATATTCTCTGACGGCATTTTACGTGACATGCCGGTTGAATTTTTACAGCGAGGGAAATACCAGCCTCGAAGAGACCTCAACCCCGAGGCCTTGCAGGAGTTAGCTAACTCCATTTCCCAGCAGGGAGTAATGCAACCGATCGTTGTTCGCTTGGTAGGTGAAAACAAATATGAAATTATTGCTGGAGAGCGTCGCTGGAGAGCAACCCAGCAAGCCGGCATAGCTACAATCCCCGCTATTATTAGGGAGATTAGTGATGAAACGGCAATCGCAATGGCGTTGATTGAGAATATACAGCGCGAAGACCTCAATGCCATAGAAGAAAGTCAGGCGCTTATTAGACTTCAAGACGAATTTCAACTAACACAGCAGCAGGTTGCTGATGCTGTCGGAAAGTCGAGAACCGCGGTGACCAATTTAATGCGTCTGGCCTCCCTTGAAACTGCGGTTCAACGGCAGTTAGAGCTAGGTGAAATTGAGTTGGGGCATGCCAAGTGCCTGCTCGCGCTTAGTGGTAGCCAGCAGGTGAAGGCGGGACGAGAGGTGGCCGCCAGTTCTATGACGGTTCGTCAGACTGAAATTCTGGTGAAGAAGATGCAGCTGGGTACTACAGAAAAGGTTGCGGCAAAGCCTTATGCTGTTGATCCAGACATTATCAGATTACAGGAAGACCTCTCTGAAAAAATTGGTGCTGCGGTACTCATTCAACATGGTGTAAAGGGCTCTGGATCGCTGACCGTAAAATATAACAGTGTGGACGAGTTGGAGGGAATTCTCAGTCATATAAAATAAATACCCCAGCCGTATCAACCAGATTAATGGCTGGTATACAACCGACATGTTTGAGTTGAATAACACGCCGAGTAAATCTATACTGCTCACCGCTTTCGAGTGGGCTAGGATTGCTCGGTAAAGATTTTGGGGACAAGGTGGCAAGGCCCTTGATGAAAACCATTCCAAGACCGTCGGTTTTAAAGGTTTCGCTCATCCAGTTGTTAGTGTTACTAGCGCTAAGTTGTGGAGCTTTTTGGTTTAGCTTGAATGCGGCATTATCGGTTTTGCTGGGAGGTTTGTGTCAGGTTCTCCCTCAGGCGTGGTTTACCTCGCAGGCATTTAAATATGCCGGAGCACATCAAGCAGATAAGGTTTTAAGCTCAATGTACCGAGGTGAAGCTGGCAAGGTGTTATTGACCGCATCGGGGTGTATTGCAACCTTTGTGCTGTTTGATAAAGTAAATATTATTGGGTTTATGGTTGTTTTTGTCGCCATGATCCCACTGCAATTGGTACTGGTTGCAAAAGCATTGAAATAAAAAGTAAATGGCACGCGAGTGATGTTACCTGGTGCCACCTTTAGGTTTGAGATGAGTTGAGATAAATAGATGGCAGGCGAGAATCCCGCAAGCACAACTGAATATATCCAGCACCACCTGCAAAATTTGGTCTATGGCAAATTGCCGGCCGGTTTTGAGCGTGAAACCGAGAGCGGAATGGAAGTTTTGGGTGCGGATACTTGGACCATGGCGTATGGCGCAAGTGAAGCGGCAGCGATGGGATTCTGGGCTATTCATGTGGATTCTATGGGCTGGTCAATCGGTCTTGGTGTTTTGTTTTGCTGGGTGTTTAGAAGAGCGGCGGTGCGAGCGACGACTGGCGTCCCTTCTGGAATGCTTAATTTTATTGAGATGATTGTCGAGTTTGTTGACGGCTCGGTTAAAGATAGTTTTCACGGCCGTAACAAGATGGTGGCACCTTTGGCCCTTACCATTTTTGTGTGGATCTTCTTAATGAATTTGATGGATCTTCTTCCGGTTGATCTAGTGCCTAAGTTGATGGGGTTGGCAGGAGTGGGTTATCAGAAGATCGTCCCCTCGACCGATCCAAATATCACCATGGGTATGGCATTAGGTGTTTTCATCCTAATGATTTACTACAACATTAAGATTAAAGGCACAGGGTTTGTCAAAGAATTGACCATGCACCCCTTTAATCACTGGGCCTTTATCCCCATAAATTTATTTATGGAGCTTGTTGGTCTTTTGGCTAAGCCCTTCTCTTTAGGGTTGCGGTTGTTTGGCAATATGTATGCGGGCGAGATGATCTTTATTCTTATTGCCATGATGTTCGCTGCAGGTGCAGGAACGGGTCTGGTCTTTGGAGGCCTAAATGCGCAATTTTTTGGTGAAGATACTGATGGTGTTTTTTGGTTAGTTATTTTTACCCTGGTTTGTGGGGTTTGCTGGATGAACCTCAAAGGAAAGATATCTACGGGAAAAACAGTGTTACTGACGTTAGGTTTATTGACGATCGGCGGCGGTGTTTTTGCTCTGGGTGGTGGGTTGATGCAGTGGGGTTGGGCAATTTTCCATATTTTGGTTATTACTCTGCAGGCATTTATTTTCATGGTTCTCACTATCGTCTATCTTAGTATGGCGCATGAAGAAGACCATTAACTTTGTTTTTATTTATAACTATTGAAATCGGGAGTCTACGATGGAACTTGTAATTATTGCAGCGGCAATTATGCTCGGATTGGGCGCGTTGGGCGCAGCTATTGGTATGGGATTGTTGGGTGGAAAGTTGATCGAAGGAACAGCTCGTCAACCAGAGTTGGGCCCTATGCTACAGGGAAAAATGTTCCTGTTAGCTGGTTTGATTGATGCTGTGCCAATTATTGGCGTTGGTATTGCTATGTATTTGATCTTTGTTGTTGCTCCTAGCGTGGGCGCATAACAATTATTAATTTTTAAACCAACCTTAATTAATGAGGTGATTGGGTGAATATTAATCTAACGCTTTTTGGTCAGATGGTGACGTTCGCAATATTTGTGTGGTTTTGCATGAAGTTTGTATGGCCGGTAATTATTGGAGCCATGGAAGAACGTCAGCTAAAAATTGCTGACGGCCTTGATGCAGCAGATCGTTCGATGCGCGATCTTGAGGCGGCTCAGGACAAGGTGGCGAACCAGATGAAAGAAGCCAAGCAGGAAGCTTCTGGAATCGTTGATCAGGCCCACAAACGCGCAAATCAGATTGTTGATGAAGCAAAAGTGTTGGCTGTAGCAGAAGGCGACAGGTTGAAGGTTGCGGCTGAGGCAGAGATCGAGCAGGAAATCAATCGCGCCAAAGAAGAGCTCCGCTCTGCGGTGGCTGGATTAGCGCTTGCAGGGGCTGAGAAGATTCTCGAGGCGTCTATTGATGATAAAGCTAATCGTGCGTTAATCGATAAACTCGCTGCGCAGCTCTAAACGAGGTTTACCATGGCAGAATTGAGCACCCTAGCTAGACCCTATGCTAAAGCAGCGTTTGAATTTGCTGTGGAGGCGAAAGATCTACAAGGTTGGGCGAAAAGCTTAGCGACCGCGGCGGCTGTGACCCAGTATTCTGCGGTTGTAAAGCTTTTGGGTTCGCCTAGCTCAACAGCGGCATTACAGGCAGCAACCCTTATTGATATCTGCGGCGATGCACTTAGTGCAGCAGGTCAAAACTTTGTTGTCATCTTGTCTGAGAACAGGCGTTTAACATTATTACCACAAATTTCTTATCAGTTTGAAAGTATGAAAGCCAATCGTGACAAGGCGATTGATGTCGAAGTAACTTCAGCTCAGACATTGGATACTGCGCAGCAGCAGATGTTGACTGAGGCGCTGAGTAAGAAATTAGAACGTAAAGTAAATATGCAGGTTAGTTTAGATAAGAGCCTGTTGGGTGGTGCGGTTATCCGCGCCGGGGACACCGTTATAGACGGTTCCATTCGCGGTCGTTTGACCAAACTCGCCGAGTTACTAAATTCCTAAGGATTGAGGCCTAAGCATGCAACAACTGAATCCATCAGAGATCAGCGAAATTATCAAGAGTCGTATTGACAACCTTGATGTTTCATCAGAAGCCCAAAATGAGGGCACCATTGTTTCCGTATCGGACGGAATTATTCGTATACACGGCTTAGCCGATGTGATGTATGGCGAAATGATTGAATTCGATGGCGGAGTTTACGGTATGGCACTTAACCTTGAGCGCGATTCTGTCGGCGCCGTGGTTTTGGGTGACTACCAGTCACTGGCTGAAGGCCAAAAGGCGCGATGCACTGGACGAGTACTGGAAGTGCCAGTTGGCCCAGAGCTGGAAGGTCGTGTCGTTGATGCCTTGGGTAATCCAATTGATGGTAAGGGGCCGGTTAATGCCGCTCTTACCGATGCCCTTGAGAAAGTGGCTCCTGGCGTTATCGAGAGGCAGTCAGTTGATCAACCTGTGCAAATTGGCCTGAAGGCGGTTGACGCTATGGTGCCAATCGGCCGTGGTCAGCGAGAGCTTATTATTGGTGATCGCCAGATCGGTAAGACGGCTATCGCTGTTGATGCCATTATTAACCAGAAAGGTTCGGGCATTAAGTGCGTCTATGTAGCGATCGGTCAGAAAGCCGCTTCTGTGGCAGCTGTGGTTCGAAAGCTTGAAGAGCATGGTGCGATGGGGCATACAATCGTAGTGGCAGCGACAGCAGCAGATCCGGCGGCGATGCAGTATTTGGCGCCATTTGCGGGTTGCTCGATGGGTGAATATTACCGAGACCGCGGGCAAGACGCGCTAATCATTTATGATGATTTGACCAAGCAAGCTTGGGCTTATCGTCAAATTTCACTGCTCTTGAAGCGTCCACCAGGACGTGAAGCCTATCCGGGCGATGTGTTCTATTTGCACTCTCGTCTCTTAGAGAGAGCGGCGCGCGTGAATGCTGCTTACGTTGAGAAATTTACTGGCGGTGAAGTGAAAGGCCGAACTGGGTCATTGACAGCATTGCCGGTTATTGAAACCCAGGCGGGTGACGTGTCTGCATTTGTTCCAACTAACGTAATTTCGATTACCGACGGGCAGATCTTCCTTGAGGCAGACATGTTTAATGCGGGCGTTCGGCCAGCGATGAATGCGGGTATATCTGTTTCACGTGTAGGTGGAGCAGCGCAAACCAAAATCATTAAGAAGCTTTCTGGTGGTATTCGTACTGCGCTGGCACAGTATCGTGAATTAGCAGCCTTCTCGCAGTTTGCATCTGATCTGGATGAAGCCACTAAGGCTCAGCTAGACCACGGCGAACGCGTGACTGAGTTGATGAAGCAGAAACAGTACTCTCCTCAGAGTATTGCTGAAATGGGCGTCATGATCTTTGCCGCTGATCAGGGCTTCTTGAGAGGTGTTGAAGTTAATAAGATTGGTGATTTTGAATCCGCCCTTCTCTCTTATATGAAAGCAGAGCATGGCGATCTCATGGATCGGATTAATCAGTCTGGCGACTACAACGATGAAATTGCCGCAGGATTTAAGGCGGCACTGGAAAAGTTCATCGCAACTCAAACTTGGTAAGTCGGCTAGGGTAAATAGGCACAAGAGATGGCAATCGGCAAAGAAGTTAAAACCAAAATTGCTAGTATTGGTAGCACGCAAAAAATTACCAGCGCTATGGAAATGGTTGCTGCAAGTAAAATGCGTCGAGCCCAAGAGCGCATGTTGCTGGGGAAGCCCTACGCTCAGCGCATTCGAGATGTCGTTAGTCATATTGCCAATGCTGCGTCTGAGTATAAGCACCAGTATTTAGAGCAAAGAGATGTTAAGCGGGTTGCTTACATTATTGTCGCTACTGACCGTGGACTTTGCGGAGGCCTAAATATTAATCTGTTTAAGGCGGCTCTGCGATCAATGAAAGAGTGGTCTGACCAAGGTGTTCAGGTTGATATCTGTGTGGTAGGTAACAAGGCGGCGAGTTTCTTTGGTGCGGTCGGCGGTAACGTGGTTGCGGCGATTAAAGATGTCGGTGACGAGCCTCTCGCTCAGGATTTGATTGGTGGCGTCAAAGTGATGCTAGATTCATTCGACCTGGGACGTATCGACAAACTGTTTGTGGTTAGTAATGAGTTTATTAACACCATGACCCAAACGCCACGCGTTAATCAGCTGTTGCCTTTGGCTCCGGCTGGCGAGGAAAGGCTCTCTCACCATTGGGATTATATTTATGAACCAGATGCTCAGGAATTATTAGACGGTCTTTTGATTAGATATATTGAGTCTCAGGTGTACCAAGGTGTTGTTGAAAATAAAGCCTGTGAGCAAGCAGCGCGAATGCTTGCAATGAAAAATGCCACCGAAAATGCTGGTGAGTTGATAGACGAATTGCAACTGCTTTATAACAAAGCGCGTCAGGCAGCTATTACACAAGAGTTGTCGGAAATTGTAAGCGGCGCGGCGGCGGTATAAAGCCAAACGAATTTTAAAAAGTTTAGTGAAGAGGAACCGGAAATGAGCAGTGGAAGAATCGTACAAATTATTGGTGCTGTGATCGATGTGGAATTTCCGCGAGATCAAGTGCCCAGGGTGTATGACGCACTAGTGGTTGATGGCAAGGGTCTAACCTTAGAAGTTCAGCAGCAGCTGGGTGACGGAGTCGTTCGAACCATTGCTATGGGCTCTTCTGAAGGAATTAGTCGTGGACTGAGCGTGGATAACACTAGGGCGCCGATCTCGGTGCCTGTAGGAATTGAAACCCTTGGCCGTATTATGGATGTTTTAGGCAATCCGATCGACGAGAAAGGCCCGATTGGCGCCAAAGAGACTATGGCAATTCACCGCAAGCCACCAGCTTATGATCAATTGGCAGCTTCTGATGAATTACTTGAGACCGGTATTAAAGTGATTGACTTGGTCTGTCCTTTTGCTAAAGGTGGAAAGGTTGGCTTGTTCGGTGGCGCCGGTGTTGGTAAGACTGTAAACATGATGGAGTTGATCAATAATATCGCTACTGAGCATGCCGGCCTTTCAGTTTTTGCCGGTGTTGGAGAGCGAACGCGAGAAGGAAATGACTTCTACTTCGAGATGCAAGAATCAGGTGTTGTTAACATTGAAACACCTAGCGAGTCAAAAGTAGCGATGGTTTACGGCCAGATGAATGAGCCTCCCGGAAACAGACTTCGCGTAGCATTGACCGGTCTAACCATGGCTGAAAAGTTTCGTGATGAAGGTAAAGATGTACTTTTGTTCATCGATAACATTTACCGGTATACCCTGGCCGGAACAGAAGTTTCTGCATTGCTTGGGCGTATGCCATCAGCGGTGGGCTATCAGCCAACGCTAGCGGAGGAAATGGGTGTTCTTCAGGAGCGAATTACTTCAACCAAGACTGGATCGATTACCTCAGTTCAAGCGGTCTATGTGCCAGCAGATGACTTGACTGATCCGTCCCCGGCCACCACCTTCGCGCATTTGGACTCCACTGTTGTATTGAGTCGAGACATTGCCTCTAAAGGTATTTATCCTGCGGTTGACCCTCTTGATTCAACCTCGCGACAGCTTGATCCTTTGATTATTGGCCAGGCTCATTATGAATGTGCTCGCGGCGTTCAGTCAGTGCTGCAGCGGTACAAAGAGCTTAAAGATATTATTGCTATCCTTGGCATGGATGAGCTTTCTGAAGAAGACAAGTTAGCCGTGTCAAGAGCGCGAAAAATTGAACGCTTCTTGTCTCAGCCGTTCCATGTGGCAGAAATCTTTACTGGTTCTCCTGGCAAGTACGTTTCTTTGAAAGATACGATTGCTGGTTTCCAAGGAATCTTGGATGGTGAATATGATAACCTTCCTGAGCAGGCATTTTATATGGTTGGCTCTATTGATGAAGCGGTTGAGAAAAGTAAAAACCTTTAAAATTAAGTAATCAAGGTCAAGAAAAATGGCTAGAACCGTTCATTGTGACATCGTAAGTGCAGACGAATCTTTATTTTCAGGATCTGTTGAAATGGTCGTTGCCACGGGATCTCTGGGAGAGCTAGGAATTACTCCCGGTCATGCTCCGCTGTTAAGTGATTTGCGACCAGGGCCAGTGCGGCTCGTCAAAGAAAATGGTGAAGAGGAAATTTATTACCTCTCTGGTGGTTATCTAGAAGTTCAGCCTGGCAGTATAGCGATTCTTGCGGACACGGCGGTTAGGGCGGGCGACATCGATGAGGCTGCCGCCGCTGAGGCGGTTAAGTCTGCTGAACATGCTATAGCTAATCGATCTGGTGAGATTGAATATTCTAAGGCGGCAGCAATGTTAGCTCAGGCGACTGCTCAGTTGAGAACGGTACAGACACTGCGGAAAAAGCTAGGCGGCTGAAATTGGCTAAATAAAAAAAGGGCAGCTAAGCTGCTCTTTTTTTTGTCTGCAGTGAAAAGGCTGCTGTTTGCCGCGATGCGATTGGTGGCTCTCACTTGAAGGGCATATTCTTGTCAAAAATGCCTTCGCGCATAATAGGCGAGATGTTAGAACCTGAATCGCACTAAATTGGAATTCATGAACGCCGCCGTTGCGCGAATATGAGCCTCGATAGACGGGGCTTTTTAGAAGAGCATTCATTTCAATAGTACCGATGATGGCTTGAAAGCTCGGGGATAAACCAACTAAAACTATAGAAATTGTAGTATTCTTTAGAAGATAGAAGCTCTGTGTCAAAAAAGAGGAGCGCCGCTTAATGTATAGGGAGGGTCAGCGTATCATGTTATTGATTTTAGAGAGATTCGGACAAGTCGTGTCACTATGACTAAAAGATCTGACCCTGAGGGCACTCTTGACATTGCGGTGAGAAATGCTGAACGCTTACTTGAGGTAGACCCAAAATTAGCGGTCGAGCAGGCGCATGAGATTCTAAATGCTGTCCCCAATTATCCGCCTGCACAGTTACTGTTGATCAGCGGGCAACGCAAGTGTGGCAACTATTTACTGGCTTTAGACCTGATTGAGAGGTTGTTGCCAGAGCAATCACGTTGGGCTGCGGCGCATTTTGAATATGCCTTGTTGCTAGCCGTGCTGGGTCGTGGCAATGACGCAATCGCGGCTCTCCGGGACACGGTTGCTCTCAAGCCTCAGCACCCTGAAGCCTGGAGACTGCTTGCCGACCACTTGATGGCTATAGGCGAATCTGATGGCGGTGATGAGGCTTATGCTCGCCATATTCGAAGTTCGGTTGGCGATCCGCAGTTGCAGCAAGCTGCTAGCGCGATGATAGCCAACGATATCCCTAAGGCGGAACGTCTTCTCAAAGCGCAGTTGAAGAAAACACCGACTGATGTGCCTGCTATCCGCATGTTGGCGGAGGTGGCGGTGCGTTGTGGTAACAACGATGATGCTGAAAAACTTCTGGTGCGCTGCCTTGCCTTGGCACCTAGTTTTACTGCCGCCAGATATAATTACGCCACATTGTTGCATCGCCTTAACAAATTCTCTAAAGCGCTGGTTGAAATTGAGCGCCTGTTACTGGAAAGCCCCAGCAACCCAAGCTACCGAAACCTGACCGCGGTTATTCTTAGCCGAGTCGGAGACTACGGTCGGTCCAGTCTCATTTATAGCCAATTACTAGATGAATACCCTGCTAACGCCAAGATATGGCTTAGCTACGGGCATGTATTGAAGACTGAGGGACGCCAGGAAGACTGCATTGCGGCTTATCGGCAGAGTATTCAGCATAATCCGAGTTTTGGAGAAGCCTATTGGAGTCTGGCTAACCTGAAGACATTTCGTTTCTCCATGGAAGACATGGCGGCAATGAAACTGCAGATCAGAGGTAAGGATATAACTCAAGACGACCGAGTTCAGTTTGAGTTTGCGCTCGGGAAGGCGGCTGAGGACGCTCATGATTATGCTCTATCATTTCAGCATTACAATCAGGGTAATAGTCTTTATCGGGATAGTATGAGCTATGATGCAGACGGGAATAGTGCCAGAACAGAGCGCTTGAAACGCAAATTTACGACGGAATTTTTGAAAGACCGAGTCGGGGCGGGTCACGACACCGCCGCGCCAATTTTTATAGTGGGGATGCCTCGGTCAGGGTCGACGTTGTTAGAACAAATTCTGGCCAGTCACTCTTTAGTGGAAGGCACCACTGAATTACCTGACATAATCAGCATGGCATTGGAAATGAGTGGGGAGGGCGAGACTAAGGGGATTGCCGAGTACAGCAATGTCTTGGCGACTAAAAGCCGTGAGGAGTTGTGGGAATTGGGGGCTCAGTATATCGAGCGAACCCGAGTCCACCGTAAGACCGACAGCCCATTTTTCATCGACAAAATGCCGAATAATTTTTTACATATAGGCATGATTCATCTGATTCTCCCTAATGCAAAGATAATTGATGCGAGGCGACATCCGCTGGGTTGCTGCTTCTCTAATTTTAAACAGTATTATGCTCGAGGCCAGAATTTTAGTTACAGTCTCTCGGATATCGGGCGGTTCTATCACGACTATGTTGAGCTAATGGGCCACTTCGATGAGGTGTTGCCGGGTCGCGTTCATCGAGTGATTTATGAAGACACGGTGGAAGACACTGAGGCACAGGTGCGTAAATTGTTGGCCTATTGCCAGCTTGATTTTGAACCCGCCTGCCTGCGATTCTTCGAAAACCAGCGAGGCGTTCGCACCGCGAGCTCAGAGCAGGTTCGTCAACCTATTTATAGGCAAGGTATGGAGCAGTGGACCAACTATGAGCCCTGGTTGAAGCCTCTAAAGGCGGCATTGGGCCCAGTTCTAGACGCTTATCCTGATATTCCTTAGCAAAAACTTTATTAGTGAGAGTACAGGCCAAGTAAGAAAGTGTTGAGCGAGGATTTAAAGCTCGCTATCTGAGGTTTTATTGAGTAGGCTTCGGCACAGGAGAATGTATTTTTAAATAAAATAAAATAATAAATAAGGGAAAAACCATGAAATTATTAAAGGCTAAAAAAATAGCGCCGCGGTTTGGGCGACTGCCGCTTGCGGCAGCAATCTTACTAATGAGTCCCGCGTTAATGGCTCAGCAAAATAAAGGTATTGAAGAAGTTGTCGTTACGGCGCAAAAGCGTGCCGAGAATTTGCAAGATGTGCCTATCAGTATCCAGACGCTTGGTAATGAATCAATCAGTGAGTTGGGTATTCAAAACTTCCAAGACTACGCAAAAATGCTGCCAAGTGTCTCAATGACCCCCTCGTTAGGTGCGGGCTCCAGCTTTACTCTCGTTTATATGCGCGGTATCGCTACAGCGGGAGATGGGCAAGCCTCGACCTCTCAGCCAAGTGTGGGTATGTATCTTGATGAGCAGCCGATAACCACGATTCAGGGTAACCTAGACATCCATATGTATGATATGGCCAGGGTAGAGGCGCTTTCCGGCCCTCAGGGCACGCTATACGGCGCCAGCTCACAGGCAGGCACCATCCGTCTAATTACTAATAAACCAGAGCTGGGGGCATTTTCTGCGGGTTATAGCGTAGAAGGTAATATGGTTGACGGTGATGATACAGGCTATGTCGCAGAGGGCTTTGTAAACCTACCGATCAATGAAAAAATGGCAGTGCGCCTAGTGGGCTGGAAACGCAGTGACGCGGGCTATATTGATAATGTTCTCGGCAGTCGCACATTTCCGGGAGTAGGTAGTACAACAGCCGATGATATCACCGTTACTAACGAGGCGACCGCAGAAGACAATTACAACACCATGGATACCGTTGGCGCTCGCGCCTCACTGCGTATTGATCTGAATGACAACTGGACGGTAACGCCTCAGGCAATGTACCAAAAGTCGGAGGGTCGAGGCTCATGGGGTGAAGATCTCAGTTCGTTTGTTTCGGGCAGGAATCAGGTTACTCACTTTCAAGATGAATTTACCGATGATGAATGGACGCAATTAGGATTGACCATCGAGGGCAGCATTGGCAATTTTGATGTCAGCTATGCAGCGTCTTATCTTGATCGTGAAGTAGACGCGTCCTTCGATTACAGTGATTACTCCTACTGGTATGACACGGCTTACACTAGTGGGTTTTACTCTGACCTACATTTTGCCAATCCTGTCCCTGGGGCTACTTACGCTGATCGCGCTGCGGCGAATATGTTTGTACCAGATCCTTTTAATAGTAGCGACGTTGGTGCTCGAGTAATGGGCGGCGCTCGCTACGAGAATGATGACGGCTACAAAAAGACCAGTCATGAACTGAGAATCAGCTCTCCACAAGAAAACCGATTGCGTGGCTTGGTCGGGCTTTTCTATCAGAACCAGACACATGACTTTCAGCAGCGCTGGAAGGTCGATGGGCTGGCCGATGTGATGGAAATGAATCAGGATAATCCGCATCCGCGGAACAATGACACTGTCTATATGAGTAGTCTGGACCGAGAAGACTCGGACGAGGCGATTTTTGGTAGCCTCAGCTATGACATTACCGATGACCTTGAATTGACTGTTGGTGCACGCTTCTTTAAACCGGAAGTAACGGTGAAAGGGTTCTTTGGTTTTGGTATGGGCTTTAATCAAGCAGGATGGTCTGGAAATGGCGAAATTAAGTGTGCGGTGCAGACTGATTACAAAGACAAACCTTGCCTCAATGTTGACAAAGGCATTAAGGAAAGTGAAAACGTGAGTCGTGTCAATCTCACCTGGCAGATTTCAGACGACCATATGGCTTATGGCACCTGGTCAGAGGGCTACCGTCCCGGCGGTATCAACCGTTCACCTTCTGCGGGTAACTACAGGTCTGATTTCTTGACTAACTGGGAGTTAGGCTGGAAGACCCAGTGGATGGACAATACCCTACAGTTCAATGGTGCGGTGTTCAAAGAGGAGTGGGATGATTTCCAAATTTCATTCGCAGGGGCCAATGCTATCACTCAGGTTGCCAATGGACCCTCTGCAGAAGTGTTAGGCTTGGAAGGGCAATTACTGTGGGTTCCCACTGACAATTGGAGGATTTCAAGTTCATTCACCTTTATCGATTCTGAGCTACTGAGTGATTACGCTAACTATAATGCTGATGGCTCTGTGAAAAAGATTCTGGCGCCAGCAGGAACAGCGCTACCCGTCACTGCAGAATTTAAAGGTAATTTAGTTGCTCGGTATAGCTTCCAGTTAGGTGGCTATGATTCCCATCTGCAGGGAGCTCTTTCTTATGAGGGTGAGCGCGGGTCCGATATGGATCAGAGTGACAACGCTATTCGTGGCGATGTGCCGGCTAATACCTTCCTTGACTTGAGTGCGGGTATAGCGACTGGGAATTACTCCCTTGACCTTTTCATCAAGAACGCAACGGATGAGGATGCCCCATTGTACCTGACTGGCCAGTGTGCCGCGGGAACCTGTGGAGCTCAGAACTACGGTGTGCGAGCTCGACCGCGCACGGTTGGCCTACGTTTTTCTAAGCACTTCTAATATCTAAGGACGTCTAATAAGCGTGGGGACCAACTGCCGGTGCAGTTGGTCCTTTTTTTGTTCGTAATACCCTTCTTTAGCTATCTAATAAAAATTGGTGTTCAAGCTGTCGAATTTTAGACAACACATCATCTCGATCAAGGTATGTACCGCGCAGTGCCCGATCCCCGGTGCTTGGATAGAACTTTGCGCGGCCATGTAAGATACGGCGATTGTCAAAAATAATGAGATCACCCGCCCTAAAAGGAAAGCTCATTTGATATTTTGGAGAGTTGGCTTTTTCCATGTAGCATCTTAAAGCGGCATAGGCGTTCTGGATGTCCTCGAAGCTTCCTTGCAGTGGCGCTCGAGAAAATGGAAGCATTCTTATTTCTAGCAACTTCCCTTGATCATCTAAACCAATGGTTGGCGCCTCCCAGCGATAGTCCTTGGGTCCTGCGCGATTTGCATAACACCATTTTGTGGAAGTAAGTGTCTTATAATACTCAGGGAATTCTTGTTCAATATCTTGTGCCACTTTGAACCCGTCAGTCATCAAGCTTTCGCCGCCTTTGGCCTCGGCAACTCGTGAGTGAAGTATTTGTATCCCGGGGGGCGATTCTCGTGTCGGGATGTCAGTGTGAGCGGCTAGGTTTTCGCTGGTATAGGCATTACTGTCACCGTCGGCCTTTGAGATAACGTCGAAAATTCGATCAAAATGGGTCTCGCGGATGGGGCCTATACGTAGGGCAAAGTCTTCAACGAGTTGTATATCCGTGGGCAAGTCTCTCAGGCGTGCTATTCCGTGATGGCACACGGACAGAAGGACCTCATGTAAAAGTTCGTCACTGATCAGGCCATTATCGGCATAAAAAGTCGGCGGTTCAGAGAACTGCGCAGTACCCCACAACGCAGCACTTATAGGGGACGCTGATTGAAGGCCGCTATTGGCATAAAGCCAGGCGGGATTAAAGCGACTTACATGGCCGCTGTCTAACCAGGTTACACAAAGCGCACCTTCGGCATCAATCTCAACAGAGGCGGCTTGAATATCTTCAGGAATATCGCGCAAATCTACTAAATTTTCTCTAGTAACCTGATGCAGGCAAAGGGCACAGCTGCAGTTGTCTCGCAACCACAAAGGATGCAGTTTAGAGTGTTGGTCATTGTCCCACCGGAGCATCACCGCATTGTCGGCGATCTTAGCGGATGTAATGTTCTGGCTGGGTGGCCAATAAAAGTTGTCAGGCGTTGGAATGAGCTTAGATGAGTTCATTATTATTTCCTTGATGGGCAGATTGTCTAATTCAATCCCGCCACCGCGGCGGCAACGGAGTCCATTGGCGGACAAGATTTGCGAGACTTCAAATCAACGTGCAGCAGGAACTGCGAACAGGTTGCACAAATATCACCTTGGGAATTTTTCATCTCATGGGATAGCTTTAGTTTTTTGCCATCGGCTAGCATGATCGAAGTAAAAACGGTAATTACTTCTCCAGCTAGACATTCGGAGAGGTAACTAATTTGCAGATCAACCGTAAAATAGCCGTACCCCCGAGCAACGTATTCTTGATCAGCGCCTATACCAAGCAACAACACATCGCTGGCCTTAGAGAACACCTCGCCATAGTGGCTGTCATTCATATGCCCGTTGTAATCTACCCAGCTAGAAGGGATAACGCGGTGTGTGGTTCGAACAGCCTCACCGAGACCTGTTGGTACAGTGGGCAATTCCGTTTCGACACTAAGGGTTTGGTCAACCTTATTTAGTAAGTTACCTGCCCCCCAATCCTTAACCTTTAATGCTCTCATCATGGCAACCAAATTGTCGTCGCGGATACGCTCTAACTCTCTGATCGAATACTGTCCAGACTGCTGATCAGATTGGCTGGCTATCTTGTTGATTAGCTCGTCAGTGAGATCTGGTACATTCATGAGTTTGGTCCAAGGCCATTTTAAGGCAGGACCAAACTGTTGGATAAAGTGCGCCATGCCAGCTTCACCGCCGGCTATTCGATAAGTCTCAAACATGCCCATCTGTGCCCACCGCAAACCAAAGCCATAGCGAATGGCATCATCAATTTCCTGGGTGGTAGCAATACCATCATTAATTAGCCACAGCCCTTCCCGCCAAACCGCTTCCAACAAGCGATCGGCAATATGAGCATCAATTTCTTTACGCACTCTTAAGGGATGCATCCCTAGTTGAGACAACACCATTGCGGCATGTTTAGTTGTTTGCGGGTTTCCGACTAGCTCGACTAAGGGAATCAAGTAAACGGGATTAAAGGGGTGCGCAACAATAATTTGCTGTGGACGAGAGGCGTTTTGTTGCAATTCCGACGGCTTAAAGCCAGAGGTGGAGGATGCAATAATCGCATCTTCCGGGCAGTGTGACTGTATTTCTGCATACGCAGATTGTTTAATATCTAAACGCTCAGGAATGCTTTCGCTTATCCAAGCGGCATTACTAACAGCCTCAGCGATGCTTGAACAAAATACAAGCCGCCCCTCTTGGGGCAAAATATGCTCGTACAAACCAGGCAGCGATCGACGTGCATTTTCAAGAACTTCGTTTATTTTCCTCCTCGCCTCGGGGTCTGTGTCAAAAACATTAACATCAAAGCCCATCAGCAAAAAACGAGCGACCCAGCCACCACCGATAACACCGCCGCCAATGACGGCGAACTGCATTCTCTTGTTAAGGGAAGCCTTTGAGGAGACATTCGGCTCAATCATCGCGGTGCTCTTTTAGTTAGGCCTAACTTATCGCGCACCTGCTGCGGAGTCATAATGCTAGAACCCATAGCGTCTATAATAGTGACTGCTCTTTGAACTAGCGCTTCGTTAGTCGCAAGTACGCCTTTCTCTAACCAGATATTATCTTCCAAGCCGACGCGCACATTGCCGCCAGCCAAAACCGAAGCCGCAACGTACGGCATTTGACTGCGACCTATCGAGAAAGAGGACCAAGTCCAATCATCAGGCACATTATTCACCATCGCCATGTAGGTGTTCAGATCATTAGGAGCTCCCCAAGGAATTCCCATACAAAGTTGTACTAACGCCGGGCTATCGAGAACGCCCTCTTCCACTAATTGTTTTGCAAACCACAGATGCCCCGTATCAAAGGCCTCAATCTCAGGCTTAATGCCCAGTTCAGTCATCATGGTGCCCATAGCGCGCAACATGCCGGGGGTGTTGGTCATTACATAGTCGGCTTCTGCAAAATTCATCGTGCCACAATCCAAAGTGCATATTTCAGGCAAGCAATCGGCCATAGGCGCGATCCTGCTTTCAGCGCTGCCCATATCCGTGCCCTCTTGCAATGGCAAAGGTGCCGATGAGGGGCCAAAAACCACATCACCTCCCATTCCCGCAGTCAGATTTAGCACCACGTCCGTAGCTGAATCACGAATCCGCTCAGTGAGCTCTCGGTAGAGCTTAGGGTCTCTTGAACCCACCCCTGTTTCTGGGTCACGCACATGGCAGTGCACAACGGCCGCCCCAGCCTTAGCGGCCCTAATCGCACTATCTGCAATTTGTTTTGGCGAGCGAGGCACCTCGGAACTGCGATCTTGGCTGCTGCCCGAGCCGGTAACGGCACAGGTGATAAAAACGTTAGTATTGATATTTAATGGCATGAGTCGCCTCAGAAATTTAAGTGATTGTTGATAGTTTAATAGTTTGGCAAAACCAGCAAGGAAAGCACTACAATATACGAAACATAATTGGCAATCTACGCAATGTTGCAAAACAAACAAACAAACAGCTAAAGTATCAATCCTCGTGCTGCCTGAATCTTCAATGATGAGTTTATCGGCAATCATTGATCCTTTGCGAGCAGCCAATAGGCTATCTCGACTATCCTTGTTTGAGTGAATTCTTTACTCTTTTAGTGGCGATCCCATCGACCTATCCTGCGATGTCATTGGTGTTGTTGCCAACTATAGCCATTAAAAGCCTGTTCCGACCTCTGGTAGAGCTAGCTTACGAAGAGTCGTCGCATGGCATAATCTAGTTATTTCTGTTGGAGCCGGCATCTAGATTCTTGCAGCAGACAGCATCGCCAGAAGAGCCGAGATTACTACGCTCTGGAAAGACTTGGGAAACTTAGGCATTGCGTAACTCAAGAAGAGCCGCACAGAAAAGTGACGAATGAGTATCCCGCGCTTACCGGCCGTAAAAGAGGGCTTAAAACCGAAAAGCAATGCGATGCTGTATACATAAGAGATATAATGGGCTTGAGTTCCGGTCTCATTCACAGTACCGTAAAAGTAATGAATCAGCGATTAAAGTTAGATTGTAATTGATACCACTATGACTAAAACCAATATCATCATCCTAGCCGCAGGCAAGGGAACGCGAATGCGTTCTGCGCTGCCGAAAGTGCTACATAAATTGGCCGGCCGCTCAATGCTGAGCCATGTGGTGGCAGCGACAGCGACCATCGCCGGGGCAAAAAGGATCATAGTCACGGGTCACGGCGCGGAAAAGGTCGAGCAAGAGTTTGCCAATACTGAGCATATTTTTGTACAACAAAAGGACCAACTTGGCACTGCCCATGCAGTCCAGATGGCTGTTCCCCATCTAAGTGATCAGGGTAAAGTATTGGTTTTATATGGCGATGTTCCGCTTATACTGCCGTCCACTATCAACGACATTTTAAATGCAGTAACTGATCGGTCCATGGGCTTGCTGACTATCCATCTTGACCAACCAGACGGCTATGGGCGGATTGTTCGCGGCCAAGATGGTGCAATAGCGTCTATAATCGAACAAAAAGATGCGACAGCTGAACAGCTAGAAATTACTGAGGTCAATACCGGAGTATTAGCCTTAGAGGCCTGGCAGTTAAAGGACTGGTTGCCACAAATAACCAATAACAACGCTCAGGGAGAGTATTATCTGACTGACCTAATCGCTATTGCACGAGATAATGGTGTTGAGGTTTGCAGTGTTCATCCTAAGTCGGCCACTGAGGTAGAAGGTGTGAATAACAGAATTCAATTAAGCCAATTAGAACGAGCGCACCAGAGGCAGCAAGCAGAAATATTAATGTCCTCGGGCACAACCCTTGCCGATCCAGAGCGTTTCGATCAGCGCGGTGAGTTGACCGCCGGCACGGACAACTTTATTGATATTAACTGCGTATTTGAAGGTAGCGTGGTGATCGGCAGTGGCGTATCCATTGGACCCAATTGCATAATTATTAATAGTACTCTCGGTGACGGTGTTGAGATTAAAGCGAACACGATTGTTGAAGAGTCAATCCTGGGAGACCGTGCCATAGTGGGCCCTTTCGCGCGGCTGCGCCCCGGGACTGTTCTTGGCAGCGACACAAAGATCGGTAACTTTGTTGAGACTAAGAACACAGAGGTTGGCAAAGGCAGCAAAATTAATCATCTCAGTTATGTTGGGGATGCCGAGCTGGGTGAAAATGTGAATATTGGCGCGGGCACGATTACCTGTAACTATGATGGCGCCAATAAACATAAAACCGCCTTAGGTGATAATGTGTTTGTTGGCTCCAATAGCACTCTAGTGGCGCCAATCACAGTTGCCGACGGAGGTTTTGTCGGCGCGGGATCCACCCTCACGGGCGACGTTCCAAAAGACGCTTTAGCAGTAAGTCGAGCAAAGCAACGAAATATTGGTGGATGGAAGCGGCCAACCAAACACAACAAGGGAGATTAAAGAATGTGCGGAATTGTTGGAGCTACCGCTCAGCGTAATGTGTATAAGATTCTTATTGAAGGCCTACATCGGCTCGAGTATAGAGGCTATGATTCTGCCGGACTCTCCATTCTCGATAGTGACAACTCGTTACAGACACGTAAAACCGTTGGTAAGGTCGCGGACTTAGAGGCTGTTTGCAAGGATAACTTTGTGTCTGGCAATGTCGGCATTTCGCATACTCGGTGGGCGACCCACGGTGCGCCGAGCAGTATAAACTCTCACCCGCATCTATCTTCTGGTGTCTCGGTAGTACATAACGGCATTATTGAAAATCACGATGCGCTGCGAGAAGAGCTGCGCGTGGCGGGCTACGATATTCAGTCCGACACCGACAGCGAAGTCATTGCACATCTTGTTCATCAGTACCTTGGCAGCAGCACAGACCTTAGAGACGCGGTAAACAAGACTATTGCGCGCCTTGAGGGAGCCTATGCATTGGGCGTTATATCGGATGAGTATCCTGGCCTGATAGTCGGTGCTCGAAGCGGCAGTCCCTTAGTGCTTGGTGTTGGCATAGATGAGCACTTTATAGCGTCAGACCAGATGGCCTTGCGGCAGGTAACTGACCGTTTTGTGTACCTTGAAGAAGGCGATGTGGTAGAGCTTTCCAGCGAGACTTACACAGTATTTAGCGCTAATGGCAAAGTAGTTCAGCGAGAACTTCACCAGCTAAGTGAAGCGGATCAAGTCGCCGATAAAGGGCAGTATCGTCATTTCATGCAAAAAGAAATGTTTGAACAGGCAACCGTGTTGGCAAATACATTTGCCGGGAGAATAGGCAAAGACCATATTTTGGAAGCGATCTTTGGCCACCAAGCCGAGGGTCTTTTTGCCCGGACAAAGAACGTTCATATCATCGCTTGCGGTACCAGCTTTCATTCTGGCTTAGTGGCAAAGTATTGGCTTGAAGACATGGCCGGCGTGCCCTGCCAAGTTGAAGTCGCCAGCGAGTATCGCTATCGCAAGGTTGCAGTGGCCGAGGGAACCTTATTTGTCAGTATCTCCCAATCAGGCGAGACTGCAGACACCCTGGCCGCACTCCATAAAGCCAAAAAAAGCGGTTACCTTGGGTTTTTGGCTATTTGCAACGTGGCCAATAGCTCACTTGTCCGAGAGTCCGACATTTCGCTTATGACCATGGCGGGACCCGAGATTGGCGTGGCCTCGACCAAAGCCTTTACTACACAGCTAGTGGCCCTGCAGCTCTTGACGCTTGCACTGGGACGTCATACTGGGTTGTCACCAGAGGTGGAAGCTGAGCTGGTTAAGAATCTGCATCAGCTTCCCGAGCTTTGTCAGCGCGTACTCGCCCTAGATTCGGTTATTGAAAAAATGGCAGAGGCATTTGCCAATAAACACCATGCCTTATTTTTAGGTCGTGGCGAACAATATCCCATTGCCCTTGAGGGAGCCCTAAAACTTAAGGAAATTTCCTACATTCATGCTGAAGCCTATCCTGCCGGAGAGCTTAAGCACGGCCCCTTGGCGTTGGTTGACGAAGACATGCCGGTGGTGACCGTTGCTCCCGACAATGCGTTACTGGACAAGCTTAAGTCTAATCTTCACGAAGTACGCGCTCGAGGAGGACAGTTGTTTGTTTTTGCTGACTGCAATGCTAACTTTAAAAGTGAGCCTGGCATTACCGTGATTGATATGCCTCCGATTCCAAAAAGTCTTGAGGCTATTATCTATACCCTTCCCCTTCAAATGCTCTCATATCATGTGGCCTTACTGAAAGGTACAGATGTAGACCAGCCGAGGAATTTGGCTAAATCCGTCACCGTGGAGTAGTTGAACAGGGTGTAGTTTTAGAATTTTCTATTACCACCCAATCCAACAACCTTACATATCACCAACCCTATTCCAAGAGATAATCGATTGTCTTTAAACTCATTCAGTTTATGTATGGTGAAGGGTTGGGGTATAGAAAGATTGCAACTAAACTAAACTCTTATGGCATTAAGACTGCACGAGATACTGGTTGGACTAACACAAAGGTTTTCTTTATCTTAAAAAGGAAAAGAGAAGAAAGAGTAGAGGAGTTAAGATTAAAGAAATATCCAATCGTCTTTACTAGTTTCGGTTTTAAATACCACGAGTGACAGTTTCAAATGGATTGACACCAGGTTACTCCCGAGAGGTGTCTCAAATCAGTTCTCACAGTAGGACATCTTCACAGTGACTGACTTAAATAAAACAGTGATTTACTCTTTCTTATCGTCCTGTTCTAGAACTCCCTTTTTTTCAACTGTTTTTCAAGCAACAGAACTTTGCTAAGTGCTGCCAAACCAAAAATAAATCCCATTATTGCCATTCCTTCCATAATTCTCTCCTTTTTATGCATTATTTTTTTCTAATCTACCGTAACCGAATAAACAGTGAATTAGTTTTTTTGTTTTAAAATTTTGCATGGAAACTTTCATAAAACCTTATTTTTTTATCCACCCTAAATCCACCTTCTGGTTTTTTTCTTATAATGAGTAAATTCGTCTCCAAACAACCTCTCCAGCACAATCTCTTCAGGAATAATTTGAAATTTTGTAATAAAAGCAATGAACGCAAAAATCATTAAGATGCCTCCAATAAAATTAAATTTTATTGTCATCGATAGCAAAATTAATAGCATTCCTAAGTACATTGGATTTCTAGAATATTTAAAGATACCCGAGATGACTAATGAGGATGCTTTTTCAAGTTGAAGTGGGTTAACAGTAGTGTTTTGTCGATTAAAGGACAAAACTGCTGTGATTAAGGTAATTATTCCTAGCAGTAAAAATGACATTCCAATCATACCGGTCGAGGTGTGATTATATGTTGGAAACAGAGACCGCGAGAGATAGATACCCAGTCCACATATCAAAGTGACAATGGGTGGTGGTATTTTGTTATTCATAGTTAAACACCTCTAATTCAACTTTATCTAAATGAGTGACTTAGAGTCTATACCGAAGAGAAGAACTTTTGAAGTGTCAGGGTATTTGAGGTGGGAGGGGTTTAGGTCTGCCCCTCCCAACTAAAAAGGGGGTTAGGAACCCCCCACAATCCTGACCCTAGGCAGTTCCGAGGGGTATCTCAGTTATTTCTCACAGTAGGACATATCTATTACATCATCGTTCTTGTAACAAATATTAGAATTCAAGTGATCGTTTCTACGGTAAAGGTCCCTTAGGAGTCAGTTCACCGTTTGCGGAGTAGCGCTTTACAGGATGACTTATCTTTCCGTCGATGAAGTACCTTTTAGACTTCAATTGACCGTTTCTGTAGTACAGATAATAAGGTCCGTCATTTAATCCGTCTTTGAGATTCCATTTCATCTTTAATTGACCATTTTGGTGGTAAGTCTCTTGGAGACCGCTTTTTTCTCCATCCCTGAAGTGTTTCTTAGATTCCAATTGACCGTTTGTGCGGTAAGTGAGCTGAAAAGCGTCTTGCTTTCCGTTGCTGAAGTGTTTCCTATATTTCAATTGACCGTTTTCAAGATAAGACTGAGCAAATCCGTCTTTCTTTCCGGCAATAAAAAGTGCTTGAGACTTCAATGGACCCTTTTCAATGGACCCCTCTGGAGTTCGAAAGTAACTCTTCTGGAGTCCCTGTAATTTGCCGTCTCTGTAGGGTTTTGTATACTTCACTTGACCGTTGTCGTGGTAATTCGAAACTAGCCCAGTGAATGGGATTTGTGAATTAATTGTATAGGTGACTCCTAGTCTTGTAACTAGAGAGGACTCTACGTTTTGATCAGAGCAAGCAGTAAGAAGCGACAGACCTATTATGGGTACAAATATTGATAGTTTGTTGATGGTGCCTCCAGATAATGTTTAAAACCTCTCGAAGTACGACTTATGCTCTTTTCTGGATCAAAGTTTTTCGTTATGGCACACAAATGATAGATGCAGGGTATAGGGAAAATATTGTTAACTTTCCTATGACTGTCAGTTTGGAAGAGAGTGTGGCGACATTCACCCCCAAATAAAAAGCGCTTGATTCAAATGAAGGTAGAACGGTATAAAAGACAAGTAATAAAACACCTAAATAGTGTCTCCTTAGGAGAGTTCCAAAGGTCCTTCTGCTCGGTTGAACCGTCCTGTGGGCGTTGTTCTGAAGTCGTCTTAGAGCGAGAGTAGAACGACATTAGGGGTCAATATATAGCAGTTCCAATGCAGAAACTTCTTTATCATATTCCTTGGTTGCCTTTGTATTGTCAACGCCGACTTAAAACTGACCCACTTTGGGCTTAAAACGCCGATTCAAATCTGACCCACCTAGGCCGTTTCATTATTTTCTAACATGGTCCTGCTTGCAATATTGGTTGGCACAATACCTGCC